>Ga0209755_10000011_pt1 | contig 283409 bp, 249 predicted proteins | sample TergutCo191P1_FD_187301 | JGI IMG/M metagenome (GOLD analysis project Ga0209755, IMG submission 187301) | Cornitermes sp. P1 segment gut microbial communities from Petit-Saut dam, French Guiana - Co191P1 (SPAdes) (version 2) | ecosystem: Host-associated > Arthropoda: Insects > Digestive...
TGTGGACATCCATGCCAACATAGATTATTCTTGTCATTGTAGTGACCTCCTTTTGCTTGCGGTAATTCCTGTAATTTATAGGTAAATCCACGTTCTTGCAAACTTGAGGTCACTACATATTATCTTATACAGTATCGACAAGTCGGAAACTGTCGTGCGCCCCGTTGGGGATTAAAAAGATAGCGGGGTTCGCTTCTGTGAAGTCTAAAATAATCTCCACAGGGGCAAAGCCCCACTATCTGAAAAATACCTTGCCCCCCTTCGCTTTGCTTCCCAAAAACCGTTGCTTTACCGCAAACAGGGCAGTTGAGTATTTTTTAGTGTACTCCATTTTCAAGAGTACCCTTCATATCATAAATGCTAGGCAGTACAAACATTGTATAGGATTGATTATGTAAGATATGATAAAATCCATCATCATAATCGCGGGTTTCAGACGGGGAGTCGTATCAGGAGGAGGCAAGTTATGGAGCTTCAAAGTAGCGCGGCATGGCCGACTGCCGGAAACGGGTGGCGAAAAGTCCTTCTCACCGACGCGGGCTGGTATGACGATTACCGCCCCTTCGACGAAACCACGCTGAAGAAAAATATCCTGCGCCGCTTTCATGGGTTGCTGGAAATGCCCCCATCCCGCGCCCGTGTGCTGTTCATCCCCACGGCGGCCTGTGGCGACGCTTATTTCCCCGCCGTGGGAAAATGCTTCGCGGAGCTATTGAGCGCGGGCATAAACCCAAGCCATATCACCGTCCATGAAATCGACGGCACCCTCTCTTTGGAAGAAGCCATGGCCCACGACGTGCTATATGTCACCGGCGGCAGAACCACCCATTTGCTACAGCGGATAAAAGAAACGAAATTCGATAAAATTATTAGGCACATGGTTCACGCCAACAAACTCTATGTAGGCGTGAGCGCGGGAAGCCTTATCGCCACCCCCAACATCGGCGAGCCCCAAAACGAGGAGACCGCGGGGCTATGTCTGCTCAACGCCTACCTCTCCGTCCACTGCCCGGAAGGCACCGCCCCCCGCACCGACATGCCCCTGCCCCACATCCCCCTCACCGAGAGCCAGGCACTGGAGGTGCGGTGGGACGGGTATACCCTAATCGAAAGATGAAGGCCGCCATCATCGCCAACGGCGTTATCGCCGATTACGCCGCCACGCGCCGGAAACTGCGCGACGCCGACTATCTCATCGCCTGTGACGGCGGGTTGCGGCATTTCCCCTTGCTGGGGCTTTCCCCACACTGCCTGATTGGCGATTTCGATTCCGCTCCGGCTCCATTGCTGGCCGAATATCAAAGCCGGGGGATTCCCGTCATTCCCTTTCCGCCGGAGAAGGACGAGACCGACCTCGCGCTGGCCGTAGCCCACGCCCTTTCCGCCCACCCCGAATCCATAACAATTCTGGGTGCGCTGGGCGGGCGCATGGACCACACCTTGGCCAATTTCCATGTGCTGGCACAGACGGGGAACGTTCCCACGGAAATCTGGGACGAAAACACCCGCATCCAATTACTGCGCCCCGGGGCCGCTGTCCCCCTGCACCGCGAGGGCTACGCCACCCTCTCCCTCATCCCCCTGACCTCCCAGGTGGCGGGCATCACTACCCAGGGGCTCAAATATCCCTTGCACAACGAAACCCTGCGCGCCGGGGAAACCCGGGGCGTGAGCAATGTCTTCGCAACACAAACCGCAGCGGTATGTATCCAAAGCGGCCTACTGCTGGCCATCATGGCGTGAACGGGAGGTAAATCCATGAGGTTTGACCCTTTGCACTATCCCTATCCTTCCCGGCGCAATGCCCACTGCGCCCGCCGGGGCATGGTGTGCACGACCCAGCCCCTCGCCGCCCAGGCGGGGCTGGAAATACTTAAAAGCGGCGGCAACGCCATAGACGCCGCCATCGCCACCGCCGCCTGCCTGAGTGTGGTGGAGCCCACCTCCAACGGCATCGGCGGGGACGCCTTCGCGCTGGTGTGGACGGACAACCGGCTCCACGGGCTCAATGCCTCCGGCCCTTCCCCCGGGGGCATTTCCATTGAAGCCGTGAAGGCCATGGGGCATGAAGCCATGCCCCGCCACGGCTTCGTCCCCGTCACCGTGCCCGGCGCGGTGGGGGGATGGGCCGCCCTTTCGAAGCGGTTTGGCAAGCTGTCCCTGGCCCAATGCCTGGCCCCGGCGGTGGCCTACGCCCGGGAAGGCTTTCCCCTGTCCCCCACGGTGGGAAAATATTGGGGCATAGCCTTCCGCTTTTTTGAGAAGTATAAAAACGACCCGGCCTTCGCACCCTGGTTCGAAACCTTCGCCCCGCAAAATCGCGCCCCCCAAGCCGGCGAAATGTGGGCCTCCCCCGCCCACGCCCAAACCCTGGCCGAAATCGGCGAGACCCAGGGGGAAAGCTTCTATCGTGGGCGGCTGGCCAAGGAAATCGCGGACTTTTCCCGGCAACACCAGGGATTTTTGTCCTTGCAGGACCTGAACGCCTACGCCCCCGCCTGGGAGGAGCCCATTTCGGTTAATTATCGCGGCTACACGGTGTGGGAAATGCCGCCCAACGGCCAGGGCATCGTGGCTCTGATGGCACTGGGCATGTTAGAAAACCTCCCGGAAACCTGCCATCACCAAATCGAAGCCCTGAAAATGGCCTTTGCGCGTGGCATGGCCTCCGTTACCGACCCGGCGCACATGCCCTTCACCACGGCACAATTGCTTGACGAAGCCTACCTGACCCGCCTGTGCCAAGCCGTCACCGAAACCGCCCAAGCCCCCACCCTTATCCCCCCGGAGGGCAGCGGCACGGTGTACCTCGCCACCGCCGACGGCGACGGCAACATGGTCAGCTTCATCCAGAGCAATTATATGGGCTTCGGCTCCGGCATCGTCATCCCCCATACGGGCATCGCCATGCAAAACCGGGGCGCGGATTTCCACCTGGACCCCGCCCACCCCAACGCCCTGGCGGGCAACAAAAGATGCTACCATACCATTATCCCCGGCTTTCTCACCCGCGACGGCCAGGCCCTGGGCCCCTTCGGCGTGATGGGGGGATATATGCAACCCCAAGGCCACCTGCAAGTCCTGTCCCACCTCATCGACAAGGGGCTCAACCCCCAGGCCGCCCTGGACGCCCCCCGCTGGCAATGGACAAAGGGAAGGCACATCCTGATTGAGCCGGATTTCCCCCCGGAAACGGCGGCACAGCTCGCCGCCCAAGGCCACGAAATAGAAACCGCCCCAGACACCGGAAGCTTCGGCCGGGGGCAAATCATCCTGCGCAATCCCGCCACCGGCGTGCTGACCGGCGGCACAGAGCCCCGGGCAGACGGAGCCATCGCAACATGGTGAATGCAAAATAATTTGGCATAGTGTATAATGAAGGAACGCGTATACAACGAAAGGCTGTGGACCCGATGCCCTCACCTGCATATCCGCAAAATTTCTTCCGTTATTTTCTGTTGGCTATTCTGGCTGTATGCCTTGGCGGGGCGACGCTGGTGGCCGGGCTGGGCGCGGGTCGCGCCGCCGTGGCGCACTTCCTGCGGGATACGGCACCCCGTGCCTTTGCCGAGCACCAGGGCAACCCCCATTTTGGCCCCCCGCCGGCACGCTTCCCCATTACCTACCGCGAAGCGGATTTCACCCACGCCATTGAAGCCGTGCGCGACGCGGTGGTGAGCATCAACGTCGAAGTGGCGGTGGGCGGCGGCACACGAAACCAAACCCGAATCAGTGGCTCGGGTAGTGGTTTTATTTTTTATAAGGACGAAAATTTCGCCTACATCGCCACCAATAATCATGTAATTGAAAACGCGACATATATTTATATTTCCCTGGACGACGAAACCCGTCTGCCCACCCGGGCCATCGGTGCCAATCCCGCCCACGATTTGGCCGTGCTTTCCGTCAGCCTTGAATACTTGGTTGAAAGCGGCAAGCCCTTCTCCATTGCCGCGCTGGGATGCTCCGATTCCCTGCGCATGGGGGACTGCGTGGTGGCCATAGGCAACGCGCTGGGGGAAGGCCAACGCACCACCCAGGGCATTGTCAGCGCGCTGGATTTGACCATTACCGTCCCCAACCCCACAACGGGCGAGAACCTGTCCCTGTTCGTATTCCAAACCGACGCGGCGGTAAACCGGGGCAATTCCGGCGGCCCGCTGATTAATGAGCGGGGCGAGGTAGTGGGCATCATCACGGCCAAGTTTATGGGCGCGGGGGTGGAGGGCATGGGCTATGTCCTGCCCATCGGCAATATCCGCGCCATGCTGGAGGATATCCGGGAGGTGGGCTCTGTCATCATCCCCTTCATGGGCATCCGCCACGACCATATCAGCGAAGAGCTACGCGAGCTGTTTAACCTCCCGGCCATCGGGCAGTGGATAACCCGTGTCGCGCCCAACACCCCCGCCGACACAGCCGGACTGCGGCGCGGTGATTTGATTATCCGCTTCGGCGAGGTGGACATCACCAGCTTCGAGGTCTTCCGCCAAGCCCTTATCGCCAGCGCGGTGGGGGAAACCGTTACCTTGGGCATCATTCGAAACAACGAATTTATGGAAATCGAAATCACCCTCGGCGCGCCGAGGTAAGGAAAACGGAGGCATAACCGTGAGCCTGCAAAACAAGAAACTCTCGGATGACGCGTTCGCAAGCATCCAAAAAGACGTGCTGAACCAGTGGCCCACAGGCAAGGACGTAAACTTTGACGACGCCATCGCCTTCCACAGGGCCTATCCCCCCGGCAAAATATTCGCCGAAAAGCTGCGCATGGCGGACAAGGAGGGCATCACCCTCATCCAGCCCCGGGCCGGGGTGGCTTTGCCGGATATGCTCATCGAGTTGCTGAGCTTCCTGGAGACCGAGGGCGAGGCCGACTTACTCCCCACCACCATCGACAGCTACACCCGCCACAATCGTTACGAGGAAGCCGACGTGGGCATAGAGGAGAGCAAGAAGCTGAACCGTTCCATGCTCAATGGCTTTCCCGTGGTCAACTACGGCGTGGAAATCTGCCGCAAAATCAATACCGCCCTGAAGGCCCCGGTGCAGGTGCGCCACGGCACCCCCGATGCGCGGCTATTGACAGAGATTTCCCTGGCGGGAGGCTTCACCTCCTACGAAGGCGGCGGCATTTCCTACAATATTCCCTATTCGAAGAATTATCCCCTGGAAAAAAGCCTGACGGACTGGCAGTACGCGGATAGGCTGTTGGGCCTGTACGCGGAGGCCGGGGTGGTGATAAACAAGGAACCCTTCGGCCCCCTGACGGGTACGCTGGTGCCGCCCTGCATTTCCCATGCCGTGGCGGTCATTGAAAGCTTGCTGGCGGCGGAGCAGGGGGTGGTGGACATCACCGTGGGCTACGGGCAGTGCGGCAATTTGGTTCAGGACGTAGCCGCCATCAAGGCCCTCCGCGCCCTCACCGAGGAATATCTGCAAAAATACGGCCATCCCCAAGTGAAAGTCACCACGGTACTGCACCAGTGGATGGGGGGCTTCCCCCAGGACGAGTCGAAGGCATTCGGGGTCATTTCCTGGGGTGCGGCGGCGGCGGCCCTTTCCGGTGCCACCAAGGTCATCGTAAAGACCCCCCACGAGGCCATGGGCATCCCCACCAAGGAAGCCAACGCCGCCGGCCTGAAGGCCACCAAGCAAATGGTGTATATGCTACGGGACCAGACCCAGCTGATGCTTGGCGACCCCAACGTGGTGGTGGAATACGACATCATCATGGAAGAAGCCCGTTGCCTGCTGGAGAAAACCTATGAACTGGGGGGCGGCGACTTCGCCGTGGGCGCGGTACGTGCCTTCGAGGCCGGGGTGCTGGACATTCCCTTCGCCCCCAGCCGCAACAACCTGGGGCGGCTACTCCCCGCCCGGGACAACACCGGGGCGGTACGTCTGCTGGACTGCGGGAACCTGCCCTTCAGCCAGGCCGTGAAGGATTTCCACCGGGAGCGCATGGACGAGCGCGGCCGCCACGAGCGACGCCCCGTAACCTTCCAAATGGTGGTGGACGATATCTACGCCATCGGCAAGGGGCATCTGGTGGGGAGGCCGAAATGAAAATAAAGGAAATCATCTGCGCGGCGGGGCGCACGGGGTTCTTTTTTGATGACCAAAAGGCCATAAAAACCACCGCCACCGCCGACGGCAATACCTACATCGGCGACCCCTGCACCCCCGGCTTCACCCGGGTGCGCCAGGCGGGGGAGTCCATATCCGTGCTGTTTGTCCTGGAAGACGGGCAGGTGGCCTATGGCGACTGCGCCGCCGTGCAATACTCCGGCACCGGCGGGCGGGACCCGCTGTTCCTCACCGGGGACTTCATCCCTGTCATTCAACGGGAGGTGGTGCCGCTGTATAAGGGAAAGGACATCACCACCTTTCGGGAAATGGCCGGGGTTGTGGATGCGTGCCCCTTGCACACCGCCATCCGCTACGGCGTGACCCAGGCTTGCCTGGACGCCGTGGCGAAAAAGGAAAAAAAGCTCATGGCGCAAATCGTGGCGCGGGAATATGGGCTGGTGCTGTCTGACAGGCTCATCCCCATTTTTTCCCAATCCGGCGACGACCGCTACACCAACGCGGACAAAATGATACTCAAAGGCGCGGAGGTGTTGCCCCACGCGCTGATAAACAATATGTCCAAGCTGGGGGAAAAAGGGGAAAAGCTACTGGAATACATCCTTTGGCTACGCAACCGCATCATGAAAATCGCGCCCTATGAAGGGTACGCGCCGGTTATCCACATCGACGTGTATGGCGTGCTGGGCATCGCCTTCGACCACGACTTTGAAAAAATCCTGGACTTTTTGGGTCAGGCGGAGAGAATCGCCAACCCCTTCACCATCCGCATCGAGGGCCCCGTGGACATGGGGGGCCGGGAGGCCCAGGTGGAGGCCCTGGCGAAGCTCACCGCCATGACCGCCGCCCAAGGCATAAAAACAGAAATCGTGGCCGACGAATGGTGCAACACCTACGAGGACATAAAAATATTCACCGACAACCGGGCCGGGCATATGGCGCAAATCAAGACCCCCGACCTGGGCGGCATAAACAATGCCATCGAGGCCGTGCGCTACTGCAAGGAAAACGGCATGGGGGCCTACCTGGGCGGCACCTGCAACGAAACCGACCGCTCGGGCCAAATTTGTGCCCACATCGCCATGGCCACCATGCCCTGCCAGATGCTGGCCAAGCCCGGCATGGGCGTGGACGAGGGGTATATGATTGTGTATAACGAAATGAACCGGATTTTGGCGTTGAAGGATGTGATGTAATTGGCAAATAATGAACAAAGGAGTGCTTGTTCATGTTAATTAAAAATCCAATTAAAGCTAGCTACGAAGAAATTAGGAAAAAATATGAAGGTTATTGTGTCTTGGTTGTGGAATGCGACAGCAAAAAAATGAATTTCGGTACCGGCAAAGTGATTGCCTATCACGAAGACTTGGCCACGCTGGTAGGAGAAACCATTGAACTTACTGATGGCGACTTAGGTATTTTCAGATACGATACTTATTCCAATATTGGTGGTGGTGGGCCGATTCAGGTGGTGCATCATGTATAATGCAATAATATTACCTTTTGAAACAGATAAGTTAAAAATAACAACGGGGGTAGAACTCAAAGCACCCAATCGAACATTTCCTACCCCTTTTCGTGCATTTTTGGACACGGGAAGCACGGACACCGTCATGCCCACTCATTTGTTCAACATGTTGGGTTTCGAGGAGCAAAGCCGTCTCAAAGTCACCATAACGGGCATAAATGGCAAAAGCGAAGGATTCAGCACCATTATTGATAACTTTTTAATTGGTGGCGTGGATTTGGGTAAGACACGGGTTACTGTATCTGATGTTTCTCCTGAGTTCAAGAATACAATCATAATGGGTATGAATGTGCTTGTTTGGTTTAATATACTTGTATCCCACGCTAAAAGGGAAATAACCCTTGTTGAGCGGCAGATAAAAGGGTTGGACAAATCTAGCCGTTTTTATAGGACAGACATTTTTTCTCGTAATGTTCTTGCCGGCATAGTGGAGCATGAGGATGATGCGCAGTTACTTAGGATATAAGCCCTACAAAGAAGGACGTGTTGCAAATGATGTTGGAATTTAAATTTGATGTCCAGTTATTAATCGAAGGGGAGAACCTTTCGGAGGATGAAATTAACGGCTATATCGCCAAAAACATTGAGGGAGACAGCTTGCTTGCCGTTGGCGATGAGGAACTAATTAAAGTCCACTATCATACAAATGTGCCATGGAAGGTGCTCGAATACTGCGCTTCATTGGGAGATATTTCGGATATAGTGGTAGAAAATATGGAAAGACAAGCTCGTGGCCTTCAGGGCTGATTTTATAGCCGAATAAAACGGTGAGGATATATTACTTCCCTTGGAATAGCTATTTTAAGGAGCGTTTTTATGCGTGAGTTGAAGATACTGTCCCCTACGGCGATTTTGGGTTATGGCTTCCCCATGGCCTCCTGGGAGGAGGGCATGAGGCGCGAGCCGGACGTAATTGCCGTGGACGCGGGCTCCACAGACCCCGGCCCTTATTATTTGGGCGCGGGGATTTCTTTTACCGACCGGGAGGCGGTGAAGCGGGACTTGGGGATTATGATTCCCGCCGCGCTGGCCCGGGGCATCCCTGTGATTATCGGCTCGGCGGGGGGTAGCGGCGGCGCGCCCCATTTGCAGTGGAACCGGGAAATTATCGCGGAAATTGCCGCGGAAAAGAAGCTGAGCTTCCCATTCGCGGTGATTCCCAGCGATATCGGCAAGGAGGCTGTGTCGGAGGCGTTGCGCATGGGTAAGATTACCCCCCTGCATCCCGCGCCTGCCCTCACCCAGGCCGATATCGACGCCGCCGTGCGCATCGTAGCGCAGATGGGTACAGAGCCGATTATCCAGGCGTTGGCCGACGGTGCCCAGGTGATTCTCACCGGGCGGGCCTATGACCCGGCGGTTTTCGCGGCGTTGGCCGTACACAGGGGGTACGATAAAGGGCTGGCCATCCACTTGGGCAAGATATTGGAATGCGCCGCCATCGCCGCCACACCGGGTAGCGGAAGCGATTGCATGTTCGGCTACATCGGCGCGGATTACTTCCGGGTGGAGCCGCTGTCGCCGGTGCGCAAATGCACCACCCTTTCCGTGGCGGCCCACACCCTTTACGAGAAGACCAATCCCTATATCCTGCCCGGCCCCGGCGGGACGCTGGATTTACGCCAAACCGTGTTCACCCAGGAAACGGATGCCATGGTGCGGGTGTCTGGTAGCCGCTTCATCCCCTCCCAGGGGTACACGGTTAAATTGGAGGGCGTGAAAAAAGTCGGTTGCCGCACGGTGTCCTTTGCCGCCGCCGCCGACCCGGTGATGATTGCCCAAATCGACGAAATCACGCCAGTGGTAAAGGCGCGGGTGGCGGATAATTTCACCGGTCTTGGGGCATATTTTCTGGATTTTAAAATCTATGGGCGTAATGAGCCGGGCAAATCCGGCGTGATGGGGATATTCGGGGAAAGCGCGAATAAAAATCCCCAAGGGGAAGCGGCACCGTGCCGGGAGCTGGCCATCATCATCGACGCCGTAGCCTCCACCCAGGAGCTGGCCAACACCCTTTGCTCCTTCGCCCGGTCCACGTTATTGCATTACGGCTACCCCGGACGTATCTCCACGGCGGGGAATCTGGCCTTTCCCTTCTCCCCCTCGGATATCAAAATGGGGGATGTGTATGCATTCTGCGTATATCACCTGATGGAAGTGGACGACCCCTGCGGGCATTTCCCCGTGGAAATGACACACCTTACCGCTGTGTGAACGCCAATTCCCTTTCCAGCTCCGGGGGCACCGCTTTGCCGCCTTGGGTGACTTTGTTGATGAGCCGCGTCAGGTACTGGACGCGCTGTTGGTTTTTGATGCCAAATTGCTTCAACGGGTCCATGTATTGCGGGTTGTTGGTGAGCTTTTCCCGCATTGCGGCGGGGAAGGGGCAGTAGGTCATGAGGATTTTACGGGCTTGCTTGTTCAAGCGCGGCGAGCCGTTGGATTCATAGAGTAGCCACTCCACGTAGTTGTTGACGAACACCGTCCGGTAATTGTTCTTCGCCCGGGTGATTTCCAGCTTGACATCGGCCTTCACCTCGGCGGAGAGTTCCCGGTTGGAGCGGTAAAACTGGAGATAGTCGCAGTATTCCGCCGTAAGGGAGGGGTCGGAGAGGTCGTTCCAGCGCATACCCATAATGCGCTTGCAGATTTCCCAGCGGAACTCCCCGGTGATGCGCATGAGCACGGGTTTGAGGTCCACAAGGAGAAAAATGGGGACGAAGACCCGGCCGGGGCTGTTGCGCTTGCGGCCCTCGATGTCCTGCCACAGAGCACCGCGCAAGCCCACATTGGGCATGAGTATGAACTCGGGCATGATTTTCACGTGGACATTTTCCTTGGTGATGCCCAGCTCCGGCTTTTCGAAGACCAGGGGCCGGTGGAAGGCGGCACCGTCCACGGCGTCGATTTCATCGAAGGCTTCCTTGATGCGTGCGGGTGTCACCAGCGCGTCCTCGGGCTTGCGTTGCAGATTGTGGTCGCCGAAGAGGGGGCAAAAGGTAGTGGAGCGTCCATATGTCATCCGGTTGGCCACGGGGAAGACGTTCTCCAGCTCGAATTTGAGCTTGGCCTCCTGGTCGTTGAGCAAGGCGGCGGCTTTGGCGGGGGGGATTTCCCCTGCCCTTTTTTGGTCCTCCAGGTATGCGGGCCAATCCAAATCGTCCTCGTTGCGGCTGGGCTCTTTTTTGCCCTGATAAATGGCAAGGAGCCATTCGCGGATGGTATAGACGCCCTGCTCCGGGTCGCCGCGCATGGAATCCGCGATGGAATATAGATAATTGGCCGCGCCCTGGCCGGCCAAGGCCGGGTCGATATAGCCAAATTCCAAAAACATTTTAATAATGGTGGGGGGATTGGGGTCCTTCAAATGCTTCATGAACACGTTCTGGTACACGGGGTAAAATGCCTTGGTCAGCTCACGGCGGAGTTTGTACACGTCGTCTTCGGAAGAGGTGCGGTCCGGCATCTTGGTAAACTCGTGAACCTGACGGGAGAAGACATTGGCGGTTTCCTCGGGCATACCCGAGTATTCGAGGATAATGGCCATGGAATCGGTGAGGTTTTGCATGGGGGCGGCGGCGGCGGGCAAATGCTCCTTTACGCCACCCGCGCCACGGTGGGCCTTCACCTTTTCCACATAGGTGGAAAGCCGCCCTTGATAGGACGAGGCGGAAATACTGCTCATATCGGAAATCGTGTCCGTTATGCGCGACATAAGGGTAGAAACCGTGGCGTCCGCGCCTTTGATGGTGAGGGAATTGATGTGAAGCTCGGAAACCAAGGCCAGCAAATCATGCTCGTCGTGGCTCACGAAAACCTTTGAAGCATTCTTCAAATATTCCAACAATTGCGCGCAGGATTTCAAGACATCCACGATATCCTCCGCACCCTTGCGCAGAAAGCCCGAAGCAATGCCCGGCATTTTGAAAATCGTTTTTTGCAAAGAGGCGTCCAGACTGCTGAAATCGGAATAATAGGCGTCCATCCAGCTCTCTATCCGGCCGGAATCCACGGCCCGCATTTCAGTGATGGCGGGCAATTGCTTGGACGCGAAGGCGTATAGGGAGCAGAGCCGCTGATATTCGGGATAGGTCTCGTCCATGGTGTGGTAGGCGTTGTCGGCCTCGCTTTTTAAGGAGGTCCAGTAGCTTAGGAAGCTTGAGAGCTTCCGGCACAGGGAGTTGGCCAGCAGATGCGCCACGTCGGGCTTCTCCTTCAGCAGGGCGTCCAGCGTTTCAAAGCTGTCGCAAGCGTAGGGGAACACCGTCATGTCTGACGTGGCGGTGTATGTATAGTTGTAGGTGCCTGCGCTGATGGCGTCCAGGCCGATGGAGTCGCCCTGCTCGAAGCGGAAGGTGCGGCCGGCCAGCTGTGCCGACGCGCTCCCTTTGGTGATGAACAGGAGATTTTGCATGGGGTCGCCCATTTTACAGATGGTGGCACCTTGTGCGAATTCTAGCAGGGGCATGGCATATCGCCTCTTTCTTGGGGAAGTAATAGCATTCTACATTCTAGCGGAAATAATAAACCCGCGCAACTATCTGCGCGGGTTGGGGATGATGCGGTTTTGATTTAATTTTCCATGCCCATCAGTTTGGCGATGAATTTCATCTTGTCACCGGGGGGCAGGCTGTTCATCAGGTCGTTGAGGTCCACTCCCGCGTGGCCCAGGTTCGCCAGGCCCTTCATTACGGATGTATCCACGGTGCCGGCGTGCCGCCCATGGTTGTACATGTCCTTCAGCAAGTCGATGGCCTTCTGGTTGGTGGCTTCCCGGTGCCGGATGATTTCTACCACGCCATTGATGAAAATTTCGGCGGTGTCTTCATCCAGCTGGCCGCTTTCCGCCATCTGCCGGATGGATGCTACCCCTTCGTTGATGTGGGCGGTGTTCTGTACGATGGCATCCAGCCGCTCCAGCAAATCGCTTTGGATGGATGGACTTGCGGGAGGTGCCGGTGGGACGGGGGGCACTGGCGGGGCGGGGGGTGCTTCAGGTGCGCCCGGCCTGGGGCCGTTGCTACGGGGGTCGTTGATGTCGTGTGTTTCAAATATACTCATGATTTTGTCCTCCAAAATAGTATTGGACGGACTCGCTTCATTCGTGCTGAGCAGGCACAGGGTATGTGCGTCTATGAAGCGCGCCCGGCCTTGCTTGACGAGCCCTTTGGCCCGCCGGGGGTACGTTGCTTCATATTTATTGCCCTGCATGTCTGTGACGCAGATGTTTTTTGTAATGGGTATCCCTCCCCTTTGACCGCAGTGTAGGCGTGCCGTTTTTTACAATGGGTGCCGTCCCCTGTTCGCCTACGGCTGGAGGATAACGTCCCCGCCGATTTTTGTCAAATTTTCGGGAAGGGATTCGTAGCCGCGCTCGATGTAGCCGTTGTCCAGCACCAGGGTTTCGGCCTGGGCGGCCAGACCGGCCAGGATAAGGGCCGCACCGCCGCGCAAATCCTTGGAATGGACGGTGGCACCGTGGAGGTGGGGGCGGCCTTTGATGACAATGACCCGCTCGTCGGAGGTGACTACGATGTTCGCGCCCATGCGGATAAGCTCCGTGGCGTGGGCGGCCCGGGATTCGAATACCCGCTCTTCCACCACGGAGGTACCCTTTGCCGTGGAGAGGGCGGCGACGAAGGTGGGTTGCATATCGGTGGGGAAGCCGGGATGCGCCTCAGTAATGAAGTGGGGGATGGCGATAAGCTGACGGGGGGCGCGCAAGCGCACGGAGGCGGGCTTTTCCTTGATGGTACAGCCCATGGCGCGCAAATTGGCTGTGATGGCCTTGATATCGTGGGGGTTGATACCGGTCAAGGTGAGGTCGCCAAGTGTCATGGCCGCCGCCAGAAGAAAGGTGCCGGCAACGATACGGTCCGGCATAACGCGATGGGTGGTGCCACGGAGCTTTTTCACCCCGGTGATGCGAACCGTGGAAGTCCCCGCGCCATGGATAACGGCCCCCATGGATTTCAAAAAGCGGGCAAGGTCTACGATTTCCGGTTCCCGGGCGGCGTTGAGTAGGGTGGTTTCGCCCTGGGCGAGGACGGCGGCGAGGATGAGGTTTTCCGTGGCACCCACACTGACTTCTTTAAGGTAGATTTGCGTGCCCTTCAAGGCTTCGGCCTTGGCGTACATGAGGCCGTTTTCTTCATTTATAACAGCCCCCATTTTCCGCAGACCCTTCAAATGCAAATCAATGGGGCGCGAGCCGATTTGGCACCCGCCGGGGCTCGCGATTGTAACCTCGCGGCAACGGCCCAGCAATGCGCCCATGAAAAGAATGGAGGAGCGCATTTTGCTCACCAGCTCTGTGGGGAGCTCTGTGGTGGTGGGGCCGGGATTGTTTACGGTCAGTGTGTTTTGCACAAAATCAACGCGGCAACCCAGGTGCCGCAGTATTTCTATGGAGGAATCAATGTCCGCGATGTTGGGACAGTTGTGAATCACACTTTCGCCTTCGGATAAAAGAACGGCGGCAAGGATAGGCAGTGCGGCATTTTTCGCCCCGCCAATACCAAGCGCGCCGCATATCCGGTTGCCACCCCGGACGCGGTATTTACGCATAGCCACTCATCTCCCTTGATAGGCATGTTTGTATGATATGAAGGCCGCGTATTATTTGTGAAACGGGAGTGGCTCCGGCGCGTATGTACCGTGTGGCATTGTCACCGAGAGCTTCTGCCGTCGCTGGTACACAAAATCTCCCCTCCGGGGCCGACCACGGCGCGGAGCACCATCCATGCGCTGAAATTTCCCGCGGAACGCTTGCGCCCGAAGGGCGTACCAGTGACGCGGGAAGATTTCAGCTTGCATGAGATGGCGCATTACACCGCGCCGTGGTCGGCCCCGGAGGGGAGATTTTGCGCAATCGCTCCGTCAGAACTCCCGGTGACAATGTACAAATTATATACGCGCCGGAGCCACTCCCGAAAAAGCTTGCAAAACGTACAAGATATGGTATCATATGCCGCTCACGTGCTTTGTGGGCTATCCTTGCGCGGTTCGAGGCCGCGCCAAAGACCAAAAGGAGGTGCAATATGGTTAAGTATGAAATGGGCGTGGTGGTGCGCGTGGACCTGCCGGAAGACGGTTTTACCGTGGAGATGGACAAGGTGAAGGCACTCATTGACCGTTTTGGCGGGACCATCGACAAGATTGATGAGTGGGGGCGCAGGCGTTTGGCCTATCCCATCGCCAAGCAAACCGAGGGGATGTATACCTTTATCACCTACACCGCGGACCCCTCCGCCCCGAAGGAAATCGAAAGCCGTGTACGCTTGCTGGAAAGTGTGTTGCGTTTTCTCACCGTGCGCAAAGACGAAGTGGAGGCCGCTGTGGTCATCGAGGCCCCGGTGGTGGAAGAGGCTCCGGCGGTAGTGGAAGCCCCGGCAGTGGAAGAAGCCGCTCCGGTAGTGGAAGCTCCAGTTGTGGAAGAAGCCGCCCCGGTAGCGGAAGCCCCGGCGGAAGATGCGGAGGTTCCCGCAGAGGCCGGCGATGAATAAAGTCATTCTCATGGGACGGCTCACCAAGGACCCCGAAATCCGGTATTCCCAAGCCGCCGAGCCGGTGTGCGTAGCGCGTTATACCCTGGCGGTGAACAAGCGGTTTAAGAAAGAAGGGGAGCCGGACGCGGATTTTATCACTTGCGTAAGCTTTCGCAAGACGGCGGAATTTGCCGAGCGGTACTTGAAGCGCGGGATGCAAATTAATGTATGCGGGAGCTTGCAGGTGCGCACCTATGACGATAATACCGGCCAGCGCAGGTGGGTTACGGAAGTGGTGGTGGACGAAGCCTACTTTACCGAGAGCAAGTCCGCTTACGAGGCGCGTATCTCCAAGAGTGGCGGGTTTGACGAAGGCGGGTTCGGTGCGCCGCCCCCTGCCGCCCCCCCGGCCTATGAGCCGGAGGGCTTCTCGGCCATAACCCAGAGCATAGACGACGACGATTTACCATTTTAGGGAGGAATAAAATATGATGCAAAAAAGACGGGGGCGGCGCAAAAAGCGCGTCTGCCAGTTTTGTGTAGATAAAATCGCAGTGGTGGATTACAAGGATATCGGCAAACTGCGCAAGTTTACCTCGGAGCGCGGTAAAATCCTGCCCCGCCGCGTGTCCGGCAACTGTGCCAAGCACCAACGCGCCATGACCCAGGGCGTGAAGCGGGCCAGGCATATGGCCTTGATGGTGTATACGGCGGAATAAGGCTCCTTCGAAAAATTCAAAAAAAGTCCAGTGAATCTGGGCTTTTTTTTGCGTAATTCCTATACTGTTCTATTGCACGGAGGCTTGGAAAGGCATATACTTCCGTGAGAAAGGGGTTGGCATCATGGCCCAGAAATCGTCTAACACCACACAAAATCTGCTCCAACAGGGAATGCAAGGCATTCTGCGTGAAATACAAAAATTCTCTACTGTCATAGAATCCACAGCAAAAAAAACAAATCTGGTGGCGATAAACGCAAATATCGAAGCGGCACATGCCGGTGAAGCCGGGCGGGGTTTTGCTGTTGTGGCGGATGAAGTGCGTTCCCTGGCAAATCAAATAGCCGATAATTCCACCAATCTGCGGGCATCGGTATTCGAGCATATAAAGCTACAGTCTGACCAACTTATGGAGGAATTTCGTACACGCGATTATAGCCGGCTGTCTGAAATGGCGCAGACCTTGGTACAGCTTATCGTGCGCAACCTGTTCGAGCGCACGGCAGATGTACGCTGGTGGGCTACGGACGATGCCCTTTTTAGTTGTTTGCAAAACCCCACGCCCGAAACCGTTGCACGCGCATCCAAGCGATTGGAAATAATCAAACGGTTTTATACCGTATACTTGAACCTGGTACTGACGGACGCCACCGGAAAAGTCATTGCCACATCTTCCCCGGATGCATACCCCATGCGGGCAGGTGTAGACGTACATGCCTGTGGATGGTGCAGACATGCGTTGGCTACACGCTCGGGGGACCAATATATCGTAGAAGACATTTATGATGACCCGCTACATGAAGGCGCGCCTGTTGCCGTATATGCCACAGCGGTGCGCACAGGCGGCGAAATAAATGGGGGCGTGCTGGGTGCATTAGGTGTCTTCTTTGACTGGCAGAAGCAAGCACGCTCCATCGTGAAGGATGAGCCTACGTTGTCTGAGCGCGAATGGATGCACTCCCGCGTGTTGTTGCTGGATAGTGCCCATCGTATCATCGCGGCATCTGACGGTAAGGGCCTCTACGCAAAATTCCCGTTGCAAATAACCAAGGACGCAACAAAGGGCTACTACAAGGACAGCGATGGTCAGCTAGTCGCATACGCCCGCACGCTGGGCTATGAAGATTATGATGGCTTGGGCTGGTATGGCGTTATCGTTCAACAGGGTTAGGAAAAAAGGCTTGCGTATATTGGGGCGGTAACATATGCTAAGATATGCTGAGAATAGGAGTGTGGCGGGAATGGAATTTATGCAGGGGATAACGGCCATCGCCGTTGTGGCTATCGTAATGTACACCGTGTTTAGCATCGTGAAAATGGGCATCCGGTATTCGGAGAACATCGAGCGGATTAAGCACGGCTATCCGACCCTGGACGGGGCGGTGCCCTTGGACGGTGCGCCGAAGGAGGGCGAAGCGGGATTTAACCCGACTGCGGAGAATTACGGCAACTAAAATTGCGGACGAATTATTTTTAAAGATGGGAGCGGCCTGTTGTGGGTGCGGTGAAGATACTTACGGTTTTCGGCACGCGGCCGGAGGCGAACAAGATGATTCCGCTGGTGCTTGCGCTGGCGGAGCGGGCGGCGGCCGGTGTGTTGGAATCCCGGGTATGTGTGACGGCACAGCACCGGGAATTGCTTGACCAGTCCCTCGTCCCCTTCGGGGTGAAGCCCGACGCGGATTTAAATATCATGACGGCGGGGCAGAGCCAGGGCGACGTGATAAGCCGCGTGCTGGCGGGGCTTGGGCCGGTGATTGACGCTTATGGGCCCGATATTTTGCTGGTGCATGGGGATACGACGACGACATTTGCTTCGGCGTTGGCGGCCTTCCATCGGAAGGTGCTTGTCGGGCACGTGGAGGCGGGCTTGCGCACCTATGACAAATACCGCCCCTTCCCGGAGGAAATGAACCGCAAGCTGACCACGGCCTTGGCCGATTTGCATTTCGCCCCCACGGAGCTGGCCCGGGAATACCTGCTGAAGGAAAATGTGCCCGGCCCTTCGATTTTCGTCACGGGGAACACAGCGGTGGATATGCTGGCGCATACCACCTCGGAGCAGTATTCCTTTCACAACGCGGATTTGCGTGATTTGCCGCAGGACAATCGCATTATTTTGCTGACCGCCCACCGGCGGGAAAATTTTGGCCTCCCCATGGAGGCCATTTGCCGTGCCGTGGGGCGCATTGCGGCGGATTTCCCCGATGTGCGCGTGGTGTGGCCCATGCACCCCAACGGGGCCGGGCGGGCGGAATCGGAGCAATTCCTCGCCCATTTGCCAAATGTGGTGCGCACCCAGGCCACGGATTTGCACGATACCCATAATCTAATGAAGCGGGCCTTTCTCATCCTTACGGATTCCGGCGGGATACAGGAAGAGGCCCCGTCCTTTAATGTGCCGCTGGTGGTTCTGCGCGAGGTTACGGAACGGCCGGAGGGGCTGGCCGCGGGCACGCTGGTGCTGGCGGGGGTGGAGGAAAATACCATTTACAACGAAGCCGCCCGCCTGCTGACGGACCAAGAGGCCCACGCCCGCATGGCCAACGCGCCCAATCCCTTTGGCGACGGGAAGGCCAGTGCCCGTATAATAGAGGCCATACTTGGCTGGTTTGGCGGTAGGAACCCATGATAACCATGGAATGGTTTTTCGGTGAGGAGCACCTGGAGGACGTCTATGCCCTGCGGCAACGCGTTTTTATGGATGAGCAAGGCATCGCCCGGGAGGACGAATTTGAGGGCGACGACGGCGCGTGCATCCATGTGGTCATCTATGAAAATGACCTCCCCCTTTCCACCGGGCGGGTGAAGATAACCAAGGAGGACTATATCATCGGCCGGGTGGCCACCTTGCCCCAGCACCGGGGCCGGGGGCTGGCCACGGCGGTGATGCAGGCGTTAATCAAGGCCGTTTGTATCATGGGCGGCCAGCGGCAAATCCTCCATGCCCAGCTTTCTGCCCAGCCCTTCTACGAGAAGCTGGGCTTCACGCCCTACGGCGAGGTTTTCCAGGAGGCGGGCATACCCCATATCTGCATGGAACATTTCGGAAGCGCGTCCATGTGCTGCCGGGGAGGTGAATGACATATGCGTTTGGATAAATATTTAAAGGTTAGCCGCATCATCAAACGGCGCACCGTGGCCAACGAGGCTTGCGACGCCGGGCGTGTTACGATTAATGGCAAAACCGCCAAGGCTTCCGCAGAGGTAAGTGTAGGCGACCGCATCGAAATCCGCTTCGGCGACAAGCTGACCCGGCTGGAGGTCACGGCGGTGAAGGAAAACGTGCGCAAGGACGACGCGGCTTCTATGTATACGCTTGCTGAATAATACTACTCTCCGGTAAAAATCGTGGGACGCTGTACCGTTATAGATTATGAGGAGGCATCAGGCATGGCAGAACATGGAAACACGGAAGTAACCGAGGAAGTCATCGCCCTTGTTGCATCCTATGCGAATCAAGGAGAATTTGGCAGACAAAACATGGCAAAAAAATATCCCCATATTGATTTCAAGCAATTGATTGGGGATGCCGAGCTTGCGCAAGCAACACACCCGGTTCCGTCGGCGAGTGAAAGCATGTGGGTAGCAGGTTTGCGCATAGCCGCCTATATTAATCTCATATCGGGCGTGATTGGTGGCTTAAGTATTGCCTATCTATTAGGGACAATGACCGCTGTTTGGGGGGAAAATATAAATGGGGGCATATTTTTCTTTACCTTCATTGCCATCCTAGTTCTAACCGTCATAACCACCGCAGTTATCATGGTTTTTTTAGACATGGCGCAGGATATATCCACCACGAAGCGTCATGCCGCCGACACACAAAGGGATATTGCAGAAATTAAAAGCAAGCTGTTTTCACAACAATAAAATGGAGCTGTTTTGTGAAAAATATTTCGGGGGCGGGAGTAGCTCCCTGTCAAGGCGGTTGAGAAATATAGGTCATCCCATTTGAGTATAATTTGCAATTATGCTGACATATAATAAAAATACTTGACAAGCCGCGCGGAATATTCTACTATGCCTAAGCGGTTGAGAGGGCTGTATGTCTCGGTTCGTTGCGCTTATGCGCACTTGGCTGCATTATTGTTAAGTAATAAAGGGTTGAACAATTTTTTGTTTAACCCTTTTATTTATGGGAGTGTAACTGCTGTGTACTTATTATACCTTGACGATTCAGGTTCGCCTAGCAATAAAAAAGAATCACATTTTATTCTAGGCGGATTTATTGTTCCCGAAAATAAATTGTATTGGGTAAACAAAAATTTAAATGATTTAGAAGCACGTTTAAAAATAACAAGCAATAGTGAATTTCACGCATCTGCAATTTCTGGTGGGAAAGTACCTTGGAAATTTTTTGATAGACACAAGCGACACGAAATAATTAAGGATGTGTTGCGTGCGGCAGAATATGAAAAAAACAATATAACCATTTTATCCTGTGCCGTCGAAAAAGCATATTACTCAGAACAAGACCCCGTTCAGCTTGCATTTGAAGACATATGTAGCCGATTTCAACTTTTTTTGAAACGCATGTATAGCCAAAAGAAAGAAAACGCAACAGGGTTAATTATCTTGGACGAAATGTCATACAAAGAGTCATTACAAAGTTTGGCAAAACAATTTCAACAAAGAGGAAACAAATGGAATCAAAAAATGGAGCATGTGCATGAAGCCCCTATGTTTGTTGATTCTAAGGCATCAAGGGGCATCCAATTAGCTGACCACATCGCCTACTCCATATTTCGGCGATATGAATTTGCCGACCTATCGTATTATAATGTTTTTGAAGGCTTTTTTGATTCAGAGGACGGAAAAATTCACGGAATTTGTCATATGACAAAAAATAAACTATGTACCTGCGCACATTGTGCGCAAAAGAGAATTATAAATAATTAAGCCGCCTGTTGCGCTACTACTGGTGATAACATTATTCAATAAATATGCTCAAGGTTGCCATACCACTAAAAAAGGGACTGTCTCCACAGGAAACAGTCCCTTTTGTTATCCCATTAAACCGGGTGCTTTACAGCCTTACAATGTGTGCATCGTACACGCGGAAGTCGGGATTGCCGCCGCCGCTGGTTTGGATACGGATGGCGCGTTCGAAGTTGGACATGGCGAGGTCTGTATCGGCGGGGATGATGGCTTGCAGGATGAAGAAGCCGTCAGCCATGGGGCTGGTGGAGACAATCCAGTTCCAGGGACTGTCCGCGCCGCCCAGCAGAACGGTTACATCGGGGGTTCCGGTGGAGCCGATGACGGTGATGAAATAATCGTTGGTGCCGATGTTCATTAGGCCCACATCCGGGTGGGGTGCGCGCAAGTCGATGGCGTGCCAGGATTCGTCACGGAAGGACGCGCCAAAGCCGATGTTGCCCGTGGGTGCGTCGATGACTTCCATCATCCAGTCGCTACCGGCAGACATCAGATAGGGCGAGAGCGTATCATAGCCCATCAGGTTGCCCGCGGTATCCATGGCACCGGCGGAAAGGGCTTGCACATTTTCGTCATGGGCAAGGCGGTAAATGGTGGCTGTGGGGATGGGAATGCGTACGATGTTGATGTCGTACACCGTGTAATCGTGGTGGCCTTCGTGCTGGATGCGGAACACACGCATGAATTGCTCGTGGCCGGTGTCGGTGCCTTCCATGGTATCCATGGAGATGACGCCGTGCACCACCCAGCGGCCGTCGTCGCCTACGGTGGAATTGTGCAGCCAGTTCCAGCCCGCGTCGCCGCCGGATACATTCACCCAGCTGCCGGGGTTGCCGCTACCGTATACGACGATGTAGTAGGCGTTGTTTTCAAAGTCGAAGGGGATATGCTCCGTTGAGATATCCAGCGCGTGCCAGTTCTCGCTACGGAAGGTGATGAGAATGCCGTTGTGTCCCAGGGGGGTTTCCACAACCTGATACATGGGGTCGCCGGCGGATTGCAGGAAGGGAACGGGGCCTGAGCCCGCGCCGCCCATAATATCGCTACCGGTACCCATGGTGCCGGGCGGGGTATTTTGCAAGCCGATGTCGCGCACCAAGGAGAATACATGGTTGTGGGGTACGCGGGTGATGGTGATGTCATAGATGGCATAGTCGTGGTGGCCTTCGTGTTGCAGACGGAACACGCGCATGAACTGGTCGCGCCCGGTGTCGGTGGCGTCCATGGTCTCCCAGGAAACCACACCGGAAATAAAGAACCTGCCGTCTTCTTGCACCACAGCATCATGGAGCCAGTTCCAGCCCGCGTCGCCGCCGGAGATATTCACCCAGCTACCGGGGTTGCCGCGCCCCGTGACGCTGAACAGGTACGCGTTGCTGTCAAAGTCGAAGGGGATATGCTCGGTGGAGATATCCAGACAGTGCCAGTTTTCGCTACGGAAGCTGATTTCAATGCCGTTGGTGCCCCAAGGGGTTTCGACGATGCCGAACATGGGGTCGCCCGCAGGTTGCAAGAAATATACAGGGCCGTCGCCGCCGCCGCCCAACAATTCGGAGCCGGCGGCAATGGTGCCTACGGTCATGCCCTGCACGGCCTCATCCCGGGACAAGGACCAGAAATACCCAGCCGGGGGTGCCAAAGGCACGTGCACAACGGGCTCGGGCTCGGGTTCCGGCTCGGGGGTGGGCTCCGGCGTGGGTGCCGGGGGCAAGGGTACGGGTGCCGGCGTGGGTGCCGGGGGAGGCGTGGGGTCGGGGGTAGTGTCGCCGCGGCCGCAAGCCGCAAAGGCCAGCACGAAAGCCATCAGCAACGCCGCTAAAAGAATCTTCCAATTTCGTCTCATTGTGTTTCTCCTCTCATATTAGATGACCGTAGTCAGTGCAACCTAGTCAATAAAGCCCAGTGCCCGGTTGGCCGCTTCAATGGTGGCTTCCCATTCCAGCTGGGCCGCCTCGATAATCTGCGCCGGGTCGTTCCATACGATGTTTTCTGTGTCCACGTCGTTCCACACACGCCACGCGAAAAGGGAACGCCATATTTCGTCATCGCCGGGCAGGATTTCATGCCAGCTCATGCGTTGCAAATTCGGGTTGCGGGTGTGGTATACCATGGTCTCATACACGGAACGCTCGTCGGGGAAGAAGGGAAGCTGTTCAAAAATCCAGTCATCCGCGTCGCCCACATCGTCGTCCTCGTCAATGCCCAGGGGCCGGTGCCACAGCATGAAGGCGTACATGATATCGTCCACCTGGTCGCCAAAGACGGCGGGAATGGCCATCAGATTACCGCCGGTTGAGTAGGTGTAATGGTTAGCCGCCCGGGGGCCGCGAGGGAAGGCAACAAAGCCCCAGTCGTCGTTCAGGCTGGGCTCTACCTGGGCCAATACATGGCCGTGGGTAAGGGTACGCATGGCCGCATGGCCGTGGTTGAACATCTCTACAAAGAAGTCCCATTGGTCGGTGCCCAAATCCTCTTCGTGGATGCCCAAGCCGTGTACCTGACGCAAATTAACCAAAAATTCCAAGGCTTCAAAAAATTCCGGGGTATTAATGGTGCTGACCAAACGGTCGGTGTCGTTGCAGAAATCCACGAAGGTGGCCCCGTTGGAGAACACCGCACGCGCCGTAATTTCCTGATTAAACCCAAGATGGGCAAAAATGTCTATCACGCCGTCGCCGTCTACGTCACGCTGGATTTGGGTACCCACACGGATAAATTCATCCCAGGTCCAACGCCCTTCGCGTTGCAGGATGAAGGGATAATCCCGGGGCAGGCCCGCTTCCTCGAAGAGGCGCATATTGAAGGCGATGCCTCCGGTCATGGGTACGCCGCCGCCGTCACCCCTGGCGGTAAAGCCGTAGGTGTAACCCGTATCGGCGAACATGGCCGCAAAGTTCATGCTGTCGCGGTGCCATACCATCTGGCCGCCATAGCCCTCGCTGAAGAAAGTCTGGGGTATGGGCGCGAACAGGCCCCGGGGGGCGGCGTTACCGTACCAGTTGGGGGCCAGGTTCCAGATGTGGAACTCCTCGTTGCGGGTAATCAGGCGCACGGCATGGTTGTCACGTGCCCACTCCCAGTCACCGGCGCGCACTTCCCGTATGCGGAAGTTGTGCCTTTCTTGCAGATAAATCCGGTCTGCCAGCCGCTCGCGCTCTGCGGCGGAACGGGGCTCAAAGGTGTCGGTGTCATAGTCTTCCCACCAGTTTGCGATAAAGATTTCGATACCGCCCAGGTCACGGGGGGGTGCCGCAGGAGTCGCCCCTTCCACCGGGGTTGTGGGCTGTTGGTTCGCGCCTACATTTGCCACCGGGGGTGCCGGAGGTGCCGGTGTTTGCGCCGGGGTATCGTCTGAGCCCCCGCAAGCCGAAAAGGCCAGCAATCCGGCCAACAGCACCGCAAACAACAAAAACGGGTAAAGCTTTTTCATCATGTTCGCTCCTCTCACATTCTTACATTATTGTTACATTTTCATGCCGCTTTGTCCAATACTTTCTACGAACCCCCTTTGCGCGATGATATATATAATTATAATCGGGGCAACCCCAAGTAAAACGCCCGTTGAAATCATGGTCTCCACCAGCGCGATGGGTGGCGACAAGCCATGCCCGCCCTGCAAGCGTTGGATTTCCACGATGTAATAGCTACTGAACACATCCGCCAAGGAGCGCATCCGCTCGGCCATCACACCATAGTTGCGCAGGAACATATTGGTATAAAACCCGTCGGTCCACTGCCATACAAAGGCGAAAAGGAAGCACGACACCAGCATGGGCACCGCGTCGGGTAGCATAATCTGCGCGAAGGTACGCAGTTTGCCGCAACCGTCCACCCAGGCGGATTCCTCCAGCTCCTTGGGCATATTGCGGAAATACTGGCGGAGCATGAAGATATACAGCCCGTTGCGTAAGCCCATGGCTGTCACCGACAAAATCAAGTACCCGGTAAGGGTATAGGTCAAGGACAGGGGCGCACCCCGGAACAAGGTGAAAATCCCAAAGATGTCAAAGTTGAGGAAGTTCAGGAACATGGGGGCCATAATCACATGGGGGGGGATGATAATGCTCAACAGCACACACCCGAACCAAAACCGCTTGAAGGGGAACTCAAAGCGGGCAAAGCCGTAGGCCACCAGCGTACAGGCCATAATCTGCAACAACGCCACCAAAAAGGTGATGCCCAGGCTGGTGCCCAAAGCCCCCCAATATTCCATCAGGTTCAGGGCCATGCGGTAATTCACCAAGGTGGGGTAGCGGGGGACGGAGATAACCGTGGAATCAAACAAATCCTGCCGCGACATGAAGCTGTTGGAAATCTGGAACAAGATGGGCTGGAGAATCAAAAAGCATAGCCCGAAGAGCAACACCACCATGAAGAACCCGCCGCATATCCGTGCGAAGTCCTTCTTTATCAGGTAATTTTCGCTGGCCCGGTTGCGTGCCATATAGCGGGCGATTTTCCCCTGCTTCTTCTCCTTGGGGACGATACCCAGCGCGCTTCGTTCCTGTATGCTAGTCATAGTAATACACCAGCCTTGAAATAATTAGCCCCAGTATGCCCAGCACCGCCGCGATAACCAGGAAATACATCCAGGCCATGGCCGAGCCGAAGCCATAGTTCATGGTGCGCATGATTTGTATGGTAATCTGCTCCATAACCTCGCTGTCGGTACGTACCAAGAAGTCGATGACGCTGTACACCACCGCTACCAATATCAACGGAGAAATCATGGGGAAGGTTATCTTCCAGAAGTTTTCCCAGCCTGTGGCCCCCTCGATGCTGGCGGCCTCGTAGATGCTGGGGTTGATGGTCTGCAAACCCGCGAGGAAAATCAGTATCTGTATCCCGCTGGCCATGGCGATGAAATAAATCTGGTTGATAATGTTAAATAAATATTCCAGCGGGTTCCAGGCCGCCGCGCCGGTTACGCCCTCCAACAGCATCTCCAGGGTACTGGTGACGCCGGCGCGCATGGCGTTTTGCTCGGCTATCTGGTCGGAAACCATGTTGAGCAGGGAATTGTTGGTCTCGATGTTCACCAGCACCCCGCTGGCCAAAATCACCGGGAGGAAGAACACCGCCCGCACGAAGCCCCGGCCGGGGAATTTACGGTTTAACAGCGTGGCCACGAACAAGGAAAACACCAGCACCGCCGGCACCAGCAAGGCCATGCGGATGAGCTCCTCCACCACATTGCGGTTAAAGTCCGGGTCTATGAAGAGGGCGCGGGAGATGTTTTCCAGCCCCCGCCACTCCATGGCGAAGCCCACCACGTCGCCGCCGAAATGCACATAGGAGAAGGCCATGCGGATGGATTGGTATATGGGCCGCGCCAAAAAGGCCAGAAAGCCGACGACGAAGGGCATGATAAAGAGATAACCCGCCACGGCGTTCCGGTTGGCCATGGTGAAGCGGAACTTACTTCGTTTTGCTTTTTCCATGCGATACCCTCCTGATTACCTGACGACAACGTAGCGTCTTGACGCCACCGCCACCCCGTCTTGTGAAACAAAATCCCCCATGGAGGTGTTGACATATACCCGGGTATTGTCTTCATATACCGTAACGGTCACGCCGGGGGCCAGTATCTCGTGGCCGGTGATGAGCTGGTTGTACAAATGGCCCAGGTCGTTGCGGTGGCGGTGATAATATTCATTGGCCAGGGAATACCAGCGGTTAAATTCATTGGCGAAATAGCGCATGTACCGGGACACCAGCACCTCGGCGGCGGGTACATACATAAAGCTGAAGAACAAGGACGAGCCGGATTCCACGGATTTCAGCCAGTGGTAGGAATAGTCCTCCGCCAGGTTCAAGGGCCGCCCCGCGAAGGGAATCAGCCCGTGGAGGGCTATCTGGTAGAAGGGGACAGACACGTCCGTTACGTTGAAGCCCTGGTCTGTGAGGGGCATACCCGTAATCACATCGGCGAAGGGCATGGCGAAGGAAAAGCCATAGTTCAGCCATATCCCCGTCCCGCCGTCGCTCAATTCCCGCAGGAGGTCGGCGCGCATATGCATGGACGCTTCCCGGGTGATGTGATTGGTATCCCGGTAGTCCCCGGCCAGCGCGCTGGCCATGGAGCGGAAGGCGATATTATCCACCCCGCGCCCTGCGGCGTCCTGGGTGAAATTGCGGATTAGATTCTGGGTGAATTGGGGGGTGGCCAGGCTTATGGGGTCGGCCAAAATAGACGCCGTACCCAAAGAGCCGAAATACACATGGCTAAAGCCCGCGTGCTCCACCCGTGTGCGGGTGATTTGCCGCACGGTGTCCCGGTTGCGGCCAAAGCCGTCGAAGAGGCGGTTATCCCGCATGAACATGAAGTCGCCTTCCAGGAAAAAGTTGTATTGCAACCGTGCCGCCGTGTCCACCAGCTGGTTGAAGCCACTGCGCCCCCCCAGCTGGGAAATCAAGTTCACGGAATTGGGTACCCGGTGGTCTATGGAGCGGTTATGGGCACCGCGCATTTTTACTTGTACGTTTTGCCAGCCGTGGGCGGCGAAGGTTTCCAGCATGTCGGCGGCCTGGCCGTAGGTAGTCAGCGCGAAGGGGCGGTCCACCGGAAAGCCCAGCAAATGCTGGGGGCTCACCGCCGAGCCTAAAATCTCCACCATGGCGGTGACGGGGGCCTGTACCCGGTTGTTGAGCCAGGGGTACCGGGCTTGCAAAAATGCGCGGTAGGCTTCTGCCATGCCCACATAGCCGGGGTTCAGCCCGAAGGTATAGCGTACCACGATGCGCTCGTCGGGTTGTAAGCCGTATTCGTGCATCAGCACCGCCCGGGCGGAACGCCCGGTGAAATCCATCACATCGCCGTGTATGAGCCGGAAGGAGGGATGGGCCCGGGCGAAGGGGCCGCCCATGCCGGGCACCTCGGCGCGTATGGCCGCGGAAGCCGCGCCCTCGTCGATGATGCCGGCAAAAGTAGCCCCGTTTTTATGCACCCCGAAAACGGGATAGGCCGAGCGGTTATCGTGGATGATTTCCGTGGGGATGACGGCCTCGTCCCGGCCGAAAATATTACTGAAGAAAATCCCCTGCCCATAGCGCACGGTATCGAAGTAGAGCAAGGCCCCCGCGCCGTCCGGCACGAAGAGGTAGCCCTCATCCGTGGGCCGCCCCGCGCCGAAAAACGGGAGCAAATGCATCCGAATGGGCAAAAAGGTGGGATTGTATGTGATGCGGTCGAAGGGAACGATGACAACCATCTCGTTCCCCACCAGCTCGAATTGCATGATTACATTGAAGGCCGGGTTGTCAATCACACGGGTCACGCCGAAGTAGTCCATGTCGTATATCCAGTCTTCCATGGTGTAGCCGTGTTCGAACAAAACCTCCTGGGCGCGCACCCGCATGTGGTCGGGGATTTCCCCCAGCACATAGATAACGGGCCCCGGCTCATCCCCCTGGGGAATCAGCTGGGGAAGACGCTCCAATATACCGCCCTCGATGTCGATGGGGCGCAGACGGGCGTATTCGTAGGGGCGAAAGGCGTTGAGGATTACATTGCGGTTGGCACGGGTCATTTGGTCGGTGAAGGTATACAGGCGTTCCTGATAAATGGCGTAGGGCACGTAGAACGTCCGGGGGATATTCCCCAAGGTGAAGCGTACCTCCAGCTTGTTATCGCTTAAAACCTCATGCTCGAAGCGTTCGGTGCGCACGCTGTCCCGGTAGGTATTGTAATAGACCTGGGTGCCGTGCTGGGTTTCGTGCTGTAAAATAAACAGGCTCTGGGCATGGAACTGGGTGATGGTGGCGGTTTGCTCCAGCTCCTCCGGGGTCATCTCCGGGCCGGAACGCCACACCACACCCGTGGCCCGCTCCGTCAGGGTAAACATGGCCCGGGCGGTGTCAAAATCCAGCTGTAGGTAGGCGTTGGCAATGGAGGCCACCGGGGGCACCCCCTCGGGCTGGCCGAAAATCAGCACCTCTCCCCCGTCGCGCTCCATGGGTACGCAAGCGGCCAAAATAAATAACAATACCCCCAAAACCGGTAAGGTGTATAAGCATCGCTTCATCGGTACGCCACCTCCTGATACAGGGAATAAAAATACACCACGCCGTCGCTCACCACCGCGAAGAACATCATGAAAATGAAGAGCATCACGCCGATGGCGAAAATAGTAAGCAAGCTGGTGATAATGGTCTTACCGAAGCTATAGTCGTGGATTTCCTTCATGGCGCACAAGACCAGCAACACGAACCATAATGTCCCCACCGTGGCAAATGTCCAGTAAAACGCGCCCTCCTCGAAGGTTATCATATGGCTAACGGGTATCAATAAGGCGTTAATCAGTATCATGGGGGCGTGGGCATAGGCCAGCCCCATATAAATATGGGACATCTTCCCTTTGCCGTCGAACAGGGTGGTCAAGCACCAGTTGGCCACCACCCACAAAATGACGGGAATCAACACCTGCGCCAGCACTATCCACGCGCTGAAGGTTTCCATGTTAATCCAGTTAAATTGGAAATTGGTCAGCACCAGGCTCATAATTTGCACGATAATGGCCACGCCTATCAAGGTGTGGGCCGCCGCCATGGTGCCCTTTTTTTCGTGAATCAAGTCCCAAAATCCGGTCAAGGGGCGGCGCATGGTGTACAGGCAATAGCGCAGACTTCTGAAATATTCCGCACGGCTCATGCTTCTTTAAGCTCCTTTCGGATGGCGATGGCTTTTTTCACAACGGGGGGAACGACAATCAATACCCCCACCGCCAGCGCGAAAATCCAGAAATTGCGCTCCACCCATTCCCGCCGGTAAAAGCTGAAGGCACGGCCATAATTCAACGCGTCGCGCTGTATACGGAAATACCGCATGGCCTGGCGGTAATACCCCAAGCGCAAGTAGGCGCGGGCAATGCCGATGTACGCCATTCCGAAGTTACCGTTGAGACGCAGTACCTCCTGCCAGGCCGCCGCGCTTTCGTCGTACATGCCCCGGTGGTAGTAATGCAAGCCCAGATTAATCAGCTCGCCGTATTCCGTCAGGTCGAAACGGGTGATGGCCATGGTGGCGGCGTCCAGGGCGAACAGGGTATAGCCCATGCTGTCCAGGGCAACGGGGGTCTGGAAAAATCCTTCCCGGAAGCCCGGGCCGCCCCAGGCGTATAAAAGATGCCCCTGGGAGCAGTAGGAAAACAATCTGCCACGGGTGGAGTCAAATACCACAAAGGAGTTGTTGGGCAAGCTGGTGACGGCCACAAAGGTAGAGGGGCCACGGATATGAGCGGCGTCGCCAAACCATAAATCCCCCACGGGGTACCACCAGCCGTTGCGTATCATTACGTCCTCGCCCAGGATATTCAGGCGGCGTACCGGGTCTACCTCCTCCGAGGAGGTAGTGACCAAAAGGAAGCCCTCCCGGTCGATATGCACATTATTATATTCCACGGGTACAAACAGAATGCGCCGGTCCCGTTGCGCCCGGGTGGACACCAGCCGCCAGAATTGCTCGACGATGTTCACCACCACCGGCGGCGCGCCCATGTACCCCACAAATTCCCCATCGAAGGAAAATTCCATCAGTCCCCGGTTCACCCGCATAACCTGGGCGAAAATCCGGCCGCTAAAGTCCACCACGATTTTCTGGGGCAGGAACTCCATTTCCTCCTCCAGCAAGGTCAAATCCGTGGGCTTTAGGACTTCGTTTAGTATGTTCCAGCTCCTGTCCACATGCAGAATACGCTGGTTGTAGGTGTCGGCTATCCAGATTTCCCCCCGGGTGGCGGGCCAGCTCGACACAAATACCCCATAGGGGCGGTTAAAAGTCGTGGGGGTGCCGTCGGGGTAATAGGCGTGATAGGCCACGTCCACCGCCTCGTGGGTGCCGTCTTCGTTGGCGCGTATCACCACAATCCGGCTATTGCCCGTATCCGCCACGAAGACATAGTTGCTGTACACGGCCAAGTCCTGGGGCCGGAAAAAATGGCCCACGCTCTCCCCTTCTAAGTATAAATCCGCGCCCATAATAAACGCCGTAACCCGGTACGCGTCCGGGGAAGGCACGGGCACGCCCCATTCATTGTAGGTATAGGTATAATTCGTAGGCCCCGTGCCAGAGGCAAAAGCCGTGAAGGAAAGGGCGGGGGCAAGTGCCAACACTAACGCAAGGGCGATACAGATACATTTTTTCATGCTTGGCCTCCCTTTAATCATGAGCCTTCAGGCAACAGGCGGGCGTACATCTCGTCTTCGGAAACATACACATTGCAATCCGGGTCATTTTCCATTTCGCGCATCATTTCCAAATCTATTGCATCAGGCTCCACTTCTTCTATGTTATCCCATGTGGCAGGCTTCGCGGCAGTGTGCAAGCGTTCGCTCAACCAAATAAAAACTGCTCGCGCGCTGTTGTCATCCATTTTTTCTATTTTATTTATAACATCTGCTACCATTGCGGACATATAGGCACTCCTCGCGCTTACTTTTTATATACCTGCCCCCGGTTATCTATCTTTTCGATTTTAAGCAATGCTGGGGTGGGTGTGAACAAAATACGGATGCTTCCTATTCTGAGCCGATATAAATTTTTTGCACCCTTTACCTTTTTTACATCGCCTTCAGGGAGTTTGCTAATGGCGGTTTTTATGCGGAGAATTGTATCGGTGCTTTGGGAGGCTAGGAATTTTTCCGCTTGCTTAGTATATTCCCGTTTCATTATCGCTACTCTTTAATCCCCGAGGAGGCCATGGTCTGTAAAATCCGGCTTTGGGCCACGATGAACAAAGTCAGGGGCACAACCATCATTACCAGCGATACCGCTGCGCCCACCCCAGCGCGGGCGATGCCCCCGGCCACGATTTGCTGGAGGGCGAAGGGTAGGGGGCGTAGCTGTTCGGTGTGGATAAGGTGGCCGGCCTGGGTATTCCAGAGGAACTGCACGGAGAAAATGGTGGCGGTGAGAATGGCGGGCTTGACCAAGGGCATGATAATTTGGGAGTAGATGCGCCATTCCCCCGCGCCGTCGATTTTCGCGGCCTCGCTGAGGGTCACGGGTACGGTGTCGATAAATTGCTTGAGCAGGAAGAAGCCCAGAGACCCGGCGAAGGCGGGGACAAGGATGGCCCAGTAGGAGTCAATCATACGCAAATTCGCCAGCACCAGGAAATTGGGGATGGCGGTGACATGGCCGGAGAACATCAGGCTTACGATAACTACCTTGAAGAATAATTTGCTCCCGGGAAATTCGTAGCGGGAGATGGCGTAGGCCCCCAAGGAGGCGATGAAGAGATGCCCCCCCGTGCCCAGCACGGTGATGAAGAGCGTATTGAAAATATAGCGGGAAAATGTCACCCAGGAACGCGCCATTAAAATGAACAAATCCTGGAAGTTGGCCGTGGTGGGGTTGATGACCCACAGCCGGGGCGGCCAGAGGAACAGCTCCGTCATGGGCTTGAAGGCATGGTTAATGGTAAACACCAAGGGGAAGGCGAAGAAAATCCCGAATATAATCAGGATAAACCCGATGAAGATATCGCCGCCGATGGAGCGGTTGGGTCTGCGCACGTTGCGGGCTATTTTTTTTACGTTAATGACCTTTTTAATTTCGCCCTGCCGCTTGCCCACAGAGCTGGGGGTGATTACAGGCCGTTTCGCTATGGCTCCCATACTATGACCCCACCTTCGAAATCATAAACTGCACGCCCTTGTTGGCGTAAATCATGGAAAGGAACAGCACCGTGGCGATGGCTGATGCGTAGCCCATTTCGAAGCGGATGGTGCCATAGTCCACCAGGTGGTTGACCACGGTATGCACAGCATAGTCCGTGGAGGGGAAGCCCATGAGCTGGGCCGTCACATCCCCCACGGCGAAGCTCTGGGTAATGGCCATTACCGCGCCGAACATGAGCATCCCCTTCATGTTGGGGAGGGTGATGAACCATAGTTCCTGCCAGCGGTTTTTTACCCCGTCTACCAGCCCCGCCTCGTACATGGCCGGGTCTATGGTGGACAGCCCCGCGATAAACGCCAGGAAGCCCGCCCCCAAAGACATCCAAAGCACCACGATGATGATAACGGGCATCATTAGTTCCGGGTCGGTGAGCCAGTACTGGGTTTCGTGGATGATGCCCATGCGCATGAGCCAGGCGTTGGCGTAGCCCAAGGAGTCCCCGGCGAACATGATTTGCCATACCAAAAACACCGCGCCGGACAAGGTGGGCGCGTAGAACACCAGGGTGACAAAGGCACGCAAATAGCGGGGCAGTTCATTGATAAACCAGGCGAACAAAAAGGCCATCATATAGCCCAGAGGGCCGGTGATTAACGCCAGGAGAAAGGTATTGCGCAAGGCGATAAGAAAAATATCGTCAGCCAAAAACAGATTCAAATAGTTCTGCACGCCGATGAAACGCGGCGGCTCGTACACGTTGAAATGGGTGAAGCTATAAAAAATGGAAATGCCCACGGGCCCCACGGTAAAAATCGTAAACAAAATGGCATAAGGTGCCAAGAAAAGATACAGCACCTTATGTTGCTTGATGGATTCCCAGGTGTAGCCCCACCGCCTTTTGCGGTTGGCTACCAGCTTGGCGAAGCCGGTGGGTTTAATTACGGCTGTGGTTTCCATGGCGCACCTCTATTCCAAGCCGAACTCGCGGCGTTTACTTATCAGCTCGCGGTTGATGCGGATTACAAAGTCCAGCAGGGTTTCCCGGGTGTCTACGTTGTCGTTGATTACCCGCCGCGCCGCGAAGATAAGGGAACGGGTCACATAGTAGCCGCCGGGCACCTCCGGGGCGTTCCGTACCCAACCGCGTTGCTCGGTGAGGGTTTCCAGCTGGGCGGTGCTCCAGGGCAAGGCGGCGAAGGCTTCCAGGTTGGCGGTGGGGTGGCGGGCCGCCGCGCCCATGACGGATTCCATCTCCCGGCCGAAGCGCAGCTGGGTTTCCGCCGATGTCCACCACTTTAAAAATTCCCAGGCGGAATCCCGGTTTTCGCTGGAGGCGAACATGACGGCGGCGGTACCCCAGGCGGGGACGGTATGGTCCACGGTGCCGTCCTCCCAGACTGTGCCGGGCATGAGGGCGAAGTTCCACGCGCCCTGTATTTCCGGCGCGAAAACGGAAAGGGTGTTAAATAATTGAAAATCCGCGAAGCCCACGGGCATTTCCCCACTGCGGAAGCGGTTCAGGAAATTGTAGTGCTGGGGCTTGCCGAAATGGGTGAAGAACCGGGTATAGAAATCAAAGCCCGCGATGGCCGCTTCGGAGCCCAGCAAGGTGCGGGAATTATCCTCGTTGTACAGGTGCCCGCCCCGCTGGAAGATTTGCGTCAGCAGGCCGCTCATGTCAATGTTTAGCGGGTCGGCGATGGCGGGGATGCCCAGTTGCATATTATTGCGCTGGAGGGTGGGCATGATGGCCATGACGTCGTCCCAAGTTCGGGGCACGGCCAGGTTGAGCTGTTCCAAAATATCCGAGCGGTAGAACATCAAGGTAAAGTGTTGCGTCTCGGGCAGGGCGTAATAGCCGCCCAAAAATTCGAAGGGCACCATGGCGTGGGGGGCGAAGCGTTGCACCACCTCGGGGAAATCCTCGAAGGTGGCCAGGTTCACCGCCGCGTTGCGTATGGCGAAGTCGATGGGGTTGTTGTTTTGTACGCTCAGCACCACGTCCGGCCCGATGTTGGCCACCACGGCAGGAAGCACCGCCGTCGGAGCCACCAAACGCAAATTCACCCCAATGTTATAGTTGGGCACGAAGGTATCGTCTATCATGGACTTTAGCACATTGGCCTGGTCCCGGCCCGTGGTTATCCAGATGTCAATGACATCGTCCCCTTCATACACCTCGCCCAGGGAATCGAAATCCATGGTGAAGCTGGCGAAAAACGCCCGGGTTTCATGGGCCACCCGGTTGAAAAAGGTTTCCCGTATGCGGGGCAGGGGCTGGTCGGGGCTGGAGGCGATGATGAAGTCAATGTCGAGCTGGCCCTCGGTCATGATGCGGGCACCCTCCGCCAGGGCGGAGATTTGCTCGCGGAAGTTGCGCAATCTGCGGGGGACGCGCTCGGGGCGCACAAGGAAATCGTTCAGCTGGGAAACCATGGCGGCAATCAAGCCGATGTGCTCGTTGCGTTCCCCCGTAAGCAAGGTCATGTCCCGGGCGATATCGTGGAGGATGCCCGCCTCGGCTTCAATCATTTCCATGACATGGGGCAAGCGCACGTGAATGCGGTAGTCCCGCAGGGGGTCGGGCTCGGGGCCCGTCACCACCAGCACAGCGCGGTAGATGAGGTTCAGCCGGTTAATGCTTTCCAGGAAACGGTTCAGCACCTCGCCCATTTCCCCCAAAGTGACTTCCATGCGCAGGGTGTTCACCCCGGCTTGCAATGGGAAAAGCATGGGGGTGCCCTCATGGTCGGAGAGGGTAATCAGCTCCCAGCTATTGTTAAACATAAAGGGTACGGCGGCCACTTCCCGGAAGGGGATTTCGCCGTTTAAATACACGGTGCGGCTGGAGACGAAGCCCCGGTTATAGTTCTGCCGGGCGGAAAGGGAGATATGGGCCAGCATATCCTCGGGGGCGTGAATCTCCCACTCTATCCACTGGCCGGGCACGCGCCAGGGCTGGCCGCCAATCATATTCAAAGTAATCACCGACGCGCTGGGGGGCTCGGTGATGCCGGAGGAGGAATCAAAAATGGGGAAAAGGGAGGGCGACGAACGCACCGTGGAATGCTCCCCCTGTACGCGCTGGTAGAAATGGGTAGTGGGGCGCAGGGTAGTGGCGGCGCGGAACTGGGCATAGGTAGGCAAATCCGTGACGGGAACCAAGGTCATGCGGCGCAATACCATGGGCTCGCTGACCCCTACCAAAGTAATCCGGTTTTCCCCCGCTTCAAAGAAGAATTGGTAGGGCTCTGGGAAGTAGCCCAGCCGGTCCCGGAAGAAGGCCGTCTCCCAGCGGGGGCGTTCGATTTGGGGGGGACGGATTTGGTTCCCCCGGGAATCCGTACGCACGCCGAAGGCGTCGCCGCCCGGCACCGCTGTGTTACTGCCCCAGATGCGGCTGAAGGTCAGCTGGTCCGCACCCAAAAAGGGAACCTCGCCATTGATGCGCAATTCCCTTACGATTTCAATACCCCGGGCTTCCACGGGGAAATATTCGATTTGTATGTTATACATACCCGCCACGGGGACGTATACGGTAAGCTCCAAGTGGGAGATTTCCTCGGTGCGCAACACGCGGGCTTCCCCTTCAAAGCCGTGGAGCACTTCATAGCCGGTGGCCGGGACAAAATACCCGTAGGCATAGCCGGCTCCCACATCTTGTTGCCCGTCATTGGCCACAAAAGGAACCGGCTGGTCATACCTTGTGAACAAATTTACCTGGATGATTTCCGTACCCCGCGGGGTATGGGTATGTATATGTAGAAATTCCGCGTAGCTACCCTCCCGCAATATTTGGGGCCCCCGGTACGCGCCGGGGGTCAAATCCAACGCGTCGCCCCGACTAAACAAAAAGACCAGAAACCCGATAACCAACACAAGCAATACCGCCATCGAGTACTTATGTTGCCTAATCTCTTCCAAAGCCAAGACCCCCAAGAATACTACAAAAATGTGTCATTAATATAGTGAAAACCCCCATGCAAAATACATAGATAAAGTATAAATCTTTTGTAATAATTAAAGATTTATAGCAATTTGCACAAAAATTAACCAGTTACATCCTTTTTTTGTTGCAATTTTATGAATTTAAAAAGCCGCTTTCGCGGCTTTTTTATTAACGTTTTGGTCAACCTTTTTCAAAAGGTTGTGGGGGTTCGGGGGCAAAGCCCCCGGAATTTGAACTTTAGAATCCCCAGTGCCAGTCTTCAATGCCGGGTCTGTTGTAAATGTTGCCATACATTTCAACCCATACGCGGTCGCGTTCGTTGATGATGGCACGGCCGCCGATGGCCATGTAGTCTTCAAACATGCGGTCCCACGTGGCGTCAAAGTCCTCGGGGGATGTGGCGGCGATAGTTACCGCAAATATTTGGTTGCGCAGGTCCGCAAGGGGCGTGGCCATGCCTTCTTCTGCCGAGATGGGGGGGAACTGCACCCGGCGGAACACACGGGCGTGGTCAAGACCCAATGCGCGGGCATGTGCCACACGCTCGGCTTCGATTCCGGGATAACCCAAACCAACGGTAAGGGCGGAAATTTCGTCATCACCCAGGTCTACACCGTTTACAAGCAAAGCAAGGTCAAAATTCCGAAGGGACACGATATGCATGTCATCGGGCACATCGTCTGCGGGCAACGCTTGGAACGCGCCATTGGCAAGACGTACGTGATGGATGCCCTCGTATCCAAAGGCCAGCGTGGTGCGGGTGTCTACACGCCCCAGAAAATCAAGGTACAACAGCGACGCCACTACGTTTTCATTGGTTGAGGGGAAGAAAATGGCGCGGTCTGTTCCCGGGGGCATGTGCATGACAATGTTGCCCGCCTGATTATGGAAGGGAGCGACGGCGATAAAGTTAGCCTCCGGGCCCACTTCCTCTTGCATGGTGGTAATAATGCCGGGGTTTGCGCGGAAGGGGAAGTCCCAGTTGCCGACAAACGCGCCTACGATACCCATGGCTATGATGTCATTTTCAAAGGGGTCGCCCAAATCGTAGAGCGGGAAATCCCGCCAAATCAGGCCATCGCTGTACCAGCGGTTAAGAATGCGCACGCCTTCCTTGATGCCGGGCATCATGAAACGCCTGTCGTCAAAGCCGTAGCGGAACCACTCGCGCTCGCTGATATTGTCGGGGATGAAGGAAGTGATAATGGGGTCGCCTGTCCAGCCTACATCACTGCTGAGGCGGAAGGGAATCATTTGGTCTGCACTCGCGCCCAGCAACAGCTCCGCATTGTCGCGGAAGGCAACCAGCATGGCTTCAAACTGTGCCATGTTGGTGGGGGGCGCGATACCCAAAGTGTGGAGCCAGTCTTCCCGCACGAAGGTGTTCAAGCGTCCGTCCGTTACCATACGGGCTTGGATGGAATACAGCGCGCCTGTGTCGGGGTCCATGTTCCAATACACAAGGGTTTCGCCAATGGCACCGTACAGGTTGGGCAACCAGTCGCGGTATTGGGCAAGATAGGGAGCCAGGTCTGTGATGCCACCCATATCCCTGAAGGCGTTAAAGGGCCCCATATGGAAGCCGAAGGACACGTCAGGCGCGTCTCCGGCACCCAACAGCATCACGATGTGGTCGTGGTCGGGCCAGCGGGGGGTATTTTCAAATTCAACGATAACATTGTGCTCTTCCAGCATTCTGGCTTGAACCCAGCGGGCCCAATAGCCTTCCGCGTACACGGGCACACGGTCGTTGGAGCGGCACCAAACCTGTGCCCGGATGGTTACGGGCTCGATGAAACGCAGGTTTTCATCCAGTCCATGGCGCGCAAGGCGCGGGTCGCCCGGTGCCACCTCAACGGGGCCGTCCGCAGGGGGTGCCGGCGGAGGCGCGGGGGTTACTGCCGGGGGTGGGGGCGGTGGGGGTGGCTCTTCCCTGGCGCAGGACGCAAACGTCATCAGCGTAGCGACAGCGGCCAGTACAAGAAGCAATTTCAAAATCCTTTTCATGTTAATTTCTCCTCTCCTTTTTGCAGTGCATCTATATAACCTTAGCCCTTAATCGCGCCAAGGGTAGCACCCTGTACAAAATATTTTTGAACCCAGGGGTATACGCACAGTATGGGAACCATGGCAATAACAATGGCGGCGGCCTGTACGGCCTGACCCCAGCCGGGGGCGGCGGCGGCACCCGGGTCCATAACCTCAACGTTGACCAGGTTATTTAATACATTGTAAAGCAAAAGCTGAATAGGATGGTATTCGGTACGCCCGGTGAGGAAGAACAGCGCGTCCATAAAGCCGTTCCAACGCCCCACCGCGTAAAATAAGCCAACCGTTGCCAGCACGGGGGTGGAAAGGGGCAGATAAATTTTTATGAGTACATACAACGGGCCCGCGCCGTCCATTTCCGCCGATTCCTTTAAACTGCTGGGTATCCCCGTGAAGAAATTACGCATGATAATGAAAAGGAACACACTTATCATACCCGGCAAAATCAACACCAGCGGTGAGTTTAACAGCCCCAAATTGCGGTACAGGATAAACGTGGGAATAAGCCCCGCGTTAAAATACATGGTGAAAACAACCAGCACGGTAATGAGCTTGCGCCCTTTGAGGGAATCATAGGTCAACGGATAGGCGATAAGAATCGTCATAATCAAATTTACCACCACAACGATAACCGTAAGAATCGCCGTCCATGCCAGGCTCCACATAAAGCGGCTGTCGCCCAGTACATCGGCATAGGCACCGGTGTGGAAGTCCACCGGCCAGAACACAACCTCCCTGCGCATGATGGCACCAGCACTGGAAAAGGAAGTCGCCACCACGGTCATAACAGGCAGGATACAGGTAGTGATAAGCAAGAGCATAATCACGACGATAACCCAATCGCCAAAGGTGGCTCTTTTTAAACGGCTTTTTGTCTTCTTCATGTCCCTGCCCCCCTTACCAAAGCCCTGAGCCGCCAAACTTCCGCGCCCCGTAGTTGGCGATAAACAGCAAAATCAGATTAATCACAGACATCACCAGCCCAATGGCGGCAGTAAAGGCGAACTGCGAGCCCTGCAAGCCCCACCGCCACACAAATATGGGGACAATGGTTGACACATCGCGCACCAGGAGGTTTTCCAACGCCAGGAAGCGCGCCATATCCGCGCCCATTATCTGCCCCATCGTAAGGATGAACAATATGAGGATAACCGGACGTATTCCCGGCAGGGTGACATTCCACATTTTTTGTATGCGCGTCGCGCCGTCCATGTCGGCCGCTTCATAAAGTTCAGGGTTTACCCCCGTTATCGCGGCAAGGTAAATAATCGTATTCCATCCCAGGTGCCGCCACACACTCAGCAATACATTGGTGGCCACCCATGGGTTGTTTTGGTTCAGGAAGGGGACGGGGTCAAGCCCCATGTTGGTAATAATATTGTTTATGGAGCCGTCCGTGGGCGAGAACATTCTAATTGCCAAGCCGCCAATGATAATCCATGAAAGGAAGAAGGGCATGTAGCTGATGGTTTGCGTTACGCGCTTAAAGCGTTTGAATTTTATTTCGTTAAGCAACAAAGCCAGCACAATCGGCGCGGGAAAGCCCACGGCAAAGTCCAGCACAGAGAACATAACGGTGTTGCGCACAGCCCTCGAAAAGAAGGGATTTTCAAAAGCCTGGCGGAAGTTGTCAAGCCCAACCCAGCGTTCCCACGGGGTTTCGAAAACGGGGACAAGGATATTGTTGCGCATAAAGGCAATCAGCAGGTTGCCCATGGGCATGTAGCTGAACACGAAGAAAAACGCAAGGGGGAGAATCAGCATCACATACAACGCCCAGTGCCGGCTCATGTATGATGCAAAATTATGTATTTTCCTTCCCTTTTCCATGGCTACGCGCCCCCCTTACGGACGGGTTTAAGCAATATAAACCCATAAAGGGCACCCATCGCCCCGGTTATAAACATCCCGGCAATAAGCAACCCATAAGCAAGCCCGCCTATATTCAGCACCGGGTCGGATAGGAAGAAGCTTCCGCCAATAAGGCCCCAAAGACAAATCAGGGCGGCTATCACGGTTGCTTTGATTTTTTTACTTGTAATAAGTGCCAGAATCAGGAGCACGAACCCGACCGCCGGCCAAACCACGCCGCCCACAAATATATCACGGGTGAGCCCTTGCAGGGGCACGCTCCACCGGAGGTTATCCTGTACATAGCGGGCGATGTGGCGCACCTCGCTACCCCCCCATACGAAACCGCTTAACGATACCTCGCTTGCCATATCCGGCCCGAAGTCTCTCGTGGTAATAAAAAACGGCATAAACAAATACACCGCGAAGTAAAATACAAATGAAGCCAGCAGGGTAATTTTAAGTATTCTCATCATGCTACCCCCTCGCCGTTTTGGATAAATATAGTAAATAAATCGCTTAAAAATACATAGATAAAATACAATTCTTTTGTGATATTTAAAGTTCCGGGGCAAATTGCACAAAAAACAGGCCCGATATATAATACCCTTATGGATATTTTTGAAGAAAACAGGGAAAATCACAAAAAAACCGCCCCCCTGGCGGCGCGGATGCGTCCCGCCTCCTTGGACGAGTGGGTGGGGCAGTCTCATATTATCGGCAAAAATACGTTGCTCTACCGCGCCATCCGGGCCGACCGCGTGGCCAGTTTGGTGCTGTACGGGCCGCCGGGCACGGGGAAGACCACCTTGGCGCGCATTATCGCCGGGGCCACCGACGGCGTGTTCGTGCAAATCAACGCAACGGCGGCGGGCATCAAGGACATCCAGCGGGCCATTTCCGACGGGAAAACCGCCCTGGAGCTCTACGCCAAGCGCACGATTTTATTTATCGACGAAATCCACCGCTTCAACAAGGCACAGCAGGACGCTTTGTTGCCCTTCGTGGAGGACGGCACGCTTATTCTCATCGGCGCGACCACGGAGAACCCCTATTTCGAGGTGAACAAGGCGTTGGTTTCGCGCTCCATGATTTTTGAGCTGTTCCCCCTGGCGCAGGACGAAATCCTCGTTTTGCTCCAACGCGCACTGGCGGATAAGGACAAGGGCTTGGGGAACTTGCGCATAACAGCCCACCCCGACGCCCTGGCCTTCCTGGCTGAGCGCGCCAATGGCGACGCCCGTACCGCCTTGAACGCGCTGGAGCTGGCCGCCCTCACCACCGAGCCCCAGCCCGGCGGGGAGATTATCCTTGACCTGGAAGTGGCGGCGGCTTGCATCCAGAAGCGGACGCTTTTCTTCGACAAGAACGGCGACAACCACTACGACACGATTTCCGCGTTTATCAAGAGTATGCGGGGCAGTGACCCGGACGCGGCCTTGTATTATCTGGCGCGGATGCTTTACGCCGGGGAGGACCCGAAATTCATTGCCCGGCGCATCGTCATCTGTGCCGCAGAGGACGTGGGCAACGCCGACCCCCACGCCTTGCTGGTGGCTACGGCGGCGGCCCAGGCCGTGGAGTTTATCGGCCTTCCCGAGGGGCGTATCCCTTTGGCCCAGGCCGTGCTATACATCGCCTGTGCCCCCAAGTCCAACGCCGCCTATACCGCCATCGGCGAGGCGTTGCAAGACGTGGAAAATATACAAATCAAGGCCCTGCCGCCTTATCTGCGGGACCCGGGCAAGGGGTACCAATACGCCCACGATTTCCCCGGCCACTATGTGCGCCAGCAGTACCTGCCGGACGAATTAAAGGGCCGGCAATATTACCGGCCCACGGAAAACGGCGTGGAGAAAAAAATCAAGGAGTCCCTGGAAGCCCTGCGGGCTAAATGTCCTCCGCCCACCGCATAATCAGCGCGCCGGGCAGTAGCGCAATCCACACAAAGGGCACGGAGCGGAAGGGCGACACCAGCACCTCTGCCAGTACATAGTCAGGCACCACCCGCCACAACAGCATAAACATGCCCACACCCAAAATGCCGCACATGAGCACATACAAAAGACCCTTCCCCGCCTTGGTGATGCGCGGATGGTCATAGATTTTTACCGTAACCCACATCAGCAAGCCCACAATCACGGCATTGGAAAGGGAAATCCCCACCGCGCTCACCGCCACTTCCCAGAAGGCGCGGTTCAGCACTTCGTTTGCCTGTTCGCTGATGACATTTACCGTGGCACTGTACAGCGCGCCCAGTATCACAAGGGCCAGCAAGCCCTTGCCGGAGTCGAGGGCCCCCCAGCGGTACACCACGCTCATAGAGCCGATGACGATGGCCGCAACCAGTAATATGCCATATAAAACACCGCGCAGACGCGCCATGTCGGCGAAGGCAGCCCGGTCAAAATCCACAAAGCCCATAATGAAAATACAAGCCATCACCACCATGAAGGCGAAGGCAATCATCACCTGCAAGCCCAGGCCGAAGCCGGCGCGGGGGTCGCGCCTTCTTGTGTCGTTGGGGGGCGGCACGTGGCGCGGCACGGTGCGGGGCATGGGCGCGGCCATCACCCGCGTGGGTGCCCGGGGGGGCACGTCGGCCTTGGTGCGGGGGATAATTTCTATCCGCGCCGGGAGGGTGGTTTGGGGCTTGTTGTCTATTTCGGTCTGCAATTGGTCAATGACATTGCTCGCGGCCTCGCTCATGGCGGTATAGCCGGGGGGAATCAACCCCCGGGCCTTTGTTTTGAAGGCCAAAGCCAGCTTCAATACCTCTATCCCCAGGGGCCCGGAATAAGCGCGAACCACTTCCGCGGCGGCGTCGTAGTCGTACAGGGTCAAGTCCTTTGTGGTGCTTTCCGCCCGCTTCACCCCTTGGATAATCAGGCGCAATCCCTCTTCTATGTTGCGTTGCACCGTAAACTCGTCCGGCGCGATGGTCCTGCGCCACAGCTGGTGGGTTCCCCCACACATAATCACGCCCAAATGCAACATGCCCCATCCGTCGTTGTGGGCATAGGCCAGCCGGTTCAGCCATTGGGTCATTTGCAATGCGTTGCCCTTGCCGCTCTCCAAGCCGGAATAATACCGCGCCAAATTGTACGCGCCCCCTGCACGCCCGCCGTCCGCGGCCTTTTCCCACCATTGCAAGGCTTCCTCTGTTCTCTTTTCCTTCATCAGGAAATTGCCCCATTGCAACATGGCAATGGTGTCGCCCTGCTCGGCGGCGGCCGACAATTCCTTTTCGTTGACGATTTCGTTTGTCATAAGTATCCCCCTTGCGCGTGCCTGTCCTTATTATATATGTAGTTTTCATATTGTAAATCTTATTGGGGTGAAGTACAATAAAAGCGGGTTCATTTTACATATTTTAAGGGGTTGGGAAAATGAATAAAATTAAGACTAGACCGTCCATTCCATTTTTTGGCGCGACGGTTCTGATTCTTGTTGCTTTCATCTTATTTGTACCGGCAGTCCACGCCGCGCCGCTGTTCAACGTACCCATGCGGATGACACAGCCCGACGGGAGCGTCCTGTACGCCTATGCCAGCGGCGACGAATTTTTCAACTACCTCCACGACAGCCAGGGAAATATACTTCTACAGCACCCCCGTACCGGCTTCTGGGTATATGCCGATACCGACACCGGAGGCTTGCTGGTGGCGTCCAACCGGGTCGCGTTAAGCGGCGGGCGTTATCTTGACGGCGACAGCCGGGCACGCACGGCACGGCCCATCGCCTCTGCCGGGATTACTACCTCGGATATTGATTTCCGCGCAAACGCGCACCTCATACAACGGCTGGACGCGCCCCCGCGCCCCGGCGAAGGGCGTATTGCCCCGGTGGATTTCGCCCTGGATGTGGCATCCGGGGTGAGTGGACTGCGGGCCGCGCCCATAACCGGAACCATGCAAAATATCGTAGTGCTTATTACTTTCGCGGACGAAGATAATACAATATCCCCAGCATTGTACAGTGCCATCCAAGACCGGTTCAACGGCCCGAGTCAATCCCTGCGGCATTTTATGGATTTCGCCTCCGGGGGGGAATTTGCAATAAATTCCACTTTAGTAGGATTGAACAACGCTACCGCGCTCATGTACCGGGACACACAGCCCAGGGGCTTTTTCATGCCCTATCACACAACGGAAAACCCCAACGGGTTCCAACAGCACGGAGAGGGCTTTGACCGTGGGCAAGCCATGCTGGCCAGAGCCATCAACGCCATAAGCACCAGCACCCTCCTCCCCGGCGCATCACAGCTGGATACATTGCATCCCGGGTTTATCGACAGCGTTACCTTTATCATCACGGGTGCCCAGGTGCCGAATACATGGGGGACGTTTTTATGGCCCCATCAGTATACCCTGCACAGGACGCCCGCCTTCATTGGTGGTTTGCAGGTATGGAACTATAGCCTGGTTTTACTGGGGGACGCCCCCGACTTCCCCCACCTGACCCGCAGTGTAATCGTCCATGAGCAAATGCATATCCTGGGCGTCCCGGATTTTTACCGGTATACCCCTGCCGTGGGGCATCCCGTAGGGTTCTGGGATGTTATGTCGGTCAGCCATGACGCCCTCTTCCAGTCCTCCAACAGGCATATTATGCGCAGATACCTGGGCTGGGGCGACCCGCCAGCGGAAATCACCGCCGGTGGCAACTTTACGGTGTATGCCCGGGGCACCCCCGGCGCAACCACCGCCTTCGCCATCCCCCTTGCGTATTTTCCCGAGCAATTTATTTTGCTGGAATACCTCAGCTATGGGAATCCCTCGTATTTTGACAATTTTGGCCGGGATTCCTTGTCGGGGGGGTTGGAGCTTTACCAGCCGGGGCTGGTCATATCCAGGATAAACACCGCCTTCAGCGGCAACGCAAACATGGGATTCGCCATTTTTAATACAATTGAGGACGAGGTTTATATATTCCGGCCGGGCACAACCCAAAGGAACGCGGCGGCGGGGGATATATGGGGGGATGTAACCCAAGCCGCGTTGCGTACCGGCCGTACCGCCTTCGGGGCCGCCGGTGCGGGGTATACCGGCATCATCTACACCCACGAGGGCTTCAACACGGGGATTATCATTAATTATGTTTCATCTACGGGGGAAACCCTCACCTTCAGCGTAACCTTCGGTGACGTACCCTTCTTTGTCATCACTGCCGACTTGCCCCTGGGGGTGGTGGGAGCCTTTTATTTCGAGACCCTTGCGGCGTCCACGGGCTATGTTCCTGGCTCCTGGGAGCTACTAAGCGGTACCCTGCCACCGGGGCTGGACATTTCCCCTGCGGGAGCCATTTACGGTGAGCCGACACAAACCGGGGAGTTTACCTTCACCGTACAGGTAGCGGGGGACTCCGGTAGCCTCGCCACCCGGGTGCTTACCATAGAAATACTGCCCCCGCCCCCCACCATACTGTCCACCGATTTTCCCGAGGGCGTGGTGGGTGAGTGGTATGAATACACCGTCCTTTCGGAGGCAATGCCAGCCGATGCCGTTTTCTTTATCTATGACCAGCCGGGGCAACAGCTACCCGACGGGCTGACCCTTAACCCCGCCACGGGATTAATTTCCGGCACGCCAACGGTGGCGGATACCTTCTTCTTTTTCGTCGATGCCGAGCTTGAATGCGGGTATATCGTGATGGGCGCGCCCCAATCTATTGTGATTAATGACGACACGCAAATAAGCAGTGACGCCACCCTCAGCGCGCTGGGCGTTGCCTGTGTGGATTTGATTTTTACCGCGTCTGTCAACCTTTCCCAGGCGGAGCTGCGTGTCAGCGTACCCTACGAGGTGGATGAAATATATGTTACCTACACGACGAACCACCCGCTGGCGAATGTAATTTCCTCAACAGGCCCCTTTGACCTTGATGTGGGGGAAAATACCATCTTCGTCATGGTAGAGGCACAGGATAATACCCCTAATGATTTTACCTTTATCGTGTACCGTGAAGTTATGGTGCCGCGATGCATCACCCTGGACTTTGTATGCGCAAATTTCGCGGCGGCGATACGGGATATAATGCCCCAAGACCACATAACCCCGGAGGACGCCGAAGCCATAACGGAGCTGGATATTTCAAACCGGGGGATTACCAGCCTCTCCGGCACCGGCATTTCCTATTTCACCGGACTGGAAAGATTGGACGCTTCGTATAACCTGCTCACCTATGTAAACCTGTCAAGTAACACGGAATTGATATACCTGAATATCAGCAATAACCGCTTAGACGCTTTGAATCTCACCGGCAACCCGAGCATAAGACATCTTGACGTGCGCTGGAATTATTTCCAGGAGCCTGAAGCGGAAATCCTGGGCTTTAATAGTTTAAACCTGGATTATTTTCATCCCTATCCCCAGAACCCCCAAGGGAATGACATAACCGACGTTTTTTATGCCGCGTGCCCCAACTGGTATGAGGCGGTGCGGGAATTGCTGAATGTGCCCTATCCCGAGCCGCTGTTGGATACTGTGGTGGCAACTGTACAGGAATTGGACATCAGCGGCAGGAGTATCACCAGCCTTGCGGGGCTTGGGTATTTCACCGGACTGGTGGAATTGGACGCCAGCGGCAATTATCTTACCGCTTTGGATGTGACCGGAAACACCGCGTTGACTGTTTTGAATGTGACCTATAACGACATGACCGCCCCGGACGATGTGGTGGGGTGGCAGGATTTGTTTGATTATACCGACGGCAGTGACGGCTTTTCCTTCTTTCCCCAGCGCGACATCGTTGTCGTTGCCGAATTTCTAGTTACCGTCCAGGGCAGTCAGCTTCCCGCCGGTACAGCACCAAATCAATCCGGGCAGGGGCTTTACGAGGAAGGTGTGACCGTTACCATTCGGGCGGGAGCACCCCCGGCGGACAGTATCTTCGACGGGTGGACGGTGACACCGGAGGGCATCGCCTTGGCCAATCCGGCTTTGGCCACTACCACCTTCACCATGCCGGCCCACGCGCTCACCGTCACCGCCACTTGGCGGGCCATCCCCGACGACAGCCATATGATTCATGTCAACGGCGGCGGCGGCACGGGCTTTAGCGCGTCCCATAGCTACGCCGTGCAGGGCGTCCGTGTCACCCTCATCGCGGGTACGCGGGGGGGTTATAATTTCGCCGGGTGGACATCGCCGGATGTTACCATTGACAGTGCCGCCCACCCGGCCCAGGCGTCCTTTGTCATGCCGGGCCATGCCGTCACCGTTACCGCCACCTGGACGCCCATGCCCCATGCCACGGACATTGTTTTATCCACCCAGGCGGGGCAGGTGGGCGTGAACTTTGATTTGCGCGCTATCGGCAGACCCTACCCGGAAAACGCGTTGCCCGGCCCGGAGGATATTATCTGGTCCATAGACCCCCTCCCCCCGGGGGTGACGATATCCGGCACGGGGGTTGTGCGGGCCGACAGGGAAGTGACCGTGACGGTGCAAGGCATCATCCCCGAGACGCCCCCGGGCATAAACCGGGGCCACCGGGTAGAGCGCACCTTTGTGCTGATTTTCTCCACAGGCATCATCGAAGCGAGTTGGGATGTGGTGGATTCTTTGTTCGTGGGGGTGCCCATCAGCACGGAGATTCGCTTTGATTTGAGCGGCGCGGAGTTTATGCCGGAAATCTTTGAAGGGGATTTCCGTGTTTTTGGTCTGCCGCCGGGCCTTGTGGCCGGAACGCCCCGCCGGGTAAGCGATACCCGGGTGGCGGTGACGGTTTCCGGCGCGCCTACCCGTGCCCACACCGAAGCATGGCCCTTTACGGTAAGCGCGGCCATCCCCCCCCGCAATATTTTGCTGGGTACCCAGAGCGTGGGGGTTACGCCCGCTACCTTTGTGCTTCCCCCGGTGGTGCCCAGCGCGATATTGCGCAACGTGGAGGCCACCTTTGACCTGAACCCCGACAATGCCGCACAGCACCGGGATATTTTGGTGCATCTTTTTGACCAGGGGCAGATTTTCCGCTGGGTGATGTACCGGAACTATAGCCTGATTGAGGGCATTGATTTCAGCCTGGTGGGGGAAGACGGCTTCCGCTTGTATACGCGCTTCTTGCGGCAGTTGCCCGTGGGCTCGTGGCCGCTGGTCTTTGAAATGCGGCAGGGCGCGCACCCCAGCTTTACCTTGCACATCATCGACAGCCGTATGCCGGAGCCGGAGGAGCCCCAGCCCGGCCCGGAGCTGGACAGGCGTTTGCTTGAACGGATGCCGGCGGACGATAACTTGATTTTTGTCAACGGCGCGCCTCCTGTGCGCATTGACGGGCTCAATTTGGGTACGGGCCGTGGCCGCGTGCTCCCCGTGATACAGGACGGCCGGGCTTCCATTTGGATACGGGCGGACGTGCTGGAGGACTTGGCCTGGCGGTATCCCTTCGCGGTTATTGAAATGCATTCGCGCTTGGGCACCTTGCGCTTCCCCACCTTTTTGCTGGATATCCTGCGCGATGCCCGGGGGGCCATCCACGCCCAGGGGTTGCCCTACGACCAGGTATATGTACGCATCACTTTAACGGATATGAGCAATAACCCGGCCTTGAACAGCCGCATACAGCAGGTGTATGCCGGCGGCCAGGCCCTGGCACCCTTGGTGGATTTGACCGTGGAGCTGTTGCGCCGGTCGAACCATGAGGTATTCTTCACCGTGCGGGAATTTACGCGGCCCTTGGAATGGGTGCAGACGATTATGGCCCCGATGGGCATTGTGCGCTATGGCGCGTTTTGGTTCAACCCTGCGCCGGCGCGTATCGAGTTCGCGCCCCATACCTCCCCCCGGGTGAACGAGGTAGTTATCCGTTCGATTTACACCGGGGTGCATGGGATTATCAACAACGGCGCGTACATCACCGACGTACCCCCCGGCCATTGGGGCTTCAACCCGGCGGAAACCGCCGCGTATAAAGGGCTGATACAGGCCGCAGGGGGCATACTCTCCCCCGACACGCCCATCAGCCGGGTGGAATTTGCGCAACTGCTTTCCTTTGCCCTGCAATTGCCCACCCCCGGCGACACGCTGGAATCGTACCTGGATGTGCCTGTGAACCACTGGGCCTTCGACCCTGTGTCGCGGGCGCGGTACGCGGGCTTGCTGGACGGGGAGGCATTTTTCCGCCCCGGCGCGCCCATTACCCGGCAGGAGATGATTTCCATGGCGGCGGCGGCACTCACCCACGGCCGGCCCATACGCGAACCCCAGGATAACCCCCTGGCCGCCAATTTTACCGACCATTTGAGCATTGCCCCCCGCCACAGGCTCAGCGTGCAGATGGCACTCAACTACGGCATCTTCGCGGGCTTCCCGGATGCCACCTTCCGGCCCGATTCCTACGCCACGCGGCTGGAGGCGATGGCTGTCATCGTTTCCCTGGCACGGGTTATGGGGCATTTGGATTAAACAGATGAAATATACGACATTGAACAACGGCGTTGTTATGCCTATGCTGGGCATGGGCACCTATGGCCTTGCCCAGGGGCCGGAATGTGTGGACGCGGTGAAGTACGCCATCAACGGGGGCTACCGCAGTATCGACACCGCCTGTGCCTACGGCAACGAGGCGTCGGTGGGGCAGGCCATCCGGGAAAGCGGCATCCCCCGGAGTGAGATTTTCCTCACCACCAAGCTGTGGAACGAGGACCAGCGCGGCGGGGATGTTGCCGGAGCGATGGATAGCTCCCTTGCCGCCATGGGGCTGGACTATGTGGATTTGTATATCATCCACTGGCCCTGCAAGGGCCATTATAGCGACGCCTGGCTGGCCCTGGAGAAAATTTACAAAGCCGGCAAGGCCCGCGCCATCGGGGTCAGCAATTTTCAGGCCCACCACATCGAGAAAATAAAAAAGCGGTGGACCGTGGTCCCCGCCCTCAACCAGATTGAAATGCACCCCTACCTTACGCAAAAGCCCCTCATCGCCTTCTGCCGAGGGGAAAGCATCGCCCCCCAGTCCTGGAGCCCCCTGGGAGGCAACGGGCCCCTGCGCCAACGGATTTTCGAAAGCACAGCCATTGCACAAATCTGCGAGAAATACAATAAGACCCCCGCCCAGGTCATACTGCGCTGGAATATGGATTTGGGCATCATCGCCATCCCCAAGTCCGGCAACCCCGGCCGCATGGACGAAAACTTTAATATCTTCGACTTCGCCCTGGCCCCGGAGGAAATCGCCGCCCTGGACGCGCTAAATCAAGACCACCGGGGCGGCCCCGACCCGGACGATTTTAATTTTTAGCCGGGAAAAATTTTTTAATTATCAGCGGATACACCAGCACAATCCAGAGCACCATGAAGAAATACCGCAACGCATCGGGGAAGAGGGCCGTGCCCATTACGCGCAGGCCCTCCTGCAAGCCCAGCACCACAGCCAGCCCTATGACGAATTTAAGGATTTGGAAGCCGATGTTGCGCGCCCGGGTGGGGAACTTGATGTAATTGCGCTCCACGAACATGCCGATGGCGAAGCCCATGGCCGCCCCCGCCGCCCGGGAGGCGTCACGCAACTGATGGGGCTCGCTGGCCTCGCCGAAAATACCGTTGTAGCGCAGGATGACGATAACCACCACCAGCACAGCCGCCCCGGCGATGCCCAGCGCAACCGCCAGCTCCCGCTTTACGCTCACCACCTCGGGGGTGATGACCTTCATGGCCACCCAAATTAAAGCGAAGGCTATGGCCAGCGACACCAGCACATCGGAGAGATAATGCACCCCGAGATACAGCCGGGAGAAGCCCACCAGCAGTGCCAGCCCAAAGAGCGTGAACTTTACCGCTCTTATTTTTATTTGCGCGCCCAAGGAGCCAAGGAGGGCCGCCGCGTTTTGGGTATGGCCGCTGGGGAAGGCATAGCCCGTGGCGGCTTCGATGGCACCGCCCTCGGCCAGCCCGGTAGCGGGGTTGACCGTGGAGCCCACCGGCGCGAAGGTGGGGTCATAGACCCAGGGCCGGGGCCAGCGGAAGACGATTTTCAAGCCCTGCACCGCCAGGCTGGACAGGAAGAAAACAAATCCCATCACATAGGCCATGTGCTTGTTGATGCACCAATACAAGGCGCAAAATACCACGATAAGTATGGTTTCCTCGCCGAAGCGGGTGATGAGGCCAATCACCGTGTCCAAGAACGGGGTGCGTATGCCCTCCAATGCACGAAGCAATTCCATTTCTTACTCCTCCTGTGTCATGCCCCAGCGGGGGCTGTCCCCATGGCGGCTGACGATATATGCCGTGGCCGGTGCCATGTCGCCGTCAAAGAGGGGCATTATATAGTAATGTAGCGTGCGGGTGCGCGGATTGCGCGCCGTGGAGAAAAATGTGAGCTCCACCAGTTGCCGCTGTACATGGTGAACCGAGAAAAAGGGCGCGCCGGGCCGCCAGGGTCTGTGCAGGGGCACAAAGCGCGTGTTGCTGGGCATTCTATCATAAACGGTGAAGGAACCGTCCACACCATAGGGCAGAGTGACCCACAAGCTGACCCGGTACAGGCCGTTTGTGCGGGTGAGGGCGCGTTGTATGTCTATCACTTCGTTTTCCGGGGGCCAGTGGGCGTGGTCGTAGCCGTAGAATTGGATTTGATATTGCGTTTCGCCGCTGAGGGGGGTGAGGTTGAGGGCGCGGAATTGTGCTGGGGTGATGTGCAGGGAATGGCGGTCGAAATTCTCCAGCCGCGCTGTGTGGGTGCGCCCGTGGAGGGTGTATTGCACTTCGGAAACGGTGGCGTCGCGCATTTGCGCGTGCCGCACAAAGTTGACGCGCTCGGGTACGGCACTTACATACCGGTTTTCCAGGGTACGGTTCAAATATTCCAGGGCAAGCTGGGGGTCGAGGGCGGTGTGGATGAACAGGCGCAGGACAAGGGAATGCTCCTGCGTACTTTGGGAAAGCTCCGCCGGGGGGACTGAGGGCACAGCGGCCAGCATGGCGGCGGCCTCGGCATGGCCGCCGATGGCTACCATGGCGGCTACGAGATACAAGCGCATTAAATAATCATCGCTCAAGCCAAATTGGGCCGGCTGGGCGAAGGCGGCTCGGATTTCATGTAACACCGGCTCTCCCACAGCGGCCAAGGCCAGTAGGCGTGCGCCACGCGCTGTGGCATTGTTTATGTCTGGGGCTTCCCGGGCTATATAGCTGAGGATGCGCCCCCGGTCAACCATATCGGGGAAGGAGGCGGCGAAGCGCGCTGTGTACAGAAAGTTCGGGGTTTCCCGAATAAGCTGTGGAATCCCCCCCGTCCAATGATGCACCTGGGCGCGTACCGCGTCAAAGTCCGCCTCCCCGGTAAAGAAATAGCGGGAGAAGGCGGCGGCGGCGATTTCATCCGTGCGCTGGGACGCCGCACTGCCCGCCCCGTGCAGTATCCGGGCCAGGGGGCGGATGTTGGCGTTGGAAAGGGTGACGCGCAGGGGCAAGTCCCGCATCGTAAGGGTCGCCGGGTCTGTGCCGGGGGTCTCCGGGGACAGGATGCCCTGTATTTGGTTTTCGATAATCATGCCCGTGGCCACCACGGCGAAGGGCAACTCCACCGTATCGCGGTGCGTGCCCCAGGCGGCGGTGACGCGCAGGGTATATTCGCCGGTGTCCAGCTTGCCCGCGTTGAACGAAGCGCGGCGTACCGCATTGGTGGTGTGGGCATATAGCTCCGCGCCGTCTTGCAGTACGGCAAAGGTGAAGGCCACGCTATCATTCCCCGCGCCGTGGGCCCGCGCCACCGCCGCGATATCGTCCCCCAGCAGATATTCCGGGGTCAGTAGTAAATCTACATAAAAGTCCAGCGCGGAAAGGATATTTTCCCGCGCATCCCCCGCGTAGCCCTCCCGGGTCAGCCCCAGGGCCGTCACCCGCCACGAGGTGACTTGGCCGGGCAAGGTAAAGGATAGTGTGGCGTGGCCGTTTTCGTCGGTTTGCACCAAGGCGAAAACAGGATTATCCGTAAAATCCTCCCGGAAGGTATCGTTGTGCCCGTCGCCGTCGCCGCCCCAGCCGTTTTCGTTCACGCTCTCGCCAAATTCATGCTGGGTATGGGAAGCGAACTGGGAAAAGTTTTCCCCCTCCCAATGCCAAAATGTCGCGCTCCGGTATAGCCGGGCCAGGAAATCCGCCTGGTGGGGTCTGCCCTGGAAGGCGGCCTCGTCCACCACGCTAATCAGCACCTGGGCGGGGCGGCAGGTGGTAAGGGTTAAGGTGACTTCATCCCCCGGCCTGTAGGACGCCTGGTCAAATTCCATTTCAATTTCCAGCTCCCGGGTGCTGTGGTCAAAGACCACCCGGGCGGGGTTTGCCACGGGGAAGATTAACTGCCCGTCAAAATACGCGCCCAAAACAAAGGCGTTGCTGATACTGTCCTCGGTAAAGGTTAGCTCCATCCCCTGGGGAGAGCCCACCGCCACGGAAATTATCCCCTCCCGAGCCAGCACGGTAAGCATACGGCCATGGGTAACGGGGGTCAGCTCGCCCGTGGGCTGGTCGCTGTACCAAGTCCACCGCAGGTGCCCTTCCGCCAGGGATACCTGGGTGGTTTCGCCGATGCCCAGCGTATCGCGCTCCAGCGCGAAGTGGAAACGCCTTATGGAAGAGCGCGCCCCCAGGGTGTACCAGTCATCCCAGATGTGTTGCCCCGGCCATATACGGGTTTCCCGCCCTTGGGCGTCCCGGTAGTGTACAACGAAGCTGTAGCGAATCAGCACATCACCGGACACGGGCAAGCCGGATATCACCGCCATCCCGTTTTCCGTACGGCCCGCAATGGTGCGGTACAGTGCGGAAGCGGTATGAAAATTGTAGGTGGTAAAGGTTTGCCGCTGGATATGGCAGAAGCGTTGGCTCCGCATGGTGCGGGTGGTGGTATAGCGGGTGATTTCCAGCGTAAAGTCCACCGCTACCGCCGCCCCTCGGTATATGTCGGGGGGGACGTCCCACCAGGGGGACAAGGCGCGGGCGTATTCGTTGATGGAGTCAATGCGGATTTCATGGGTACGCAAGGTGAGGGTATCCCCCCTAAATTCGTCCTCCATCATGATATCCCGGGGGACAACGATATGGGGCAGACTTATTTGCTGTGATACCTGGGCGTCCCCCGTTATCGTAAACCAAAAGGATTGCCAGCGGGGCAGCCAGCCGTAGCCGTGGGTAAAAACCGGTAGCCGCCCCGCCGCCACACCGTAGGCATCGGTGGTAAAGTGTCGCCCCCGTTCCCGCACGGCCACATCCGCTATGGGCATACCGGTGAAATTCGTCACCGCTATTGCAAAGGCCGCCTCATCGTCTATGCCATAGGCCAGGTTGTCCAGCTCCCCGGATATAACAAAGGCATGATTGGCGTAGTCAAAGAACCGCACCCCCCAGAGTTCCATCAGCCGTTCGCCGTTGACCCGTAGCTCCACGAGCGGATATCCGAACATACCCGCCACGGGAACGCGCACCGCAAAGCTGTTGTGCCCGTCCAGTGTGACGGGCAGTGTCAGCATGTCGCCGATGTGCAGGGTAAATACATCCTCCGGCATATGGGAATGCCCGTAGCGCGGTATAATCACGCCGAAAACATCCACCACGTCGTTGGGGCGGTACAGGGAGCGGTCGGTATATATATAAGAAAGAAAACGCTCGGAGGGGAGCAATGGCCGCCGGGCAAAGGTGGACTGGGCATAGACGAAGGGCAGATAACCGCCATAAGTAATCGTAATCATGGCCCGGGGATGGGCCCCGGTTTGGGCAATGGCGATGCCCTCGTGGTTGGCGGTGACGGTGGCGGTGCCAAGGTGTACCACCGCGCCTTGGGCGGGCTGGCCCGTGGCCGCGTCGTGTAGCCAGAATATTTTCTCCCCCCCAAGGGAAAGGGAATACACCGACAGCCCCGACACCTGAATGAATTTCCGCGCGGTGTGGCGCGCATGGGGCAAGGTGGAGTGGATTTCGGCCACAAAATAGCCCTCGGGCAGGCTCTGCCCCAGAAAGAGGTAAAAATGGCTCTGCCATGCCCCCTGCACTTCCACGGCCTCCACGGTAAGGGAGGCGAAGCGCGTCCCCGCCTGTGTGGACGTAAAATAGATAAAGGCTTCCGCCGTGGGCATCTCGTAGAGATATACGCTAAACTCCCGCCCGTCAAAGTCCCGGTCAATCTCCAGCCCGATAAATACCTCGTGCCAGGGCAGGAAGGTTTCGTATTCCTGGTTTCGCGGGATGGAAAAGGGGGGACGGGGCACATCGCTCCAGTGGGTTTGGAAGGTAAAGGTATAATCCTCGGCCAGGATTTCCCCCGTCACGCTTTCCAGGCCCCGCCGGAGGGTTACGGTGTAGGTGGTGTTGGCCAGCAACCGGGCGGGGGCGAATACATAGGCATTATCCTGCCGGATAAACCGCCCCGCCACCGGGGGATAGATGAGAAAAGCATCGCTGATGTCCCCCGCCAGGGGCTGGCTGAAGGTTATCACTATCCCGGCGGTATGGGGCACTTGAAAGGTATTGTTTGCCGGAGAGGTGGCCGAAACACGGAAGACATCCGCCGTTTGGAAGGCGTGGGACACCGGCGCGTAGCCCGTGGGGCGGTAGACAAAGCGATAGACCCGGTGACGGGCAAGGGGTGCCGCGAAGTGTAACAAAAAAGCGTTTTCCCCATATGCCTCCAGGGAAAACGCCGGGCCGCCGGGCACAGAAAGATACGCCTCCAGATGGGCGGCACTGGACGCTTGGGCGGTAATCAGGAAAGCTGAATCCGGCTCCACCCCCCACGCGTTCGCGCTCAGGGGGGTGATATGTATGCCGCCCAAGGCGGAGGGGGCCAGCGCGAAGTCAAATGCCCACGCTATGCCGGGGGGCTCCGGCGGGGCGGGGGGCTCGGGGGTGGGCACGGGAGGTACCGGATAAAAAACAAGCCCGTTTTCCGCTGTGATGTTCCGGGCGGTTTCGTCTTCCGCGTCATACCGCTGAAAATACCTAGCCCCCGCGAAGGCAAGCACAAGCAAAGCCGCCTGAAATACCGCGATGCAGGATACAACAATTATTTTCCGCTTCCCCCATTTACGCATCAGCGTACATCCCCCTTCACCCCAAGGAATGGATTTTGGCATTTTCAGCCATAATAAGGGCAAAATGTATTTTTTACAAGGAGCGGACATATGAAAAGCTCGACAAGGCCCAACATTTACACCGACCTCGCGCTGGAAAACTGCGAGCAGCTGCACAGCGAATCCGATGACGCATTGAATGGCATTGAAATCACCACCGAGGAGGAGTCCCAACAGGGCATCACCGTTACGTGGGTGAAAATCACCAACGAGGCGGGAGCCCAGTCCATGGGTAAGCCCGTGGGGAATTACATCACCCTGGAATCCGCCGCCATGAAGGAATCTGACCCCCCTGCCCACGAGGAAATCAGCAAAATCCTGGCCCGCAAGCTGGGTGAGCTCTTCCCCCTGCCCCCCAACGCCACCATTCTGGTGGTGGGCCTGGGCAACTGGCAAGTCACCCCCGATGCCTTGGGCCCCCAGGTATGCGAAAAAATGCTCGTCACCCGCCACCTGCAAGAAATCATGCCCCATGAGCTCCAGGGCCGCGTCCGCAGTGTCAGCGCGTTGCGCCCCGGTGTCATGGGCATCACGGGGATAGAAACCGCAGAAATTATTCTGGGCGTCACCCGCCGCATCACCCCGGATTTAATTATCGCCATCGACGCTTTGGCCGCACGCAAAACCGCCCGGGTGAATACCACCATCCAAATCTCCGACACGGGCATCAACCCCGGCGCGGGCCTGGGCAACAAGCGTACCCCCATCAACCGGGAGAGCGTAGGCATCCCCGTCATCGCCATCGGCGTGCCCACGGTGGTGGACGCCGCCACTTTGGTCAACGACACCATGGATAATCTGCTCCACGCACTAAAAAACGCCGCTTCCCAAAGCGACGTCTTCTTCGATATGCTGGATAACATGGCCGGCGACGAACGCTACGCCCTGATAAAGGAAATCCTGGACCCGGAGGCGGGCAACATGTTCGTCACCCCCAAGGAGGTGGACGCGGTCATCACCCGCCTGGCCCACATCATCGCCAGCGCACTAAACATGGCCCTCCACCCCGGCATCACCCCGGAGGATGTAAACCGGTATTTGAATTAGGGCGTGCTACGCCAGACAAAGGTGGCTTGCTCCCGCAATGCATCGAAGCGGGCGGGCGGCCAATTGCGTATATTGTCGTCGGCGTTGGTTATTTTGCGCAAACTGGGGAGGTAGTAGACCTCAATGGCGTTGGCGTGCTGCATCCCCGAAACCTGGGGGTCCGCTTCCCACATGGTTGACCAACCGCTGGCGCGGGAATCCCAGTTAAAGAAAACGCGCAACAGCCGGCGCATGGGCGATTCATAGTAGCTGATAAAAACCAACCGAACGGGTTCGCCGCCACGGTCAACCACCCGCCCCAGTTGCTGGGCATGGTTAAAGGAAAACCCCTCGTTGCGCATCACCAGTGTATATTGCGCCGTTTCGCCGTATTTCAATTCCTCGCCGGGCTCCAGCGTCCGTATGGAAACTACATGCACATCCTCCTGCGTATACGCCAAATCCAATACGGCTATCTGTCCCACTTCCACCCACATGCGCTCTGCATCGAAGGGGATGGCGAAACGGTAAACATGCTCAAACACCACAAGCCCCCCAAGAACTAACATGCACGCACATATAACAAGGGCGGCCCGAACGCTTTTGCGCCGGATTTTTCGCTTCAGCCGCGAAAGGAAGTCGATATCCGCCACCTGGGGGGATAAGTCCCGGGGTACGGCCGTGGACATTTTTTCATAGGCGGCGTGGCATTGGGCGCATTGTTGCAAATGCGCGGCCATATCCGCGTTGGTTTCCTCGCTGGTCAGCCCTTCGATATAACCGGGCAATAAATCTTTTACGGTGTGACACTTCATGTCAATCCCTCCATATTTTCCACGATTTTCAGCTTGGCGCGGTAGAATGTCACCCGGGCCCAATTTTCACTGCGCTCCAATATCTGGCCGATTTCCGCGAAGGAAAATTCCCCTGTCAGGCGCATATGCACCACCTCGCGCATGGGCTCGGGCAAGGCGTGGATGGCCTTGTACAGGGCGGTCTTTTCGGCGTTGCGCATGGCGGCCTCCTCGGGGGAGGCAATCCCCGCCACCGCCTCGGTCAGCTCGCCGCCCTTGTGCCGCTTCTTCTTGGCCAAATACTGGTACCAGAGGTGCTTGGCGATTTGGCACAGCCACACCCGCAACGCGCACCGCCCGTCATACTGCTTTATCGTACCCATGGCGCGGAAAAAGGTCTCCTGGGTCAGCTCCTCGGAAACATCCGCGTCCCCAGTTACACTCAACAAATAACGGTACACATCCCGGGCGTGCAAAGTGTAGGCTTTTTCAATTTCGTCCATATAACCCCCCATACCCAGCGTAGCGAAAACTTTCTACACCATAAGTCCGAAAAACGCGCCCTTCGTTACAGTGTGCTATAATACATTATCCTAGCCTTTGCAGGAGGTGCTTTTTGATAGAAGTAAAAAACCTCACCAAGCAATACGGCCATCACACCGCCATCCATGACCTGAGCTTCACCATAGACGCCGGGGAAATTGTGGGCTTTCTGGGGCCCAACGGCGCGGGCAAGACCACGACCATGAACATTATGACGGGCTTCCTGGCGGCCACCCGGGGAGACGTGCGGATAAACGGGCACGACATTGTTTCCCAGCCGGAGCAGGCCAAGAAGCAAATCGGCTATCTGCCCGACACCCCCCCGGTGTATGGGGATATGCGGGTGGAGGAGTATCTGCACTTTGTGGCGGACATCAAAGGGGTGAAGCGCGCCGGGCGCAAGGAAATGCTGACCCAAATCAAGCAACAATTGTATATAGACGATGTTTCGCGCCGGCTGATAAAGAATCTCTCCCGGGGGTACCGCCAGCGTGTGGGCCTGGCCCAGGCCATGGTGGGCAAGCCCCGGGTGATTATCATGGACGAGCCCACCATCGGGCTGGACCCCAAGCAAATTATGGAAATGCGTGGTGTGGTGAAGAACCTGGGGCACCACCACACGGTCATCCTCTCCTCCCACATCATGCAGGAGGTAAGCGCGGTATGCGACCGGGTCATGATAATCAACAAGGGGCGCATCATCGCCCAGGGCACGCCGGAAAGCCTTTCCGCCGGGCTTACCAAAGCGGGGGGAAAGCTTCAGGTGCGCCTGAAGGCCACGGCCACCCAGGCCCGGGACGCCTTGAAGGAATTTGCGGTGGTTCGCCATGTGCAGGTGCTGGAAAGCCGGGAACCGGGAACCGTTGACCTCCAGCTGGCCGGCGACGAGGGCACGGACATCCGCGAGGTGGTTTTCCGCTGTATGGCCAAGCACAACCTGCCTTTGCTCCTGATGAAGTCCATGGATTTATCTTTGGAGGAAATCTTCCTTACGCTGACGGGGGATATACGGGCCGCCGCCGCCGGATACGACGCACCGGAAGGGAGCGGTGTGGCATGATTGCCCTGTACAAAAAGGAACTGCGCGCCTACTTCTCCCAAATGGTGGGCTATGCCTTCCTGGCCTTCATGCTGTTTCTGATGGGCATGAATTTTACCTTTATCAATGTCTTTACCGGGAGCGGGCGTTTTGCCAATACCTTGGTGGCCGCCGCCGGTTCCTTCATGTTTTTTATTCTCGTTCCCATTCTCACCATGCGGCTCTTCTCCGAGGAAATCCGGCACAAAACCGACCAGCTTTTATACACCAGCCCCCTTTCCGTCACACAAATTGTGCTGGGTAAATTTTTGGCGGCCTTCTCCCTGTTTTTGTTAGGGGTGGGCATCACCGTGCTTTTCCCGGTGCTCATAACGCGCTACGCCGTGGAGGGTCTGGCCACCAACCAGATTGTCGGCGCGTATATCGGGTTTATCCTGATTGGCTTGTGCTGTATCGCTGTGGGGATGTTTATCTCGGTGCTGACGGACAACCAGATTATTGCCGCTGTGTCCACCTTCGCGGCGGTGTATGTCATGTTCCTCATGGATTCCATCGCCATGACCATGCCCGTATCCGCCGGGGCGTCCTTGGTTTTCGTGGCCTTGGTTATCGTGGCGGTGGCGGGGCTATGGTATTACGCCACGCGGCACTGGCTCTCCTCGGCGGTGCTTGGGGCCCTTGGGGTGGCGGTGGCGGTGGGGTTGTATTTTTACGATAATTTAATCTACGACGCGGTCATTTTACGGGTGCTACTTTGGTTCTCGTTATATACGCGCTTTCAGGTGCTTTCGGCGGGAATCTTAAACCTTGCCGATTTGGTGTATTACCTGTCCTTCGCCGGGCTCTTCGTCTACCTTACGGTGAATGTCATCGAGAAAAGGAGGTGGCGGTAGGTGAAGCTCTCCCATTTCAAGGAAAAGCGTTTCCGCTACGGCACCTTTTCCACGGCCATGATGTTGCTGGCCGTCATATTGTTTGTGCTGGTGAACCTCCTCGCCGGGGAATTTAACCGTACCTGGGACCTTACGGCGGAGGGGCTGTTTACCCTCTCCTCCCAGTCCCGTACCTTTCTCAACGAGCTGGAACAAGACGTGACGCTGACCATGATAGCCCCCACGGGCACCGAGGAGCCGATTCTCGTGGCCCTGATGGAGGAATACGCCGCCGCCAACGCCCACATCGCCACCGCCTTCCGGGACCCTATGGTCAACCCCGCCTTTGTGCAACGCTTTTCCGCCGGGCTGGAGGGCGGCATGATGCCCAACCACAGTATCGTGGTGGAGAGCGGCGGCCAGTACCGGGTCATTACCCCGGATTTGATGATTACGCCCCAGTTCAACCAGTGGGGGCAGATAGTGGGCATTGCCAGCGTCAATTTCGAGCGGCAGATTACCACTGCCATCCACGCCGTCACCCAGGGGGAAACCGCCATCGTGTACAAGGTGGGGGGAAGCGGCGAAGTGCCTCCCGACCCCGCTTTCTTTTCCTTCCTGGAAGCGGAGAATTTCATTGTGCGGGATTTGCACGCGCTGGACATCCTCCGGGAGGGCATACCCGAGGACGCGGATATTTTGTTGCTTACCACCCCCCAGTGGGACTGGCCCGCAGATAAGGCCACGGCTATTTTGGCCTTCCTGGAGGACGAGGGGCGCGCCTTTATCGCCTTTGACCCGGTTTTCGGCGAACGCAGACCCCAATTTGACCGGGTGCTTGCCAACTACGGCATTCGGGTAAGCGATTATGTCATCATGGAAAACGACCCCCGCCAGCACATTATGGTGCCCATGTTTTTGCTCCCCCATTTGTGGCCCCATGAAATTAACCTGCCCCTGGTGGCGGAGGGGCGGATGGGTCTGTTACTGCGCTTTGCCGGGGCCATCGAGCCCGCGGACATCCTACGGCCCACCACTACCATGGAACCGCTGATGATTACCTCCACGGATGCCTTCGGTCGGACGGATATGCATATCGAATCCACCCTTTTCCACGAGGGATACGACTACGACGGCGCGCCCTTTATGCTGGCCGCCGCCATCACGGATACGTTTTTCACCGACAGGGCCCATATTACGCAAATCGTTGTGGTATCGGGGAGCGATGTCTGGGCCAGCCCCCCACGGGAAGTGGTGGGGGACAATAATTTTGCCTTTGTGGCCAGCTCCCTGGGCTGGCTCATGGGGCAGGAGCCGGGGCCCTTTATCCCCACCCGCACCCCCCCGGGCACCGCGCCGCTGATGCTCAACCAGTTTCAGGCCAACGCCCTGGCCGGGCTCTCCATGGGGGTACTGCCTGTGGCTGTGCTGATTGTGGGCGTGGCTGTCTGGCTACGGCGGAGGCACAGCTAGTGAACAGACGCAGGATTTCTTTGGTCGTGCTTGTCCTTGTCATCGGTGCCTTGGGCGCGGTGTATTTTTGGAGTAGCCGCCGGGAGCCGGCCTATATCCCCGAGGAAGACGCGCCGCCCCCCTTTAGGCTAATCACCTTGGTTGAGCGCCCACGGGAAGCGGTTTCGCGCATTTATGTGCGGCACAACGGCAATACCCGGCTTTTCCTGCCGGGGGAAGAGGCTTGGTATCTGGCCGATTACCCCGGCCTGGTGCTGGATACAGCGCGGGTGGCGGACTTGCTTCGCGTGGCCTTTCAACTAATGGTACCGGAAAAAATCCACGAGGACACAGCGGGCTTGAACCTGGCGGAATTTGGCCTTGACCCGCCGGTGGCCACCATTACCGCTTATACCGGCGACGGGGAAACGGCCCCGGTTCATCTGGGCAATGCCACCCCCGATTTGCAATTTCATTTTCTCATGGTGGCGGGCGACCCCGCCATGTATCTCGTCCCCCGCCACGTGGCCCATTGGATGACGCAAACCACAGAGGCGTTGCTTTGCCGCTATCTCCCCTTCTTTCACGCGGAGGAAATAATCCGCTTCCGCTTGGCCCAGCGGGGGCGGGAGCCCTTTGAAGTGGCCCTCTCCGAAGACCAGGAGCGGCTGGCCGCCTTTTTGGATTTGGGGGTAAACCCTCTGGACGCGGTGCTTCCCGTGGCCATCACAGGCCGGGAGGTGGACTCCACGAATTTGAACCACCTGGTCTTGGGGGAGTTCAGCATGGCCTTCCATCTGGGGGAGGTGGCGGCACTGTTCCCCGGGGATTTGTCCCCCTTCGGCCTGGATGACCCCTTCCTGTCGTTTTTCCTCGAAACCCAGACCGATACCACCCATTTGCACTTCGGCAATACCTTTACCCGGGAAGTGAACGGGGCTCCCGTGCCCCACATCTATGTAAAATTTGCCCACCGGCCCCATGTGTTCATGGCGGAGCTGGCCCCGGTTCATTTCCTGACGGATTTGAACGTGGTCCGTTTTATCACCCGCTTTGTGGCACTGGTTCCCATTGCAGAGCTGGAGCGGGTGGTCATCACCCATCCGGTGCCCGAACGGAATCTGGAAATGATTATCAACAACGACCCGGAGCGCAACGCCATTGCCCCCACGATAAACAACACCCCCATTCCCGACCGACCCTTCCGTCTGCTGTACCGTATGCTGATAGGCATCGGCGCGGATTCCCCCCTGGAGCCCTTCCCCATGGAGGGAGCCCCCGAATTAACCATCACCTATTACATGCTGGACGGCACCCAAACGGTGATTGAATTTTTCGACTTCGACGAAAACTTCTTCTCCTTCTCTTTGGATGGGGACTATGTATGGGCGGTGACAAGCCGCCGGAACGCGGAAATGTTCTTCAATGAGGCGGCACGGCTTCTGCACGAGCACGGAATGTGACGGGAATAACGGTTTAATCTTACTTATCGGTAGATTTCTCGCCTATGTCCCACTTTCATAACCCAGATGGTAAAGGTGTTATCTTGTATATCCGCAATTACGCGGTAATCACCTATCTGATATCGCCAGAAGCCTACCAACCGACCTTTTAGGGGCTTCCCATATTCTCTTGGGTTCGTTGTTCCTTCTAAATATTCCCCTATATAGTTATCAATCTGCCGTTTTGCAAAGGCGTCTAATTTGCGGTATTGTCTTGCTGCCGCACCTGCAAACTGAACGATATATGCCATTAGCGCGTCTCCTTGCGCAGTTCAGCCCAACTAATACTTGGCTCGTTGCTATGGAGTACCGCCCTAACGTCCCTTTCATCTTCAATGCTTTCTATTTCCTCGCGTATCAAATCCATGATAAATCCGGTTACGGTCTTGCCCTGCCCTTTCGCATACTCCTGTATCTGCTCATGCTCATGCTCATACAGTTTGAAAACAAGCTGTTTGTCTTTGACCATGATAAATCCCCTTTCGATAAGATGTATATATTATATGCCAACATACATATTTCGCAAAGCATTCCCCAAATCCTTTGTAGGTATCCAATGTATGTTACAATGGACGCAAATTTCCACAATGTCCTTGTACGTATTTACAAAGCAGTGGTATACTGTAACAAATTTGAAATATGAATATGGGGCTGGGTGTACATGCGCGTTATCGCGGGCACGGCCAGACGGACGCCCCTTGTGGCCCCGCCGGGTGCGGACACACGCCCCACCGCCGACCGCGCCAAGGAGGGCTTGTTTAACATACTGGGTACGCGGGTGCGGGGTGCGCGGTTTCTGGATTTGTTTTGCGGGAGCGGGGCGGTGGGCATCGAGGCGTTGAGCCGGGGTGCCCGGGAAGCGGTCTTTGTGGAGCGGGGGAAGCCCGCGCTGGAGGCGTTGCGGAAAAACCTGGTTGCCGCACGGGTATCCGGCGAGGTGTTGCCCCTGCCCGTATATGACGCAATCGAGTACCTGCATGTAAATGGCCGTTGCTTTGACATTATTTTTCTTGACCCGCCCTATGGCGGGAACGGGATAGCCGAAGCCCTGTGGCATTTCGCCCATGCGCCTGTACTGGGTGAGGGCGGGTGTATCGTAGCGGAAACCGACGCCAAGCTCCCCCTGCCCGAGGGGGTGCCCTTCGCCCCGGCGCGGCATCGGGACTACGGGCGCACGCGGTTTTTATTTTACCAAACGGAAGGGACAAGCCTATGATAGCCCTGTATCCCGGCAGTTTTGACCCGGTAACTTTGGGGCATGTGGATATGGTGCGCCGGGTTGCCGGCCTTGCGGAGCAAGTCATTGTGGCTGTGCTGGACAATCCGCACAAGACGCCGCTGTTCTCCGCAGGGGAGCGGATGGGTCTGTTGCGGGGCGCACTGGGGGATATACCGGGGGTGGAGGTCGCCGCCTTCTCCGGCTTACTGGCAGCATATGCGCGGCAACGCCAAGTCACCGCCATCATCCGGGGGGTGCGCGACGGCGAGGATTGGGCCGGCGAGGCCCGTTATGCCTGGCACAACCGCTTGCTTGACGGCGGGGTGGAGACGTTGCTTCTCCCGGCAAGCCCGGCGTTTTCACATATTTCCAGCCGCATCGTACGGGAAGCGGCAGCACATATTTACCGGCTGGGGCTGGCCGACGGCCCCTTGCGCCAGCTGGTGCCGCCGGAGGTTTGCGCGGCTCTAATGGAGAAATATATTACAAAGGGGTAGTTTTTACATGGACGCACTGCTGTTTTACTTGGCCGAAATGGAAGAAGTGCTGGAGACCAGCAAGAAGTCGATGCTCTTTTCCGACAAGGTTTCCGTAGACAAGAACAAGCTGATGGAAATTATCACCGAGCTCCGGCTCAATTTGCCCGACGATATCCGCATGGCCCAGCGGCTCCTTGGCGACCATGACCGGGTTATGGAAGACGCCCAGAACAAGGCCCGCATCATTATAGAGGACGCGGAAGTGGAAGCGAAGAAAATGATTGGCAAGGACGAAATCACCCGCCGCGCCAAAGAAGAGGCCGAGGATATCATGGACGCGGCGAAAAAAGACGCCCGGGATATGCGCATGAACTCCCTGGAGTACGCCGACGAAATGCTGGAAAAGGCCGAAAGCAAAATCCGCGAAATCATGACCAACCTGGACAAGCAACATAAGGCCATCATGGAATATTTTGCCCAAAACGTGGATGTGCTGTATGAGAACCGCCAACAGCTCCGGCCCCAGTCACAGTAATCCCTTCGAAGACCCGCCCTTCGCGGAAATCGAGCTGACGGAATCCGCCGCCGCCAAGCCGGGGCCCGCGCCCCAGCCCATCGCCCCCAGGGCTTATGACCCTTTGCGTGCGCGCTTTCGCGATATGCGGCTCATCGCCAATTATACCCCCTATTCCTACCCAAACGACGGCTGGCTCTTCCACGAGCAGGCCAAATTTATGGCCGACGTAGTGGACGATTACCCCCACCGCACGGCTTTTTCCGCCTTTTATCCCTATTATCAGCGCATGGGCTATGAGCAGTTGCGCACCTATTTTACCTGGCGTACCGTGGTACGGGGGGGAGCATACCCCTTCGTGGGTGCGTCCTATTTATTTTTGTACATATATGAATTGCTTTCGTGCATCGGGGTGGCGGGCCCGGAGGAGGGGCTACGGCGGCTTGTGGCCCTGTGGCGGCCCTACCGGGAAGCCGTGCCCGCCCTGAACCAGTATTTGCCGGGATGGATTAAGGATTTTCATATCTACTATCCCATGGCCCAGCCCTTCGCGGATTTTGTGCGCGAAGGGAAGCTGGAGCGTTTTTATTCCGGCGGGGAAACGGCAACAAAGGACGACCCGGCGGCACGCTGGATGAAGCACTCGGGGTATGACATGGCAAATTCGAAGTTCTATGCCGGGAACGAGGAGCTGGTGCAGGACTACCTTCCGGCGGTTTTTCACGCGCTGCGGGAATGGTGCGCCCCGGCCCAGCTGGAGGATGTAGTGCTCTACGATGTTTCCGACAGCGGCTTCTGGAAGCCCTTTGCACAGGCCCTGTTTTATCCCTGGCTCGCCCAGCGCGACCGCCGGGTGGAGATGCCGGGGCGGGAGGTCTATCACTGCCGGGACAACCGCTGGTCTCTGGAAAGGGCCATGCCCTTCTCCGGCTCCCGGGAGCTGGTGGGGTATATCCTGCGCAAAACAGAGTCCCTTCTGCGCCGGCTCACCAAGCACAGGCACAAGCTCACCGCCGACCCCCAGGTGCTGGTACACAGCGGGAAAAAGCTGGCCAAGGCGGGGCTGACCCTGGCGGGGCTGGACGAAACCATTGAGCAATCGGTGTTGGCCCATCACCGGGAGCGGAACAAGATAGCCGTCACGGTGGACCCGGGAAGCCTGGCGCGGATACGGGAGGAGGCCCAGGGCACCCAGGATAAGCTGACCGTAGAAGAAGAAGCCGCCGCCAAGCCCCCGCCCCCTTCCCCGCCCCCGGCAAATCCCCCACCTTCGCCGTCCCCGGGCTGGGATGCCTTCGCCGCCGCCCTCACCCCCGTGGAGCGGGAGGCCCTCCGCCTCCTGTGCCAGGGGGAGGCGGACACCACCGACATCGCCGGCGTAAAATCCCTCGCCGATGCCCATGGCGTTATGCTGGAGGTCCTTGCCGAGGGCATCAACGAAAAAGCCGCCGACTGCATCAGCGACAATGTGCTGGATACCGACGGCGGGCTCGCGTTGTATGAGGAGTATAGGGGGATTATTTTATCACTGCTAACCCCTGCATAAAAGGCTCTAGGACTTCCGGCAGGCGTATGCTTCCGTCCGCTTGCTGGAAGTTTTCCAGGATGGCCGCCAGCGTACGGTTGACGGCCAAGCCACTGCCGTTGAGGGTGTGGACGAATTGGGGCTTGCCTCCTGCGTCCTTGAAGCGGATACCCGCCCGCCGCGCCTGGAAAGCCTCAAAATTGGAACAGCTGGAAATTTCCACATAGCGCGCATAGCTGGGCATCCACACCTCCAGGTCATAGCCCTTGGCGGCGCAAAAGCCCAGGTCTGCGGTGCAACGGTTCACCACCCGGTAGGGCAGGTTCAGTTTTTGCAAGATATCCTCTGCGTCGGCGGTGAGGGCCTCCAAAGCGGCGTAGGAATCCTCGGGCCGGGTAAAGCGTACGATTTCCACCTTGGGAAATTGGTGCATCCGTATCAGGCCGCGGGTATCACGCCCCGCGGAGCCGCCTTCCTTGCGGAAGCTGGGCGCGAAGGCGCAATATTGGATGGGCAAGCGGGTGCCGTCAAGGATTTCGTCCTGGTGGATATTAGTCACGGGGACTTCCGCCGTGGGGTTGAGGAAATACTCTGTTTTTTCCAGCTTGAACATCATTTCTTCCTCGAACTTGGGCAATTGGCCCGTGCCCGTGGCAGAGCGGCGGTTCACGATAAGGGGGGTGGATACCTCCACATAGCCGTGGGCAGTATGCCGCTCCAGCATGAAATTGATTAACGCCCGCTCCAGCCGTGCCCCCATGCCCCGCAACAGGGAAAACCGGGAGCCGGTAATCTTAGCCGCCGCGGCCATGTCCAATATACCCAGCTCCTCACCCAAATCCCAATGGGGCTTGGGCGAAAAGTCAAACTGCGGCGGCGTGCCCCATTTGCGCACCTCCACGTTGTCCGCGTCGGACGCGCCCTGGGGCACATCGGGGTGGGGCACATTGGGTATGCCCATGAGAAAACCTTCCAGCTCCTCGTCAATGGCGCGCAACTCCGGCTCCAGGGCCTTGATTTCCTCCGCCAGGGCTTTCATTTGGGCCATCAGCGCGGTGGTGTCCTTCCCCTCTTTTTTCATTGCGGGGATTTCCTTGCTGGCCGCGTTTTGCTTCGCCTTCATCTCCTCGGTGCGGTGGAGCAACGCCCGGCGGCGTTCGTCCATCTCGGTGAACTTCTCCAGCCCAAAATCCTTGCCCCGCTTGTCCATCAGGGCCTTGTACGCCGGGAAATCGGCGCGTATTGCGCGTATGTCATGCATATGAATCGCTCCTTCTTTTTCGCCTTGGCATTATACGATAAGTTCCCTGCGCCAGCTACCGCTTCCGCATGAAGTGCCCTGCCGTGGGCACCTTATCTGTGCGGTAATATTCCCGGTCCTCGGGGGATAGGGTGGCATCGCCTGTCAGGGGGTGCATTTTCGTCAGGGTGGCGTTTTTGCGCAGGGTAAAGACCGTCACCCCGCCGGAGGATTTGGAGGTGTTTAGCGGAATCAACGCCGAGTTTAGCACCATGGCCTTGTCCTTGCCCCGTTGCAGGTACAGGTCTGTGTCTTCGGCCAGCCACACCATGCCCACCAAGGGTGAGCGGTCGCTGTAGGCGTTGAGTAGTTTTTTGCGGTTGGTCTTGGTGGCGTAGGCACTGAGGGGGATTTTGGCGGCCTTGCCGTTTTCGAAGGCGAAGACCATGAAGCCCTCGTATTCCCGGGCGGTGGTCATGTACAGCACGCGCTCGCCGGGGTCAAGGCCCAGCAGATTGGTCAGGTATTCCCCCAGGGCGGACGCCTTGCAGTCGGGGATATCGTAGAGCCGCATCTTGTACACATGGCAAAGGCTGGAGAAGAAGAGGATTTCCTCCCGGTTGGTGGCCTCCAGCTCTTGGGTGATATAGTCGTGCTCCTTGAGATTGTGTTCCGCCGCCGAGCGCAGGGACACCAAGGAGATTTTTTTCAGGTAATTCTCCCCGGTGAGGAAGAGCTTGACATTGTAGTCGTCGATAAAGGCTTCCTCTGTGGGCACTGCGGCTATGGCGTCGTAGATGATTTCCGTGCGGCGGGGCTTGCCGTATTTTTTCGCCACCTCTTTTAACTGCGCGATAATTAATGCGCGGATTTTACCGTCACTGCCGTGGGTGGATTTTAAATCCGCGATTTCTTTGCGTAAGTCCTCCCGCTCGTTGACCCGGCCCAGCAGATATTCCCGGTTGAGGTGGCGCAGACGGATTTCCGCGATGTATTCCGCTTGGGGCAAAGTAATTATAAAACCCTTCATCAGGTTGGGCACCACGTCCTTTTCCTTCTCCGTGCCCCGGATGATTTTGATGGCCTTGTCGATGTCGAGCAGAATTTTTGCCAGACCCTCCAGCAGGTGGAGCTTTTCCGATTTCTTTTCGATGTCATAGGCCAGGCCGCGCTGGATACACCCGGCGCGGAAGGCCGTCCATTCGGTCAAAATTTCCGCAATCCCCATCACCCGGGGGCGGCCGTTGACCAGGAAATTGAAATTGCAATTGAAGCTGTCCTGCAAGGTGGTGAGGGAAAATAGCCGTTGCATAATCTGCTCATGGTTGGCCGACTTGCGGATGTCGATGGCGATTTTCAGGCCGTGGAGGTCGGTTTCGTCCCGCACGTCCTGGATGTCGCGCACCTTGTTGGCCTTCACCAGGGTGACAATCTTGTCGATGATGGCCTCTGCTGTGGTGGTATAGGGTATTTCATAGATTTCGATACAGGAATTTTTCTTGTCGAAGCGGTAGCGGGCCCGCAGTTTGAAAGAACCGCGCCCCGTGGCGTAGATGTTTTCCATTTCGGCGGGTACGTGCAGGAGCTCCCCCCCGGTGGAGAAATCCGGCGCGAGGAGGGTCTTTTTTATATCGTGGCTGGGATTTTTCAGCCACGCGATGGCGGTTTCGCACACTTCCTTCAAATTAAAGCTGGCCACGGTGCTGGCCATGCTGACGGCGATGCCTTGGTTGGGCGTCACCAGCAGATTGGGGAAGGTCGTGGGCAATAACGTCGGCTCCAGCGTGGTGGCGTTGTAATTGTCCACCATGTCCACCACGTTCTTGTCAATATCCGCAAAGATTTCACGGCAGATTTCGTCCAGCTTGGCCTCGGTGTAGCGGCTGGCGGCGTAGGCCATGTCCCGGGAGGAATGCTTGCCGAAGTTGCCCTTCGAATCTATGAAGGGGTGCAACAGCGCGTCGTTGCCCCGGGTCAGGCGCACCATGGTTTCGTAGATGGGGCCGTCGCCGTGGGGGTTGAGCCGCATGGTCTGGCCCACGATGTCTGCGGATTTGATACGTCCCCGGGTGGCCGAAAGCAAGCCCATTTTGTACATGGTGTACAGGAGTTTGCGGTGGGCGGGCTTGAAGCCGTCCATCTCCGGGATGGCGCGGGAGATGATTACGCTCATGGCGTAGGGCATGAAGTTGATTTCCAGCGCGTCGGTGATGGCTTGCTCGATGATTTCGGCCTCGACCACGGCGGGGGGGAGTTTTTTCCTGGGGGATAATTTAGCCAACGCTAGTCAGTCCTTCTTGGATGAGTTGCACCACTGCGGGCACCATGTTCGTTCCGGTGAACCAGATATCCGGGGCCACGCCGATGCCCTCGGGCAAAAGCCCCTCGGGATGCAAATGGATGGTGCGCCCGAAGCCAAACTGCAGGCCGGAGCGGGGTAAAAAAAGCCGGGGATAGGTCATATCGGTATGCAATACCCCGGCGGTATTGTGCCCGATAATCAGGGTATTTTCAATGTTGAGCATCATACTGGCGAAGCTGTCCCCGGCGGAACCGGCATACCGGTCGGTGAGCAAAACGAATAACCGCTCATTTTCCACGATGTGATGGGGATGCGGGTGGGACAGCAGGTGATAGTCACCCAAGGGCATCGTGGGGTTATAGGTTTCAAAAACCGCAAAGGGTATATAAAAACTGCTTTCATAGGATTGCGCTTTCATGACTTCGCGCAGTGCATAGTAATTCCTCATTTGCAGGCCCATGAAATTGGCGGGGACGATTTCCCCCAGCACAATATGCATCCATTGGCTGGCCAAAGAGCCGTTGCCGCCCCCATTGCCGCGGATGTCTATGATAATCACGGGCTCGTCCCGCACTTCTTCGGCGATTTCCAGGAAACGGCGCGCCCCCCCGAAGTTAAAGCCGTAGGTGGAGGCGGGAAAGCCCATGGCCATGATAGTCACCACGGGTATGCCCTCGGCAAAGGTAAGGGTAACGGGCCGGGAATAGTGCCGCCCCGGAAGAAAACGCCGCAGGGAGATTTCCTCCCGGTAGCCGCAGGTATACGCCACCGTCAGGGTGTAGCGCAAGTCCCCGCCATAGCGCACCACCACGGGAATGTAATACAGCTTGGCGTAATCGTTCATGGACAGGCGAAAAAGCACCTCCGGGTCATGCTCCGCCACATAGGCCACGTACCGCCCGCAGGATAGGTTGCGAAAGCCATTGGCCGTTCTGGCGAATTGTGTTTCCCCGGTGAAGAAGCCGTAGCGCACACCCAAGGCGCGCCCGTCGATATGAAAATGATTGTCCGATATCACCGGGGACAGCGCGCCGGATAACAATGTGGAAAAATTGTTCGCGCTCCATGTTTCGGAGGCGGAAATCGTAGCCTCCAGCTCCGCCAAAATAGGCAGGAAAATTTCGTCCCCGCCAAAATAGGTGTACGCGCCATACACCTGCCGCATCACCTCGAAGAAAAGCCGTACATCGTACAGCGCGTCCTCAGTGGAAATATGTGATGGCCGCGTCACTTCCCTTCCGAATACCTCCCACATACCCAATGTCTGGGGCACGCGGTCCTGGGTAAGGGCGATGGCCCGGTCTATATCGGGCGCGACGATGCCCTCGCGCCGGATATTGGCCATGGCGAGCGCGTCCGCCAAGGATAACACCGGCGGCGGTTCGGGTTCAGCGATTTCGATTTCAACGGGGGCTTCCACGATAGGCGCGGGGGTATGTACAGGGGGCGGGGGCACATTTTCAGACACTACGGGCTGGCGGTTGTCGCGCCCGCAAGCGGCAACCCACACAAGGGAAAGCAACAGTGCCATGGGCATCAAAATTTTTCGCATTTTCTCTGTCCTTTCACGCTACCTTCCGGCCATTTTATAAGAATTTGCCCCCTGTGGCAAGGTTGCGCCCTGTCTTGCTACCGCTCCAGGGCGTGCCGGAGGGACTGCTCGAATTTTTGCAATGCCCTGGCCAGGGTCTCCCGTTCCGGGTCGGTGAGGGAGGCCCATGCCTCTTCCTCCGCGTCATCCAAGGGCTTGACCACGGCCTGGGCATAGGCTTTGCCCGATGGGGTAAGGCGAATTTCCTTGTTGCGGCGGTCCTTGGCCTCCCGGAGGGCTACATGACCCTGCTCGCGGAAAGCGTTGACAATGGTGTTGACGAACTGCTTGGGCAGCAGCAATTTTTCGCACAGGGCCTTTTGAGTGTAGGGGAAATCAACGCGGTACAGGCAATCCAGCACCATTATGGATGCAGTGTTAAGCCCCGCCTTCTTCGCGTACCCGTCGTAATGGGCGTCGATGCGGTTCCAGATTTCACGCATAGCCGTACCTCCTTCTCATCTTCACCAGGAAAAATACCGTGAGGAAAATCTGCATGGTGTCGGCGGCAGGGACAGACGCCCACACACCATACAGGCCGAACAGCGCGGACAGGCTGTACAGCGCGATGATATAAAAAATGAAAGCATTGAAAAGGGACATCACCGAAGACACCACCCCATTGTTCAAGGCGGTAAAGAACATGGAGCCAAAATTATTGAAGCCCATAAACAAGAACGTGGAAATGATAAACATATACCCCGTCCGCGCCAAGTCATAAATGGGCGTGGAGGGGGGCACGTCATAGATACCGATGAACACATCCACCAAAACGAAGGCCAGTCCCGTAGCCAGCACAGCCAGCACACCGATGATGCCCAGGCTGTTTTTGAAGGCGCGCTTGAGGTTTTCCCGGTCGCCCTTGCCGTAATTGTAGCTGATAATGGGTGCCACCCCCGAGCCATAGCCCAGAAACAGCGACGAGAAAATACCCAGCCCCGCGAAGATTATCGCCGCCGCCGCCACAGCCTCCGGCCCGCCGCCCTCCAGCTCCATCAAAATATTGTTCATGAGTACGGCGGTGATGCTGGTGGCCAGCATACCCACCATTTCCGACGCGCCATTGACGCAGGAGCGGCCCAAAGCACGGAAATCCAGCCTGGGGCGCACAAAGTACAGGCTTCCGCCCCGGGCGAAGGTAAAATACGCCAAGCCCACCACAGCGGGCAAGGTCATGCCGATGCTGGTAGCCAACGCCGCGCCACCCAAGCCCATGTCCATCAGGTAGATAAACACGAAATTCAAGCCCGCGCTCATCAGCCCGCTTATCAGCGACATCACCGCGCTGTAATGGGCCCTGCCCACGGTAATGAGAAATTGCTGCAAGACCATGCCCAGCACCGCCGCAGGCAAAAAGAAGATAAAGGGTGTCATGTATTCCAAGGCCATGGGCCGCATGAAATCGTCCACACCCAGAATATTCATAATCAAATCTGGCGCGAAGAAGCCGATAAACGACACCGCCACCGAAGCGAAAAAAGCCACCACGGTAATCAGGCTGAAATTCTCACGGCTCTCGCGCACCTTGCCCTCGCCGATTTTTTTGGCAATCAGGGCATTTCCGCCCACGCCCAGCATAAACCCAATGGCCATCACAAAGGACATGAAAGGCCATATCAAGCCCACCGCCGACAGGGCGAAGGGGTCAATCAACCGGGAAACGAAAATCCCGTCCACGATGCCGAAGGTGCTCATAATCACCATGGACAGCACCGTGGGCGCGGCAAATGTAAGCAGATGTGCCTTGGTGGGGGTCTTCGCGATGCGTTCAGAGGATTTGCTTAACATAGGACACCCTTTCTAACGGTCATAAATTGCGACTATCATAAATCGCGACTATCCCAATGTCAAGCCCTTGCATTATTTTAATTCAAATCATCGCTTGACAATACATTGGATTATTTTTAATTTATAGATATAGATTAGACAAAAAATACACCGAGATGAATGGATGTAGTTCGTATGCATTTTAAGTCTCTAGCGTGGGCGTTGCCCACACACCCCTTGTACATAAATGCAACTTTCCCCCTGCTTTGCGGCGTGGGTCGGGTTGCATTTTTGTTTAGCCTAAAGGCAAAATTATCCATATGGGAGGGTTCACATGTTTAACAGTTTAAAAGGAAAGTTGGTTATCCCCATTTTAGGCGTGCTGGTGGCGTTGGTTGCCGTATTGGTGGTATATACCGCCATCAGCATGGGCGATTTCCAATCCGGCTTGGCCCAGGACAGGCTGGATACGGCCATCCAAACCACGGACGCGTACATGGCAAGTATTTGGGAGCGCGGGCGTTTATCCGCGGTAGCCGCGGCAGGTGCTTCGGAAGTCATTACGCACCTCAACAATTGGAACGCGGGTATTAACATGGACGAAAACCGCCAAGCGTTACTGCGCCATTTTGATGCCGTAATGCCCGGCTTGGGCATAGATACCATTGTTATCGTGGACTATGAATTTAACGTAATGCTACGCACCCACGCGCCCCAGGCGTTCGGCGATAATGTTTACGGCGTTCCGCTGTTTATGCGCGGCAGAGCGGGGGAAATGGTGCCCAGCTTTTCCTCTACGGATGCGGTACCCATGTCCCTTTCGTACCTGGTCCCCATTTGGCACGACGGGCACATCATCGGCACGCTGTCCACCAACTCGGTCATGTCTAACGAAGCCTTTGTAGACAGCTTCGCAGAGGCATTAAACGCGGAAATTACGGTATTTATCGCCTCTGGTGAGCGCGTAGCCACCACCTTGCGTGACGAACGCGGCAACCGCGAAGTGGGCATTTACGCCCCCGACAACGTAATCCAAACCGTTATCGAAGGCAATAGCCGTTACTGGGGGGAACTGGATTTGCAAGGCCGCCCCTTTAGCGTGTATTACTTCCCGCTACACGGCTGGGCGGATAATGTCATCGGCATGTTTTTCGCAGGATTTTCCAACGAACATATGGAAGGTGCCGTGGCCACCATGCGCACCGTGCTCATTGTTATGGGCGTGGTGGGGCTTGTGCTGGCTTCCGCGCTTATGTATGTGCTGGTGAGCAAAATGATTGCCCCCATCGGCAATTTGGTTACGCTGGTTGCAGACGTTTCCAAAGGGCGGTTAAATGTAAATGTAAACCAAAATGCCCTGCCCAAAGACGAAATCGGCGCACTCACCAAGGACGTTGTTTCGCTGGTAGACGTAATCAAAGGCATGGTGTTTGACCTTTCGGGTATTCAAGAGGAATACAACGTGAAAGGGAATATGAACCACCGCGTAAACGCAAGCAAATATGAAAACTCCTTCCGCGAAATGATAACCTCCGTAAACGCTGTATTGGACGAAGAGGTTGCCAACATTAAAACGGTAAGCGGCTTGCTTACTAGCATTGGCGATGGGGATTTCAATGTAACAGTCGATGACTTGCCCGGCGATTTTATAATGCAAACCAACGCAATGCGCAGCGTTATCGCCAAGCTGGGTGAGGTGAATACCGAGGTTTCCAACATTATTCATTCCATTGCCGAAAAAGGCGAGCTGGACTATCGCATTAACACCGATAACTTTTCGGGCGGCTGGCAGAAAATTGCCATAGGGCTTAACGATATTTGCAAAGCCGTAGACGAGCCCTTTTCGGTTATCACTACAGCCATCGAGGAAATGCGCGTGGGTAATTTTGACGTAGAAAGCATCGACAAAAAAATACGCGCCAAGGGCTTAGCCACGGACGCAGATAGCTTCCGTGGCACATTTAAAGACAGCATCGTTTCCTTTGAGGAAACCATGGCGGACATCCAATCCTACATTGACGAAATTGAAAAAACCCTGGCCCAAGTGGCCAGCGGCAACCTGCGCGTACACATTAACCGCGAATATGTAGGCGCGTTTGATTTAATTAAACACTCGGTGAATAACATTGCGGATACCCTCACCAAAACCATGTCGGAAATTAACGCCGCGTCCGCACAGGTGCTTGCAGGGGCGAAGCAAATTTCCACCAGTGCCAACGACCTGGCCAACGGCGCGCAACAGCAAGCGTCCAGTATTCAAGAACTAAACGCAAGCATCGACGTAATTAACCAGCAAACCCAGCAAAATGCCGCGTCTGCCGAGGAAGCAAGCCAGCTTTCCGCCAAATCTACGGAGAACGCCAACGCGGGCAGTCAAACCATGAAGCAAATGCTGGACGCGATGAATCAAATCAAGGATTCATCCAACGAAATATCGAAAATCATTAAAGCCATCCAAGACATTACCTTCCAGACTAATTTGCTGTCTTTGAACGCGTCCGTAGAAGCGGCGCGGGCGGGAGAACACGGCAGAGGCTTTGCCGTGGTAGCCGACGAGGTGCGCAACCTGGCCAGCAAGTCCCAGCAATCTACGCTGGAAAGTACGGAGCTGATTAACCAGTCCATTTCCCGGGTGGATGCGGGCAGTGCCATTGCGGAAACCACCAGCGAATCCCTTTCCGTCATCGTTTCCAACGCGGGGGAAATATTGGATATTATCAACAATATTTCCAGCTCGTCCAAGGAGCAGGCGGAGTCCATCTCCCAAATTAGCATTGGGCTTGCGCAAATCTCCGGCGTGGTGCAGTCCAACTCCGCCGTATCACAGCAAGCGGCGGCGGCTTCCGAGGAATTAAATTCCCAAGCCGAGGTGCTACAGCAGTTGGTTTCGTTTTTCAAGGTGTAAAATTTTTACCATAATGGCCGCCCACGGGTCACCTGCTTGTGGCGTACGCACACACTGCCTTCCAATACAATGGGCGGGACGCCGTCGGAAATTACGGTAATGTCCATGCGGGCCCCGTCGATGTACACGATGTGCACCACAGCGATGTGGGAAGCGATTTCATTGCGGCCAAACTCCAGCCGGTTGTGCCGCACCGCGTCCGCCGGCAAAGTGATGTCAAAGGAAAAGGTATAATCCCGCATCACCCCGGAGGGGTCAATCCCCGGCATGACCATCTGCCGGAGCACATGGGCGTGGGGGCCATGGCTATGGGTGTCCAGATAAATTACGTCCGCCAGCTGGATGTTCATGCGTAGGGCATCCATGGCGACGCGGGCATTTTCGAATACGTTTTGCCGGGCGATGAGCTGCCCCGAGGCGGTGGCCGCGTACCGCCACACAAAAAGCACGGCCAAGGATAAAATGAGCCACACGCCCAGGGCAATGGTGACCTCCAGCAAAGTGAAGCCGCCGCGCGGGGGGATTTTTCCGCTACCCATCCCGGTGCAACGCCCGCATTGCTTCGGCGGCGGTGGTTTTTCCCTGGGTCAGAGCCTGAATTGTATTTTCCCGCAGACCACGCTTCCCGCGTAGCTCCATGGCGAAGCCCATGGGGTTCTCCGACATGCGGCGGCGGTATGCATCGTTCATGATAAAGTATTCGTACACGGCGAACCGCCCCCGGTAGCCGGAATAATGGCAATGGCCACAGCCCGCGCCTTCGTGCACCGGGGTCTGGGGGGGAAGGGCCAAGGCGGTGGCTTGCTCAGCGTTCAGGCGGGCGGGGGCGGCGCAATCCGGGCACATACGCCGCACCAGCCGCTGGGAGATAACACCATTGAGGGCGGCGGCGGCGAGATAGTGCTCCACCCCCATGTCGGCCAGCCGCTCGATGACCCCGGCGGCGTCGTTGGTATGCAAGGTGGAGAGAACCACATGGCCGGTGAGGGCGGCCTGGACGGCAATGCGGGCGGTTTCTGTGTCCCGCATTTCGCCTATCATGATAACGTCCGGGTCCTGCCGCAGGATGTGCTTCAACGCGCCGGCGAAGTCCAGCGCGCCGGCATGGGCGTTGATATGGTTTACGCCCAGCAGGGGGTTCTCCACCGGGTCCTCCACGGTGACGATATTGCGCCCCGCGGTGTTCAATTCCTCCAGGAAGGTACTCAGCGTGGTGGTTTTACCGCTTCCCGTGGGGCCGGTGATAATTACCGCGCCATAGGGCTGGTGGAACAGCCGGGTCAGTTTTTCCAGGTCCTCGGGGGAAAAGCCCAGCTCGTGCTTATGTATGCGGGTGCGCCCGCCGTACAGCAGACGAATCACCGCCTTCTCGCCGTGTATCGTGGGCAAGGTGGAAAGCCGGAAATCCACGGTCTCCCCCTGCACGCTCATGGTGAAATGTCCGTCCTGGGGCAGTCGTTTTTCCGCGATGTCCATGCCCCCCATTACCTTCAGGCGGGAAATAATATTGGGCAAGAGGTGTATGTCCACCATGCCGTGGGTCAGTAACTCGCCGTCCACCCGGTAGCGGGCGCGAAGCTGACGGCCATAGGGCTCTATATGTAAATCGCTGGCCCGGTGCAGCACCCCCGAGTCGATGAGGGAGTCGATAAGGCGCACCGCCGGGGCGGCGTTGAGCTGTGCCAGCAACTCCGGGTCGGTGTCGGCGCGGTTTTGCAGTTTTTCCTCCACAATAAATTGCGAGGCAATAGTATGAATGGCCGCCGCGCCATAGACTTGGTTTATGTAATACCGGATGTCCTCTCCCCGGGCCTGCAAGGGCGCGATGAAGCAATCCGTCACCGCCGCCAGGTCGGCCAGGGTTTTCGCGCACGTGGGGTCATCCATGGCCACCCACAGGATATTCCCCCGGCGTTTGATGGGCAAGGCAACGTAGTGGGCGGCGTATTCATGGCCCAGTGCATGGGCGGCGGCAATCTCTATATCTGTGGGGAGGCTGGCCCATGCACAGCTCACGGAGTGCCCAGCGGGGTTGCCCCCGATACGCGCCCTCCGGTTATATAGGCTTGCTCCTCCGGGGGGAGCCCGTTGAACGCACGGTGCACCCCGTCCCCGCTGGCGGAAATATTCACCACCACCCCCTGCTGTGCGTGGGTCTCCCATATCGCCCCCGCCGTCTGGATGTCCGTATGCCGCGCCTCCAGAAAGCCCGTTATGCGCAAATGGTCCAAAACTGCCGCCATCGTCGCCCCCTGGGCTACCCGCCCGCGCTCGGCGCGGTACAATTCCATGGCATTATGTATCACCCGGGCCGAGGAAATGTCACTGCGCAAACGCGCCCGGTCCGTGGTATTCAAAAAGGTAGGTATCAAAATAGCGGCGATGATGGCCAATATGGCCAGCACTATGGTCAGCTCCATCAGCGTAAAGCCCCCGCGAGACTTTATCTCCATGCGCTTCATCCTCCTATACCACCGTCGCCATTTCAAAAGTCGGCAACACAATCGCCAGCATCACCATCGCCAGCAAAAGCCCCAAAACCAGCGTAATCACCGGCTCCACAAGCTTGTTTAACCGCCGCAGTGTCCTGCTGTAGGCTTGGGAGAAATAATCCTGGCACTGGGCCATGGTCTGGGGTAGCCGCCCGGTTTCCTCCCCCACCCGCGCCAACCCCACGAACAAGGGGTCTATGTAAGGCACCTCCGCCAAGGCCGCCCAAAAGGAACGCCCCGCCGACAACGCCGTATGTATCCCCGCAAAGTCCCCCTTGACCCGTTCGTTGTCCACCACCTCCGCGCATACCGGCACCGCCCCCGAAACGGACTGCCCCGCGTTCAGCATCAAGGAAAGGGACTGCACCAGCCGCAAATTCGCCCGCTGTCTGAACACCGAGAGCCGCAACTGCGCAACGGATAACAGCCCCCGCCCCTTCGCCCCGCGCAAAAAAATTACCGTGGCAACTCCCACGGCAAAAAGGCAAATCCCCAAGGCCAGCCTATGGGCGGAAAGAAAATGGGAAGCCCCCAGCAACCACCGCGTCAAAGCGGGCAACGCCACCCCCGAATGGTCAAACACTTGGGCATACCCCGGCAAAACCACCACCACCGCCATCACCATTACTCCAAGCATCATGGCCGTCACCGCCGCCGGATACACCAGCGCGGCGGCCAATTCGTCCTCGGACTGGGCTTGCTTCTCGTAGTAATCGGCCAACTGCACGCACACCATCGGCAACTGTGCCGTCATCTCCCCAATCCCGGCGAACCCGCACATAAAAACGGGGAAAACCTTTGCCGCCTTCATGGCCCCGGCAAAGCTTTCCCCTTGCATAATCCTTCTATGTACATCCGGTATGGCCTGTTTCAGCACCCGCCCCTTCGTCTGCGCCGCGATAAGGGGCAACGCCTCATTCAGCACCACGCCCGCCCCCAGCATAAACCCCAGCTTCCGGCAAAAAACCGCAAGCTCCCCCGGCTTCACTTTAGCACGCCCACCAGAAAACAAATCCCCAATGTCCCTATGCCATATGGAAACAGCCGGAGCCTTATCCTTCGACCGCGGAGGAGTCAGCATATGCGCACCTCTTAGCATTTTGGTGCATATTGTGCTAATCTACACCATTTGTGTCAACGCACAGCCAGTCCCCACACAACGATACGCAAAGTCCCCAACCCAAAAAGGCTCCCCGTCAAATAACGGGAAGCCCCTTTCCTTCCTTCAAAACCGCTTCATCGGGCTGTGCAAATGTAAATACTTCTCCTTCGTAGCCAATCCACCCCGTATATGCCGCTCCGACTTGTTTATCTCAAGTACCCTTCGCGCTTCCCCAGCCAGCTTTGGATTTATCTTTGTGAGTCGCTCGGTTACATCTTTATGTTTGGGGAGGTGAAATTAGAAAGGTTTCGTCTAATCCAATGTCCCCAAACAGACGCAGGTAAATGTCCACGGTTGCCTCGGGTTCGCCACCGTCTTTTTCCCGTCCCGGTGTCACCACAATTTTTTGTATAACTTGCTTGAGTTGGGCGTTGGTCATGGTTTCCAACGAAACAATATCCTCCACGGTGGAAAACGTCTTAGAAAGTATATCCTCAAGCTGGTTGCCTTTGGACAGGTTGTAAGAAATAAGTTTGAGTTCGTTTTCTAGTTTTTCGATGGCGGCGTTGGCGGTGCTCATTTTTTCACGCATTTCATCGCGGGTGATTACGCCATCGGAATACATATCCATGTGACTTTCACGCTTATGACGGATTTTCACAAGTTCGGATTGCAATTCATCGGCACGTTGTTCGTTTGCATCTTGTGCCTTATAAATCCCGGTAAATTCCTTCACAACATGTTTTATTATCCCCGGTTTGCATAACAACACATTAATGAAGTATTGGCGCAGTTCCTCTATTAGCTCCCCCTCGTCTATGCTTGTCCGATTATCACAACTACCCGTACCTTTGGCATTACGTCCACTGCACACCCACCGGGTGTAGGTATTTTTATATGTCATCACCATGCGGCGGAAGGAGTACCCGCAATCCGCACATTTTATCAGCGTGCTGAAAAGGTGCTTGTTGCTATGCCGTTCGCCCGTGATTTTGAAAGCCGTGTGCCGCCCAAACAGCGTTTCTTGTGCCTGTGCGTATAACTCCGGCGAAATAATGGCAAGGTCGGGGCGGTCTACAATTTTCCATTCAGATTCATCCTTGTCGCGCCGCACACCTGTCAAGAAGTCTGTGATTTCTTCTTTACCATTAATAATTTTGCCGATGTACAATTCATTTCGTAAAATCCGTGCCACCGCATTTTGCGACCATGCCGAACCGCGTTTCGTACGGATACCTTCGCCGTTTAATATTTGTGAAATCTTCGCCGCACCATGCCCCTCATTTACATACATAGTAAAAATGCGTTGTACTACAGCGGCTTCTTTTTTATTGATAGCAAGGTTGAAGAAATCGCCCTTTGTCTTGTCATAACCATAGACAAGGTTCGGCACACGTCCTTTTTCTGCGTTGCGTTGCTTGCCGAATTTCACGCGCTTGCTGGTATTGGCACTTTCCTCTTGCGCCAATGCCCCAAAAATCGTCAGCACAAATTCGCTGTTGCCCAACACGGTCATATTTGCTGTGAGAAAAAGCGTTTCGATGTTCAAAGACTTCAACTGGCGCGTGCTGTTAAGCAAATCCACCGTGTTCCGCGCAAAGCGAGATATATCTTTAACTATAACCATGTCAAAGATACCCGTGTTTGCATCTTTCATTAACCGCAAGAACTCTTTGCGGTTTTTTGTTTTCGTTCCGCTTATGCCCTCGTCGGCGTAAATTTTCACGAGTACATGTCCATTCTTCGCCGCATACGCTTCAAAGAATTGTTTCTGCGCCGCAAGGCTGTTCAATTGGTCGGTTGTGTCCGTAGATACTCGGCAATATCCCACGATATTCATATTGTGCCTCCGCAAATTTCGCATAAAATATTTTATTAGCAATACATCTAAATTGTAGCGCGTAGGTAATATAATTTCAATGCTATACTGAAACGCTATACCTATGTATAATAGATACATGGAACGGAGGTGCAAAATGTTTAATAAAGCAGGGCACTGGTTGGAGCTATGTGATGATGATATTCCTGTCGCAAGGAATTTGCTTGCATCCAAAGACTGGCTATGGATGAGTTTTATTTGCCACCTCATTGTTGAAAAATCTTTGAAGGCTGTCATCGCTGACAAAACTTCCGAAGAACCCAAGCGCATTCACGACCTTGCAAAATTAGCAGAGCAGGCCGGCATAGAAGGTGAACTTTCTGATGAGCAGAGAGACTTTTTGGAAGAACTTACCCCATATAATATAGAGGCGCGATATCCGTCATACAAGCAGAAAATGGCATCCAAATTATCGCCAGATTATTGCAAGAGCCTTTTGGAGCGAACGGAGGAATATGTATGCTGGACAAAACAACTGTTAGGCAAATCGCAGAATCCTACACAAACAGAATAAGGACAGCATATAATCCTAAGCAAGTAATCTTGTTTGGGTCATATGTACACGGCAATGTTCACGATGACAGTGATATTGATATAGCCGTGATATTCGATATTGCGCCCGGAGAATTTCTAGACACATGGACACACTTGTTAAAACTGCGCCGCGGGCTTAGTTATGACATTGAAACGCACCTGCTTGATGAAACAATGACCCGTTGTGGATTTTTAGAACACATTCGCAATACGGGTGAAGTGCTGTATCAGGCGTAAAGCTGTTTGCATATATATAATAACTGAGAAGAGCCTCCACTTAGTAAGGCTCTTCTTCTATTTTCGGCGTTGCCACCGGTTTTGTGATTACGGATTTTTGCAACATTTCTTCAAATCGCACTTGACTGGTTTCGGTGAAAAACCTCGTCAGTAGTTTGAGGGTTTCATCATCGGTGTTGGGGTTGTGGAAACGGAAACTTAATTTTGCTTTTGTAGCTGTCACCGATGAACGCCCCCTTTCGCTTGTCCACTACCAATATATGGTTGTGGGTTGGAGGTTATGATTTCGCGGGCGAGTTTTGCCATCGCAACATCCTCTCTATTTTTAGATTTTTTGACATTGCTACGTTTTCATACGAGCCAGTTTCTTGGCTACAAATTCTATCGCTTGCCATATTTGCTCATGAATTTCCATGAAGGCGTTCATGTCATTTTGGTGGATATTGCCGCCGGAGTTTAAGTGACGAGCGATTTGGTTCAAGTTGTTCGTGGCATTTCGTTGAAGGTGTATCACCTCGCGAATGCCCGAGAAGTCCATGTGGATGATGTAGCCCTCGCAGACCATTTTTCGGATATACGCCTCTCGGTTACGGATACCGGCTGATTCAATTTTCTTTTTCACCAAGTCGTTTTCGCTGTCCGACAGGCGGAACTCGATGCGGTGCGGTCTTGCTCTGTTTGCCAAAGGCAGACCTCCTTTATGGGTTCAATTTTCCGCATCTCAGCGGAATAAATGCAAAAGGGCAACCCGTCAAGCTCGAAAGAGCCAGGCGGGAAGCCCACTTGTGTTCGCAGAGCAAAATCGTAGCGCGGATTCGGATGGATATCAAATTTTTACGATTACGTATGTGACCGAGCATACTGCCCTTTTCCCACACATCAGTCATCCTTACGGATGGCTTTTCGCTCGTTGGGGTCACCCCAAGCCCCGAGCAAAATCGCCATGCGGCAAATTTTGCTTTAAGCCACTTTCGTGTCTGCTGGCACGCAGAGCGTGCGAAAAATAGAAAGCTTTCGAGAATAAAGAGAGAACTGTTTTTATAACTATGGTAGAATGGGTCAATTGAACGGGGGGTCACGTTTCGTTACCCCCCTAAGTAAGGGTATGGTATGACTAGATTTGTGAATAGAGGCGAGGTGCAATAACGTGGAACATAATTCCCAATTTGATTGGATTCCTTTTTACATGGAGTTCGCAGATAAGTTGTTGGAGTATAAAAATAATCGCTCATGGTTGCTTGCCATGCTTGAACACGCACACCAAAAAGCATATATGCGATATCCATTTGTAGATAAAGGTCGCGCCTTGCAAGATATTTGCCCATTTACGATATTCGGTTGCTTTAACAAAGGCATCACGAACAGTAACCGCATATCTATTCTGAAAACATTGGCAACCAAGTTGAATATCCAAGCCCCAATCCCTACAAGGTTTGATGGCGTTCCAATCATGAACAATATGAACGCATGGTTTTTCCGTGGCGAGGGAACAAGAGATGCACAGGACATTGAAAATCTTTGGGTGCTATATGAAGATGCACTTAAATATGCTGACAAACAAGATGACCAAAACAGAAGGCGTTTTTCTGAATCCTATAACAAAGCGATTAAACAAAAAGGCATAAGCTGGAACATAACCGTAGGATTATTTTGGGTGCGTCCAAACACATTCTTAAATCTTGATGGCAGAAATCGCCAATTCCTTTTATCACGGAATAACCCAATGCACGAGGAGCTCTCGCATGTTGAGGGTCTTAGACATATGCCAAATGCGGAAAAGTATCTTCACTTAATAAGTATATGTGAAACATATTTCTCATACAATGAGCCTGCATTTACCAACTTCCCTGAGTTATCTTCAACTGCATGGAAAGCAACCACCACCGGTAAGATTGATAATGAAAAAACCGTTTCGGAAGCGGCCTTCCTCCAATGGTTTGGGCCACTTATTCAAGCACTTAAAGATTTGGGCGGTGCTGGAACACCAGATGCTGTACGCAAACAAATTATTTCAAACATGAACTTATCAGAAGAAACAATTAACGAGGTGCGAGGTAAAACAGGGCAGAGAAAATTCGACAATGAGGTAGCATTTGCACGGCAATATCTCGTTTTCGAGGGTATTATTGACAAGTCGCAACATGGGCTTTGGGCATTAACGGAAGATGGGCATAATGTTACGATGAATCGGGAGTTAGCCAGTGAAATTTTTTACCATTGGCAAAAAATTCACGCTGACCGCCGAAAAAATAGCGGCGTTGATAGGGAAACTACAGAACCTCATATTTGGTTGTTCACACCTGGCGAGGGCGCAAGTATGTGGGATGAGTTTTACGCACAAAGCGTCATGGCAATCGGTTGGAGCGAGTTAGGCGATTTATCTCAATACGCAGATAGAGAGGCTATTCGCCAGCGAATGGATGAAGCATATGAACACCCCGCCGGAATGAAAAAGAGTGGTTCTTTGGAAGCATGGACATTTGCAAATGCCTTGCGTGAAGGAGATATTGTATTTGTGAGAAAAGCTCTTGTGGGTGGAGTTCATGAAGTTATCGGTCGCGGAACTATAACATCAGATTATATGTATGCACCCGACAGGGGAGAGTATCAACATACCCGCATCGTTTCGTGGACGCATAAAGGCAGTTGGGATTACGAGGGTAAAAATCCCACTAGAAGGCTCGTTGATATTACTGAATACACCGATTATGTGCAGAAACTCGAAATGCTTGTTGCTGGGGGTGATGTCGCAGATACCAACGAGGTTGAGTATGAAGGCTACACGGAAAATGACTTTTTGAATGAAGTGTATATGGATGCAGAGCAGTATGAGTTGCTAAAAAACTTACTACGAAGAAAAAGAAACCTTATTTTGCAAGGCGCACCCGGCGTTGGAAAAACATTTGCAGCTAGGAGGCTTGCATACTCTATGATTGGGGAAAAGGATACCCGCCGTGTGATGATGGTGCAATTTCATCAAAGCTACAGCTACGAGGATTTCATCATGGGTTTCCGTCCTACAAAAGAAGGTTTTGAATTGACACAGGGGGCATTCTATACATTTTGCAAAAATGCACAGGATGATTTAGAGCGTGATTATTTCTTCATCATTGACGAAATCAATCGTGGTAATTTGAGCAAGGTTTTCGGAGAGTTGCTTATGTTGATAGAAAGTGACAAACGTGGCGAACAGTTGCGTTTGCTATATTCTAATGAGTTGTTTTCCGTTCCAAATAATGTTTATATTATTGGGCTTATGAATACCGCGGACCGAAGCCTCGCGATGATTGACTACGCACTACGCAGGAGATTTGCTTTTTTTGAGCTGGCTCCTGGGTTTGATTCCGAAGGCTTCATTGGAATGATGAACACATACAACCATCCACAATTTAATAAATTAGTTGAACGTGTTAAGGAATTGAATGATGCTATCGGTAAAGACGAGGCTCTTGGCGATGGTTTCAAAATTGGACATAGCTATTTTTGTGCCGAAGATGAAGTGACAGACGAATGGTTATCAGCCACTGTCAATTTTGAGATAATCCCGCTCCTGCAAGAATATTGGTTCGATGAAAAATCAAAAATTGACACATGGGCAAAAAGGTTGCGTGGTGCGCTGAATGATTAAAATTCAAAACATATACTATATGTTAGCGTATGCCTTCCAAGTTTTGAATGAAGAAGGCTATCGTAAAGTTGTGGGCGAAAAATTTGAAAATGCTGAGGACTTATTAGCAGCAATACTCGCAAAAGGATTGTCAAGCCAAATTAAGCGAGGGCTTGGTCAGGATTATATAGAAACAACTGGCGTTCTTTCCTCTCCGCGAGGCAAAATAAACATTTCATCGTCAATAATCGTTCCCCACTTGAGTAAGCGGTGGCTCGTGTGTGATTATGACGAATTTACTGAAAACTCATACATGAATCAGATTTTGAAAGCTACCGCGCTTACCCTTATATGTTCCAGCGATGTGGAGCCCGCACAAAAAAGTTCTTTGAAAAAGACAATGCTATATTTCCATGATGTTGATACAATAAATCCCGGAAATATTCGATGGGCAAGCCTACGGTTTCACAGCAATAACGCCACATATAGGATGCTCATAAATATCTGTCGTTTTGTGCTGGAGTCACTTTTGCTCACAGAAGAAGATGGAACAAGGCACTTGCCACAATTTTCAGACAGCCAAATGCCACGGTTGTTTGAAAAATTTGTGCTTGAATATTATCGCAAACATTACCCACATTACAAAGTTTCTGCCGCACAAATTGATTGGATTACAGATGACGGAATAACCGCTATGCTTCCAATTATGAAATCCGACATTACGCTTGAATACAATGGCAAGGTGATGATTATTGACACGAAATATTACAGTCGAGTAATGCAAGGACGTGACATATACAGCAAACAATCGCTCCATTCGGGCAACCTATATCAAATTTATGCTTATGTAAAAAACAGGGATGCGAATAACAGCGGAGATGTTAGCGGGCTACTCCTGTATGCTAAAACTGACGAGGAAATATCCCCCGACAATCAATACTGCATGAGCGGAAACAGAGTGTCGGTTAAGACGCTTAGGCTGGATGAAGATTTTCGCGATATTAGTCGGCAACTTGATGGAATTGCTCAGGAATGGGAATCGCTATGATTATGTGTGATTAATCAGAATACAGAGCAGTTGAAACTTTTTGCGCCAAACGTTCCGCCTTCGTTGATGTAATAAAAAATAAAAAAGGCCAACGGGAAAAATACAATGACCAAGGCAAAAGAGAGACTGGTAGTAAATGAAAGCAAAAAAAAGGATTTTGAAATTATGTCTAATATTAAAATGCATATCGCTCTTGGGAATTTTCGTCTTCTGTCAAGAGCAACTCTTATATGATATTTCCGTGGCTTTATTTGGCGGTGTAGTTCTGGCTCTCTTAATATCGTGCATTGAATATTCAATAGAGCGGCGTAAAGCAATGGAGATATATATTGAAGAAGCTGATAAAATTTTACGATTAGTTCGCCGTATTCCTTTTTATGATTGCAAACGGTCAACTCGCATCGTTGCCGAAATAATTGCAAGGCGAGGGCTTGACGATTCGTTCGATTTGGGTGACCCACAACTGGGTATAAGTCTTCCATGCACACTCAGAAGCTGTTTTAGAACCAACCCTCAACCCCCTGTCAATCCTCCAAAGTATGAGTCATCGTATATAAAACCTTCTGAAACATTATCGGGCATTATGGAAATTGATTTAACAAACATGGATAATTGCTGCGACTATAATTTGAAAGCCCATATGCACCTTCTGGAAAATGCATTTGATGGGTGGATAAACGTTGCCGAACATGATTACCGATATTTTGACCGAGCGTATTCCAATCTCGATTTCTTGTTTGCGAATACAACTATTCGGAATGTAGCATTTTTGGCAATCCAAGATAAAATACAGAAACTAAGGAAGCAAGCGATTAATTTTGCGTATCATGCCAATTTAACGAAAGAGGGGAAGGGAAACCATGCGGTTTGTCACCTTATTCTTATAAAAAACATGAATAAGTTGGTTTATATAAAAGAATATCAGCACGGATATATTTGCTACTATAATTTTGTATATGATGACATGAATCAAGCAATAGAAAATTTTTACGCTAGAATTTATGGAAAAAAACCACGAGAAATTAAGAGGCAACCCACATTATCAATTTGTTCTCCGAAAGAATAGGTATCCTCAAGAAGCTTAAACATATCAATTTTATCCATGCCAAAAGCCCTCACTTCACCACAAACCACAACCCATCAATTACGTTACCCCCACATGCTCCGCACGTATTGAAATATTTTGTCGAGAAATGCCTTATGAAGATGCGACCAAGAACTTTATGTAAACTCTACGCAAAATGTCCTTGTATATTTTGTTTGCACATAGTAATATAGCGCATGACATGGAGGTGGTTGTCCTGTACAGACTTGCTATGAACGACCTTGTTGAATGGAAAAACAGCACAAGCCGTAAGCCGTTGATTTTGCGGGGGGCGCGGCAAGTGGGAAAGACATGGTTAATGAAGGAATTTGGCGAAAAACAATTTGCGTCATGTATTTATATAAATTTTGATAACAATCGACGAATGACGGAATTATTCTCAAATGATTCAAATATAAGCCGAATTATATTGGGTCTGGAGCTTTATGCGGGTCACAAAATCGACTCGGCGAATACATTGCTAATTTTTGACGAAATACAGGAGTCCCCCAAGGCACTGGCTACGCTAAAATATTTTTACGAAGAAGCACCGGAATATTTTATTGTATGTGCGGGCAGTCTGCTTGGCGTTGCTTTGCATCAGGGAACGTCGTTTCCTGTGGGGAAAGTTGAATTTTTGGATTTATACCCCATGTCGTATTTGGAATTTTTAATGGCTTGCGATAAAGAGCGTTTTGCCGAATTGATTTATTCCTGCGATTTTGAAATGATAACTACTTTCAAGCAGGAATATATTGACACATTGAAACAATACTATTACGTTGGCGGTATGCCGGAAATTGTTTTACATTTTTCATTGAACAAAGACTTTGTTAAAGTGCGAAAAATGCAGGAGCAAATATTGGCAGCGTATGAGCAGGATTTTTCCAAGCACGCGCCAAATGAAGTTGTGCCGCGTATTCGTATGTTGTGGAACAGCGTGCCGGCGCAATTGGCACGGGAAAATAAAAAATTCATCTACGGTGTTGTAAAAGAGGGTGCGCGCGCCAAAGATTATGAACTTGCACTATTGTGGCTTGCGGATTGTGGTCTTGTGCATAAGGTGCATAGGGTTACGGCACCTCGGTTGCCATTGAAAGCATATGAAGATGCAAAGGCGTTTAAATTATACTTAGTTGATGTCGGATTGTTGGCCTGCATGACGCGCTTGCGGGCAGATACACTTTTGGACGGCAACGACCTATTCAAAGAATTTAAGGGCGCGCTAACCGAGCAATATGTTTTGCAACAATTAAAAACAATCAAGGGAATCAAAACTTACTATTGGACAAACGACCGCAATAGCTCGGAAATTGACTTCATTGTTGATGATGGTAATACTATTATTCCTCTTGAGGTAAAAGCGGAGGTTAATTTGCAAGCAAAGAGCCTAAAAGTTTTCAGAGAAAAATTTTCTCCTGAAATGGCAATCCGCTCGTCTATGGCAGATTACAAAAGCGCAGAGGGATTGGTTGACCTTCCACTGTATGCAATAAATTCGATAGCATTGGTAAAACTAGGCGCGAGGGACGGGGCATGATAATTAATGGCACAAAAATTTCATGGGACGAAATAACTCGTGACCAACTTAAACATTTGTCTTATGAACAATTATTGCCTGATTCCGTTATTGCTGAGAACTTCGGCATTTCTGTTTCAAAGGTGCGTTATAAAAAGAAAAAATTCAATTTATCAAGTGCCGTTGTTTATCGTGAAAAATTCGAGGAAGAGAATGCAATAATATTTGATGAATTGAATAAGCGAGCAAAAGAATGGTTTATGGATGCAGAAAACTTGGACTCGGCGGCAAAGGCACTAACGGGCTTTATTTTCCGCAATAATGGCATAACAGAGGATTTCCACGTAAAATACAGCATTCCCGACACAGATATGAAAGAATTAAATATTTGCATGGTGAATCGAATAGCAGGATTAATAACCTACGCCATAAATGGTGATTGGAATAAACTAAGAATGGTGCTTGCATATTGTAATATGTTTACAAGTGGGTGGTATCCTGCCGAACCAGAAACAGAAGAAATTGAAAAAATATATGAATTGCAGATGAGCAAGTATTTACGAAATACATAATTATTTGATTATCCAAATCAACCTATCTATTTTGCTACATCCATATGTACAGTAGACTTACTTATGCCAAATTTCTTGGCGGTTTCTCTCACGGTGGCGTTTGAATTGATGATGAAGTTCGCCACTTCAACGGCCCGCTCCTCGATATAGGTCTTCAAAGATTGGCCCTCCCTTATAGGTTGTTAGCCTATTTATATGAGGGAGGGCGTGCGGTTAGAACCGGTGCGTGTGTGCGGGGTTGGTTTTATGCGTGGTAGAAGACCTGCTCCAGGCGCAGGGGCTGGCCGGTTTGGGGGTCGGTTATCATTTCCATCAGGTCCTGCATGTGGATTTTCCAGCGGGCTACCACGGGGCTGTGGGCTTGCTTGTCTGCGGCGAATTGGGCTCCGTGCCGGGCTTCGTAGTAACCGAACAGCTCGTCGTCTATGCACCAGATGGTGTAGTTGTGTACGCCGGCCTCGTTGAGCGAGGCGGTCATCTCCGGCCAGATTTCGTCGTGGCGTTTTACATATTCCGCTTTCATACCCGGCTTGATGCGGGCCTTCCAGGTGACACGTTCCATGAGGGGCCTCCTTTTTGGAATTTCTGTCATATTAATGTATAAAAATAATCTGCCTATTGCAAATTATGTAATAAAGATGTAACATGGGGAAAATTAGTAACGCAATAAAAAAGGAGGAGCATTAAATGAAGAAACTGCTTTTGTGCATCTTTGCTGTTGCACTGGCGTTGGTTGCCTTTACCGCTTGCCGCGGTGACGACCCCACCCCTGTGCCACCGGCTCCCGTGCCGCCGCCGGTTGTAACACCCGCGCCGGCAACACCAGGCACCCCTGTTGCCACACCGGAGCCCGCCGCCCCTGTGGATTACACCATCTCCATTCTTACGGTGTCCCACTCCGGCGAGTTGATTTCCACCGACCACCCGGCCATCCGGCAACTGGAGGAATTGACGGGCTATCGGATTGAGTTGGACATGATTCTCAATGCCAACTTCGAGGAGCAAATGAACCTGCGTCTGGCCGCCCGGGATTTGCCCGGTATCGTGGCCATCACAGGCAACACCCTGCCCATCGTGCAAGCCGCACGGGGCGGTGCTTTCTGGGATATTACCGACCATATCCCCCAATGGCCGTATCTGGCCCGCGCTAACCCTGCCATCCTGCGCAACATTTCCATTGACGGACGCGCCTTCGGTATGTACCGCCAGCGTCACTTTGTGCGCCCCGGTATGGTGTACCGCAGTGACTGGCTGGATTACCTGGGACTGCCCGTGCCGGAAACCCTGGCAGACTTGGAATACACCCTGATTGCCTTTACCGAGCGCAACCCGCAGCCCAACGGTGGCAACACCTACGGCATGGCGTGGACCGGCGGCCATTTGGGCCCATTCCATGACCTGGCCGTTATGCATGGCGCACCCAACCGCTGGGAAGTAGTGAACGGCAATTTCGTACCTTGGTTTGAGCATCCCGGCTTCACCGAAGCCATGGAGTTCAGCCGCAGACTCTTTGACGCCGGGGCCATTAACCCCGACTTCATCGCGTTGCCCACCGGGGAATGGGCTTTGGAATTTGGTGCGGGCCTGACGGGCTGGCATATGGACGTAGCCGACGAGGCGCGCCGCAGTGCCAACCGCTTGCGCGACAACGAGTTCATGACCCAAGAAGAATTAGATGCCGGTGAAATGGTATGGGTAATGGGCGCGGTAGCTAATGCCCAAGGCGAAAGAAGAATCCGTGCCGCCGGCGGTAATGCCGGATACGTGGCCATTTCCACCATTGGCGCGCCCACGGATGCTGACCTTGCCCACCATCTGGCGTTTATCAACATGCTTAACAGCCCCCGAGGCCAGACCATCGTGTCTCGCGGTGCGGAAGGCTATAACTGGGAATATGTGGGCGGCGGCAGAATCCGTTTGCTTACCGCTGACGAAATCCCGCCCGGTATGGAAGTATTGGAAGGCTTGAACCAGTTCATGATGCGTGACGCGGATGCCATGCCTTTGTACGGCGTCAATTCCAGGGAAGACCGCATCAACGAAGTATGGCGTATAAACCTCGACCATGCCGTGGAAGACCCCTCTATACCCCTTGCGACTTTGGCTCCCGCGTGGACGGCTAACATGGGCGCACTCAACCGCTTGATTGACGACGCTGTGTCCAGATATGTAGCCGGTATTGACGACCGCGCCGCGTTCCTTGCCTTCGTTTCGCAATGGTACGCCGAGGGCGGCCAGGACGCTATTAACGAATTGAACGCCGCTTTCGCCGCATCTCAGTAGTAGAATTTAGGACTTAGACCACGGGGGCTTTGCCAAATAAGGCGGAGCCGGCACCCCGCACCCCCGCAAGCTTTTGAAAAAGCTTGACCAAAACTTTATACGAGAAGCCCGCGTACGCGGGCTTCTTGGTTAAAGTTTTTTGCCCCGCTTTTTTTCAAAAAAGCGGGCGGGTGTGGGCGGAGCCCACGGTTTTACCGGCGGGCGGAGCCCACGGTTTTACATAATAATACGAATAACAGGGGATGAGCGAAATGGCGGTAAAAGCTTCAACGGGTTCACGGTTTGCGCGGGCGATTCGGAGATACTGGATACTGTATTTAATGTGCATCCCCGGCGCGCTTTTTTTTCTCCTGTTCCGCTACGGCCCCATGTGGGGGATTCTGGTGGCGTTCCAGGACTATAATATCTGGCGGGGCTTCTGGGATAGCGATTGGGTGGGTGTGGCGCATTTTACGCGGTTCTTCACCGGGCCCCACTTCCGCACGCTGATGACGAATACCCTGTGGCTCTCGTTTTTGGGTATTGTGTTCGCCTTCCCCGCGCCCATTGTATTGGCTTTGTTCTTGAATGAACTGCGTTTGCAATGGTTCAAGCGTACTATCCAGACCATGATATATGTACCCCACTTTATTTCCTGGGTTATCATCGGCTCCATGACCTTTATGCTGTTGAGTAGCGGCGGCCCCATCAACTCCCTGCTGGGGAACTTCGGCATCGGGCCCATTCCCTTTCTTATCAGCGAGGGCGCGTTCCGCCCCATCATGGTGATACAGGGGATATGGCGGGGCGCGGGCTTCGGGACGATTATCTTCCTGGCCGCGCTCTCCAGTGTGGACATGGAGCAGTACGAGGCCGCCATTGTGGACGGCGCGGGCCGTTTCCGGCAATGCTGGCACATCACCCTCCCGGCGTTGCGCAGTGTGGTGGTTCTGCTCCTGATTCTGCAAATGGGCAGCATCCTGGACACGAACTTCGACCAGGTGGTGCTGTTGAGCAACGCGGGCAACCGCTCCGTTTCCGACGTAATCGAGACCTTCGTGTTCCGCGAGGGCCTTTTGGGCGGTAACTTCAGCTTCACAACGGCCATCGGTCTGTTCCAGTCGATTATCGGACTGGTGCTGGTGGTAACAGCCGACCGGGTTGCCAAGGCCGTGGGCCAGTCCGGCCTGTTCTAAAGGAGGGGTTGCGATGAAACGCAATGACACGATAGCTTCAAGGATTTTTGACGTATTTAATGTGCTGTTCTTAATCTTTTTCGCCGCGGTCACGACCCTGCCCTTTATTTACATCGTTGCCGGCTCCTTCGCCAGCCAGGCGGAAATTACGGCGCGGGGCTTCTTCCTCATCCCGCAAAACCCCAGGACGGAGGCGTACCAGTATATCCTGGAGTCCCGGCTTTTGCCCCGCTCCATGGTGGTTTCCATTTTGATGACCGTGGTGGGCACGGCGGTTTCCATGGTGATGACGGTGCTTTTCGCCTACCCCCTTTCCAAGAAATATCTGCCCGGGCGCAATCCCATGCTGGCCTTGGTGGTGTTTACCATGCTCTTTAGCGGCGGCATGATACCCACCTTCCTCACCGTGCGCGCCTTGGGGCTACTCAATAATTTCTGGGCCTTGATTCTGCCCCAGGCCATCAGCGTGTGGAACCTGATTGTACTCATGAAATTCTTCCAGAACATACCCGAGGAGCTGGAGGATTCCGCCCGGATGGACGGAGCCTCGGATTTACGGGTCTTCCTTCGGATTATACTGCCCCTCTCCACGGCGGCCATCGCCACCTTCTCCCTGTTCTATGCCGTAGGGTATTGGAACTCCTTCCGGCCGGCCTTGCTGTACCTCCCCGGCGCGCCGAATTTGTGGCCGCTCCAACTGGTACTGCGCAACATCGTCCTCATGGCGGGCGGGGTCATCGCGGACGTCATTTGGGACCCCGACGCGCCCGTACCCCCGCCGGACAGCATCCGCAACGCGGTAATCGTCTTCGCCACCGTACCCATTTTGCTGGTGTATCCCTTTATCCAGAAGCATTTCACCAAGGGCGTCATGATAGGGGCGATAAAGGGGTAGCAATGGAAAAAGCATATAAAACAGCGTACATTGAAGAAGTACGGGGCGAGGAGGACTTGCACCTGCCCCCTGTGATAGACGGCATTGGCGTAACCTGGCGCGTCACCGAGGTACCCTGGACAAAAAAAGGCGTACCCGTGGAAATGAAATACGACCCCACGAAGCAGGGGGTATTTACCTTCACCGGGACGCTGGATGCCGCAGGGATGCCGGCAGACACGGCCCCCCAGATTTTCGTGGAGAACCGGCATAAAAACACCGCCGCCTACCGTCCCCGCTCTGCCGAATGGCTGGACAGGGGTGTGGTGGCCGTACCGGTGAACCCGAAGGCGGGGGCGGGCATTTTGGTTAAGTGGCGGCTACTGGGCACGGAGTACGGCCAGGGGCTGACCTTTAACGTGTACCGCAATGGCGGGAAATGCAACACCGCGCCGGTGGAGATATTGAATTTCGTGGATGAAGGCGGCAAGCCCGGCGACACCTACGAAGTGGAAGTGACCCAAACCGGGGAAAAATCCCCCAAGGCCGTGGCCTGGGCGCGGAATTTCATGGACATACCCTTGCAACGCCCCGCCGACCGCCCCAACCCGGCGGTGGCCTATGGCGCGGAATATGGGGACGCCTTTCCCATTACCTACACGCCCAACGATTTGGCGGTGGCGGACATCGGCGGCAACGGGAAGTATGGCATCTTGGTGAAGTGGTACCCCTCCCAGGCCCAGGACCCCGGCCTGACCCCCAAGCATACCGGGGAGACGATTTTCGATGCTTACACCTTGGAAGGGAAATTGCTGTGGCGCATTAATTTGGGGATGAACATTGTCTCCAGCGCGCACCACAGCATTTTTAATTTCTTTGATTTGAACGGGGACGGCAAAGCGGAGCTGGCGTTGAAAACCGCCGACGGCACCCGCATTTATCACCCCAAGACCGACGGCACCCTTTGCGACCTGACGGACACCCCCGTGCATATCATCGGCGACCCCAAGGCGGTGTGGGTGGGGGGTCTGCCCAACCCGGCGAAGGGCGGAGCGGTGAACCATACCATGCTGGCGCGGGTGGCTTCCGGGCCGGAATATTTTACGATTTTTGACGGGGCCACGGGGCTTCCCATAGACACGGTGGATTACTTCGCGCCCTATGGCATCAACGCCGGGAAATGGGGCGACGCCAGCAACAACCGGAGCGACCGCTTCAACGGCTGTGTGGCGTACTTGCCCAAGCATGGCGACCCGGAAAAACCCTACCCCAGCGTCATTGAGGTGCGGGGGCATTACGGGCCCCATTTCGTGGCGGCCTACCAGCTCATCGGCGGGAAAATCATCAAGGTGTGGGAATACATCCACAGCGAGTGGGACGCGGGGCGGTACCAGGGAAATCACCAGCTGGCTGTGGCGGATGTGGATTTTGACGGCTTCGATGAAATCCTTTTCGGCGGCATTGTGCTGGACCAGGACGGAAGCATTGTGTGGGCGTCCAATGGCACCCGGGGGACGATAAACGCCGGCCACGGAGACGCCATGCACGTGAGTGTGATGCGCCCGGATGACCCGGCTTTCTACCTGTTCAGCCCCCGGGAGGCCCGCCCGCCAAACAATGTCACCCTCTTTAAGGCCGCCACCGGTGAACCGGTGTGGACGCACTGCGCCGACAGCAAGGACGTGGGCCGGGGCATGGCCGCCAATGTGACCTCTTTGCCCGGCTTCGAGGTGTGGGCTTCCTCCGGTACCCCTATGTATAACATTTGTGCCGAGAAAATCATCGCCACCCACTGCGGCGAAATCGGCATACCCGGCAACGCGCCGGTGAATTTCCGGCTCTACTGGGACGGAGATTTGCTCTCGGAAATGCTGGACGGCCCCGATGGCGGCCCCCTGACCATTTCGAAGTTCCACTACGATGAAGGAAACAGCTCCCTGGAAACCCTCCTCACCCTGGAGGGCACCCTTTCCAACAACGGCACCAAGGCCAACGCCGGCTTGGTAGCCGACATCCTTGGCGACTGGCGGGAGGAAATCCTGGTTCGCACAGCGGACAACAACGCCCTGCGCATCTACACCACGGACATTCCCACGGAATACGTCCTTTACACCCTCATGCACGACCCGGTCTACCGCCTGGCCGTCAACTGGCAGAACGCGGTGTATAACCAGCCCCCCCATTTGGGCTTCTACCTGGGGGAGGACATCCGGGACAAGGTGCTGGCGGGCGAGCTGCCTACACCTAAAATCTTTTATGCTTCTACAGAATAATCGCGGAAGTAGTTTGTTTTACGGTTTCTAATATATCCCCGGGGAGGCTTTCGGCGAACCTCGGTTTGCGCGCAATCGCGTCCAGCGTCCGTATTTGGTCGCACATGATATATCCTTGGGTTTTCGTCCGCTCATCAAGCAGTATGCGCATGGGCAAGGGCTTGGCCTTAGCCGTTATAGGGCAAACGACGATTTGCCTGGTGTTTGTGTTATACAAATCCTTGCTCACCACCAGTACAGGCCGCTGTCCCGACTGCTCATGCCCCACAGTGGGGTCAAGATTGACGATAACGATATCCCCCTGCTTGAAGCTCATAATATTTCCCTCCCCACCGGCGCGTCGTTTTCCCCCCAGTCATAACTTTCGTACGCTTCTCCATCCCAGTCGGAAAAAATTTTCTCCAGGGTCAGCCGCTCGGGAACCTTGGTGATAATCAATCGGTTGGGCTCCGCCACAATTTCAATTTTTGTCTTGTCATGAATGTTGGAAATCTCCTGCAATGACTTGGGAATGCGAAAACCCAGTGCGTTACCCCACCGGGTGGCCGTTGTTCGGGTTGCCATCATGGAAATCAACTCCCTGTTTATATGTTTATACGTGTATTATATCGCTTATTTGTTTTATTGCGCAAGGTTCATCGGCAAGCAAAAATTTATCTTGTGTGTGTATCAAAAACCTGCTACTATAACCCAGCAACAAAAAACCGCAACGACCATGAAGCGTTTAGCCGCGCCTCATGGCGAGTGTAGGGATGCACTACCATCACCTACAAACACAGGGAAAACCCCGCCGTTGCAGTATCGCAAGTATACACATTCCCGCATATGCCCGCAAGAACGGGGTAGGCGTGGCGTATGCTTTGCATTATGTACGGTTGCGGAAAATAACCTGTAGCGTCGATTTCTTGGCGTGTAGGTGGTGACGGAGAAACTCCGTCGTCCCTTACACGCCTTTTTGATTGGGTTATCCGGGGCTTGTCCTTTGCATCTTGCGGGCAGGCCCCGGCAAAAGGGCAGGATGCAAACCATTCTAAAGGAGAGAGCCGTATGACAAAGAAATTAACAAGCGCGCTACTGATTGTAGCCATGATTGCCGCGATGATTCCGTTTTCGGTTTCGGCCAGCGCGCAAATCCCCGCCTTCACTCGCTTCGCCACAACGGAAACCTCGGTATATGCAGGGGATGAAATTATCTTCACCCTCAGCACCGTGGAAGCGGTGAACCACATATTTGCGGAAATTGACGGCGAGCGGGTAAACGCCGTCGTGCAAACCCACCCCGCCCCCGCGGCAGGTACCCGGAACTGGACCCTCACCTTCACCCCCGAGGAAAGCCAAACCGTCACCGTTCACGCCAATATCGCCAACGCGGTACGGGGTGCCGCAACCTTCGCCATACCCGTGACGGTGGAGGGTGCCCTTCCCGGCGTAATCAACATAAACAGTGTGCGCCGCAGTGTCTCAGGTGCGATTTTCGCTGGGGATGCCCTCACCTTCACCATCGTAACCAGCAACGCGGTGGAATACGTATTCACAGAGGTAGCCGGCAGATGGGTGCGGGCGGTACTTGGCCAAACCGCAAGCAATGGCGACAAAACATGGGAGCTGATAGTGCGCCCAGCGGAAACACAAACGCTGACGATATATGCAAACAACGAGTTTGTGAGGGGTGCTGTTAGGAATAATCAGTATGTGGAAATCCAGCAAATTCCCTTTTTTACGGATGTGTTGCGACCATTTGAAAGGACATATCTTTACAGACATGGAAGATTTGAATTTGCATCCTCTGTGAATATGGGAGGAAGCACGTACAGAAACGCCATGCGTTTTCGTTTTGCAAGTAGCTCCTTTGATATGCATACCGACCAATGGGGCCGCTTCAATTTGAACAGAAATTACAGTATCATCAACGGTACATTCGGAAGAATTGACGGCACCGGACGGGTCAACGGCACATTAATTTTCATCGGGGACGGAGAGGAAATCGCAAGGTTTACCGTAAGAGCAGATGACATGCCGATGGAAATTTCGGTGAATGTAATCGGTGTTACACAGCTAAGAATTGAAGTAAGAATCCCTAACAGCACAAATACCTCTTTCGCGTTTGCCAATGTGACAATCCGATGAAATTATTACTGATGTCCTTTTAACCCCATTTTTCCAAAAATAAAACCGCCCATGGCTAATGCAATAATCGGCTGTGGGCTTTTCTTTTTTTGCGTATTATCGTAAAGTAGCGCAATACAAAATGTAAGCGATAAACTGTGCTTCGCACTGCGCGAACGAACAGAAATGTTACCGGGGTTTGTCCTTTCTCGGAGGTGATGCTATATGGCTAACAAAATTGACTTTGCGGAAATTGATTGCCTACACAGCAAGTTAAAGAGCTTCCGCCCATTATCCCCTGCAAATGTTCGGCGATTGTCTGAAGATTTTATGATTGATTACACCTATCATTCCAACGCCATTGAAGGAAGCACTTTAACCCTTGACGAAACCCACATTATACTCAAGGAAGGTGTAACCATTCACGGCAAGCCATTGGCGCACCACTTAGATGCTATCGGCCACAGGGATGCGTATTACTTCATTGAGGAGCTAGTAAAAAGCGAAGGCCCGCTCAATGAAAAAAATATAAAGGAAATTCACGCCCTCGTCTTATTAAATGTACAATCGGAGCGTGGGAAATACAGGGGCTTGCCTGTTAGGGTTGGCCCGTTTACGCCGTGCCAGCCTTATGATGTGCCGATTAAAATGGAACAATTGATGGCCGAGTATGATACAGCTATGCAACGGCTCCATGTAATTGAGCGGGTTGCGTTGTTTCACTTGAAATTTGAAACCATCCACCCCTTCATTGATGGCAATGGGCGCGTGGGCAGGTTGCTTCTCAACTTTGATTTAATGAAGGAAGGCTACCCGCCTATTAACATCATGTTTGCCGACAGGCAAAAATATTATGAATGCTTCAACCATTACCGCGAAAATAATGACGACCCCACAAAAATGATTGAACTTATGGCAGGGTATGTGACCTATGAATTGAATCGCTATATCGGCATGATAGAAGAAGCGGAGCGGCTTGCCCAGAGTACCTAAGCCGTCCCGCAATAACTACAAGCGGAGGAAAAACATGAACGCTCCTTATTTAGTATCAAAAATCAGCAAGGCCGTGTGGCCTCATTCCAACCGGATTTTGCTGGGGGACTTGAATAACGACGGCATTTTGGAGATGCTCCTCCTCCAGGCCGACAGCGAGATAGACGACCGCTTTGTTCCCCATCAGCTTACTTGTATTTCTGCTGTGGATGTGCATGGGCGGGAGCTGTGGCGCGTGGGCAGACCCATGCGGGAGATGGGCAAGACGGGCTCGGATTTCCCCGCCCAGATTTATGACATCGACGGCGACGGGGAGAACGAGGTGCTGTGCGTGATGGAGGGGAAATTTCGGGTGCTGGAGGGCAGGAGCGGCCGGCTGAAGGCGGAGTATGATTTGCCCGGCGAATACGCCCACGATTGTATTATTTTGGCTAACCTCGACGGCGCGGACAAGCCTAAGAATGTGATTCTCAAGGACCGCTACCGCAGGATGTGGGCCATGAATCACGACTTCACCGTCAGGTGGGCCCATGAGGGCAACCTGGGCCATTTCCCCTACCCCTTTGACATCAACGGCGACGGCTATGACGAAATACTGGCGGGCTATGATTTGCTGGACCGCGATGGCAAGGTGCTGTGGCGCGTGGCGCAAACGGGCCACGCCGATTGTATTTTCGTGGCGGATTTGTGGGGTGACGGAGAGCGGCAGTTTGTGATTGGCGGCAGTACCACGGGCATCTATTCTAATGAAGGAAGGGAAATCGCCCGCTATGACGACGCCGTGGAAACCCAGCACATCGCCGTGGGGAAATTTCGTGCCGACGCGCCGGAAATGCAAATTGCTTGCCTGGACAGAATCGTCCGGGGGGACCAGGGGGAAATCAAAGCCGGTGCGCCCCAGCCCAAGGACGCCATTTTCCTGCTGGACAATAAGGCCCAGCTCCTGTGGAAGGAAGACCGCGTCACCCCCGGCTGGCTTACCATCATCGAAACCATGCGCAACTGGGACAATACCGGCCAGGATTATATTCTGGCCTACCGGCGCGGCGGCGGGATATTGCCCACCCTCTATGACGGGGACATGAAGCCGGTGGCGGTTTTCCCGGTGGAGGGCTATGTGGTACACGGGCCTATATTCGGTGATGCCCGGGAGGATGTGGTGATTTTCGACCCGGAGCATATCTACATTTTCTCCTCGGTGGAGCGGGACTTGCACAATCTGCCCAAGCACCCCCCCAAGCCCCAGCCCAAACGCCTCTATATGGCCACCCTTTATCCCGGCGATGAAAGGGTGGGGTGAATTGGCTTCGTAACATAATTGTAATAGTTATATTGACAAGCACAAAAACCATATAATATAATCAAAGTGTATGATTCATGCCCTATTGCGCGTGGATAAATCTGTGAAAATTCCTGAAGGGAGCAATTTCAAAATGAAGAGAGTCATTGCACTATGTTTAGCCGTACTTATGTTGGCGGCTGTGGGATTCATGACCTCCTGCGGCCGTAGCGACACGGAAATTGTGTTTGGCTGGTGGGGCGGAGATGGCCGTGCCGAGCAGACACAGCGCATTATTGACCTGTTTGTAGAGGGAAGCGACAATGTGGATTACATCGAGCCGGTCATCGCCTCCTGGGGCGAGTACTGGGAAATGATGCTGACCCGCGCCGCCGCAGGAGATTTGCCCTGTGTGATGCAACAGGATACTGGCCGCATGATTGAGTTTCAGGCCGCCGGGTTGTTGCAAGACCTGCGTCCTTTGATTGCCGACGGCCGGCTGGATGTGACCAACATCCCGCAGATGGCACTGGAAGCGGGCATGGTACCGGGAAGTAGCGGCATTTACGCCATCCCCACGGGCATGAACGTAACCGCCATGACCTACAACGCCACCTTGTTGCGTGAGCTGGGTCTTTCCGCGCCCTTGAACATGACCCTTGACCAATTTATTGACCTGAGCCGTGAAATCTACGCCCGCAGTGGCGTACGCACCAACTGGATTGGCGCAGACCCCTCCATTCAACTGGAAATTCATCTTCGCGCCCAGGGCGTGAACCTCTTTGATTTCAGCGGCCCCACCCCCCGTATGGGTGGTTCTCCCGCCAACTATGTAGAATTTTTCCAAGTCATCGCCATGGGCATTGAAGAGGGCTGGCATATCCGCCCCGAACATCTTGCCGGCCGCGAAGGCGCGGAAATGACCCCCTTATGGTATCCCCCCGGCGACGAGCGTGAATTTGCCAACATGCGCCAGTGGAACGACCCCATTTGGTCCAACATGCTTACGGGCCAGTTGAACGACGCCCCCGACTGGATGGAAATCGGTATGACCTCCTTCCCGTCCAACAATCCGCAACGCGCCAGCTTCGGCCGTTCCACCATGTTCCTGGCCATCACCACCCAGGCCGATGACCTGGACGCCTCGGCGGAATTTTTGAACTGGTTCATCAACTCCGTTGAAGCCTACACCATCATGGGCGGCGACCGTGGCGTGGCCATCAACCCCGTGATTGCACGTGCCATTGACCCGATATTGGCAGTACCCGCACAGCGTCAGGCCGCCCACGTAGCCTGGACCAATGACGGTAACTCCAGCCCCTTCTTCGCCGGACGCCCCGAGGGTGCCGCCGAGGTAGTAGGCACCAACGGTGAGTTGGTGCGCATCACCGACCTGGTAGCCACCGGTGCCATGACGCCACAGGAAGCCGCAGAAGCATTCTTCGCTTTCGGCAACGCGACTGTTCGGTAAGTCAAAGGATTAAAGATAAGACCTCGGGGCGTTGCCCCGCTGAAACCTCGGGGCGTTGCCCCGAACCCCACGCGCTTTTTGTAAAAAGCGCGACCAAAAACTTAATATTTTTCACACGCTCATGTGATGTTTAACTTTGAAGCCCGCGTATGCGGGCTTCAATTTGAAGTTTTTGCAATTAACATAAAGGGGCAAACCATATGACCGCTATCAAGCGTTTTATCTATAAAGAAAACGTGGCAGGCGTTATTTTCGCGTTGCCATTTATTATTGGGTTTTTGGCCTTTCTTGTCGTGCCCATGGGCATGTCCCTGTATTACTCCTTCACCCGGTTCAATATTTTGCGCCCGCCGGAATGGATAGGGCTGGAAAACTATACGCGGATGCTCACCGACGAACGCCTGCGCGAATCCCTGTTCGCCACACTGTATTTTGTGTTCGCCGCTGTGCCCTTGCGCCTGGTGGTGGCCTTGGCCATCGCCATACTGCTTTTCAAATCCACCAAGATGATGGGCATTTACCGGGCCATGTACTACCTGCCCTCCATGCTGGGCGGAAGTGTGGCAGTGGCCATACTGTGGCGGCGGCTCTTCTTTTCCACGGGCACATTTAATACGATTTTGGGCGTATTTGGCCTGAACCGGAACTTCAACTGGATTGGGGACACCCGGACGGCCATATGGGTGCTGATTTTACTCTCCGCGTGGCAGTTCGGCTCGGCCATGCTCATTTTTTTGGCCAGCCTGAAGCAGATACCGGAGACCTATTACGAGGCCGCCAGCATCGACGGGGCCAGCAGTGCCCGGCGATTCTTCAAGATTACGTTACCGCTGATAACCCCCACCATTTTCTTTAACCTGATGATGCAGACGATTGCCGGGTTCCTGACATTCAATTCCGCCTTCCTGATTACCGGCGGCGGGCCGCTGAATACCACCAATTTTTTCGCGCTGTATATGTACAACCATACCTTCGCATGGGGGAACGCGGGATATTCCTCCGCGCTGGCCTGGTTTATGCTATCCGTCCTCGCGCTGATTACGGGGCTCCTCTTCGGCACGCGGCGGTTCTGGGTCTATGATGGGGGGTTCTCGTAAATGGTGACAAGACATAACAAAATATGGAGCGTGGTCAAGCACGCCATTGTACTGGGCTTCGGCTTTATTATGGTGTATCCCCTCCTTTGGATGCTCATGTCCTCCTTTGAAGTAAGCGACCAAATCTTTCACCGGGCGGGACTGGTGCCGAGCCAATGGGATTTCACCAACTATCCCACGGGCTGGGCGGGCATCGGCCGCTGGACATTTACCCGTTTCTTCGGCAACTCCTTTGCCTACGCGCTGGTTTCCACCTTCGGCGCGGTGCTTTCGTCGTCGGTGATTGCCTACAGCTTCTCCCGGGGGAACTATCCGGGGCGTAAAATCCTCTTCGCCATTATGCTGGGGACGCTGTTGTTGCCGGGTCAGGTGCTGATGGTGCCCCAATATCTGTGGTTCCATTCCCTGGGCTGGGTGGGTACGTACTTGCCTTTGGTGGTGCCCGCGTTCTTTGGCGGCGCGTTCTTCATCTTCCTCATGACCAATTTCATGAACGCCATCCCCCGGGAGCTGGACGAATCCGCCAAAATCGACGGCTGTTCCTTCTACGGTATATACGCCAAAATTATTATCCCCCTGTCCGTGCCCTCCTTGGTGACGGCGGGGCTGTTCTCCTTCATCTGGCGGTGGGACGACTTTATGGGGCCCCTTTTATATGTCCAGGGCAACCCGCGGCTTTTCCCGGTGACGCTGGCGTTGCGGGTCTTCGCCGACCCCACCACCGTGACGGACTGGGGTGCCTTCTTCGCCATGAGCGTGCTATCCTTGGTGCCGGCGGTGCTGATTTTCATTTTCTTCCAGCGGTATCTGGTGGAGGGGATTTCCACAACGGGGCTGAAGGGGTAGCGACCGACCACTGCCAGCTGAACGCGGCAGATTGAGGGAGGGAGCTACCCGCTGAACGCGAGGCAAAGGCGAGTTGCGTAAGCAACGAAGTCTGCGCCCGCAGTGAAGCGTGGAAGCTCCCCTCTACCCCCCTCGGCTACGTTAAATAACGAAATACGCGTTCATACTCCCCTGCGGTTGAAATCCGAGATGAATTGCGAGGATTTGTGCCGCAAGGCGAGGAAGTGCCGACGAAGCGTGCCGGGAGGCACGCTAGGAGGAACAGACGAAGCATTGTGGTGCAAAGACCGCAGGACATCTCGGATTTCAACCGCAGGGGAGTATCAGGAGGAAAAATGCGTACAGCGATTATAGCGGACATCCACGGAAATTACCCTGCACTGATGAAGGTATTGGAGGATGCGCGTGGGTCGCGTGTAGATAATTTTATTTTCTTGGGCGATTATGCCATTTATGATTTTCCGTGGCCCAATGAAGTTACGCGGGAATTAATGCAGATAGAAAACGCGTACATGATTAGGGGTAACAAAGAAAAACATATGGGACAATTCAGAGAAGAACGTCCTGATGAAACAATAAATGACCGAGACGGGGGTCTTTACCATTCCGTTCGAGAGTTGACACAGGAATGTTATGATTATCTCCACGGCTTGGAAGATGAAATGTATATCCGGCTAAGCCCCAACGCTTTGGTGTATGCCAAACACGTTTCGCCTATATGTGAAGACCCGCAGACAGGTCGCCATCTGCCTTATAAGTTTTGTGCTAATGTCCTTTATCGCCAAGCCATGGAAGAAAAACCGTTTACCCGTGAGGAATTTTTGCTTGCGTACCACAATTTCATCAATTCAGACATTTGTTCGCCGTATATCCAGAGCGTTGACGCAAATATAATTATGTACGCCCACAATCATATACAAATGCACGCATACTGTGGGGACAAATTGATTATCAATCCCGGTTCGTGCGGGATGCCTTTTGATTGCAATAATAAAGCCGCCTATACGATTTTAGAAGTAACAAGCAACGGATTTAATGTAATCGAAAAAAGGGTTGAATACGACATAGAGGCTGTCATCGCTTATACAAGGTCATCGGATTTATATAAAAAAGCAAGCGTCATAGGCGAACTAAATATCCACGATTTACGGGTTGGCAGTAGTAATACGCATCTTTTAGCGGATATTATCCAAGAAATCGCAACGGCTAAAAACGAAAATAACGCCGGACTCTGGAATTGTAGCGACGCTGTATGGCATGAAGCGGGTGAGCGGTTTATTGCTCTGTTGGTAGATGTAAAGGAGGATAAACATGTATTCTGTAAAAGCAATTTATGATGGCGTTAATTTCAAGCCTACTCAGCCAATTGATGTTGAAGGACAATATGAGGTAGTGATAACATTCCTTGAACCGGTGCCTACAAAGAAAAATCCGAGATTATTGCTTGAACCGGTTCTTGGCAAGCCTGTTTCTATTGGCGAGTTTGATGGGTTAATAAAAATACCGGATGATTTTGACGAGCCGTTGGAAGAAATGAAGGAGTATATGTTCTAATGGAATACATTTTAGACACACATGTATTGCTGTGGTTAATTTTTGACTCGAATAAGCTGTCTGACCCTGCGCGGAAAGTGCTATCGAACGGTTTCGTAAGAAAACATGTCTGCGCTTCATCTTTGTGGGAAATTTCAATCAAAAATCGCATTGGAAAGTTGCCGCTACCCGATGGTATGCCGGGTATCCTTTCAGCGATTAGGGAGAGAGGCTTTGGCATTATCGGTCTTGATTATTTACACATTGAAGCGTATAACGCGCTTCCGCTAGTTCATCGAGACCCGTTTGATGGCATTATAGCCGCAACTGCACACGTTGAAGCCATGACAATCATAACCGCAGACGAAAATATCCAGAAGTTTGATGTATCGTGGATTTGGTGAAATGCAAGAGAGAAGGGACAGTATGCATATGAAGCGGAAGTTCACTTTGCCTGGGGAAGCCGGGTATGAGACGCTCACTTTGGAGCTGGCGCGGCGGTGGGGCGCGGATGTGATACGGGACTCTGACGGGACGAAGCTGTCGGAGGAGATATTGGGCGCGGGGTATGAGATTTATTCTACCATTTGCCCCATCCGGGAGCATAACCCGTGGATTCGGGAAAATATGCACGCACGCCAGCAGACGTTTTTGTCCACCGCGCCGTTGACAGCCACCGGGGATAGTCTTAGCGTGACGCTGATGGCGGATTTCTTTGCGGAGCAGTTCAGCGTGAACGATACGGAATTGGCCATGAAGTATTGGCAGGTGTATGACCGGACCGAGGACAGGCTTCTTCCCCGGGGGGACTGGGTGTATGCAAACGGCGCGGTGACGATAAAAACCGTTCCTTTCCGCCAGTATACGGTCAGCTTTCTGGCGTGGCGGGACTGGGAAGAGATTTCCATGTACAACCACACGACGAACAACTGGGACAAGGAAAAGCTGATGCAGTTGAATCCTTATGCCCAGGGTGCCCAGGCATATTTGAAGGATTGGTTTGTGCAGTGGTGTGCGGCCCATCCCCATACGGATGTAGTACGGTTTACGGCCTTGTTTTATAATTTTGCGTGGATATGGGGCTCGGATGGGCGCAACCGGCATCTGTTTGCGGACTGGGCCAGCTATGACTTTACCGTGTGCCCGGAGGCGTTGGATGATTTCGCCAGGGAAAAGGGATATGAGCTGACTGCCGAGGACTTTGTGCGGCAGGGAAAATACTGCGCCACCCACCGGGTTCCCAGCCAAAAGAAGCGGGACTGGATGGACTTTATCGGGCGGTATGTACGCCGCGCTACCCGTGAACTGGTGGATATCATCCACGGCGCGGGGAAGAAAGCCTATGTGTTCTATGATGACAGCTGGGTGGGGATGGAGCCCTACAGCGGCCACTTCGGGGAGATGGGCTTCGACGGGATAATCAAATGCGTGTTCTCCGGCTATGAAATACGGCTGTGCGCCGATGTGCCCGTGGATGTGCACGAGATTCGTTTTCATCCCTATCTGTTCCCGGTGGGGCTGGGGGGCTTGCCCACCTTTTCCCCCGGGGGAGAGCCGGAAAAGGACGCCATGGGCTATTGGATTAACGTGCGGCGGGCGTTACTGCGCAAGAAAATCAGCCGCAGTGGGCTGGGCGGGTATTTGAGCCTGACACAGAATTACCCGAAATTTATCGAGGCCATGGACGAGATTTTGACCCAGTTTGACCGGATTTCCGCCTTGCATGACACGGGCAAGCCCGCAGAGCTGGCACCCAAGGTGGGGATTTTGCACGCCTGGGGGGCGTTGCGCACCTGGACGCTCTCCGGCCATTTCCATGAAACGGACGGCCATATGCTCATCCATGTGCTGGAGGCGTTGTCGGGTCTGCCCTTCGATGTGCGGTTCCTGTCCTTCGAGGATGTGAAGAACGGCGTCCCGGAGGGGCTGGATATTATTATCAACGCCGGGGAGACGGGCAGTGCCTGGAGCGGCGGCGGCTATTGGAAGGACTCGGCAATAATAGAGGCCCTCACCCGCTGGGTATACGCGGGCGGGAAATTCGTCGGCATTGGCGCGCCCTCTGCCGTAGACGGCTACGCCACCTATTTGCGCATGGCCCATGTCCTTGGGGTGGATATCGACAATGGGGAACGGGCCTGTCACGGGAAATGGCACTTTAACGCACAGACCATCCCCCGGTTTGAGGATTATATGAAATATATTAACGGCGTTCACCTCACCGACGGCAAGGCAACGGTGCTGGAGGTTCACGGGGACAGCCCTGTTGTGGTGTATAATCCCTTTGGCGCGGGGGCGGGGCTGTACCTGATGGGCTATAGCTTTTTCTTCCCCGGCGAGGCGCGGCGGCTGTGCAACTGGCTCCTGTATGCCGCCACAGGCAAGCACAGCGCGGAGGGCATCACAGACAATAAATACGTGGAGTGCGCCATTTTCCCGGGGAAAATCGTGTTTATTAACAACGCGGCATCGGGCGAAGAAGCCACCGTGCAATGGCAGGGCAAGCCCTACTCCGTTTCCCTCGCCCCCCATGAAATGAAGGAGGTACCGCTATGACACATTTGCACGAGGCCATCGACCGGGTGGTGAAGCGCACCATGCGCATGGATTTGACCTGGGACTGGCCCTGCGGCGTGGCCTATTACGGCATATGCGAGGCGTATAATGCCACCGGCAACACAGAATACTTGGATTTGCTCAAGGCACGCATTGACGAATACCGGGAGCTGGGCTTGCCCAAGGTGTGGACGGTGAACACCTGTGCCATGGGCCACGCCATGCTCACCCTACACGAGGCCACCGGCGACGACGCCTACATGGACATCGCGCTAAGCAAGCTGGATTATCTGCGCAACCATGCCCTGCGCTTCGCGGACAATGTATTACAGCACACCGTCAGCGCGAAGAACGACTTCCCCGAGCAAGCCTGGGCGGATACGCTGTTCATGGCGGCGTTTTTCATGTTGCGGCTGGGGGTGAAGCGCGGGGACGAGGCGTTAATCAACGACGCGCTGAACCAGTATTACTGGCACATCAAATACCTGCAGGACCCGGATACCGGCCTGTGGTACCACGGCTACGAGCACATCAATAAGAGCCACATGAGCGGCTTTTTCTGGGCGCGGGCCAACGCCTGGGCGGCCTATACCATGAGCCAGGTGGGGCATTATTTACCGGAGGCGTACCTGTATCCCAAGTTTATGGACGTGGCCGGGTCGGTGAACGAGCAACTCTCTGCGTTGAAATTATTGCAGACCCCCGAGGGCCTGTGGCGCACCTTGCTGGACGACCCGGAGAGCTACGAGGAAATTTCCGCCTCCTGCGGTATCGCCGCCGCCATGGCGGCCCGGGGCAACCCCCTGCACCGTAAATATGTGCAACGTGCCCTGGACGGCGTATTGAAAAACATCGCCCCCGACGGGCGGGTACGCAATGTTTCCGGCGGCACTGCCATCATGAAGGACAGGGAAGGCTACAGGCAAATCAGCCGGGACTGGATTCAAGGCTGGGGACAGGGGCTCGCGCTTACATTTTTGTCGGCGGCTGTGCGGGCGGAGGATTTTCGCAGTGATGGGGCGTTATAGCGTGTGAATAAGCCAAAAACCTCTGTATTTGTGCAGATGTTTATCCCGATTATGTGCATTATGTTCATTCAGGCGGGCATTATTATCACGGCCTTGCTTGCCAGTGGGGCCACACGGGATTTAAACAATAATTCCATTGCCATGCTGGAGAAAAGCGTGCAAAATCGGGGTGAGAACCTACAAGACTTTATGGTGCATTACTGGTCCAACATCGACCGGTTTGAGCATGAGGTGGGCGTTGCCATTGCCGCTTATCTGGAGGCACATGGGATTGCCCTGGAGGATTTGCTGGGCAACCGGGCCCACGAAATCGCCCTCATGGGCAACATTGCGCCCTATCTCATAGACGCATTGCGCACCACCTCCTCCACCGGGGTGTTTATGTATTTCTTATGCCCCGGTGGCTTCCGGGAGGACATCCACCGATTGAACGGACTGTATATACGCGACTTTAGCCCCGTGACCCGGGTTCATGCGAACCTACTGTTCATCCGGGGCTATTTTGATATTGCCCGAAGGCTAAACATCACCCACGAGGGTGCCTGGGAGGAGTATTTTACCTTTGACCCGGCCAACGCGGACACCTGGCGGGGCTTTGCCGCGCCTCAGCTTGCCGCCATGCGCTACCCCGACGCCCACAGCCATAACCTCTCCTTTTGGAACGCGCCCCATTACCTGAACCCCAATGCCCCCAGCAACCCCATGATTACCTATACCCGCCCTGTGCGCTTTGGCGGGCGGGTAATCGCGATAATCGGCACGGAAAAGCAAGTGAGTCGGCTGGAGCAATTCTTCCCCCAGCGGGACTTGGACTATTTTGCCGTAAGCGGGTATATGCTGTTGCAATATAACACGGATGCCCCCACGCGCTTGGGTGAAGTATTCAACGTGACCGGCGCGTATATCAACCGGCTGTTGGGCCCGGTGGACTATGTCACCCTGGAGCCCTCGCGCCGGGAGCCCCTGTACAGAATTGCCGAGCACCCCGAGGTGCATCTTTTGTATTTCCCCCTGCATCTGTACAACCCGGCCTCCCCCTTTGCCCACCAGCAGTGGGCCTTGGCGGCCATGAGCACCGAGCAGGCTCTCTTTGCCGTCACCCGGCTGGTGACGACGGTGATTTTGCTGGGCTCCTTGCTGGCTTGCGCACTGAGCGGGTTTTTCCTGTTCTTTACCCTGCGCAGGATAACCAACCCCCTCCGGGCCTTTACCCACCAGTTGGGAACCAGCGCGGGGGACAGCCTGATAACGCACAAAACCCATACCTATGAAATCGGACTGCTGGCGGATACCATCAACGACATCACCCGCCGCCGCATGGAAGCGGAGAAGCAAATCCGGGAGGAGCACCAACGCTACCTGATGGTGCTGGAAAGCTCTACGGATACCTTCATCGAGTACGATGTGACTACGGACGTCCTCACCACTTTTTACTTCGACAAGCGCAAGCCCCAGCCCCTGGAGCGCAGGGACTTTGCCGACTTTAACAAAGTGAAATGGGACATATTCAACCCCGACGACCGGTTCAATCTATTTTTGAGCACCATCAACGAAATCCGGGTGAAGGCGTCGGTGTTCAGCCACTTCCAAAACGCCGAGCCCGTGGACGGGTACTATTGGATTTCCATAAAGTCCAGCGTCTTCTACGACGAGCAGGGCAGACCCATAAAAATCATCGGCACCGCCCGGGAATGCACCCAGGAAAAGCAAGCGGCCTGGCAACTGGTTCAGGAATCCCGGCGGGACCCGGCCACCCAGTTCTATAACCGGAGCTTCGGCATGGAGCAGGTGAACGCCTTTATGGATAAAGCGAACCTGCCCCCTACCGTGCTCCATGTGCGTATCCGCCATTTCCACCGGATGGAGCTGACTTATGGGTTAATTTTCGGGGCCATTTACGTGGCGGAGTTTGCCCATGCCCTTACCGGCCTCATGGAGGACGGCTTCGGGGTGCGGCTGGCCAACGACGAGTTCTTATTGTTTGACCAGGGGAAAAATCCCCTCAATGAGATGCAAATCCGCATGGCCTTTCGCGCATTGTATGCCGGGGAAAAGGAAATCCCCGGGCTGGATATACAAATCCAACCCTGCGGCGTGCCCTCGGATATGTCGTGCTGTGCCGAGCGCAACGATACCCAGTCCCATGTCAGCGTCAACGTCAACCCCGCCGACCGGAGGAATCTGTGGAGCCTGACCATGGAACTGTTGGAGCGCGCACCCCTTATCAACAGTGCCATACAGATGTTGCTTAGGCTCATCGGCCGGCTGTACCAGCTCAATAGAATCAGCATCCGCTCCTACGATGTGGGCTTCGGCGCGGAGCAACTCATACACCAATGGGGCCGCACCACCCCCACCCAAGGTGAAATGAAAAAGGTTCCCCCCGACGCCTTCAACGGCTTTTTAAACCTGCTGGGGGACAGGAATGCCCTGCTGTTTGAAGAAACCCAGGGCAACCTCTTCCTGGAGGGGATGTTATGCCTGGAGCCGGGGGAAAAGGCCAGCGTATTCTGCTGTGCCGTGCGGGAGGACGACGCCCACACCTGGCGGGTATTGTTCACCGCAGGGCCCCGGCGGGAATGGCCGGAGGAGGAGCAGGACATGCTCCACGAAATCGCCAAAATCATCACCACCCATATGAACGTGGAAAAATCCCGCTCGGCCTCCCACGCGAAAAGCCGCTTCCTTTCGCGCATTTCCCACGAAATCCGTACCCCCATGAACGCCATTATCGGCATGACCCAAATCGCGGCGTCTGCGGCCCAGGAGGGCGACCATCCCACGGTGGAGGACTGCCTGGGGAAAATCGACGTATCCTCCAAATATCTGCTGGCCCTTATCAACGACGTGCTGGAAATGTCGCGTATCGAGAGCGGCTATCTGCTAAAAATCGAGAACCATCCCTTCTCCTTGCGGGGCTTTATCGACGAAATCGAGACCGTCATCCGTTTCTCCATCGAGAGCAACGGCATCGCCCTGGACGTCCACCGGGATTTTACCCAGGATTGGGTCATCGGCGACGCGTACCGGCTGAAGCAGGTGCTGATAAACCTGCTGGGCAACGCGAACAAGTTTACCGGGCCCGGGGGGCGGATAACCTTCACCATCACCCAAATGGACGAAAATGACCTGTGGACCACCCTCCGCTTCTCGGTAGGGGACAATGGCATCGGCATCCCCTTCGAGAAGCAAGCCACGATTTTCGACCCCTTTGAACAGGCCGACAACCACATGCCCGGCAGTCCCCAGGGTACGGGGCTTGGGCTTTCCATCAGCCAGAATATCGTGACGGCCTTGGGCGGCAGTATCGAGCTGAAGAGCGCGCTCAACAAGGGCAGTGAATTTAGCTTTACCCTGAAGCTGATGCATACCACCGAGGACGCGTCCCCGGCTGGGGCACCCGCTGTGGAAAATGAAAGCAAATTCGCGGGGAAACGCGCCTTGCTGGTGGACGATGTGGACATCAATGTGGAAATCGGGGTGTTCCTCCTGGAGAACCTGGGCTTTACCGTGGATACCGCCCAAGAGGGGCGCGAGGCCCTGGACAAATACCTGAACGCGCCCAACGCCCACTACGATGTGATTTTAATGGACGTGCAAATGCCCGTGATGGACGGCATAGAGGCGGCCCGCGCCATCCGGGGCAACACGGAAAGGGCCGACGCCCAGACGATACCTATCATCGCCTTCACCGCCAACGCCTTCGACGAGGATTTGAAGAAATCCGTAGGCTCCGGCATGAACGGGCATCTCAACAAGCCCATAGACAATCATGAACTAATCGCTATTTTAAATAAGCTGGTAAAGTAATCTCTTTAGGAGGCACACATGGAAAGAATCAGACTGGCAATCCTGGGCGTGGCGGCCTTGGCTTTGCTTATGCTCCCCACGGGCTGTAACCGGGAGGAATCCCTGCTGGATGCCAACAACCCGGTAACGATTACCGTATGGACCTACTATGGGGGCGTGGTGCTTAACGCCTTCGACGCCGCCGTGGCCCGGTTTAACGAGACCCTGGGGCGGGAGCGGGGCGTAATCGTGGAAACCTACAGCTTCGGCGGGGTGTCCGATTTGGAGGCGGCGGTGACGGCCTCGGCGCGGCGGGAGGTGGGTAGCATGGCCTTGCCCAATATATTCCAAGCCTTCCCGGACACCGCTTACCTGGCCCAGCAGATGGGCTTACTCATGAATTTGGACAATTACTTCTCCCCCGAGGAGCAAGCCGCCTATTTCTCCCCCTTCATCGAGCGGGGGCGCATCGGGCTGGAGGGGGAGTTGCGTATATTCCCCATTGCCATCGCCGCGGAGGCCATGTTCCTGAACTATACGGACTGGCGGCCCTTTGCCGACGCCCACGGCCTGACCCTTACCGATTTGCGTACCATGGAGGGCGTGGCCCGGGTGGCACAGCTGTATTATCACTATTCGGGGGGCCGTTCCTTCTACGGGCGCGACCAGTTCGCCAATTTCATGATTATCGGCTCCAAGCAATTCGGCACGGAAATATTTGAAGTAGAGGGCGGCCGCGCCACGATTAATATTAACCGCCAGGCCATGCGCCGCATTTGGGACTATTACTATGTGCCCTTTATCAGCGGCTATTTCGCCATGCATGGGCGGTTCCGCAGTGACGATTTGCGGGTGGGGGATATTCTGGCCTATGCCGGCAGTACGGTGGCGTCGGTATTCTTCCCTGCCGATGTCCGCGCCGAGGGCGAGACCCGCCCCATCGTGGGCATGGCGTTGCCCTCGCCACTCTTTGCCGGCGCAACGCCCACCATTATCCAGCAGGGCGCGGGCATGGTGGTGACTTTGGCCACCCCCGCCGAGGAATATGCCAGCCTGCTCTTTTTGAAATGGTTCACCGAGCCGGAGCAGAACATCCTGTTCGCGGGTCAGTCTGCCTACATGCCCGTACGGACGGAATCCATGGACATCCAACGTATACGCGCCGCCATGGCCGAGGCCGGGCTCGCCCTGCCTGAAATAGCCGATGCCGCCCTATCCCTGGCCTTGCAGGAAATGCAGACCCATGTGGTATACGCCACGGCCTCCTTTACCGGGGGCGTGGAGGCCCGCGCCATCCTGACCCACGACTTGCAAAACAAAGCCATTGCCGACCGCGCCGCCGTCCTGGCCCTCGTCGAAGACGGCCTGCCCCGCGCCGAGGCCATTGCCCGGTTCAACACCGACGCGGCCTTCGACGCGTGGCTGACCCAGTTTGAAGCGCGCCTGGTTGCCGCGGCTGGTGGGTGAGGGTGCTACATTTTTCTTGAAAATAGGCTTGTCAACACATATTTCCCCTCCCCTGCGCCATATATTGGAATAAAAGCGGATAGAGGGGATTTTTATGAACAACAACGGCAGTATGAATTACGCGATTAAGCATCTGATTATCGGCGTGTTGATGGGCTTTGCCATCACGGCCATTGTGTTTCTGGGGTATGCGATGCTGATTACCTATACCCAGATGAGCGAGCGGAGCCTGCATATGGTGGTGGCGGTGACGACCTTGCTTTCGGTGCTGGTGGCCGGCTTTGACGCCGCACGGGCCGCGCCCTACAAGGGCTGGCTGTGGGGCATGGGCGCGGGATTTTTGTACATAGCGATTCTGGCCATCATTATGATGGTGATGCTCCCCGGCTTCGGCGTGGACGGGCGCACCTTGCTGGTGCTGGTGCTGGCTATCCTGGGGGGCGGCCTGGGTGGTATACTGGGGATAAATGTGAAGCGGTAGGTGACGCATGGACGTATGGCAAGCGATACTATTAGGCATTGCGCAGGGAGTCACGGAGTTTTTACCCATTAGCTCCACGGGGCATCTGGTGGTGATGCAACGGGTATTCGGCATGGAAGAGCCGAAGCTGACCTTTGATATCGCCGTGCATGTGGGCTCTTTGGTTTCGATTTTCTTTTTCTTCTGGAAGGATATCTGGGCCCTGCTGAAAAAGCCCTTTTGCAAAATGACGGGGCTCTTGCTGGTGGCCTCGGTGCCTGTGGTGGTGGCCGGCTTTTTACTGCGCGGCGTCATCGCCCATGAATTGCGTGCCTCGTGGCTCATCGCGGCGTCCTTTATCATTACCGGCCTATTGCTGGTTGCGGCGGATTATTTCGCCAACCGGCAGGGCCTAAGCGAACGCCCCAAAACCGACCGGGACATCACCTTCCTGGATGCCTTTATCATCGGCCTCATGCAAGCGTTGTCCTTACTGCCCGCTGTCTCGCGCTCGGGGGCGACGCTGGCCGGAGCACTGGGGCGCGGCCTCAACCGCGAGAGTGCCACCCGCTTCATTTTCTTCATGGCCATCATCGCCATCGCCGGGGCGGGCGCGCTGGAAAGCGTAGAGCTGGTGCGAGACCCCTCCGCCATAGAAAACATCGGCGCGGTACCCCTGGTGGTGGGGCTACTCGTTTCCGCCGGGGTGGGCTACCTGGCCATCGGGCTACTCCTACGACTGCTAAAAGCCGCGAAACTACGGTACTTCTCCTACTATGTATGGGCCTTAGCCGCCTTTATTTTGCTGGATATGCTTGTGTTTAATCTATTTTTCTAGGGCCGGGAGCGGCCATGGCAGTGCCGCGCTAACGCGCATTGCGCGATGATTGGCTCCGACCCGGCAGTGCCTGTGTCGGTCTTCTCCGAAGCCCGACGGTGGCACTATCCGGCTCCTTCGCCACTAATCTGCGCAATCACGCTAGGCGCGCTTGCACTGCCATGGCCGCTCCCAGGCCCTAAAAAATTTAGTCCCACACCACCTAAAAATCGGAGGTCTTATGGCGCGAATGTACGATTTACGCCAGAAGGAAATTATCAATACAAAGGACGGCGTGCGGTTCGGCTTTGTCAGTGATTTGGTGCTGGATGTGGAGGAGGGGAAAATACTGGCCCTAATCGTCCCCGGCCCGGGGCGCGTCCTGGGTGTTTTTGGCCGTGACCAGGAATACCGCATTCCCTGGAAGGATATAACCAAAATCGGCGAGGATATCATTTTGGTGGAATGCGACAGCCACAAAGCACTAACGGAAAGCGAAGGATAAAGAATGCCTCTAACGCCTCCGCCTTCTCCTTGTTGAGGATTTTTTTGCCACGGGCTTGCTGGCGCGGACATATCCGGCGGTGAGCACCACAAGGGAGAGGAGGACAAAAGCCACGGACACCACCTGGCTGGCGGCCAGCCCCGTCCCGAAGAAGGGCAGCTGGTCGGTGCGCAAACCCTCGATGAAGAAACGCGCCACCCCGTACCCCAGGAAGTACAGCCATATGATTTCGCCGGCGAAGCGTTTATAGGGGCGGTATAGTAATATGGCAATCAGCCAAACCGCGTTGAAGGCCGCTTCGTAGAAAAAGGTGGGGTGCACCTGGATATAGGTGGCACCGTTGGCCACGATGGCGCGCTCCATCAGCTCGGGGGTGGTGTAGGCGGCGCGGTCCACCCGGATGCGCATGGCGAAGAGGTTGTCCGTATACCCGCCGAAGGCTTCCGCGTTGAAAAAGTTGCCGAACCGCCCGATAATCTGCCCCATGAGCATGGAGGGCGCGGCGGTGTCGGAAAGGGTGGAGAAGGGCACGCGTCTGCGCCACGAAATATATATCCCCGCCAAGGCCGCACCGATAATGCCGCCATAAATGGCCAGGCCGCCGCCGCGTATGTCAAAGGCGATTTCCCACCAGGGCCGGCCGCGGAAAACTTCCCAGTTGAAGATTACATAGTACGTCCGCAACCCGATGAAGGCAAAAACCAGACCCACCAGCAACAGCTCCCAGTAATGCTCTGTATTTTGCCCGGTTTTGCGTGCCCACCACATGGCCAAAGCCGTGGCCGCGATGATACCCACCACGATAATCAGCGCGTACCAGTATATGGCGAAGCCGCCGACGCTGAATACATGCCGGGGCACGCGCTCGAAGTAGAAGCCCAAATGAGGGAACCAAATTTCCGGGGTCACATTATCGGAGGGCATAGCGGTAGCTCCTTTTTACAATAAATGGATGCCCCAGTATAACATGACCCTATAAAAATGGACAAACTTGTAGTAGAATGGGGTGCAGAAACCGAAAGGAACGTGCAACCCATGAAAAAATTAATCGCTTTATTTATATTTTTCATCGCGCTGGGATTGGGCGGGTGCGGAAGCGAGGACGCGCCCGCCGAGGCACCCCCCGAGCTGGCGGTGCCGCCCACGGTTATTCATGCGCTCCCCGCCCAAGGCGTTCCCCAGCCCCAGCCCACGCCGGAGCCCATACGCCCCACAGGCACCCCCATCCGGGGCTTCCTCCCCCACGACCGGGAGGAAGTGACCGTCGAGCTCTGGCACATCTTCGCCGGGGCGCAACAGGAGGCCCTTGCCACCCTCATCGAGGCTTTCCACGCCTCCCAGCCCTATGTGCACATCCGTCCCCTGCGCTTCGAGAATTATGACCGCCTGAGCCATCAAATCGCCCTTGGCGACCGGGCCGGAAGGCTCCCCCATTTGGCCCAGGCTTCGGTTTTCAATGTGACCCGCTACCAGGCGGAGCAAGTGATTCTCCCCTTCGACCCCTTCATGAACGACCCCGCCGTGGGCATTCCCCTGGGGGAAATGAGCAGCATTTTTGACCCCTTGCGCGCCGCAAGCCAGTTCGGCGGGCAGTGGTTCGCCTTGCCCTTCGCCAAGAGCGTCCGGGTGCTGTACTATAATCGCGAACTTTTACATGCCCACGGCCTGACCCCTCCCGCCACGTGGGAAGAAGCGGCACAGGCCGCCCGCGCCCTGACTTTTATCGACGAATACCACGCCCTTTTCGGCCTGGGCTTTGAAAATGAGCTGGACGCGGAATGGATTTCCATGGTGCGCCAGCGCGGCGGGCTGTACCTGGACGAGGTGAATGGCCGCGCCCATTTCACCACCCCGGAAGCCCTGGAGGCCATGGAATTTATTATGGATACGCTCACCGCCCCCTATGCCCGCGTGGCCGGCGCGGCGGAGACTTTGGCCGAAATTTTTGCCCGTGGGGGCGTGGCCATGTTCATGGGCTCCTCCTCCTATTTGCCCCACGTAACGGAAGCGGTGGCCGGGGCCTTCGACTGGGGAAGCGCGCCCATGCCCGGCACAGGCCCTATCCGTGCTACGGAAATGACGGGCTACAGCCTGGTCATGTTCGAGAACATGGGCCACAGCATCAACGAGCGGGTGGGCGCGTGGGAGTTCCTGCGCTTTGTGCTGGAGACCGAAAACGCCGCCCGCTGGGCCATGTCCAGCGGCTTTTTGCCCATGTCCCAAGCCGCCGCCACCTACCGCTCCTTCACCGACTTTCTCATCGTCAACCACCGGGCGCGTGCGGCGGTGGGCTCCATTCCCCAGGGCTTCTTCCCCACCCGCATGGCCGCCGGCCCCCATATCCGCGCCATTTTGCAAGAAGAAATGGCCGACATCCGCGATGGCTGGGTCTATATAGAAGAAGGGCTCGCCCGGGCAGAGCTGCGGGTGAATGAACTTCTGGCGGGTAATTAAAATGATGTACCCATTCATGCAATTGGAAGATAAAACGGAAATCGTTCATTCGGATTTGTTATCCGATGAACGGGTAAAGGTGTATATCGAAAAGCCGATTAACGGCGGATTCCAGTCGGCAACGTGCTTCTTACCGACATATGAGTGGTGCGATATAACGGGGTTTTCACAGTCTGACATAAATAAATTTCAAGATATAATAGAATCCACTGCACATTTGATTATCCGTTTCGCATCCGACGGAGGATTTGAAAATGCCGCAGGTTTTTAAGGTCGGCCCTTATGTGATTTATTTTTGGGCAAATGAAGGCAAGCCCCTTGAACCTGTGCATGTACATGTATCACAGGGCGTGCCTTCCGAGAACGCGACAAAGATATGGATTACAAAACGCAAGCGTTGCCTACTGTGTCATAATCGGTCAAAAATACCGCCCAAAATCTTGAAGAACATTATGGAAATTATCGAAGCGCGCAGTCAGGATATTGTCGCCAAGTGGCAGAATTTCTTCAGCGAAACGGATTATTATTGTTAATTTAAGCAGGAGTTGACTACATTGTCCCACTTCCTATCTAAAATCAACCGCGGGCTCGCGCTGGGCATGGTGATGCTCATGGGGCTTGCGGTTTATTTTATTGCGGATGCCCGGGCATTTCGGGGGGAGCCCTACGCCATATGGGACACTATTGTGGCCTTTGTGGACGCGGTGGAGGAGTTGAACCGGGAGGTCTCCCCCGGGGCCCAAGAGGATTTCGTTGACCGGTTTTATACCGAGTTTCGCATGGCGGGGTGGCATCCTGCCCAGCCCTCCCTCCTGACGCGTGCGGAAGCCGCGCTGGATACCTTCGCCCAAACGGAAGGGGCGCACCTGCCCGCTCCCGTGGCTTTTCATTTGACACAAATTGCGGACATACACCGGCAAGCCTCCCACATGGTGCGGGTGCAATTTTCCATGCAGGTAAACTTCCCCGTGATGGAGCGCGAAGCCCAGGCTTCCTTTTTCAACGGCTTTGCCCATGTCACGTACGGAATGGTTTCTGATTATATGCGGGTGGACGCATTGCTCATCCGCTCCGGCGGGGTGTGGCGGTTCGCCACGGCTCAGGTCAGGCCGGGGTTGCGGGGGTACCGATGAACGCCGTATTAAAGACCATGGGGCTGAACAAATATTTCGGCAAGCGCAAAGTGGTGGACGACATCCACTTGGAGGTCTACGCCGGGGAAATATTTGGCCTACTGGGGCCCAACGGCGCGGGCAAGACCACGCTTATCAAGATGATTCTCGGCTTGCTGAGGCAAAGCTCCGGCGAGATTTTTATTAACGGTATCAATACCCTCCACGACTTCGAAGCCGCCATGGCGGGCATCGGCGGCATTGTGGAGAACCCGGAGATGTATAGTTATTTATCCGGCTTGGCAAATCTGAAGCAATACCAACGGCTTAGGGAGGGCATCACAAACGAGCGCGTTACGGAAGTGGTGCGCCTGGTGGGACTGGAGAAGCGCGTCAAGGAAAAGGTGAAACGCTACTCCCTGGGCATGAAGCAACGTCTGGGGCTGGCCCAGGCCATACTGCACCGCCCGAGGGTGCTGATTTTGGACGAACCCACCAACGGGCTGGACCCGGCGGGTATCAAGGAACTGCGGGATATGCTAAAGGCACTGGCCCATACAGAGCAGGTGGGGGTCTTCGTGTCCAGCCATTTGCTGGCGGAGATGCAACTCATGTGCGACCGGGTGGGGATTATTTCCAATGGCAAGCTGGTGGACGTGCGCCCCGTCGCAGACACCGGGGAAAGTCTGGAAGCCGTTTTCTTACGGCTCACGGAAGGAGGGAGCGGCCAAATTGAGTAAACTGCGCGGACTTTTGGTAAACGAATATATAAAAATCTTCGGCAAGCTCTCCACCCGGATACTGCTGGGCCTGGTGATTTTGGGTGCCTTGGGCTTCAACGGCATCATTTATTTGGTCAGCCGGCAGACTTCCTTGACCCATGCCACGCCTTTCGGCGGCGCGCTGACGGCCTATGAATTGCGTAATATCGCCCAGGAGCGCGGCCACGACCAGTGGGAGCGGGACGCGACGCGCTACGATTATTTCATCGCCAATCTCATTACCCACACCCCCACGGTATATGTCCAGGGTGTGCGTATCGAACAGCACCCGGAGGCGTGGCGCACCCAGGCGGTGTATACCCTCTTTGATTTCCGGTGGCTCATGGAGGACGGCCTTTTCCCCGCCGCCGCCCGTCCCGAGGCCGCCGCCATCCATGCCGCCATGGACGAGGCCATTTTGGCCGGGGATTGGCTGGCCTTTACATCCGCTTTCCACAGGGGACAGGAGCTACACTACCGGCACGACCCGGCACCCGAGCTGGCCATTGCAATATGGGCAACGGAGCAAGCCCTCGCCCACAACGCCTACCCCGGAAGCTGGCAGTACCATGCCATCTATTTAGTGCAAACCGCCAAAACCAGCCTCCTCCACCACGACGAACGGCACCGCTACTTCGACGCCCAGGACGTAATGCGCATAAACCTGTACCGCTTGGAACAGGGTATACCGGGGTATCTTTTCCCCGGCATGGAATTTGCCCATTTTCACCCCCATACCATGCACCTGACCGGCATCCCCGGTATCTGGGCGGGCTTTGCCGCCTCCCTGGAGTTTATCGGTACCCTTCTGGGGGCGTTTCTTATTATCATTGCCGGGGGCGTGATAGCCGGGGAATACGCGGGGGGTACGATTAAATTCCTGCTGATAAACCCGGTGGCCCGCTGGAAATTCCTGCTGGCGAAATACGTGGCCGTCCTCACCGTGGGGCTGGGGGTGCTGGCACTCCTGTTCTTCGCCAATTTTATTTTCTCCGGGCTGTTCTTCGGCTTCGGCGGTCTAAGCGCGCCCTTCTTGAGCGTTGTGGAGGGGGAAGTGGTGCGCCGCTCGGCATGGCTGTACATCGCCTCCCGCTATTTGCTGGGCATGGCCGGTGCCATGGTGCTGGCCACCTTCGCCTTCGCCCTTTCCGCGCTGGTACGCTCGGCGGCTTTGGCCATCGGGCTAAGCATGTTCCTGTTCCTGGGGGGCTGGGGGGCCGTGGCCTTGCTACGGGATTTGGGCTTTTATCAAGCCCGCTATATCCTCTTCGCCAACACCAACCTGTTAAGCGTAATCGGCGGCTATACCGGATTCGCACACCATACCTTGGGCTTCGCCCTGCTGAATATCGCCGCGCATATGATAGTCTTTCTATGGACGGCCTGGGACGCTTTCGTAAGAACGGACATAAAATAGTGTGACTATCCCCAACAAATCCAAGGAGGCCACATGTTATACGAGAATATATCTACCCTAATCGGCTGTACCCCTTTGCTGTCCTTGAACCGCTACGCCCGGCGGTTGGGTCTTCACGCCCATCTCATGGGCAAGCTGGAGGCCCACAACCCCGGCGGCAGTGTAAAGGACCGCCTGGCCCTGGCCTTGCTCGACGACGCGCAAAAGCGCGGCATACTCACCCCGGAAACCACCATGGTAGAGCCCACCAGCGGCAACACGGGCATCGGCCTGGCTTGCCTGTGCGCCACCCGGGGATACCGGCTCATTTTGACTATGCCCGAAACCATGTCATTGGAGCGGCGCAAGCTCCTCAAAGCCTATGGCGCGGAGCTGGTGCTCACCGAGGGTGCCTTGGGCATGAAGGGCGCGGTGGCCAAGGCCGAGGAGCTGGTTAAGGAAATCCCCAACGCCTTCATCCCCGGCCAGTTTTCCAACCCCGCCAACCCCCAGATGCACTACGCCACCACGGGCCCGGAAATCTGGCACAGCACCCAAAACCGGGTGGATATCTTCGTGGCGGGCATCGGCACCGGGGGCACCATTACCGGCGCGGGCCGGTTCCTGCGGGAAATGAACCCCGCCCTGCACATCGCCGCCGTAGAGCCCGCCGCCTCCCCCTTGCTTTCCCAGGGGCGAACAGGCCCGCATAAAATACAGGGCATCGGCGCGGGCTTCGTCCCCCAGGTGCTGGATACCACCATCTACCAGGAGGTTATCGCCGTGGAGGAGGCCGACGCCATTGCCGCCGCCTGTACCCTGGCGCGCACCGAGGGCCTGTTGCCCGGCATCTCCGGCGGTGCGGCCCTCCACGCCGCCACCCTCCTGGCCCGCCGCCCCGAAAACGCCCACAAGCACATCGCACTCATCCTCCCCGACGCAGGGGAGCGGTACCTTTCCATGGAGGTCTTTTCATGATAAAAAGAGTCACCCAGCTTATAAAAAGGCGCGACCCCTCCCTGCGCACCCCCCGCGAGGCGTGGCTCTACCCCGGCATATGGGCCCTTTTTTACCACCGGGCCGCCCACGCGCTCTATAATAAAAAGCATTTCTTCACGGCACGGCTTGTGGCCGCCTTCTCCCGCTGGGTTACAGGCATAGAAATCCACCCCGGGGCACAAATCGGCCGTGGGGTATTCATCGACCACGGCATGGGCGTAGTCATTGGCGAAACCTGCACAATCGGCAATGATGTCCTCATCTACCACGGCGTGACTCTGGGTGCCACGGGCAAGGAACGCGGCAAAAAGCAACGCCACCCCATGGTGGGCAACCACGTGGTGCTGGGGGCAGGGGCCATTATCCTGGGCCCACTCACCATCGGCCACCACGCGAAAATCGGCGCGGGCGCGGTAGTCGTCGCCCATGTCCCCCCACACACCACCGTGGTATCCGACCCCGCCCGCAACACCCGCAAGGAATGCTCTGCCCGCAAGGCCATCAACGATTTGCACTCCCGCATAGAATCATTAGAAAACAGAGGTACCCTATGAAAAAAGACATGTCACTCCCCAGCTACACCCGGGGCGAAGAAATCATCCACATGACCACCCACATCGTAGGCGGCGGCCTGGGCCTGGTGGCCATGCTGGCCTGCGTCATCGTGGCCGCCTACCACCAGAACGGCTGGGGCATCACATCAGGCATCATCTACGGCTTCACGGTAATCCTGCTCTTCACCATGTCCAGCATCTACCACGGCCTGAAGCTCGAAATCCCAAAGCGCGTCTTTCGCGTCCTGGACCATTGCATGATATATGTACTCATCGCCGGCACCTACACACCCATCGTCCTGGGTGCCTTCCGCGTTGCCTTTCCCCTGGACGCCTGGCTGATGTTCGGCATTATTTGGGGCTTCGCCTTGATTGGGACAACCCTTACCGCCATCGACCGTAACCGCTTTAAAATATTCGCCATCATCTGCTACCTGGGCATGGGCTGGATGGCCATGTTCCGCATCAACCGGCTCGTGGAAATCCTCGGCGTCCCCTTCCTCGTCCTCCTCGTAGTAGGCGGCGGCCTATACACCGTAGGCGTCCTCTTCTACGCCCTGGGAAAACGCGTCAAATACATGCACTCCGTCTTCCACCTCTTCGTCAACGCCGCCTCCATCATCCACTCCGTCGCCATCGCCGCTTTTGTCATGCCGATGTGAGGGATATAAAAGTAACAGCGCAACATAGCTATTTATTTATTGACTGCCTTAGCTATATGGCTTATATTAAAGTCGCTTGTTTTAGGAGGTGCAACGAATGGTTGTAAAATCTACCGATATTCAAAACAACTTTGGTAAATATTTGGAAATGGCCTCCGGGCAAGAAATTGTGATTACAAAGAATGGGTTGCCTGTAGCACGGTTACTGGGCATGAGCGACACCGTTTCATTTTTGTCTGACCGATTAGTTGGCATACTTCCAAAAGATATAAATGAAGACAAAATGAAATCAGAAAGGCTTGCAAAATAATGAAATTTATGCTGGACACTAACATCGTTATAGATATACTTTCCGGGCGAGATGGCTATCAAGAATCATTGCAAATTATTAAATATTGCGAGCTTGGTAAAATAACCTGTTTTGTTTCTGCCGTAACGGTGACAGATGTTATGTATATTTTACGAAAGCACATTGCGCCCAATCTTGTGCGTGAAACCGTTAAAACATTACTGCTTATTATTGATGTGGCATGTGTTTTAAAAGGTGACATTAAATCAGCGTTTGTAAGCGAAGTGAAAGACTATGAGGACGCTGTACAATCCGCTTGCGCAAAACGTATAAACGCGGACTATATCGTTACACGAAATTTAAATGATTTTAAGATGTCTTCGATTACAGCCGTGTCCCCGCGTGAAGCATTGGAAATTATAGCCAAATAAAACGGGACTGCCCCCAAAAGGACAGTCCCGTTTCTATTGAATCAACTTACATTAGTTGCTTGTTATGCTAGAAATCATCATCGGGTAATCCGGCGTCGAATCCGCTATCCGGTGCGCTGGGGGGAATATCCACCGGGGGCACATCGTTCACGGGGGGTTGTTGGTATACCGGGGTTGTGGGTGGTACTTCTACCGGGGCTACCGGGGCTTCTGTGCCAATCGCGTCCCAACCGGAGGGGATATGGTCAAAGCTAGCCATCGAGCCGGGAGCGGCAGGTACCGTTACCGTTCTTATCAAAGAGGCTCTCACTGTGGGTGTTCCCGCAAATCTTACAAACACGGGTCCTCCTGCGTTAGTGAGTTGCCCTGCGTGCAATGCGTTGGTACCACTGGGTACACGTACCCAGTCTCCGGTAGTTACAGCTTCCGCAGGGGTGGTAGCGGCACCCGTGTTGGGAAGTGACGTACCGGCACCAGCGATTTCCATGTTCACATTCAAGCCACTCACATGCCCGCGTGGTATCGCGGCTGTGGGGCCGTTCCATCTTACACCGGTTCCCGGTGCGGCAACCCTTGCGGCTACGGTTACGTTAAAGGGCTGTGACGCGGCCCTAGTATCTGTGGGGGCGACACGGAAACGGTAAACCCTTGAGGCGTCGGCGATGGCGGGTACTGGCGGGTTGTCGTTGGCACAGTCGTGGGCAATGTTAATGTCAAAGCTCGCGCCTGTGATGTCGTTCCAGTTGGTGCCTGTCGCGCCATGGGCTACCTGCAAGCCACTTGCTCTGTCCATCATGATGGTTTCGGTTCTGCCGTCCAGCCTGAAGTAAGTGCCGGTGGTAATGGTGGCTGTGGGGACAGTACCCTGCACGGGTGTTGCGGGGCGCGGGTACAAACGGATGCGCGTAGGTGTAGAAGCTGGGTTGCCAGCGTTGACGCCTACATTGGCCCGCAAGCGGACTTCGATATATCCGTGGGTTCCGTTGTTCGGTACTGCGGTTGCCGCGGGGATTAAAGCTCCGATTGCCGGGCCGCCGGCTGTTACGTTAGCGGTTGTTATATTTGTCCACGCGGTGTCCGCACCAAAGCCTACCCTGCGGAATTGCATATCGGTAGTTGTGCCGTTAAGCCTTTCTGTTACCCAGTTTGACGTTACGACGGGGGCATCCTCCAAGGTGGGGAACTCAGGTGTAGCGTTGAGGGAGTATCTGGCCGTAGCCGTTGCCCTGCGGCGCACATACACGGTTCCGTCATTGAAGGCAGGTGCGGCGGCACGGACTTGTGCCCGGGTCAGTGTGGTGCCTACTACGTTGAACCAAGGCCCGTCTGTTGCGTCCAGGGTCCACTCCATCGCTGTGGTTACTCCGTCAAATCCGTCAGAAGCGGGGACGAATCTCAAGCCCGCTGTACCTCCGGGTACACCCGGTCTTGCAGGTACGGTAATCCTCAGGTTGGCAGAGCCGAACCGCTGTACGCCTTCGTTGGGCGCGATACGGACATAGTATATGATTGCACCGTATACGTCAGTGTTGACCTCAATTGCGGTAACACCTACGTCTATGGTGTGCCATGCGGCCCGCACCAGTACAGCAGGGGGGTCGTTATCCGTTCCTGCGGGGGTTACTACCGTGGGGCTTCTATACTGCATGGTATCATTGACGGAAATGGTGTTGGTCAAGCCGTTGAAGAGCACACGATTGACTCCGGCTCCGGCGGCTGTGCTGGGGGGTGCGGGACGTTGGTTGAGGGTAAGTGACGTAATGGGGGACGGGGGTGTGGTGATACCCCACTCTTGAATAGCGCGATAGCGTACTTCGATGACCAGCGGGTTGGCGGCGGTAGGAGCGGGGATATGGGCGGAAAGTTCTAAGCCTGCTGCAGGTATGTTCCTCCAGTTGGCTTCGCCTATTCTGCGCCATTCCAGCAAAGTCCAGTTTACGTCTGCGTCGGGATGCAACAGCACCTCGTTAATAAAGTCAATGGTAACGACAGGCGCGGCGGCATTGGTAGTGGAAACGGGGGAGATTACAACGGTTGCCTCATTGGAGGGACGCGCCGTACCGGTTCCCCGTACACGTACATACATGGTTGTTCTTTCGGGGTGAAGCATATCCACCGGGAACGGGGTGGGAAGGGGCGTCGGAGGGGTACGGAAATGCTGTGCCCGGTTGAGGGTCGTACCCGTAATCGGCACCCATGAATCCGCAACAGCAGGGGTAAAGCTAAACTCCATAGCCGCGGTTACGCCGGTCACTAAGTCGGTAATGACATTGTATACCGGACGGGGGGCGGCTGCCCTTGCGGGGATGTTAATGCTAAGGGGTGTGGACGCAAAGGTGGCTGCCGTACCCGGTAAACCGGTGGCCGGTGCCGCGCCCGTATGGTTGGCGGGGGCTGTACGCAATTGATAGGCGAAAGCGGTAGTGGGCGTCAAGGCCACGTCAATGGGAACGGGGGTTGCGGCTACGGCTTCCCATTCGCCTGTTGTCCTGTTGAAGAATTGCTGACCCGCAACAGTGGGAATTTGCATGGTCGCGCCGCTGAAAGCATGGTTGACTGCCAAGGGTGTAGCGGGGCGGCGGGGCAAAGTCAATTCCACGAAACCGGAGGCCGAGCGCGGGTCGGTGGTGTCCGAACCGGCGTATGCGGCAAAGCGCACCTGCAGTATCACAGGACCTGCCGCGTTGGCCGCGGGAATAATGGGGGTAATGTTTAACGCGGTGGTGCCTGCGGGGATAGCTGTCCACGCTTCGGTACCGGCCCTGCGCCATTCCATCATATCAAGGGTTTGAAGTGATGCGGTCGGGCCCGGATGGGTCATCAGGGTTTCAGTTAAGAAGTTGATAACCAAGCCGTCTGCGGCACCCGTACCCACCGGGATTCCGGTAAGGGCGGGAATTGCGGCTCCGCCTACACGGGGAGGATTGGCCGCTTGGGCGGGGATGTCAACAAAACGCGACAAGCTATGGGGCGCGGCACCGGTTGCTACCCGGCGAATTTCTGCCCTAGAGGCGCGGTTGGTATCGCCGCCTATTGCCGTGCGGGGGATAATCACAGCATCTTGAACTCTGGCTCCACTGCCTGTTTGCCATGCTGTCCAGGTTGGCGTGGCTGCGTTGACGTCGTTTGTTTGAAAACGGATTTGCGCACCGGTATATATACCCGTTATGGTTTGGTTGGCGGCATTCCATCTTCCGATGATGGTGTTGGCCGCCGCTCCCGATGCCGGATTGGGTGCACCCCGCCTGGCGGGAAGCGCGCCACCCGCAGCGTGAGACACAGCAACCGGGTTGGAGGCAAACGAGCTTGTCGTAGGTGCAGTACGCACTTGCACAGAGCCAGCCGGCAAGGCAGTGGCCTGGAAGAACGGTGCGATGCTGAATGCCGCACCTCCGGTACGCCACGCGCTCCATGTGGCGTTGGTACCGGGGTTGCCCGTTGTCCTAATTTGCAGGGTGGCGGGGAGGTTCATCGTTTCGGCCGCAAAGTTTACACCCAAATTAGCGGGTGTTACGGCAGGGTTTGCAGGGCGTGCCGGGGCAGCCCATTCATGGGTTATCGCTGTCGTGTCAATAAGGCGAAAGCGTATGGTGGTGCCCGGAGTTACGTCAACGTAGGTACCCATAACCGGTACCCATCTGCCTGTCCCGACTTGGAACTCCGTATTGGCTGGGATACCGGTAACGCGCTCGTTGATAAAATCGCGGGTAAACGCTTGTACCGTGATAGCCGACATAGCCGTCAACGCGACAAAAGCCAGCATCACGACAGCCAGCAGTTTAAATCGTTTGCTCAGTTGCATGTAAAATGCTCCTTTCAAAATCTGGTTTTATCTCCTTGCGATGCTCCACACACATAACCTCGGGGAGATGAGCCGGGCTACGGGGTCTACGTCCTTGTAGAAATCACGCCTCCTTACTATGGAATGATATGCAATTGTAAACTGTGCGAAATGAAACCGGCAAAATCTTCTTGCCAATTCTTTAGTTATGTATCGTCACATTTACTTCATAATATTAACATAGCACACATGAAATTGAAACAAAACTGAAAAGGATTTTTACCGATATTTTGCGAAAAGATGACAAAGCCCGTATAATGTAGCCACGTAGCGAGGAAGGAGAACACCATACCATGACCAAGCTCGAATTAATGACGGTGATGCGCTCATTGAAGAAATTACATGAGCGGGGAATGCCGGACGCGGCACTGGAAGTAATAAACGAAATCATAGCCGAAGCGGAGCAACGGCCCACAAAGCCACAAGACAATATAAAGGAAGATTGACCAGCACTTAAATAAGCCATCCGCACCCGGTGGGTGAGGATGGCCACTTTGCCTTGGTCATACAAAGGGAAGCATTGCCTTGGTCGGCTTGCTTTGGGTGGACTTGCTTTGGATGGGGCGGATATGCGCATATCACGGGTGGTGCGGGTGAAACATGATTCATTTCATAAGCTGACCAAGGCTTGGGTGCAACAGCATGTAGGGTTCCGGCGTGGCGCGGTGCGGTCAGTTTCAGAGCTCGCGCTCCTTCCTGAGTTGGCGAAGCCGTCCTTTGCAATCGGTGGCCTAAGGGCTGTTGCACGCACAGTATAGCACATATGTTCTGTTTGTCAATACGTGTAATCCAGCGCGGGCATACCCATTAATTTAATTCCCCATGGCACTGCTGTTTACGGGTTTTTCGTCCCCGTGGGAGGGGGCGGGTGAATGGCTTGGCGGTTCATCTTGTCGGGGGAACATCGGCTTCGCCGCGGAAGTGGTTGCGTTGGTCTTCTGACGAAGCCTCAACGCCAACCACATAACCGCGTCATGCGCCGCCTTATCCCCCGCCTTCGTAGACCGCCAATCCATTCACCCGCCCCCGCCCACGGAACAAGAAATACGCAATCAACGTGACAGAGTAACTTTATTACCCGCTAACGCCCGCAAGCTACGGGGTGAGCAATGTGTGAAAGATAAATTACTCACCACATACCTGCGGTAGGGAGCGTGGTGGGGTGAAGGGGGGTGAATGGGCAAGCGCGTCTCACGGCAACGCGAAATTAACGGCGAATGGGCGGCTTACGTACTCGGCGTTCGGCTCGCGGAGCGAGACTAACGCGAGTACTTGCCGCACAGAGCCGTTCATGAGCGTTGACGTGCCAGCGCGGGCCCATTCACCCCCCTTCACCCCTCCACGCGTGTTATCATTCCATGGTGGTAAATTACTTTAACGTGCGCATAACATGCGCGGATAAATTATTTGTTTGACGCAACCCCATGCAGGATGTATAATCGCTATTCGCAGATGCAGTATATATTAAATGAAAAGGAAGATGACCTCATGCACAGCATGATAAAACAAATTGAGGGCGAACAGCTCAAAGCCGAAGCACCTAAGTTTAACATTGGCGACACGGTGCGGGTACACGCCAAAATCGTGGAAGGCGCGAAGGAACGCGTGCAGGTATTTGAAGGCGTGGTGCTCAAGCGTCGCCACGGCGGAGCGCGGGAGACATTTACGGTACGGCGCATTTCCTATGGTGTGGGGGTGGAAAAGACCTGGCCCCTTCATTCCCCCAGGGTGGAAAAAGTGGAGATTGTGCGCCGGGGCATTGTGCGCCGGGCCAAGCTGTTCTACCTGCGTGACCGGATAGGCAAAGCCGCCAAGGTAAAGGAAGCTATTTACCAAAAGCCCAAAAAGAACGCGAATGCTTAAAAACCGAATCGCCAACCCGTACGCAAGAAGCATCGCAGAATGGCTTCTGGCCATCGGGTTGGCGATTTTATTTTTTTTGGTTGCGCGCAATTTTTTGTTCCGCATGGCCCATGTGACGGGCAACTCCATGGAGCCCACCTTGAGTCATGGGGATATGGTGGTACTTAACCGCTTGGGCTGGCTGATTTCCGGCCCGCGCATCGGCGATATCGTGGCCTTCCCCTACCGGGCAGACCCGGAGGATAATTTTATCAAACGGGTGGTTGGCCTGCCGGGGGATATCATACATTTGTCCGACGGCGCGTTCTATGTAAACGGGACAAGGCTGGCGGACGATTTTTCCTATGACCGGGTACTGCACATGGGAGACGCGGCCTTCCCCGTAACGGTGGAGGAGGGTGCCTTGTTCGTGCTGGGGGACAACCGCAACGGCTCCAAGGACAGCCGCTTCACCACTGTGGGCAATGTCCCTGTTGACCATGTGGTGGGGCGGGTGAGCACACGGGTGTGGCCCCTGGAGGGCTTCGGCCGGCCATGACCGTCCAATGGTACCCCGGCCACATGACCAAAACCCGCCGCATGATGGAAGCCCACATGAAGCAGGTGGACTTGGTTATCGAATTGCTGGACGCCCGGGTGCCCCGCTCCAGTAAGAACCCGGACATCGACACACTGACCGCCGGAAAGCCACGATTGGTAGTATTGACCAAGGCCGACCTGGCCAACGCAAGCATAACAGCCCGATGGGAGGAATATTTCCGCCAGTCGGGCTTTTTTCCGTTGCCCATGGACCTGAGCCAGTCAAGCAAAAAAAAGGCGGGCGTACCCAAGCTCATGGACGCCGTGCAAAAGATAACGGCGGAAAAGCTGGCGCGCCAGCGCAAGAAGGGGAGGCTTGCCGTACCCGTGCGCATCATGGTGGTGGGTATACCCAATGTGGGGAAATCTACCTTTATTAATATGATTGCGGGGCGGGCGGTGGCGGCGGTGGCGGACAGACCCGGCGTAACCCGGGGGCGGCAGTGGATTTCCGTCCGGCCTTCCACGGGGGCCCCCTATTCCGCCTTCGGGGGATTTGATTTGATGGACACCCCCGGCGTGCTCTGGCATAAATTTGAGGACCCGGAGGTGGGCCTTCGCCTGGCCGTAACCGGGGCCATTTCGGATACAATCGTGGACAAAATCACCCTGGCCGAGGAATTAATCCAAATGCTGGCCAACGCCGCGCCCCAGGCACTCCACCTGCGCTATGCCCTGCCCCCGGAAACAGCACAGCCCCGCGCCGCCCTTACGGAAATTGGCGGGGCACGGGGCTTTAAAATGAAGGGCGGGGTAATTGATTTGGAACGTACCGCCGTTATGCTCCTGGACGAGTTTCGCGGCGGCAAGCTGGGGCGTATTACTTTGGAATCGCCGTAAGGAACCGTTATAGAATTACTTGCGAATATTTCCAACGGATTTTTGCCGGAGTGCAAGGAGGTGCTGACGACGCGCACCGGGCGGTGCGCTAGGAAGTGGCAACGCAGCAATCCGGCAAAAAGACTAGGAAATTCGCAAGTAATTCTTTAACGGTTCCTAATTTTCCCTTGAATATACTCGATGATATGGTTGGCGGTGGCCGGGTCGCGGAAGGTGTGGAACACCACCTTCGAAAGGAGCTCATCCAGCTTGTCTGTATTGTGTGCGGCGGCGTAGATGTCCGCCGCATATTTATAGGTGTTGCGAAATTCCGAGCCCATCTCCATGGCGTGCTCCAGTATGTACAAGGCGTCGGCGGTATTGTTTTCAAGGAATAAAGCCTCGGCCCATTTGGTGAGGGCACGCAAATAATCATTGAAGTTCTCCTCGTAATGGGCAAGGTACTCCAATTGCAACCGGCCATAGCGGGCCTTCAGCTCCACATTGGAAGCCTGTAAGGTAAAGCGCACCATTTTACGCTTCGCCGCCCGCTCCACCTTATAAGGGTCACCCTCGGGCAAAGGGGGTAGCTTGCCCAAATCGGCTACATAGAACAATTCCTCCTCCAGCGGCCGCTGGCGCACGTGGTTGGCCACATCCTCCGAGCGCAAAAATTCCCGGGTCAGCTTCTCCCGCTTTCTCCTCATGCGGCCGGACTGGATGGCGAGAAATAAAATGGCCCAAAACAACACCACAAAGGACACAACCGTAATCTGAAACCACATAAAGCCACCCGCCTCTTTCTGTTGCACCGATTATACCATCCGAAATGCGCCAATACTATCCCCGGGGTGGGGTGGGATAGTGATTTAACCTGACGTGGCGGTTTATATGTGTTAGAATGCAAAATGCGAAAGTATAGCCGAATAAAACGGGGTACGCGGATGTTTAATAGTTTGAAGGTAAAAATTGTTCTTCCTGTGGTTTTTATTTTGATGGCACTTATGGTCATTGTCATTGTTTTTGTGTCGTATTCTACTGGGCAGTTGGCTGGCCGCTTGGAGGAGGAACGGATTTTGGGCGGGTTTCAAGCCGTCGTGGCTCATCTGGAAACCTTGGAGAATTATACCCAGGTATTATCCCACGCCGCGGCGATAAGCAGCCGCTTCATTTATTATGTGCAAACCCGGAACCAAGAGGGCATGTTGGGATATTTGCAAAACCGGAAGGAGCTCTTTGTCATCGACGCCTTCGTGGTTACGGACGCCCGGGGCTATGTGTTGCTCAGAACCAACGACCCCCAGCGGTATGGCGATGCGGGGGCCTACTCCCCCGGTATAGCCGCCGCCATGGAGGGCCGTATCACCTCGGTCTATGTCTCGAACCCCTCCTTTCCCCTGGCCATGGCCGCCACCGCGCCCATTTTCGATGAAAGCGGTACGCTTATCGGCACCATCGTGTCCACCTTTGACGTGTCCCTTGAATCCTATGTGGACAATTATTCCGCCATTTTTAACGCCCAGGTTTCCTTTTATGCGGGTAGCCGGCGCATTTCCACCTCCATACAGGACGCACAGGGGAATAGGGCCATCGGCTACTACGCCGCGCCCCCTGTCATCGAAGCCGTCATCGGAGGGAGGGAGCCCCTTCGTCTTACGGTTTCCATAAACGATATTGAACACCATGGGATGTATTTGCCGCTATTCGGTAGGCCGGACGAAGTGATTGGCATGTTTTTCATCGGCTTCTCCACCGAGCCCACCCGGGACGCCGCAGGATACATGCGCGAAACCCTGTTGATTATCGGCGTACTGAGCGCGATTGTGGCCGCGCTGGTCATGCTGGTGCTTTCCCGCGCCATCCAACAGATGCTGGATAAGCTACGGACGGCGAACCGCGCCAAGAGCGTGTTCCTGTCCAACATGAGCCACGAGATGCGCACACCCATGAATGTCATCATCGGTATGTCTACCATAGGCTGGAACGCCCACGAGGTGGAAAAAAAGAACGACGCCTTCCAGAAAATCGGCAACGCTTCTTCTTATTTGCTGAAAATTGTGGACAATGTGCTGGACATGTCAAAAATCGAAGCGGATAAGCTCGAATTGTCCTTGGAGGTATTTAGCCTTGGCGAAGCGATGCAACGCTGTGTGGATGTGCTCAAGCTGATGCTGGAGGAAAAGGAACAGCGTATTTCCGTTACCCTGGCCCCGGATATTCCCCCGGCCCTTGTGGGCGACGACCATCTCCTCTCCCAGGTCATCACCAACCTGCTTTCCAATGCCGTAAAATTTACGCCCAACGGCGGCTCCATTTCCCTGGATGCCCGTTGCGACAGCGTGGAGGACGGCGTGTGCGTGTTGCGCGTTACCGTCGTTGACACGGGCATGGGCGTGACCGTGGAAAATCAGGAACGGCTGTTCGAAATGTTTGAGCAAGGGCAGAGCAGACGCATGTACGGCGGCACGGGCCTTGGGCTTGCCATTTCAAAGCGTATCGTGGAGCTGATGGGCGGCCGGATATGGGTGGAGTCCGAGCCGGGACAGGGGTCGAAATTCGCCTTTACCGTGCGGCTGGGGGTAAGCGATGCTTCGGCTGTGCCCGACGCGGCGGCACGGGCGGGCACAGCCGATATCCGGTTGGAAGGATTTCAGATGCTTCTGGCGGACGACATTGAAATAAATCGGGAAATCGTCACGGGCTTTTTGGAAGCCACGGGGCTGGCAATTGATTATGCCGAGAACGGGCGCGAAGCCGTGGAAAAATTCCGCGCCGCGCCGTTGAAATACCATATCATATTGATGGACGTACAAATGCCGGAGATGGACGGACTGGAGGCCACCCGCCAAATTCGCGCCTCAGACGCGCCCAACGCGGCACGCGTCCCCATTATTGCCATGACGGCCAATGTCTTTACCGGGAGCATCGCCCAATGCAAGGAGGCGGGGATGGACGACCATATCGGCAAGCCCGTTGATTACGCCTCCATGATGGATAAATTGCGAAAATTTTTGGGAGCATGAACATGAAGGAAAACCTGCTGACCCTTTTGCGCAAGGCGGGGCATCCCGTTCCCTCCCCCTGCGGCGGCAATGGGAAATGCGGCAAATGCGCGGTTTTGATTGACGGCAACCCTTTCCTTGCCTGCAAAACGGACATCCGGCTTCCCATGGGGGATACGCCGCCGGAAATCCTAAGCCACTACGCATGGAAGCGTCCCCCTGTGTGTGAGCGGGGGGAGGGCTATGGCATTGCCGTGGATATCGGCACCACCACCCTTGCCTTTGAGCTCTTTGACTTGGCGCGGGGTACCCGGCTTGGGGATTTCTCCATGGCCAACAGCCAGCGCGCCCTGGGCTTCGATGTGATTACGCGCATTTCCCACGCCACCCAGGGAGCGGCACGCCGGCTGCACACGTATATAATAGAAGACATCCGTCACGGGGTTGCGCATATACTGGCATTGGCGGGGGTTGACGCCAGCGCGGTGCGGCATATGGCCCTGGCGGGGAACACCACCATGCTCCACCTCTTCCATGATTTGCCTTGCCATAGCTTGGGGGTATATCCCTTTACCCCGGTGGATATCGGGAGCCGTCTGACGCGGCTTGACACTTTGCCGGGATGTGAGGTGCTGACTTTGCCGGGGATTTCCACCTTTGTGGGGGCGGATATCGTGGCGGGGATACTGTGCCTGGGGGGCCTCGATTCCGGGGAAACCCGCCTGCTGATTGACCTGGGAACCAATGGCGAAATGGCCCTCATGCGCGGGGGGAAAGTCTGGGTTACATCCACGGCGGCGGGGCCGGCCTTTGAAGCGGCGAATATTTCCCAGGGCATGGGCTCCGTGGCGGGAGCGGTTTCAAGGGTGGCTTATGACGGGGCGCATTTTAACTATACCACCTTGGGCGACGCGCCTCCCGTAGGCATTTGCGGCACGGGGGTGGTGGATGCCACAGCGGAGCTGGTGCGCCACGGCCTGATGGACGAAACCGGGCGGCTATCCGGGGCTGAAAAGCGCGTTGAAATCGCTCCCGGCGTCTATTTTACCCAGCAGGACATCCGGGAGGTACAGCTGGCTAAATCCGCCGTGCGCTCGGGGCTGGACATTTTACTTGCACACGCCGGGTGTACCCCGGGTGAAATAGACCGGGTGTATCTCGCCGGGGGCTTCGGGCACCGTTTGCGGCCGGAAAGCGCGGACGCGCTGGGGCTTTTCCCGCCCGGGTTGACGGGTAAAATCGAAGCGGTGGGGAATACTTCCCTTGGTGGTGCGGCGTTGGCCCTTTTGTCAGCGTCCTTCGCAACCGAAATGGAGGCCATCATCGCCAACGCCAGCGAGCTATTGCTTTCCAGCCATCCTTCCTTTAATGAATTATTCATGGAGCACATGCTTTTTCCCGAAAGAATGGAGGTATAGAAATGTCGGATTTTCGCGAAACACTGGTGAATATCACCAAAAACGCGGGCAAAACCACCACCGATTTATTTAAGACGGCGAAACTGAATATTTCGTTGACAAATGAGCAAACAACCATTAAAAATCTATACACCGAAATTGGGAAAAAAGTCCATGAGATTTATCAGTATGGCGGCTCACTGGGGAAATACTTCGACGAGAAGTATCTGGAGCTGGAGGCCGCCGAGCGCAAGATGGCAGAGATACGGGAGCAGATTTCCATAGTCAAGGGCGTGCGGGAATGCCTGAAATGCGGCAAATCCGTAGAGCGAAGCGCGGAATTTTGCCCCAAGTGCGGGATACGGCTGGAGGGCAACGCGCCCGCCATACCGGAGCCCACCCATGAAGGGAACGCTCCCTTGCCGGAATCCGCCCCAATGGATTTCGCGCCGCCGCCACCACCACTACCACCCCCTTCCCCGGGGCGCAACTGCCGCGTATGCGGCGCGGCCAACGACGCCACCACCAAATTCTGCCTTTCCTGCGGCAGATTGGTAGATTGAATCGAGGCGATACTATGCTTTGTCAAAAATGTAAAAAGAACCCTGCCACGGTGCACATGCAACAGTTCATCGGCGGCAACAAGACCGAGATGCACCTCTGTCAGGAATGCTCCGCCATCAAAATGGATATGCCCATTTCCTTTGAGCATATCTTCAAGGGCTTTCTCACCTCCTTGCAGTCCATGACGGCCAACCGCCCGACCCAGACCCCCTCCACCCCCTGCGGGCGGTGCGGCATGACCTACGAGCAGTTCAAGTCCTCGGGCAAGCTGGGCTGTGAAGCCTGTTACCCGGCCTTCGCCAAGGAAATCGAGGCCCTGTTCAAAAATGTCCAAGGCTCCACCCGTCACGAGGGGAAATTCCCACAGCGCATGGGGGTGGATATGCGCGTCCGGCGGGAGGCCGACACCTTGCGTATCCAGCTCAAGGAAGCCGTGGACGCGGAAAACTACGAGGACGCGGCCCGTCTGCGCGATATTCTCCGCGCCATGAACCTACCCTCAGAGGTAAAATCGCCATGAGCGGCCGGCCCTGGTTTGCCCAGCCCATCACCGACGAGGGGCCCATCCTTTCCTCCCGTATCCGCCTTGCGCGCAATCTGCGCAAATATCCCTTTCACCAGAAATTAAACGCCCCCGGCGCGGCCACCATGGTACAGGAAATCGCCGGTGCCATCGCCCCCCCGGATTCCGGGCGCGGTTTTTTTCATAAAATGGACATGCAAAGCCTTGGGGAGGCCGAGCAGAAAACCTTTTTGGAGAAGCATATCGTTTCCCCGGAATTTTTGCGGGGAACGCTCCCACGCGGCTTGCTGATAAGCGACGACCAGAACGTCAGCGTCATGCTAAACGAGGAGGACCATGTGCGCATCCAGTCCGTCCAGCCGGGGGACGCCCTGGCCGAGGCCCTCACCGCCGCCAACCAGGTGGACGACCTCATCGAGGAAACCCTGGAATACGCCTTCCACTCCGAGTACGGCTATCTCACCGCTTGCCCCACCAACACAGGCACGGGGCTCCGCGCTTCCTATATGATTCACCTCCCCTTCCTGGAGCGCACCGACCAGTTTAAGGCCCTGCTCCCAGCCATCACCAAATTCGGCATTACCCTGCGCGGCATCTATGGCGAGGGGACGGAATCCATGGGGGGCATCTACCAGATTTCCAACCAGACCACCTTGGGCAAAACCGAGGGCGAAATCATCGAGGCATTGCAAAACATGACCAAAAAGGTGATGGAACACGAAAACCAAGCCCGGGACAAGATGCTGGGTGCCCACCGCGCCGACCAGGAAAACATGATTTATCGCGCCTATGGCGTGCTGGCCTACAGCCGCAAAATTACCGCCAAGGAGGCCATGGACCTGCTCTCCGAGGTGCGCCTGGGCTACCTCTACGGCTTGCTGGACAAGGCCAAGCCCACCAAGCAAATTTATCAAATTATGATGGAAATACAGCCCGGCCACCTCCAGCGCGTAGCCGGCCGCGAAATGGACGAGGCCGAGCGGGACTACGCCCGTGCGGCGTATTTGCGGGAGATATTCTGTTGAAAGTATACCGCGGGCGCGTTATTTTTGTGGCAGGAGGATACAGCATACCATGTGGAATGATAGAACAAAGAAACCTATTTGGCGTTTTCTGGCTCTTACATTTTTAATCGCTTGGGTTTGTGAGGGGATTTTAATACTTGTTGAGCAGTTCATTATCATTGACGGGGTGCCAGGGTTTATTGCTGTAACCATGTATCGCGGCATTACGGTTGCATTCGCGCCTGCATGGGCAATGCTTATTTTGCTTAAAAAGCACGGGCAAATAAGAGGGGTTAAGGATTTTCTGCTTCGTATATTCAAAACCGAAAGCATCTTCAAAACCGCTGTCATTACCGCTGTGTTTTTTATAGGTCATTTTGCTATTGTGATGCTAAGCGGTCAATTTTTGGGGGACACTTGGCTTTTCGCCTTAACGGCCTTGCCGTGGCTTGTGGCCGGCATAATTGGCGGCGGCATGGAGGAACCCGGCTGGAGAGGTTTTTTGCAACCTGCCTTAGATGAGAAATTTCCTTTTATTTTGTCGGCACTCATTGTTGGCGTTGTTTGGGCAGTATGGCATATTCCAGGGTGGTTTGTGCAATCCATAGGCCAATCATACGTGAACTTTTTCTCCTTTACCCTGTATTGCATCGGCCTGTCATTTGTGATGGCGGCGTTATACAAACTGACAAAAAATGTTTTTTCCATTGTTTTATTCCATTCGTGGACGAATGCGATTGGCGGTATTTTTTCGATGGATATTATTCTTACCCCACCGGGATTTACGCTAATTACCATCGTTGCTATACAAATTGTCATTTCTGTTGCGATATACATTTTTGTTGACATCATTGTGAATAAAAAATATAAAAGGGCGTAGTTCCATGCTTACGATTCCCGAAATAAAAAGCGCGGTTGAAAAAATCGCACCGAAATATCCCGTGAAGCAGGTTCAACTCTTTGGTTCATATGCCGATGGCTTTGCCCATCCGGGAAGCGATGTTGATATTATCGTGGAATTTTCACAATGGCCGGTTTCATTATGGACATACTGCGGCTTTCAACAAGCGTTGTCTGACTTGCTTAATATAAAAGTGGATATGATTAAATATCCTTTGTCAAAAGACGCGTCAGAAGAAATGACCATTCAAAAGGTGGTGCATTTATATGGTTGAGCGTGGCAGGAGAAATGACGTAATTACAAAGAAAATTTTAAAGGAAATTAATGATATAGCCAGATATACCAGTGGAATGTCCGCCAATGATTTTTATGCCGATGACAAGACGCAAAAAGCGGTCGCCATGACGCTTATTAATATCGGGGAACTCTCGAAATCATTTTCTTCCGAATTTATCGAAGGCAATAAGAACATCCCATGGAAAGACATACAAGCGACACGTAATATTGCGGCTCATAACTATGAATCATTTGATATGCAAATTGTATGGAAAACAATCAAAGACGATTTACCTGCATTGAAAAAGACACTGGAAGCATTTCGATAGGTTGGTTGTATTTTGGGGAGGAAGCGTTCCCAGCAATCATTTTAATAAAGATATAACCGATTGCAAATAATTGTCCTAAAACCACCACTATACCAGCCGGGTGGGGATGGGGCTTCACGGAGTGAACCCCATCCCCGCCCGGCGGGGAAAACTGTATTTTTACGCACAAGCATATTTTTCACGGAGGTAGTTACACATGAAGGGACCATTTACGGAAAAAGCGCGCCGCGCCATACAAAATTCTCAGGACGCGGCGGTGGCCATGGGCCAATACTATGTGGGCACGGAGCATATTTTGCTGGGGCTGGCCCAGACACACGACGGCATCGCCGCCCAAGCCTTGCAGAATCAGGGGGTCTCCCCCGAGGATATCAAGGCGCGGATTGAAGGGGCCACCGCCCAGCAAAGCGCGCCGGGTGCCGCGCCCAAGGATTTCACCCCCCGGGCCAAGAAGATTTTGGAGATGAGCCAGCAGGAGGCGATGCGGATGCACACGGGCTATATCGGCACCGAGCATCTGCTCATTGCGTTGCTTAAAGAGCAGGAGGGCGCGGCTTTGCGCATTCTGGCGGACCTTTCGTGCAATATTCAAAAGCTCTACGACGATATGATGCACGCCTTGGGCGGCCATCAACAGCAACCCGGCCACGCACATCCCGGTATGCCCTTCCCCATGAACCCCAACGCCATGAAACAGCAGGGCAACCAAACGCCTACCCTGGACAGGTTCAGCCGCGACTTTACCAAGATGGCCCAGGAGAATAAATTTGACCCCATCGTGGGGCGCACCCGGGAAACGGAGCGGGTGATACAGATTCTCACCCGCCGCACGAAGAATAACCCCTGTCTGGTAGGGGACCCCGGCGTGGGCAAGACCGCCATCGCCGAGGGGCTGGCCCAGCGCATTATCTCCGGCGACGTGCCCGAGCCGGTGAAGGACAAGCGCGTGGTACAGCTGGATTTGCCCGGCATGGTGGCGGGGACGAAGTACCGGGGCGAGTTTGAGGAGCGCATCAAGCGGGTGGTGCAGGAAGTGACCACCAGCCCCAATGTGATTCTCTTCATCGACGAGTTGCACACCCTCATCGGCGCGGGTGGCGCGGAGGGTGCCCTGGACGCGGCCAATATTTTGAAGCCCTCGCTGGCCCGGGGCGAGATGCAGGTCATCGGGGCCACGACATTGGACGAATACCGCAAGCACATCGAAAAGGACGCGGCACTGGAGCGGCGTTTCCAGCCCGTCATGGTGGATGAGCCCTCCGAGGAGGAGGCCATCGAAATCCTGCGCGGCATCCGGGACAAGTACGAAGCCCACCACAGCGTGAAAATCGGCGACGACGCCATCGTGGCGGCGGTGCGGTTAAGCGCGCGCTATGTCTCCGACCGCTTTTTGCCGGACAAAGCCATTGATTTGCTGGACGAAACCTGCTCGAAGGTGCGTCTGCGCTCCTACACCGCCCCCCCGGACGTGAAGGCGTTGAAGGAGCAAATCACCGAGCTGGACGCGGAAAAGGAAGCGGCCATCAAGGTGGAGGAATTTGAAAAGGCGGGCCTTCTCAAACAACGGCAAAACGAGCTGAAAAAACGCCTCGACTTGGCCCAGGCCGACTGGATGGCCGCCAATACCAAGTCCCACCACGAGGTGAACGAGGAGGAAATTGCCGACGTGCTGGCCGCCATCACGGGCATCCCCGTGAAACGCCTACAGGAAGAAGAGGGCTCCCGCCTGATGGAAATGGAAGCCACCTTGCACAAGCGCATCATCGGGCAGAACGCGGCGGTGACTACGGTATCGAAGGCCATCCGCCGGGGGCGGGTAGGCTTGAAGAACCCGGCCCGGCCCATCGGCTCCTTTTTGTTCCTGGGCCCCACAGGGGTGGGCAAGACCTACCTCTGCCGCGCCTTGGCGGAAATCCTTTTCGGGGACGAGAACGCCATTATCCGGGTGGATATGTCGGAATTTATGGAAAAACACACGGTTTCGCGGCTCATTGGCTCGCCGCCGGGCTATGTGGGCTATGACGAAGGGGGCCAATTCTCGGAGAAGGTGCGGCGCAAGCCCTATTCCGTGGTGCTTTTCGACGAGGTGGAAAAGGCCCATCCCGATGTGTTCAATGTGCTTTTGCAGGTGCTGGACGAGGGCCATATCACCGACGCCCAGGGCCGCAAAATCAACTTCAAGAATACCGTGATTATCATGACCAGCAACGCCGGGGCGCGGCAAATCGTCTCCCCCAAGACATTGGGCTTCATCCAGTCCGACGACAAGAACCGCTCCTACGAGGACATGAAAAAGCGGGTGATGGACGAGGTGAAGAACCTCTTCCGCCCGGAATTTATCAACAGAATCGACGATATCATCGTCTTCCACCCCCTGGGCGAAGAAGAAGTCCAGCAAATCACCCGCCTGATGCTGAACGAAACCGTGCAACGGGTAAAGGAAAATATGGGCATCACACTCCATTATACCGACGCCTTGGTGGAGCACATCGCCAAGGACGGCTACGACCCGCTATATGGTGCGCGCCCCCTGCGCCGGGCCATCCAGACCCAGGTGGAGGATGAGCTGGCCGAGGACATCCTCCGGGGGAAATTTAAGGAAGAGGACGCCATTACCGTGGACTATATGGACGAAAAAGTCAGCTTGCACGGGGCCCCGTGAAAAAATACGCCTATCTCCACCCGCTTTTGCTAGCACGCGTCACCGCCGAGGAATCCAACAAAAAAGACCCCGCCAAGGCCGCGAAAACGCGCCTGCACCAGATGTATGGCGCGTACCTGTCCCCCACCGCCTGTAAAAAAGCCGGGGCAATCCTTGACGCGCCCGGCCAGCCCCCGGAGTCCCTTCTTTCCCTCCACGCCTCCACCCGGGAACGGCTCCCCCATTACCCGGATTTTTACCGCTTCGTTTTCGCCCATGTCCCGCCCCCCGCGTCCCTGCTGGACCTGGGGTGCGGGTTTAATCCTTTTTCCCTCCCCTTTTTGCTGAAGGCCCTCCCGGAAAATCACCCCTTCGAAGCCTACCACGCCTACGACATCGACACCCAGCAAGCGGCTTTGCTCAACCGCTTTTTCACCTTGCACAGCCTCCCCGCCGCCGCCACCTGCCTGGATTTGGCCGCAGAAATCACCGCGCCCTTCCCCCCGGCCGGCCTGGCCCTCCTCCTCAAGCTCCTCCCCGTGCTGGAGGCCCAACGCGCCGGAGCCGGGTTTGCCCTGGCCCGCGCACTGCCCGTCCCCCACCTCGTCATTTCCTACCCCCTAAAGAGCCTCAGCGGCAAAGAAAAAGGCATGGCGCACCATTACCGCCATACCTTCGAAACCGCCCTACACACAGGCCAGTTATCGCCCTTTACCCTCCGCGCCGAAAAGCAAATCGGCACAGAATGGGTTTACATACTCGAAAAAGTCACTTCTTCCCTGACATCTCCAGAATCAACTTGACCTCGCCTTGGCCGATGCCCATTTCCTTGGCGATATCGGCTAAGGACATGCCCCCCTCGTGTAAATCCTTCACCTTTTTGTGCTTGGGGTTGGTGGTGCGCTTACGGGGTGCGGGCTTTGCCGCCACCGGGGGTGCGGGGGCGATTTCCTTCGGCGCGGGCTCTTCTATTTTCTTTGGGGTAGCCCTGGCTTTTTTTTCAGGCACCGCCGGAATCGCCTCCAGCCTTGCCACCATGGCTTCCATGGCCTTCATAAAGGCCGCCTGCATAGCATCGTTGTCCGGTGTCACGGCTTTGCTTGCCGATACGCTTTCCGCTGTCGCCATGGCCAATTCAGTCACAGCCTCCGGGGGAAGGGCATGGCTCGCCTTCTGCTTTTCCTCCAGCAAATTGTACAAAAATTGCATGGCTTGATATTTCTCGTTTATCTCCTTTTGTACCAGGTTGCCCACCTTGTTCAGTTCCTTCAAGGCGTCGTTGAGCGCGTCGTCGAGCTGTGCCAGTGCCTCCGCCTTTTGCATGACCGCGTCCCGGGTCTGCTCCCGGTTTCGCATCCAAAGCACCGCCCCCACCGCCGCCAAGGCCACAAGGCAAATCCCCACAACCAAAATAATCAACACGACCGTCGCAATGGAATCCAGCATATTATACCCGTATGTCAAACAAGCTCTCCCCAACCACAGCCTGGGGGGACTTTTTCTTAGCCTCGGGCTTTTTCTTCGCGGCATTGCGTTTCGCCGTGTAGCCGCCCCCATATCCCTGGCGTTCGGGGTTTACGTCATTTTTTTCGGTATGCTCGCTTTTTTGTACCTGCTCCTGTTGCTCACGCGCCTGTTTTTCCAACCGGTTGGCAAATTCCTGCATAGTAACCTCGGGGCGGCCCTGATTTTGGGTGCTCCCGGCACGGGCCATATCCGCCGCGTGCTGAATATTCAGCGATATATCAATGGGGCGTACCATACCTATGTCCCCTTCCTACACATTGGGCCCGATGGAAATTTTCTCACCATTATTGCGCAACTTACAGCTGGAAATATCTTCGCGCACCAAAAGCTGGGCACTGCCAATCGTCACCCGCACCCCCGGCCGTATCATATTACTGGCCGAAACCGTACCCACATTCACCGCCAGCTGGCGGGCGATATGGTCTATTTCGTCCTGCATCTTGGTCATCTTGGCGCGGTAGACCATCTTCATATTAATCATTTTAATCAGCATAGCCTTTTTTGATTCATCCAGCGCGTTGCGTTGCTTGGCCAGGTTGAGGGTATTCACGGCCTTGTCGCATTTTTCAAATTCCTCCCGCAGGATGTTAAATTCCTCTACCAGCTCGGCATGGCGTTTCAGCTCCGAGGGGTTGCCCCCCACCTCCACCTCCGTCGCCGTCCCCATGGGGGAGCCGATGGTACGGGCAATCAGCTTCTGCCCGGCGTTCAGCGACCCGCCCACCAGCAAGCCGTTCTTACCCGCCAGCGTAACCGTCCCCTCGCATTTCACATGGCTCTTCAAAATGGAATCCGCCATAATGTTGCCGCCGGCCTTTACCTTACACCCCTCAATGAATTTCGCCGTTATATCCTGTGCTGCGTCCAGCACGGCCTTATCGCCACCCTGGGCACCACTGCCCAATACAATGCTCCCTTTTTCGGAAATAATGGTAGCCGCCTCGCACACGCCGTCAATCTCAACGGTCCCCTTCGCCTTCACCGTGAAGCCGGAGGTAACGTTGCCACGGATAACCACCTGCCCGTTAAATTCTACATTACCTGTGGAGTTGTCTACATTGCCCTGGATTTCAAGCTGGGGAGAAATATTGATTTTCCCCTCCAGGATAAGCAACTGGCCGCTTTCGTCGGCGATAAGATGCAAGCCGTCCTCGGACAATACCGTCCCGCTTCCCATGGGAATGGGCGCGGCTTCCTTCGTCTTGTCCGGCATAACCGGCTTGCCATACACATCAAGGCCGGGCATACCCTCCCGGGGGAGCACCGTCGTAACCAGCACATCGCCCCGGTTGCACAGGCGAAACATATCCAGCTGTTTAAAGTTGACCGAGCCGTCCTCCATGATTTTGGGCTTGGGCTTCAAATTGGAACGGTCAAAATGGAATTGCAAAAACCCATCCGTACCGGGTGTGGGGGCACGCCCCCGGGCGATGGGCATTTTACGTTCGTATTTCCTTTCGCGGGCGATGATGGCAAGCATATCCGGGTCGGGGGCAATCCCCTCCTTTTCAATCAATGCCTTAACATCGTCCTCCGTCATGGTTCGTCCGCCCTCCATAGCCGCGACAAAGGTAATGGTAGCCTCCATCCGGTCTGTTGATACTTCAATGGAAGCAGACTCGTCAAAAGTGTTGGCTCCAGGCAATTGAGCGTCCATGCTACATCCCCCTAATGAATCTAATTAAACAACAACGATTTATATTTACCCAGCTTACCTTGCAGTTTGCTTATCGCCTTTGTGTGAATTTGTGATATGCGCGATTCGGACACGCCCATGATGCTGGAAATCTCTTTCAATGTCAAATCTTCGTAATAATACAGGGTGATAACCTGCTTTTCTTTTTCCGTCAGCCTTTCGATGGCCTCGGCAAGCATCTCCTGCCGTTCCTTCCGCTCGGCCTGTTCCTCGGGTGAATCCTGCTTGTTGCTCACCAATCCGTTGAAGGTGGTTTCATAGTTCTGGTCCAAATGGTCGTCCAGGCTTATCACCGACAAAACAGAGGACTTCTTTATCAAATCCCGGGTCGCCCCAATGTCCAGGCCCAGTTGCTCGGCCAGCTCCTCCTCGTTGGGCTCGCGGCCAAGTGCCTCCTCCAGCTGGGAATATACCTGCTCCATCTGCTTATTTTTCTGGCGCAGGGTACGCGGCACCCAATCCAAACGTCGTATATGGTCGATAATCGCACCGCGTATGCGCCACGATGCGTAGGTTTCAAATTTTACGTCCTTACCATAATCAAATTTGTCAATGGCGTCAATGAGCCCGAAAACCCCATAACCAATCAAATCGTCGTATTCCACATGCTGGCCGATATGCATATGCATCCGCCCCGCCACAAACTTGACCAAGGGCGCGTTTAGGATTATTAACTTTTCTTTCAGTGCGGGGCTCTTGGTCTTCGCATAAGCCTGCCACAATTCCTTGGGGTTTTCCATGGGTGTCCTTTTATTCGCTTGACATATAATCGTGGGAACGGGGGGACGCGGGCACATTGGCGGGTGCGTCGGCCATCACTTCCTCGGGGAGCTCCTCCAGCATATCGTCCATCAACAGCTCGTCATAATTGATTTCTTCGATTTCCGGCGGCGGAAATATCCGCGTTATAATATAATACCGCACCAGATTGCCAAGAAACCAAAAGAACACGATGGCAATGGAAGTCCACATCGCCATGATGAACAAGCTCTCCTGCCGTATCAAGCAAACCGTGATAATCACAACGGCAACTATCATGCATATAAAGATATGCAACTTATCATATCTTTCGTGCGCCAAGCCCCGGCTATCCATTATACCGTTTTTATCCCGCGGCCGACAGACTTAATCACAAAACGGCCGTCATCAGCATAGAGCTCTACCGTCCGGCCATAATTCTCCCCGGTTTCCTTTGCTATCAGGGGGATATTGTTTTTCTTTAGCAAATTGATGCACGCTTCAATGTTGCGGTCGCCGATGCGCAAATTATCATTGGAGGCATTGAAGGCGAACATCTGCGCGCCGCCCGCGATTTTTGCCTTCATGTTTATGCGCCTTGCCCCAAGCTTCTCCATGTCCTTGATTAATTTCGCCATGGCCGTGTCCGCGAACTTGGCCACATTGGAATTATTCTGAATCTGCTTGGAATCCGGTAGCATGATATGCGCCAAACCGGCTATTTTTTCCTTTGCATCGTACAAGGCGATGCCCACGCAAGAGCCCAACCCCAGCGTGGTTAGCGAACCGGGGCTCTTGACGACTTTTAAGTCCGCCATGCCCACGATAATCATATTAGCCGTCATTTTACTCCACTCCCAACGCCCTAAGTATGCGATAGAATGAATGCAAGTTAGGTACTAAAATGAAACAACCCGAACAATCCACATTCTCCTTGCCTTCCTCGGCGGTTACTTGAATCTGCGATTCCAGGAACAGCACGCGGTCGGCCATCTTGCCAAATTCGATGGCAGGTACCGACAGGATGGCCTGCGCCATGTCAATAGCCACAAAGGGAATCGACGGCTTGAAGTTGATATTGGTCAGCCCCGCCATGGAGGACAGGTACGAGCTAATCATGATATTGCCCGCCTCCTCGATAACCGACTGCTCCATCTCATTAAACTCCAGCGAAGTTTCCTCGCGCTCCTCTGGCAGGGGCGCGCCCATGGCACCCATAAACGCCTTCGTAAGGCTCCGCGCAGACTTCAGCGGCATAAGGAACATCATCATTCCTTGAATCTGCCCCGTTACGCTTACCAGTATACCCACAACGATGCTGTCCGGCCCACCCATGAAGTCCGCTACATTGCTAAACTCTACCCATGAAACATTGGGGACGGGCATCGTCACCTTTCGGTTTATGAGCTTAGCCAGCGCGGTGGCGGCGTGGGCTGTCCCCATTGAGCCCAATTCCTTCATTACGTCTAAATGGGAATCGTTGAAAATCTTGTCTGCCGAAAAATTGCTCATACGAATCTTCCTTCCGGGTCCAGCAAATGGTTTTCATTTGCGACGTATTATTTTTTATTTGATTTGTATAAACTTTTTTGGGGGCGTTTTAACAGCTTGCGTTGCTCGTTGTACACATAGCGCACGATACGCTCTTCGTCGGCTTCAGGCAACAGCTCAAAGCTGATGCCGTAGGTGTAGGGGTATTTTATATTGTCCGGCACGTGCTTTTTCATACGGATTTGCCCGAAGGCCATTATATATTCTTCATCCAGGTTCAAGTCAATCCTCAGCAGCACATTATCGGGGATATTCGCCTTGGTTACTATTTTTATCCCGCCGCTGGAAAGGTCTCTTATCACGCCTTCAATGCGGGGGCTTTGCCGGCCGTCGTCGGCGATAACATTAAACGTAAAGGGCAACGTGCACGCAAAACGGAAGGCATTGCGGCGTTGTATCTTTTCACCGGGTGCGTCTATAGAGAAGCGGAGCATATGGAAGCCGTCAATTTTCACCGCTTCCATGAGCTTGCCCTCAAAATTAATCTGCGCCCCTTCAGAGATAAAGCAAAGCTTATATAGATTGCGCTCTACGAGCTTTACACGCGCTCCCTTCTCCAGTGGGGCGTGGATTAGAATGGTGTTATTGTCCTCCACCACTTCTACCCTCGTCATGTACGGTTTAATTTGTGGGTCTGCACCCTTGCGTGACAGTTGCACCTGGGTCCCAGTCTTAATATCCTTCAAAAACACGGCATACCTCGTCAGTTATTGAATCGGCCAATCAATTTTAACACAAATGAATAGATACTGTTCTTTTTCTCTGCCATCACCTGTAGCAGGTCGTTGGAGATATCGTTGATTCGCTTCGCGCTGTCGGAAGAAGGGTACGCCATGGTCACGGGCTTTTGCTTGCGTACCGCCCGGGCCAGGTAAGTATCATAGGGAATCGTACCCAGGGGCACAAGCTTTATGCCCAGGAAGCGTTCGCATACGCCGCTCAACTTTTCCTGCACCTCTTCGGCCTCCGCGTCGGAATCGGCGCAGTTTACGATGAGCTTCAGCTCTGTGATGTGGGGTGCGGTGTTGCGTATGGATTTGATTAGCGCGTAGGCATCAGCGATGGCGGTGGGGTCAGGGGTGGTGATAATCACGGTTTCGTCCGCGGCCTTGATGAAATTGACCACCGCGTTGGACAGCCCTGCCCGGGTATCTATGATAATACAATCCGCCAGGTCGTCCAGTTTAATAAACCCGGCGGTAAGCTGTGCCAGCTGTTTATCCGACATTTCGTGCAGGTTGAGCATCCCCGTGCCGCCGGAGAGGAACATAATATCCAGCGGGCCCTTGGTCAACGCCATTTCAATGCTGGCTGTGCCGTGAAGTACATCGGCCACCGTATGCTTGGGATGTATGCCCAGTAATATTTCTATGTTGGCCAAACCAAAATCAGCATCTATGATAACCACACGTTTGCCCATTTTGCGCATACAAACGGCAAGGTTGGTTACAAAATTGGACTTGCCAACCCCGCCCTTACCGCTAGCCACCGCATACACGCGGGCCGACATGGTGGGCCTTGGGGCTTCCTCTTGCCTGCGTTGCAGGACAAGGTCGCGTAGGGTTTTGGCTTGGTCTGTCACTCGGGGCCGCCTTCCTGCTTCCCATAGGGAACCTCTCCTGTGAGACCCAGTAGGGATTTGGCGATGTTGTCGGGCTTGATGGCGTCAAAATCCTCCGGCACGCTTTGGCCAAAGGTGATGTATGCGGGTTTTTTACCCGTAAGGCAACAAAGGTTGACCAGGTTGCCCAGGGTGTCGGATTCATCCAGCTTGGTAAAAATTAAATCAAAGTCTGTTATGGTGGCGTAGGTGTTGACAATACTGGCCAATTCCCTGTAGCGGGTGGCCACGCTTAGCACCAAATAACGTACGCTGTCGGGTATGCCGTCCAGCACCTGCTTCAGCTCCGCTAGATTTTCCTTGTTCTTGTGGGAACGGCCGGCGGTGTCTATCAGCACGATGTCATTGGGGGGCATCAGGCTGTTGACTTGGTCGGCGGCTTCCTCCGGCTTGTAAACGGTGCGTATCTCCAGCCCAAGGATGTCGGCGTAGGTCTTTAGCTGCTCTACGGCGGCGATGCGATAGGTGTCCGCCGTCACCAGCCCCACCCGCAAGTCGTGGTTGAGGGCGAGGAGGGAGGACAGCTTTGCGATGGTTGTGGTCTTGCCCACCCCTGTAGGGCCCATGAAGACCACGGTTTGCGGGGCGGGCTTCTCCGGGTTCACCAAGGTGGGGTCGCTTAACAGCTCCACGATATTGGCATATACGACTTTCACGATTTCCTTTACGTCGGTTTGGGTGGGGGCTATGTTGGCCAAATCGCCGAGCAGGCGGATGGCCACCTCGGGCAGTACATCCTGGGAGATGAGGGTGTCATAAAATGTCTGTACCAGTGGATTATTAAACTTACCGCTTTCGGCGGCGGCACTGACCAGGGTTTTATTTTTATTTTTACCATTTTTTTTGCTTGCGGGTTTATTTTCAGGCGGGGGCGAGGGCTCGGGCTTGCTTTCCTCGGCGATGGCTTCGGTTTTCAGCGTGGCCTTGCGGGCCTCCTGTAACAAAAGGGACAGGGATTCTTCAATGGAGTCCTCGTTCTTCGTGGTTTTCAGCGCGTCCCGGGCGGCTTGCAAAATAGGCGGGGTGGGGACTTCCTCCTTGGGTGTGAAGGTTTCGTCCGACTCATAGGCGGCGGTGACGACGAGCTTGGGCTTCATAAACCAGCCGAAGGGCAGGGGATAAGGCTTCGAACGGGTGCTGACAACGGTGGCGTTGGGCCCCATTTCGGCGCGGATTTCGGCTAGGATTGCCTGCTCGTTTTTGCCTTCGAAACGTTTTACCCTCATGATACGCTAACCATCCCTACCGATTGAAGTTCCGCCGCTTGGTCGATTTCGCCGTAGCTGAGCACGATTAAATCCGGAGCCACTTCATCCACCAGCCGCTTGAAGTACATCCGTACGAAGGGCGAGGTGAGGATGATGGGCATGACGCCAAGGGACGTGAGTTTGCTGACTTCTTTTTTCAGGCTGTCGAAAATGCGGTGCGAAACCTGCTGGTCCAAGGCCACGAAACTGCCGATTTCTGTTTTTTGAATGTTGCCGGTGAGCATCTGCTCCAAAGCGGGGTCCAAGGTAATGACGGTGTTGGCCCCCTGGGTGAAGAATTTGCGTGAAATGGAGCGGCGCAAATTGGCGCGTACATATTCCGTAAGCATATCCGTATCCCGGGTGATGGGCGCGTGGTCGGCCAGGGTTTCCAATATAGTGACCAAGTCGCGGATGGATACCCCTTCCCGGATAAGATTGGAAAGCACCTTTTGCACCTCGCCCACGGCCATATACTTGGGGATGAGCTCGTCTACCAGCACGGGGTGGGATTCCTTCACGTGGTTGATGCGCTTTTGCACATCCTGGCGGGAAAGGAGCTCATGCAGGTGGTTGCGGATAACCCCGGTAAGATGGGTGGCGATAATGGCCGGGGGGTCTACCACGGTATAGCCCAGGGCCTCGGCGCGCTCGCGCTGGGATTCGCTTATCCACAGGGCGGGCTGGCCCATATAGGGCTCTATGGTTTCGATACCGTCTATCTCTTCTTCGACATAACCCGAGTTCATGGCCATGTAGTGGTCAAACATGATTTCGCCCCCGGCCACTTCGTCGCCCTTTATGTAGACCGCGTATTGGTTGGGGGAGAGTTTGATATTATCCAGCAGACGGATTTGGGGGATGATGACGCCCAGCTCCTTGGCTATATTGCGGCGTATCATGATAACGCGCTCCAGTAAATCACCGCCTTGGCTGGCCTCCACCAGGGGAATCAAGCCATAGCCAAAGCACAGTAAAATCGGGTCTACGTCGATTTGGTTCATCATTTCGTCCATGGGGCGGCGTAGCTCGTCTCCTTCCACGTCATCGGTTGTGATTTCGGTTTCGATGGCGGCGATGGTTTCCTGCTTGCGCATGGCCAGGCCCAAAAACATGATGGCAATGCCGGTGGGCATAAAGAACATGGCGGGCAAGCCGCTACCCAACCCCCCCACAAAGCCCATCACGAACAGTGCGCCGCCGGTGATAAGCAATACCAGGGGACGGGCGAAGAGCTGCTTGGTTACGGAGTCGGTGATTTCGTCCTCCATGGTGGCCTTGGTTACGATAAGGCCGGTGGCAAAGGAAATCAAAATGGCGGGCATCTGGGATACCAGGCCGTCGCCGATGGACAGGAGGAAGAACACGTTCACCGCGTCGCCGATGGAATAGCCCATTTGGGTGGAGCCGATGATAATTCCGCCAACGATATTAATAAACATCAGGATTATACTGAATATGGCGTCCCCTTTTACAAATTTGACCGCGCCGTCCATGGAGCCGTAGAAATTGGATTCGTCCTGGATTTTCTTGCGGCGGGCCTTGGCTTCCTCTTCGTCGATTAAGCCCGTGTTCAGGTCGGCGTCGATGGCCATTTGCTTACCGGGCATGGCGTCCAAAGTAAAGCGGGCGGTGACTTCCGCCACGCGCTCGGAGCCCTTGGTGATGACGATGAAGTTCACCAATACGATGATAAGGAAGATGATGGTACCGACCACGATATTGCCCGCGGCCACGGTTTCGCCGAAGAAGCCGATGACCCGGCCCGCGTAGCCCTCTGTAAGAATCAGGCGCGTGGTGGTGACGCTTAGCACGATACGGAACATGGTGATAATGAGCAAAATGGTGGGGAAGAGGGACATCTCCAAGGATTCCCGGGAGTATAGGGCATTGAGTATAATAATAATGGCTATGGTAATAACTGCCATCAAAAGAAAATCCACCAGCCCCGTGGGCATCGGCAATACAATAGCCAAAACCATGGTAATAACAAATATGCCGATAAGGGATTCTTTTCTCATGAAAGACGACACGGGATGCCTACTTTCCTGCTAAAATTATACAATGCGCCCGAGATACACGTAAGTATAACCCAACAGGCTTGACTAGGCAATGGGTAAACGCTGGATAGAATGTAATTATAAATTGCACACACCCGGGGTAAATTTTAGTAGACTTCCGTGATGGACAGGGATTTGTCACTGGCCAAATCGACGACCACGCCTTGGCTTGTGAGGATGATGGGGCGGGCGATGCTTTGGGGGTGGATATGGACTACCTCGCCTGTGTCGCCGTTGGAGAGCCTGACGAAATAGTTTTTATATGAATGGGCGATTTTGTTGATGAACAAAAGGAGATATTCCGTATGTAGCTCACCGAAGAATTTGTTTTCGAAGAAGTCCAGTATTTCAAAGGGGCAAACTTTTTTGCGGTAGCTGCGGTTGGCGGTCATGGCGTCATAGATATCGCATATGGTGACGATGCTGGTCATGCTGCTTATTTTGTCGCTGGCCATCCTTGCCGGATAGCCGGAGCCGTCGATTTTTTCGTGGTGCATTAGGGCGGCGTGCTGTATCTCCTTGTCCATGTTTTGTGCGGACAAAATGTCATACCCCAGCTGGGGATGGGTTTTCATAATGGCAAATTCCTCGTCCGTCAGCCGCCCCGGCTTGTTAATAATTTCCGGCGGGATGCGTGTTTTGCCCACATCGTGCAACATCCCCGCGACGGTTAGGATTTTCAGTTCGTGGGGCTCCAGGGCAAGCCATTGGCCAAACAGGTTGCACAGCAAAGACACATTGATGCTGTGGCCATAGGTCACGTCGTCGGTCCCCTCCATGAAGCTGAGAAAGGTGAGGAGGTCCTTTTTATCGGTGAGTTCGGACATAATGGAGTCGGTTTGGCTAACGATTGCGTCAACGTCAACAATGCCTCCGTTGCTGATGTCTTGTATCAGCTTTACGGATTCTTCCTTTTTTTCCTCGTAGGATTGGGCGAAGGCTTGGAAATTCGCTTTGTTTTCGGTAATGGGCGTAGCGGGCGGGGCTTCCTTGGGTGGGGTCTGCTGGGGCGGGGGCTCCTCGGGAAGCGTTTCCTCGGGCGGGGGTTCGGCTTTTTTTTGACGGTTCATCACACCGGCTGTGCGGATGCGCTGGATGTTTTTTTCCGTCAGAATGGTTCCCTTTTCCAACAGCAAGTCACCCGATTTGGTGTACACGTTTGCACCCAAACGTACCCCCGGCTTGATTTCAAGAGTTTGGTCAATTTTTTTACTCATGCACCATACCCCCTGTTTTCCATTAAAATATATCACTTGTCCCCGGATATAGGCAAGTTCGCATTTGCGCGGGTGGGCGCAATGGTGTATCTTGCAAAAAAGGGGTGAGGTTGTGCCAAGGCGGATAATTTACATAGAGGCGGGCGCGGGGGGCGTGTGGGTATATACCCCCGGCGGGGGATATGAAGTACTGCCCTTTGAAGCGCATGTTTTCGGTGACGGAGAAAGCATGATACAGGCCCTGAGCCCGGATTTTGTGGGGACAGTGGCCGGAATGCGAAAGGGGCTGGTGCCGCCGGAGTTGGTGCTGGTGGCCAACACGCCCCGAACCATTGTCCGGGTGGCGGACATGCCCGAAGGCAATAAAAAACTGACCGCCGAGGCGAAGTGGGAGCTGGTGCGCCAGGCGTTCCCTCTGGGTGCGGCGGTGAACGAGGAAAGCCATGTCTTTGACGGGTGCGTGTACCGGAACGGGGAGGGCGCGGCGCGGTTTTTCATGGCGGCGTTGCCTGTGGAGATGGCCGACGGAATTACCCGGTTGGGTGCGGCGGTAGCGGGGGGCGCGAAACGGCTGGCGCGGCTGGAGTGCATGGAGCATGTGCTGTTCCGGCGGCTTTGCTTGCGGGAGGCCGTGGCGGGGGTGCAGTGGGTGATTTTCCCCCAGGAGGCGGGACTGCGGGTGCTGACGATGGCGGATGGCTTACCCTTGGGGGCGCATTTCCTGCCCCTTTTGCCGGAAATACGGGAGGGGGCCTGGTTGCGGGCGTGGGAAGAGGATACCCCGGAGCGGGCCTTGTTCCTATCCCGCCCGGATTGGATGCATTTTTGGGATGCGGACCGGGGATGGCTGATTACCTTTTGTGCCCGGCATGGCATGGAGATGGGGAAATTAACAATGAATAAGCTCCCGGCGTAGGATAAAGGAAAGTATTTTCCGCTTCGCGGAGACCGGAGGCTACCATGGAAATTACCGCCAAGACCTTCCCCTACAACACGGGCGTCGTCACACGCAAGCAATTTGACGACCATCTCACCCTGTACAACGGCTATGTGAAAAAAACGAATGAAATCGCACATACCCTTGCCGTCAACCCGGAGCGCGAAAGTGCCAACGCCACCCAAAGCCATTATCGCGGCTTGAAGCGCGGCCAGACCTACGCCCTGGACGGCGTAATCCTCCACGAGCTCTACTTTGAAAACCTTGGGGAAAAAACCACCCCCATGGGTAAGAAGACCCAGAAGCTCCTGGAAATGTACTTCGGCGGCGTGGACAAATGGCGGGAGGACTTTATCGCCTGTGCCCTATCTGCCCGGGGCTGGTGCGTGCTGTCCTACGAACAGCGCACCCAAGCCTGCCACAATTTCCTTTTCGATTCCCACGACAATGGCCCCATTATCCTCGCCTACCCCCTCATCGCGCTGGATATGTACGAACACGCCTACTTCCTGGATTACGGCACAGACAAAGCCGCCTATATCAACCGCTTTATCAGCCAAATCCCATGGGATACCGTGGAGAAGCGTGTGGGGGCGGTCATGCAGTGAAATAATTTGCACATTTTATAAGCGGCGTGTTAGAATGCGCGGGCAATAAAGAAACGCAGTGACCGTGCGGTGTCTCACCACCCACGGCGAGTGTAGGGATTCAAGACATCGCCTAACACACACAGGCTCGCGCCTGCCACTACGCAACCACAGTGTAGCATTGAAATTTGCCGGATTCAATAACATGCCTGTATTTGTGACATGTCATCTGTGCATATTGTTTTGTTTTATTGGGTTGGTGTGGTGTAGCGGCAAGGGCTTGATGATTTTCTTGGATAGTTCAAGGTGTGTATAGGCGATGGCAGTTCTCTGCCGTTCCTACACACCTTTTTTATTACCAGCCAGCCTGTGGGGCGAAGTGTAATAGCTTCGCCCTGGGGGAATGGCTACATAGGGGATGGTGGGTTTGAAGATATTAAATGCTTTGCATCGTGTACTGGGTGCGAAGTTTAAGCTGGCTGTCGTCATCGGGATACCGGTGTTGATTATTTCCGTGGCGTCCATTGGCTTCAGCGGATTCAACCTAGTGCGCAATCTGCTCTTTACCGACCCGGGGATTGAAAATGTAACCGTGGAAGCCCTTGAGGATATTTTCTTCGATGTATTCAATGTTACGACATTGGAAATAGAATCGCGGAATCAATCTGTGCTGGACATTGTACCCGGCGGCTTTGTAAACCCCGGCACCATTACCCTTGTGCTGGAATATGACTCCACCGTAACCTTTGGGATGCGCGACGCCGACCGGATGCGAATGCGCAGAATCGGTGATGTTTTATTTGTGGATTCGTCAAGCATTTACATTCAAGTAATAAATGCGTCAGTCAGAAATTTCCAAAGGACGCGGGCAATCCGAAGCAATCCCCTTCTCCGGTTCAACGCCTCTGTAATGGACCAGATATTTGAAGCACAACGGGGCTATGAAGCCGTCGCCGCCCAGCGGCTGGACAATGCACGCAACCGGGAAACGGCCATGCGTAATTTTATGTCTACCTTCGAAGCTATTGGCTCGGGGGTCGGGCTTACCGTTATTTGGGAATGAGGAGGAACCGCCATGTTAAAGAAGTTATTTATTTTCGCCATTTTTATCCTGTTAGCCACCGCCGCCGGGTGCAGCCGTGCCGATGAAGAGGAATGCACCCGGGAACAGGAGGAAATCAACCTGTTGCGGGCGGAGGCGGGTTTCGCCGTCCAAAACGAGCGTTTCGCAAGCGCGATTCGGCTTCTTGATTACTTGGGGGATTTCCCAGAGGCAGAGGGCTTGCGCCGGGATGCGGAATACGGGATGCACCGCGCCAGCGTCATAAGGCGGGTCGGGGAGGCCCTGGATTCCCATAATTATGCCTATGCACTGGAAATTCTGAATGCAAACCCGGATTTTGACGATGACATGGGCTTTAGGAACAGGGCATTAACCGCAATCATCATGGAGACCACCGAAACGGAAACGGCGGACATTACACTTGAAGCCCTGCAAGGCTCTGTGGCCGAAATGTTTCAAGTTACCTCGCTGGTCATTGAATCCAGGAATCAAACCATGACCACCGTGGTACCGGGTGGCTTCGCCAATCCGGGTGAAATAACGCTTATCATGGAGTTCGATTCAACGGTGGAGTTTGGGGTGGCAAATCCACAGCGCATTGTCATGCATGTTGTGGACGGCGTTGTACACATTACCCGGTCATCCATACACATTGAAGTACTGCATTCCTCCGTCAGGAATTTTGAGCAAATCAAAGCTATCCGCTCCAACCCGCTGGTATCCTTTACCGCCGCCGTAAACCAGCAAATCTTCGATGCCCAAGCCGCAATGGAAGAAGAAATGGCAAGAAGATTCGTCAACGAAATGACCATTGACTCCGCCAGAAGAAGCTTCATGAACTCCCTGGAAGCCTTCATACGCGGCATGGGCTTGGCCGTGCATTGGGTGTAACAGTTATTTTATATCGTCAAACAACGCCGGTACGCGCCGCTTAAATTCGTCCAGCAGGGGCCTCGCGATTTCCCGCATTTGGGGGTGCGAGGCTTTGTCTGTGCGTAGCTTGAAGAAGTGCCGCCATTGCCGCATGTTCATGGTGGTGATGATTTCCGTTTTCAGGCTGTTGGGTAGCACGCTCCGAGCCTCTTCCGGGGTCGCGCCCAGGTCGAGGAGCTTCATGTAGGCGGCTTCGATATCTTGCATGGTTTGTTGCCACAGCCGGTATTTGTCCCCGTCCTCGTCCCAAAAATAGGGGCGTATGAACGTGAGTTCGTTGCCGAATTTATCCTTGGCGTAGTTGCAATAGCGGGTGCTTTCCTGGCTGTAGCTGGCGATGCGGTGGCGCACGATTTCGTGGGTCACGCCCCGGTCGCATATGATTTTCACCGTTGCCTTGCCGTGCTCTACCACAGATTCGTGTCCGCGCTTAATCAGCCTGCGCACAAAGGCGGCGGCGGAATCCTCCGTGATGCCGGCCTCGCTCTTGTAACAGGTGCGTCCGGCAAGCTCGATGTCCTTCAGCATTTCCACACCGTCAAAGGTGCCGATGATTTCAAAGGTGGGGGGGATTATTTTCATGGTGGGTTTCCTTTCGTTTGCGTTTGTAATCATTATAGCCCAATTATGAACCAAGACAAGTTATAGCCGAAACGCGTTATTTATATGATGTGCGCTGTAAAGGGCGGAGATAACGCAGTTCGGATAATTTTACCATAAAAATACCAAAATTATGGTAGAATGACTTTACTAGCTGAATAAACGAAACAAAGGGCGCACTGTTATATACCACTACGAGCGTGGCACGTGCGTAAAATTTATATTTTTGGAGGTTATATGATGGTTGCAAAGCAAGAAAAAATGAGCAATGCAGAGTGGAAAAAGTGTTTTGATAAAAATAACAGACCGCACAATTCGAATAATGGTATGCTTGGCTTTTGGAAAGGTTTTTGGACAGATGAAACATTAAAAATGTTTGAAGATTTTTCAAACGAACTTTCCGATAAATTTAAGCTCGCACTTACTCATATAAATTATACAGTTATGTATGGTTGGAAATTCAGTTATTCATATTCGGGTTTTGTACTGGTGAAAAATGTATATATTTTTGATGATTGTTTTGGTATTGATAAAATAATTGTCAAAAGTAAAGCGGATTATCAAACAGCTCTAGTTTATGTAGCTTCGATTTATACGGATGACTTCATAAGAGAAACCAAAGAAAAAATATCTATAAGAAATAAAAAACAAGCCGAACGCTCAAAGCGTCTTATGGTACGCAGAAAAGAGGAGTTAAACAAAATTCTTGAGAGTGTTGAGCCGGAAAAACTTAACAGGTTCAGGTGGTCGCCATGTGTTTCCCGAGAGAGCATAAAAAAGCTGCACAATCTGGACGCGAAGCGGATATACGATGAAGAGCTTGTAGATGAAGTCGGTTACGCTATGTACGCCCGATGCCTTCAAGGCAGAGATGAAACGCTATTAAATTATAATGGAAAATTATTATGCCATAATTGTAGAAAAGTCCATGTTTCCCCTGCAAATGGCATTATTAGTTGTTCATGTGGTCATACATATATTTTCCGTGAGTACAGAAAAAGTTTCCAAAAGGCGAAAATGCCTTCGGGTTCTGCAACTCCGTTTTTTAATGAATTTATAAATAAATGGGAAAGGGCGAAAACATATCAAGATAAAATGTTGTCGATTGATTATGTAATTCATGAATGTCACGTTAATATGATTTCAAATGTAAAGCGAGGGTTCGCAGGGTGCAATTTAATACAGGGAAACAAAAAACAAGTGTCCGAACTTATCCTTGAATTGGCTTATAAATAGTTTCCATTTCTTGTAATTCCCATTAAAAGAAACTATAATGCCCGGAATAGCAAGTACTAAAGGAAAAAAGGAAGGTTGTCATGAAACGAATTTACGCAGGTGTATTGATTTTTATTTTATGTATCCTTGGGGCGTCGGGTTGCGGACGCGTGACGGAGAACGGGGAGGACAATGGCCTGGGCTTGTACGGCGAAAGGGGTATAGGCGAAGGCGCACCGGGGGAAGCATCTCCGGGCGATACGGCGGATATAAACGACGACCCCACCGTGGCCCGTGTCAACGGGGTATATATTTTGGCCAGCGACATGAAGATTCATCTGCCACAGGTGGAGGAGCGCATGGTTTGGGAATTTTTCATGACCTACGGGGAATGGGAACTTGACCCGGAAATGCCCCACCCCAGCGGCGTGAGCTTCGGCCGCGCCATGCGGGAGGAAGCGGTGCGGATGGCGGCGTTTTATACCGTGTTCAACGCCTACGCCCGGGAGCTGGGCATCGCGCTCATGCCCTTTGAGCAGGAGATGATTGACGCGGAGCTGGCCTTCTTGGTGGAGCATTTTGGGGAATTGGAATTTGACGCGCTACTACGGGAGGAAGGCTTTCGCAACGCCCAGCACTTGGCGGAGCTCTACGCCTCGCAGATTATATTGGACAATTTGGTTACGGCCATCCTGACGGACCCGGAGGAATTTCGCCGCTTCGAGGGCCTCATCCCCCCCGAGGACACCGTGCCGGAATTACTGGGTGCCAAGCATATTCTGGCTAACTTTGACAACTTCGACAGCGAAGCCGACGCCGAAGCCTTTGCCTATGCCTTGCTGGCGCGTGTGCTGGCGGGGGAGGATTTTGACATGCTGGTGGCCCAATACGGCCAAGACCATGGAATGCATACTTTTGTCAACGGCTATTCCTTCGCCGCCGGCGATATGGTGCCCGAATTTGAAGCCGCCACCCGCGCACTGGAGCTCGGTGAAATCAGCGGCCTGGTGGAAAGCGAATTTGGCATTCACATCATTAAGCGCACCGAGCCCAACGTGTACGACTGGCATATGCTACACAATACCCAGCCCCGTTCTTTGCAAGAGCGCATGACGCAAGCCATCTTCCGCGGGCTGGAGCAAATGGTGGACGACGCGGAAATTATATTTTTACCGGGGCTGGACGCGTAGCGACAGCTCCTCCAGTTGGGCGGCTTCCACCTCTCCCGGCGCGTGGGTCATGGGGCAGGAGCCGTCCTTTACCTTGGGGAAGGCGATGACCTCACGCAGGGAGGCCATGCCGGTAAGGTTCATCACCAGGCGGTCCAGGCCCATGGCAATGCCGCCATGGGGAGGCGTGCCGTATTGCAAGGCTTCCAGAAAATGGCCGAAGCCCGCCTTCATGCGCTCGGGGGTGAAGCCCAAGGCGGCGAACATGCGGTTTTGCAAGTCCTGCCGGTGGATACGTATGCTTCCGCCGGCTTGCTCCGTGCCGTTTAGCACCAGGTCATATTGGCGGGCCCGTACCGCGCCGGGGTCCGTTTCCAGCAGGTGCTCGTCCTCCTCCAGCGGTGCGGTGAAGGGATGATGGGCCGCGTAGTAGCGTTTATCCTCGGGGGAATACTCGAACAGGGGGAATTGCGTCACCCACAGGAAATTAAATTCCGTGGGGACTTCGGGTAGCAGACGCTTGCCCAAGGCCACCCGCACCGCGCCCAGAGCCAGCCGGGCGGTTTCATGGGTGTCGGCGCACAGCAGGATTAAATCCCCCGGCTTCGCGTGGAAGGCCGCCAGGATTTCCCCCGTTTGCCCCTCGTCGAAGAACTTCGATACGGTGGATTTCACCGTGCCATCCTCCATCAGATTTATCCACGCCAGCCCCTTGGCGTTTTCGCCCCGGGCGATTTCCACCAAAGCGTCGATTTGCTTCCGGGGCAAGGCCGCGCAACCCGTTGCGTTGATGCCGCGCACGCTCCCGCCGTTTTCCAACGCGGCGGCGAACACCTGGAACGCCGTTTCCCGTATCACAGGCAGATGGGAAATATCCACCAGCTCCATGCCGTAGCGGGTGTCGGGCTTGTCCGTGCCGTAGCGTTCCATGGCGGTGTGCCAGGGTATGCGGGGGAAGGGGGTCTCCAGTTCAATGCCCATGGCCTCCTGGAAGACGCGCTTCATCAGGCCCTCGGTCATGGCCCACACATCCTCTTCCTCCACGAAGGACGCTTCAATGTCCACCTGGGTGAACTCGGGCTGACGGTCCGCGCGCAAATCCTCGTCCCGGAAGCATTTCGCAATTTGAAAATACTTATCCAGCCCCGCCACCATCAGGAGCTGTTTCAGCTGTTGAGGGGACTGGGGCAAAGCGTAAAAGCCGCCGGGGTGCAAGCGCGAGGGCACCAGATAATCCCGCGCCCCCTCCGGGGAGGAGTTGGTCAGATAAGGGGTTTCGATTTCCAGGAAGCCGGATTCGGAAAGATACCGGCGGATACTTTGCGCCACGGTATGCCGGAGTGTCATCACCCGCTGTACCTCCGGGCGGCGCAGGTCCAGGTAGCGGTACTTGAGCCGCATGTCCAGGCCCACATTTTCGTCAGACACGGTAAAGGGCGGCAACTCGGACTCGGACAAAATACGCAGTGCCGCCACGTCGATTTCAATTTCCCCTGTGGGCATTTCCGGGTTCACATTTTGCGTGGTGCGGGCGATGACCGTCCCCGTAACCGCGACAACAAACTCCCCCCGTATCTCCTTGGCCAGCGCGTACAACGCCGGGGCGCGGTTTTCGTCCACCACCACCTGCACCAGCCCGGTGCGGTCGCGCAACACAATAAAAAATAACTGGCTCATATCCCGCCGCTTGTTCACCCAGCCCATAACCGTAACGCTTTGGCCGATGTCCGCCGCCGTGATTTCGCCGCAGTAGTGCGAGCGTTTCATGCCCTTCATGCTTTCACCCATGTGGATTCTCCTTGAGGTTAATTAGTTAAAGACCGCCCGCGCCACGTGCACCCCCGCCGCGCCGGCCTGGGCCAGCCCACGGGTGGTGCCCGCGCCGTCGCCGCCGCAGTACAGGCCGGAAATCCGGGTTTGCAAATTTCCGTCCAAGTCGGGGCGGGCAGAATAGAATTTGGCTTCCACGCCGTAAAAGAGGGTATGCTCGGAGGCAAAACCCGGGGTGACTTTGTCCAGGGCATGGGTCATTTCGATTAGGCTTTTCATGGTGTTGTAGGGGAGGACAAGGCCCAGGTCGCCGGGGGCGGCCTCTTTTAGTGTGGGCGTGAGGAAGCCCTCCTTGATGCGGGTGGGGGTGGAGCGTCTGCCCCGCAGGATGTCCCCCAGCCGCTGAATAATGACACTGCCGCCGGAAAGGTCGTTGGCCCGCTTGCAGATTTCCCTGGCGTATTCATTAGGCTGGTTGAAAGGGCGGGTGAACTGGTGGGACACCAGCAAGGCGAGATTGGTATTCTTCGAGCCCAGGGCCTCGTCCCGGAAGGCATGGCCATTGACAGCCATAACACCGCCATGGTTCTCCAGCACCACATAACCCGAGGGGTTGGCGCAAAAGGTGCGCACCACGGTCCCGGTGGAGGAATTGAACAACAGCTTGGCTTCATATAGATGCCGGTTAATATCCTGCATGATAATGTCGGTGGTTTCGGCCCGTACGCCGATGTCTACCTGGTTTATCCATACCTGTATACCGCGCTGGGTGAGCAACCGCTCCAGCCAGGCGGAGCCGTTGCGGCCGGGGGCAAGCAACACGTGAGGAGCATGGTATTCCTGCCCCTGGGCGGTGACAACCCCGGCTATCTTCCCCTTGGCGCAAAGCAAAATATCCGCCACCTCGGTGGCGAAGCGCATTTCAATGTTGTTTTTCATGTCGTCATACATGGCCTGTAAAACCATCAGGTTCATTTCCGTGCCCAAATGGCGCACCTTGGCACGGAGGAGCTTTAGCCCCGCGCTGTAGGCCGTGCGTTCGATGTCGCGCACTGCGTCGGTTTCCGGGTCGGTGATTTCCTTGGGCGCGCCATAGTGCAGGTTAATTTTGTCCACGTAGTCAATGCGCTCCAGTAATTGCTGGGCGGGCATATATTCCCCCAGCCAGCCGCCAAACTCCGTGGTAATATTAAATTTCCCGTCGGAATAAGCCCCCGCGCCGCCAAAGCCGCTGGTAATCGAACAGGCCGGGGTACAGCCCGGCTTGGGGCAAATCTTTACATGCCCCTGGGAAATGGGGCAGGAACGCTCGTAGATGCCTTTGCCCAGCTCAAGCACGAGAATCTTAGCCTTGGGCGCGATTTTATGGGCTTCGTAGGCGGCGAAGATGCCGCAGGGACCCGCACCCACGATGATAAAGTCGTACTGCATTTTGATTAGCTCCTATGTGTTAAAGGTCTTCTAATTAATAATATGGGTTTGTGTGTGCTTTGTCAAAGAAACAACGGCCTTTTGCCCAACAGGAAATCCTCCAAGCCAAGATGTGCACTGCCAATAACAAGGGAGCGAGCCTCGGGATATTGCCGTTTGAAAATAAGGCTCCCCCCGACGTTTTTTATTTTTCCGCTTTTTACCTCTATGGCCGTTAGTTGCGCACCTTTTTTAATGACAAAGTCTACCTCGTGCCCGCGCTCGCGCCACCAAAATAGGTCAAAGCCTTCCTCTTTGCTTCTGGCAAGCAAGTACGCGCCTACCGCACTTTCTGCAAGCCGGCCTTTGTCAGAGGCACTTTCAAGCAACCGCTGTCTGTTCGCCCCGTGTGCGTAGGTCATTAAGGATGTATCATACACCATGAACCTCGGCGCGCTTTTACGCCTGCGTATTTGACTACCGGAATAATTTTGTAAGCCGGTAAGCATATTTGCCTTGCCCAGAAGGTCAAGATAGTGGGCCAATGTCACCGTGTTACCCACATCTTGAAGCTGCCCGAGTATTTTTGTAAACGATAGCTCCTGCGCGCTGTACCCGGCACCGAGCATAAAAAGCGAGCGTAGGAGCGCGGGCTTCCGCACTTCTTCCATCATTAAGACATCCTGTGAAATGGTGGGCTCCACGATGGACGCGCCCATATACCGTGCCCAACGATTTTCGTCCTTTATAAGCGCGGCCGCGCCGGGATAACCGCCGAAAAACAAAAAATCGTCCAAAGTATATCCAAAGGCTTCCTTGCATTCGCCATAACTCCAATGGGGGCAGTATAAAACCTCGAACCTGCCCATCAGGGATTCTGCCAACCCTTTTTGCAAAAGGAGCGGCGAAGAGCCCATGAGGATTACCTTCAACGGTAGGCTTACCCTTGTGTCCTCATCCCAAAGCAATTTAACGACGGATGACCAATTGGGTATTTTTTGTATTTCGTCTATTACGAGAATACCTTCAGCCGCCTTAAAGCCACGCGCCTGCTCCCATTCATTGCGGAGCCATTCGGTTTGCGCCAAGCCGGGTTCGTCCGCGCTTACAAAATGGCTGGGTATATTTACTTTTTCAAGGGCCTGTAATACAGCAGTCGTTTTGCCCGTTTGCCTTGGCCCTATGACAATTTGTATAAATCTGCGAGGTTCATTTAACCTGCCTACAAGTTGCGAAACCAATACTCTTTGGTACATAAGCAACCTCCCCGAACACATTTTACTCATTACAATTTACAACGTACTCAGTATAAAGAAAAAGCACGCTGTATGCAAACCATTACATACAGCGTGCTTGGATTCCCTTACGCGCTATGCCTTACTTCACTACAAAATTTACAATGCGCCCCGGCACGTATATCTCCTTCACGATTTCCGCAACCTCCAGCCGGGGGGCCAGTGCCTTCCGGGCTTGGGCCAGTATCGTGTCCTTATCCGTTTCGGCGGGGACTTGCAGATGGCCGCGCAGCTTTCCGTTGATTTGCATAACCAGCTCTATGGTATCGGTTTTGAGCATTTCCGGGTCGTAGGCGGGCCAGGGCTGGGAGAAAACGGATTCGGTATGACCCAGCCTTTCCCATATTTCTTCCGCCATATGAGGGGCGAAGGGGGATAAAAGCACGGCCAAGATTTCCAGGGTTTCCTTGTCCAGCCCCGGCATGGCCAGCAGGTAGTTGGTATGCTCCATAAAGCCGCTGACCACCGTGTTGAGGGAGAGATTGTCCAGCCGGATGGTGATGTCGTGAATCATCCTGTGGCGGGCCCGGAGCAGTTCTTCTGTAGGGGGGACGAACCGGGCCGATTCCACCAGCCGCCATACTTTGTTCAGGAAACGGGCCACCCCTTCGATGCCGCTGTCATCCCATTCGCAGTCCATTTCCGGGGGCGCGATAAACATTTCGTACAGGCGAAGGGCGTCACAGCCGTATTTGGGGAGCACCTCGTCAGGGGAGACGCCGTGGCCCTCGCCCTTGGACATTTTCTTGCCCTTGTAATAAATCATGCCATTGTTAAACAGCGCGGGGAAAGGCTCCTCAAAGGCCACCACGCCGATATCATACAAAAATTTCGTATAAAAACGGGCGTACAAAAGATGCAATACCGCGTGCTCGATGCCACCCACGTAGTGGTCCACGGGTAGCCATTGCGCCAACGCCTGGGGGTCGGCCAGGGCCTCCGGGTTGTCCACGTCCGGGTAACGCAAAAAATACCAACTGGAGCCCGCCCATTGGGGCATGGTGTTGGTTTCGCGCTTGGCGGGGAGGCCGCATTGGGGGCAGGGGGTATTTACCCAATCGTCAATTTTGGCCAGGGGGGATTCCCCCGTGTCCGTGGGCTCGTAGGACGCAATATCGGGTAGCAGAACGGGAAGCTGGCTGTCCGGCACCAGCACCGGGCCGCAAGCCTCGCAATGGATAATGGGAATGGGCTCGCCCCAGTACCGCTGGCGGGAGAAGACCCAGTCCCGTAGTTTGTAATTGACGGTGGCCTTGCCCAGTCCTTCCTTTTCAATGAAATCGCTGATGGCTTTTTTGGCCTTGGCTACGGTCATGCCGTCAAACGCGCCGGAATTGACCAGCACACCGTCCCCGGTGTAGGCTTCGGCCAGTAGCGGCAAAGCATCCCGCCCCTCCGGCGTAATCACCTGGACGATGGGCAAGTCAAATTTTTTGGCGAAGACAAAGTCCCGCTCGTCATGGCCCGGCACGCACATAATGGCCCCGGTGCCATAATCCGCAAGGACATAGTCCGCCACCCATACGGGCATTTTTTCCTTGGTCAGGGGGTTTATTACGTATTTCCCCGTGAACACCCCGGTTTTTTCCTTGTCCTGCATCCGGTCCACGGAAGAACGGGCCGAGGCCCTCTGTACATAGGCGTCCACGGCCTCCTTGCATTCCGGCGCGGTGAGGGCTTCCACCAAGGGATGCTCCGGTGCCAGCACCATAAAGGTAGCCCCGCAGAGGGTATCCGGCCGGGTGGTGAAGGCTTTGATGCCATCGAAGTCGATTTCCGCGCCGTAGCTCTTGCCAATCCAGTCGGCTTGCATCTTTTTCACCCTGGGGGGCCAGCTCAGCTTCTCCAAATCGCTCAGAAGCCGCTCGCCGTAGGCGGTGATTTTCAGCATCCACTGGCGCAGGTTCTTCTTGGTGGCGGGGTGCTTGCACCGCTCGCACACGCCCCCCTCCGCTTCCTCGTTGGCCAGCACCACCTTACAGCTCTGGCACCAGTTCAGGGGCATTTCCTTTTCATAGGCCAGCCCGCGCTCGAACATCCGGGCGAAAATCCACTGGGTCCATTTATAATAGGCCGGGTCGGTGGTGTTGATTTCGTCCTTCCAGTCGTACACCGTGCTCATTTCCATGAGCTGACGCTTCATGCTTGCGATATTTTCCGTCACGGATTTTGACGGGTGCTTCTTTTGCTTGATGGCGTTGTTTTCCGCCGCCAGGCCGAAGGCATCCCAGCCCATGGGGTGCAACACATGGTAGCCTTGCAGGATTTTGTGCCGGGCCAAAATATCGCCGATTACATAGCAACGCCAATGCCCCACGTGCAAGGCCGTGCCGGAGGGGTAGGGGAACATGGTCAGGCAATAATACTTGGGCTTGCCTTCCGCGTTTTGCTGTATGGGCCGCGCCGCCCAGCGGGCGCGCCACTTCTTCTCGGTGTTCTTAAAATCGTATCGGGACATTGCATCCCCCTACCATACAGGTATATTTACATGGGGGGCGGCCAGCCATCCCCCTGTGGCGCGCCGTACTTCCACGATGAGGTTTACGTTGTTGGTGTCGGCGGGAATGTGTAGCCATATATTGCGTAGCGTCCATACCCGGGTGTTTGCGACCGCGCCTTCCTCGAATACAGTCTGCGCCAGGGTTCCCCCTGCGTCCCGTACCCGCACTTCAATGATGTCATTGCTGGTGGTAAACTCCACCGTGTCCAGCACCGGCATGGTGCGGAATACGCCTGTGGGGTTGGTCCGTATATTCCAGGCCAGGCCATGGCCATGCTGGGTGCCGCCTTGGCCGTGCCACCAGTGGCCGCCCACGCCGGAAATGGTTACGGTGGCGTCATGTATGCCGCCGCCCATGGTGGTAAACTCGCTGGCGTGGATGTGAATGGGAAGGGTCGCGCTGGTGTTGCGCCAGTTTGCCGGCACGCGTATTTCCGCTTGCCATCTGACATTGCCCGTGCCCAGGGGGGAGTGGTTCAAGGTGACTTCCCTAAGCCCGATGCCGGGCAAATTGACCCATACGCCCCGGGTGTACCGGTTGGTGTACACCGTGACGCGCACGTCCTGGTTGGTTGCGTCGGCGGCGGTTATCCACGATACCGTTGCCGAAGCAATGACAGCCTGGGTCAGCAATACTTCTACGGATACATCCCGGGTGAATGCCCCGGTGACGGTGTTGGTGGCGTTGGCATGAATTGTAATGTTCCCGGTGGCGTTGGGGGAAACGGGGGCCGTCCAGTTGTGTATTAACGGTGTCACCGAGGTGGTGCGGGTGGCGTTGACCCGTACGTTGTTCACCATCATCCACACATAGTTGACATCGGCATTGGTTTGAATGGTAATGTTGCTGGTTCCGCCCATGTTAATCCGGGTTGGGTTGGCGGTGGCGTTCATAATCATGGGGGTGGCGGGTGCCACGAAGGGCGCGGCATGGGTAATGGTATGGCTTCGGGATTGGGCACCCCGGGTCCAATAGCCGGTATTGGAATACACCTGTACCGTTTGGTTGGCCGGGCTGGGGACAAAGCTTAAATGCCAGGTGCGGGAATTGGCGTCGCCGCTTACGCGGTTGGCCAGCACATAGCGGCCTCCGCTGTGGCGTACCCACACATCGTTGGCTCCGGGGCCGGTGACGATTTCAAGCCGTACCTGGTTGACGCCCTGGGCTTGAATCTCGGTGACGCTGTGTATAGCCAGGGGGCCTTGGCCGCCGCCGCCGGGCAAGGTAGTGCCCGCTCCTGCGGTGACGGTGATGGGGATGGCAAGGGTGACTGCGTTCACCGTGGTATTGGAGGTGTTGGCGTACACATTCACACGATTGGCTCCCGCCGTAGCGGGAACATTCACCGTCCAGGTGCGTATCCCCGTGGCACCGGTGGCCGACAAGGTTCCCTGGGTACGGGTGCCCCCCAGCTCGGCGAAGACATGGGTGGTTTCCGCTGAGGTTTGAATGGTTAGGACAATGCTTTGCCCGGCTTGCACAGTGGTTCTGTCCATGGAGAAGGACGAAATCGCCGCCGCCGCCTGCGCCGCAAGGGGGAAGGCCAGCATCAACGCCGCACCAAGCAGTATGGCACATAACATACGTTTTCCGAAATGAATCAAAGCAATCGACTCCTTTGCAAAATATATTGTTTCCATACGTGAATAGGTATATAGTACCATAAAGTGCTATAAAAAGTATATATCCGATAAGGAGCAAGCCTTATGCGTAAAATGCTGGTTTTATTATTCGCGTTACTCCTTCTCCTCCTTTCCGCTTGCGGGCGCGGCGACACGGCGGAACCCCCGGCACAGACCCCGCCCCCGGAAGCAACCCCCGCGCCTACCCCTACGCCTACGCCCACGCCTACCCCTGTACCCACCCCCGAGCCGGAGCCGGAACCGGAGCCCGAACCCCCGCCCCCCGGCTGGCAAATGGATTTGCCCTCCCTGTCGGAGGCGTTCGCCCCGTTTTTCCTTTTCGGGAATATTTATTCCTCCAGCGGCCGCATGACGGCGGATAATACCCGCCCCGCTTTTTTGCACCATTTCAATGCGGTGACGGCGGAGAACTGGCACAAGCCCTATTCCTTCGGCAATCGCGGCTTTGTCCGCCCGGCGGCGGAGGCGTACAATTTTGCCAGTGCCGATGCCATTGTGGACTGGGCCATCGAAAACGAACTGACCCTCATCGGCCACGCGCTGGTGTGGCACAGCCAATCCCCGGACTGGCTTTTTTTCAGCGAGCGGGACGTCCCCCTCACCCGGGCCGAAGCGCGGGAGAACATGGCCTTTCATATACGCACCTTGTCCCAGCACTGGGCGGCACAAGGGCGGCTGGGCGCGTTCTATGCCTGGGATGTGGTAAATGAAGCCATCGCCTCCGGCGGCGGCGCGTGGACGGGGGACTGGCGCACCCAGCTTAGGGAGGATTCCCCCTGGTTCCGCGCCTATGCCAATGGCTACGACCCCGAGGCCGGTGAGCACCCCAGCGACTATATCTATGATGCCTTCGTGTTCGCCCGGCGGTATTTCCCCTATTCGATTTTGTATTACAACGATTACAACGAGGAAGTCCCCGCCAAGCGCAACGCCATCGCCCAGATGGTGGAGCAGCTCAACCAACGCTGGGCCCACGACTTCGAGAATAACCCGGAGGCCGTGCCCTATCCCGAGGCGTATACCGGGCGCAAGCTTATTGAGGGCATCGGTCTGCAAGCCCATTACCACCTGGACCAATGGCGCACCAACCTGGGCAATGTCCGGGCGTCCTTGGCGCGCTTTGCCGAAACCGGGGCGCGCTTGAGCGTCACCGAGCTGGATATCACCGTGGGTGGCCAGGGCGGGCGGCACCCCAGCCCCTTCCTCCATCCCGTACCCCGGGAGGAGCTGGAACGCCAAGCCGTGGCCTTTGCCCGGGTGTTCAGCTATATCATGGAATTTGCCGATTACATCGAGCGGGTGACGGTGTGGGGCAAAACGGATTTGCAAAGCTGGCGTTCCTGGGGGCATCCGCTGCTGTTCGACCGCTACTTCCACGCGAAGCCCAACTTCTTTGCCATCCTCGATATATTGGCCGCCACCCCCGTCCCCCATGTGTACGCGCCCATTATCCATCAGCTTACCCTGCCCCCCGGTAATACAAACGCAAACTACAGTGCCCGGGTTTCGGCGGAGCGGGTGAACCATACCCCCCAGCGTTTTCATATCACGGAAGGGGCGTTGCCGCCGGGGCTGACTTTGTTCGCCACCACCGGAGTCATCGGCGGTACCCCTACCCAGGCCGGGGAATTTTCCTTTACCATTACGGCCAGCAACGCGGGGGGGAGCTACAGCCGCGGCTTTACCCTGACCATCCGCTAGGTGCCCGCCATGACCGAAGAACCCCGCTACCTGCTTGCCGCCCACAATGACGCGCTGGCCCAGGAAGGCCGCGCCCCCCGCTTCTTCGTGCGCAATTACGGCTGTCAAATGAACGAGCGCGACGCGGAAAAACTCCGCGCTTTGCTGTCGCAACTGGGCTACGCGCAGACGAAGACCCAGGAAGACGCGGATTTTATTCTGTACAATACCTGCTGTGTGCGTAAGAGCGCGGAGGACAAAATCTTCGGCCATCTGAGCCGGGTGAAAACAGCGAAAGCCGCCAACAAGGGGCTTTTTGTGGTGGTCTGCGGCTGTATGACCCAACAGCCGGACATCGCCCAGGTATTCCGCAAGCACCCCTATGTAAACGTGGTCTGTGGCACAGCCAACCGCCACCGCTTGCCGGAATTTATCTGGCAAGCCATGGAAACCGGGGCCCAAGTCATTGATATAAACGAGGACGAGGGCCTCCCCGAGCTCACCGGCGTGCCCGTCACCACCCGGGAATACCCCCACAAGGCGGGGGTGAACATCATGTACGGCTGTGACAATTACTGCGCCTTTTGCATCGTGCCCTATGTGCGCGGCCGGGAAAAAAGCCGTCCTGCCGCGGATATATTGGAAGAAGCCCGCGCCTTGGCCGCCGACGGGGTGAAGGAAATCATGCTCCTGGGCCAGAACGTGAACGCCTACGGTAAAAATGACAAAGCCGGAGAAGGCGCATTTGCCGATTTACTGCGCCAGGTACACGATATCCCCGGCCTTGCCCGTATCCGCTTCATGACCTCCCACCCCAAGGATTTCTCCGGCGCGCTCATCGCCGCCATGGCCGAATTGCCCCGGGTGTGCAAGTCCGTGCATTTGCCCTTGCAATCGGGCAGTACCCGCGTCCTGGCGGACATGAACCGCCAATACACTCAAGAAGATTACCTCGCCCTCACCCGCCGCTTGCAAGGGGCCATCCCGGATATCGCCATAACCACGGACATCATCGTGGGCTATCCCGGGGAAACGGAGGAGGACTTCGAGGCCACCTTGGCGGTGGCGCGGCAGGTGGGCTTCGCCGGCGCGTTTACCTTTATTTATTCCCAAAGGAGCGGCACTCCCGCCGCCAGCCGTACCGATACCGTCCCCCGCAAAACCGCCAACGAACGCTTCGAGCGGCTTACCGCCACCCTCTACCCCATTATGGAAGCGCGGAACCAACAGCTGGTGGGCCGCACCGTGGAAACCATGGTGGAGGAACAGGGGAAGGGCCGCACCGGGGACAATACCTTGGTGCATTTCACCAGCGAAAAGGCCGCCTATGCCATAGGCGACCTCATACCCGTACGCGTCCACACGGCGCGTTCTTTCTATGTGAAGGGTATCTCTTCCCTGTAGTCCTCGAACTTTTCCAGCACAATACGAAAATCATTGATAAAACTGGGATAAATCTCGGCGATGGCGCGCAAGTCCTGGCTAACCCCGGCCCTTTCCAGCCTTTCCGCCAGCGTGGAAAGGCTTTTTTCGCCCACGGTCTGAAGCGCGGATTTTATCCCGTGGACATAGGTGATAAACAGGCGCATTTCATCCCCCTCATACTGCTCGGGGCTGGGGGGCAGCTTCTCCAAGGCACTCAGGGTTTTGCGGGCGTCCCGGACAAACGCCTCCACCAGACGGGGGCTGAGCTTGGTGACATCCCGGGTGTCGCACAGGAATTTTTTCAAGGTAGCGTCCAACTCCTCCATGTCGATGGGCTTTGAGATGTACCCATCGAAGCCGCTTTGCAAGAACATCTCGTCGTTGCCCGCCAGCACATTGGCCGTCAGGGCCACGATTTTGCCCTCATAGCCCGTCTTGCGTATGCGCCGGGTGGCCTCCACCCCGTTCATCCCCGGCATCATATGGTCCATAAAGATAATATCGTATTTTTTACCGTCAGTAATTTTTTTGATGGCGCGCTGGCCGTTCATGGCGGTGTCCACCCGCAGGCGGTACAGGTTCATCAGGCCCGCAGTCACGTACAGGTTGGTTTCGATATCGTCTACGATGAGCACCTTGCCGAAGGGCATCAGGCTCCGCTTCTTCTTGATTTCCTTTTCATTTTTAGTGTAATCAATACGGAACTGGCGCAGGTTGTCCGCCACTTCCTTGTCCAGCAAATCGGTGCCGATGACCTTTTGTGGGATGCGCACGGTGAACACCGAGCCCTTGCGCGGCTCGCTCTCCACGTGGATTTCACCGCCGAGCAATTGTACCAGCCGCTGGGTAATGTTCAACCCAAGCCCCGTACCCTCCACGTGGGCCTCGTCCTGATGGAGGCGGGCATATTCCTGAAATATATTTTTCTGCTGCGCCTCCGATATGCCGTGCCCTGTGTCGCGCACGCTGATAATCAGCACAACCCCCGCCTGGGCGGACACGCAGTCAAAGGAGAGGACAATCTCGCCCGCGTCGGTATACTTGAAGGCATTGGAAAGCAGGTTGTTTAATATCTGCTTGATGCGCAACACATCGCCAAGCAAGCGGGCCGGCATGGCGTCGCTTATTTCCAGCTCAAACTCGATGGGCTTGTCGTTGATGCGCATAAGATTTAAATGGGAGGCGGTGTTGATTAGATTAGCGATTTCGTAGGGTACGTTCATCACGTCCATTTTGCCCGCTTCTATTTTGGACAAATCCAGGATATCGTTGATGATGCCCAGCAACAAATCGCTGGAGGCGGAGATTTTATCCAGCTCGCCCAGCACTTCTTCCGGCAGACTCATGTTTTGCATAAGGATATTGGTGATGCCGATAATCGCGCTCAAAGGCGTGCGGATTTCGTGGCTCATGCTGGCAAGAAAATTGGACTTTGATTCGTTGGCGGCCTTGGCGGCTTCGGCCTCCCGTTCGGCCTTGGCCGCGGCGTTTTCCAGGCCACGGCGCAAATTGACGATATCTATTTGGTGGTCAACCCGGAGCTTGACCACCGTTTCATTGAAGGGCTTGCGGATATAGTCCACCGCGCCCAAGGCAAGGCCCTCGCTTTCGTCCGCGCTGGTGGTCAGGCCCGTGATGAATATGACCGGTATGTCTTTGGTTTTTTTGTTTCCCTTCAGCTGGGAGAAAACCTCCACCCCGTTCAACCCCGGCATGATTAAATCCAGCAAAATTAAATCGGGCTCATGCTTCGCCGCTTCCTTCAAGGCGGAAACGCCGTCCTTCACCGCGTGTATCCGGTATTTGTTGCGCAGTATTTGGGATAATTGATAAAGGTTGGCTACATCGTCATCCACAATGAGTACGTTGTTTCGCTTTATCATCTTAACGGCTTCTTTCAATAGGGGAATTGCCCCATCATACCATATTTTCCCGTGTTATGTACAAGCCTTGATATACAAATGCGTACTTTTTATGTTCCGTGCGTTGCGGTGCATGGCGAAGGGGCTTCTGGAGAGTATGTCCCGCAGCTTGCCCGCCACCGGGCTGTACAGATTACGCAACCTCTCCCTGGGTGCGCGGAGCAAAAACCGGGTGCCGGGAGCGGCGTGGCTTTGCATATGGGAGAACACGCATTCCATGGGGCACACCTGCAAGGCGAAATGAATCACGGTATATTCCCCAATCCCGGCGGGGAAAATGGCTCCGTCCTGGCAATGCACCGCCACACTGTCCTCCAGCCCCAGGCGTTGTATCATCTTCCGCGCCGGGGGGATGCAGTCCTTGTTGTTGTCGATGACCGTCACCTTGGCCCCGGTGTGCCGGTGGAGTAAAATCGCGCTGAAGGGGCAGATGCCGCCGCCGATGCACAGGATATGGTCCTCCCGGGTGATGTGGGCCAGCGCGGCTTCCTTTTCCACAATGTCGCGGTAATACCGCTCAGACAATTTGTACACCGCGCTGTTCTCCGTGGCCCAGGTTTCGATTTTTTGCGTAAAATTCGTTATCCACATATTATCCCCTCATGAAAAACAGAACCAACTGATTTATCGCGCCCCCGGTAAACAAGGCCACAAAAATGGTCAGCCCAAAAATGATTATGGCCACGCGGGCCTTAAATTCCTTGGCCAAAATGGCAAAGACCGAAAGGCAGGGCAAATACAGCAAGGACACCACCCCGCCCACAAAGGCTTGCAGGGAATTTAAGTCCAAGGCCAGCAAGGGAGCCACCGACATCTCCCGCCGCACGATGCCCAAAATAAGGGCGATGACCGCGTCCTCGGGCAGGCCCAGCCACACACTGACCAAGGGCTGGGCATGTACGGCGATACGCGCAAGCAAGCCCGTTTCCGCCAGAATGGCGGCGAAGAACACGGCAATCAGCATGGGCACCTCCGCGTCCTTGAGGAAATGCTTCATGCGGGTAAGGAGCTTTCGCCCATAGGATTTGGCCGTGGGCATGAGCAAGTTCGGCACTTCCAACAGCAAGGGGTCTACCCGGCCCTTCACCAGCCTTCCCGCCACAAGGGCGGTGATGGCCACCAGCACCAGCGAAAAAGCCAGCATGGCGGGCAACATCCACCAGGCAAAAACGGAAAGCAATGTCACCAAGGCCCCAATCTGTGATATGCAGGGGATGGCAAAGCATATGGCCGCGCTTATCACGATACGCTCCTTGCGCCCGGTGCTGGCACGGGTACCGATGATGGCGGGCACGGCACAGCCATAACCCATAAGCATATGTATCAAACTGCCGCCCTGTACCCCCAGCTTGCGCATGATATTATCGAAGAGCACCGCCATCCGGGGGAGGAAGCCCGTGTCCTCCAAGAAAGTAAACACCACATAGAAAAGCAACACATAGGGGAAAATCAACGCCAGAATCCATTCAAAGCTAATCACAAAAACCCCAAACTCGCCCACGAGGATGTTTAACAGCACCCCCTCCGGCACAAACCGGGTGAAGAGCCCCTCAAAGAAGGGAATAATCAACTGACGCACCAAGGGCAACAGCGCGACGGCCCGTAACCCCCGCCCGCCGAAAACCACCACGCCGATGGCCAAAGCAATCAATAACAACGCCAGGGGTATCCCCGTAGCGGGGCGCAGCATGGCGTCCCCCAGCCGGTCCAAAAATCCGGGGCTCGCGCTGTCCTTCCGGCTCACCCTAAGGGTGATTTCCTTGGCCCGCGCCCACACGTCCTTTTCGTCGAATATATCCAGGGCAATGTGCTTTCGGGGGCAACTGCCGCACCGCCTACACGCCTCAGCGGAGGGACAGTTTTGTTTTTCCGATGCTTCAAGTACAGTGTCCAGTGTATGTAAGAGTTCCTTTATCCCCTGCCGCTTCACGGCGACAGTGGAGATGACGGGCGCGTCCAGCTCCCGCGCCAGCAAGGCGGGGTTGACGGTTATCCCGTGGCGGTTGGCCACGTCGGTAAGATTCAGCGCGTACACCACGGGGATGCCATATCCCTGAATTTCCAACGCGAGGTGCAGGTTCCGCTCCAGATTTGACGCATCCAGCACGCAAACCACAGCCTGGGCCCCCCGCTCCATAAACTGGGCGGCCACGGCCTCCACTTCCGACGTGGGCTTCAGGGAATAGGTGCCGGGTACGTCTATCAGCGTGTAGCCCTTGCCGCCGATGGTTACGCGGCCCTCCATGTACGTCACCGTGGTTCCGGCATAGTTCGCGCTGTTGGCGTATATCCCCGTCAGCTCGGTGAAGAAAATGCTTTTGCCCACATTGGGGTTGCCCATGAGCAAAATCATCAGGCCACACCCACCACGCCAATCTGCACAGCGATTTCCTTGCCCAGTGCCACCGAATAGGCATCCTCCACCCGCAAAAGCACCGGCCCGCCCAGCGCGTACCGGTTCTGAATCATCACCCGGGAGCCCGCACGCAAACCCATGCTTTCCAACAAACTAATGTTGGGGAGGGAAGTCACTTGCAGGGGGCGGCTCTTTTCCGCCACATATAAATTAGTTGCCATACTCATCCACTCCAAAGTTAGCCTTTCCAAACGCTCCAGATGTTAGCACATGCTAACTTTTTTTGTCAATGATAAATTTCATTTGCCCACGTGAATCTAATTCACCATGGCCCACGCATTTTTTCACGCAACACGCTATTTGAAGGTTTGTCCGCTTGGACGGACAAACCTGTGAGGGTGTGTTATATTCATTAGCAGATGAGCATTATTTGTATTTCCATATTCAGGGAGAAGGGGAGCAGAATGAAATTCATCAATCCACCAGCAGAACCGCCTCAAAATGTTACGCACAAAACATTTTACAGCCAAATATTAAATCATGAAATCGGCTATAACATCTATTTGCCGCCTTGTTACAAAAATTGTAATGAGAAATATCCCGTTGTTTATCACCTTCATGGATGGACGGGAAACGAGTCATCCGAGATATACCCATTGGAAAATGTGTGTAGGGAAAGACGCGCTATTACTGTTTTCGCCAATGTCATCTCGTCCGAAGAGGATTATCTTGACGCTTTGTTGCAAATCGAATCCGTTTTAATTAAAGAGATGATTCCTCACATTGACGGACAATACAGAACGGACGCAACCCGTGAGGGTAGGGCGTTGTCGGGATTTTCAATGGGTGGCAACATGGCATTCTATTTTGCAATAAAGCATCCCGAATTATTTGGCTTCATAACCGCTTATGCAGGAACCTATCATCATCTTTATCACAAAGGTTCTGAAACGGTAGGGGTGGCGTCGGAAAAAGCCATTGTGTTGTATAATGATATGTTACGTGAAAAAAGAGATTTGGAAGAAAATAATATTTTATATTTAGTGCGGCAAAATGCGGAAAAAATACGTGGCGAGTTAAATATTCACATTCACATCGGGACAGCAGATATTCTGTTTTGTGATAATGAAATATTACGTTTGCACTTATCTTCGTTAAATATCCCACATGCTTATAGGGTGTTTGAGGGGATGGGTCATGATTTAGATAAAATTGTATAACGCTTGTCGCCAACATCCGCACAATTTTTCCCTTATATCAAGTCCGCTTGAAAGGACAAGCCTTCAAAAATGTGCTATGGTTTTGCAAGAAAAACGAACAAGTTATATTTGGTACGGGAGGAGACAATCAGATTATATGAAGAACAATATAATCAAGGAACACAATGTAACGCTGCATGAAGCATTGAGAGAACATACTATCACCTTGCGCCCTCTTAGCGATGACCACTTGCCTCTTTTGTATAAGTGGAACACAGACCCCGAAGTACTTTATTGGAATGAGGGGCCTAATGCAGACCCGAATGATAACGACGATGAAGTCGTACAATCCATTTATAGAGAAACTTCTAACGCCGGTTATTGTTTTATAATTGAAATAGACGGAACAGCCATTGGTGAATGTTTACTTTGTAAAATGAACGTACACTATATCGTTGAAAAATATCCCGCTTCCGCTGATATACGACGAATTGATATTTTAATTGGTGAAAAATCGTATTGGAATATGGGAATTGGGTCAGTCATTGTGCAAATGTTAGTCGATTTAGCTTTCCATAATGAAAAAACAGATATTATTTATGGCATAACGGGTGATTATAACAAAAGGAGCGGCCGGATATTTCAAAAAAATGGTTTTCACCTCTTTTCAGAGTACCCAACTGATTACTACCTCGGAGAAGATGGATTGGAATTTCATTATCGTTTGACACGGGACGAATATGAAAATCGTTGAAAGGAAAATAATAATTACTTTTGGAGGGTGCAATGAAAAAATGGGAAAAGAACATATCTGAATTTATGGGAATGATATGTGATGAAGAAAAAACTGTGTATAAACCCATTATGGATTTTTTAATTGAGCTGGAATACACGCCAATAAAGAAACGAACGAAAGGTTTTATTTTGTCTTTTTCAAATTTGTCACATAACAGAGTTATGGCAAGGTTTGGTATTCGAGAAGGAAGCACGGATTCGTTTTTTGGATTACGCTTTTCAGCTTGTACTGACTATTCTGATAAGTTTTCAAATGTAATTCGGGAAAGAATTGAATCAAAAAACAACCGTCTTGCCAAATGCAATTCGTGCAAATATTGCAAAGGCGATAAATTTGTATACACATATAAATTCCAAAACGGAGAAACAAAGGCTGCGTGTGGTGCGTTTATGCTTGATATACCACAGGTCACACTTGATAATATTGCAGAAATAAAAAAACTCATCAAAGAACAGCATGATTATTTTATGAAACACGCATTATACACCCTGCCACAAAGAACATAACTAAGAGCAGATAAGCAACACGAAGAACTGCACAAGTTTTCCCTTATATCAAATCCGCTTGGAAGGACAAGCCTTCAAAAAAGTGTTAATATTTTGAAAAGCAAGCGAACAAAATTTATATTGTGGACATTGCCACGGGAGGAGAATATGCTTTCTATTTATCACTGGTTTGGATTTAAGATGCAAGCAGAGGTGCTGTATCGCTCAATCAAAAAAGCGGGGTTCGACGGAACAACATTGTGGTGGGGTGATTCGTATTACCCTGATTATCGCTCGCACCCTGGAATTGCAAGAAAAGCTGAATTGTATATCGAAAGTGCTCACTTTCCCTATTCGACAATCAATAACCTTTGGCTTGACAATCTTGAAGGCAGTCAACTTGTTGAAAATCTTTTGCAAGGGGTTGTGGATTGTGCCGAGTTTTCAATTCCTACGGCGGTTATGCACTTATCGTCCGGGGATAATCCCCCACCATTTAATTCGTTAGGGCTAGACAGACTCAAGCGAATTATTGAAAAGGCAGAAGCAGTAAATATTTGTGTTGCACTGGAGAACCTTCGCAAAGTTGAATATCTTGAATACGCGCTCAAAAACATAGGTTCACCGCACTGTGGATTTTGCTTTGACAGCGGACATCAACACCATCGCTCGCCAGAAGTGGATTTACTATCCATGTATGGCACACGCTTAATGGCTTTGCATTTGCATGATAATGACCAAACTGACGACCAACATCTTTTCCCTTTTGATGGTACGATAGATTGGGAAGCTATGCTTAAAGGAATAAAATCGACCGGATATACAGGCGCAATTTCATTAGAGCTAAAAAATACGAAGTATAAAAACCTAACGTTGGAGGAATTTTTACGCACCGCATATGCGAGAGCAAAAATAATCGAAGAAAAAATTGCGTTATTGCAATAATAACTGCGAACATTATAAGCATTATCTACACTCGCAAGCACTTGCACAACTTTTCCCTTATATCAAATCCGCTTGGAAGGACAAGCCTGTAAAGGTGTGCTACAATTTAGAGTATAAGCGAATAAATTTTATCGCATTGGAGACTTGCAGATGATTATAGAAATGCAAGATGAAAATCTGAAAGACATAAATAAATCAAACCAACCTTTTACTATAATCGGAAAAATCATTCCCACATTTATTGATGGAACATGGTCTTTTACAGAGTGCTTATACGAAAGTCCTTATGAAAAGATTTATCCAAATGATGAAGGGCCGTGGGAAAGTTACATTAATAATCCGAATAGAATAGTTTTTTTGTATTATGCTGGCAACAAATGTGTAGGGCAAGTGCGATTGCGAAAAAATTGGAATAACTATGCGTACATCGAAGACATAACCGTGTCAAAAAATCACAGAAGCACCGGAATTGGCAAACAACTTATACAAAAATCAACTGAATGGGCAAGAGAGAATAATATGTGCGGTGTTATGCTTGAAACGCAAGACAACAATTTGTTGGCTTGCAGGTTTTATCATAAGATGGGCTTTATAATAGGAGCAGTTGACACTATGCTGTATGCTAACTTTGACAATGCTGATGAGAAGGCAGTTTTTTGGTATTTGAAATTCAAAAGATGATTTGTATTTGACAAGTATGGAGCGATGTATGACAAAAGGGAAGAAATTACTTAAAATCCTGCTGATTGTTTTTTCAGTAATCGTGCTGTTCTTTTTGGTGGGGATACCTGTTGACAGATATAGGGTAAATGCACATATCGCAAGACGGGTGCAGACCCTTAGTGATTTCCCACTCTTTGAAGATGACGGCATTACCATTTCATTTTCATATGATTTAAACAGGCGCGATTTGTATATGGATTTGATTGAAAGATTTAACTTGGATGTGATAACTGCCGGATATTCTGATGTAGCGTTGATGCTTGTTTTAATGGATTGGGTCGTTGATACCATTGGGCATTATGGCAATTCTTGGTGGCCTCCGCCGGGAGGCACCGATGCCATGTCGATAATCGCTTATGCCGAAAATTATAATAATCGGATAAATTGTCGCGGGCTTGCGATAGTGCTTGCGGAGGTGTTACGGCTTTACGGTATTCCCGCAAAGCATATTACCGCGTATCCATATGAAGATGACCACCCCGTTCATGTTGTAACACACGCGTATTCCCAGCGATTAAACCAATGGATACTGCTTGACCCGACCCTGCGGGTATTTGTAACAGACGAATACGGCAATTTCCTGAACTTATACACCTTGCGCAAGGCATTTGTGGACGGCACTCCGATATTGATTAATGAAAATGCCTCCCACAACGGCAGAAGGTATACGCTACGGAGATATAGACTTTTCATGTCGGATTACTTGTTCCGTTTCAGCACGGGGACAAACTTTACATTTGGCTCTGAAGAAACGGGCGCGAACACCACAAATGTAATGCTTGTTCCTTCCGGCTTTTCAGGAGGGGGCTGGGAAATAACAACCACTTCCGCAAATGCTTTCTTCGCAACGCCTTAATTTATAATGAAATTTTCTTCCCCGCGTATATCCCGGCCACCAGTTTTTGGGTTGTCATGGCGGAGGCGGCGGTGACTTCCGGGGGCTGGCCCGTGCGCAAAGTGGTGTAGAAGGCCGCGATTTGCTTGATGTGGGATACCCCCCAGTATTCCTTCATGCCGAATTTTTTCTGGGCCTCGGTGTCTGCTCCGGCGGCGCGGCGGGTGCCGTCGGCAAGGGAAATGATTGCATCCTCGCCCGTCAGGGCGGCGCGGCCTTTCGTGCCTATAATTTCCAGGCCGATGGGGGCGTCGTAGGGGTGGTAGGTGTTGACGAAAAAGGAAACGGGGATTTCGCCCTTTTCGCCATAGAAGATGATGCCCTCGGCCATGTCCTCCACCTCGATTTCCGGGTGGGCGCGGTTGGCAATGGACGCGTCCACATGGTGGGGTGCGCCCAAAAAATGATTCATCAGGTCCAGAGTGTGGATGGATTGGTTGATTAGCACACCGCCGCCGCCGGTGGCCCATTTTCCCCGCCAGTCGCTCTGGGTGTAGTAGCTTGCGCCCCTGTGCCAGGTCAGGCGCAACCACCCCCCGCCAATGGCTCCCAGCGCGCCGGATTGCATCGCTTCCTTTATTAATTGGGTGCCGGGGTTGTAGCGGTTTTGGAAGACCACGCTCAGGGTCTTGCCGCTTTTTCGCGCCGCGTCCAGCATATGTTGGGCATCGGGCACCGTTGTGGCCATGGGCTTTTCGCACAGCACGTGGTACCCGGCTTCCAGAGCGGCAATGGTCACGGGGGCGTGGAGGTGATGGGGCAGACAGATATGTAACACCTCGAAGCCCCCGGTGGCCAGCATTTCCCTGTAATCGGAGAAGGGGCGGCCCCCGGTATCTTGGGCGGCTTTTTCGGCGCGGCCAGGCTTGTCGTCGCACACCGCCGCCACCGGGACGCCGATTTCAACCAGCGATTTCACATGCATGGGATAGATGCCGCCCAGCCCCACAATGGCGGCGCGGAAAGGATTCTGGCGCATAGTCACCTTGTCATTCATATTTTTGCGGTTATAATAGCTTTTTACGGTTATAATAGCATATCCTCAGAGAAGGAGAAAATATCACGTGGGAAAACACAACGATTACGGCAACGAGAGCATCACCGCATTAAAGGGCGCGGAACGGGTGCGTAAGCGTCCCGCCGTTATCTTCGGCTCCGACGGCATCGAGGGCTGTCAGCATTCCATTTTCGAAATCATCTCCAATTCCATCGACGAGGCCCGGCAGGGCTACGGCAAGCAAATCGAAATCATCCGCCACACCGACCATTCCGTTACGGTGAAGGACGGCGGGCGCGGCGCGCCTGTGGATTATAACCCCATCGAGCAGCGGTATAATTGGGAATTGCTTTTTTGCGAGCTCTACGCCGGGGGGAAATATGAGAACAACGAGGAAGCGGCGCACTATACCTACAGCCTGGGCTTGAACGGCCTGGGCCTGTGCGCCACCCAATACGCCGCCGAGTACATGGACGCGGAAATCCTCCGGGAGGGCTTCCGCTACACTTTGCGCTTTCAGCAGGGGGAAAATGTGGGCGGCCTGAAAAAGGAGCCCTACGGGGGCAGGAAAACCGGCACCACCATTACCTGGCGGCCCGACCGCGCCGTCTTCACCGACATTGCCGTCCCTTTGGCCTGGTACGCCGATATGCTTAAACGGCAGGCCATCGTCAACGGCGGCCTGGTTTTCGTACTCAAGGACGAGGAAAGCGGCGAGACCCTCCGCTTTTGCTATGCGCGGGGCATTACCGACTACATACATGAGCTGGCTGGGGAAAAGGCCCTCACGGTGCCCCATTTCCTCTCCCACGAGACCCAGGGCCGGGACCAGGAGGACAAGCCCGAATATAAATTGAAGTTCGACGTTGCCTTCTGCTTCTCCCAGGACGCCGGAGTGCTGGAGTATTATCACAATTCCAGCCATCTGGTGTATGGCGGCGCGCCGGACAAGGCCGTGCGCACGGCCTTCGTTTCTGCGGTGGACGCCTATCTCAAGGCGGGGGGCCATTATAAAAAGGACGAGAAAAAAATCTCCTTCCCCGATATCGAGGAAAGCCTGGTGCTGATTACCAGCTCCTTCTCCACGCTGATTAGCTTTGAAAACCAGACGAAAAAGGCCATCACCAACCGGTTCATTCAGGAGGCCATGACGGATTTCTTGAAAAAACAGCTGGAAATCTATTTCATCGAGCACAAGGCCGACGCGGTGAAACTGGCCACTTCCATTCTCGCCAACAAGCGCAGCCGGGAATCTGCGGAAAAAACCCGTGCCAGCCTGAAGAAGAAGCTCACCGGCTCCATCGACTTGAACAACCGGGTGGAGAAATTTGTCAACTGCCGCACCAAGGACGTGAATAAAAGGGAGCTCTACATCGTGGAGGGGGACTCTGCGCTGGGGAGCTGTAAGCTGGGGCGGGACGCGGAATTTCAAGCCATCATGCCCGTGCGGGGGAAGATTTTCAATTGCCTGAAGGCGGATTACGACCGGATTTTCAACAATGAAATTATCACCGATTTATTGCGGGTGCTGGGCTGTGGGGTGGAAATCAACCGCAAGCAAAAGCGGCGGGGCGCGCCCTCCCCGGTTGGCGACAAAAAGGGCGTGAGCGAATTTGATATCAACCGGCTCAACTGGCGGCGCGTCATCATCTGCACCGACGCGGATTATGACGGCTATCACATCCGCACGCTGGTGCTGACCATGCTCTACCGGCTGACCCCGGCCCTCATCGAGGCGGGGAAGGTCTTCATCGCCGAGTCCCCCCTCTATGAAATCACCGCTACGGGAAAGGGCGGGCCCCAGACATTCTTCGCCTACACCGAGCGGGAAAAGGCCGATATCCTGGCCAAAGCCGAAAAGGCCGGGCAAAAAACCCATATCCAACGCTCCAAGGGTCTGGGGGAAAACGAGCCGGAAATGATGTGGCACACCACCATGAACCCCGCCACACGCCGCCTGGTGCAGGTCATCCCCACCGACGCCGCCAAGACCCAGGAGATGTTTGAAATCCTCCTGGGCGACAACCTGCGCGGGCGCAAGGAATTTATCGAGGAGAATGGCTATCTATACATCGATATGGCCGAAACAGGCTGAAATTTAAAGTTGCATTGCTTTTCATTTAGCGGCTATGTTAGAATCAGGTTCTCTAAGCTTATCTGGCGTTTATTGTTGTTCAAGCTAAAAATCAAATAGAAGAGGTGATTGTCATGGGTAACATGATAGCAATCGGTATTTATGTAGGCGCGTTGCTCGTCTTGGTTTCCATTTTTACGTCAGCGCGCACCAATTACTTACGGGAGAGAAAAAATAACTGGTTCCAGTTGTTGTGTTACCTTTTTGCCGGCAGGCTTCTGACCGACATTTTGGTAATGCTTGTGGAAGGTACCGCCCTCAACACGTATCTCTGGAACGTAAGCATGATATTTATGGGCTTCGGGGTGCTGTTCCTTTTCTTGTATGTACTCAAGCATTTCCTCCCCGATGTGAAAATAGCGAGCCACACGATGCTGTTGCTCTTTGCCATACCCGTCATAAGCGCGGTGCTGGCGTTGACTTCCCCCTTCCATGGGCTGATGCGCACGGTGGAAAGCATAACCGTATGGCCCCGGGAAGTGGTGGTCGAAACCGGGATGTGGGTTTGGGTGCATTCCGTTTATTCCTTGGCACTGACGGTGGCCTTCGCCATTGTTGCCCTGTATTGCCAGGGGAAATCCCCCCACGCGAAGGCGTCGGGGCTGTATGTGCTTTCCGCGCTATTTATCGCGGCTGGTGGCATTGCGGTGGCCCTCGGCTTCACGCCCATGAACATAGACCTGTCCGTAATCGGGATTATCATCGGCTTGGTACTTATCCAAATCGCCACGACGGACAGCCGGCAACCTGTAATTTTCCGCTTGTTCAATACGTTGAAAATCCGCATCACCTTCCCGGTGGTCATGGTTATGTTCGCGCTGATTGTGGTGTCGGTGCTGTACGCCGCCCGCTCTGCCCGGCAGACGGTGGAAGACTATGAAGACAGCCGCATGGCAGAAGCGGTAAACGCGATAACCAACTACTTAGAAGTGCTGGAGCGGCAAACCGCCATCGTAGCCGCCGCCATGGGGGGCAGTGGGGAGCTGATACGGCTTATCCAAGAAGGGAACCGGGAGGCCATATGGCAATACTCCTTCGACCGGAAGAACCAATTCGGCGTAAATGAAATCATTATCGGCAGTGCCGATGGCATAACCCTGGCCCGCTCCCATATGCGGGACTCCTTCGGCGACGATATCAGTGGCGTGCCTTCAATTGCCGCGGGCTTGAGGAGGGAACGCATAACCCTATACACCCCCACCCCCACCGCCACCATGGTTATGACATCGACATCACCTATATTGGACGGGGACACCTTGATGGGCAGTGTAGTGGTCAACTTCGTGGTAGGCAGGGATTACCAGGACAGAGACATTTTCTTGGACAGCATTTCCCGGCTGTTCAATGTGGACGCTACCGTGTTCCGGCAGGACGGCACCTCGGTTTCCTCCACCCTTATCCACCCCGTATCCGGTGCTAGGGCGGTGGGTACCGTGGCCGCGCCCCATATAGTGGAGGGGGTTATCCAGCGCGGCGGGCATATGCTTGTAGATCTCAACGTTTTTGGTATGCTGCCCTACATGGCCTATTATTTCCCGCTACCCGGCGTGGACGGCATCACACCCAACGGCATGTTCTTCATCGGCATACCCCAGGCCCAGGGCCTGGCCACCATCAGCGCGTTGCAACGCAATATGATTTTGATTAACATTATCGGCTTGGCCGCCTCTGCCGCGTTTATGTATTTCATGATAATGAAATCCCTGAAGCCCTTGGATAACCTGGGTGCCAAGGTAAAGCAGGTAGCCGCAGGGGACGTGAATATAAACATCGACAGGTCGAAGCTGACCACCGACGAAGTGGGGACGCTGACTTCCGACATATGTAATCTGGTGGATGTTATCCGCTCCATCGTGGATGACATGTCCAAGTTCAATCACGAAAACAACGTGGTGGGGGATATCGAATACCGGATTGACGTTTCGAAGTACAGCGGCGGCTACAGTGCCATCGTCACCTCCCTCAACGATTTCGCCAATACCTTTGTGGGCGATATGCTGACGCTTATAGATGCCCTGGGTAAAATCGGCGACGGTGACTTCAATATGGACATTAAGGATTTACCGGGTAAGAAAATGGTTCTGCCCAATACATTGCGCGCCGTAACCAACAACCTGCGCAATGTTGACACCGAAGTGGATGCCATGATTAAAGCGGCGGCAAACAAGGGCGACCTTTCCTTCCAAATAGATGCGGAAAAATACAATGGCAACTGGCGCGAAATTATGCTGGGGCTTAACCGTATCGCGGAAGCGGTGAGTTTACCCATTACGGAAATCAAGAACGCCATGGCGGCTTTGTACGCGGGCAATTTTGATACCCGGGTAACGGGAGACTATGCCGGAGACTTCCTGAATATCAAGAACAGCGTAAACGCCACCATTGAGGGTCTTGCGGGTTATATCCACGAAATTGACGACTGCCTGAGCATCGCCGCAGAGGGCAACCTGACGCGGCACATATCCATGCCCTTCGACGGCGAGTTCGACAAAATCAAGCAATCCATCAACAATATTATCCATACCCTGAACAAGACCATGAAGGAAATACTCTCCACCTCCGAGCTGGTGCTGACGGGTGCCAAGCAAATTTCCGACAGCGCGTCGGACGTGGCCCAGGGCGCGCAGGAACAATCCGCCGCGGTGCAGGAGCTCAATGCCACTATTGACGTTATCAGCCGCCAAATTCAGCAAAACGCCGACAGCGCGGCCAAGGCCAATGGAATCTCGAACCGCTCGTCGGAGAACGCCAACACGGGCAACACCTCGGTGAAGCAGATGCTGGAGGCCATGAACCAAATCAAGGAATCTACGGGCAATATCTCCAAGATTAACCAAACCATCCAGGATATCGCATTCCAAACCAATCTCCTTGCCCTCAACGCCTCCGTGGAGGCGGCCCGGGCCGGGGAAATGGGCCGTGGCTTCGCCGTTGTGGCTGACGAGGTGCGCAACCTGGCCGGAAAGAGCCAAGACGCCGCCACGGAAACCACTACCTTGATTAAAGACTCCATCGTCCGGGTGGAGGCCGGCTCCGGCATAGCGGAAACCACCTCCCAGTCCCTGGACGTTATCGTCAAAAACGCCAGCGAGGTAACGGAAATCATCAACGAAATACATGATGCCTCCAAGGCACAGGCCGGAGCCATTGCCCAGGTGGGCCACGGGCTTGAGCAGATTTCCAAGGTGGTGCAGAGCAATACCGCCGTCTCTGAGGAATCCGCCGCCGCCGCCCAGGAGCTGAACTCTCAGGCGGAAATCCTGCGGCAACTGGTCGGGTTTTTCAGGCTGTAGCCCAGGGGCAAAAGCGCGCCACGCGCCTTTGACTGCGTATTTTTATGTGTTATACTCCGGCCAAATTCTTGATTTATGGCCGGTAGCGGTACAAACTGGAATAGCGGCTGATGATTTGCCTTTCCCGGCGTTTGCGGCGGGTGGCCAAGGCCAGCACGGCAAATATCAGGCCAAAGAAGGCCACCGTAAGGGGCACCGCCAGCGCGGAAAGCTGTTCGCCCTCACGGAAAATGGCAAAGAGCCCGCCATCGGGCAAGGGATAATAGGCCCCGGCGTAGGGGTCATACAGATAGGCGGGCAAATAGGGCACAGGCACAGGGAGCTGTGCCACCGTGGATTGCGCTTGGGGAGGCGGTAGCTTTTCCACGGTGCTTTGGGCAAGCAAAGGGACGGTGCCCAGCCGGACGCTTTGCGCGTATATGGCCACGCTTCCCAGGCGGTCCCCTTCCATAACGGGGGCGTCGATATTTTCCGTCACGGTTAAATAATAGCGTAGCCGGGTAAGGTCAAAGTTAGCCGGAAGGCTCGCGACCAGGTTATCTTCCGCTTGGAGCACAAGGCGGTAGATTTCCACCCGCTGGGCGTCGATTTCCTGATACACCGGAACAATCCGAATATATGAACCCGCGTTGAAGACCACCCGCTCTTCGTAGGGCAAGGCGAAACCAAAGTTCAGCAGGGCTGTGGTTTCCCGGAAGGGGTCTGAGCCCGCGCCCTGCAAAATGGTGACGATAAGCCGCCGCCCCTCGTAGGACGCGTAGGTGACGAGGGTGTTGCCTGCGGCGTGGGTCCAGCCCGTTTTGGAGCCCACTACCCGGGGGTTGAAATAGGGGCCCTGGCGAATGAGCTGATTGGTGGTGAGCAAGGCGCGCACCTCGGGCTGCCGCTCTGTGGGCGGGATATCGAAACGCGCCGTGGCGATGATTTCGCCAAAGACCGGATACAGGCGCACCGTTTCGCGCATGATGAGTGCCATATCGTAGGCCGTGGTGATATGCCCCGTGGCGGGCAAGCCGGTGGAGTTGGCGAAGTGGGTATGCACCGCACCTATGCTGGCGGCCCGGTGGTTCATCAGGCTTACAAATTCCTCCTCGCTACCGGCTACATATTCGGCCAAGGCAATGGAAACCTCGTTGGCGGAGCGGAGCATGAGGGCATGGAGGGCTTCGTAGACGCTGAGGGTCTCGCTGGCGTTCATGGCGATGTGGCTGGAATTGCGGGGGATGGAATACACCGCGTGGTGGGAAAAGGGTACGCGCTCGGATAAATCCTGCACATGGTCCAGCACCACCAGTGCCGTCATCACCTTGGTGATGCTGGCGGGGTAAAATTCCGTGTGGTATTCGTGGCCGTAAAGCACCATCCCCGTGTTGGCGCACATAATCACTACCCCCCCCGACCGGTAAGGCGGGGGCTCGGGCGCGCCGGTGTATCCTTCTTCTATGGTGGCTGTTGTGAGCAACGCCGCCAAGGCGAACAATTGCAATGTCTTCATGGTCTTGTCTTTTTCCTTTCTGCTGATAGCAAGTGGATTTGCATTGGGTGATGTAAATGAAGGAATTTCTCAAACAGCATGTCTATATTCTCTTGGGTGTTCTTTGTATATGCGTGATGGGGGTTTTATTTGTTACCGGCCGGATGGGGGGCAGCGGCCAACCGGGCCGCGAGGCTGGGGAGCTTTTGCCGCTGGTTGGCTCCCTGGATGTGACCGAGCCGGAAAGAAACGTTGACGAACCCCCGGGCTACGTGGTGATACATATTTTGGGCGAGGTGTACGCGCCCGGTGTTTTTACTTTGCCGGAGGGCTCCCGGGTGGTGGATGCCGTCAACATCGCGGGGGGCTACACCGTGGAGGCGGACTTGGTGCGGGTGAATTTGGCCGCGCCCTTGCGCGATGCCATGCAGATTATCGTCCCGGCGGTGGGGGATTACAGCGTGGTGGCTTCCGTGGAAACTTCTGTGGTGGCGGCCTCGCCCGGCCAGGCCGAGGCCGGCTTGATTAACCTGAACACCGCAACCCTTTCCCAGCTACAGACTTTGCCCAACATCGGCCCCGCCCGGGCCCAGAGTATCATTGACTACCGGGAATCCGTGGGCGGCTTTACGCGCATAGAGGAACTTTTGAATATTTCGGGTATCGGAAACACGATTTTTGACAGACTAAGGCAATTGGTAGTGGTAGGATGACGTGTAAATTATCGGAGGTGTGGGTATGCCATCCATTCTGGTAGTGGACGATGAGAAAAACATTGTAAAGGGCATCAAGTTCAGCCTGGAGCAGGACGGTATGCAGGTGGACGCGGCTTATGACGGTGAAGAGGCCCTCCAGCTTGCCCGGGAAAAAAAGTATGACGTCATCATCCTGGACGTGATGCTCCCCAAGCTTGAAGGCACCGAGGTGTGCCAGCAGATTCGGGAGTTTAGTGCCGTACCCGTGGTGATGGTTACGGCCAAGGACGACGACATGGACAAAATCATGGGGCTGGAATACGGCGCGGATGATTACATTACCAAGCCCTTTAACATCCTCGAATTGAAGGCGCGGATTAAGGCCATTTTGCGGCGCACCACCCTCTCTAAGCCTGTGGCGCGCAAGGCGGAAAAGCTGGTACTGCGCGACATCAACGTGGATACCCAGGCGCGGCGGGTCTTCGTCCGGGAGAAGGAAATCAACCTGACCGCCCGGGAATACGACTTGCTGGAATTTTTTATGAATAACATTGGCCGTGTCTTCGAGCGGGAGGAATTGCTGACCCGTATCTGGGGCGCGGAAAACACCGGGGACGTACGCACCGTGGACGTGCACGTGCGCCGCCTGCGGGAGAAAATTGAGGAGAGCCCCAGCGACCCGAAGTACATCAACACCAAATGGGGAGTGGGTTACTATTTTAGATAAGGTCCGGTGGTTTTCCAGCCTGCGCTGGAAGCTGGCGTTCAGCTACGCGGTGTTGAGCCTTTCGCCCCTTGCGGTGTTTTTTTTCATTGCCATCGCCCATATCGAAACGGATTACCTGTACGAGCGCACCTCGGAGATGCAGATAACCGCCGCCCTGGCCGCCAATATCGTGGGTGCCCAGGGCTTTGACATGCTGGACATGCCGGGCCGTACCTGGTCGTTACAGCGCGACATGCGCGAGCGGAGCACGGAGTGGGGCTTCCGGGTGCTGGTCTTCAACGACGGGATGCAGGTCATATCCGACTCAGCGGATTTGCGTACGGGGACGACGCCCTTCATCCCCGAGGTGGTGCGCGCCATCCGGGGCGACGACAACACCGAACTGCGGCGGGACGAACGGGCCCTGTATGTGGCGGTGACTGTCACCAGTGACCGGGACGCTACGGAACGCTCCGGCGCGGTGCTACTGGTGGGGAGCGTTGAGGACATCTTCCAATCCCTGGACGATTTGCGCAACCGGCTGTTGCTCATCATTTCCTTGGTGGGGCTGGGCGTAGCGGTAGTGGTTTTTATTACGGCGAATACGCTGATTCGCCCCTTGCGCCGGATATTGCGGGTGGTACAGCGCATGGCCACGGGTCAGCTGGACCAGCGCGTTACCGACATCAAGGGCCGGGACGAGTACGCAATTCTGGGGATTTCCTTCAACTCCATGGCCGAAAAGCTGGAACAGGTGGAGAAAACCCGGGAAGAATTTGTTTCCAATGTGTCCCATGAGCTGAAAACGCCCCTCTCCAGTATGAAGGTGCTATCCGAGTCCATCCTTTTGCAGGAATCCGTGCCCGAGGCCATGTACCGGGAATTTCTGCAAGACATCGTAAATGAAGTGGACCGGATGACCAGTATTAACAATGACCTGCTTTCCTTGGTGCGTATCGACCAGCGGGAACAGGGCTTAAATATCGCCCCGGTTTCCATTAACAAAATGGTGGAGGATATCCTCCGGCGGCTTTCCCCCCTATCCGAGCAGAAGCATATCGCCCTCATCTATGACGATGTACGGCCTGTCCAAATCGACGCCGACGAGATAAAACTTACCCTGGCCATCTCAAATATAGTCGAAAACGGCATAAAATATACCCCCAATGGGGGAACGGTGAAGGTTTCTGTGGATGCGGACCATCAGTTTGTGTATATCAGCGTCCAGGACACGGGGATGGGCATTGCCGATACGGAGCAGACAAAAATCTTCAACCGTTTCTACCGGGTGGACAAGGCCCGGGACCGGGAAACCGGGGGAACGGGGCTGGGGCTGGCCATTTCCCACGCGGCCATCATCGCCCACAACGGCACCATCCGGGTCAGTTCGAGGCCCGACGAGGGGGCGGTCTTCATGGTGCGCATTCCCATACGGAGGGGGTAGTGTATGAAAAATTTGTTTAGATACCATTGGCGCAAGCTTATACCCTTTGCCTTGATTATCGTGTTGATTCCGGTGGCCATCGCGGTTTCCCTGATGGTACACAGCCGCTATGCCGGCGTAAGCGGCGGCTTGCGTGTTTTTTATTTTAATCCCGCCGTGGGGCGGCTTGAATCCGTGGCTATGGCGGTACCCGCCGGCACCCCCCAGTCGCAAATCGAGGCCATGCTGGGGCGGTTCTATACCCCACCGCCTTCCTTGGAGGGGCTGTGGCCCCTTGAGCTGGGGCTGGTGGACATCACCCTCGACGGCGATAGGGTGGGGATTGCCCTCCCGCCGGACTTCCGCGACATGACGGCCTTCGCCCAAACCAAACTGCGCTCGGGCCTGACCTTGACTTTGACAGAGTTGCCCTTTGTCCAGGAGGTATTGTTCTGGGTACATGGGGAGGGGGAAAAGCCCGCCATGCATTTTGCCGAATGGATACGCCACGAGGAATACTGGGACATGGGGGCGGTACGCATTGAAAGCCCCGCCACGGTGGAGAACAATCCCACCATTTCCCCCGGCATGATGGCGGCGCGTACGATTACGCTGTATTTTGTCTGCATCGACGGCGAGGGCCTGGTAACAGAGACCTTTATCGACGACTACGTGGACATGCACCGTTTGACGGAGTTTAAGCTGGAATATCTCATAGCGGGCCCGGTGCGGGAAAACGCCATGCACATCATCCCGCCGGAGACGCGCATACGCTCGGTAATTGCCGACCGCCCCACCAACAGTATATATGTGGACTTCTCCGGGGATTTCCTTTCCCGCTTTGCGGGGAACTGGCGGCTGGCCCAGCTCATGCTGCAAAGTGTGGTCAATACCCTGACCTTGCCGGGGAACAACGACTTCCCCTTCCACCGGGTGTTCTTTCTGGTGGATTCCGAGCGTATCGACGTTTTCCATGGGGTGGGGAGCTTTGACTCGGCCTTCACCTACGACCATGAAATGATTCTGGTGGAGGAGGACCCCTACGACCCCTATTATGACCCCTATGAATACGAAGAGGAGGACGTGCCCGTAGGCCCCCGAGGCGAAGACGAGGAATGATGTCCCCGGTAATACGCCCGGTAGTGTGGGCGTTGGGGTTCCTTGTGGCGGGGATATTGCTGGGGACGGGAGCGGTTCCGCTCTCCCCTGTGTCCGTTGGGCTGGCTTTGGTTCTGGGCTTTTGTATATGCGGTGCGCTGTATAAAAAATACCGGTATGGGCCGGTATTTTTTTTCGTCATTTTCCTGGGGGCGGGGATGTGGCGGGGCGCGGCGCGGATGGACTTATCGGTGGGGGAGCCCCATACGGGGCGGGTATTTTACGGACGGGTACTGGACACCGGCGGGCTCACCGCCGGGGGGAACCAGCGGGTGGTGGTGCGGGCTTACCATCACATGCACGAAGGGCGTGCACTGCGGCTCATGACCTATTTGCGCCCCCATCTGCCCCGTGCCCAAATCGGGCAAGCCATTACCCTCACCGGGGAAATCCTGCCCCTGACGCGTGCCGCCAACCCCGGCGGCTACGACGCCTTCTTGCATCTGCGCGCCCAAAAAATAGACGGCATCATTTGGCCGGAGGCCGTGGTATTGGGGGAAGTCGAAACGAATTTTTTTGTATACACGCGGCGGGTGCGGGACCGGGTAGCGGCGGTTTTTGACGGGGTGCTTCCCCCCCGGGAAGCGGGGATTATCCGCTCCATGGTGCTGGGGGACCGGGAAGACCTGGACAGGGACTTGGTGGAAATCTACCGGGTGGCGGGGATACGGCATATCCTCTCCATTTCCGGCTTGCATGTGACCATTCTCACCTTGGCGGTAAATGTTCTGCTGACCCGCCTCCTGCCCCAGCGCAAGGCGGGGCTGGTGACGCTGGGCATCATGCTGGGCTACTGCCTGATGACCGGGGCGGCGGTGGCCACGGTGCGCGCCGTCACCATGGGCGGGGTGCTGGTCTTCGCCAAGGTTTTGTACCGGGACTATGATTTGCTGGCCACCATTAGCTGGGCTTGCCTGGGGCTACTCCTCTACGAGCCGCTGATGCTATACAATGTGGGCTTTCAGCTTTCCTTCGGGGCGGTGTATGGCATCGCGCTCCTTACCGCGCCCTTTGAGCGGCTGCTTACCTTGGCGCGTATGCCCGCCTACGGGAAATTCCGCAACGGCCTGGCGGTGAGTATGGCGGCCACCTTTTCCACTTACATTGTCTTCGCCCATCATTTCTATGAGATACCCCTGTACAGCGTGTTCGCCAATACGATTATCATACCCTTCGTGGTGGCCTTGCTGGTGCTGGGGGTGATGACCGGCCTGGTGGGGCTGGTGTGGGAATGGGGGGCGATGATACCCGGAAGCGTGGTGTTCTACATATTGCAATTGTATGAATGGGTGGGGCGGTTCTTTGGCGCGTTGCCCTTCACACTGGTGCCCACGGGCGGCGGGAGCGTTCCCGTTTCCCTGGCGGGGGCGGCGGTGTTGCTCCTTTTCGCCTATGTGATGCACGGCTTCGGCCCGGAAATGAAACGCCGCATCCCCCTGTTGCTTTTCGGGGTTGCGGCGTTGATGGGTTGCGTGTATCTGCGGGATTTCCCCCCGCGCCCCCGGATAACGGAGCTATATACGCCGGGGCACTACAGCGTCCATCGCCATGGCGGCACCACGCGGATAACGGGCACCGGACGCGGCGGCGAGGGGGAGGTATTGCGCTATCTGGACCGGCGCGGCGTCCGGCAAGCCTACGCGCTGATACTCACCCAATGGCCGCGCCCGGGGGATACGGCACGGATTGCCACGGTGCTGGAGCGGGTGCAGGTGCTATACCTCCCCGGCCCGGAAATGCACCTGCCCTTGGCGTTGCACTACGCGGTAAGGGAAACGGGGGTAGTGGTGCGGTTTTATGAATACGCTTCACACATAAGTCAGCACCATTTCGATTTTCCAATTGAACTGCGCAAATTCCCTGGCGATGACCCCGTGGACTGCCCCCAGGCCCAGGTTGCCGGCCACGGCGATTTCGCGCTGGTACGCCTCGGTGATTTCAGCGATTGCGTGGTGGTAGGTTGTTACCGCTTCCTTGTCCTTCGCCAGCTCCCCGCATACGGCGGCGGTCAACGCGGCCAGCGCGCCATCGGCTCCCTTCACCAAGGCGCGGAAGGGCTCGTGCTTGCAACGCTCGGTTTCGATGGCCATTTGCGCCAGCAAAAGCTCGCTTTGGAAAATAATGTCCTCCAGGGCCTTGTCGAATTTCTTCTCGTTGGGGAGGTCCTTCAAGGTTTCGCGCCGGGCCAGTTCCGTCAGCTTTACACTTTCGTCCAGGATTTCCATACAGGCGCGGCGGGCGTCCTCCATGCGTGCCGGAAAGCGTAAAATACGCGGGGTGCATTCCTCCAAGGCGTCCACGCCGCCACTGCGCGCCGTTTCCACTTTTGCGTTGAAGGCATTCAAATTCGTCATGAAGGCCGCCGCCGCCATGCGCCACAGGGCCGTTTCCACGGGCTCGCGCTCATGGGCGAAGGCCATGCAGGCTTCCGTGGCGGCGTGTATCGCCTTCAGCCGCCGCTCCAGGTCCTTGGCGACACACAGGAAGGCATGGCCGTTTTCCCCCAAGGACAGGGCGGCCCCCTTGGCGTCCGCCGCCAGCACCACCCCTTCGGAATGGATTTTTTGCAATAATTCCACGGCACTTGCCATGCGGGCGTCGGCGTCCTTTTTGATTTCTGCGCGGATTTGCCGCATCACCTCCTCCATGATGTGTAAAACGGAGGAACGGGTTTTCATGGCTTGGGTGGTGAGCGCGCGCATTTTTGTGTCGATGCTGGCAAAAGCCTCCGGAGGCGGCACGGCCATCCGCGCCGTCTCTATGGCAGATAAAAAATGTAGCAGATTCATCTGAAAGAAGATATCGTCCAGCCCTTTCAGCCGGGCGTGCATCCTGTCGTACAGGTCAAAGACCGACGCCTCCGGCTCTTCACAGCCGCTTTTTATTTCCTCCACAAAATCACTAATCCTGCGCGCCAAATGGCCGTATTCCTCCGACAAAATCAACGCGGATTTGCCCGGGTTCCCGGCCTTCGCCCCGGCGTCCCGCGCCTCTATGGCCAGTTGTGTAAATTCCGCCGCGATGGGCACCAGGACGTGGATAATTTCCCCGCTGTGGCGGGCAAGGCTTCCCTTCATTTCTTCTGACAACATCGCATTTTCCTCCTTTTCCATACCTGCGTTAATCTTCCGGTACCGCCCCGGCGACACGCCGAAGTAGGCTTTGAACGCCCGGGAAAACCCCTCGTAGGATTCATAGCCATAAGCCACGGCCACATCCAGCACGGTGGCGGTACCCTCGCCCAGGGCGCGGCACGCCTGTTGCAAGCGGCGTTTCTTGATGTATTCCATCACCGGCTCCCCCACCACCGCCCGAAACAGCCGCTGGTAATGACTCCGGGAAAAATACGTCCGCTCCGCCAGGGCGTCGATACTCAACGCGTCCGCCAAACTGCCCTCGATGAAGGAAACGGAATCAAAGATGCCCGATTGCTTTTGCATTGCCTGCCCCCTTTCGTGAGAAAATTATAGCAGGGAAAATGGAGCTTTATATGACCGGGAGAACCATAAGATAAAGTGCACAACCGCTTGATGCAAATATTCTTTTTAATGCTATAATCAATACGATGAGGACAAATCCCATAAACGAGGTGCGATATGAACGAGCAAAACCAGCTGGGTCAATTCATCCCCCTGCATTATCACCACAATATGTTGCTGGACCCGGTGCGCATGGGCGGCTTCAAGACCGCCATCGGCCAGGTCGTCCAGCCCGGCTCTGTGGTGGTGGAACTGGGCGGCGGCACGGGGGTATTGAGCTTCTTCGCGGCGCAAAAGGCGAAGAAAGTATACTATGTGGAGTATAATCCCGAGCTGGTGGAGGAGGCCCGCCGCATTTTGGCGGGCAATGAAAATGGGGAGCGGGTGGAGCTGGTTCACGGCGACGCCTGTACCTTTACGCCGCCGGAGCCCGTGGGCGCGGTGATATGCGAAATGCTCCATGTGGGCTTCCTGCGGGAGAAGCAGCTGGAGGTCATCTCTGCCTTCAAGCGCAATTACGCGGCCCGGCATGAGGGACCCTTGCCGATTTTCATACCCTTTGCCACGCTACAGGCGGTACAGCCGGTGCATCATCCCTTTGATTTCCACGGGTACAAGGCCACGGTGCCCATGTTCAACGACCCCGGCGTGGAGAACCCCGACATTACCCCCCTGGGCAACCCGGCGGTGTATCACCAGGTGGTATATGACCAGCCCTTTGACCTGGGCATATCCTGGCGCGGTAGCGTTCCCATCACCGCGGCGGGCACGGTGAACGCCCTGCGCTTTATCACGAAAAATCTGCTGTCTGTGGAGCCCAAAACCCAGGGGATTACCGACTGGCACAACCACTATTTAATCCTGCCTCTGGCCACCCCCATCCCCGTCCAGCCCGGCGATGCCCTGGAAATCGCCTTCGCCTATGAAAGCGGCGCGCCCCTGTCCGCGTTACAGCCCCATGTAGCCTTGGCCTGATGCCCCATATCCTACCCTATTGGCGGCGGTACCAAAGGCAGATTATCCTGGGCATGGTCTGCCTGGTTTTGGCGACTATGGGGGATTTGCTGATTCCCTCCATTGTGTCGCGTATCATCGACCAGGGCGTGATGGAAGGGGATTTGGGCCGGGTGCTGGAGCTGGGGGGGCTCATGCTACTGGTCACGGCGGTGAGCGCGGTTTTCACCGTGGTGCGTTGCATTATTTCCAGCCGGGTTTCCCAGCTCTTTGGCGCGGATTTGCGGCTGGATTTGTTTGCGCGGATTAACCGCTTCTCCTTCGCCGCTATCAACAAGCAGGAAACGGCCTCCCTCATCACCCGCATGACCAACGACACCGCACAGCTGGTCAGCTTCACCAACAGCCTGATGCGCATGTTCCTGCGCCATCCGGTATTACTCATCGGTGCCACCACCATGACCATTTTGCTCAACCCCCGCCTGGCCTTGGTGCTGACGGGGGTTATTCCGCTCATCGCGCTCCTGATGTACATAAGCATGAAGGTGGGCTTCCCCCTCTTCACCCGTTTGCAGGAAGCCCTGGACAAAAACAACGCCGTCACCCGGGAATACCTCTCCGGCGTGCGGGTGGTGAAAGCCTACAACACCTTCGACCAGGAGGTGGCCCGCTTCGACGTAACGAATACCGCCTTGGCCGCCACCGCCACCAAGGCCCAGCGGGTGGTGGGCATTTTTTTTCCCATTATTTCCTTCGCGGTGAACGCCAGCCTGGTGCTGACCCTGTGGATGGCGCGGGAATGGGTGGCCCAGTCCCAGATGCAGGTGGGCCAGCTGGTGGCGTTTCTCAATTATATGATGCTCATTTCCATGTCCATGGGAATGATGTTCAATGTCTATCAGATGTTCGTCCGGGCCCGGGCGTCGGCGGCGCGCATTGGGGAGGTGCTGGAGGAGAAGGACATTTCCCCCCTGCCCCTTGCCGCGCCCCCTATGAACCCCATGGAAAAGGGCACCGGCATTGCCTTTGCCCATGTCCATTTCGCCTACCCCGGCGGCGGGGACGAACCCGTACTGCGCGACATTACCTTTTCCCTGCCCGGCGGGAAAACCCTGGGCATCATCGGCTCCACCGGCGCGGGGAAGTCTTCCTTGGTGCAGTTAATCCCCGGCCTGTACGCCCCCACCCGGGGCACCGTCCGCGTGGGGGGCATGGATACCGCCACCTGCGACCTGGACGCCCTCCGCGCCGGCATCGCCTACGTGGCCCAGCAAAACACCCTTTTCTACGGCACTATTGCCGACAATATCCGCATGGGCAAGGCCGACGCCACCCCGGAGGAAATGGAAGCCGCCGCCCGCGCCGCCAGTGCCCACGATTTTATCGTTGCCTACCCCGAGGGCTACGAAACCGTCATCGGCCAGAAGGGCGTAAACCTCTCCGGCGGGCAAAAGCAACGCCTGGGCATCGCCCGCGCCTTGGTGCGCCGCGCCCCCATTCTGGTGCTGGACGACTGCGTCAGTGCCGTGGACGCGGAAACCGAGGCATCCATTATGCAAGCCATTTACGCCCTTAGCCCCGCCCCCACAGTCGTAATGATTACCCAGCGGATTTCCTCCGTCATACACCTCGAACACATCCTCGTCATGGAAAACGGCGGCATCGCCGGCTACGGTGCCCACCCCGAACTAATGCAACACTGCGCGGTGTACCGGGAAATATACAATTCCCAGCTGAACATGTCAGAATGAATTGCCGGGGGCGGGGGTGTTTACAGAAGTACATATATATGGTAGCTTTTGCGTACCATGGAGTGTGCGCGCATATTTACCAACAACCCCGCCGTGGGGGCGGCTTATCCCGATGCCACGCATTGGGTGGAGGGCAATGTTCGGGATGTATTTGTTGCGGTGCGCGACGCGGTGCACCGGGGGGCACGGCTGCTGAGCCATCCCCTGTGCGGCAGTGTCAAGCCCTGGGAGAGCCCCTATCGGAGCGTTTGGGTATTGGCGCGACAGGGGGCGTTGGATTTTGCCTCCTTGCGCCTGATAGAGGGCGCGATGGCGGTATCGGGCCGCCCGTGGCCCCATCACGCGCATTACGACGCTTCGATACGGGAAGACTACCAGCTGATAGACCTCGAACTGATGAAGAGTGCCATAAAAAATAGCGATAAGTGACTGGAGGGCAACCACATGTCAGTGGTGTACGATATTCTGATTGTAGGCGGTGGGCCGGGAGGCATGACCGCCGGCATCTACGGGAGCCGCGCACGGCTCCAGACCGCCATTTTGGAAAAAGGCAAGCCCGGCGGCCAGGCCGCCACCACCACGGAAATGGAAAACTATCCCGGCTTCTTCCGGGAGACCACCGGGCCCGGGGTCATGGGGGAATTTGAAGCCCACGCCAAGCAATTCGGTACGGTTTTCCTGAAAGGGAACGTTACCGGGGTGGCTTTCGAAGGGGAAATCAAATCCGTGACCACCTCCTCCGGCGAAACCTATCAGGGGCGCACCGTGGTACTGGCCCCCGGCGCGGAGCCCCGTATGCTGGGGGTACCCGGCGAGGGCAAGCTACGGGGCAAGGGCGTCAGCTACTGCGCCACCTGCGACGCGGATTTCTTCGAGGAGCTGGACGTCATCGTGGTGGGCAGTGGGGATTCCGCCATCGAGGAGGCCCTGTATCTGACCAAATTTGCGGAATCGGTGACGGTGATTGTCATACACGACGAGGGCATATTGGACTGCAACAAGCGCAGTTCGGAAAAAGCCTTCGCCAACCCCAAGCTGAAATGGGTGTGGAACAGCGTACTGGAGGAAATCCAGGGCGAGGAAATGGTAGAGGCCGTGGTGACAAAAAATATCCGCACCGGCGAGCAGACCACCCGCGAGGTGAACGGCGTGTTCGTGTTCATCGGGATGCAACCCAAGACCGAGTTCCTCAAGGGCAAAGTCGCGCTGGACCCCTGGGGCTATATTCCCACAACAGAGCGCATGGAAACCAACATCCCCGGCGTATATGCCGTGGGGGACGCCCGTGCGAAGTATCTGCGGCAGGTGGTGACGGCGGCGGCGGACGGCGCGGTGGCGGCCTTCGCGGCGGAAAAATTCCTGGAGGGCCATGTGGAAGGACGCTTGACCCGCGAGGATATTCAAAAATTAACGGAGGGTTCGAAATGATTGAGCTAAACAAAGAAAACTTCGATGCCGAGGTATTACAGGCATCCGGGCTGGTGCTGGTGGATTTCTGGAGTGAGAAATGCGAGCCCTGCATGGCCCTCATGCCCGAGGTGGTTAAGCTGGCCGAAAAAAACGCCGGCCGCGCCAAATTCTGCAAGCTGGACACCGCCGGCAACAAGCGGCTGGCCATCAGCCAGAAGGTGCTGGGTATGCCCACTGTGGTTTTTTACAAGGACGGGGAAAAGGTGTTCACCTTTGGCCCCGCCGAAATCGACGCGGACGGAATCGACGCGGTACAGGCCAAGCTGGATGAGCTGGCATAAAGGGGGTTCGGTATGAAACTTGAAGTGGGCGAAATCATAATCAAGGATATTCAATTTGGCCCGGGCACCGAAGTGAAAAACGGAACGCTTCATATTAATAAGCAGGAGCTGGAGAAAATCACCGGTGCCGACGAGCGGATTCAATCCGTGGAAGCCTTTCTGGCGCGGCCGGGGGAGTCGGTGCGGATTCTGCCGGTAAAAGATGTGGTACAGCCACGGGTAAAAGTCGAGGGCAAAGGGGGCATCTTCCCCGGATTTATGGCCGGGGTGGAGCAGGTGGGCGAAGGCCGCACCCATGTCCTCAAAGGCGCGGCGGTGGTCACCACGGGTAAAATCATGGGCTTCCAGGAGGGCATCATTGACATGAGCGGCCCCGGCGCGCAATACACGCCCTTCTCCCAGACCCAAAACATCGTGCTCAAAATCGAGCCCGTGGAGGGCATCAAACAGCACGAGCATGAAGTAGTGGTGCGCCTGGCGGGGTTCCGCGCCGCCAATTATCTGGGCGAGGCGGGCAAAGCCGCAACCCCGGATAATGTGAAAACCTACGAGACCCTTCCCCTGCTACAGCAAGTGGCGCAATATCCCAACCTGCCCAAGGTGGCCTATGTCTACATGTTGCAAACCCAGGGGCTGTTGCACAATACCTTTTATTATGGGGTGGACGTGCGGCAAATCGTCCCTACGATAATGTACCCCACGGAAATCATGGACGGGGCCATTGTTTCGGGCAACTGCGTCTCCGCCTGCGACAAGAACCCCACCTATATCCACGCCAACAATCCCGTCATTGAAGACCTCTACGCCGAGCACGGCAAGACCATCAATTTCCTGGGCTGTGTCATCACCAATGAAAACGTCACCTTGGCCGACAAGGAGCGTTCCTCGAACATGACCGCCAAGCTGGTGGAATTTATGGGGGCCGACGCGGTAATCATCTCCGAGGAGGGCTTCGGCAACCCCGATGCCGACTTGGTGATGAACTGCAACAAAATCGAGGCCAAGGGCATCAAGACCGTACTGATTACCGATGAATATGCCGGGCAGGACGGGGCCAGCCAATCCCTGGCCGACTCCACCCCCCTGGGCGACGCCTGTGTCACCGCCGGCAACGCCAACGAGGTGCTTACCATGCCGCCCATGGATACGGTCATCGGCTACCCGGAAGTGGCCCATGTCATCGCCGGGGGCTGGGAAGGCAGCCTGGCCGCCGACGGCAGCATCACCGCAGAAATCCAAGTCATCATCGGTGCGACGAATGAGTTAGGCTTCGGGAAGCTTACGGCTAAGGCGATGTGAAAGGAGCGTTGTTATGGGTATGACAGACAGGCAGTTTGACGTTCATCTCACCAGTATATTGCGGGACCTGGAGGACATCCGACAGGAAATTAAAGAAAAGTATGAAGGTGAAAGCGAAAAGCTTGAACGATTGGCAAGGGATATAGACAACCAATTAAAACGACCATAATCCATGTATAGCTGATATAGCCGAATAAAACGCCTCCTCCCCGAAAGGGGAGTTTTTTTATGCAAAAAAAATTTTCAAACTTTTTTCAAAAAAGTGTTGACAGGGATATTTATATAGTGTATATTACCTCATGTCACACAGTACTTCCTGCGGCGCAGTATATGGCGCGGCACATTATTTCAGAGGAGGAGGAACTTAATTGAGTGGAACAATCAACCCATCCGGTTTAATCAGCGGGCATATTGATATCATTTTGCTGAAAATCATTTCCCTGGAGGACGGCTACGGCTACAGCATATCGAAGACGATTTCCCACATCACGGACAACGCTTGCGAAATAAAGGAAGCCACCCTCTATGCCGGGCTACGCAGATTGGAATCGGAAAAGCGCATCGCGTCCTACTGGGGGGACGAGAGCCAGGGCGGACGGAGAAAGTACTACACCCTGACACAGGCGGGCCAAGAGAGCCTGGCCGAAAACAAAGAAAAATGGGCAATGACCAAAGTCCTGATGGACAAAATTCTGGATTGGAGGAATGATGGATATGATGAAATGCGTGGGAACTAATTTTACCCTGGCGGAAAGCTATGCCACGTACCAAAGCGTTAAGGAAATAAGAGCCGGTATTTCACACAGCGAGGAGCACGAAAGCCTGCTGGAAGCTATACAACGCTTTATCAGGAAAATCACGAAGGGGTGGAAACGCAATGAACAAACAGCGTATAGCTAAACTGGTGAACGACCTGTTCTACGATATCATTGAAACCGACGAGGTGCGCGAGCAAAAGGAAGAGCTTCGTACCCACCTCACCGAGCGGGTGGAGGACTACATGGAGCGGGGCTACTCCTTCGAGGACGCGCTTCACGAAGCGAAAAACAGCCTTGGCGACCCGGATGAGCTGGTCAGCGGCTTCGAGCGGAAAAAGGCCATCGTGGTAGACAATTTGGACGACGAATACGGTGTGAACATCCATTTCCGCTTTAAGCGTATCTTCGCCAAGCTTACGCCGCTGGCCCCCTTCCTTTATATTATACTGGGCATCACGCAAGGCGCGTGGATGCCACTGCTCCCCTTCGAGATGGCGAGCTGGTGGGTCTGGGGCTGGGTGATTATCCCCATGCTCCCGATTTTAAGCTCCGGCATCGGCTTTCATACGATAACGGCTTTGTCGCCCTTCATTTATGTTTTGCTCGGTGTGTTCCTTGGCTGGTGGGCCTGGGGCTGGATGATTATTCCTATCTCGGCCATCCTGTTCTCCAGCAAGGGCAAGAAAAGAAGAAAAAGGAAAAAAATTGCGATAAACCGCGAAATCGACATTGAAATCCTTGGCGGGTTTGGCGACACCGCCACAGAGGACGAGGAAGACCTCAACCGGCAAAATTAGGGGCGATGCTTTACATGAAACAGGGGTAGCGGCGGCGAAACATAACGCCCCTACCCCTGTTGACAAAACCAGATAATGGCTTATTATTTGACCTATCCATTGATAACAGAGGGGATAGTGTCATGACATTTCTCAGGAACATTAAAATCGGTGCGAAGCTGACGTTGGGGTTCGGGTTCCTCATACTTTTGCTTGTGGGCATCACCGTTTACGGGGCCGTCTCCGCCCGTAATATCTCGAATCAATTCGAGCAGCTCATTTATGGGCCCACGGGCAGGTACATATTGGTAAGAAGCATTGACATGGTGGCCACCGACATGCGCCAAAAGCTTGCGCTGATTGCACTCAATACGGGCAACCCGGCCCAGATTGAGTTTTTTTACGAGGAGCTGGCCGACCTGCGCGCCGAGCTTTCGGATGTTGTGAACGATTTCCGGGACAATTTGTACCATGACCCGATTATGGATGACGCCACAAAGGCCAAGCGCAACACGCAAATCACAAACCTTGAACGCTTAATTATGGACTACGCCACCGTCACCGCGGCACCCATCGTCACCGCGGCAAGGCGGAACAATATACGGGTTGCCGTGGAGCTGGTTGAGGACTCCTTGGCATATGATGAGGTTATCGACGCGTATTTTTATGAATTGTTCAGCGAGATACGCGATTTGCGCTTCCTCTCGGAAAAGGACATCATCGCCTCCACCGACTCCAGCATCCAGACCATGATTATCGTGGCGGTTGCCGTGGTGCTTGCCGCGGCTGTGCTTGCCTATGGCATCACCAAGGTGATAACCGGGCCGGTGAACGGCATCGTCCTGGCCATAAAGGACATATCCGTAGGTAAGCTTAACACCAATATTCAGGTGAACAACAAGGATGAAATCGGCACATTGGCCGAAAGCGCGAAGGCCATGGTGGCTACACTGCAACGGCTCATTTCCGACATGGACGGCATGGCCGACGCCCACGCCCAGGGCGAGATTGACACCTTTATGGACGCGGGCAGTTTCACGGGGGATTATGGCAATGTGGCCAACAAGATTAACGGCCTGGTCCAATCCACTTTGCAAACCCAGGACAAGGTAATCCATACCTTCATGCAAATCGCGGGGGGTAATTTTGGCGCGGATTTGGAAAAATTGCCGGGCAAAAAAGCCGCCCTCAACGACGCGGTAAACGATATGAGAAGCCGCATCGAAGCCGTAAGCAGTGAAATCAATTTCCTTATTGACGCGGCGGCGGTGAAGGGCGACCTTGCGGTGCATATCGACGAAAGCAAGCACAGCGGCGGCTGGCAGGATATCATGAAGGGCCTGAACAACCTGGCCCAGGCCGTGAACGGCCCCGTGGTGGAAATCCGTGAGGCTATGGCGCGTTTGCAAAAGGGCTATTTCGACAAGAAAATCCAGGGCAATTATACCGGCGACTTCAAGGTAATCAAGGACGCCGTCAACTCGGTCATCGACGTCATGGCGGGCTATGTAAAGGAAATCAGCGCGATACTGGCGGGGCTTTCCTCCGGGGATTTGACCCGGAGCATTTCCGTTACCTTTGACGGTGACTTCAACGCCATTAAGGAATCGGTGAACAATATCGCCGCTACCTTGCACAAAACCATGTCGGAGATTTCCGCCGCGTCCAATCAGGTGCTCACCGGTGCCAAGCAGATTTCCTCCAGTGCCATGGACTTGGCCAACGGCGCGCAACAGCAATCCAACAGCGTGCAGGAGCTCAATAACAATATTGATGTAATAAGCCGCCAAATTCTGCAAAACGCCGAAAGTGCGCGGACGGCCAGTTCCCTGTCGCAAAAATCTACGGAAAATGCCAACGCGGGCAACAAATCCATGAAGCACATGCTGGACGCCATGGAGCAAATCAAGGCATCCTCCAGCGAAATATCCAAAATTATCAAGGCCATCGAAGACATTACCTTTCAAACAAATTTGCTTTCCCTCAACGCCTCCGTGGAGGCGGCCCGCGCCGGGGAACATGGGCGTGGCTTCGCCGTGGTGGCCGACGAGGTGCGGAACTTGGCCAGCAAGTCCCAGCAGTCTACGGTGGAAACCACCTCCCTTATCAACGACTCCATCGAACGGGTGGATTCCGGCTCGGGCATTGCCAAGCAGACCTCTGAGTCCCTGGCCATTATCGTGAGCAACGCGGACGAATTGCTGGAGCTGATTAATCTGATTTCCAAGTCCTCCAGCGAGCAAGCCGAGGCCATTAAGCTAATCAACATCGGCCTTGAGCAGGTATCCCAGGTGGTGCAGAGCAACTCCGCCGTTTCACAGGAGGCCGCCGCGGCATCGGAGGAATTAAACTCCCAGGCCGAGGTGCTGAAGGATTTGGTGGCGTACTTCAAGTTGTAAAATATAACTTTGTGGGGTAAGATACCTCAATATAGAAAGGAGCGGTTTTATGGCCATTTTAGCTAATAAGAAAGTCGCCATTTTAGGCGACCGCGACGGCATACCCGGGCCGGCCATTGAAGCTTGCGTGGCAACGGCAGACGGCGCGGAAGTGGTATTCTCCACCACGGAATGCTTCGTCTGAACCAGCGCGGGTGCCATGGACCTGGAAAATCAGGCACGGATTAAGGAACTGTTCGACAAATACGGCAAGGACGATTTAATCGTTTTGCTGGGCGGCGCGGAAGCGGAAGCCAGCGGCTTGGCCGCCGAAACAGTTTCTACCGGAGACCCGACCTTTGCAGGGCCGTTGGCCGGAGTCCCGTTGGGACTCAAGGCGTACCACATTGTAGAGCTGAAGGACGAAATCAACCCGGATGTGTACGAAGAGCAAATCGCCATGATGGAGATGGTCATCGACGTAGATGCCATCTGCGCCGAGGTGGCGACTTATAGGGGGGCTTGACGCGTATGGGCAAAGCCAGGATTGTACACTATATCAACCAATTTTATGCGGGTATAGGCGGCGAGGACAAGGCCGACCATTTACCCGAGAAGCGCGACGGCTTCGTGGGCCCGGGCATGGCAATCAATGCCGCGCTGGGCGGCGTAGGGGAAGTCGTGGGCACCGTGTTCTGCGGTGACAGCTATTTCAACGAAAATCTGGAGGCCGCCACGGCAACGGTGCTGGACATGATTAAAGCCTACGCGCCGGACATCGTGGTCGTGGGGCCGGGCTTCAACGCCGGGCGGTACGGCATGGCCTGTGGCACCGTGGCCAAGCTGGTGGACGAAAATTTGAAGATTCCCGTGGTGGGCGGCTTGTACGAGGAGAATCCCGGCCTGGAAATCTTCAAGCGGCACGCCTATTTTGTGCCGGTGGGGGATTCCGCCGCCTCCATGCGCAAGGCCGTGCCGGACATGGTGGCCATCGTGAAGAAGCTTATCGCCGGTGAGGAAATCACCGAGGGCTTTTTCCCCAAGGGCCTGCGCAAGAATTATTTCGCGGACAAACGGGGTAGCCGCCGTGCGGTGGATATGCTACTGAAAAAAATCGCCGGTGAAGAATTTGTCACCGAATACCCCATGCCCGTCTTCGACCGGGTATCGCCGCCCCCTGCCATAAAGGACATGAAAACGGCGCGTATCGCGCTGGTGTCCAGCGGCGGGCCTGTGCCCAAGGGCAACCCCGACCGGATTGAATCCTCCAGTGCCAGCAAGTACGGCAAGTATTCCTTGGTGGACATCGTGGATTTTACCGCTGACAACGGCGAAACCGCCCACGGCGGCTACGACCCGGTGTACGCCAATATTGACCTGGACAGGGTGCTTCCCGTGGACGTGGTCAAGGAAATGGTGGCGGCGGGTGAAATCGGCTCGTTGCATGACTATTGGTACGCCACCGTAGGGAACGGTACCAGCGTGGCCAGTTCGAAGCAATTCGCCGCGGATATCGCGAAACAGCTTGTAGCGGATAATGTTTCCTGCGTTATCCTCACCTCCACATGAGGGACCTGTACACGTTGCGGTGCAACGATGGTGAAGGAAATTGAAAGAGCAGGAATCACGGTGGCGCATATGTGTACGGTGGTGCCCATATCCGTGACCGTAGGCGCGAATCGCATCGTGCCCACGGTAGCCATCCCCTACCCCCTGGGCGACCCCTCCCTTCCCCCCGAGGAAGAAAAGGGACTGCGCCGGAAGCTGGTGCGCAAGGCGTTGGACGCGCTTTGTACCGAGGTGGCCGAGCAGACGGTGTTTACGAAATAACAAGGAGGCGACATGCAAGCATTCACGTTCCACACCCCGACGGAAATCATTTTCGGGAAGGGCGCGGAGGATAACACCGCCGCGCTGGTAAGGAAATATGGCGGGAGCCGCGCACTGGTGGTGTACGGCGAGGGGAGCGTGGTGCGCTCGGGCCTGCTGGATAAAATCACCGCCGGGCTGGCCGCCGAGAAAATCACCGTGGAGCCCCACGGCGGGGCCATGCCCAATCCCCACCTGTCCTTCGTGCGGGCGGGGATAAAAAAGGCCCTGGCTTTTAACGCGGATTTTATCCTGGCCATCGGCGGCGGCAGTGCCATTGACGCGGCCAAGGCCATCGCCCACGGCACCGCCAACCCGGACACCGACGTATGGAAGTTTTGGACCCGGGAGGAGGCCCTGACGAAAACCCTCCCCTTCGGCGTGGTGCTCACCATTTCCGCCGCCGGTAGCGAAACCAGTAATTCTGCGGTCATCACCAACACGGAGCTGGGCTTGAAGCGGGGGCTGGGTACGGATTTTAACCGCCCGCGCTTTACGGTAATGAACCCGGAGCTGACCTTTACCGTCCCCAAGTATCCCACGGCTTGCGGCATCGCGGATATTCTCATGCATACCCTGGACAGGTACTTCACCGCGGAAACCACCGACGGCGGCACCCAGTCCAACGAAACCACCGACGCTTTGGCCGAGGCCCTCATGGCCACGGTAATCGCCAACGCGCCCAAGGTGCTGGCCAACCTCTGTGACTACCACGCCCAGAGCGAAATCATGTGGTGCGGAAGCCTGTCCCATAACGGCATCATGGGCCTGGGGCGCGGTATGGATTTCTCGGTGCACCAGCTGGGCCATGAGCTGAGCGGAAAATTCGATGTGCCCCACGGGGCCAGCCTGACCACCATGTGGGGTGCCTGGGCGCGCTATGTGCTTAGCGTGAATCCGGCGCGCTTCGCCCGGCTTGGAAAACAGGTATGGGGCGTGGAAACACCAGAAGAGGCCATCGGGAAAACCGAGGATTTCTTCCGCGTTATCGGCACGCCCACCAACTTCACAGAGCTGGGCATCGGCGTACAGCCCCCGGAAGTTATCGACGCCATGGCCGAGAGCTGTACATTCTTTGGCAAGCGGCTGGTGGGGAGCTTCAAGCCCCTGGGCAAGGCAGATATCCTGGCCATTTACTCCGCCGCCAACGTGTAAGCCGAAATTTTACGTATCCGCCACGCCACCAGCATGACCACGGCGTAGGACAGCAAAATAAACGCCACACCCATGCCCGCAATCCAAGGGAGGGGCATGGGCAAATTGGCCTGTACGATGCCCGACCCGCGCAACACCATAACAAATATCGCGTTGAAGCGCAGGTACCCCACTGTGGAGCCCATTACCGCGCCCAGCACAATAATAGGAATAAGACCCAAGGCGATTTGGTTCATCAACTGGAAGGTGGTGAATCCCATCGCCTTTTGTATGCCCAGCTCGCGCCGTCTGCGGGAGATGGTAGTTTTCATCACAATGTAAATCACCAAAACGATGACCGTAGCCACAACCACCAGCACGGCGGCGATGATGGCGCGGAAAATGCCCCGCATCGGGCTTAGCATTTCGTCAACCATACTGCGTATGTTAAACGCCTCCGCGATACGCGCCCGCTCCCCGTCAAGTATGCTTTGCAAAAACGCCTCCGGGTCGGTTCCGGGGGAAAGCCGTATGGTTATTGAATCGAATACGATGTCCATGCCCACCTGGGCGAAGGCTTCGGGATGCATCATAACCTCATGGTTGGTGGATTGTGAACTGCCCGTCACAATGAAGCTATAGGACGTTTCGCCGTCGTGGCCCGTAACCGTTACCCAATCCCCAATGCCTGCCCCAAGCATCTGCAGGGTGGTTGCGCCCACGGTGATTTCGTTGTTATGGCGGGGGAAACGCCCGTCAACCAAGGAATACTCCGCAATCAGCGCGAAGTCGTCGATAATCACCGCCCTGAAGGAGAAGCCCTCCACCAGTACAGAGGTGACGGAATTGGGCGTAATCCCCGCGCTGTCGCCGCGCTCCAGGCGTGCAACCCCGGGGCGGGCCGCTATGTCCGCGCTCAAGGCGGCGAGGTCATCGGGGTCATGGACGCCCAGCCATATGTCGGGTACATCGCCCAATTGCGTCCGCATAAACGCGGTATCGTTTACGATAATATTGTAATAGGCGGCGATGCCCCCCACATTGGCAAAGGAAACCGTACCCATAATTATACAGACCATGAGGGCTTGCTTTTTGTTCATGTACAGACTTTTCAACGCCAGCAGTAGCATAACCGGGCCCCGGGTGGTATCCAGTGGAAAGGGGTTGCGCTTGAAGCTGTGGGTAGCCAGCCCGCTTCTGAGGGCGGTCAGGGGATGCAATTTGCGTATGCGGATGGCGGTAATGAAGCTGAACACCGCCACAATAGCCAAGGCCGCAACCCAGGAAATGGCTGTAAGCACTATATTAAAGGCGGGTTGCCAGCGCAAGCCAAGCAAGGGCTCAACCAAGTCCGCCACCAAGGGTAGCGCGGCTTGGGAAGCGATTATGCCCAGCACACCGCCCACCATGGTGATAACCCCGAATTGTATGATAATAGCTAAAATAATTTGCCGGTTGCGGTAGCCCATGGCTTTTTGCACGCCGATGTTCACCATGCTCTCTTCAATGCCATTAATAATACGAAAGCGGATAACGATGACACCCACCACCAGCAAAATAAACGCGAACACCGCCATCAGCATAGCGGGCAGTTGGGCGGTTTCTGTGCGTGACGCACGCATGTGGGAGAGTGTATTAATAAGCACCCCGCTTTGTACAAAGGCATCCCAGTACGCGGTGGTTAATGTGTATAGGGCGTCCTTGTCCTCCAGCCGGGCAGAAATTAAATACTGCGCGCTGTCGGGGAATTGGGCGTACAGCTCGTTAAAACGCGCCTGGGATATATAGACGCGCCACACCGTTTGCATTACCGCGCCGAACATGATTTCCTCGGTCGCCCCCGCCAATGTAAAATGCAACGCCTCGCCCCAAAGGGTCATGGTGATTTCATCCCCCAGCGTGACATCGCCATCCAAGGCCATAAAATGCGGCACGAACATGGCATTGCCCGCCATAGGCAGACCCTCATCCATAAGGCGCGGCGGGTTCATGCGCTGTGCTTGGCCGTAGGGGACGATAATAAACGCACCCGAACGCCCCATTCCCCGTATTTCTATTTGGCCGCTAACAAATAAGCCCAGTTGCTTTTCCGCTTCCTCTACGATGGGGAAATCACGCACAAATGCGTATCGCTCGGCCGTTTCCTCCACCGGCACCATAGATACCCAATGGGGCGCGTTCAGCTCCTGTGCCCGCTGGTAGAAAAAATCCCCCATGCCAAACATAGTGAACCCAATGGTCAACAGCATCATGGAGATGAGTATGAGCAGTAATATGCTCAGGGTCTGGCTTTTATTTTTGCGCAGGTTGGCCACGGCCAGCATCCATACCAGCCTCATGCTACCACCCCATTTCCGAAAGGAAATTTTTAAGCCTTGTATTCCTTTGCGCGTCGCCGCTTTGATACGCGCCCAACAGGCATTCCCCCACAATCACCCCGTCCCGGAAGTACACAATTCGGTTGCCGCGCCGGGCGGATTGCACGTCATGTGTCACCATGACCACGCTCTGCTTTTGCCGGTTTACTTCCGTCAGCGCGTCCAGCACTGCCTGGCCATTGGCGGAGTTGAGGGAGCCGGTGGGCTCGTCGGCAAAAATGATTTCGGGTTGGTTTATCAACGCCCGGGCAATGCCCGCCCGCTGTCCCTCGCCCCCCGATACCTGGGCGGGGAACTTGCCCCATATCCCCTCCTCCAAATGAAGGCCGCGCAGGATTTCCTTGGCCCGCCGGGCAACCTCCCCACGGTTTTTGCTCACCAGCAAGCCACAGGCGATTACATTGTCCAGTAGGCTCATGTTGTCCAGCAGGTAGGTCTGCTGGAACACAAAGCCGCAATGCGCCCGGCGGAATAAGGCCAGTCTGTCGTTGGACAGCTTGCTGATGTCCCTGCCGGAAAAAAGGATTTCCCCCATGGTAGGCTTATCCATGCCGGACAAAGCGTACAACAGCGTAGACTTCCCCGCCCCCGAGGGCCCCATAATAACCGTAAAATCCCCCTGGTAAATCTCCACATCCAAATTCTTCAGCACATGCTGCTGCCGGCCCATACTCGAAAAGGTCTTGCACAGCTTCCGCGTTGCCAAAAGGGTGTTCTTCATGGCACTACCTCCACATTTGCTTTATTTATAAACGTTTCTATCCGGTTGGCGCGGGGCGTGGGGCTGGGGCAATGCCCGCGCTCGTACTCGTCGCTTGATGATTGGCTTTGTCGGGGAAGTGGTTGTGTTTGTCATAAATGCCAAACACCAACCACATAACCCCGCCATGCGCCACTAATCTGCGCGCCTTCGCAATCCGCGCGGGCATTACCCCAGCCCCACGCCCCGCGCCTATTAGATAGGAACGTTTAGAACGCTTAAAACCTTTACACAATCAAAAGAGCTGTTCCGCTTTCGCAGGACAGCTCCCATTGTATACCGTGCCTGGCTTAACTGACTTTAACCCAATCTTAAATTTAGCTTAAATATTTTTTAACTGAATAAACCGGGGGTGGGCTTGGAGCCGGCGGAGGGTTGACTGGAATAGGGGTAGGCAGGGAGGGGGCGGTGGGCGTAGCAAGCGCGTCTAGCGCAATTGCGCAGATTAGTGGCGAAGGGCGGGGTTAGTACCGCTGTTTGGCTTTCGAAGAAAGACGAACGGCGGCACTTCCCCGACCGATCCAATCATCGCGCAATGCGCGTTAGGGTGTGTCGACAGTAATTTTGTTTGAGGGATTCCGTGGCGATTTTTCGCCAATCAAGGAGGCTGTGACGCCGCGCACCAAGAAGGTGCGCAAGGAACAGCCGACGAAGAGTGGTGGAAATATCGACCGGAAAACATCGAACAAAATTACTGTCGACACACCCTCACGCGGCTACGCCCACCGCCCCCTCCCGGTGCCTACCCTTACGCGTATTCCAGTCAACCCGCCAGGGGGAGTGCAAGGGCAACTGTAAAGCCGTCGCCCCGGTTTTCGCAGGTTATTTCCCCTGCCATTTCTTCGATGAGGTATTTTGAGATATACAGGCCCAGGCCGTAGCCCTCCAATTGTCCGGCGTTCCCTCCCCGGTAAAATTTGTTGAATAGCAGTGGCATTTCCTCCTCGGGCACGCCGCGGCCGTAGTCGCGCAGCTCCACCACCAGGTATTTCCCGGTAAAAAAGGAGTGGATGGTTATGGCTGTTTTCGCGTACTTGTAGGCATTGCCGATAAGGTTGTCAAAAATTTGGCGCAAGCGCAGGGCGTCGGCAAGGACAATGCAGTGGGGCAGGGCAAAGGGTGTTATGCGTTTTTCATAGTCCGCGTCTTGAATGAAGGTGAAAATCTCCGTGCTTGGCATTTCCGTGGGCGTCACCTTCAATGCTTGCAGTTCCTCCAGGGTTGCGTGAAACATATTCGTCACCAGCGCGTTAATCTGCTCCAGCTTCGCGTTGACGCCCTCCAGCATTTCGCGTTCCTTCTCGTCCTTGGCCCTTACCAGCAAAATGTCCATTGCTGACATGACGGAGGCGATGGGGGTTTTTATATCGTGGCTGAGGGAAGCCACCAGCTCCTTTTTGCTCACATTTGCCTTGTACTCGTTTTCCCTTGCGGCGCGTAGCTGTGTCCGCATTAAATCAAAGCTCTCGGTAAAGGCCCCGAAGAGATTGCGTTTATCCATTTCCAGGGGAATGTCCAGACTACCGGCGGCTATGCGGTGGGCGAATTTTCGCAACCTGCGAAAGGGCATAAAAAAAGCCCGTTCGAAGTACAGTCCCATCCCTATACCGCACAAGGCGAAGGCGCAAATCAACACTAGCAGATACATCCGCAGGGCATCGTCCCGGCGGTGGCGTGCCGCGTCCATATCGGCGAAGGCTTGGGCGACGCCATCGGCCAGCAGATACGCCGCCTCCGACACGGACTCCCCCTGCAAGGCGGTTTGCACGGCGTCGTTGATGAAAATGGCGTCGGGGGACTGCTCCTCCCCCGCAAATATCCACAGCATAACCACAATGTTTACTGCGGCAATGCCTATCACCGCGGCGACAAATCTTTTCACGCCCCCGCCCCCGGCTCAAAGATATAGCCCATCCCCCGCTCGGTTTTGATATAGCGGGGCGCGTTGGGGTCCGCCTCCACCTTTTCGCGCAGGCGGCGGATATGAACGTTCAGCGTATTGTCCTCTACGATGGCGTCCCCCCACACATTGCTGAAAAGCTCCTCCTTGGGAATGGCGCGGCCTTTGTTCTTCACAAGATAGGCAAGCAATTTATACTCCATGGCCTTCAAGGCCAATTTCCGCTCCCCCACATACACGTCCTTGCGCCCGAAATGTATGCGCAACACGCCGTCGGAAAAAACATCCTCCTCCGGCCCAGGGCCTTTATAGCGTTTCAATACCGCCTTCACCTTCGCCAACAGCACGGTGAGGGAATAGGGCTTCTTTATATAATCGTCGCCGCCGATATTCAAAGCAAGCACCATATCGTCGTCGCTGGTACGGGCACTGATAAATAAAATAGGCGCGGAAATCGTCTTGCGCAAATGCCGGCACAACGCAAAGCCCGACGTGCCCCCCAAATTTATATCCAGCAATATCACATCCGCGCTGTGCTCCCGAAAAAAGGCATAACAAGCCTCCGCGTCCACCACCCACGCCGTCCGCACCCCGAACATCTCAAAGTATTCCACCGTGTTCTCCGACAGCATCCGCTCGTCGTCTATAATCAGGCAGTCATACCCCATATTCAATCCGCTGTCCGTAAAAATTTACAGACTTCGTTTATAAAAAATTCAGTTAGTTCAATTTGATTTATCACATCTTCTTTGCTGATAACATAGAAATAATCATAATCGCTTTGATTCCTTACCCTAAACAATACGGTTACGATATCGGACAGTTTCTCGTCAAATATTTTAGTTTTGATATACATGTTCCGAAAGTGGGATATAAGGGCTGTATGACTTTTAAAATCGCGGTTTTCCAACGCAAGCACGCTTCTCATTGAATGAAAAACCGCATAATATGAACGGTTAGCACTACCTTTATAATCATCGGCGGCAAGTAATGTTTTTGCTGATTTTAAGCAAATCTCCGCTTGTTCAAAACGATGGTTTGACAAATCCCTATGGTGCGGCATAAAGCTCTATTCCTTCCAGTGCTACGTTTCTGTAATAAGGTAAAATATTAATATGCGTTTCAAAAAAAGTTAAATCCTTTAATAACAAGGAAATTGTAATGTCATGGCTAAGGCTTGTGCGGCTTGCCAGCTTGTCAATGGCTTCTTCAAAATGTGGTTTTTCATTTTCATTAAAATCCGCAAGCACCATAATGTCCAAATCAGAATCATCATTATGGTCTCCTCGGGCATATGAACCATATAGAATTATCTTGCGGAGTTTATCACCGAGTATATGCTTTGTATTGTGGCTAAGGTCATCGGTTACTTTGCTCAGTACGAAGTTTGAGTGATACATTTCAAAATTCCCGCTTTCTCCCCATTATGTGCCTAAGCGATTACACATCTTACCGATGGTTTTCATTATACCCAAAAGTAAATTAAACACAAATAGTTGAAAGCAAAGAATAATAAATTTGTCCTAGCCTCCAAAAGATGGTAGACTTAGAGAAGAAAAATGGCTCTACCTGAAAGGAGGAATACCCTTGCTTGACAAGCAACTCGTGTATGACGTGCTCACCGCCGCGCTATCCACCGGCGGCGATTTGGCGGAGATTTTCATGGAAAATACCGTCAGGGATTCGATAACCATGACCAACGGCCTGATTGAGAAGGCCAACTGGGGCATGGATTACGGCCTGGGCTTGCGCATTATTACCGGCACCAACGCGGTGTATGCGTATACCAACAACACAAGCCGCGCCAGCCTGTTGAAGCTGGCCACCGACGCGGCCCAGGCGGTAAAAGCCAGCCTGCGGGGCGAAATCAACATCAAGGGCGTGATTACCCTGGACCGCAGTGAGCGGCTCCGCTACGCCGATACCATGGTCATCCCGCCGGAGAAGGTGGCGAAGAAGGACATCGTGGAGCGGCTGCGTGCTGCGTCCAAGGCGGCCTATGCCTACGACGCGTTGATTACCCAGACCTCCAACGCCTATAGCGCGGTGGTGCAGGATGTGTTCATCGCCAATTCCAACGGCCTGTGGGCCGAGGACAGGCGGGTGAATACCCGGGTATTTATCCAGTCCGTGGCTTCCCAAGGCAACGAAAAGCAAACCGGGAGCGAAAGCCCCGGCGCGAAATGCGGCTATGAATTTGTAGATTCCCTGGACATGGAAGCCCTGGGCAAAAAAAGCGCGACTGTAGCCGTCACCATGCTCAAGGCCGACTACGCTCCCAGCGGGAAAATGCCCGTGATTATCGACAACGCCTTCGGCGGGGTCATCTTCCACGAAGCCTGTGCCCACAGCCTGGAGGCTACCGGCGTGGCCAAGGGCGCATCGGTTTTCTGCGGCAAAATGGGCGAGAAAATCGCCGCCGATTGCGTAAACGCCGTGGACGACGGCACCCTCTCCGGGGAATGGGGCAGTCTGAACATCGACGACGAAGGGGGCAAACCCCGCCGCACCACCCTCATCGAGAATGGCGTGCTGAAATCCTATCTGGTGGATTACCTCAACGGCCTGAAAATGAACATGCCCTCCACTGGAAGCGGGCGGCGGCAGAATTATCGTTTCGCTCCCACCTCCCGCATGACCAACACCTATATCCTCAGTGGCCCGGACAAGGTGGAGGAAATCATCGCCGACACCCCCGACGCCCTCTACGCCAAGCAAATGGGCGGCGGCTCTGTGGACCCGGCCAGCGGCGAGTTCAATTTCGCTGTGCTGGAGGGCTATATGATACGCGGCGGAAAAATCGCCGAGCCCGTGCGGGGCGCGACCCTCATCGGCAAGGGCCACGAGGTGCTCATGAACATTGACCGGGTGGCGGACAACTTCGCGGCGGCCCAGGGCATGTGCGGCTCTCTCAGCGGCGCGGTGCCCACCAATGTGGGCCAGCCCATGATTCGCGTAAAGGAAATGATAGTAGGGGGGCGGAATTAGCATGACATTCCAAGCATTCAAGGTAGAAATCTTCGCCCAGGCCAAGGCCAAGGGCTTCACCGACTATGAGCTGTTCCATTCCGGCGGCACCAGCTTTTCCGTGCGGGTGCTAAACGGCGAGATTAGCGAATACAAGAACACCTCCTCCGAGGGGGTCTGCTTCCGCGGCACCTACGAGGGCAAAGTGGGCTATGCCTACAGCGAGCGCATGGCACCGGAAATTATCGACCCCATGCTGGACAACGCCGCCGCCAACGCGCTCATCATCGAGGAGGAGGAAATCGAGAAGCTCTACCCCGGTGACGAAAATTATCCCCAGGTAGACAGCTTCAATCCCGCTTTGGACGAAGTGGACGCCGCCCGGAAAATCGAATGGGCCTTGGCCATGGAAAAATACGCCAAATCCCTGGACCCCCGGGTGAAAATCGCTGACTATTGCACGGTGATTACCGGCGAAAGCGCGATGTCCATCGCCAACTCCTACGGGCTGGATGTGTCCCACCGCAGTAATATGGCCGGGGCCTATCTCATCGCACGGGTGGAGGAGAACGGCGTCACCAAGTCCGGCTATGAGTACTGGTTCGGCCGCGATTTTGCCGAATTTGATTATAAGGCACTGGCGGAAAAGGCCGTGAATAAGGGCCTCAGCTACCTGGGTGCCACCAGTATGGAATCCGGCGATGTGCCCGTGGTCTTTGACCGGGACAACACGAAGGACCTCTTCGGCGTGTTCGCCAGCATTTTCATGGCGGAGCGCGGGCAAAAGGGCTTCTCCATGCTGAACAAGGACAAGGTGGGCGAAGCCATCGCCGCGCCCCACATCACCCTGCGCGACGACGGCGTGTGTGATTTGAGCCTGGGCAGTATGGCCTTCGACGCCGAGGGCGTGGCCACCCAGCAAAAGGCCGTCATCGAAAACGGCGTGCTCAAGACGCTACTCTATAATTTAAAATCCGCCGCCAAGGATGGCGTAAAATCCACCGGGAACGCTTCCAAGCCCGGTTTCAGCGGCCTCATCACCACCTCTCACACCAATTTTTATCTCCAGCCCTCCCAAACCTCCTTCGATGATTTAATCAAGCCTGTGGAGAAGGGTGTCCTCATTACGGAAATGGCGGGGCTACATTCCGGCGCGAACCCGGTGAGCGGCGATTTCTCCTTCTCGGCGGACGGCTTCCTCATCGAAAAGGGTAGCATCGGCCGCCCCATAGAGCAAATTACCGTGGCGGGCAACTTCTACGAGTTGCTAAAGAACATCGAAACCGTAGGCAACGACCTGCGCTTCCACTCCACCGGCCAGGGCGGCATGGGTATGCCGTCGATTCTGGTAAACGGTCTGCGGATTTCAGGGATGTAGGGGTTGTCACACCAGCCCTTGGGCCAGCACCGCCTCCGCCACCCGGGGTATTAAAACGATATTAAAACCCCGGGGGCTTTGCCCCCGCACCCCCAGAAACTTTTGAAAAAGTTTCATCAAAACTTTAACGGAAACCGCGCATTTGCGCGGTTTCCATGAATGGGGGCCCGTAGGGCGAAGCCCCCGAGGTTTGTCTTCAGCCTGTGCCGCCCGTTTGGGCGGCTTTTTCTGCGGCGAAAGCTTCGCATAAGACATAATGCTACTCTCCGGTAAAAAGCAGACATTGGCGCGAGGATTTTATCGCAAGGCGAGGGGGTGCCGACGTGGCGCACCAGCAGTGCGTAAGGAGGTGCTAACGAAGCATTGCGAAAAAAGGGTGCGCCAGTGTCTGCTTTTTACCGGAGAGTAGTATAAACTCACCTTTTTATCTTAGTTTTCCGATACATTATATAGGAAAATATGGGAGAAATTATTTCAAGGAGGAATTATTATGAGCATGGTACAGCTGGGCGGGCTGAATGTTTCGAAAGCCTCGTATACCCGCGCAAGGGAAATTGTGGAAAACAAGCCCCAGGGCAAGCGCAAGAGTGCCGGAGATGTGCTGGAATCCCTGCGCAAGATGATGCCGGGCTGGACGATTACCACCAGCAAAACGGAATGGAGCGAGGGAGTACGCAACATAGAAATCTGCGAGCGGGTGCTGGAGCGCATGGCCGAAGACCCGGAGGTTATGGTCAAGTTTAAGGCCCTCATCCTCGACTTGGAGGAAGCCGTACCCGCTTTGGAGGAATGGGCCAAGGAGCATCCCGGCCAAACCCTGGATTTCGCCTTTGACATCGAGGGCGACGGACAGCTTCGAGCCATCGCCATATTGATGTCACACCTGGGGCAGGAGAGCCGCACCACCTTCGAATTGCCCACGGACAGAGGCACCTGGTCCGATATTATCCGCGGAAAGCTGGACGCTTTGGCCCAAGGCCGGGTGGAGGATGCCCAAGGCAACAAAAGCTGGGTGGTATAAAACACGACTATTCGACTGGTTCAGCGTGAAGCGGGCGGGAGTGGGGTGAAAGGGACGCGCTATAACTCCTTCTGCGAGTATCGGCTTTGTCGAGGTAGTGGTTGCGTTGGTCTTCTCCGAAGCCTCAACGCCAACCACATAGCCTCGCCATACGCCGCTAATCACAGAACGAGCCAGACGCGCTAACCCATTCACCCCACTCCCGCCCGCCTCACGTGAACCAGTTGGAAAGTCGTGTGTAAAAACACAACTGCAAAAGAAAAAGAGCCGTTTCACCGTAGGGTGAGGCGGCTTTTTTAATGTGGGGATGCTTTTGTATACATTATGGTGAGGGAGCCGCTTACAATGCACAGCCACTTTTCCGTACCGAGGACGAAACTGCTATAATACAGGTGGGAACGTTCCCGGGGAGGGGGAATCGGGCGGGCGCGGGGGATGAACAAGCGCGTCTAGCTCAATCGCGCAGATTAGTGGCGCGGGGCAGCGTTAGCGCGGTTCATCCCCCGCACTCGCACTCGCGATTCCCCCTCACCGGAGCACGAAATCCTTTATCGCCATCTGCACCGACACCATGCCGTTGTACACATTGGTCTCTATGCGGTAGGCCGCGTCTAGGGTGGGCTTGCTCCCTTGGGGGAGGGCGGCCAGGGCTTCGTGGTATTGGCGGTTGAGGCCGAAGGCGATGCCCTTTAGCCGGCTGTTGTTTTCGCCCTTGAGGGTGAAGATGAGGGTGTTCTTCGCGTCGATGGGGCGGATATTTTCTACATATAGGTTATAGGTGGCGAAGAGGGGGGCGGGGTTGCCCTTGCCGAAGGGGGCCAGGGCCTCCAGCTCCCGGGAGAGCTCCAGGGTGATTTCCCCGGGGGCAAGCACCCGGTCGATTTCCAAGGTGGGGAGGAAGTCCCCTTCGGTGAGGGGGCAGTCCCGGTTAAGGGCCTCCCGCAGGCGGGGGATGTTCTCTTCGGCCAAGGTGAGCCCGGCGGCGGCGGCGTGGCCACCAAAGCGATGAAAGAGATGGCGGTGGGCGTAGAGGGCTTCGAAGAGGTTGTAGGCGGGGATGGAACGGCCGGAGCCCTTCCAGGTCGGGTTGCTGGGGGTTGCTTCGTCAGGGTTGTCTTTGGCCGGGGTCAGCAAAAGGGTGGGCCGGTGGGTGGTGTCGCGCACGCGCCCGGCTACGATGCCGGCCACGCTTTCGTGGGCGTGGGGGTCGGTGAGCACCAGTATTTTGGGCAAGGCCGTGTCCGGGGGGATGCCCTCCAGGGCACGTTCCACGCATTGGGCGGTGAGGTCCTTTCTTTCGGTGTTGAGGGCGATGAGCTCCTGTGCCAGAGAAATCCGGTTGTCGATGTCCTGGGAGAGGAGGAGCTCCACCGAGAGCTCCGCGCTGTCCAGCCGCCCGGTGGCGTTCAGGCAGGGCCCCAGCACAAAGCCTATGCAGTAGGCGTCGATGGTCTTATCTATGTAGCCCCGCTGGGTAATCAGCTCCCCCAGGCCGGGGTTAATCAGCTTGTCCGCGTTCAACGCCCCCAGACCGCGATGAACCATAGTGCGGTTCTCTTCCTGTAGGGAAACAATGTCGCAGATGCAAGCCATGGCGGCCAAGGCGCACATTTCCCGCTCTTCTATGTAGGGGGTGTTGATTTTCTGGCACAGGGCCCCGGCCAGCTTGTAGGCCAGCCCCGCCGCGCATAATTCCTTGAAGGGGTAGGTGCATTCCGGTTGCTTGGGGTCTACGATGGCAATGGCGGGGGGGAGGACTTCCCCCGGCTCGTGATGGTCGATAATCACCACCTCCATGCCCAGGGCGTTGGCCAGTTCAATTTCCGCTACGGCGGAAATACCGTTGTCCACGGCTACCAGCAGACGGGTCTCCTCTTCGGCCAGCTGTTGGACGGCGGCGGTATTCAGCCCGTAGCCCTCCTCCACCCGGTGGGGCATGTAATAGTACACATCCCCCCCCAGCCGGGTCAGCACGCGGTACATAATCACGGTAGCCATCACGCCGTCCACGTCATAGTCGCCATATATCACGATTTTCTCCCCCATGGCCAGAGCCTGTGCCATGCGTGCCAGGGCTTTTTCCGCGTCCTTCATGCCCAAGGTATCGTGGAAGGGCGCGCCCCCGGGACGCAAAAAGGCTTGCGCCTTTTTCTTCGTGCGCAAGCCACGGTTAGCCAGCATATTGGCGGTAATTTCACTTACGCCCAGTACCTGCGACATCAAAAGCAAGTCGGCGTCGGTTTCCTTTACCACCCAGTTTATTTTCATAGGAAGAGAATCTTGCCGGATACCGCGCCGGGCGCGTCGCCCAAGGTAAGCAGGCCATAGGAGGGGCGGTTGTCGTCCCGGGGGTCGGTGATACTGCCCGGATTCATGAAGAATATGCCGTGGAGGGTATAGATGGCGGAGCGGTGGGTATGGCCGAACAGGCACACCGCCGCGTCGGCCTCCCGGGCGCGGCGGGCCAGCTTCTCCACGCCGAAGCCCACGTCCAGCTTATTTCCATGGGCCATAAAAATCCGGTGCCCGCCGATAAGCTCCATCCGTTCGCGGGGGGAGGCGGCTCCATCGTCGCAGTTACCCGCCACGGTATACATCGGGAGGCTTGTTTCCCGGGCGAGCTGGAGCAAGTCCCGGTCGTGGTCCCCCAGGTGGATGACGGCCTGGACGGACTGCGCGTATTGATTAAGGAGCTGTTGTATGGCGGCATCGTCGCCGTGGGAGTCACTGATGACTAGGATTTCCATGGACAGGCCACTTCCAGGGTTTGCAACATGTGCATCATGGCTTTGCCGCGATGGCTGATGGCGTTCTTTTCTTCCAGGGTAAGCTGGGCCATGGTGCGGTTTTCTTCCGGTAGCAGGAAAACCGGGTCGTAGCCGAAGCCCTTTACGCCAGTGGGGGTGTAGGCGATGCGCCCCTCCATGGTAGCACTGGTGCTTATCCGCTCGCCGTCAGGCAAAATACAAGCCACGGCGCAGACAAAGCGGGCGGTGCGTTTTTCCTCCGGTACGTCCTTCATCTGCTCGATGATATAGGCGTTGCGCACCTCGTAGGTGGTATCCACGCCCAGGAACAAGGAGGAATCCACACCCGGCTTGCCGTCCAGGGCGTCGATGACCAGGCCGGAATCGTCCGCCAGAACAATATAGTCCGACAGCTCGCTTTGTAGGGTGTAGCGGCGGATATAGTTCGCCGTTTCCACCGCCTTTTGCATGGCGTTTTCCTCGAAGGTCAGGCCGTCTTCCCACGGGGTATAGGAAAGGCCCAAATCCTCCAAGCATTTCAGCTCCAAGCCTGACAATGCAAACAAGGCCCGCAGTTCACGGGCTTTGTTGGGGTTATTTGTCGCTAATATACAAATCATGGCGGTTTACTGCGGCTCTATCAAGCCGTACTCCCCGTCTTTGCGTTTGTATACTACGTTCACTTCGTCATTCTGGCTGTTGCGGAACACATAGAAGCTGTGATTTAAGAGCTCCATTTCCATTACCGCTTCCTGCACGTCCATGGGCTTGAAGGCGAAACGCTTCGTGCGGATAATGTTCGCCTCGGCAGGGGTCTCGGCCTCGGCCCCGGTTGTGTCGATAAACTGCATTTCCTCGTGGGTGGCCACATTGCGGCGGCGGCGGTCCCGCAGACGGGACTTGTACTTCACTACCTGCCTTTCCAGGATATCCACAGCGGCATCCAGGCAATTGCTTACGTCGGCGTCAGTCACCTCCGCCCGCAGGATGCGCTTGTGCATGGGCACGGAAACCTCCATGGTGGTCAGATGCTTGTTCATGCTAAAGGTGACTTGGGTTTCCGCGTCTTCGGGAAGCAGTTTCCTCAAGCGGCCCAGCTTGCGTCGGACCCGTTCCTTGAGCCCTTCTTCGACGCTCATGTTCTTTCCGGTGAAAACAAAGCGCATAGTACACAGCCCCTTTATAATAAAATTGGAAGAAATTTAGCAATTAGGGCACTAGTATACAGTGTTCATCAGAATTATGTCCAGCATACTCATTAAATCGCCCATGGTAAGAGCCCCCTGGGGGGTAATCCGGCCTGTGAAGAACCCGATATCCGCCGCCTTTAAGATATTCTGGCGCATGGCGGGGGTGGCGGCGTCCAGTCCGATGACCATTTGGGGTGTGGTCATGGGCTGGATTACATGGCGGGTGCGTAGCTCGTAGAAGCGGACGAGGATATCCACCGCCGCTTCCCAGGTCAGGTTTTCCGGGGCCAGGAAGCGTCCCCGTTGCAGGCTCTGCCGCTGGGCGGCGGATAAAGTGGCGTTCAGGGTCACGGTGTTGGCGTTATTGGCCAGGGCGTTCATTACATTGTTAAAGGCGTTGGCATTCACCGTCATGCGGGGGTTGTATTCAAACATATCCGTGAAGGTCAAATTAGCCGTTACCCGCTCCATAGCTTCCATGGTGGGGTCCTGGGGGGCTGTGGCGCGGGGGGCCTCCCGGGTGACGGCGGCCACCGTTACGGGACGCTGGGTTTGCATCGTCATGCCTCCTGCGTCCTGCCAGCGGCCCGTTTGCGGTGTGGTGTGGAACAATCCCGCACGCACAACGCCGTCCGGGCCCACCAGGTCGTCCAGCTGTAAGTGGATTTCCACCGGCCGGGCAAATTCGTTCAGCGTAAGGGTGCGGCTGGGGGTAATGGCCTGAACCAACAGCCGCTGGGGCAAGGTGGTGTACCGGTTGTTCATAGGCAAGGCGGGCAAGCCCGTGGCCTCGGGGTTTACCAGCATGGCGATGCGCACATAGGAGCCGATGCCCATGCTCAGGTTCCGCACCGCGGCGGTATTAAAGGCCCCGGGGGGAATCACGATGGATTTCTCCCCAAAGTTCACCTCCAAAGTGATGTGCCGCTGGTCAAAGGCCCGTATGATGGACAGGGGAATCAACAGCTCCCGGTCATGGACGGGCCAGTCCGGCCTGGGGGTATATTGGGACAAATCTACAATAAAACGATGGGCACGACTGTCAATCAAGCGACTGATGAACCGCTGGTCGGCCTGTTGGTCGGGCCTTCCGTCCGCGCCGGTGCGGGTGGTACGGAACCGCCACAGCAGTGTACCGTTGACCAAGGTAATCTCCCAGTCATAGTCCGGCAGGGGGAACTGCTCGGGGCGGAAGGCTCCGTCATATTCCTCCCCGGTGGGCGCGGTGAACAAAGGCGGCGCGTATACCCATATGGACTCGGCCCGGCGGAAATCCACCTGGGCCGCCCCCGCCGGAGGCACCAGAGGCGGGGTGATGAAAATAATGGGGTCCAGGAAATCCTCGTTGTTGGCTATCCATATTTCATAGCTGAACACGCCCTGGGGCGGCCCGCCCCGTTGCAAGGTGAAAATCGTGCGGCCCCGGATGAAGTATTCCCGGTTGGGCAAAAGCCCCTGTACCCGCGCTACATGGATGTCATTGAACTGGGGCAAAGGCAAGTTCAAGGGCAGTACCGTTCCCCCGGTGGATACCCCTGTGGTGGCACGGGGGTTGCCCGTGTTCCGGTCGGCTACGGTGCGGGTCCAGCTGATGTGCAAGGCGTAGGGGTCCTGGGGGTCGTGGCTGGCGTTATTTAATTGGTTGAACAGATTAATCATGGCCGCTGGCGCGCGCCCCAGGCCGATGGGGGGCAGGGGGGCTTCGATGTCCAAGGTGCGCACCTCCACCGGGTTGGAGGGGGCCGAGGTCACGTTATAATTGTTGGTGGCGGTGGCCCACACATAGTAATTGGTGTCCGCGAAAAGCCCCGGAATTTGAAAATAAATATAATACGCCCCGCCATGGTTACGGATTTGGGAGGGGTCATCCTCATTTTGGATGGCGTCTACAATCACGCTCCAGGGGATGGCGGTGCCCCCAGTCGAAAAATCGCCGATGAACTCCGAGCGTCTCAAATCATAGGTCATCACCTCGGGCAAGCCGCACTCGGCCAAGCCCCCCACGATGCGCCAGCGCACACCGATGGTGGTCATCCCCACAAATTCGGGCACGCTTTGCAGCACCGGGGTGGTGGGGTCGGGGACAAGGAGCTCCGGCTCGTTGGGGGTGGTGACGACGACATAGGTGGGCAGAAAAGCGAATTTCACCGGGGGGAAGAGCCTGTAGGGGCGAAAATATACAATGTAGGCCGTATTGGGCCGAACGGGCCCCGGCGGCGTGTTGGCATGGGTAATGGTAAATTCGGCCAGCATACCCGTGGTGTCAAAATTCACGGAATGCCAGTTGGCGGCACTGGCCGGGTTGGTGGCTTCGCAAAGGAAGGCCAGGCGGAATGCCTCATAGGCGTCCGCCAGCTCGTACCCCGGGAAAAGGGCCTGAATTTGGCTCAAGGCCACGGTATGCACCTCGAAGCGGTTGCCTGTCATGTCCTGTATCCGAATGGGGTGGGGATGGATAAAGGTGCTTTCGGGCACCGGCGGGGAAAACCAATTGGCGATATCCCCCCGCGCCACCGGCAGGAAGTTGGAGACATGGACGGGGTTGCGCGGGTTAAATACCGCCACCGGCCCGTGGAGCAGAGGCAACGCTTGGGAAAGCATTTCGTTTATGGCACTGCCCTGGACGCCCTCGGCAAAGGCGTCCCGCCCGAAGCGGAACTGCCCGGCCTGGGGCCCGGCGATTACGCGGCCCGCCGCGCCGTGCCAGCGTGCCACATCTTCCGCCATTTCCAGATAGCGCAAATCCCATTCCAGGGGGATGGCACCCGGCGGTACCGGCTCGGTAACGCGCAAGGGCGGCGCGGTAATCATTACCGGGCGCACCTGAATGGGGCCGATGGGCGGTAAAAATACGGTGAAGAAGGCCACATGGGGGGAGGCGATGAGTTCATCGCCCGCGGCGTCCAGCCGCAGGGCTTGCAAAGCGATGTGATAGGTACGGTTCCCCGTCAAGGGATGAACGCTTACCACGCCGGCTTCCCCCACGCGCTGGTAAAGCATGATGCCCGGCGGCCATTCGTACACCCCAATGGAAGGATTGGGCATATACAGCATGGTGCCGTGAATTTGGTCCAGGAAGGTGTTCCCCTCAACGAGGGCATTCAGGGAAGCGGGATTGTCGGCGACAAACAGGCGATAAAAAACATTCCTGTCCAGGAATTGGCCGTCGAAGCAATGCCCCTCCGGGGCGGGACACCCCGGATTGATGCATACGGCGGCGGCCTCGTCGTCGGTAAAGGGCTCCCGGGTGAAGGCCATAAACCGGAAGGGGGACAAAATGCCCGCCTCTGTGGGCGGCGCGGAAATAATGGTGGGGCTGTACACAAAGAAATCGGCGAAGGCCGGGTCATATCTGACCGTATTGGTGACGACGGGGTCGTCCTCCCCGGTCATGAATATCAACAGCTTGAAGGTGCGGGGCTCACGGGGCAAGGTACGCGCCACGATGAACTGGTTGATGTGCATTACATCTTCCGTCCCGGCGATGCCCCCCAGGCTTCTCCAGTCGTTGTCTATTTCCTCCATGATGCGGATTTCGCTTATCCCCGGCATACCCGCCAGAGAGCACCACGAAAGCAGGATTTCCTCCCCTACTACATTTAACTGCAACCGGGGGGAAACCAAAGTCGGCGCGCTTACGAAGGGGTTGTTGGTGCTATTGCCCCGGTGGGCGATGAAATAATTCACGCCGTTGATTTCCCACATATTGCTGCCCGGTTCCGTGGCGGAGCCGGAAAGGCGCACCGTTTGCATCACATTGTTTCTGGCGTGGCGCGGCTCCACCCGTACCTCGATGCGGGTGGTGGGAATCAAGGATACCCCGGTGGAGATATGGGCACGCAGGGCCGTACGCCCGGGGGCGTCGGGGGTGGCGACAACGGTAAGGTTCGCCTGGTCCCGGCTCAAGATGGCATGGCCCTGGTTCAGCCTGTTTTCCAGCAACAGGCCGAAGGGCGTGGGGGTCAGGGGCACCTGCCGCCAGGACACAACCCATTCGTCAAAGAAGGATTGGTCCACATTGCCCCAGGAGGGGTTAAACCATTCGACAATCAGCTCGGAGCCGGAGGCTTGCACGCTTCGGATGCGTATATCCGTCATCATGATAATGTGCTGGGCCGGCGCGGCGGTATCCCTGGGGGCAGGGCTACGTAAGCGGCCGGGGAAGAAATCCGGCGCGACACCGCCGGAATAATAGATATTAAAATGCCCCGGCTCGATGCGTATTTCATACAGACTGCTATGGTCCATGGCAAAATTGCTAAAGCTCGCGCTGTGGTTGTGGGCGGGGGGCAACCATACCTCCTGGCTGGTGGGCGGGGAAAGGGGCAACGAGGGGATGGCCCCCGGCCCGTCCAGCCCGAAACGCCCCATGAGGGTTACCGGGGGCTGTGTGGGGGTGACACCCCACAGGGAACGGTTGATAAAGCGTATGTCGTACCACTGGGGAAAGGTGGCCCATTTTAAAGCCGCGGGCACGGGACAGGGGGTACCGGGGGGTATGGCGGGGCAGGTGCAACGCAAACCCCGCATATAGTTGATTCTGGCGGTGGCGTCGGCACCGGGCCCAATGCTGTAGCGGGTAAAGCGGTTAATGGAATCCATGTCCAGGGTAAAGGGATTGGGACGCCGCCATTGGAAGGCCAAATTATGCAAATTGGTGGGTGTGGGGGGTACGTCCCCCGGAAAGAGGAAGGCATGGTTCACCGGCGCGGAAAGCACGGGGGCGTCGAACAGGGTATGCATGGTGGCCTGTACCGCCACCGGCACCCCGCCCAGAAACAGCGCGACAATGAAGCAAGCTATATATTTTCTCATTACAAACCAATCCTTCCGTCCAGTGCTACCAGCATATCCAGCAAATCACCGATGGTTACGGGTGCCGCGGGCTGTAAGTCGGCCACGATGCCGATTTCAAAGCCGGCCCGCACCGCCTGGGCATAGCGGCCATCCAGGTTCATGCCCGCCGTCAGGGTATGGTTGCGGATAAGCATGGAGCTGACGCGGGTGTTGGTTCTGTGTTCGTACAAGGCCATCACCATGGCCAGGGTTTCCTGCTGGGAAATCAGCCCCTGGGCGTTGCGGTTGGCGGGGGTGACGTTCATATAAGAGGCTACCCAGTTCACGGGGTTGGCGTTGGCCGGCGCACCCGCCAGGCGGGCTACGCTTCCCATCACCATATGGCGGGTGGCGTGGCGGTGCAGGTCAATTTCGTCCTGGCCGAAGACCCCGGTAAGACCGAAGCGCGCCACAAGGGAGGTGATAACCTGCCCACCGGGGACATGCTCGATGCCGGGGATGTTGACCACTGCCCCCGCGAAGGCATAGACGCCCGGAGCCTGGGCCACCAGCGCGAAGCCCGCGCCCTGCTCCGTTGTGGGCAAGGCCCGCCATTCCAGCACCGCGCCGTAGCGCACCTGGGTAAAGGCGGTTACGCCGGTGTCGGGGGCTACATTAGTGGCTACGATGTGCATGGGCGCGTCAAAGGCGACAACGGGAATACGCTGGGTGGCGATAATGCCCACGGCGTTGGAGGCGGTGGGGATATCCCGCGTCACCATGCGGTTAATTTCTGCGGCTACGGCGGCCTCCACCGTGGCGAGGTAGTCCAGCAGGTGGTATTCCTCCCGCACGCCCCTGTGGTCGCTCCGGTCCACCAGATTAATAATGTTTTGCCGCACGATGGGGTCTTCCACCCGGCTGTCGATAAACTGCGCAACGCGGTTGGCCATTTGCGTGTCCCAGGTGCGGATATTGCGGGTGTTTTGGTTCACACCCACCAATTCAATTTGCACCTCCACGCTGTCGGTGAGGGGCGGGTTGCCGTGAAGGTTCCCCACCACCTCCTGCCGGTGCAGAGCCACCCGCACGAAATAATCGTTCACAGCTACATTGCGGTTGGATACATTGCGGGCCATGTCCATGATGGCGCGGTTATGGTCGGGGTTCAAAAAACGGGGCGCGAAGGTGACGTCCATGTCCTCATAGCGGGTGGTCAGACCGCGCCGGTGGTCGTTCAATTCCAATATGCCCGCGATGGGCAGATAATAAATCGTGGTGCGCGCACCCGTATTGTGGAGGGGGATACTCATGCCGGGGGTGCCCTCAATCAGGTTGCGGAAGGCATCGGGGCGGTACACCACACGCAATATATCCGGTGTGTCCGCCGCAATCCAGAAGGGTTGGCGGGTCTGCTCCAGCAACAGGCGGCGCAGATGGTTCAGCCAGTTGTCCGCCTCCCGCTCCAGCTCCTCGGCACCGTGGTCCGCTTCGGTGATAAAGACCAGCACCTCGGTCCACAAGGACGGACTCCCCGACTCGATGTGATACAGGCGCACCCGCATCTCGTACATACTGCCGGGGCGCAGTCCCGTCACCATGTAGTAAAAGGTGGTGGTTCCGTCCGGGTTGGTGCGCAGGTTCATGATATTTTGCAATTGGCTCAAGGACATGCGCGTGGGTACGGTCCACTGACCGCCACCCTGGCGCAGTTGCATTTCAACGTAGAAATCCTCGCCCATAATAGAGGCCACATAGTTTACATCCCCGCCGAAGTTCGCCCGGAAGCTGACAAAGACGTTTCGCTGGGGGTCGAAGCCGGCCCGGGTGGTGCCGTCCTCCAGCCGCAAATGGCTGGGGCCTTCCACCGGCGTGGTGGTGACGGGGGTACCCACCCAGGTGGAAACGGTAAAGATACCGCCTTCGCCCACCTGCCGGGCCCGTACATAGTAGAAATACACCACATTGGGGGTGAGGGTGCCGTCGGAAAGCCACGCGGGAACTGCCGGATTCAAGGAGGGGCCGTAGCTGTAGGCATAGGGCGAGGCGGGTTCGAAGCCGTTGGGGATTGGGACAAGCAAGGCCGGGCCGCTGGTGCGCCACCCCTTGGCACCGGGCTGGGCCAAGGAAGCCAGGAAGGCCCCAATGTCGGTTTCGCGGCTTTGCATTTGCGCCTCGGTAAGGGGCACGTCCCGCACCCGGATGATATCGTATTCCATAATTGTATTGGGCAGGGAGAGCACGGGCTGCCACTCGATGGTAACGAAGGTCATGCCCAGGGAATCGTCCTGCACGCGCACCCACTGGGGCGCGGTGGGGTCGATTTCGGGCTCTATGGGCACCTGTGGCGTGCCGGGGGTGGTTTCGGCCACCACGGCAGAGGTAGCGGAGGTCTGGGGATAATTATTGCGCCACAGCATAACCCCCGGCTCACCCAGCTGACCCAAGGACACCGCCTCATTGTCCAGCACCGGGGTGTAGGGGGTAACTATCAAATCGGCGAACAGATAATACTGCCGGTTTTCGTCCAGGCCGAACAGGGTAAGCCAGGCTCCCGGCACGGTCAGGTCAAAGAGGCTCCAGGTGTCCGTCAAGGCATCGGGGGGCAAATCATCGGGCAACGGATGGAAAAAGTCGGCGGCGTCAACGGACAGGGCCGAGGGGGTGGACAGGGGAATATTGGTGATGCGGACGATGGCGCGTTCCCCCTGCTCGCCCCGGAGCACACCACCCTGGCCGGAGAGGTCTACCGCCCAGCCCCAGTCCGCGTTATATTGGAGTATTTCAATGCGGGCCGGGTCTGTACTGCGCGCCTCCCATTCGCCGGGGGGCAAGGTTTCCCCCGGGTCGGGGAGCAAAGCGGCAAAGGCGTCCTCGAAGGCGGTGATATACAAGTTGGCGGAAACATGGGGTCTAAACTCATGCATACCGCTTAGATAATGCAGGAAATCCGTCCGGGAAATGTCAAAGCGTACATCCAGGGAGGCCGGATGGGGGATATTGTTTATATTCTCCCTGCCGGGGTTCTCCTCTGTGATGACAGCCACCGTCAAATCCGCAGGGGCGGGAGGGGTGGGCCGGGTCAGGTTGCTGAGGGTCAAGGAGCGTTCCCCCGTACGGAAGACCAGCGGCGCGTCGTATTCATAGGTAAGGCAATCGGTGCGCCATGCCCGCGCTTGTACATAGAAGAAATGCACGCCGGGGAAATGGAGGGTGGTGCGGGGGTAAACACTGCGGTGGTTGGCGTGGGTACGCAACCGGATATCCGCCATTACCGCGCCCATCCCCCCTTGTAGCAAAGTGGGTTCCCCGGGGGGAGGCACCAGGTAAATACCGGCGGGGGGGTTGGGCCCCAGCATATACATAAATACATCCGGGTTGGGGTCGGGGATGATTTCGTGGAGGGTATAGCTCACCGTAAAGGTCGTGGGGTCGGTAATCATAAAGCTTTCGGGGTAGGTTTCTGTTATATGGATTCTGACCCCCAGGAAATCCTCGTACCGGTAATCGTCGATAACCGGGGATTCGCTGTGCCGGATGATATAGTCCAAAGAAATGGAACCGGCCAGGGGGGCAGTTTTGTCCAGCATGGCCTTTATTTCCGTATTGCTTCCCAAGAGCCATTGCAAAGTAAAGCTGACATTGCCGTGGGTGGTGCTGGTCAGCCCCCTGGGGTTATCCAAGACCGGCCGCAGGGCTACGTCCCTGATATAGAAATCCACGGGCAGACCCACATTCGGCGGCCGGGGGTCCGGGGTGTATACAACGTACTGGGAGAGGATATTGATGCCCGCGCCGGGCTCTGTGGTTGAAAACTCAATTTGAAAGGCCCTGTCCAACAAAGCGAGCCCCTCCATGCCCAGGGGTATGGGCAGGAAGACGGGCCCCGTGTCGCCATACCGCCGCTGTACCCAGGAGCCGGGAAAGGTAAGGGCGGAGTTGTTGGCGGGGGTGAAGTTGGCCTGGGCATACCGGATGCGGTACCATCCCTGGGGCACATTGAAGGGCTGTATCCGAATTTGCCTGGGCCCGTAGCCCAGGTCAACGAAGTTAAAGTCCAAAAAGGTATACAAATCGCTGACACCCGGTATGTGGGCGGCGTTGTTCGCCAGGTTAAGGCTGACGTTGGCACTGCCGGACAAAGTAAGGGTAACAGCGGGAATATGCAAGCTGGGGGGGAAGCCCTCCACCCGTACGCTGACCACGGTGGCATAGCGCGCCGGGGAATCCGGGAGGGGGGTCATCAGGAAAGCCTCCGCGTCCTGGGTGAGCTCGGGCAAGGCGGGGCTGTTAAACTCCGCGCCCGAAAAGGTGTAGCCACTCAGGTCGCTTAAATCAATGTCCACCGAAAAGTTGTACACGGGATGGCCGCTTACCGAGAGCCTGGCGTTAATCGAGGTCAGGCGGTCGTGGGGCGTGGCATGGAAGCCGCGAAAATCCTCGCTGAACATCATGGGCATGTCGAAGCGGATGTCCAGCCCGTTGGGGCTGTTGGCGGGACTGTTGGGCGGATTTTGCGCGCAGGGGAGGTGTATGGGGTCGGTACGGTAGGCGGGGGGGCCCGCTTCATATCTGTCCACACTGCGCCAGGTGCCCAAATTGGTGCGGTAATAGGGCAAGGTATGCCGTTCCCCGTCTACGTTGGCAAAGGGGAAATGGGCAAAATTGCGGAGCCCGGTAAAATGGTACCGCTTCGCGCTTTCCGCGTTGAGCCTGTCGGGGCGGGTGCCAGGGCCGGGCGCGGTGGGCGTTACCCAGGAGGTATTGGCTACATTGCTTGTGTGATAGGAAAAATTAAGGGCGGGGAAGTAATCCAGCTCAAATTCGTATATCAAGCCCCGCTGAAGCATGTTTTCATAGAATACATAGAAGGTGTTGGCATATAGCAACGAACCGGGGAGGGTTTCCCCCTGCCACCAGATGTGCACCCGCATACCCCCATATATGAAGGAAAAGCCCGAGCCGGGGGCAAGGGTAAAGCTTGGGGTAAGCTCGGTCAGGGCCGCACCGGTAAGGGGGGCGGTGTTGGGATAGCTGGCATAGGTTGTGTAAAAATTCCCGCCATACGCCTGGGCGAAGCGGCGGCTGTTGTTTACCCGCCGGTTCAGGCTATCGTCCTGCATAACAAGGTCGGGGCGGGCAAAGTAATCCACTGCGGTTATGGTGCCGCCGAAGGTGTGGATAATATAATTGGGGCGGGTGGTATTCAGCGGGTCGCTCAAACTGCGGTAAAAAACACCCGCACCGGGGGCCCGGGCAAAGACATCGAAATTAACCCGTAGCTGGCCATCCTCCAGGTTGCGCAAGGTGAGCTCTATCCGTTGCCCCAAATGGTTGAAGTGCCGCAATACATGCATACCCCCGTCACCGGCAAACTCGGCGATGGGCGTCACGGGCCAGTGGAGCATAGCACTGTGGTAGGGCAATGTGCGGGACTCAAATTGTGGCAAGCCCGTAATGGCTTCGGGAAGCAGGGCCCGGTCGTTGCGTATTTCCAATGTGCCGCCCAGAGCGGGAACCGGCGGCCCCGGGGCGTGGGGTGGCGCGGCAAAAGCCCCAAAAGGCGCGATTACCCCCACCGCCATCACCACCGCCAGCCACAAGGCGATTCTTTTCCTGAATGTATGTAATCTCATATCCCACAGCCCCCAACCGTTCATTTAAATCACGCAAAGCAAAACCGGACATTTTCTTAGAAAATGTCATTCTCGTATTATATCGGCTTTTTGCAAATGGGCAATGACTTTTATTACCCAGCACCCGAACAGTGGGAAATTTATGCGTATAGATTTGTTACCAATATTTCCTGTCCAGGCCCCGGTAGGACACCGCCTCCGCGATATGCATGGTTTCGATGTGGGGCGCGCCGGCCAAGTCGGCGATGGTTCGTGCGATTTTTAGTATCTTATGGTAGGCGCGGGCACTCATGTGCATGGATTCAAAGACTTGCTTCAATAGCTGACTGCTTTCCCGGCTGAGCTTGCAATATTCCTTGACCAAGGAAGCCGACATTTTGGCGTTGAAGCGCGTGCCCGCACCGGCGAAACGCTGGGCTTGGCGGACGCGGGCGTTTTCCACCCGGATTTTTACCGTGGCGGAGGATTCGGCAGTGGGCAAGGCGGGGGAAGTCGCCAATTCCCCATAGCTCACGGGGGTGGCTTCCACCATGATGTCGATTCTGTCCAACAGCGGGCCGGAGATTTTGTCCAGGTACCGGGCAATTTCCGCGTCGGTGCATTTGCATTTCTCCGTGCCCTGGTAGCCGCAGGGGCAGGGGTTCATGGCGGCCAACAGCAGGAAAACGCTGGGGTAGGTGCACACCCCGCCCACCCGGTTCAAGGTGATGTGCCCGTCCTCCAGGGGCTGGCGCAGGGTTTCCAGTGCCTTCTTCTGAAATTCCGGTAGCTCGTCCAGGAAGAGGACGCCGTTGTGGGCCAGGCTGATTTCCCCCGGCATGGGCACGCGCCCGCCGCCGGTGAGGGATATGTAGGAAGCCGTGTGATGGGGCGTGCGAAAGGGCCGCTGTGCCATCAGGTGCCGCTGGCCCAGCAAGCCCGCGATGGAATACACCTTGGTAATCTCTATGCTCTCGTCGAAGGACAAATCCGGCAAAATCGTGGGCATACGCCGGGCCAGCATGGTCTTGCCCGCGCCGGGGGGGCCAATCATCACCAAATTGTGACAGCCCGCGGCGGCGATTTCCAAGGCGCGCTTCACGTGCAACTGCCCGGCCACGTCGGCGAAGTCCACCTCGTAGGGATTTTTTTCTTCTTCGGAAGCATGGAAAATCCGTAGCGCGTCATAGGAAGCCGGCGCAATGGCCTGATGGGTGAAATGGTTGGCCAACTGTTCCAGATGCGTCACCGGGTATACCGCCATCCCCGTGACCAAGGCCGCCTCTTTGGCGTTTTCCTCCGGCACAAAGCATTTCGAAATGCCCACTGCCCGCGCCGCCAACAGCATGGGCAATAGCCCCGCCACAGCGCGCACCGCCCCATCCAAGGACAGCTCCCCCGCAAAAAAGGCGTCTTCCGCCGCACCGGCTTCCAACGCCCCCGAGCAAATTAATAGACCCACCGCAATGGGCAGGTCGAAGGCCGGGCCGGACTTCCGGGTGTCGGCGGGGGCCAGGTTTACCGTTATACGCTTCACCGGGAAGGAAAAGCCCGCGTTGCGGATGGCGGCGCGTACCCGCTCGCGGGATTCCTTCACCGCGGAATCGGGCAAGCCCACCACGTCAAAGCCCGGCAAGCCATTGGCCACATCCACCTCCACATCCACAATGTATCCCTCCACCCCCATCACCGCGCCGCTGGAAACCTTTACAAACATGGTGCCGCCCCCTCTTTTGTCGATACAGGGCGTATTATACAATACTTACGCGCTAAATACACGGGCGTGAAAATAAATATAAAAAATCCCCTTGCGTAACCTATTGCTTGTAACGTAAGGTAATAAACTACTGTTGGCGCAAGGAGGTGACTTCTATGTCAAAATACACCACTGGGGAAATGGCAAAGCTGTGCAACGTCACCGTCAGGACGGTTCAGTTTTATGACACCAAGGGCTTACTCATACCAAGCGACCTGACCGAAGGCGGCAGACGGCTGTACACCGATGACGACCTGACCAAGCTTAGGCTCATCTGCACACTAAAAGCCATGGGTCTTTCCCTTGAGCTAATCAAAGGCATCTTGGAAAGCGAATCGCCGGTAAAAGTGCTGACGCTGTTGCTCAACGAGCAGATAAAACGCCTTGGCGATGAAATCGGCGAACGGCAAAAACAGCTTGAAACGATTGAGCTTGTCAAGGAAGGCATCCGCAATAAGACCACACTCCCAGTTAATTCTATCATTGACATAGAGCACATGATGGAAAAAAACAAAAAAGTACGGCTAAAGTCCAGAAGGCTGGTTGTTGTCGCTTGTATGATGAGCTTGCCCACCTTCGGCACCATTGCACTGTGGATAGTCAAGGGGATGTGGATTCCCTTTGTTATTGTGTTTCCCATCACACAACTATTCGGTGTACTGCTTGCCAAGCATCATTTCCGTGACGCGGCGTTCATATGCGCCGAATGCAATGCCGTTTTCAAACCAGCCTTCAAAAAGGTTCTTTTTACCAGCGGCACCACCAAGGCACGGTGGCTGACTTGCACAAAATGCGGACACGCAGGATATTGCGTCGAAACCATTGCCGATTAGGATAGGCGAATAAGCGTTAGGAGGAGTGGGCGAAGGGCGGTGGCACCCGGAGCCCACTCCCTGCAAATACATGCACTGGATTTTTGCGTATATAAAAGGTATGATGTCAGAGAGCATCCACTATGTATAAGCAGAGGAAAGCATGACCTTATTTAATACTTGGCAAGCCCTTGCCACCGCCGCAGACGAAGCCCTGCAAGGGCATATCGCTTATCTGTTTGGCCAATTACAGCAGACCGCCTGTGATGTGCTGACCGAGGACGCGGCGCGTTTTTCGCGCCTTGGCTCCAGCGACGAGCGGGCCTTTGCGCAGTTTATCCGCCTGATGGGGGCGTATCGGGAAGCCGTCTGGCTCATCGAAGCCTCCGCAGAAACCCATGTCCCCGCCGTGAAGGAGCTCCTTGGGGGCATCTGCGATATTTTGACCTCCCGGGCGCGCCAGTTCGAGGATATGGCCGTGGGTCAGGACACCCCCAATCCCGTTTCCGACGAGAAACGCGGCATCGTCGAGCGCGCCCATCTCTACACCACCCGCCAGATTGAAAACCTTATCGCTACCTTTCCCGGCAAAATCGCCCCCGCTTCCTGGGCGGCCCTGCGCGGGGCATTTCTAATGGAAGAAACAGAAAACTGGCAGGAATCCCTGGGCAAATATGTGCGGGAGCTGGGCATCCCCGAGGTATATACCCATTATCAGGACGGTCTGCGCTTCTGCCTGATTGGGCTGGACGATTTGCACGCCCGCAAGAGTGCCCGCCTCTATACCGAGCTCATTGAAAGGGAATGGGAAGTGCTGGAAGCCTTGATTCGCGTCCAGGCCAAGGCATTGGAGGATATCACCACGTCCCCCTCACCCTCCTCCGAGGTGACGGCCCGGGTTTTGGATTTGCTTAGGGAAGCCTACCAGCAAACGGGCCCTTTGGTGGAGAATTTGCAACGTCTGCCCAAGAATACCCGGGTGGGCCAAACCTCCCCCTGCCGTACCTATGACGAATTTGAAAATGCCCTGGGCCCCCTCCCCCAAATCGGACAAGCCACCCCCATCGACCCCACCCCCTTCTACGAGGCCCTCACCGAGGAAACCGCCAATGTCTTCGGCCAGCAACGCATTGCCTTTCTCAAGGCCGCCTACCGCCTTCAGCGCATGGTGGGGGTGGAAATCCTCTTGGCCGAGGAAGCCGCCGCCTTGTTCAGCACAACCTGCGCCGCGTTGAAGGCGCAGGAAATCGAGGCGGACGAAGGGGAGCGGCAAATCCTCACAGGCATCCTGGAAACCCTGGAAATTAAAATCGAAAGCTTGCGTGAAAGCATCAAGGATTTCAATGGCGAGGGGGCCAGCCTCCTGCAAAAATTCGCCAAGGAAAAAACCGATGTCACCGACGAAATCAAGGAGGCCGCCTACGCCCATATCCGCGTGATGTGGCTGGCCGCACCCCCCACGGAGGCTGAACTGCCCTGCTTCTTTGCCCGGTGTCAGGAAGGGGAGTCCTTCGCCCCCTACCGCGCCGATTATGAGAAGCACGTGGCCCACTATACCGACAAAATGGGTAAGGCCGCCCTGCGCTTTAAAAAAGACGTTTTGCTGTATGAGGTGGGCACCTACGAGGAGATACTGACCCATAGCGTTTCGCGGCTGGGCGAGTCCGCCAACGAAGCTGTGCTGGCCGCCGCCGCCCGCTTGCACGATACCTACGCCGCCCTGGAAATCCTGCTTCGGAAAAACAATATCATACCCATACGCCCCGCCCCCCACGATGTGTTCAACGGCAAGGAGCACGAAGTGCTGGTGGCGGAGAAGCACGAGGGCTTCGCCAAGGGCGAAATCATAAAATTAATGGGTAGCGGGTACCGGCACGAGGATAGGGTGCTCATGCGCGCCAATGTTATCGCGGCACGGTGAAATTTGACCGGTGAGGTGCTGTATGCACTGGAAGCAGTATAAAAACCTTCCCAAAGACCAAAAATGCGACGAATCCTTTTATATTATCGGGCTGGACATCGGCAACGATTCCTCCGGCATCGCTTATTTTAATATGGCCGGAAATGCCCCGGAAACCATAGATTTGAGCGGCGGCTACGGCAAGCCCTCCATTCCCACTGTCATGCAATACATTGCCGAGACGAAGGAATGGGTCTATGGCGAGTACGCCATTTTGAACCGGGGGGTGGGTACGGAGCTGACCCTGGGAGATTTAATCCGGCGGCTGGGCCATTCCGACTACGTGGACGTAGCCCACCGGCCCATGAGTGTGGTGTCCATTCTGGCCCTTTTCCTCAAGGAAATCCTCTCCAGCGTAAAAAATATTAACCCCAAGGCCGAAATCGCGGGCATTGTCGCCGCCATTCCGGCGTATTTCAGTGAACAGGCCCAGGCAGAACTGACCCGGGCCTTCAAGGCGGCGGGCTTCGAGCGGGAGCTGATTGCTTTGGTGCCCGACCGGGAATGCGTCTTCGCCCACCATTACCAGCGCAACACCCCCCGGGAGGAACGGGCCCTGCTGTTCGACTACGGCAGCCGGGAGGTGCGCGGCGGGCTGTACCATATCATGCCCCAGGGGGACAGCGTTGCGGTGAAAAGTATCTCCAGCCTTTTCGATGACACCATCGGCACCCATAGTGTGATAAGCGATGTATGCGATTTATTCGGCTCCTTTTTGCTGGCCCAGCAGTCCGTCAAACAGCTAAGCAAGCAAATGACGGAGCAGATTTCCGCCTTCGTGTACCAGCACAAGGACATGCTTTTCCAAAAAGCCATTCGCACCAAGGCCGCCAAGCTCTATTTCAACTTCGCCTACCCGCCCTTCCAGCAGACATTGAACCAGGAGGACGCGGCGCGGCTGGTGAAGCCCTACCACCAGCGGTTTAACCGTTTCATGCGGGAGGTATTGCAAAAGAACCTCTACGAGGAGGAAATCCGCCCACAGGATATTTCCGCTGTGCTGTGCGTGGGCGGCGGCTTTGAAATGCTGTGGGCCCGGGAGGCCGTGGGGGAAATGTTTTCCACGGCCCAGGTGCGCTACCACAAGAACGCCAAGCTCGTCACCGCCGAGGGCGCGGCCTTGGTTGCCGCCCAACGGCTGGGCATGGCGGAAGGCCCCGCCGTGAGCCTGGAGGACAAGCACCAGCTTACCTTGGACATCGGCCTGTGTGACGGCGGGCAATTCCTGCCTCTGGTGGAGCGCAACGCCTTCTGGTGGCAGAAGCACCCCGACAAGCTACTGCTGGTGAACCGCGCCATTGGCGACCCCGGTGACTGGACCCAGGAGCTGGAAGCCCTGTGCCTGCACCTGGCGCGGCGCACCGCCTCCGGTGAAGCCTTCCCCCTGGCTGAAATGCCCCTCCCCGGCTTGCCCGAACGCCCAAAGGGTACCACACGCCTGGCCGTTGGGCTGGAATTTGCCTCCAATGTAGATGTGACTGTCACCGTGCGGGACTTGGGCTTCGGGGAGATGTTCCCTCCGTCAGACTACGAAGAGGCATTCACCGTGAGGCTGGAATAAAACATGAATCTTAACCCAAGGAGCGACCTATGTCCTACTACGGCGGCTACGCAAGCTACACCAGCTATTCGACCACCAGCTACAGCACAAATTACGACTACAGCACCAGCTACGATGCTTCGTCGTGTTATTCCACGGGGCAATACATCCAAAACATAACAAATTATAACCAGGAAGTGCGCTACGGTAGCTACGGCAACCAATGCAGTAATTGGCAAAACACCGCATCCACCATTATGCTGTGGCACTTGCTGGTGCATCCGGCAGATTGCCGCACCTGGGAAGCCCCCACGGATAAAACCATCGACATCACGCTGGAGGTGGACGCAGAAGAAACCGCGATAACGGGCTTCACCGATGGGGTGCTTGCGTTCCTGGAGCAAGTCGGCGGGCATGTATGCCTTAACACGCAAAAAATTAACCTTACCCTCCCCGACGGCATTGCCCAAATAGATGCAGACTTCCTCCACGGCTTGCTGGCCTTTCTTATCGAGCCGCTGGGCATGGAAGAAGCAATAAACCGCGTGGCCATCCATTCTTCCCACGAAAGTGTGCGCGCAGTGTATGAAGCCTTCCCCGCCCAGTTTGAAGCCCTGCAAGCCAAAAACCGCGCCCGCGTTGAAATCATCCGCCAAACCATTACCCAAACCCAGCAAATCGACACAGAAAATACCGCCCTCTATACCACCCGCCAAAGAAAGGCGCGTTTGGGCTTGCCTATTTCCGCCCTGGCTACGGTGGGTGCATTGGCCTTTACGCGGATGCAATGGAATGACCTGTCCGGTGATTGGCGTATTGTTATGCTGGGTGCTACCCTTTTCTTGGCTATATGTAGCGCGTATTATTTCGCCCTATGGGCCATCCCCGGCGATACCCTGTGCCGCACTGTGCTCACTAAAATGGCAACGCAGGAAACGATATTGGAGCAACTCCACAAGCTGGACGAATAAAACAGAAGAGGGGCAACGGCCATGACCTGGGAAACCTACCGCAAGGAAATAGACGAAAAGGGCAACCTGCCCGAGGACTGGTACATTTTGGGCATTGACCTGGGCACCACCCATTCCGTGATTAGCTACTGGGACAATACGAACCGCCGGCCCGAGGCCATTGATATTTCCAACGGCTTCGGCAAAATTCCCCTGCCCAGCGTGGTGCAATACCGCCAGGGCGAAGACGGTGAGGAATCGGATGAGTGGGTCATCGGCGAGGAAGCCTACCGGAGCATGAAAATGTACCCGGAAACCACGGTACGCTCCATCAAGCGTAAAATGGGGACGAACCAGCGCGTGCGCCTGGGAGACAGGGATTATCTGCCGGAGGAAATCTCGGCGAAGATTCTCCGGGAGCTGGCGAACCACGCCCAGCATCTGAACCCCAAGGCGGAAATCGCGGGGCTGGTGGTAAGCGTGCCCTACGACTTCGACGACGCGGCGCAGAAGGCCACCATGCGCGCCTGTGAAATGGCGGGCCTGGCGGATAAGCTGATTTGCCTGATTAAAGAACCCAACGCGGCGGCCCTGGCCTACAATTTCCGCAACAATTTGCGCAAGGATGAAAAAATCATGGTCTTCGATTTCGGCGGGGGGACATTGGATATCACGTTGTTCCATGTGGCCGAGCGCGACGACGCCCGGATTAAACTGGCGGTGATTTCCCAAGGGGGCGAGGCCACCCACGGCGGCGACGACATTGACGCGGCCTTAGTAGAAGCCTGTGCCAAATTCATTGAAGCCAAAACCGGGCAAACCTTGCAGGAACTGGCCATAGAGAACCAAGTCGAGCTTGTGGCCCGGGCGCGTGAAGCCAAAGAGCGACTCAGTGGTGTCCAGCGGTTTCGCATCCCCTTTACTTTCTGCATTCCGCCCTTCGTGGAGCAAATTACCCGTGAAGAATTTCAAGAACTCATCAGCCCTTTCATCGCGAAAACCCGCAAGCTGGTGCTCAAGGCACTGCGCGAGACCTATACCGGCTCTCTCACCCCCGACGATATCGACCGGGTGCTGTTGGAGGGCGGCTCGTCGCAAATGCCCTGGGTGCGGGAGATGCTTTTGGATATTTTTAGCGATGAGAATAAAATTTATTCCTCGGAACGGCCCGCCCTGGACATCTCTTTGGGGGCCACCTACTACGCCGCCATGAAAATGGGACTGCTTTCCCACCCCGACATGGAGTCGGAGAAAGTCACCGTGGACTTTGAAGTCACCGTGCCTCACGATATCGGCCTGGAAATTGATACGGGCGTGGAGAAGAAATTTTTTGCCATGATACGCCGGGGGACATTTTATGCCCTGGCGAAGAAGAGCCATGTCTTCACCCTGAGCGGCTCCACCCCAGAGGAAATGACGGGCTTCGCCCTGAAAATACTCGAACGGGTACAGGCCGACGACCCCTACGACGCCTGCAAGCCCATCGGAGAAGTGTCCATTACGGGTCTGCCGGAACGCCCCAGCGGCAAAACCAAACTGCGCATCACCCTCATGGTGGAGGAGGAGGGCGGGCTGGTGCATGGCCGGGTGGAGGATGTGGGCTTCGGCTCGGAATGGCCCTCGGCCGGGTTCAACGAAAGCTTCGCGCCGGAGCGGTTTGTGAAGACGGAACTGCGCGGCAAGTAGCATGTTTAAGGAAGGGTGATTGCAATGGCGTACTACGAGACACAAAGACAATATGTTGACATAAGCAAAGTTGCGTTTGTGGGGCGGGTACTGGATGTGGGTGGCGGTGGTGAGGGCATAATCTCGCAACACAGTGGCAACAAAGTTATTGCGATAGACAAAAGAGCCGATGAGTTGGCCGAAACCCCGGATATCGGTACAAAAGTTATTATGGATGCTTGCCAGTTGAAATTTTTGGATGGCTATTTTGATACGATAACCTGCTTCTATACGCTTATGTATATGGATGTAGCGCAAATCGAACGCTTTTTGAACGAGGCATACCGTGTTTTGAAAGCAGGTGGCACGCTTTGGGTATGGGATGCTGAAATTCCTGCCCATGCAACTGCCGATGTCTTCGTTGCACAACTGGAAGTGAAGGTTTCGGAAAATCAAACCATCACGACAGGGTATGGTGTATCATGGAATAGAGAACAATCGCTGGAAACGATTAGAAACCTTTGTGAGCAAGCAGGATTTCATAGCGAAAATAGTAATAAAGATGCTGAATCGTTCTTTTTGTCCTTGCGTAAAATATAAATGGAGGAAAATCATGGTAGCTATTCGGTATTTGGAATCGTGATAAGGTGCGACCATGCGAAGTATAAATAATATCCAAAACGATATGTACTCGCCGACGTATTTGCTACGGATGAATACGCGTTTAATATATCGTCATCCATTCGAAAGGAAGGGGTGCTGTTATGGCAGCGGTAGGTTCATACTTGTACCTAGCGGAAAAGGATTTCCGCGCGGCGCGAAATTCCAAGGCCAGCGGGGACTACGACGTCAGCGGTCGTTTACTGGAGCAAACCGCAGAAAAAGCACTAAAGCATTATCTGCACCACTACGGCGACCCCACCAACCCCGCAGACGAAAAACTGCTCCGCTCCTACAAACCCTACAATATCTATACCCGTTGTGTGGAGTTGGGGCTACCGCTCACGTTGGATGTCGGTGAAAAATCCATGCTAAAAAGTCTGGGTGACTGGTACTACGACACAAACTATCCCAATAATAATTACACCGAATTGACACGCCCTGATATTGAAGAAGCGGAAGTTGCGGTAGAAAAAATTTTTGCCTTTATCACCAATTTGCGTATGCAAATCATCCACACGCAACGTCTGCTTCTGCAAGCACCTACACAAGCGGATTTGGACGCCATCGCCGCTATATGGGGCGACCCCGAATGCGGAAAATACCTGCCCGACCCGTATTACAAAAGCGGGGCGGAAATTGCGGAAATTTTGGAAGATGACCCCACTTGCCCCGTCTATTACTTCGTGGCGCGGCGATGGGGAAGCGATGAAATTATTGGCACATGCAGTCTGGGGCTGGAAAGTGCCCAATCCTTGGAATATTCCATTGGCTACACCGTTAAAAAAGACGAATGGGGCAAGGGATATGCGGGTGAAATGGTTCATGCGTTGATAGATTTTGCCCGCACGCTGGGGATAAAATCGCTTCTTGCGCCCATTGCACAGGTAAACAAGGCATCACAGCGCGTGGCGGAGAAATGCGGGTTTTCTATCGCGGGCGAAAGTGCCTTTACCAAAAACGGTACAGACACTGTATTTCCCACGTTTATTTACAAATTTAATTTATGAGAAGGTGCAACCGTGCAGACGACCATTTACTTCATCCGTCATGCCGAGCCGAACCGCGCCAGGGATAACGGCTATACCGACGCTACCTTTCCCTTGAGCGACAAGGGGATGGCGGATTGCGCGCTGGTGACGCATTTTTTGCGGGATAAGGGGATAACGGCGGTGCTGTCCAGCCCCTTCAAGCGGGCCTATGACACGGTGGCCCCCTTTGCCCGGGAGGCGGGACTGGATGTGCGTGTGGTGGCGGACTTCCGGGAGCGGAAAATCACCGACGCGTGGCTGGAGGATTTTAAATCCTACGCCACGCGCCAATGGGCGGATTTTTCGTATAAGCTGGAGGACGGCGAGTCCCTGGCCGAGGTGCAGACCCGGAATGTGGCCGCCTTGGGTGCGGTGTTGCGCGAATATGCCGGGCGGTGCGTCGCCGTGGGCACCCATGGCACGGCCTTGTCCACGATTATTAATCATTATGCCCCCACCTTCGGCGCGGAGGATTTTTGGGATATGGCGGGGCGTATGCCATGGGCGGTGAAGATGGCCTTTGACGGCCAGCGGTGCGTCGCCATTGAAAAAATCGACCTCTTTGCCCAAAAGGAATTGATTCTTGGGCATTTCCCCTACAATTCCTTTGGCGCGTACCCTTATGTGGTGATGTGCGCCCGCCGCGCCAACGCCCAAGGCCAATGGGAATGGCTTTTCGTCCGGCACAAAAACCGGGCCTGGGAGCTTCCCGGCGGGCGGGTGGAGCCCGGCGAAACACCCATGGAGGCCGCAAAACGCGAGCTCTACGAGGAAACAGGGGCCACGAAATGCCGCCTCCACCCCGCCTTTGACTTCACCTGGCACCGGCCGGATTCCGCCCTTGGGGACGGTCACAGGCCGGGGCAGGTATTCCTGGCGGATATCACGGAGATGGGAACGCTCCCCAGCCACAGCGAGATAGCCGAAGTCCGCGCCTTTCCCGGTCTGCCCGACGCTGAACTCTCCTTCCCCATCCCCCACCCCTTTGTATTCAACGCCATGGAAAAATGGCTGGCCAAAAACACCCCCGAGGAATACTGGGATTTGCTGGACGAAGACCGCCAGCCCCTGGGCATTACCCACCGGCGGGGCCAGCCCAAGCCACCGGGAACCTATTCCACCGTCGTACATTCATGGCTGGTGAACACCAAAGGCGACATTTTGTGTACCCGCCGCGCCATGACGAAGCTGGGCGCGCCCGGCATGTGGGAAATCCCCTCCGGCAGTGTGGAAGCCGGAGAGCATAGCCGCCAAGCCGCCGTCCGCGAGCTACGGGAAGAAACGGGCATCGCCCTGCCCCCGGAAGCCGCCGAAGGGGGTATATTGTTTTATTCCCAGCGGGAGGACACCGCCTTCTGGGACAACTGGCTGTTCCGCTACGACTTCGACCTGGCCGATGTTGTTTTGCAAGAAGGGGAAACCATGGACGCACAAGCCCTGACGATTGAAAAAATCATGGAAATGACAGCGCAGGGGAGCTTCGCGTTGTGGGATACGGAAAATAAAATCAAGCATTTGAGAGGTGTACTATGAGCGCGGAAAAGGAAGCGCGTGTATGACCGGCTTTATCCAAGCCTATCAAAAAGCCGTGGACGAGAAATTCCGTCTTGGGAATATCGAGTCGTCCTACAACGCGCCCATCGCGGATTTACTTGCCTCCTTCGGTTGCCATGTCATTGACGTAAGCGGCGCACGCAAGGGTGCCAAGGACGAAAATACAGATTTGCTTGTTTGGCTGGACGGCGAAGACGCCAATGAATCCGAACCCTTCGCCGCGGTGGAGGTGAAAAAATTAGGGGACAGCCGCCAGCCTTCGCGCAAGCAAGTCAAAAATGCCGCCGCAAAGTATGGCTACGCCATTTTTACGGATAACATACGCTGGGAATTTTGGCGCGGCGGCGAAGAAAAGATGTACGACGGCATTTTACTCATAGAATCCGACGACAAGGGCAAGCCCGTGATTACACCCGAAAGCGCGGAAGCCTTTACCATTTTGATAAACAGCTTTCTTTTGCAAAACCCCGCGAACATCCAATCCTCAAACAAACTGGCCGAATACATGGCCAAGCACGCCCAAACCATACGCGGCCACATCACCCGTATTCTAAAAGAGGACGAAAACGGCCAGCCCGTTACCAGCCAACGCCAATACGACCTCCCGCTTTTTAAGGAACTGCTGGGACTGTATAACCGCATTAAAAACGATTTGCGCCCGTATCTTGACACACGGGGCTTTGCGGATATGTACGCCCAAACCATTGTGTACGGCTTGTTTATCGCCCGTTATAACGATGAAGCCGCTTCAACCTTCGACCGCTACAAAGCCATCGGACGCCTGAAGGAGGAATCCGCGCTACTTAGCCGTTTCTTTGCGCACATCACAAACACAGGCGCGAACCACCCCACCCTGGACGCAGTCATCGACAAGCTGTGCAGTTTGTATCAGCTCTGCGATATCTCCACCCTGCTACGCTGTGAAAGAGGCGGCGACACCATCGTACACTTCTATGAGGATTTTCTGGCCCATTACGACCCTGCCCTGCGTAAAAGGCTAGGGGTTTTCTACACGCCCCACCAAGTTGTACGCTACCTTGTGGCCATGGTGGACAAGCTACTGGTGGAGGATTTTAATATTGCGGGCGGCTTGTCCAACAACGATACGCTACAAATGACCGTGGACTCTGAGCAATACCAAATCTCTAGAGCCAAGTCCCGCGCTACCCAGGAAATATCCGTCCCCCGTGTGGCTATTTTAGACCCTGCAACGGGTACAGGCACCTTCCACGCGGAAATCGTCAAGTACATAAAGGAAACCTATTTCTCCGGCGGACGCGCCCCCTTCTACGAAAAATATATCCGCGAAGAAAACGGACTGCTCTCCCGCATGATTGGCTTTGAAATCATGATGACCAGCTACGCCGTGGCGCACCTCAATGTGCGCCGCACCCTTGAGGAAACCCTGGGCCATAAAACCGACACCCCATTCCCCCTCAATATCTTCCTGACCAATACCCTTGCCAAGCCCAACACCACCCTTGAACGCAACCCCTACCACTATAACCTTTTCGACTTCTCGGCGGCGATAAGCGACGAAGCCTACAACGCCGACACATGGAAGGCCCGGCGGCCCGTGAAGGTGATTATCGGGAACCCGCCATACCTTGCGGCCTCGACCACGCCCTATGATATCGAGGCGTATAAAACGGAGGCGGATGGGGCGACGCCCTTTGGGGAGCGGAAGCATGGACTTAATAATGATTACGTAAAATTTTTTAGCTTCGCGGAAAAAATTATTAACCATAACAACGAAGGGGTTATTGCGTTTGTTTCAGACAACGGGTTTTTGGACAATCCTACTTTTAGAGGTATGCGGGGTAGTTTGCTACGAACATTCAATAAAATTTATATCGTAAATTTACATGGGAGCGCGAACAAACAAGAAACTGCCCCCGATGGAGGCAAAGACGAAAATATTTTTAATATCAAGCAAGGGGTATCGCTTTTTATCGGTTGCAAGACCACAACCGGCTCTGGCTGGGCGAGGGTGTACTATTGTGATTTATGGGGGAAACGTAAGGACAAATTTACCGCGCTGACCGATAGAATGCTTGATTTTACACAAATACAACCCGACCCAAAAATGGCGTATCTTATTCCCTTTGGGGACGAGGAAAAAGTACGATACGAAAAAGGGATACGCATATCGGAATTGCTCCCACTGCATGTCACAGGTGTACAGACTAATAACGATGTTGCGGCAATCGCAAATAACAAAAGCGAACTTATGCGCCGAATTGATATTGTAAAAAATGCACCAAACGATGATGCCATCCGCGAATTGTGGGGCAAGTTTAGTAGCGGTCAAACGGCAGAGCGAATACAAAACGATGTTTTATCACCCCATGGAAATATTGCCTCCATCTGCTTCCGGCCTTTTGACGAACGCTGGACATACTATTCCGGCATGTCATGCGGATGGATGCACAGACCACGGGAGCGTAAAATTATCGGGCATTTATTAGACCCTGCATATACCCCGGCAGGAAAAAATTTTGGCCTTATATTTACTAGGGGGGACTCCACGCCAAATACGTTCTCCATGGTTTTTGTAAGTGACACATTAATTGACAACCGCGTAACCGCAGCCGCTCAATCCGGGAATTATGCCTATATCGCGCCCCTCTACCTCCACAACGAAGCCACTTCCACATGGCTACCCAACTTCAACCCCGCCACCCACGCACAGCTCACCCCCCATCTTTCCTTCACCCCCACCCCCGTCCAAATCTTCGACTACGTCTACGCCATCCTCCATGACCCCCTTTACCGCGCCCGCTTCAACGAATACCTCAAGCGCGACTTCCCCCGCGTACCCATTCCCGCCGCCCCGGTTGAAAACCCCGGCGATTTCCACATCACCGAGAAGATGTTCCACGTATATATTCAAGCCGGCGAACAACTCCGCAAGCTTCACCTCATGCAAGCCAAGCACCCTGCCCCGTTGCGGCTTGACCCCGCCACGCCGGACAATCTTCAAATCAGCGCGATAAAATACAAGGACGGCATCCTGCACCTCAACCCCGAAAAACGCCTCCACGGCATCCCCGCCAAGGTGTGGGCCTTCCGCATCGGCGGCTACCAGGTGCTGGACAAATGGTTTAAATCCCACAAGGGCACAGAAATGGACTATAAAAATTTTGACCATATCGCACATGTAGTGGGCCTGCTTGCAAAAACCATTGAAATACAAGCAAGGCTGAAACAGTTGCATGAATAAACCATAAATGGTAAAAATGGGTATACTACATATTTTCATCGTGAAGGGACGTTGATTTTGTGGAGAATAAATTTATAACAAAAATCAACATCAAAAAGGTACGGCATTTACGAGAGGTTAATATTCCCTTATCCAATACGGAAAGAAAGCATTTGATTTTAACCGGAAAAAACGGAAGCGGGAAAACGAGTATATTAAATGCCATGCTCCATGCAATATCTTCCATGCAAACTAGTTTCTATGGAAGGATGATTCAAGGTTATGGCGTTCATCTCCAATTCAATCAAACCATTATTCATTTTCCCGAAGTGGAGTTTGTTTATATTAAAGCAAAGAGGGCTGATTTTAATATACCCAAATCAATAGAACCCGCACAAAAAAAAGGCCGACTGAGTATTGCCCAAAATATAAATTCAGAATTTCTAAAATATATCTTGGCCTTAGATTACCAACTTTACGGTGCAATAACCGATGGAAACAAAATATTGGAAGCGAACACGATAAAATGGTTCGACAATTTTTTAGCCGCCTTGCGAAACATTTATGATTGCCCGGATTTAAAATTAGAACGTGATGCAAAGAACTTATCATTCAAAATAATTATGCCCGGACGTGAACCTTTTACATTGAATGAAATGTCGGACGGGTATGCCGCGTTCATAAAGATAATGATGGAATTGTTAATGCGCTTGGAAAGCGAAGACGCGGTAGTTGACTTCGATAAACCCGCCATTGTTCTGATTGACGAGCTGGAAACCCATATGCACGTAGAATTACAAAAAAGGGCGTTACCATTTTTAACAAAAATGTTCCCCAATGTGCAATTCATCGTAGCCACCCATTCGCCCTTCGTCATAACCTCGTTGGAAAATGCGATTGTGTTTGACTTGGAAAAAAGGGAGCGGCTGGAAAACCCCAGCTTCTACGCCTATGACACAGTGGTGGAATCGTTTTTGGATACAAGTATGTATTCCGATGAGTTGCAAAAATATTTCAAACGATACAAAGCGTTGTGCCTAAAAGAACGAACCCCCGAAGAGAACGAAGAATTTCGGCGGGCTAAGGTGGAACTGGAAATCCGAGCCATCCCTTCAACGGAGCTGTATATCGCCTTTCATGAGCTTGAAGCAAAGAGGAAGGTGGGTAAGAATGGTTCGCTTATTTAAAAGTCCGCCGCCGAAAGTTGAAATAAAATCGCCAAAGGATTACCGCCAAGGCGAAGTCTTTGATACATTGAAAAATGACTGCCACGAAAAGTGTTATATTTGTGAGGACAAGCCCATATATCCGAATGTAGAGCATCTTGTGGCGCATCGCGGCAACCCGGCATTGCAGTATGATTGGAATAATTTACTGTTGGCTTGTGGCCACTGTAATAACATTAAAGGCGATAGATTTGATGACATGCTCAACCCAATTCAATGCGACCCTGAAGAACATATCGCGCTGTCTATTAAAATAACCGACGATATTACAGATTATGTACTTATCAAGCCTCTTAACGAAAACAAGGCAACCGCAAAAACAGCGGAGCTTCTTGGACTTGTATATAACGGCGGCTCTACGGATATGAAGGAGCTGGGGAGCTCAAACTTACGCAATGAACACTTGATACCCGATATCCGGCGATTCTACCAATACATACGCAACCACCGAGAAGAACCGGATTTGGGGTATGATGATGACATAAGAAAAGAAATTAATTGTTGCGCAAAATTCGCCGCATTTAAGCGTAAAATAATCAAGGACGACCCGGCGTTACACTTGCAATTTTCAAAGGCACTCGTTTAATCGTGGCAACCATGCCATTAAAATACGATTTTACCTTTGCGGAAGCCGCCATCCGGTACATCGAAAGCGGCGATGGGGGGCTTTTGCGGGAGCTGGCGGCCCTCGATGCCGTCGGCCATATTTTCAGTCATGCACAGCGGTTTAACCCGGAGATGTGCGCGGGTTCGAGGCTGGATTTTGTTACGGAGCTATTGCCCCTGTCGGATGAAAATAAGTTGAAGGCACCCCTTGTGCGGAGGAATATGGGGTATGCAAGGCGGCATATCGCGGATACGGATTTTGTGAGGGATATCGTGTTACAATATTTGCCGGAGGGCATACCCTTGCGCGCCACCTTGTTTTTCACCTTCGGCTATGACATCGGCGTTGCTTTCGGCGAAAATTGTAGCCTCAATCTGGCGCATTCCATTTTTATGGATAACATGGGCGAGATTAAATACTACGCCATCCATGAGCTCCACCACGCGGGCTTTATTATGGCTAAGGGCGGCTATATGCCCTCGTTGCAAATTGCCACGCGCGGGGAAATGGCACAGGCCATCGCGTATTTCACCCATCTGGAGGGGATGGGGACCTATGCCCCCCTGGATATACGGCGGCGGGAAGACGCCATGGATACCGACAAGGATTACATCGCCTTGCAGGACGCCGCCGGACTGGCGGTTTTAGAACAAGAATACTTTGACATTTACCACCACTTCGCAAGCGACCCCAGCGCGGTGCTGACCCGGGAGGACTGGGGGAAAATCGGTATTTTGTCCGATGGGAAGCGGCTCTGGTATATTGTAGGCGCGCACATGGCTCGTACCATTGACCAAAGGCTGGGCAGGGATGCCCTTGTGGGCCTGATGGCCAAGCCGCCGGGTGCGTTTATTCAGACGTATATATTGAACAAGGGATAAAAGGAGGAAATTATGGGCTATTTAGGCATTGATTTAGGCACTACCAATTCGGTGGCCATCATTTACAATGACAAGAAGGACATACTTGACGTTGTAAAGGTGGACGGCACCGATGAGATTTTGCCCTCTGTGGTGTGCTACGGGCCGGAGGGCACCGTTGTGGGCGCGGAGGCCAAGGCCGGGGCCATTGTGTACCCGGAAAGCACCGTCCTTTCGGTGAAGCGAATGATGGGCAGTGGGGACAGCATTCACCTGGGGGGCGTGGAAAAATCCCCGGAGGATATCAGCGCGGATATTTTGCGCAAGCTGAAAAAGGCCGCCGAGGAGCAAGCCGGGGAAATCTTCGACGAGGTGGTGGTGACGCACCCGGCCTATTTCAATGACCGGCAGATTTTCGCCACCAAGCAGGCGGGGCTGATGGCGGGCTTTAAAAATGTCTATCTTTTGAGCGAGCCGCTGGCCGCCGCCATCGAGTACGGCTACCGGCAAAGCTACGCCCAGACATTGCTGGTGTACGATTTGGGCGGTGGCACCTTCGACGCCTGTGTGCTACAGGTTTCCCGGGACGAGAGCGGGCAGGAGGTTTTTCAGGAGCTTTCCGACGTGGGGGACATGAACCTGGGCGGCGACGACTTTGACTCCGAGCTGGTGCGCTGGATGAAAAACGCCTTCACCGAGGCCAATGGCGTGGATTTGGACAGCCTGGACAATGCCGAGCGCAAGCGCGTGATGCAAAAGCTCAAGCAGGAGGCGGAGCAGACCAAGAAGAAGCTTTCCGGCACCAACAAGGTGGCCGTGCGGATAAACCCCCTCACCATCGTGGACGGCGTGCCCAAGAATTTGAACGCGGAAATTACCCGGGAGGAATTTGAGTCCCTGATACGCAAGTACGTGGACCGGAGCCGGGACATCATCGAGGAGGCCCTGAAGCGGGCGGACAGACAGGCCGACGAAATCTCTAAGGTAGTCCTGGTGGGCGGCTCCACTTTGATTCCCATGGTGCGGCGCATGGTTGCCGGGTATATCAAGGAGCCTTACCGCGCCACCGACCCGGCCAAGAGCGTGGCCATGGGCGCGAGTATTTACAATTATTTGATTCATTTGCCCAACTCCAATGTAAAGGTAGGGCAGATTTCCCGCCAGATTTTCGGCACGGAAGCGGTGACAAATATCGCCACCATGGAGCGGCGTCCCATTCCCATCATCCCCATGGGCAGCCCCATTCCCTCCAGCTATACAGACTCCAATTTTGCCAGCATGTCCGGTGCTTCCCGCGTGAACGTGGACGTGTACCAATGGGAGCAAAACCGGGAGGAGGAGCGGAAATATATCGGCACCGTGGCCCTGTCCGGCCTGTCCGGCACCACCCAGCTCGAAATTACCTACGCCATCGACGAGAATAATATATTCGAGGTTTTCGTGAAGGATATGGCCACCGGGCGCACAGAGCGCGCCGAGTTTGACCGCACCAAGACCGCCCCGCCACCCCCCAAGGAAATGCGCGGCGTAGCCGGCTCGGACAAGGTGAACGTGGTCTTCGTCATCGACACCACCGGCAGTATGGACACCTATATCAACGGCGTGAAGGACCGGGCCATCGAGTTCTCGAATATCCTGGCCTCCAAAGGGGCCATGTACAAGCTGGGGCTGATTGGCTTTGGCGACTTGGGCGAGAAGGAAAAGCCCAGCGTCTACAATTTCACCAACGATGTACCCAAGTTCCAAAAGCAAGTCAAAAACATCCCACGCACCTATGGCGGCGACATCCCCGAGTCCTCCTTGGACGCGCTGGAAACCGGCGTGGAATTGCTAAAATCCCACCGGGACGACGGCACGGCGCGCAACATCTTCATATTAATCACCGACGCGCCCCCCCACGTGCCCACCGCCAGCGGGAAATCCGTGGCCCAAATATGCGAAATGCTGGCCACCTACTCCGTCACCACCTACGTAGTGGCGCGCAAGGACCGGGAATCCATCGACGCCTACGACCCGGTGACGAAGCCCAATGGGAAGTATTACGATTTGAATGATAAATTCTTTGATATCTTGGATAATATCGCCATGAGCATCGCGGAGTTGATACGGCTGTAGCAATAGAAAAATGAAAACAAAAAAACCGGCGATGCGGGATTGCCCCGGTCGTCGGTTTTTTATAGCGGGATTAAGCTATCCCTAAATGCTCCTTACGGTCTTTAATCAAATCCGGGAACACGGTAACCGAGGAAATAACATAGCTTTCATTCGTCTCCGGCTCTATCGCCAACCCATGCGGGTCTGTTGTGGGCGACGGTATTTCATCGCCGTCCTTTTCCATTTCAAGCAAATGAAGCCCCAATGCTTCCTGTGCCATCCGTTGGGCTTTGTCATAGCTTTCTCCGTAAGAAGTACAGCCCAAAATGTCCGGGAAGTACACCCCGTATCCCCCGCTTCCATTGGGCTCAAATACAGCAAAATAGGTTAGCTTGCGCATAATCGTCCTCCTGCTTTATGCAAGCAAAGTTATTTTAGTCCCGCTTGCCTTAGTATATTATTGACTGTTCCAAGGGGAATCTCATCACTGCCGTGGTAAGCGATGGTTACTTTGCCCGATTTGGTTGGATGCTTGTACTGCCTATGTGACGTTCCACTTTTGGCTTTGATTCTATACCAACCGTCCGATTTAATGAATTTTTCGATTTCCTTGAATTTCATCGTGTCTCCCCTTTTTTCAAGAATATTATGCGCATCGCTTATACGCCCGTCAAGTGGGGGGAATCTATCCCCCACCATTGAATTGCATTGCCATACATGATAAGGTTTTCCCATGGGATATAACATAGTAAAAAGGCCCGAACTCCTGGCCCCTGCCGGCAGTATGAGCACCCTCCGCGCCGCCGTGGAAGCGGGAGCGGATGCGGTGTACTTGGGTGCGGGGAAGTTTTCCGCCCGGGCCAACGCGCAGAATTTCCATGGGGACGCGCTGGCGGAAGCGATTGGGTATGCCCGTGAAAACGGCGTTGCGGTTCACCTGGCGGTGAATACGCTGATGACCGACCGGGAATTGGAGGAGGCCATTGCATTAGTCGGCTGTGCCTATCATTTGGGCGCTGCCGCTTTTATTGTGCAGGATATAGGGCTGGGGGCGCGGATTCGCCAGGCGTATCCCGATGCGGTGCTCCACGCCAGCACCCAGATGACCGCCCGGAGCTTGGAGGATGTACGCGCCTTGGGGCGGCTGGGCTTTGCCCGGGTGGTGATGGCGCGGGAGCTTTCCCGGGCGCAATTGGAAAAAATCGCCGGAAGCACGGCGGTGGGGCTGGAGGTCTTTGTCCACGGCGCGTTGTGCGCGTCCTATTCCGGGCAGTGCCTGATGAGTAGCTTTATGGGTGGACGCAGTGCCAACCGGGGCAAATGCGCCCAGCCCTGCCGCTTGCCCTATAGCAACGCAAAGCCCGGGGGGAAAAGCGGCGTCCTTTTGAGCCTGAAGGATTTGTGCTTAATTGACTATATCCGCGAATTATGCGAAATGGGCATCGCCTCACTGAAAATCGAGGGCCGCATGAAGGGCGAGGATTATGTCCGCGCCGTGGTGCGTGCCTACCGCGCCGCCTTGGACGGCAAGCCCCCCACGCAAAAGCAGAAAGCGGAAATGCTCCGGGTCTTCGACCGGGGCGGCTATACCGATGGCTATTTTGCGGGCAATAAAAATAATATGTATATGAAGGCGTTGAAAAATCCCTATGGGCATTCCGCGCCAAGGAGTGATAATCGCACATGAGCCAGCAAACGAAAACAATTCTCGCCGTTGTGGTATTTATGCCTGTATGGTTTTTGGTGTATGCGTTCTTCCATGAAGCGTCCCACGCGGTTTTACATCTTGCCTATGGCGGGACCATCGAACGCTTCGTGTTTTGGACGCTTAGCCCCCATGTGAGCGCGACCGGCACCGAATTTACCCCCTTCGCCGCCGCGCTGAACCGGGTTGCCGGGGAGCTGTTTACCCGGTTGCTGGGGGTGGTGGCCATCGCCTTTTACCGCAAGGAGGCGAAAGCCCCGGCCTATCACCTGTGCTATTTCTTCGCCTTGCTGAGCTTGACGGGGGGCGTGCTTGTGGCCTGGGTGTTCCTTCCTTTTTATTCCTTGTTTGGTGTGGTACAGCCCCAGGACATCACTTTTTTCCTGGATATGACGGGCTTTCATCCTTTGCTGGTTTCCCTGACGGGTCTGTTGCTTATCAGCGCGTTTGTGCTTTTCGCCCACAGCAGGGGTATTATCGTCAATGTAAAGACGGCGTACTATACCCTGCTCCAAAAGGACTACGCGCCGCGCTTCAACGGGAAATGGGGCATCGTGGCCCTTGGGCTGGTTTTGGCCGCGGCGATACCCTTTGCCGCCGCCTTCCATGTAACCTATGAACCGCCGAGTATCTTTACCGCGTCGGCCTCCGTTGCGGATGTGCGCACCCGGCCGTATGCCGAATATACCTTTATCGCGGACGGGGCAAGGAATCACCGTTTTGACTTGGAAATACAGGGGCAGGACTTTATGACCGGGTTTATTATCGAAGATGCCCAAGGCAACCTCCAGTTTTCATGGGCGGTGGAGGAGACTTCCACGTCCTTCGGTCTGGGATTGAGCGAAGGCATGTATACAATACGGTTCCTGTTCCTGACGGATTTTGCCGCCGTCAGGGATTTTCTGATAGAAATAGACGTCTACGCCCATGTAGACGCCGAGGCCATGCAAGGCTTCCGGGATGTATTTGCGCATCCCAGCGATTATTCCATTGCATACGCCTTGCGCGTAAGATAAAGGAGCGGGGAAATGCCAATAACATTCATCGCAACCTGTTTAACCGCCGCGCAAGGGGGCATATGCGCGGAAGCGGGCATCCCGGTTATGCCATGCCGCCCCTCCGGCGGAGCCTCGCGCCCCTTCTACGCCCGCTCCCTGGGGGAAATCACCCCCGGTTGCGTCACCGACTTTTCCGTCCATTGCTTTAATTCCGCTACGCTGGCGGTGCTGGCTGGGCTGGGCGTGGCCCGCGCCACCTTGCACCCCGAGCTGAACCTGGCCCAAATCCGCGACATGAAAAAGCCCATCCCCACGGAGGCCATACTCTACGGCAAGCTCCCCCTGATGAAGCTGGGCAATCCCCTGACATCCGGCAAATCACCTGAGGCCACCCTCACCGACCGGAAAAACGCGCAATTCTTCCTCCATGGCGACACGGTGTACAACTCCGTCCCCCTTTTCATGGCGGACAAATTACAGCACGTGGAAAAATCCGGCCTTACCCACGGGCGGCTCATTTTCACCACGGAAACCGCCGAAGAAGCCAAAGCGGTAATCAAGGCATATTTGCACCGAAAGCCCCTACGCATTCCCTTTACCCGGGGGAAGTTTTGACCCTTACATACGCCACCCCTATGCCCCCGCCGTCCCCGGTGGCGAAAAGGCCAAACTTCGCCCCCACCCACACCCCCGCGACAGCGGTGAAGCGTCCGGGGGCCTCCATGTAGTGCTTGCCGTCGATGCTGTAGCGGAAGGTAATTTCCATGCCGGGCGAGAGCTCCAGCTTCATATATAATGTCCCGTCCATTTCCGTCTCGGAGAAAACGGCTTCGTCCTCCCCTGCGCCCATGGCCCCTTGAATGCGCAACAACGCCAGCCCCGCCGGGGTCTTGCGCACAGCGATGGCTCCATAGGCCCTCCCCAGCACCACCAGCCCCGCCGTGCCGCCCTGGGGCAAATCCCGGAAATCCATTTTGGCCACGGCTTCAAAGGCGGGGGCGTTGAATTTTTGCAATAACAGATGGGGCGCGTCACACAACGCGCCGGTGTAGGGCATGGCCTTCAAGCGCAAACAGCCCGCCCCCAGGGAAAACTGCCCCGGCTTGGGGTTGGCATTCCACTGCCATTGCAAGCCCAGCGTGTCGCCGTCAAAATCATCGGAGTCGGCGGGAACCACCGGGGGATGGCTCCCCACATCGGGCAACCGCCACTGGCTTACGGGGGTGCCACAGCCCTCGCCGCCGCTGTCGTCGCCGATAACGGGCCAATCATCCACCCAGGCCACGGGTTGCAAGTGTACGATGCGCCCGTAGGCCCCCACATCCTGGAAATGGACAAACCAGCTTTCCCCGGAGGGGGTTTCCACCAAGGCACCCTGATGGGGGCCGTTGATATCCGTATCCCCCCGCAGCATGACGATTTTTTCTTCATAGGGCCCCCAGATATTTTTTGCGCGCAGGGCGGTCTGCCAGCCGTGCTTCACCCCGCCGGCGGGGGCGAGAATATAATACCAGCCGTTTCTTTTATACATTTTGGGGCCCTCAATGGTGGGCTGGGTATCGCGCCCGTCAAAAATGGTCTTCCCCTCCTCCAGCAATCCTGAGAAATCGGGCTTGGCGGGGGCAAGGTTCAATATACTTTTGATACCGGTCCGGCTCTTCGCGAAGGCACTCACCATGTAGGCTTTGCCGTCCTCGTCCCAAAAGGGGCAGGGGTCAATCCAGCCCTTGCCCGGGCGCACCGTCACGGGGTCGCTCCATTTCCCCAAGGGGTCTGTAGCCGTGCAACAAAAAATCCCCTCGTCGGGCATGGGGAAAAGGACGTAAAACAAGCCCTTGTGGCGGCGTATGGCGGGTGCCCACACGCCTTTTCCGTGGGCGGGAGCGTCATACACCGGAAAGGGCAACCTATCCAAAACATAGTTCACCACCCGCCAATGCACAAGGTCACGGGAATAAAGCAGGGGAATGGCGGGTACATTACAGAAGCTGGAGGCCACCATGAAATAATCGTCGCCCACGCGGATAACATCCGGGTCGGAATAATCCGCGTACAGCACAGGATTCCTATAAGTCATCCTTCATCAACCTTTCGCGTGGATATATGCGGCATGATAACATGGTTCGTGGATGATGTTAATTTAATTCACCACCATGGAATAATGACCCGCGTGGAGGGGTGACGGGGGGTGAATGGCCCGCGCTGGCACTCGTTGCGGGATGATTGGCTCTGTCGGAGAAGTGGTTGCGTTGGTCTTCTTTCAGAAGCCTCAACGCCAACCACTAACTCCGCCATTCGCCACTAATCACGCGCCTTCGCGAGACGCGCTTGCGCATTCACCCGCCCCCTCCCACGACACAAAAGATACGCAATCAACGTGACAGAGTAATTTCATTACCCGTGAACACCCACGAAATATAGCGTGGGGAGTGTGAAAGATAAATTACTCACCACATACCTGCGAGTAAGAAGTGGGGTGGGGTGGAGCGGGGCGAATGGGTGAGCGGCAAGCGCGTCTCACTCGGTCGCGCAGATTAGTGGCGAATGGCGGAGTTAGTGGTTGGCGTTGAGGCTTCTGAAAGAAGACCAACGCAACCACTTCTCCGACAGAGCCAATCATCCAGCGACGAGTGCCAGCGCGGGACGCTCACACATTCACCCCGCTTCACCCCACCACGCGGGTTATATTCCATGGTGGTGAATTAGATTATCACTTTCGCTATATTTATTCATATTGACAAATAAACGTACTGGATATAATATGAAATTGGCAAATTTCACAAGAAAGGGGGCGGTTAGAGAACTTGAAAGTGTACGTGAAGTAAATAATAAGAGTGCATGTAAAAAAGGAGGAAATCTTTTGAAAAACGCAGTAAAGGTATTTTTGCTGGCACTTTTCGCAGTGCTGATTTTGGGGCTTACCGCCTGTAGAGGCGACGATACCCCGGCACCCCCCGCACCGCCCCCGCCGCCGGCTCCCGCGCCTGCACCACCCCCGCCGCCGCCGGCTCCCGCACCGGGCAACCAGGAAGAAGTACCCGACGTCGGTTTCGTCATGCCCACAACACCCATCACACTGACCTTCTGGTGGTGGGGCGGCGACGCAAGGAACACCGCCGTAGAGAATGCCGTGAACATCTTCATGGACAGGTACCCCAACATTACCATTGAAATCCAACCCAACACCGCCCCCTTCGCCGACGCCACCCAAGACCTGCTTACACGCGTGGCCGCGGAAACGGAGGCCGACATCAACCAAGTCAACTTCAACTGGGTACACCTGTGGGGCCGTGGCGACAATGTTTTCGCTGACTTGGCCCAGTTCCGCCATATTATCGACTTTGACCAGTTCGCCCCAAGCGACATCGACAGCATGACCCTCAGCGACGGGCAAATCGCGGGACTGCCCCACGGCATGAACGCCCGTATGTTGCTCACCAACATGACCTTCCTCGCCGAGTTTGGGCTGGATGCCTTGCCCACAGACTTTGAGGAATTTATCGCACTGGCCGAGCGTATTTCTGTGGACAACGCCGAGCTTGACACCGCAGAAGCCAACCGCTATCTCCACGTTCCCTTTTCCAACCTGGATATTGACCATTTCATCCTTACCCAGCTTTACAGCATGACGGGCAGGGAACCTGTGGCCAACCGCAGATGGCAATACACCGTAGACGAAGTGGAAGCCGTGCTTAACATGTTGCTTCGCTTGGATGCCGCCGGCGGCCAGCCCAGCTTCGAAAACCACGACACAATCAACAACCGCCAAAACGCGGTATGGATGAGCGGGCGCGCGGCCTCCTCCTTCCAATGGATTAACAACCCACAGCTTGACGCTTCGACCTATGGCGGCGGCGACCGCATAGACGAATTCCGTCTCTTCCCCTTCCCACAGCCCGGTGGCAACGTGGTTGCGGCGGCAAGGGCCAGCCTGGGCCATGCCATTTCCCGCCATTCTGCCCATCCCGAGATTGCGGCGTATTTCCTTAACTTCCTTTACACAGACCCGGAAGCCATCCGTGCCGTGGGCGCAGAGCTTGGCGTACCAGGCGCAAGGGATGCCTTCGCGATTATGTCCGGCGAAGGAAGGATTCATCAGCTTCAAGAGCAGGGAATCGAATTGTTGAATACGCTTCCTACGGCATTTATGACCATATACTGGGAAGACGCTTCACTGCGCAACCCGAGATATGCGATTTATGACGAAGTGCGGACCGGACGCATCACCGCCCGTGAAGGCGCGGAGCGCATGGTAAGCGAACAACAGGAAGCTATTGACGCCATCTACAGATAATGGCTACCGAGAATAAAAAAGGCTTTCGTGGCCCCACAGCAATTGCTGTGGGGTCGCGAAATGGGCCTGGAAGAAAAAAGCGTCTCCGGTTTCCGTTGGCTCCCTTTGTGTTGCTCATCCCTTGGTTTATTGGGCTGGCGGTGTTCAGGGCGTATCCGATTTTCCGCTCGCTTTACTTGAGCTTTAGCAACTTCAGTCTGCTGGATGCCTACCCCCGGTTTATCGGATGGGACAACTATGTGCGGATGTTTACAAACGACCGGATATTCAACGCTTCGGTTATAGCCACGCTTAGGTATGTGTTCCTGGGTACGCCCGCAGTCCTGGTGGTGGCTTTCTTCATCGCATATGTACTTAATTTTAAATTAAAAGGCGTAAACCTTTTCAGGACGGTCTATTACATCCCGTCTATATTGGGCGGCAACGTGGCCGTGGCCATACTGTGGACGCAAATGTTTCGCACCAACGGGCTCGTCAACGCGGCGTTGAGTATATTCGGCATCGAGCCCATTTTGTGGCTTCGCTCGGAAACCTTTGCCCCCTTTGTGCTGATTATGCTTTCCGCCTGGCAATTCGGCTCCACCATGTTGATTTTCCTGGCGGGCTTGCAAAATGTATCCCCAAGCCTCTACGAGGCGGCCGCCATGGACGGGGCGAAAAAACACCAGATGCTGTTCCGCATCACCATACCCATTATTTCCCCCGTACTTTTATTCAACACGATAAACGTAATGCTCCGGCACTTCCAGGAGTTTAACGCCGCTTTCCTTATCACCGGCGGCGGCCCCTTCAATTCCACGCTTTTCATGAACGTGTATATCTATCAGCGTTCCTTCGCGGAGCTTGACTTCGGGTATGGCTCTGCCCTTACGTGGGTATTGCTTTCAGGGATTGGCGTGATTACCTTGGTGCTTTGGCTTACGTCCAAATTTTGGGTCCATTACAGTGATTAGGGGGACGGTATATGTCTAAAGTAAATCTGCGTACCGTGCGCAGGGCCCGGTTCAATGCGGGTCTTAGGTATTTTATCCTTATCGTTGTGGGATTGTTCATGGCTTATCCCCTTATTTGGATGTTTGGTAGCGCGTTCAAGACCAATTTCGATATCTTTAACAGCGTGGCTATCCTGCCGCCCGCCGGACGGGCCACCTTCGACAATTATCCTGAAGCCTGGAATATTTCCCGCAACAACAATATGATGTTTTATTACATGAACACACTGCGCTTCCTGATACCCAGGGTTATTTTCCAGGTTATTTCCTGTACCCTTACCGCCTATGCCATCGCCCGCTTCAACTTCCCCGGCAAGAAGCTTGTCTTCGGCATCGTCATGCTCACCTTGCTTATGCCGGACGTCGCCTTCCGCATTCCGGTTTTCTTCATCTTCAGGGATTTGGGTCTGCTGGATACCTTCGCGTCGCTGTATGTGCAGGAAATGCTTGCGGTTAATTCGTTCTTCGTGTTCATGATTATACAGTTCATGCGAACGATACCCCGGGATTTGGACGAGGCGGCCGCCATCGACGGCTGTGGCCCGCTGCGTATCCTCACGTATATCCTGGTTCCCGTTCTGCGGCCGATTATCATAACCACGGCGTTGCTCACCTTCATGTGGGGCTCCAACGATTTCCTTGGCCCGCTGATTTATTTGAACAGCCCGAACAATCTGGTGCTTGCGCAAGCCCTGCGCGGCCTCATCGGGGATTTGGATACCCTTACCAACTACGGCGCGGTTTTTGCGGCGGCAACCATTGCGCTGGTACCCGTACTTGCGGTGTTCTTCACCTGTTCGAGATACTTCGTACAGAGCGTTACCGCCTCCGGCGGCAAGGAATAGCTTCATGTTTTTTATCATCGCTACCCCGGTGGGGACGGGTTCATGCCGAATCTGACTGTTGCCGGGGTTATTTATTATTAAGGGGAGGCCAACCATGAACGAAAAGCACCAGCAAATAATCAATTTTGTGGACGAGAGACTGCTGAACGCAACTGCCCAATCCTGGAATATCGCTCAGGAGGTGCGCCCGGGCAAGCCCCGCTGGGCTTATGAAAGCGGCTGTGTAATGGAGGCCCTTTTGAACCTGCATTACGCCACCGGGGAGCAGAAATATTTCGACTTTGTGAAAAAAATTGTGGATTGGTTCGTAAACGAGGACGGAAGCATTTCGGATTACGATGTGGCGGAATATAACATCGACCATATCAAAATGGGGAAGTCCTTGTTTGATTTACTGGAAAAAACCGGCGAGGAAAAATATGAAAAGGCCATAAAGCAGGTATATTCCCAGCTGTGCGGGCATCCGCGCATCGGCGCGGGCAATTTCTGGCACAAGAAAATATATCCCCATCAAGTGTGGCTGGACGGCCTTTATATGGGACAGCCCTTTTATATCAGCTACGAGCTGAAGTTCAACGGCGGGCGCAATATAGCCGACAGCTTGCTCCAGTTCGTCAATGTGCGCGAATATATGCGCGATGAGAAAACCGGGCTGTTTTATCACGGGTATGACGAGTCCCGCGCCATGTTCTGGGCGGACAATGAAACGGGGCTGAGCCGGCATTTCTGGAGCCGCGCCATTGCCTGGTATGTGATGGCCTTGGTTGACTGCGCGCAAATGCTGGAGGGCCCCATAGAGCGCGAAACCCTCAAGCGGCATTTGAAGCAAGCCGTGGACGCCATGACGCCTTACACCCATCAGCTGATGTATTATCAGGTGACGGACAAAGGCGACACACCCGGAAACTATACGGAAACCAGCGCGACCTGTGCCATGGCCTACGCCCTCATGAAGGGTGCCAGGCTACAGCTTTTGCCCGAAAGTTATTTTGACCTGGGCCGGGAAACCTTCAATGCCGTGGTGGAAAATAAGCTGGAGCTGGGGGATGGCGTATTTGTCCTGCGGGACGGTTGCCTGGTGTCCGGGCTCGGGGGTATGCGCGGAACCGGTGATTATAAACTGCGCGACGGCACCTATGACTACTATGTGTCGGAACTGCGCGCCGACAACGAGGTGAAAACCGTGGCCATATTCTTATACGCCTTCGCGGAGATGATACGCGGAGGGGCCACGGTGGCGGTTTGACGGCTATTTCGCCCGTGTATTATAATGCTTGCATAGAAAATATAGGATATGAGGGGATAAAATATGGACCAACGATTGGTTAAGCCTATCTTTTGGCCGGTGCTGTTGCTGAGCTGTGTGGCACTGTCTGTAACGACCTTTTTTCTCATCGGCGGCATGATATCCAGCCGCTCTGTCGCGTTTCACATCAGGAACTTCGCCGTTCCGGGCGAGGACTATTTAATCGCGTTCCTTGTGGGTGTCATCCTTTTTATTACGGCGCGTATCGTGGTAAACAACGCACTGGAGCCCTCCAAGGTGGCCATCAGCTTGATGTTCATTGTCATAGCCGTGGTCGCGCTGGCTATTTTTGCCATGCACCATGCCCTGGTGGTTTCCGACCATGTGGATTTCGCGGCCTTCGAGGGGCACAGGATGCACCCGGTGTTGGCGGATATGCCCCGCGGGGTGCGCCATCTGGATTCCTATCGCGGCTGGGCCACCTATCTGACCGCCTCCGGCTTTGACCTGCTGGGCAGGTTTTACATCGCGTTGCACCGCGCTTTGTATCTGTCCTATGGCATCATTGCCGGGATAATTTTTCTGGTGTTGCAGACGGCTACCTGCTTTTTGCTGTTTTTCAAAACCAAGCCGCCGAAGCGGATTTTCAAGCAAACACATTAAACGTTAAAAAAGTAAATAAAGGGGACATGAAAATGGACATCCGTTACGCGAACCATCCCGACGACGTAAAGGGGTACACTACCTGTGCCTTGCGCAAGCATTTCCTGATTGAAAAGGTATTTACCAAGGACGAGGTGAACCTGACCTATTCCCACATCGACCGGATTATTGTGGGGGGCATCATGCCTGTGACGAAGGCGTTGACTTTGGCCGCGGGCAAGGAGATGGGGGTAGACTTTTTCTTCGAGCGGCGCGAAGGCGGGATTATCAACGTAGGCGGCACGGGGAAGATTACCGTGGACGGCACCGCCTATACCCTCAACCACCAGGACGGCTTTTATATCGGTAAAGGGGTGCGCGACATTTCCTTTGAATGCCTGGACGCCGCCCAACCGCCCAAGTTTTATTTCAACTCCTCCCCCGCCCACCACGCCTTCCCCACCAGGCATGTAACCTTGGCCGACGCGAAAAAGGTGCATCTGGGCGAGAAGAATACCTGCAACCAGCGCACAATTAACCAGTATGTGCATCCCGACGTGCTGGAATCCTGCCAGCTGGTGATGGGGATGACCATTCTGGCCGAGGGCAGTATTTGGAACACCATGCCCAGCCACACCCACGAACGGCGCATGGAGGCGTATTTCTACTTCGATATGGCGGAAGAAACCCGGGTGTTCCATATGATGGGGCAACCCTGCGAAACCCGGCACATCGTCATGGCCAACGAACAGGCGGTGCTGTCCCCCAGCTGGTCCATCCATTCCGGCGTGGGCACGGGGCGGTACACCTTCATCTGGGGCATGTGCGGCGAGAATATTACCTTTACGGATATGGACCACATCGCTATGTGCGATTTGCGATGAAAATTATAAGGCGACTGCTGGCGAACTTTGTGGATATTTTCATATTCATCACCACAGTCGTTTTATTTTTTATTTTTATTGTGCCCTTGTTTGTGCCTGAGGACGGGGCTTTGGGGATGCCCATGGCGGGGCTTGTACTGCTGGTGATATGCGCCTTGAATTTTTTGCTCCAGTACCCCTTTATGGCGGTGAACCAGACCCTGGGCAAGGCCATGATGGGCTTGCGCATCACCTCCACCAATGACGAAAGGCCCCTGACCTTGGGCATTGTCCTGCAACGGGAGCTCTTTGCCAAGGTGCTGACCTGTTACCTTATGTGCGCACCGGTGCTCTTTGGCCGGGAGGGCAAGCACGACGAAGTTTGCGAAACCGAGGTGGTATGAAAAAATGAAAAGATATGCAATCGTTGGCACGGGCTCCCGGGCCGCCATGTTTTATGACGCCATCACCACGACCTACAAAGGCACCTGCACCATCGTGGGCCTGTGCGACCAGAGCGAAACCCGTATGGCCTTCGCCAACAAGAATATCACGGAAAAGGGGCACCCCCCCGTGCCCATGTACGGCTATCTGGATTTTGAAAAAATGATTGACGAAACCCGGCCAGAGACGGTTATTGTGGTGTCTACGGACCGTACCCACCATGACTACATTGTCCGGGCCATGGAAAAGGGCTGTGATGTCATCACGGAAAAGCCCCTGACCATTGACGAGAAAAAGGCAAGGCATATCCTGGACGCCATGAAGCGCACGGGCCGGGATTTGCGCGTCACCTTCAACTATCGCTACGCGCCCAATAATACGAAAATCCGTGAGCTTATCATGGACGGTGTTATCGGCGATGTGTTCAGCGTCCATTTCGAGTGGCTGCTGGACACCAAGCACGGCGCGGATTATTACCGCCGCTGGCACCGCAACAAGCATAACAGCGGCGGGTTGCTGGTGCATAAGTCCACCCACCATTTTGATTTGGTCAATTTCTGGCTGGGGGCCGAGCCGGAGCAGGTGTTCGCCTTCGGTGAGTTGAATTTCTACGGCAGGCACAACGCGGAAAAACGGGGCATGACGGAATTTACCCCCCGTTCCCACGAAAGCCCCATCCAAGACGACCCCTTCGCCATTGATATGGCAAGCAACGCCACCATGAAGGCCCTGTACCTGGACGCGGAGCGCGACAGCGGCTACATCCGGGACAGGAGCGTTTTCGCCGACGATATCAGCATCGAAGATACCATGGGCGTCATCGTAAAATACAATACCAACGCCATCTTGACCTATTCGTTGAACAGCTACATGCCCTGGGAGGGCTTCAATGTAAGCATCAACGGCTCCAAGGGGCGCATCGAATACAAGGTGATAGAGTCCTCCTATGTGAACGCCGGGGGAAGCCGCGACGACGAGGGCGCGGTGAAATCCAAGGCGATTCACGTTTTCCCCATGTTTGACGCGCCCTATGCCGTGGACGTGGAAATGAAAAAGGGCGGCCACGGCGGCGGCGATGTGGTTATGCTGGAGGATATTTTTGGCAGTCCCGCCCCGGATAGATTTAAGCGGGCGGCGGGAGTGCGCGACGGCGTACTTTCCATTATGACGGGGATATGCGCCAACAAGGCCATCGCCAGCGGAATGCCGCAGATACTGCAACTGGAAAATATGAAGGATGTATAGGAGGGCTTTGCTATGCTGAAAATTAAGGCAAAAGAGGCATGTCTGTTCGATGAAATATCCCTGGGCGAGGTGATGCTCCGGCTGGACCCCGGCGAGGGGCGTATCCGCACGGCCCGCCACTTCCGCGCCTGGGAGGGCGGCGGGGAATACAATGTGGCCCGGGGCTTGCGTAAGTGCTTTAAGCTAAACACCGCCATCGTTACCGCCTTCGCGGACAATGACATCGGCTACCTGGTGGAGGATTTTATTTTGCAAGGCGGCGTGGATACCCGCTTTGTGAAATGGTTCCCCTACGACGGCATCGGCCGCAACGTGCGCAACGGCTTGAACTTTACCGAGCGGGGCTTCGGGGTGCGGGGTGCCGTGGGCATCAGCGACCGGGCCAATACCGCCGCCGCCGCTCTGAAGCCCGGCGACATAGACTGGGAGGAAATTTTTGGCTCCCATGGTGCGCGCTGGTTCCACACCGGGGGGATTTTCGCGGCGTTGTCGGAAACCTCGGCCCAGGTGGCCCTGGAAGCGGCAAAGGCCGCCAACAAATACGGCACCATGGTCAGCTATGATTTGAATTATCGCCCCTCTTTGTGGAAGGCCATCGGCGGCAAGGCCAAGGCCCAGGAGGTAAACAAAGAAATCGCCCAATATGTGGACGTGATGATTGGCAACGAGGAGGACTTTGAAGCCTGCTTGGGCTTGGAAATCGAGGGCAACAGCGAGAACCTCACCGAGCTGAGCATGGAGGGCTATATCAATATGATTAACGCCGCCTCCCAAGCCTATCCGAATTTTAAAGTCATCGGTACGACCTTGCGCACGGTAAAGACCGCCACGGTAAACGATTGGTCTGCCATTTGCTGGGCCGAGGGCAAGGTATACGAGGGCATGAGGCTGGAGGGCTTGGAAATCCTGGACCGGGTAGGAGGCGGCGACAGCTTCGCCTCGGGCTTGATTTACGGGCTGTTGCACGGCAAGGATTACCAGAGCGCGCTGAACTACGGCGTGTGCCACGGCGCGCTGGCCATGACAACCGCCGGGGATACCTCCATGGCCTCCCTCAAGGAAGTGGAGGGCCTGATGAAGGGCGCGGGCGCGAGGGTACAGCGGTAATGCGACGGGTAAACGAGACGGTACAAAAGCCCAACCGCCTGGTGACGGTATTGCAATACGGCGAGGGGAATTTTCTCCGGGCCTTTGTGGACTATATGATTGACGTGGCCAACGAGGCCGGCTATTTCAACGGCAATGTGCAGATTGTCAAGGCCATCCCCCAGGGCAAGCTGGACGCGCTGAAGGCACAGGACGGCGTGTACACCGTGCTGTTGCGGGGCAAGCGCGACAACGGGCTGTATGTAGAAAGGCGTGTGATTACCAGCGTGGCGGGGGCCATGGACGCCTACGGCGAATATAGAAAGTACGCCGCCTTTGCCAAGAGCCCCGTTTTGCAGTTCGTGGTTTCCAACACCACGGAGGCGGGCATTGTCTACGACGAAGGGGATAAGCTGGACATGACCCCGCCGGAATCCTTTCCCGGCAAGCTGACCAAGCTGTTATATGAGCGGTTCATCCATTTCAACGGTGCCCCGGACAAGGGCCTGATTATCCTCCCCTGTGAGCTGATTGACAAAAACGGCGACAAGCTACTGGAATGTTGCCTCAAGCTGGCGCGGCTGTGGGCCCTCCCGCCGGAATTTACCGCGTGGCTGACCGAATGCAATACCTTTTGCAATACCTTGGTGGACCGGATTGTTACGGGCTACCCCACCGACGAAGCCCGGGCCCTGGAAGCCGAGTTCGACTGCCGGGACAATTTGCTGGTGGCGGGGGAGCCCTTCGCCTTCTGGGTGATTGAGTGCAAAAAAGTGACCCCCGTGGCCCAACGCCTCCCCCTGGACAAGGCAGGGCTACCGGTTATCTTCACCCACAATCTGTCCCCCTACCGGGAGCGCAAGGTGCGCATTTTAAACGGTGCCCACACCGCGGCCGCTTTGGCGGCCTATCTTTCCGGGGCGGACACCGTGGGGGACATGATGAAGGATACCTTGCTCCGCGCCTATGTGGAGAAGGCGATTTACACCGAGCTTTCCCCCCATGTCCCCTTGCCGCCGGACGAGGTGAAATTCTTCGCCGATTCGGTAATCGAGCGGTTCGAGAACCCCTTTATCCGGCACAATCTGCTCTCCATTTCCCTGAACTCCGTTTCCAAGTTTAAGGTACGGGTACTGCCCACCATAGTGGAAACCCAGGAAAAAACAAACACCCTGCCGGAAGTCCTGTGTTTCTCCCTGGCGGCGTTGCTTCAGTTTTACCGGGTGGGCGAGCGCGACGGCGCGCCCTACAGCGTAAGCGACGACAAAGCGGTGCTGGATTTCTTTGACGCCCACCGGGATTTGCCCCCGGGGGAATTGACGCAACAGTGCCTGGGGCGCGTGGATTTCTGGGACATGGATTTAACCCGGATACCGGGCTTCGCCCAAAAGGTCACGGACTATTTGCAAGCCATACAAGACAAGGGAATGCGCGGGGCTATCTCAGATTTATTGAATTGAGGACATCCATGGACACCATTACCATTAACCCAAGGGACAATGTGGCTGTCGCTTTGCGTACAAAGGGCGTCACCTTCGGCCACAAAATCGCCACCCAAGACATCCGCGCCGGAGCAGAAATTATCAAGTACGGCTATCCCATCGGCGTAGCCACGGCAGATATCCCCGCCGGGGCCCATGTCCACAGCCATAACATAAAAACCCGCTTGCAGGATGAGGCGGCCTACACCTACGCCCCCGCTTTGCCTGATTTCAAGCCCCGCCCCCCCGGCCAGTTCATGGGCTTCCGGCGGAGGAACGGTACCGTGGGCATCCGCAACGAGATTTGGATTATCCCCACGGTGGGCTGTGTCAACCCCACGGGGGAGGCCATCGCCCAAGCCTCCCGGGGGAGCCTGTGCGGTAGCATCCAAGGGGTGTACAGCTTCCCCCATCCCTTCGGTTGCTCCCAGCTGGGCCAGGACCACGAAAATACGAAGAAAATCCTCTGCGGCCTGGCGCGCCACCCCAACGCCGGAGGCGTGCTGGTGCTGGGCCTGGGTTGCGAAAACAATAGCATTGCCGAAATGCAGGAAATGCTGGGCCCCGTGGACGAGACCCGCATAAAATTTCTCAACGCCCAGGACCACGAGGACGAAATTGCCGAAGGGGTGCGGCTGGTGGCACAAATCATCGCTGAAATCAAGGGCGATGCCCGTCAGTGCGTGCCTACGGCGGAGCTGATTGTGGGCTTGAAATGCGGCGGGAGCGATGGCCTGTCCGGCATTACGGCCAACCCCCTGGTGGGCGCGTTTACCGACCGGCTGGTGGCCGAGGGGGGCTCCGCCATTCTCACCGAGGTGCCGGAGATGTTCGGCGCGGAGACCATTCTCATGAGCCGGTGCGTAAACGCCGGTGTCTTCACCAAGACCGTGAATCTGATAAACGGCTTCAAGCAATATTTCATCAAGAATGACCAGCCCATCTACGAGAACCCCTCCCCCGGCAACAAGGAGGGCGGGATTTCCACCCTGGAGGACAAGGCTCTGGGCTGTACGCAAAAGGCCGGGGAGGCCCCGGTGGTGGACGTGCTTTCCTACGGGGAAATCCTACAGGAAAAGGGCTTGAATCTGCTGGAATCCCCCGGCAATGACTTGGTGGCGTCCACGGCCTTGGCCGCCAGCGGCGCGCATCTTATTTTTTTTACCACGGGACGGGGGACGCCCTTCGGTGCGCCGGTGCCTACGGTAAAGATTTCCAGCAATACCCAGCTCTATAACAAAAAACGCAACTGGATAGACTTCGACGCGGAGCCTCTCATCCATAACACAAACCGGGAGGAAATCGCGGACGCTTTTTATGATTACGCAATCCGGCTGGCCAGCGGCGAGGCTTTTACGCAAACCGAGCGCAATGGCATCCGGGACATTGCCATTTTCAAGACAGGGGTGACACTGTGAAAATTGGAGCAAGGGCCCATGACTTTGGGCGGCACACCGCCGAAAGGATGGCGGCCATCATACAGGAAGCCGGGTTTGGCTGTGTCCAGCTGGCCCCGGCCAAGGCCATCGAGGGCATCGGCCATTTCGATGAAATTACGCCGGAGCACGTGGCACAAATCAAGGACGCCTTCGCCCGGCACAACGTGGAAATCGCCGTGCTGGGCTGTTACATCGACCCCGCCTTGCCCGAGGAGGACAAGCGGCTGGACAATGTACGCATTTTCCAGGACAACCTGCGCCACGCGGCGGCCTTGGGGGTGAAAGTCGTGGGAACGGAGACCACGTCGGTGCCCATCGACGCCCCCCATGCACTGCGGGAGGCACGCTTCGCACTTCTCACCGACAGCCTGCGCCGCATGGTAAGCGTGGCGGAAGCATTACATGTCACCATCGGCATCGAGCCCGTGGCGGAGCATACCCTGAACACCCCCGCCCTCACCCGCCGTCTGCTGGACGAGCTTAAATCCGACGCGTTGAAAATCATCTTCGACCCGGCCAATTTGCTTTTGCCCCATACCATCGGCCAGCAGGACAGCATTTTCAAGGAGATGATTACCCTGTGCGGGGAGGACATCGCCGTGATGCACATAAAAAATATCGCCGTGGAAGACGGCAAAAAGGTCTGGTGCAACCTGGCTAGGGGCGTCATCGACTACACCTACATCTTCGACTGGCTACACCGGGAAAAGCCGGACATGCGCCTCCAATGCGACGAGGTGCGGATGGACAGCTACAAAGAAGATTTAGAATGCTTGAAAAAACTGGCGAAAATGAATTAATGGGAGGCACAGTATGAGCATGTTTGCATTGAACGGAAAAACCGCCTTAGTCACCGGCGGTTCCTACGGCATCGGGATGGCCATTGCCACGGCCTTGGCCAAGGCGGGCGCGCGCATTGTCTTCAACGACATAAGCCCGGAGCTGGTGGCCCAGGGCCTGGCCGAGTATAAGGCCCAGGGCATCGACGCCCGGGGCTATGTGTGCGACGTTACCGACGAGGCTCAAGTCAACGCCCTGTTTGACAAAATCCGCGCCGAGGTGGGCATCGTGGACATTTTGTTCAACAATGCCGGCATCATCAAGCGTATCCCCATGCTGGAAATGACCGCCGACGATTTCAGGAAAGTGGTGGACATCCATTTGAACGGCTCCTTCCTGATGGCCAAGGCCGCCATCCCCGGTATGCTGGAAAAGGGCCACGGGAAAATTATTAATATCTGCTCTATGATGAGCGAGCTGGGGCGCGAAACCGTGTCCGGCTACGCCGCCGCCAAGGGCGGGCTGAAAATGCTTACGAAGAATATCTGCGCGGAGTTTGGCGGCTCCAATATCCAATGCAACGGCCTGGGGCCCGGCTACATCGCCACCCCCCAAACCGCCCCCCTGCGGGAAAAGGACGCCGACGGCAACCCCCATCCCTTCGATACCTTTATCCTTTCGAAGACCCCCGCAGGCCGCTGGGGCGAGCCCGGGGACTTGGCCGGGCCGGCGGTTTTCCTGGCCTCCGATGCCTCAAATTTCGTCAACGGGCATATTTTATACGTGGATGGTGGAATACTGGCGTATATAGGCAAACAACCCTAAAGTAAAATCCGGGACGGGGGAGGGGTTTATCGCGCTGGAGCTTTGGGGGGCGTGGGGGTAGTGGGACGTAGCCGCGCTAACGCGCATTGCACGATGATTGGCTCTGACCCGGAAGTGCCTGTGTCGGTCTTCTCCGAAGCCCGACGATGGCACTAACCGGCTCCTTCGCCACTAATCTGCGCAATCACGCTAGACGCGCTTGCTACGTCCCACTACCCCCACGCCCCCCAAAGCTCCAGCGCATCCGCACCACACCTCCCCCCGTCCCTCTTTTACCGGTGAGTAAAAAGAATAGTTAGTTGCGGTATTGACGGGGCTGTTCCCACTGTTGGGTGTAAACAATTATTTTTTTAGACTATTCGATTGGCGTGGGGTGCGCTCAAGGGCTGGGGTTATGCCCGCGCGGATTGCGAAGGCGCGCAGATTAGTGGCGCATGGCGGGGTTATGTGGTTGGTGTTGAGGCTTCGCCAGAAGACCAACACAACCACTTCCCCGGCAAAGCCAATCATCAAGCGACGAGTACGAGCGCGGGCATTGCCCCAGCCCTTGGGCGCGCACGGTGAAAGTGAGGTAATGTGTATGTGGAAGGGATTTAAAACCGGCCCCTGGACGGAGGAAGTCAATGTCCGGGATTTTATCCAGCGGAATGTGACCCCCTATGAAGGGGGTGCGGATTTTCTGGCGGGTGTTACCCAGCGGACGGAAGCTTTGTGGGCGGAGGTCTGCGTCTTATTGCAGGCCGAGCACGAGAAGGGTGTGCTGGATGTGGAAACGCAGAAGCCCTCCACGGTGGTTTCCCACGGGCCCGGGTATATCAACAGGGAGCTGGAGCAAATTGTGGGCTTGCAGACGGATAAGCCCCTGAAGCGCGGGATTATGCCCAAGGGCGGCATCCGGGTAATTCGGAGTGCCCTGAAGTCGTATGGGTATACGCTGGACCCTGTGATTGAGGACATCTATACCCATCACCGCAAGGCCCACAACGACGGGGTTTTCGACGCCTATACCGACGACATGCGCGCCGCCCGGGCCTCTGGGATTATCACGGGCTTGCCCGACGCCTATGGCCGGGGGCGCATTATCGGGGATTACCGGCGGGTGGCACTGTATGGGACGGCCTTTCTCATTGAGGACAAAAAAAGCCAGCTGAAGCAGGAGGATTTAATGCGGCTTTCCGGCAAGCTTATCGGCATCCGGGAGGAAATCCAGCTTCGGGAGGAAATCAACGAGCAAATCCGCGCCTTGAAGCAACTGGAGGAAATGGCACACGCCTACGGCTTTGACATTTCCCGGGGCGCGGCCACGGCCAAGGAGGCCATCCAGTGGACCTATTTCGCCTTCCTCGCCGCGGCGAAGCAACAGGACGGCGCGGCCACCTCTTTGGGGCGGGTATGTACCTTTTTGGATATATTTATCGAGCGCGACATTAAAAACGGAGCCATCACCGAAACCGAGGCCCAGGAGCTCATGGACCATTTCGCCATGAAGCTACGCATGATACGCTTCCTGCGCACGCCGGAATACAACGCCCTGTTCTCTGGCGACCCCACCTGGGTCACGGAGGCCATCGGCGGCATGAGCGAGTCCGGCAAGACTTTGGTGACGAAGAGCTCCTACCGCATCATCCATACCTTGACCACCCTGGGGCCCGCCCCCGAGCCCAACCTCACGGTGCTGTGGAGTAACCAGCTCCCCGAAAATTTCAAGCGTTACTGCGCGGAAATGTCCATCCAGACCAGCTCCCTGCAATACGAGAACGACGATTTAATGCGGGGCTACTGGGGGGACGACTATGCCATCGCCTGTTGCGTGTCCGCCATGCGCATCGGTAAGCAGATGCAATTCTTCGGGGCCCGGGCAAATCTTGCGAAGGCCCTCACCTACGCCATCAACGGCGGCAAGGACGAGAAAAGCGGGGTACAGGTGGCACCGGAGTTTGCCCCGGTGCAAGCGGATATCCTGGCATTCGACGAGGTGTACCGCAAGCTGAACCGGGTGCTGGACTGGCTGGCCCAGCTCTATATCAGCACATTGAATATCATCCACTATATGCACGATAAGTATAACTACGAGAGCCTGCAAATGGCCCTGCACGACATGGAAGTAGTCCGCACCCACGCCTGTGGCATCGCCGGGCTTTCCGTGGTGGTGGATTCCCTTTCCGCCATAAAATACGCCAAGGTGAAGGCCATCCGCAATGCCGACGGCCTGGTGGTGGACTATGAAATCGAGGGGGAATACCCCTGCTTCGGCAACAACGACGAGCGGGTGGATAAAATCGCCAACGATTTGGTCAAGCTTTTCATGGAGAAGCTGAAACGCCACCGCGCCTACCGCAACGCCGTCCCCACCATGAGCGTCCTCACCATTACGTCCAACGTGGTGTATGGCAAGACCACGGGGGCCACCCCCGACGGGCGCAAGGCGGGTCAGCCCTTCGCGCCGGGGGCCAACCCCATGCATGGCCGGGAGCGCAAGGGGGCCATCGCCTCCATGTCCAGCGTGGCCAAACTGCCCTACGAATACGCCCTGGACGGGATTTCCTACACCTTCTCTGTGGTGCCCAATACCTTGGGGCGCGACCCCGGAGAGCGGATAACCAATCTGTCCAATTTGCTGGACGGCTTCTTCCACGACAGCGGCCATCATATTAATATCAATGTCTTCGACAAGGAAACCCTCCTGGACGCCATGGAAAAGCCGGAAAAATATCCCCAGCTCACCGTGCGGGTCAGCGGCTACGCCGTAAACTTCGTACGCCTCACCCGGGAACAGCAGCTGGAAGTCATCCACCGCACCTTCCACGAAAGCATGTAGCCGTGGCGGGCTACGTCCATTCCATTTATACCGGCGGCATGGTGGACGGCCCCGGCATCCGTACCGTGGTCTTTTTCGCCGGTTGCTCTTTGCGTTGCGCGTACTGCCACAATCCCGATACCTGGCAACGCGCCCGGGGCGAGCGCAAAACCGTGGACGAGGTGCTCACCGAGGTGCTGAAATACACCTCCTATTACAAGTTTTCCGGCGGCGGCCTTACCGCGTCCGGCGGCGAGCCCACCGACCAGCCTGAATTTCTGGGCGAGTTGCTTAAAGCCTGCCGGGAAAACGGCGTGCATACCGCCCTGGATACCTCCGGCTGTGCCACAGAGGCCCTAGCCGCCCACCTGCTCCCCTATGTAGATTTACTGCTGTTGGACTTCAAAGCCTACGACCCCGATTTATATTTCCAACTCACCCACGCCCCGGCAAGCCGCCCCCGCGCTACCCTGCGCATTGCCCAAGCGTTGCATATCCCCACGTGGATTAACTACGTCCTGGTTCCCGGCTTGACCGACAACGAAAAGGACCTGACCGAAATGGCGGCCTTCCTCAAACAGCACGAAAACATACAAAAAATCCAAGTCCTGCCCTTCCATAAGCACGGCGAGCACAAATGGGCAGAGCTAAGCATCCCCTACAAGCTCACCCACACCCAGCCCCCCACAAAGGAACAACTCGCCAAGGTTCAGGAGATACTCGCGCACTGACCCCACGCGTTTGACAACAAAGATAGCGTAACTTACAATATTTTCATGCGCGGATGTGGTGGAATTGGCAGACACGTAGGATTTAGGTTCCTATGCCGCAAGGTGTGCAGGTTCAAGTCCTGTCATCCGCAGAGTAATGGATAATCCGAACTATCCCGATATAAGGCTTATTGGGGAAGGGTTCGGGTTTGTTTTGTCCCTCAGAAATTTGTTGACATAATGAGCGGTGGAACGTATCATACTAACAGAAGGGCGGTCACGCCCGAAGAAAATTCCGTTCGCCTACCATTGGCGGCTAATAAATGAATGGCTCGAAAATATTGCTCGCTTACCGGAAGCGTCTAACAAATGTCCGGCTCGAAAATTCGCGCCCCTATCCCATACGGATGGGGGCGTTTTACAAAGATGAAATATATCTGATGAAGGCATTGACTCTAGTGTAACTCCATAGTTTATAGTTGCGCCATCAAATAAATGGAGGAACAAAAAATGGACGAAAAACAAAAAAATGAAACTTACTGGGAAGGGCGAATGGAATATCTCCGTGATTCCAGAAAGGATTTATGGAATCCTGATTACTTTGCATTTTTGGTTGAGCATGTATGGAGGATAGATACGCCTATAAATATTGTGGACTTTGGGTGTGGCATGGGTTATATGGGTTCGGTGCTGCTTCCATTGTTGCCGAAGGGCAGCACGTATACCGGCATAGATATTGGCGCGAAATTGCTTGAAGAGGGGCGTAATGCCTTTGCCGGTTCACCTTGGAAAGTTGATTTTATTGAACAGGATTTAACGCAATATGAACCGATAAAACAATATGACCTTGCCATATGCCAAGGCGTTTTGGTACACATCCCTTCACCTGCAATGATTTTGGAAAAGATGGTGCGGTCCGTAGTTTTGGGTGGGCGCGTGATTTGTATTGAACCCAATTGGGCATTTTCCAGCATGGGTGTGTATAGGCACGGCATGGAAGTCTATTCTTATGAAGATGCCGGGACACACCAAAAATTATATGATTATTGGGTACAAAAAGGAGAGGCTGACCGTTATGTAGGAATAAAAATTCCCGCTATGATGCATGATTTTGGGTTGAAAAATATTGATATGCGAATCAACGACAAAGCAAATTTTTATTTTAGCAGTCCTGATAACGCAAAGCTGGAGAAGGATAGAACCACACGGCGCGAGAAGCGATTTAATAATCCTGACTTCTATATGGGCGGCGGATTAAGCCGAGCAGAAGCAGTTCGTCATGTAGAAAACATTTTACTCACAGAAGATTTTGAACACAGTCAATCTAATCCCCAACCTGTCGTAAGTGCCATGGCATGGTTGGTTAGTTATGGCGAGAAGTAAGTAATCCTTACCAAATTATTTATCAGCAGACCGGGTCGCGGGCTTAACGCCCAACGCAATTTTGCGATGGGCGAGCGGGTCATAGGGTGCAACCCTATCAAGCGGCAACTATGATTCGGCGAGCCGGAAGCACTGCTTGCCAGAACGAAAACTAACAAAAATGGGTGGGGATTATTTAGGTTCGGATATAACTGTTATCAGTGCAGAGATAAGGGATAATCATTGGGGGAGACAACCATGAAGATTGAAATGGGTGAATCGCTTTTTTACTCTTGGCTTCGCCATGTTAAAGAGTGTCAAATAGTTCAATCGAATTGGAAGCCCTCCCCGTCGTGGCAGTTACTTCAAGAGGACAAACTAGACGATTTCATGCGTGTAAGTAGCGACCATTTTAACCGCCAATATGGTCTTGATATCTATAAGAAAACTAGCTCTCTCTCACAATTACTGCGTCAAGCAGAAGTCGATGCGTTAGGCATATCCCTATCTGATTTTGACACGCGCATTTATGCCATTGATGTTGCATACCACGAAGGCGGGTTGATTTTTGGAAATCGACAAAAAACCATCGCACGAATAGCTAAAAAGCTTTTGCGAACAGCCATGTGCCTACGTGGTTATTTTGAGATAGGCGAAGGTGAAATTATTTTTGCTTCACCCAAAATCCAACCGTCTACTATGCGCGATGTCGAGCCTATTATGAGCGAAATCAACTCATTGCTGGCTGAACACAATTTTGGATTCACCGCACGTTTAATCGCAAATGATGACTTCAACGAAAAAATAATGAAGCCCATCATGACTGCAAGTGCTGGCGTGTCTGATACGTCCGAATTATTTATGAGAGCGTACCAGCTAATAAAAATGTTTGGGAATGAAAGCTCTTCAAGAACGGTTGCTCGTGAGGTTATTGACAAATCAAACGTCGTTCATAATCTTACGCTGTCTGACGATGAAGCGGCTACGGTAGCATCATTATCGGAATTGAAGGTTGGAAAAATCGCTCAAACAGTGCTACGTGACATTTTGGAAAGTGGAAAGCTAAGTCGTGATGAACTTGCCCTTATGCGCACTGAAGATTATGCAAAGCAGACTTTCAATTTGAATTATCCATTGTTGAACGCTGTCTGCAAAGAACACGCCGGCCTAAAGAGGTACTATGTAAACCCAGTAAATATAGCTGGGGAAACACTATATATGTGTTCCCAATGGAATCTAAACACTAAACGATTTTTGTTAGAGTGGTTATCGGACAAACTGTAGGTTTCTAAAGCGGGTCATAATTGCGCTACCACGAACGAATCAAAATTAGTCATTGTTTTTATCCCCCCTGCTTAGATATTCGGTGCGGGCAGTGTTTTCTATGGGATTATAAACCTACCGTCATCAAAAATTATTTACTTATCCACCTATCATAAAATGAAATCTCATCTATGCTTTTTAGCTCCTTTTCGATAGGAGCTTCATCGGCATAGCCAACAGGAAGCAGAAACAAGCAAGCCATATTTTTTGGCAAATGTAGGATTTCTGAGGCTTTGTCAATGTCGAGGTGCCCTACGAAACAGGCATTTAGTCCATGTGACACAGCCGTAAGGAAAATATGTTCCATGGGGATACAGGGCGAACCATTGTGATACAATTTTAGGAATGCGCGTCTGTTCGGGTACTTTTTCATGTCCGCTATGAAGCTATTTCCAAATCGCAGATGGTTGACTATTACGCCAAAATCGTCCTCGGGCTGGTTTGCAATGTCCCAGCTGATATCACTGCACCCTGCAATGACGACAGGGGCAGATGCAATCCACATTTGTTCCCCTGCCGCCACGGCCAATTGTCTTCTTAAAGATTCGTCCCTGATGATGCCAAAAACGTGATTTTGTGCATTTCCAGCCGATGGGGCAAGCCTTGCCGATTCAATCAGTTCGTTGATTATTGTATCCGAAATAGGCGTACGCTTGAATTTGCGCACAGACCTCCGCGCCTTTATAACATCAATAAGATTCATCGGATTTCCCCTTTGGCGGTATTTTATAATGAACACGTTTACTTTCATGGCATAAAATAATAGCAGATTATTTTCTTGGAGGTAAATGATGGGTACAGGCTTTTTGAAAGTGGTAACAACAGCGGCGCACGGCGCAATGCCTATCGCTGGGGTTAGCGTGACGGTTTTGCATAACGCCCATGTGATGCATGAGCTCACAACCAACGAAAGCGGGCTCACCGAAACCATCGCCCTTGAGGCCCCGCCGCGTGAGCTCTCCCTTGACCCCCACTTCACCGGCATTCCCTACTCGGTTTACGATGTGAAGGCTGTAATGAGTGGGTTTGCTACGATTACCGTTCACGATGTAAAAATTCTTGACGGCGAAATAAGCATCCTGCCGATTATTATGATACCGATGGTTGAACCGGGCGAGGCCATTGATATTTGGACGCCGCGCCACAACCTGACATACCACTTGGATAACCACGGCCAGCTTCCTCCGATGATAAACGCGTTCCATCCGGTGGGTAACGGATAATACTATTACTGTTTAAAAAGCTCGGCCAAACTTTAATTAAAAAAGCCGCAAACGCGGCTTTTTTGGTAGTCCCATGGTTTTCATTCCCAAAAAATAAGTCTGTTTCCCTATTTAATACCCCCCGTAGAAATTCGTGGAGATATCAGCGTCATTACGCGCCATGCTATCGCTTGACGGGACGACGAACTCGGAGGATGTCCGTCCGGGCGGCCTACCAGGCGGGCCTACGGGCGGGCGCATCGGCGGGCGCGGTTGCACCGGGGGGCGTACCGGCGGGTGAACAGGGGGACGCGGCGGCGGCGTTACCGGGGGACGAACTGGCGGGCGCGGCGGCGGCGTTACGGGAGGACGAACCGGCGGACGCGGCGGCGGCGTTACGGGGGGACGCACCGGCGGACGTACCGGAGGGCGCACGGGAGGACGCGGAACGGGCACCACCACGGGCGGGCGGGCGGGGACGCGGCGTACGAAATGCGCTTGAATTTGCAAGGGCCCCCAAATGATAAACGCCATTGCGGCACGCACATCCATCAGGGTGCGCCCATTTGCCGGGTTAATGAACAGCCAATGGGAAAAGGCGAAGCCGGGGGCGGGCGATGCGAAAATTTCCACCCGGGAACCCGTCGGGAACCAATGCCCCAGCATATTCGGCCGGATAGACGGCGTAAGAATCCACGCTTGCCCCATACCGGGCTGTGCCACGCCTATCGAAACAGAAGCCTCGCGTAGCGGTTGCGGCGGTAAAATGCCAATGGGCGGCACGGGATGAACCGCCGCCGTTTCGCTCCACGCGGGAACGACTTCGTTTTCCATGCCCGCGCTTTCGGAAGTGTCCCACAGCGAAGCCAGCTCGACCGTTTGTACATACAGATTCTGCTCATCCGAATTGCTTCCCGCTATGGGTTCGTCATAGGTGAACATATCGCCATACATTTCCTCATACATCTCGATTACCTCCAAAAAAATTGTGACTATCCAATCGGCGCAGGGTGCGGGGCTGGGGTAATGCCCGCGCTCGTACTCGTCGCTGGATGATTGGCTTTGTCGGGGAAGTGGTTGTGTTTGTCATAAATGCCAAACACCAACCACATAACCCCGCCATGCGCCACTAATCTGCGCGCCTTCGCAATCCGCG
>Ga0209755_10000012_pt1 | contig 281725 bp, 265 predicted proteins | sample TergutCo191P1_FD_187301 | JGI IMG/M metagenome (GOLD analysis project Ga0209755, IMG submission 187301) | Cornitermes sp. P1 segment gut microbial communities from Petit-Saut dam, French Guiana - Co191P1 (SPAdes) (version 2) | ecosystem: Host-associated > Arthropoda: Insects > Digestive...
CCGTTGTGGCTGACGAGGTACGCAACCTGGCCAACAAGAGCCAGCAATCCACCCTCGAATCCACCGAGCTTATCAACGAATCCATCTCCCGCGTGGACGCAGGTTCCACCATCGCGGAAACCACTTCGGAGTCCCTCACCGTCATCGTAAAGAACGCCGCGGAAATCCTGGAAATCATCAACAACATTTCCGCCTCCTCCAAGGAGCAAGCCGAATCCATCTCCCAAATCAGCATCGGCCTGGCCCAAATCTCCACCGTAGTCCAGTCCAACTCCGCCGTGTCGGAAGAAACCGCCGCCGCGTCCGAGGAGCTGAACTCCCAAGCCGAGGTACTGCAACAGCTGGTGTCTTACTTTAAGCTGTAGGAAAGACTGCTAAACCAAACCTAAGATGCCCCTGCAAAAATCGCAGGGGCATTTTTATAGCCAAAATTCGACTATAGTGCTGAATGTGGTATAATGTACATGCAGTCGTGGGCTGGCTTCACGCCTTTTCATTTGTAGGTTGGGATGGGAAGGAGGTGATGCATATGGATACCTTTAATTTCGTGGATTTGTACGCTTTTTTACAAACTGCTTTGGGAATGGTTTTGGCCTTCCTTGGCGGCCGGCGGTCAATGAAACGTAACGAAAAGAGCCGCCCACCCAGCAAGGAACGCGGCTCTAAGCAAAATAAAACTTAAGTCGTGAAGCCACGCCGGAAGCGACTGTTCTTCACTACAGGTCACGGTTTTTGCCGTGGCCTGTTTTTATTATATCCAAACGGGTGAAAAAAGCAACCTGCAATTTTCAAGCCACATCACGTGAAAACTTTGACATTTACCCATAAAAAACGGATAATCAGCCCAATCAAATATGAGAGGGTTGATTTTATGGCGAAAATGAAGACTAATGGTGAGCGGTTGCCCGTGGTTTCGGTGAGTGGCAAGGTGTGGCATCCCAAGATGGGCCAAGCCGGGCGCACCACTATTGAGGGGAATGTGGTATGGGTTCCGGGTACGGGCGGGATTACATATAACGCCAAAATTGGGGATTGCTGTGTGGGCTGGGCGGCGGACCACCTGGAGCCAGGGGTGAGCATTCGCCACAAGGACAATGACCATAATAATGCCTTGCAGATACTGGCTTGCATCGGCAATGAGGCCATTGTTACCAGCGGCGAGGCCAAGGGCGCGAAGGGCTTCGTCACGGGCAAGCACGGCGGCTGTGACCATGTAATGGTATATTTTCCTATGGAAACGCTGGAGAATTTGAACATCGAGGACAGCATTTTGGTGAAGGCTACGGGGCAGGGCATGGAACTGCTGGACTATCCTGATATTACGTTGCGCAGTATGTCCCCCGCGCTGTTGGCGAAAATGAAGATAACCGCCAGGAAGGGCAAGCTGAAGGTGAGTGTGGCGAAAATGGCCCCCGCCAGCATCATGGGCTCGGGCATAGGCGTGGCCAACACCGCCGGGGGCGACTATGATATCACCCTGTTTGACGATGAAATTAAGGGGGCGTATGGCCTGGGGGATTTGCGCTTTGGCGATATCGTGGCCATCGAAAACGCGGACACCCGGTATGGGCGTTCCTACCGCACGGGGGCGTGTACCATCGGCGTGGTGGTGCATGGGGATTGCGTGATTTCCGGCCACGGGCCGGGGGTGGCCACCCTCATGACCTCGCGCTTGCCGCTGATTGAGCCCGTGATAGACCCCAAGGCGAACTTGGCGGATTATTTCTTGTAAGCCGCCCAGGGCCTATACGTTAAATAGAAAGGGCGGGATACCATGGAAACACCCTGCATCGTAATCAATGAAGCCACCGTGCGCCGTAACATCCAGCGGATGGTGGCGGGTCTGCGTGCCCACGGCATCGCCCATCGCCCCCATTTTAAGACCCACAAGAGCGTACGCCTGGCGAAAATGCAGCTGGAAATGGGCGCGGCGGGCATCACCTGCGCCAGCCTGGGGGAAGGGGAAACCCTGGCTGACGGCGGCGTTACGGATATCTTCCTGGCCTACCCCATCATCGGGGCGCGCAAGCTTGCCCGGCTGGTGGAATTGTCCCGCCGCACGGCGTTGTGTACGGTGGTCAACAGCATCGAAGGCGCGGAGGGGCTCAACGCCGCCTTTGCCGCCGCCGGCACCCGGATAAAAGTCCTGATAGAACTTGACGGCGGCATGGGGCGCAGTGGCATTACGTTGGACAATATCAATGCCTTTGCCCAGGCCATCACTGCACTGCCGGGGCTGGAGCTCATCGGGGTGATGACCTATCGCGGCAACATATATCAAAACCGGGGCGAATCGGAATACGTGGCCGAAACGCGAAAGGAAGCCGCCGACCTTTTGAAGGCACAGCGGCAGTTACAGGAAATCGGGATACAAGTGGATGTGATTTCCAGCGGTTCCTCTTTTTCCAGCAAATTCCCACAGCATTTACAGGGCCTCACCGAAGCCCGGGCAGGGACGTACATTTACAACGATGTTTCCCAGCTTTCCACGGGCATGATACAGGTGGAGGACTGCGCCTTGACGGTTCTGGCCACGGTGGTGACCTGCCCGGACAAAAACCACGCCGTCATCGACGCGGGCTCAAAGACCCTCTCATCTGACCTGGCGAAGCACGGCCCCGGCTACGGCTATATTTTGGAGCACCCCAACGCCACCATAGAAAAGCTCTCCGAGGAGCACGGCTATCTGCGCCTACCCGACGGCACCCAGCTGAACGTGGGCGACACCCTGCACATCATCCCCAACCACGTGTGCGCCGTGGTGAATCTGGCGGATACCTACTGGGCCTTTGACGGGCAAGCCCATACCGAGCACCCCGTAGACGCCCGGGGGAAGAGCCGGTAGGGAGGATTTTGCCATGACAGATAAGCCATTGAGCGAAATATTGCAAGAAACCCCGGTGATTTGCGCGGTAAAATCCTTCAAGGAGCTGGAGGCAAGCCTCCACTGCGACAGCCATATTATCTTCATTTTGTTCGGCGATGTGCTGTCCGTTTCCGATATTGTGGCAAAAATAAAGGCCGCCGATAAGCTGGCCTTCATACACATGGATTTAATCGAAGGGCTCTCCCCTAAGGAGGTATCCGTTGACTTCCTTGCCCAAAACACGGAAGCGGACGGCATCATATCTACAAAAATCGGCATTGTAAAACGCGCAAAAAAATTAAATCTCTTCACCATCTACCGGTGCTTTGTGCTGGATTCCCTCTCCCTCAAAAATATCAAAAAGCAAATCCCCTTCGAAAACGCGGACGCCCTTGAAATTCTCCCCGGTGCCATGCCAAAAACAATCAAAACCATCGTGGGCCTTACAGACAAGCCCGTAATCGCCAGCGGCCTCATCCTGGACAAAGAAGACGTAATGTGCGCAATCAAAGCAGGTGCCACGTCGGTCTCCTCCACCAACCCCGGCGTATGGCGGGTGTAAGTCCGCGCGCCCTGCGTTTACAATTGCTTTAAAAAGGTGTATATTTCTATAGTGCGGGTGGATGTGGATAAAGTACATATTATGTATGCTTGAAGGGATGGGTTTTATGAAGGATGTATTGAAGGCGATTTATGAGCGCAATTCCTGCCGTGATTTCTCCGGTGTGCCCTTGACGGAGGGGCAGGTAAACGAATTGGTGAAGAGCGCGCTGGCCGCGCCCAGTGCCGTCAACGCCATGCCCTGGCACATCATCGCCGTCACGGATAAAGGTATGCTGGACGAAATGGATGCCTACGCCTTCTCCATATTGGAGGAAAAAAGCCCCGATTTCCATAAGCGCATGAAGGAGCGGGGGGGCAGGATTTTTTACAACGCGCCCTGCTTAATACTGATTGCCAAGAACGATTCCGACTGGGCGACGCTGGATTGTGGCATTGTGAGCCAGAATGTGGCCTTGGCCGCCCATTCTCTGGGGCTGGGCAATGTGATTTGCGGCATGGCCCGCATGGCCTTCGAGGGGCCCAGGGGCGAGGAATGGACGCGCCGGCTACAACTGCCGGAAGGGTATACCTTCGGCATGTCGGTGTGCGTGGGCGCGGCCAACCAGGGCAAGGAGCCCCACGCCTTGGATTGGAACAAAGTAACCTATATTAAATGAGGGAATAACCATGGGTGATGTATTCAAAGAGCAAATTATCAAACGAAAGCCCACCGCCAAGGACGCGATTTTCCGCTTCCTGCTGATTACCGCCGCCGCGCTGATTTTCATTCTGGCGTTGTTCTTCGTCCAGGGCTTCGGGCCCATCATTGGCTTCGCCGCGGGCTTCGGCGCGTGGTTCGCCATGTCCTACCTCAATGTGGAATATGAATATATCTTCACCAACGGGGATTTGGACATTGATATCATCTACAACCGGGCGCGGCGCAAGCGGCTCTTTTCCGGCCATGTGAACAACTTTGAAGTAATGTGCCACGTGGAGGACAAGGTGCACATAGGGGAACTTTCCGGTGCCCAGGAAACCCGGGATTTTTCCAGCGGCGAGGTAAACGAGAACACCTACGCCTTTCTCACCACCCACAATTCCAAGCGGATAAAAGTAATTATCGAGCCCAATGAAAAAATGCTAAAGGCCATCGGGACGATACTGACCCGGCGGAAGCTGCACATCAAACAATAGCAACGGGTAGCCAGACGTTGCCCGTTGGAAATGAGAGGAGCATGGCCATGGTTCACGCGCCCCTGCAAGTAGGACTGGCCTTTGACGACGTGCTGATTGCACCGGAATTTTCCGATGTACAGCCTGCCCATGTGGATGTATCCGTCCGGCTTACGCCTAAGATTGCCCTGCGCATTCCCTTGCTTTCGTCGGGGATGGACACGGTGACGGGAGCCAGCATGGCTATCGCCATCGCCCGTTGTGGCGGGCTGGGGGTGATTCACCGCCACATGTCCATCGAGGACCAGGCCAGCGAGGTGGACCGGGTCAAGCGCAGTGAGCATGGCGTCATCACCGACCCCTTCGCCCTGTCCCCCAACCACTATGTATATGAAGCGGAAAAACTAATGAACAAGTTCCAGATTTCCGGGGTGCCCATCACCGAGCACGACAAGCTGGTGGGCATTATCACCAACCGGGATTTGCGCTTCGAAACGGATTATGGCAAGAAAATTTACGAAGTCATGACCAAGGACAACCTTATCACAGCCTCTGTGGGCACCACCATGGAGGCGGCTAAGGATATTTTGTTGCGCAGTAAGGTGGAAAAACTGCCCATCGTGGACGAGAATTATCACCTGAAGGGGCTAATTACCGTAAAGGACATTAACAAATCCATCAAATATCCCATGTCCGCCAAGGACGAAAACGGGCGTCTTTTGGTGGGCGCGGCGGTGGGCATCAAGGACGACTATATGGACCGGGTGCAAGCCCTGGCCAAGCGCAAGGTAGACGTAATTGTGCTGGAGGTGCTCCACGGCCAGGCGAAAAACGTCCTCGCCGCCATCCGAAATATCAAGGCCGATTTCCCCAACATCGCCCTGGCCGCCGGGAATGTAGCCACCGCCGCCGCCGCCAAAGCCCTCATCGACGCCGGCGCGGACATTATAAAGGTAGGGATTGGCCCCTCCTCCGTCTCCACCAAGCGGGTGGTGGCCGGGGTGGGCGTCCCGCAAATCAGCGCGATTCTGGATTGTGTTTCCGTGGCGCGCCCGGCGGGGGTACCCGTCATCGCCGACGGTGGCGTGCGTTATTCGGGGGATATCACAAAGGCTTTGGCCGCAGGCGCGGACGCTTGCATGATGGGTAATCTCTTGGCCGGATGCGAAGAAAGCCCCGGCACCACGGAGCTTTTCCAAGGGAGAAAATATAAAACCTACCGGGGGATGGAATCCTCTGCCGACTACGACGAGCCCGACCCCGCCGAAGCCGGCTACCCCAACCCCGCGGGCTTTTCCATTTCCAAGGGAGTGGAGGGGCGCATTACCTACAAGGGCCCCGTGTCCGACGTTTTGCAACAGCTATTGGGCGGGCTCACCGTGGGCATGAGCTATGCCGGGTGCCGCACCATCGGCGAAATGCACGAAAAGGCACAGCTCATCCGCGTAACCTTGGCCGGACTGCGGGAAAGCCACCCCCACGATATACAAATTACTCGGGAATCGCCGAATTACAGCGTGCTGACGTGAGCTAAGCCGTATAAAACAATACTCGCCGCCACGCCCACGTTCAGGGATTCGCATTTATCGTCCATTTGGATAGTTACCTTTGTGTCGCACAGCTTTAATAGCGCGTCATCCACGCCGTCGCCTTCGCCGCCGATGAGGATGGCGCGTTTTTTTGCGGATTTTACGGTGTGCAGGGGGGTGCCCTCGCGCACGTCTGTGCCGATGATTTGGAAGCCTTCTTTTTTAATGGCCGCGATGAAATCCGGCAGGGGCCGCTTGAGTATGTTTATGTGAAAGAGCATCCCCTGGGAGGCTTGGATGACTTTGGCATTGTACACGTCCACGCTGTTGCCAAGCACCATAGTATCCACGCCAAAGGCCACCGCGCTTCGGATAATAGTGCCCAGGTTGCCGGGGTGGTGCACTTGGTCGATGAGCAGGATTTGGGTTCCGGGAGCGGTTTCATCCCGTTGACGGCAGATGCCCAGCAGCTTGGTGGGGGTGGCCATGGCGGAGAGCTTTTCCATCACGTCATAGGTAACTTGGTAGGTGGGCACGGGGAAGGGAGCGGCTTTCTCCGTGGTGATGAGCTCCGTCAGGCAATGGGCCTTGTACGCCTCGGAAAGCAGGTGATAGCCCTCGGCGATGAAAAGCCTTTGCTTCTCCCGGTGGGCTTTGTTTTTCAGCTTGCTCCATTGCAAAACGCGGAAATTGCCGGTGGAATTGATTACAGCCACGCCATCACCCCCAGCAACGCGAAATGTGCCGGATAAAACCAGTAGAAGGCCATTTTCATCTCATATCCCCGCTTTCCGTTGTAAAAATACAAAATGGGCAACGCCGCCACCGACCCGAAGAAAAACCACGCATGGGGCCAATACAGCACATACATGGCCGCAAGGATGATGGCCAGCTTGGCGATAGGCTCCTTGGCCATAAACAGGGCGAAGACCACCGCCACCCCCACCATGCCAAAGTCCACCCGCAGGACGTCGCCCAGGTAAATAAGGGGTATGGCGGGCAGAAGGGGGAGTATTTTGTTGGCAGAAAGAGTGGCGATTTTTTTGTATGCGGCACAACAAGCCACCCCCAGAAACAGGGTGAAGAAGATATTCGTGTGGTACAGGGGAAAAAGGGGCAGACCCAGCACCCAGGTAAAGGGCGCGTGGGAGATGATAGCGAATATACCCAGGTTGCGCAGGTATTTGTTCATATTCCGGGTGTGGGTGCACCCCTCCGCCACCAGGTACGCAAACAAAGGGAAGGCCAGCCGCCCGATGACCCGGGTGAAGGTGGGCAATTCGAAGGCAAAGCCCACATGGTCCACCGCCATGGACAGCACGGCGATGAGCTTGATGATAAATCCCGTCATGGGTGTATTATAGCAGAATTTTCCCAGCCAGGTTCAGGGTTTGCTCCATTGTGCGACTTTCGCCGTGGTGCTGGTGGATAAATTCCTCCTCGAAGCGTTGGCCAAAGGCCAGCATTTTTTTGTCCGTTTCGGACAAATCCTCCTCCCCCACAATGGAAAGGATGGCCCGGGCGTCCCCCACCTGGGCGTAGGAGGAGAAGAGTGCCTTCGCCAGCGCGGGATGGTCGGCGCGGGTTTTGCCGGGGCCGATGCCGTCCTTCATCAGGCGCGAAAGGGAGGGCAACACGCCGATGGGGGGATAAATCCCCCGCTGGTGCAAGGCCCGGTCCAGGACGATTTGCCCCTCGGTGATATAGCCGGACAGGTCGGCCACGGGATGGGTGATGTCGTCCCCCGGCATGGTGAGGATGGGGATTTGCGTGAGGGAGCCGCGCTTGCCCTTGAGGATGCCCGCCTGCTCGTACAGGCTGGCCAGGTCGGAGTAGAGATAGCCGGGATAGCCCTTGCGGCTGGGGATTTCGCCCCGGGCCGAAGAGATTTCCCGCAGGGCTTCGGCGTAGGCGGTCATGTCGGTGAGGATGACCAGTACGTCCATTTCGCAGTCGAAGGCGAGGTACCGCGCCGCCGTGAGGGCACAGCGGGGGGTGATTATGCGTTCCGTGGCGGGGTCGCTGGCCAGGTTGAGAAACAACACCGAACGGGCCAGGGCACCGCTTTCCTCGAAGGCGCGGCGAAAGAAGCGCGCTGTATCGTGCTTCACCCCCATGGCGGCGAAGACCACCACAGAATCCTCGGTTTGCACGTTTTCGGCTATCTGGGCGGCCAGCCTGTCGTGGGGGAGGCCGTCGCCGGAGAAAATCGGGAGTTTCTGCCCCCGGATGAGGGTGGCCAGGCCGTCTATGGCAGACAATCCCGTGGAGATATAACTGCGGGGGTAGTCCCGGTGGATGGGGTTGATGGCGGTGCCGTTGATACTGCGTCTTGTGCGGGCGGGAACGGTACCAAGGTTGTCCGTGGGCCGCCCCATGCCGTCAAAGGTGCGCCCCAAAATATCCGGGGAGAGGGGTATGGTCATGGGGCGTCCCGTAAAGCGGGTGACGGTATTGGTGAGGGAGAAATCCGCCGTGCCTTCGAAGACCAACACAACGGCTACCTCGCCGTCCACTTGAATCACGCGGCCTATTTTTGACCGGGCATCGCTGTGGGAACCCTCCCCAAGTCTGATTTCCACGATTTCGTCATAGGCGGCCTCTTTGACGTTTTCCAGGATAACCAGGCTGCCTCGGATTTCCTTCAACCCCAGATATTCCAGGTTCATGTCAGGCGCACCATAGCTTCCATCATTTCCACTTGCCTTTCCGGCGGGGTGAAGGTGTCCTCCGGGTCGTAGGCGTTTTGCTGTAGAAATTCCTCCCGGATGGTTTTGGCCATTTTTAGCGTGACACGCTGGCTTTCGGGCAGAGCTTCCGTGCCTACCAGCTTGGCCACCTCCAGTATACGGTGCTCCTCGAATAAAATATCCAGCATCCTCTGCCGGTGCCGCGCAACATCGCCGTGTACTAGCTCCGCCGCGTAATCGCTGTAGCTGGCCATCCAGTCGATGGCCGGAAAATGCCGTGCATAGGCCAGCCGCCTGTCCAATGCCCAGAAGCACCGCACAAACCGCTTCGTGTTCTGCGTCACCGGCTCGGAGAAGTCCGCGCCCTGGGGTGAAACCGCTCCCACTATAGTAATTGAGCCTTCTGTGCCGTTCACATTCCGCACATATCCCGCTCGCTCGTAAAAGGCCGAAAGGCGGCTGGCCAGATACGCGGGGTAGCCTTCCTCGGCGGGCATTTCGTCCAGGCGGCCCGACAGCTCCCGCAACGCCTCCGCCCAGCGGGAGGTGGAATCCGCCATCACCGCCACGTGATACCCCATGTCCCGGTAGCCCTCAGCAATGGCAATACCCGTGTAAATGCTGGCTTCCCGGGCGGCGACGGGCATATCAGAGGTGTTGGCAACCAGCACCGTCCGCGCCATCATGGATTGCCCCGTGCGCGGGTCCGTGAGCCGGGAAAATTCCTCCAGCACCTCGGCCATCTCGTTGCCGCGCTCGCCACAGCCGATGTACACAATCAAATCCGCGTCGCACCACTTGGCCAACTGATGCTGGGTCATGGTCTTCCCCGTGCCGAAGCCCCCCGGAATGGCCGCGACGCCGCCCTTGGCGATGGGAAAAAGGCTGTCGATAACCCGTTGCCCCGTCACCAGCCCACGGGCAAGGGACAACCGCCGGCCCACCGGACGGGGGACGCGCACGGGCCAATGTTGCCCAAGGGCAAGGGAAACACGCCCTCCGGGGGCATCCAGCGTCAGCAAAACCTCTTCCGCGCTATAGCGTCCCTCCGGGGCACAATCCTGCACAATGCCCCGGCTATTCGGGGGGAGCAGAGCCCTATATGTAATAGATTTCGTTTCGGCTACCTCGGCCCACACAGAGCCGGAATCCAGTACATCTCCCGGTTTAACAAGCATACGCACCGGCCATTTCCTCCCCCCGGGAACGCTCCCTTTCCCAAGTCCGTCCAACTGCCGCCCGATGCCGTCAAAAATATGCCCCACCAGCCCCGGCCCAAGGCGAATGGACAAAGGATAGCCCGTTCCCTCCACCCGCTCCCCCGGCTTCAAACCCGCCGTGTCCTCATATACCTGCACAACAGCCGTCTCCGACCCAGCCCGCCGCAGGGAAATCACTTCCCCCGCCAAGCCCCGCGCCCCCACCCGCACCCGCTCGGACACAAAGAAATCCCCCCCCTGGGGAATCACCGTCAAAACAGGGCCATTAATACCGCGAATATATCCCACCGCCATCACAATCACCTGCACACGTAAAATTAATGCAGTTTATATTCTATTGCGGTGGGGCCTGATTTATCACCCGGCTAGGTAGGCTTTCGTCGTGGAGGCGGTTCACGGCGGTTATGGCGAGATGGGTGGCGTCGGTTTCTATCGTCCATTCGTAGGCGATTTGCCCGTCCACGGCGGGTACGATGGCCAGGATATTGGCCGGATTATGTATGTCCATCCAGGCGCAGGGGAAGGCGTAGATGACAAAATAGCGGGGGCGTATCATGGGGCTGGGGGAAGGCTCGCCGTTTTCCCAGCGTAGCGTATTGCCTGTGAGGGTGGCGTTGATTGGGGGACTGGGAGCGGTACCGCCCAGATGAGGCATGGCGGGCACCAAGGCGGGATACCGCCACAGGGTATTGCGCAAATCCAGCATGGTTTCGTGCATGTAGTTCTCCCGGCCCAGGCGCATTTGGTTCTGGGTGAACATCATGGAGCCGTGGATATTCGGGTTGCCCGAGACATAGGCCAGCTGCCGGAACAAAGTGCGCCGGCCCTCCATTTCGTGGGCATTGTTCCATTTGGCCACGGGGCGGCCCTCCATGCGGTACAGGCCGACGCCTATGAACAGCTGGGCGTGGGTATAGCCGCCGGAAGCGTTCCGCAGGTGCCCCTGGGGGCCAAAATCATGGAATAGTCGCCCCCACCATTCCGCGATGGCCCCGAAGGGCGCGGCTCCAAGGGTCCATTCCCAATAAATTTGCGGGGTGAGATAGTCAATGAAATTTTCGATGACCCAGCGGCGGGTGTCCGCGTAGGAGGAATGATAGTTGGACCAGGAGGTGGTAGAGGGCGAGCCCGTCCCCGCGTCCCAGCCGCCGCCGTCAAAGCCCGTATTCCCCTCGGCGGCAGACTTCCACACCCCGCCGGGGCTCACCCCGAATTTCACCCAGGGCGCGTATTCGCGCACCGCTTCCCCCACGGCGCGTATCATGTCCTCCGTGTTCTGCCTGCGCCAGTTGGCGCGACCCTGGCGGATATCGGGGAAATATTGGCGCGGGGCCCAACGGTTGAAGGTTTCGGTATCCACGTAGTCCTCCGGGTAGAAATAATCGTCAAAATGCACCCCGTCGATGTCGTAGTTGCGCACCACTTCCATAACGCGGCGCACAATCCAGTCCCGCACGCCGGGCGCGCCGGGGTCCACCACATAGCGGCTCTCGCCAATTTTCACGTAATCGTAGAACAAATAAAAAGCCGTGCCGGGGATTTGCGCCCATTCGGCGCGGATTTCGGCAAGGCTGGTGACGGGGCGGCCCGTGGAGGAGAGGATAATCCCGTCGCCCCGGGTGTACTGGGCCAAAGTGTGGGTGATGCGGTAGGGGTTGAACCATGCGCGGATTTCCATGTTGCGCGCCCGCGCCAGCCCGATGGCATAGTACAGCGGGTCGAAGGCATTCCCCGCGCTGTCGCGCAAAACCCCGGTGAAATTCGTCTCCCCGGTGAGCCAGGCCGACCAGGGGGAAATCTCGGAGCGGAAAAAGGCGTCCCCGGTGGGGCTGATTTGAAAAATCACGGAATTGAAACCCAGCGCGTAAATTTCATCGAAACGCTGGCGCAGTTCGGCCTTTTGGCGGTCCACATGGGTGGGGGTGGTGCCCCGCGCCGCCACAGAGGGCCAGTCGATGTTCAGCACCGTGGCAATCCAGGAAGCGCGAAGCTCCCGCTTTTGCGGATTGTCCTCGCCATAGGCAATGGCGGGCAAAAAGGGGCGGTACCTGTTGTAGGGGTCTATCACCGCCCGGAAAAATTCGTTGATGGCACTATGTAAGTCCTGCATGTACGCGTGGGCCAGTTGGTCTGATACGGGCGCGCCGATGGCTTCAATGCTTTGGGCGAAATAGTCGATGCTTTCCCGCTCCCAGCGGCCCGTGCGGATGGTCGCGCCGGGGGTGGCGGCACGCTCCAAGCGGCCCTGGGCAAATGCCACCAGCGCGGCCAGTTCCTCCAGGGGAGTTGGCGGGGGTGGCGGCGGTGGCTCGGGAGTGGGAGCGGGGGCGGCGGGGCTGGGGGAAGGCTCCGGGAAGGGCTCCGGCTCCGGCGCGGCCAGGGGCACCCCTTCCGAAGCGGGAGCGGTTTCATACCCCGCTTCGCGCCGGTTCCACAGACCCATAGCCAGCGCAAGGCCGAAAACCATGACAATAAAAAGTAACGCCGCTGTTCTTTTCATATATCAATCATAACACGCGGCAACGGCCTTGGCCAACCGCGCCTGAAAGGAAAAATCCCCGCGCAGGGTGCGGGCTTCGTTGAACAAAATAAACCCGCCGATGAAATCCCTGTCCAAGGGCTCCACCGTCATCCCCTCGGGAAGGGACAAATCCATTTCCACGTCGCGCCGGGCAAGCTGTACAATGGAGAACCCACCCAACCGGGCGGCGTTGCGTATCGCCTCTTCCAGGTAGCCCTTGTACGCGCCGGAGGTCACAAAGGCCCGCAGTTTTTCCCCTGCTTCCCCCAGTAGCTCCTTCTCCAGCTGTAACCGCTTTATATTAAAATCATAGCGCAGTGTGGCGGTGGCGGCGGCGATTTGCTTGAAGCGCAGTTTTTTCGCCTCCAGGGTTTTGGCGCGCACCCCCTCGGCGATACGGGCTTCCGCTTCTTCCAAGGCCGCCGCCACAGCCCGCGCTATGTGGGCGGATTTTTTCTCCGTGGCGCGTTTCCTGGCCGCGGCGGCCTCCCCCATCATGACTTCGGCAAAATAGTCCAGCTTTTCTTCGATATTCATACTACACCCTTCCCAAAATCATAAAGGCGATAAGCAAGCCATAAATCGCAATTCCCTCCGCCATAGCCACGAAAATCATGGACTTGCCGAAATTCTGCTCGTTTTCGCTTACGGCGGCAATGGCGGCGGCGGCGGCGGAACTCACCGCGATGCCCGTACCGATGGCTCCCATCCCCGTCACCAGCCCCGCCGCGAGGAAGGCCGCCGCAACGGCCAAATCATTCGCACCGCTTCCCGCCTCCGCCGCAGAGGCCCGCCCGCCGAAGACGAACAGCGTGCCCCCCAGCCAAATGACGGTAAACACGGCAATCTGCACCAAAATTAATCTCCGCTTGCCCTTTTTCCCTTTGAACATGCCACAAACCCCTTCTCTACGCTCTCGGATTTATCCTGTGCGAGGTAAACACCCGTCCCCCGCCCCGGTAAAAGCGGCTGAGGATTTCATAGAAATCCAGCCGCAATACCTGAATCCCCACCAACAGCCCCTCAATGCCCATCACCAGCACATTCCCAAGCACCAGCACCACCACCCGCCCGGATACACTGGCCCCCTGGGAAAGCTGAAGCACCACATGCATCATCCCCGCGTGGCTGACGGCAAAGGCCCCCACCCGGACGAAGGAAATGGTATTGGTGGCGTAGGTGAGCAGGGTTTCAAACAATTCCATGAGGGTATGAAAAATAAAGCCCCCCACCCCACCCTCAAGCAATCCCCGGCGGCCCTCCATCAGGCGGGAAAGGGGATGCTTGAAGGCAAGCAATACCAGCGGCAAAACCGCCAGCCACAGCGGAAAGTCCCGCCCCAGGAATAATACCCGCACCGCGCCAAACAATACCGCCCCATAAAAGACCATCCCCGCCGCCCCATTGGCACCGAAGAGAAAATCCCCTATCCGGTGTTGCCGCAAGGCGTTATACATATGAAGCAGCATGGAAAGCACAATCAGCACCACCCCAAGCCCCACCGCGAACAACAGCGTACCCGTGATATCCGCCGCGGGCCGCCGCCACAGCGCGGGCAAAATATCCTCGAAGCCGAAAATACTCCCGTACAGGAAGCCGAAGCCCGCCGCCGAAACCCCTACAATGGCAATAATCCACCCCAGGGGCTTCTTGTACCGCCACCCGATAAAACCGCCCAGCAAGGCAAGGCAGACCCCATGCCCCACATCCCCAAACATCACCCCGAACATGAGGGTATAGGTCACGGCCAAAATCAGTGTCGGGTCGGTTTCACCGTATACGGGCAAGCCATACAGCCGGGTGAAAAATTCAAACTGCCGGATAATGGGCGGGTTTTTCAGCCGGGTGGGGGCGGCCTCTTCCCCGTCGCCCGCGTGATGGGTGAAAATCAATAAAGCATCATCGCCGATTTCCGCCTCCAGGGCGTCGGCGTCCCCGGCACCCATCCACCCCACGAAGGTAAACACCCGCCGCCCCCGGCTCAACGAAGCGTATTTTTTCACATCGAAGGCGGCGTACAACGTGCGCACCTTTTCGCAAGCGATGCACAGCTGTGCCGCGTTTTCCTCCGGTATCCCCGCCTTCATTTCCATGTGGAGCCGCCCCCGCCAGCCCTGCCAATACCGCGTCAGCTCGGCGGGCGTCCCCTGGCGGCGCACCCCCAGGCACGAAGCGGTCAGCTCCATCGGCTCAAAGCGCAGGGAAGCAAAAATTCCGTCCACCTCCTGGGCGTGAACCGCCGGGGTGCAATACAAACCCCACACATAGGCCACGTCCCGCTGGGCTTCGATGAAGATGATTTTTTCATCCTTGCGCAGGAAGGTTTCATATTGGCGAAAATGGGTGGCCTCCATCCGGCCCAGTCGAAAATGGAAATATTCCCCCGCCTCCAAGGCCGCGAGATTCACCTCCAAGGCGCAAAAGGGCGAGAGCCGCTCCAGATAGGCTTCCACCTCGGCCAACTGGAGCTCCCTCTCGCGCTGGGCTTCGTCCTTGGCTTCATAGGCGCGGTGGGCTTCCTCCACCCGGTTCACCGCCTCTGCCGCGTCCATGGGGACATACAAAAGAGGCTCCGGCCCCAGCAAAGCCAAAAACCGCTCCGCCTTTTGTAATGTCACGGCATAGGGGTTGAGGGTGGTGAAGGGCTCCATGCCGGGATGGGGGTTGACATTTTCCAGCTGGATGTCATAGCGGGACAAATAGCGGTTGACCACATGGTTCAAACTGCTGATATGCCCGGTGATGCTTATGTATTTCATCTTCTCTACCATGGCTCCACCACGTACCTTTGTATTTCTTCCGGCGCAAGACCCTGGGCTTGCCCCTCGGCCATGGCGCGGCGGTTTCGCGCTTCCATTTTGCGTGCAAACAAATACCGGCAAACCGGAGCCAAGGTATGGGGATAAAGCCGCGCCTGTCGCTTATACTGCCGCGTCAATGCGCGGTTTATGGCTTGCTCCGCCCCTTCCAAGGCGGAAAAAATCGCGGCGTAGGGGCTTTGGGCTATAATGGCGAGGAGGGATTTTTCGTCCTTGGCGTCGGCCATTTGGCGCATATGCCCTTCCGACAGGCGATAGCGCAACGGGATGAGCCGGCCAAAGGTTTCGCCCCCCGCCACGCCGTAAAAATGCTTCAGCCGATATATCCACACCAGGTTGCGCAGGTCAATTTCCATGCCCACAAGGGGCGACAATGCGCGGCGGTTGGGCTTGTCCAACCGATGCAACCGTTGCCATAAATACAAATAACCGGGAATATCCCGCTCGCCCATCATGAGCGCGACGAAATCACACAGCCTTTTCTCCGGTAGCCACCGGGAAATCCGCGCCAAGTCATCAGAACGGGCCGGGCTCTCCGTATCCGCGCCCATGGCCCGTACCTTGGCGTTCACCGCCGCGTAGTTCACGTGTGTAGCACATCCTTTAAAATTTGCGCCAGCCAAGCCTCCCGGTGCTCGGCGAAGGATTGCTCCAGCAATTGGGTCTTCTGCCCATATTCCGCTTTTATTTGCTCAATTTGAACAGCGGTAGCCACCTGGGACTCCCGCTCCATCACCGCTATGCGCCCATCGGCATCGCGCTCCAAGGCGGCAACGCCCCGCGCAATTTCTGCTTGAATTATTTCGTCCACGTCATCATGCGCATCCGCAACAAAGGCTTCCTGCGCCGTTTTTTCTATCTCCAGCAACGCGCCCATCACATTTTGCACCGCATCTCACCCAGCCAGAGAATACCATTTATTACCATATCATGCTAGTCCTCCCTCGCGTGCAAGTTCATTTTTTTTATCAGGCTATACGACATGCTATCCAGCATTTCGCAATATTTCCCCATGCGGAAGCGCACATAACCCTCCATATGCAAGGAATCATTCCCCTGCAAAAACCGGCCAAGGCCCTGTATTTCCTTTTCGTAAAAGGGCATCCCCCGCAATGCCCGCGCCAGGCGGCGCATCATGGGCGAACAACGGTACACCGGGTTTTCCTGCATGGCCACCTCCTCCAGCAAGTCCATCAGCCCCCGCGCCAAGGCTCCCCGCTCCCCCGCCCACATCAAATGAAAGGTATGGTCACAGCCCCGCTTCTTCGCCCGCAACACACACACATCCCGCGCCGCCGCAAATTCCTTTACTATATGTACATATTGCACGGTGCGCAGAGTCAGTCGCTTCATAGGCCACGCCACATCCTTTTACCCGGATGCTCTACTATATGCCGTACGCTTATCTAACTTATCTTGTCATGTCAGATGTGTTATTATTTAAATGAAAATATCCGAAGGGAGTTTTTACATGATACGCAAACCTGAAGAAATGCGGGTCTTTACCCGTGGCCCCGGCGTAACCTTCCGCGTGCTGGTGGAGCCGGAAGAAATGTTCCACGCCGGCCGCATGTACGCCCACATAACCATCGAGCCGGGGAAATCCATCGCCTACCACCGGCACGAGGGGGAAATGGAGTCCTTCTACATGGCGAAGGGCACCTGCCGCGTACAAGACAATACCGCCACGGCCCTTCTGCAGGTCGGGGACACCCTCATCACCCCCATGAACCAAGCCCATGCCATCTACAACGACAGCGACGAAGACGCAGAGCTCATCGCCCTAATTGTCAGCCACAAGCAAGGAACGGATGGAAAAAGCGTGCTTTTATAACAACAATAGAAAGGGGCACCAAAATGAACACACTGATAGCCGTTTCCATCGCGCCCTTCGGCGTGGGGGACGAACTCTCCCAATACGTAGCCCAAGTGGTTAAAACCATCGAAGCCTCGGGCTTGCCCAGCCGCACCACCTCCATGTTCACAGAAATCGAGGGGGAATGGGACGCGGTAATGAAAGTCGTAAAGGACGCCACCTTCGTGCTGGCACAAAAAGGCATCCGCACCCAGGTCATCATGAAAGCCGACATCCGCCCCGGCTACACCAACCGGATGCAGGGCAAGCTCGATAAGCTAAACAGCATCCTGGGCGAAAACCGGGAGACATCGCAAAGGCAAAGCGAACGTTTATTTGCCATGTGCTATTGACATGTGTATTTAATGTGCTATAATTACACACGAGTGCAAGCGTTCGCCTTAAAGACGGTTTAAATGCCAACGCCGGAAGGGGGGTAAAAGCCCTGAAACGGAACGCCCCGTGTCATACAGCAAACCGCACCCACATACCGATTCCGAAGGAAGGGGACAAAACATACTGCGGGTACCCACCTTGCAAGGCAGTATGCGCGTCCATCCTTAAGGCCCTCTGGATGCTTCGGTGACAAGTCCCTGCGCAGGGCAATTTTTAAACCAGAAAGGGCAAAAGCATGTCAAAATATATGCTGTTCTTCGCGACAACAAACCATGAGCGCAGATGCATCAAAGTAAACGAAACCGACGCGCCCTTTACACGCGAGGATATTCTTTTATTGGCCAAAAGACTGATAAACGAAGACAAAACGCCACCCCAAAAAGGCAAGCTCCGGCGTTTTCTACATGCACAGCGGCGAGTCAGGCAGACGGTGAGGTTGCTTTGATTATAGGCAGAGTTAATTCAGCCACCCCCCAAAGCAAAAGTATTGACAAACCCAAACCGCCTATATATACTACCCCTCGCCGCTCACAGGCGGTTGTCTGGGTGTGGCGTAGCTTGGTAGCGCGCTAGACTGGGGGTCTAGAGGTCGCAAGTTCAAATCTTGTCACCCAGAGGTACGGGAGCATAGCTCAGTTGGGAGAGCGCATGCCTTACAAGCATGATGTCGTTGGTTCAAGTCCATCTGTTCCCAAGCAACACAAATGCCCCACGGGGAAACTCGCGGGGCAATTTTAAAGCTTTTTGGCGGAATAGCTCAGCTGGCGAGAGCACACGGTTCATACCCGTGGGGTCGCGGGTTCAAATCCCACTTCCGCTAGACAAACCCCTAGAAATCAAGGTTTCTAGGGGTTTTGCGTTTTGCGCAAACAGACCAAAAAAAATTAACACTATTTTAACACAAAACAATTTGAGGTCATTGGCTTGCATTGTAGGGTAGTACATTCTGGTGATTGCGGAGGCACGGAATGCCCTTTGTTTACGCTTTTTCCCTGTGTGGAAAAGGAGCGTAGGGGTTTTCTTCTTCACCCGCCCCATGCGCTTTCCATATAGAATGTTCTCTGGTGCGTGGTGCTTCGTCAATCAATAGCAGTATTGCCCTGTGCCGTCCTTTGTGGGGCGGCATTTCGTCTAATGGGATAAACTTGCCGTCCTCATACTCGCCGTCATATGCAATAACATTTTCATACCGAGATGCGTTCATTTATCACCTTCCATTTCTTATAACGCCATGACTTGTCCCTTATTATTATAGCAATAGTCCTTTAATTTGCGAATCCGGGAAGTCAGAGGCTTTGTAAAATTGGTATTAACGCCAGTAGTAGCCCCAATATTGTAGTAATGACAACGAACAAGCCCTCTTTTGGCTTGATTTTCTTTTTAGGGACATCATCTTCACTTATGTGATGATTAAACGCCCATGTACGGATGAGAAAATAATATCTTGTACTATTGCAAAAAGAGCCAAAAATCCAATCATAAACGCTACTATATGAATCGCGAAAAAATCAACATATAAAAACAACACGGCACTAATACATCCAAGGAAAAATCCATGAGCCAGTCTGTTACTATTACATGGCGCATTTCTTAATAATGCGGCAATTGCGATTGGTAAGCCAACCGAAAGAAAAAACCACATAACTATGGTTGAAACAACCTCATTTACTAAAAAGGTTGGATTTACCATCGCGAATATTGATACAAGCAAAAAACATATGCCAACAGCTATTCGCTTCTCTAGTGTTCCCTGCTCGTTTAATAACTTTCTCCACTCCTTTATCGTTGTTGTGCCTACTTTGAAAATCTCATGGGCTTCTTGTATTGTGTGTCCCTCGTCGATGTAGTCCGTTACTTTTTTCCTTAAATCTACACTATATGCCATGTATTAATAATACCATAACCTTAGATGGTTTTCAATTTGATTAACTATAAAATCCGTGGAAATATACAGGGTTTGCATCGTGTTTTTAATGCCGGATTTCAACGACAAAAGGCATCCATTTATAATACGGTTCTTGCATCTAAGGTGTGTTGCTAGTCGATTACATCTGCCTTCGATATTGATTTAACTTTTCTAGGAAATACTTGGACAGATGTTACATTAACGCGCTTTACTCTATGGAGAACGGAATTAACGACCTCATACTGATTCGGTATTCCTTCTGCATCTTTTGATACATCGAAAAGAACAATATTTACCCCGCGAGTGTTTAACGAGCTCTTAAATTTGATACCATCAAAGCCAAGGTGCTTTATTAAACCGCTTAAGTATTGGGTGGCATAATAATTTTCAGTATTTCCACTAATGGGTGTTGAAAACAATTCTGATAATGTTTGAAAAAATATTTTTAACTCCCCATATGATACGCCTACCTGCTCTTCAAATTCACGGAGTGGTAACTTCATTAAAGGCGATTTAGCATAGTATTCACTAAAGTCAAAACTAAACAACCGCATTTGTTTTCTTGTTTTTATTCGTGCTACACTAATCATTTGCCCAGCGGTGGGTTGTGTTTCCGAAATTGCTGTTTTAACATCTTTTGTTGTATACAGGCAATTAATTCCGATTGGATTTACCCTGCCGTCAATAGGATTTTTAGGTGGAGCACCTGAATGTGTTGCATTGAATCCCCAAAAATTCATATCTTTACCATTAAAAGCATTTATGCATTCGTTATTCATATCATCTGCATCGGTTGAATTAATAAAATCCCATAACCATTCATCATTCACATAATATCTAGGGTCATGTTGTGCATATGATTTGTCACCCGCTCTGCGGATTTTATCCATGACTTCAGGTCGCAATTCCGAAATGCTGATTTTTCTTGCGCGGTATAAAAGCGACCCCTTTCTTAATTTATACCCTGCATCTTTATTTGCATATAACATAAACAAATTTTTAAGTTCGTCATTTGGAAAATACCTGTTATTTGTCATCAAATCATTTTCAAGATTGCTCCATGCATCTAAAATTGCTTTCTTAAATTCAAATCGCTGTTGCTGGAATTGTCCAACAGATTCGGCAAACTTAAATGCAGTAGTTGCAAACGTTGATATGAAATTTCTCAAACCTTGACCGATTGCGTTCATTGTTTCAACAATAATTTTAGATGGTATTGTCAATGCATTAGCAATCACCGATAAATTTTCGTTAAATTTCTTTGTTGGAAGTCCTGGCATTTGGGGTATCTCAGATAAACGCTGTTCAATTGCAACCATGGGCAAGGCAAGATTATGCGGCATCAATAAACTATCTTGAATGGAATCTTCTATTCCCTCATGCGATGGAACAATATTCGCTGTTATTTTGTTATCCATTATTTTTCACCCTTAATTAAAGCTTGATACCGCTCCATCAAATCAGCAACGCGCTCTGCTTCGCTGGCAAAACCTTTGCCGCCGTAGGCTTTCTTTACGGCAGTGTCCAATGCGCGGTGCGCCTTTGCTAACTCGGGTGGCATGGTTTTTGAGCCATACAAAATTGCAAGGCTTTCATTAGGAAATATGTTCCGTGCATTTAATATGCCTTGTGCGGCTACTTCAACAGCTTGCTTCTGTTTTTCCGTAGGATTAGGCCAAGGAAAATTATTGTAAACAATGCTTGCTGAATATCGGAAGTCGCTTTTTATGCGTCCGCATACAGTTCTAACCCATGCCATGTGTACTTCCGAAGTCAAAATTCCAAAGTGATATAATGTAGCATCAGGGATGATATATAATTGATTGGACGCGATAATATCGGGTGACAAATATGCAATGGGAATATATTTTCTGATTTCAGATGAAGCTGTAGGAATAGCTAGGTATGTGGAGTTAGGTTGACGCATTTCCGCAAACAAGGTTGGGGTATCAGCAAGTGCAGCTGTAGTGCCTCTATTACTTTTTGAACGCCATTCTTTAACTGCTCCTATCTTTTGCTTTATCACTGTGCTTTTAATAATTTCACTTGGTTTAGCACCACGTAGCCAAACGCAAAAACGTTTTTCATTATGCAATAACTCCCTCGCGCCAATAAATGGGCGCAAAAAAGTCACTGCGTGAGGGTCAGTAGAAACAATTTCTAAATACTCCGCATATGGAATTGTATAATTTCCATCATCAAGCGCAAAAGTGCCATAATTCATTTGAGGAACATCGCATAACGCTTTCTTGCGATTTTCTATGAATACATTTAACGCCGCGACCAAATAGGGATTGATATTCTCTGCATCAATTTCTAAATCCCCATCAAAAATACGTCGACTTGTTTGCAGTCGTTCATGGCTAAATCCAACAATCACACAATGCACAGCCGCTTTGCCCCTAGCCGCGCTTGTCCATACAAAGGTACGATAAGCAAAATCAATTTTAACCTTGTACTCTTCCATGAGGGTTTTCCACACAATGGCAGTTTGTTCACCCTGTGTAATGGAATTGGTAGAAACCAGCGCGGCACGGATTTTCGGGTTGCGTACCATCAGCTGTGCCGATTTGTAATACCACGCAGACACAAAATCCAAATTGCCGGAACCTTTTACAGGTTTTCCTGCAGGGTCAATGACAACAGCTATCAAATCAGCTTTTTGTTCTTTGGTCATCAAGCGTGCGCCGTAAAACGGCGGATTGCCCAGTATGTACTCTAATTCATGGGCTGGGCATATTTCATTCCAATCAATTGTCAGCGCGTTGGCATGAAAAATAACAGCCGCCTTCGTAAGCGGAAGCCGTACATAGTATTCGCCCAGTGCCTTTGACAATTCCATGTTGCATTGGTGGTCCATCAGCCACATGCCCACCCGCGCAATTTCACAAGCCAGTTCGTCCACTTCAATGCCGTAAAATTGGTCAACATTTATTTTAGAATACGCTGTAACGTCTAGGGTCATTTGAAATGTACCGTCGGTTGACTTTGACGATAATAGAGATTCCAGCACTTTGATTTCCAATCGGCGCAATTCACGGTAGGCAATGATGAGGAAGTTCGCCGTTCCGCAAGCCGGGTCTAAAAATCGAAGATTTGCCAGTTTATCGTGAAAGGATTTCAATTTGCGCGGGTTGCTTTTCATTTCTTCATATTCGGCATTCAATGCGTCCATGAACAACGGATTGATGGCTTTTAATATATTTGATTCTTCGGTGTAATGCGCACCCAGTTCACTCCGTTCGTCCTCATCCATCGCCGCTTGAAACATGCTACCGAAAATAGATGGTGTGATGAAGCCCCAATCAAAAGCACAGCTATCCAATAACAGTTTGCGCATTTCAGCATCGAATGCCGCCATAGGCAATACCTCGGCGAATAAATCGCCATTGATGTACGGGAACGCTGAAAGCCTGTCCTCTATTTTCAGGCGGTCTTTTTCGTCTGTGTTCAATCGCTCAAATAAATCAGCAAGGGTTCGCGCCAAATCAGACCCATCGGGCTTTGTTTCGGCTATAAGTTCTGTGAATGCGTTTTTGGAAAAGATGCTGGTGTCATCGGCAAACAGACAAAATAGAAGCCGAACGAGATATTGCTTCAACTTTCGCCCGGTGTAATTTATGGACATCATTTTTTGATACAGTTTTTCCATTTTTTCGGCGGCGGCGAGTGAAACTTTTTCATTTTCGGGTGGTTTATTCCACACCACGCCCGTCATGAATCCGAATGCTTCTACCCGTGCAGGAAGTTCAGCCAGCGGGAAAATTATATCTGTAGCGTCAATCAAGTCATATAAATGGAAGCGCGCAAAATCGCATACCAGAATAAAGCGCGGCAATTCGTGTTCTTCGATGCCCGGAAAGTAATCAAGTGCTTGTGAAAATGCCTTTTCTAAACTTTCGCCCGCGCTCTTTTGCTCAATGAGAAGAACGCCCGGCCAAAACATATCAATGCGACCACGGCGTTCCCCCAATTTTTTAACGTTAAATTCAAATGTAGCTACGCGCTTGCGGCTGATGCCAAAAACCTCAAAAAATTCATTCCAAAAAGTGTGCGTATCCCCTTGTTCAGATGTGGCGTTGCGCCAATAATGCGCAAATGTAGTCGCTCTGCTTCGGATTTCAGTAATGCCCAGTGCCATGCGCAAGCCCACCCTTCGTTTAGATTGTATGGACAGTATAGCATATGGCAAGGACATTGACACAAAAAACCTTTACATTCAATATGCGCTTGGGTTTATGAGTTGTTTTAATCAGCATGTGATGATTTACATTGCCCCGTATTGGTTATTTTGATATAGTAAATGTGTAAAGAAGCGGGCGCGGGCCGCCCGGTGGATGGAGTTGATTTCATGCAAACACAAACACAGGCGCGGACACTGACCCTTGATGGGTATTTCGAAAATGGTTGTTTCCAGCCTGCAGTGACACCACCGGCACGGTTGGCTGGGCGTTTTAAGGCTGTTCTGAATGTGCTTGATGTACCCGCTACCGAAACAACAGAAGATACAGCGCACAGTGAGCGTATGAAGTGGCTTTCTGAACTGGAGCACATGATAAGGACAGATGATAGTCCCAAGCTTCGTATTGAAGATTTCCCACGGCTTGATTTCGGCAGGGAACCCATTGTTTGGGATGATGAGGATTAATCTATGAAATACGCATTAGACACAAACATCATTGTTGATATGGTGAACCAAATTGAGCCTGTAATGGCTCGTTTTCATGAGTCTATTGCCAATCGGATGGATTTTGTTATCCCTGTAGCTGTGGATTATGAAATTATGCGTGGTTTTCATCACAGACCAAGCAAGAAGAAAGAAACCATCTACGAAATGATGCGTCGATATTGTCCGGTTGTCGAAGTCAACCTTGCTGTTTGGAAGCGTGCCGCTTCCCTTTGGGGCGAGTTGGAAAGAGCGGGCAAGCGCATTGGCGATGCTGATACCATCATTGCCGCGCATTGCCTTGTCAACGATTACACCCTCATCACGAATAACACGAGCGACTTTGAGCGGGTAAAGGGCTTGCTACTTGTGAAGTGGGTATAGTCGATACCTGTCTGCATTTTAACAAAAATAATCGCCAGCTGATGGGTTGCATCGAGGACATTCAAAAAAATTATCTGCCTGTGGTGGCAGATTTTTTATTCCTCGCAAGCGCGAAGCGGGTAGATATTTTTGCAGACAGAACGACCATGCACACAATATTTTTATTGACCGGTGGAGCGTCCCCTTTGCCCGATTCGGCTCGTGTTCGTTGCGGGGTCACGGACACTATCCAGGTGCAAATTTTAGGGGTTGTGAGGTTTCTTTGAGGTTTGAGTCCTCAAAAATGCTAGTTCGGCAAAAAAGAAAAAAACCCTGTGAATGTTGATTTCACAGGGTTTCTAGAGTCTTGCGGAAGCAGGATTTGAACCTACGACATTCGGATTATGAGAGTTACATATTACTTTTTGCGTGTTTTGGCGCACGAAAGAAAAGCCTTGTATATTGCGGTTTTTGGCGTTGTGCTTTTAGTGTCTGTTCATAGAATTTCGCCGCTTTCAATAATTTTCTGGAACAAAACTGGAACATGGCTGGAACAAGATTTACCCACTTGCCAGCTTGTATAAGCAATACTGGTTAAGGCTTACGCCCTGCTCCTTCGCCATGCCTACCAATGCCCTGTGCAAGTCCTTTGGTATACGCAGAGAGATATTGCCATTATAGGCGCGTTCAGCTTTTACGGTTTCCCATGACGTATACTCATCGGATTTTTCAGCGTCTATTTCCGCCAACATTGCCAAGTCAATCTCATCAGGTGCGACTTCGGGAACGCTTGCAATTTTCGCCTGTAGTTGCTCATGTGTTAAAGTTGCCATGTTATCATCCCTTCTTGTAAGCATCGCCGCGTGGATAGATTCCTTCCACATAAATTTCTGCGCTTCCCTTGGTGTATGTGAAAATTATTCTGTATGGCGGTTTCTTTAGCCTGTATGCGTCCTCGCGACCTTGTAGCTTTGCAATGTCGCCGTCAAAGGTAGCCAGCCCGTCAATGGCTGATTGCAAACGGCTATACGTCTTGCTATCACATTTCAACAAATATTTCTTTGCCTGTTTACTTGTTGTGATATTCACTGCATCCACCTCATATTGCAATGATAGCACATATGATAGTATATGTAAATGCTTGAAAAATAAACACAGCCGACCCCATAACGGAATCGGCTTTTATTATTACTTTGCGATTTATTATGCCCGCTTCGCAAACAGTTGTAATACTGGCGTTTGGGACTTTACTTCTTTTTGCGTGAGAATGTCATCGAGTGCGTCTGTTGCCGCTTCTGCCGCAGATTTAAGACTGTGGGCGTAAATATTGCTGAGGGTGCTTGCCTGTGCGTGTCCTGTACGCGCTTGCAAGGTGCGAACGTCCACACCAGCGGCAATTTGCAACGTGGAAAATGTATGTCGGCGGCTGTGCGGGCTGAAATGGTGGCCACGCAATGGCGGGACTTGGATTTTGCGGATTGCTCTCTACGCGGCAGTCGTAACTTGGGCCGCTTGGAGAACCTCGACAAGAACATTGATGCGAAAACGATAATCGCGATTGACGAGCCGAAAACAAAGAGTTCCAAGCGTACTATTCCACTGTCGGATGATATGGTGTAGGAGTTGAAATCTGCCAAAGTGGCGCAAGATGATTTGAAATTTCAATGCGGTGAAGGATATAATGAGCAGGGGTTTATTTTTGCCTCGCCCATGGGGGAGTGTATTGAGCCTCGCACCATGCAGGATGCTTTCAAGCGCGTACTTGCCAACGCGGGTGTGGCGGATGCCAATTTCCACGCACTCAGGCATACCTTCGCGACCCGCGCATTGGAAGCGGGCGTACCCGCGAAGGTGGTCAGCGAAACTCTTGGTCATGCCAGCGTGGGGATAACGCTGGACCTTTATTCGCATGTGTCGCTGGATACTAAGCGGGATGCGATAAATCGGATTAATTCGTATGTAGCGGGGCAGAGGGCGTAAAGTGCAAACATTGCTTGCTGCTTCATGTGACTGTTTCAGGTTGTATGGTAAAATGGGTAGAAGCGCGAGATGCTTTATGCAGTTGCTTCAAAATAATTGACGTTTTCAGATGTTGTTAGTAAAGAGGAGTGAGATAATGATTAATAAGTATCTGTTTATAACAGACGACCTGAATAAAGAAATTGCAAATTACAACTCGGAAGGTGTTGTAATGGAAGTAACACCCATCGAAAATACAACTCTCAGGGTTGTTTCGTTCTCGTACCCTGGAAAAAATGAAAAAAGCGCAAAAAAATTATCTGACGTTCATACCTTTGTATCAAAACATGCATCGTTTACCCTGTTGTGTGAAAGTTCAGAATACTTTAATAAAGCCCTGTACCCTTTAGTCAATGCATTTGAAAGAAAACTAAGAATGGTTCTGTTCATAGTTTCCTCCATTTCAGATAGCTCGGCGGCAAATAAAACCATTCGTGACCTTGAATCCAAAACCCTTGGAGTGATATTTGAGTCATTGTTTGTCGATAATGATTTTTGCAACAAGGCAAGGGAACGAATTAACGGCAAAGGTGAATATAATGGTAGAGGAAGTTATACAAAAGCAGAAATCCAAGCGTTCTTTTTGAACGTTGAGGAAAAACCAATGTGGGATAGCTTATTTTCAGATGCTTCAATTCCAACTTTGAAGATTCGTTATATAGACATGCTCAATATTCGTAACGGCGTAATGCACGCTCATAATATTGATAAAGAAGAATTTAGAAAAGCAAAATATCTTCTTAATAAAATAAACATAGAAATAGATAATGAGATTGCCCGACGAATTGGACAAGTGGAAAAATATCCTGATGAAGTTGATAAAAATGCAAACGACATTATTTCAACCGCACTTGGTAATGTTGAGCATTTGGAGTCAGCCGAACCGTTATCCGACGAAGAAGCAGTTGCGAAATTAATGAAAGCCATTTTGCCTGATTCTGAAATATTAAAGCATACATTGGGCATCAACAACATTATTGCACCACTGGCTCTAAAACATTTTAATGAAACACAAGAATTGATTAAGAAGGCCTTTGTACCTAACCCAGATATACTTAAGATAGTAGAAAAGACAATGAAGCTAGACCCCGCTATCTTAAACGCATTTGAAGAATCAAAAAAAATATGGGACTCCCCTGTTATGAAGCAACTCCGAACGCAACAGGAACAGTACGAAAAATTGTTCAAGCCTGTGAAAGATGCACAAAAACGCTTGCATCGATTGACCAATGGAGCATCTAAAAATGATAACATTGATTTATCAGATGCGAATAATAACGATGGTGCCGAAATTGAATAGCGCAAACAGGATTACTGACAACATATCGAAAGGTGGGCGCAGATAGGGATGTTCCAACGCGGAAGCAGACGAAACAAAAAGAAGCCGAAAAGCGCATCACACGCCAAATCGGCTTCTTTTTTATTTATCGTCATAGCACATCATCAGGCAAGTGCGCCCAACAAACACTAAAAATTCCATTCCCCACCAACTTCGCAAACCTGCATAAGTGCAACCCTTTCCAACCCCGCGTAGGTATATATTTTTGCGGGTAGGTATAAGGCAGGTATATTTTCCTCTTTTCACCCACTTCTCCCGACAAAGCAAAACCCTGTGAATGTTGATTTCACAGGGTTTCTAGAGTCTTGCGGAGGCAGGATTTGAACCTACGACCTTCGGGTTATGAGTGTATCGACCGCCTTTTGTCTTGCCTTGACAAGCATTGACATTACTGGATTTATAGCGGTTATTCGAGCGATATTTTTGGTCTACGCAGGTTAATACGTGTGGTTTTTGATTAAGTTGTGTGGTTTTTGTGTGGTTTGACGTGAGGTTTTTGCTTGCCCGGCATAACGGTCAATTTTACGTTTCGACCTTCGGGTTTTGCGCCCAGAGGTTTGATTATATCGCCCAGCACATCGGAGGCTCGCGCATCGGCGGTCTGTATCGTGTGTGAGTAGATGGAGTTGGTGGTGGCAACATCCGCATGACCCAAACGGGCCGCCACTGCCCGCGCCGGCACACCGCTCATGATTAGAAGTGTCGCTGAGGTATGTCTGAGTGAGTGGGGTGTAAACCGTGGGAGGTTATTTGCTTCCCGGAATTGCTTTGTCCAGCCGGTTACGCTGTCCGGGTTTATCGGCAGACCATTCTCTTGGGTGAAAACTTTGCCCGATTCATACCAACGGTCCCCCATCTTGCGGCGTTCATCGGATTGCCAACATTTGTACTCATGCAATAAGTCCATCATTTCGGAGGGTAGTTTAATGACCCGCTTCGAGGATTCGGTTTTAGTTTCTTTGTCATACACACCCTTACCGGCAAGGTATTGGCTTGACTTGGTGATGTGAACGAGGTCATCATTGAAGTCTACACTTACCCAGTCAAGGCCGCAGACTTCACCTCTGCGCATCCCGCTGTACATAAGCAACATGAGCATAGTACGCCATTTTAACGGCGCGGAAAATAATGCCTGTGCAACTTGCGTGGCTTCTTTTTCATCGAGAAAAGAGGCATCTTTTTTAATCACCTTCGGAGGCTCGACTCTCTTCGCAGGGTTGTCGAAAATCACCTGCCATTTAACCGCTGCTTCCAAGATGGAACTGACGACCCGGTGATGGTGAAGGATTGTCTTGGGTGACAAGGCTTCTTTTGAATTGGTTATCGCAAACAACTCATCCCGCCCTATGCCGAGCGCGGAGGCAATCTTCTCTGCACTATCTATGCTCACGCTCTTACCTTGGCAAGCTGTGGTTATGGTTATTGGTGCAACCCCAGCGGCAGAGGATAACGCGGCGCGAGTCATTTCCTTTTCCTTGATGACGGTCGCCAGTTCGCGTGAAGTGGCGGATGCACCTGTCTTTTTTATGCCCGCTTCTCCAAGGTTCGCATAAAAATCTTGCAGATGATGCGGTTTTATCTTGCCTACTTGAATATGTCCAATAGCGGCATTTATCCGAACGAGAAGGTCATCAGCGCGTTTATGATACGCTGGGGAAAAGACATCCTTGTTGGTATCTAGCCAACGCTCTGCGAAGTCGGAAAACTTTGTTTGGGTGTCCAGAACGCGCCCGCTTCGGCATTTTTCCTCGAACAGCACGGCTTCACGGGCAAGGGCTTTTTCAATTTGCCGGGGCCTCATGCCCGGCTCCGGTGTCCATGTGTGGTATTTGAGGATTTGTTTGCCGCTCATGTCTCGGCCGAGGCTTACACGAATTTCAAAGGATACAGAGCCGTCTTTATGAGTTCGTTGTTTTGTGGTCGCCATCGCGCTTGCTCTCCTCCCTTATGCGCTTTACCTCTTCAATAAAATTCTTAAGCGGTTCTTCTCCTTTTAGGTGCGATATATGCGTTTCGATTACATCGCATGTTTGCTTAATAATCCTGTCGGTGAGAAGTTCCAAGACCTCCTCTGCGCGTTTCTTGTCTGCTTGGACGGTTGCGTTAAACTCCGCGAGAAGTTTCAAAGGTTTGTCATCGTCATCGAATAGGTCAAGACCAATGCCGGCAACAACATGTTCCGCGTTATAGCACAGGGTTCGGATAAGCACGACCAACTCTTTCATATCCCAAAGAAATGTATTACATACATTTAGCCCTGAGTTGCGAATGTCATAAAACGCATCATAAAAATAACCAAAAATATCGAGTAGTTCCTTTCGAGTGCTTAAATCCTCATAACTAAGATTCTCATCTATGCCCTCGAATGCAAATGATACATCGGATAAACGCTTCACTTCCGCTTGCATATCCCTATGAGTGCGCTTGCCAAGTAAGTAGTCGCTGTCGCATTCAAAAAATGAAGCAATCTTACATAGCTTCTCAATATTGGGTTGAACTGAGCCGTCTGCATATTGTGCCACTGCTTGTCGTGTTGTGCCTACAGCTTCGGCAAGCTCCTGTTGAGTTGTCTTTTTTTCTTTCATCAACGTGCGTAGCTGCGTAGCGAAAATAGAATCCTTGCCTGTGAAGTTCATAACATCTGCCATACAGAATCACCTCATGTGCTGATTTCTTGCCTTGTCGAAAAATAAATGCATTTCATGCTTGCTTTTTATTTTTACTTGCGCTATGATTGGAGCATAGCAAGAAATCAGAACATAGTCAAGAGAAAAGAAAAATAAATGCGTAGGAGGGATTTCATGGATAGAAATATGGATGCGTTAGCCAAAGAGGAACGCCGCGAATATTTCAGAAACTGGCGCAAAGCCAACAAGGAGCGCGTCAAACAGTACAACGTTGAATATTGGAAGAAACGAGCCGAAAAGAAAATAGCTGAGAAAAGGGGGGTGGAAACATGCGAATGCGTACGCAGGCCGAAGTGATGCGGCACCTTAAACAAGCAGACCCGCATACCGCGATAACCTCTTGGGCACTCCGCAGCATGGTGTTGTCGGGTGCAATCCCAAGTGTGCAGGTGGGGCGAAAGAGGTTAATCGACATCGACCGCTTGCAAGAGTACCTTTCACGGGTTGCGGAGCCGGAGCAGCCAGCCAGCACATTCGGCGTAATCCGCCCGCTACGGGTGAACAAATAAAAATACTTCGGGCTTAGGAGGCGGTGGTTGCATTGGCGGGGTGGATAAAAGTACACCGTAGCTTGCTTGGGTGGGAGTGGTACAAGGACATCAATACAAAGGTCGTATTTTTACACCTTCTATTGCTCGCCAACCACGGGATTAGCAAATATAAGGGGTTCACTCTGTGCGCTGGGCAGCTGATTACGAGTGTGGCTGAAATTGCGGATGCAACAGGCTTGTCAACGAAGCAAGTAAGAACCGCATTAAATCACTTAAAAACGACAAGCGAAGTGGCAATCAAAACGACAAACAAATTTAGCCTTGTAACCCTTGAAAATTGGGAGTTTTATCAGTCTTTGCCCGATGTAGGGGCAAACAAAACGGCAAGCAACGGGGCAAACGAGGGGCAAGCAAGGGGCAAACAAAGGGCAAGCATAATAGAAGAAGAAAAAGAATTTGAAAATGAAAAGACGAAAAGAAATATATCTACGCCGCCCAAGGCGGCAAGTATAAATTTCATTCCTCCAACCATCGAAGAAGTGGCGGCTTACTGCCGAGAGCGAGGAAATGGCATAGACCCGGAAAGCTTCATCAACTTTTACGTTTCAAAGGGTTGGATGATTGGTAAAAACAAAATGCGCGATTGGAAAGCCGCAGTGCGGACTTGGGAAAAAAATAACAAGGGGGGTGCGCCATATGGAAACAACGCCAGTATCGGCAATCATGGAGCGAATACGCGAAAGAATGAAGAACCCGGAAGCCTCAGCACCGTATTCTAATGAATCCGAAAGTGACAGATTGCAAAAGCGAGCCGACAGCTATAACAAAGAAGTCGGGAGCCTCCCCGGCTACGACTGCCCCAAGTGCTTAAACAAAAGCCACATCGCCATCGTGCGAGATGGTTACGAGGTCATGGCGCAGTGTTCGTGCATGGGAATCCGCGAAAGTATGCGGCGTATTGAGAAAAGCGGACTTTCCAAGTCTTTGAGTGAATGCACATTCGAAAAATATACTGCCTCCGATGCGTGGCAGATAAATATAAAAGCCACCGTAGAGAGATTCGCAGAAAACCCCGCAGGAGCATGGCTTTACATTGGCGGTCAAGTGGGGGCTGGTAAAACGCATTTATGCACGGCTGCTGTTGGGAAGCTTTTGCACGCAGGGATGTCAGCGCATTACATGCTTTGGCGCGATGAATCAGTTCGGCTGAAGGCCATCGTAAACAACGATGAAGAATATGCTGCCGACATCACCCCCTTGAAGACGGTGGATGTTCTCTACATTGACGATTTTCTCAAAACTGAACGCGGGAAACTGCCAACTGCCGCAGACATCAATTTAGCGTTTGAAATTTTGAACCATCGGTACATCAATAGAGAGCTTGTAACAATTCTTTCATCGGAGTTATCCGTGGAGCAACTGCTCGATGTGGACGAAGCCGTAGGCAGTAGGATATTTCAACGTACACGGGGTTATAGTCTGCACATAAGCCACTCGCGGGATAAAAATTACCGCCTACATGCCACATAGGGCGCGGTCAGGGAGGTCCTGCATGATAACAGCCGAAATGCGCAATGAAATAATAACCACTGTTGTTGCCATCGTCAACGAACCGCTTGCACAGATGGAAGCGGGCATCAATGCATTGCACACCAGCCGTGTTGCATCCGTCAAATGGTTGCTGGAAAATTACCGCACCCTTGTTGATAACGAGGGCAACCCTACTAAAGCAGCCGCACAATCAGAAATAATAGGACCGCTCGATAACGCTCGGCAAATTATTCAGCATTTTACATGGGTAATACTGGCGTACAAAAAAGAGAGCGACCGTACGTCCGAGGGTGCGCTTCGTTTTAGGCTGTTATTCTCAAAATATCTTGCACGTGGAAAAATAAATCTTGCGGAAGTTAGCCGAAGTTTAGGAAAAAAGAGCAAAAATGCCTACACACTCGATACAGACGTAGCCATTGAGCCGCTGATGATTTTATTTTTTGGAGTAGACGGTCTGCCGTTTCACATATAAAAAAAGCAAATGCCAGACTTTCGACACCTGCCTCGTTGTGAACATCCAAATAAATTTTACGCGAGGAGGATACGAATGTCAAATGAAACCAAACGGAGCACCGATTATGAAGCTGCATATCATCAATTCAAGCCGTTTCTTGCGAAGCTGTGCTACCGCTTTCGCAATGTCTGCGAGCAGATGGAGCATGATGATTTGATGCAAATTGCTTTCTTCGGTTTGTGCAAGGCAGTTGACACATATTCTGAAGAATCGGGCGCGACATTCATGCACTATCTCGCAATGTGCGTAAAGTGGGTAATCATCCGAGAAGTGGAGAAGTGCGGTTATGCAATTCGTATCTCGCATGACATGAATTGCAAAATAAGAGGTTATTGCCGTGCAGTAAAAGAACTCGGCATTAAATTATCACGAACCCCGCTACCTCAAGAAATTTCTGCGCGCATGAACATCTCCATCAGCGAAGTTGTCGAAGTCGAAAGAGCCTTAAGGATGCAGAGCATTAAATCATTAGATGACCCGGTGGGAGATGATGGGGAAAGTTCCTTCGGTGATTTCATCCCGGCAGATGATGATGGCGCACTTGATGCCTTGGAGCGAAATGAGATGCGTTCGATGATGTGGGGGGAAGTGAACAAATGTCTTGACGCGAAGCTGGCGGAGCTCGTCACCAATCACATTCGCAACTGCATTCCGCTGAGTCATATCGCAGAGCAAGAGGGGATTGCACGCCACTCAATTTATAATAAATACCAGCGGGCACTTAGGATTTTGCGTAAAATCGGGCAAATTCAACAGCTTGCCAAGGATTGTGGTTATGCTACTGGCAATAACTACAGGCATGTCACCTTGGCCGAGTGGAAGCACACATTTACGTCAGCGGTTGAAGCTGAAATTCTGCTACTTGAGCAACGTAAAGAGCGGCAGGAGGAAAAGAAACGTGAAAATATCCTTTCACGCATTGAGCGCGAGTACAATGAGCAGTGCGAAAAGCAATATGCAGAAAAGAAGCGACAGGAATATTCCCAGCAGGTGGAGCTGTCAAGTTTTTCACAATATGTGTAGCTTACTGCTCTAGAATATGTCTATTACAAGTGCTTGCCCGCTACCGTGTGGGGAAGTCAAATAATGATTTGGGGTGGAAAATTGCCCAAGCTAAAAAGCCCTTTGCGTGGCGTTGCCCATGAGATATTTCTACAGCACAACGGCATCATCCCAAGTCGCCGCATCGCCGAAAGATTGGTTGCTCGCTTCGGCGGGGAAGTATCGAAAATTGAACAAAAAATCGCTGTATGGAAGAAGCGTGATAGTTGGCTGGCGAATGTTGTACAACAATCAAATGCCAATGATGTACAACATAAAAAACAACGCAGTGCATCATTTACGGAACGCTGTACAACAAACGCTCCGATACCCGATACTGGCACTGATTACGAGGTTTCTGATGTGCTAAACGGAGCGCAACGTTCCGAAAAAGATTTTTTTTCAAAAACAAACGCGCCACACCCAAACGCACGACCCGGCAATAAAAATGCTGTAGGGCATGGTGCCCCGCGAGGGAATAAAAATGCCTTTGTGCATGGGCAGTATGCAGAACGAAACGGCATTAAATTTTTGGGCAGAAAAATTATCCTCAGTGGGGAAACGGCAGAGGAGGTCGTAGAATGGTTACAGCAAGCATTCACATCAAGGACGATACCAACGTAATGATGAAAGCTTTTGCCGAGTTAGAGCGCACCCATGTGCTTGTTGGCATCCCCGAATCGAACGCCGGTCGCGATGGTGAAATCACCAATGCGGCACTCCTGTACATTCATAGCAACGGCTCACCGCTCAATAATCTTCCTGCACGGCCTGTTATCGAACCTGCTCTCGAACGCAACATGGATAAAATCGGGGAAATCCTTAGTGCTGCGATAACCAATGCCGCTGATGGTGATATATCCGGCATGAATGCCAATCTTGAAAAAGCGGGCCTTGCCGGGCAAACAGCGGCGATAAATTACATGAATGACAAAACAAATGGAATGCCCCCGCTTGCGCCATCGACTGTGAAGCGAAAGCAACGGAAGGGGTCGGGGATAGCCCCTGACACCGGGGCATCTGATTCACAATTTGATAACCCGCTAATTGACACGGGTAGCCTTCGGAACAGCATCACTTATGTAATACGCCAATCATAATTTATTTGACCAGCACAACCAATTATATAATTGCGACATGCAGAAAGGCGGTTAAAATATGTTAAAGATACTGGATAAATTAAAAAAGAACCCCCCTGTAATTTACAAAAAGGAGCGGTCGAAAGCGTTTTTCAAAGCTGCCGAAAAAATGACCGGGTATACTGGTGAACTGCCACTGTCAGACGAACAGCGGAAAAAATTATTATCCCTGATTGTCGCCCAAGTAAATGTAGCCGAGGATGATGCCGCGCTCCAATCTGCTACACTTGGTATGCAACATGTAATAAACGAAATTGGGCGTGAATTGGGGAAGGTTCAAAAATAAGCACAAAGCAATATGTATAGTGCGCTACACAAGGATGGAGAGATGTAAATGGCTAATGCAATGGCAGTTAAGGAATACTTGGTTGCTTTGGGCTTTCAAGATAATGCCACACCGCAAATGCGCCGCACGTTCAGTATTGGTCAGCGAATGGCACAACAATTCGGGCGCGGTCTTATGATTGCCGGCACTGCCGCCGCCGGGTTGCTCATCGCTGCTAACGCAGGGGTTGCCCGCTTCGTCAGTGGATTAGTACGCGCCGATGACGAACTAAACCACTTTGCACAGGAAATGGGTAAGGGGCGCGAGGAAGCACAGCGGCTTCACATGACCCTGCGCACAATGGGTCACACGCTAGAAGAAATCGAAGCCAACCCCGAACTGCAACGCCAATTCCAGCGACTGCAAGAGGACGCGGCGGCGATTCAGCTTCCCGATATGTCCGAGGGCTTGGCACAAGTCCGTGGAATCCAAACGGAGTTTTTACGCTTCCGACAGGCGGGCGCAAATGCCGTCCAGTGGGTGGGGTATTATTTGTTAAAATACCTCGCACAGCCAATGCAAAACCTGCGAGACACATTCAGTGGGTTAAACGATCGGCTTATCGCCAATATGCCCGAATGGTCAAAACGAATTGCAGGTGTTATGGCTTCGGTGGTGCGGATTACGCAGTCAATAATACGAGGTGCATCAGCCATCTTCCGAGCGTTACGGCGCATATTCGATATGATACCTACGGAAATAAAAATATTAACAGGGGTGCTTACGGCCTTTGCCGGGTTCATTCGCGCCGGGCCCATCGGCAAGCTGATGATGGCGTTCTCTCTGCTGATGTTACTCGTGGAGGATTTCTTTACCTACTTTGACGGCGGGGAAGCCCTGCTCGGCGGGTTTTGGCGGCTCTTGATTGACCTATGGGAAACCATCAACGAGGGTGGGTGGTTTGTCAACGCGCTCAAGACGGCGTTTACTGCCGCAATGGACGCAATAGTTCGCGCCGTTCGGTGGGTAATTGACTGGATTGTCGGGCTGTTTGCACGGATGCGCGACCTGGGCGCGATAAATAATTTCCGTGATGCCTTTTCCCGCGTGGGGACAGCCCTTGGCGCGGTGTTTGGTGCGCTACGTGATGTGTTTAACCTACTGTTCAGGAGCTTCCAAGACGGTGCAGAAACCGCCCAGCCGTTTCTCGCATGGCTTTTGGGCGTTGCCCTGCCGCGCATTATTGGGCTGGTGGCTAATGTGGTTACATGGGTCGCGCAGGCCGTGAGCCGATTTACGGAGATGGAACATGCAGGAATTGTTATAAAAGCCCTTGCAGTTGCTATCGGCTCGGTTATTGCGGCGATGAAACTATGGGCATTGTGGCAAGGTATTGTAAACAAGGTCGCGCTGTTAAATCCCAAAGTGTTGATACTCGCAGCTGTTATCGCAGCCATAACCGCCATCATTGCGGGGGTCGCCCTGCTCATTCGGAATTGGAAAAGTGTCGCCGATTTCTTCCGCAATTTGTGGGATAGAATCACGGGTGTATTCCGCGATGCATGGGGTGTTATTGTCGGGGTTTTCAGCAGTGTCGACGAGTTTTTTAGTAACATCTTTGGCCGCGCTGCGGACGGTATCCGCAATGCGTTCAGCGGCTTGCGTGAGTTCTTCAGCAACCTCTTCCAGGCCATTGGTAATATCGTCCGCGCGCCGATAAACGCGATTATTCGCGGGATAAACACCTTCATCGGCAGTTTGAACCGGATACAAATTCCAAACTGGGTGCCGGGTGTCGGCGGTCGCGGTTTAAATTTCCCGAAGGTTCCCGAACTGGAACGCGGCGGTGTCCTCAAGAAAGGGCAGACCGGCTACCTCGAAGGTAAAGGCACAGAAGCGGTCGTACCTCTCGAAAAGAACACCGAGTGGGTGACGAAAGTCGCTGGGCTTTTCAAGCGCGAACTGGCCTCCGGCAAGAGCGGCGGCATATATTTCAATCCTATACAAAAAGTCGCCGACAGCTTGAATAAAGCAGTGCAGGTGCTTTCGCAGGTGTCCTCCGCCCTGGGCGCAATGGATAAAGGATTGAACCACGGAGCCGCAGCCTATGCCACCAACTACTCAACAAGCACCTACAATATTGACATGAAATCCAGTTACACCATCAGCGACACCTCCGGCAATCCGCAGTCGGTGGCAAGCGCGGTTGACCGCAAGAAGCAGATGATGCTTCGAAACTTGCGGGGAATATTAAATACCGCGTAAAAAACGGGGTGGTAATAATGGCTAATTATGGTGAATCATTTTTATGTAAAAGCGGGATGGCTTAATAAATGCCCCACTTCCTTGACTTGGTATACCAACCGACAACCAACGGTATACCGATTTTCAACAATACACCTACCATCTCTCTTCCGTCATGGTGTCCACCCGAATGGTGGAATGGCGGGTTTTATGCCCTCTGCTTTACGCCGGTCGTACTCGCGCTCCCACGCTTCTGCTTTTTCCTTGTTGCCCGGCACATTGTAATAATCTTTGTAAAAATTCACAATGTGCGGGTAAATCACCCTCGCTATGCCATCTAATTTTTCTTGTGGTATCGCATCCAAACTGAACGGTGGCTCACAACCGCAGAAGCCACGGTCATCCGGGGTCTGCTTACATCTCCCACATGTTTTTATCGGCCACGCCTCTTTTTTATTGGTCTGCATCATAACGACCAGTCCATCAACTGCAAGCCATCAACACGCTCGAAGTCGCTTGTGTTATGCGTTATGAGGGTGTAGCCATTGACGAGGCAGTGCGCGGCGATTATGGTGTCCGCATCACCGATGCGCTTGCCGGTCTTCTCCAACTCTGCCCACAGTGAAGCGGCCCGCGCCCATACAGCAAGATTAACCTCAACCACAGGACACTTGCTTCTCATGAAAGAGTATGCTGTTTCCTTTGGCTTGCTGGGCTTATGGTGGAATCCACGCATAACTTCATACTCCACGGCAACAGGGATAACCATTTTTTGACCACTACTGGCGGCACTGGTAAATTGAGCCAAAACAGAAGGTTCTGCATTGACGTAGTCTATGATAATGTTTGTGTCTAATGCGTATGTCATGCTTTAGTCCTCATCCCAATTTATTGGCTCGCGCCCAAAATCCATGCGAGGAAAATCTTCCATGCGCAACTTAGGGCTGGTATCGGCGCGTACCATAGCCTCCAGCTCCTCCCACCAAGGTATAGGACTTTCCTCTTGCTTTGGTGCAGTAGCGGGCACTTCAATGACCGTCAACACGGCCACATATTGGCTTGGCAGACGGGAAATGCTCTGCCGGGGGTAGAACGCTCCATTTTCGATATAACCATCATAGGTTTGTGCTGTAGCTTGTGCTTGCATAAAATCAACTCCATTCGCCGGGCAAGTTTTGCCCGCATTTTACATGCTTACTATATCAAAATAACCAATGCAGGGCAATGATAAACAAAAAATAGCAAAGTAACAGCGCACGGATGACATGCACTGCATACTGAACAATAAAATATCCCCGCTGTAGCCTCAGACTTGAGCCATGGCAGGGATGTTTTGTTGTGGTGGCATTTCTGCTCCATTTGCATAGTATAGCGGCTGTACGCCCTCTCTGCGCCCTGTGTGCGTTCCAGCTATAAAAAGGTAAGGGCTATTCCTCTGCCTCATTCATTTCGGGCTTGATACACTCCATAACATAATCCTTAAGCAACGTGTTTGCCTTCTTTCCCTGCTGGGCGGCGTATTCCTTAAATGCGGTCGCTTCTTCTTTTTTAACCTTACACGCAAGCGTTGCCATATTTTCCTTTTGATACTTGAGGGAAGCCCTCTTTTGTGCTTCACTTACTGGCATTTTTGGCACTCCTTTCAACAAATAGCGGGGTAGCAATTATTTTCTGTAACGCTTCCTAAGTATAATTTTAACACAGCAATCTAGGGTAGACCATATACATGATGCACAAAAATATAGGGTAAACTTTGTGCAAAATGACGATTGCAATATAGGGTAAACCCTAGTATAATTCGTTTGCAAGGTTGAGGAAAGTGGCGGTCAGCCGAAAGCACCGGGCAAGTCTACCCCATATACGGATGAGCGAGCCGCATACGAGCCGCGATAGTGACGAAGATGAGTAGCCCGCTTCCTCAATCAAATAAACCTACAGGAGGACACGAAAATGGCAAACGCAAGTCTGGAAGCAAAAATCCGGGAGTACCGGGAGATGAAACGGCTGGCCGAAGAAGCACAAGCCGCCGCCGATGGGCTGGCCGATGAAATTAAGGCCGCCATGAACGAAGTCGGGGAAAGCAAGATGACTGTGGGTGAGTATAAACTCTCCTACACCGATGCCAAGCGCGAAACGCTGGACAGGAAGCGGCTGGAAGCTGACTTGGGCAACCTCGGTGATTACATCAAGGTAACACATTACAAACGGTTCGCTGTAGCGTAGAAAGGAGCAGACGGTATGAAGAAATCAAAAACGGTTTGGTGCTACCTTGACGGCAAGAAACATTGTGATGTAGTAGCATGGGCATTATCGGCAAATGTGAGCGTAGCCGAAGCGAAGAAACAACTCGCCGCGATGTACCCCATCCTCACTGTAACCTTCAAAATCCAATAAAAAGACCTTCACCAAAGCTACGAACTTCGGTAAAGGCCAGTGGGCACGGTAGGGTGTACCCATCACCAAACAAAGAGAGTATACCCTGCCGACCGCCATGACACAACCAAAACGGGAGGATATTATGCTTAATCAAAAAATTACCACGCTGGAAACGGCATTAATGATGGAAGGGGCGCGGTCAGTGTTCGCAGACATTAGAGATGTAGCCGAAACTGCGAAACGCTCCAGCAATGCAGTGGACATGAGCGCGATAGCCAACATCATATCCAGCACATCAGAACTAATGGGGGAGAAATTGGATAACTTCACTTACGACTTTGTTGCTGACTGCGGTTTTTCATTCCCGTTGAGAACCAGCGATAATTTCAAGCATAACAGGCATATTACATCTTCAACGCCTCTGCTTGGGAAAAAACATACGGCAACGTCCATGTGTCCGTATTGCAAAGGCGAAACGCATCCGACCTTCCTTGTGCTGGATATATTCACAGAAGAATCACTCGCCGAAAATTTGGGTAGGCACAAAGATGTGTGTTCGCATTGCGGAAAGGAATACGAGTATACCGTGTTAATCAGCGCATTCCCGCATAAAATAAAACGCAAACGATTATCCGCAGAAGCTACCAATGTAGCACCATGTTTGACAGACACACCCAACGTGGAACCATCGGCCAGCAATGTCCCTGCCGACAAGGATGTTCCAAGTGAATCGTTCACGGCAGACGACTTTGATGCAATTCTTGAAGGGGTTGGCTGGGTTCCCGGAATAGGGTTGCGCGAATATCATCTTTATCTTGCGATGTATGAACTGCTCAAACGGTTAGGGGTTGGTATAGATGATGCTAGGCAGAAACTGGATGCACTCTTTGACGACATAACAGCCTTTGAGCGAGCCATTAGAGTGAAGCCTATGGTGTAGCCATTCACAATTTACCAGCTGGGTGTATATTGCCAAGACACGCAAAAAAAATAGACCCTTCCGCGAGCAGTCGGGTCTAAGGACAAAACAGAGGGGGCGGGGATTTAATCCACCGCCCTCATCGTATCAAATATATGCGCGTGATTCAACTCATTTTTGCAATTCATTCAAAGTAGGCGGCGCGGATGCGCGGCTTTGGTGAAAATGCAGGTGTATTTTCACTGAAGGGGGATTGGGGGCTTCCACCAACGAGCGCACAAATGGGCCCATTGTGCCTTGCTTGCTGGATTAATTATTACGTGATGATTATGAGTAAAGCGGGCAGATAGATATTGTTGGCAGTACGCGACCATGCACACCATGTGAAAAATTTTACCCGAATGAAACGCCGCCACCAGTAGCTGATGCAACACTTCCATTGCGAACGTAAAAACGCAAAAATTGGATATTATTTTCCATCTGTGATGTTCTTGTGAGGTTTGAGCGGTGAAAATGCTCATGTGGGATGGAATGAAAAAACCCCGCAAACCGTATGTTTACAGGGGTTTCTAGAGTCTTGCGGAGGCAGGATTTGAACCTACGACCTTCGGGTTATGAGCCCGACGAGCTACCGAACTGCTCCACTCCGCGGCGCAGGGGGTACTTTATCACAGGCGGGCGGAAGATGCAAGCCCCCTTTATGGCTATTCACCAAAGGGTCAGGCGATTAGGCATTTATCGGTAATAGGCCAAGATTGCGTTTACCATGCCCCAGGCCATATCCACCTGCCGCCGGGGGTCAATCATCCAGGCGAAGTCGTGGATGTTGTTGGTGAAGCTCAGTTCTACCAGAATGGAGGGCGTCCACACCGGGCGCGCCACGAAGAGATTTTGCCAGTTGACCTGGTTGGCGCGGTTGGTGAGGGGGTTGATGAAGCGCATTTGGTCGAAAAAGGCTTGGGCGGCGGGGCGGGAATTGGCGTTGCGGTACCACATGGTGAAGCCGTGGATGCGGGTGGCGTCGGTGGTTTCCGCCGTGGAATTGGAATGGACGGAGATGAACATGTCGGGCTTGATGGCACGGCTCAAATCCGCGCGCTCTAGTAGGGGGACGGCATAGTCCCCGTCCCGGACGAGGTGGATTTCCGCGCCCAGCATCTCCAGCCGCTGGGCCAGCTTCCAGGTTACGTCCATGACGATGTGCTTCTCGGCATAATCGCCGCCCATGGGGCCCACCGCGCCGGGGTCGGAGCCGCCATGGCCCGCGTCCAGCACGAAGGTGAAGCCCGCCAAGGGGAAATTCCCCGGTGTCAGCGGGCGGCGGCGGCGCAGAACCAGGTGCAGTTCGCCGTCGATGAACTCCACATAGAAGCCCTCTAAGCGCGTGCCCTCCCGGAGGGTCATGAAATAGGCCGGGGCACCGCGATGGGTACCTATGCGGATGCTTTCGAAGAATGTCTCCCCGATGGGCTGTAAAATAGGCGGCGCGTGGCCTTGCATCCCCAAGGTTACAATCAGCTCACTACCGTCAAACTCGGCGGTAACGGCGGGGAAAACAGGTGCGTTCCAGATGATGCGGTCCTCCAGGGTGCCGATGAAGTATCGCCCCTCGGAGAGGATGCCCGCCGGATAGACTAGGGGCGGGAAAAGGGCGGCCACTTCGGAGGCGGTAGCCGTCCAGGTGCGCACATGAGCCGATTCCACCCACAGGCCGGAGGCCATCCGCGTCCAGTCCCCCGTGATGGCGGAAACCCGGTCGGTTTGGCCTTGTACATATTTCCACGCGGTGCCGCCGGTGGTGGTGGCCCCGGGGAAGCCCCAGGCGGCGGGGGCAGTGATTTCCGCAAAAAACGGTGCCTCCGGCCCCAACGTGCGGACACGCCCCGCCGATGTGGCGGTGAGGGTCTGGTTGCGGAAGGTGGCGGTGTAAGTCACGCGCCCCAAATCGGCGATGGCGGTGGCATCGGTAGCAGGTGTAGTAAATTCGCCGGTAAAATTGGCGGCGTAAATCCGGTTGGCGGTGCTGTTCAAATTGGGATTGGTTTGGGTGAGGGGGATGGTCTGGTTGCCCACCCGGGCAGAAACCGTGGCACCCGCCGGGGCGGTGGCCCGCAAGGTAATGGTGGCACCCGCCTGCACCCATTCATCGGCGGCGGGGAAAGCGTTGGTAATGGCCGGGGCGGGCATGGTGGGCAGGGGTACGATAGGGGGGGCATTGTTGGTAATCACCCGCACCACATTGGGCTGGCCGGGCTGGGTGAAGGTAAAGCGGTTCTCTCCCCGGACGAGGGGGAGGAATATATTAAAGAAGCCTTCCTCTGTGCGGTTGGTCACTTCTATTCCGTTGACATGCAGGGGCAAATCCGGGACGGCGGTGCCAAAGAAATTGAAATTGGCGGCGTCGGTAATGGAACGGTTGTTGGCGGGCTGTGCCACGCTCAACCGGCCCATAACGCGGCTGGGGGCATCGGCGGCGGGAGTGGGCACTTGGTCGGGGAATGTCCCCGGCAATACATTGCGGTAAAACCGCCGGACGGCCTGGCCTATCTCGCCGCGCAGGTGGGTTTCCCGGAAGAAAATCGTGCCGCTCACCACATCGGATTGGCTGTTGCGCTCCAGCTGGCGCGCAATTTCGCCCTCGGTCCAGTTGGCGAAGCGGGCCTCTGTATAGCGCAAGACTTCCCGGTAGGGGGCCACGCCCACATACAAATCCACGCCCGTGCCTTCCACCACGCCTTCCCACCAGGACAGCACCCGGTCAAAGCAAGCCACCTCGAAGCCCACAATCCAGTATATCTGCGGCACAATATAATCCACCCAGCCCTCCAGCACCCAGCGGCGGGTGTCGGCATAGGCCGCGTGATAGGATTCCATGCCCCGGGTATGACTGCCCCGGGCATCGTTTTCGTAATTCATCCAGATGGCCGTGGGGGAAACGCCCCACCGGGCACGGGGATTGAGCTCCCGCACCGTGGTTTGCAGGAGTTGAATCATCCGGTTTACATTGTCGCGCCGCCAGTAGTGGATGTCCTCGAAGCCGCCGCCGTAGCGCGCAAAGGTAGCCCCGTCGGGAAAGTTGCGGCTGGGGTAGAAATAATCGTCCAGGTGAATCCCGTCAATGGTGGGATAGTTGCGCAGAATCTCCGCCACGCCGTCGGCTATCAGTTGTAAGGCGGCGGGATTGCCGGGGTCGAGGAACAAACCATTATTATAGGCGATGGCCAGGCTGGGGTTCAGCCGCACGGGATGGCCCGCGGGCAAATCCCGGGGGTCGGTGATGTTGCGCCCCCGGCGGGTGATGCGAAAGGGGTTGAGCCAGGCGTGAACCTCCACGCCCAAAGCGTGCCCCCGCTCAATCCAGTAGGCCAGCGGGTCAAAGCCCTCCAGGGCATAAAAATCCGGCACCTGCCCCTTTACCCCGGTAAAGGCCGCCGACCAGGGGAAAATCTCCGATGGGAACAGGGAATCCCCTTCCGGCCGTACCTGAACGAACACGGCATTGAGCCCGTTGGCCACGGCACGAGCCAAAATGGCGTCGATTTCTGCGCGGAGCTGGGCGGCATTCAGACCCTGGCGGGAAGGCCAGTCCAGGTTATACGCCGACGTCACCCACACGCCCCGCATTCGGTGGGACTGGGCCGCCGGGCGTCGTTCTGCGGCCACACCCACCCTTTGGGGCGGGAAAAATCCAACCATAAGTACCAGCGTCAAAAAGAAGCAAGCCACCTGATACATTCTCTTCTTCATGCCATCACCCTATTCCGATAATATGTAAGATAGGTTGCCCAAACCACAGCGCGATTAACCCGCCGCCGGATAAAAACGGCGCGAAGGGCAGGCGCGGTTTATCCTTTTTCCTGATATAACGCCAGGTAAACACGGCAAAAACCACACCCGCCAGCCAAAGGGCCAGTAGCGTCTTCTGCCAGCCCAAAAACAATCCCAGCATCGACGCCAGCTTCACATAACCCAAACCGTTCGCCATATGGACGGCCAGCGGTTGCCTATTCCCAAAGCCGAACCCAACCCGCGCAAATACCACAAGCCACGAGAGTGCCGCCGCCACTACCACACCAAGCAAGGCGGTATGCCACACAGGCGCGAGGGGAAACAACTCCGGCACAAAATGCGCGCCCGCTACCCAAGCCACCCCGGCCACCGCGCCCGCCGAAACCAGCCCCATGGGTATTTCTCCGGCATCTATGTCAATCATACTAACACAAAGCAGTAAAAACCACAAAAAAGCCAAGGGTATGACAGAAAACGATTCCGTGTAGAACACCATGGACGAAAAAAGCATCCCACAGCCCAACTCCACCACAGGATACCGCATAGACACCGATGCCCGGCAATAGCGGCACCGCGCCTTCAAGGCCAGCCAGCTGGCAATGGGCACCAAATCCAGCAAGGTCAGCCGCCGCCCGCAAGCCGTACAAGCCGAGGGCGGCGCGACAATGCTCAGCCCACGGGGGATACGATAAATCACCACATTGGCAAAGGAGCCGAACACCAAGCCTATAACAAAGGCGTACACCATCCAGAGCATCAGCATACTACGTAGGTATAGCTCCCCTTCTCCACCCGGTAAGTCGCGTCACCGATGACGATTTCCGCCGGCACCGGGGTTTCGATATCGTAGCGTATGCCGTCCCCGGTGTATTGCCATTTTGAGCGTACCCAGCCCCGGCGCGTCTTGTATTGGGCGCAAAGCCAGCCCAGCCGCGCATCGGGCCTGGGCGCGATTTCCACCCGCTCATATCCCGGAAACGCCTCCACGCTTTGTATGCCCGCCGCCACGCTGTACAGCCAATCCACCACCGCGCCATAGGCGTAGTGGTTGAAGGAGTTCATGCCCGCGTCCTGAAAACTGCCGTCGGGCTTTATGCTATCCCACCGCTCCCATATGGTGGTGGCCCCGCGGGTGACGGGGTAGAGCCAGGAGGGATACGCCTCGCGCAGGAGCAAATCATAGGCCAGTTCCAGATGCCCATGCTTGCTCAACTCGTGCAACAGATAGGGCGTCCCCACAAAGCCCGTGGTCATGCGGTTGCCGTCGGCCTTGATTTGTTCCGCCAGGGCACGGGCCACTTCCCGGCAATCCCCCCGTGCCAAGCCGAAATGCAAGGCCAGCACATATTCCGTTTGGGTGTGGTACCCGGGAAAGGCGTCGCGGAAGGCGGCTACAATGTGCGCGTGGAGGGCTTCGTAGGGCGCGACATCCTTCCCCAGTAGCTTACCCGCCTTTATCACCAAGGCCGTGGAGCGGGCGTAAAAAGCCGACGCGATGAAGTCCGGCCGCGTTTGCGTTTCCCCGGTGGAAAGCCAATCCCCGAAATGCCGCCCCCCCATCCAGAGATTTTCTTCCGTGGTGTGGGCGGTGATATAGTCCACCCATTTGCGCATACTCTCAAACTGCCGCGCCAGTATCTCCCGCTCCCCATAGGCCAGATACAGCTCCCAGGGGCAAATCGTCACCGCGTCCCCCCAGGCCGCGCTCCCCCCCTCCCCCGGCATGGCGTTGGGGATTACGTGGGGCACCTGGCCGTTTTCCTCCTGGTCCAAGGATAAATCCGTCAGCCATTTCACAAAGAATTTTTCCACGTCATAGATATAGGCCGCAGTTTTGATAAAAACCTGGGCGTCGCCGGTCCAGCCCAGCCGCTCGTCGCGCTGGGGACAGTCCGTGGGTACGTCCAGGAAATTCCCCTTCTGCCCCCACACCACATTTTCGTACAGGCGGTTCACCAGCGGATGGGAACAGGCGAAGAAGCCCACCCGCTCCAGCTCGGAATGCAGGGCAATGGCGGTAAAAAAGGACGCCTCCGGGGCAACGGGAAAGGCGTCCACCCGAACGTAGCGGAACCCGAAAAAGGTAAATTTGGGCGTATATTGCTGGCTTCCCTTTTTGCAGATGTAATTCATTTTCGATTTCGCGCCCCGGTAGTTCTCCGTGTAGAAATTCCCCTGGGCGTCCAGCACCTCCGCGAAGCTTAACGCCACCGCGTCCCCCGCCTCCGTGGCCGGGGGCAAATCAAGGGCGATGTAGCCCGTCAAATTCTGCCCGAAGTCGATAACGGTTTCCCCCTTGGGCGTTTGAAATAGTTTGGCGGGGTGGAGCCGGTTCTGCTGGCGGATTTCCTCGCCCTGCTGGGGCACCAGCGCGCAACCCGGCCCGGGGAAAACCGCCACGGCTTCAAGGGCGGGAGGCGCGTCGGTTATCCTGGCGTCGTAGGTTTCGCCGTCGTAGAGCTCGGAAAAACGTACCGGGCTTTCCCGCACGCGCCAATGCACGTCGGTTTCGATATCCTCCCCATGGGAAAAGGACATGCGCGCGCACAAGCCCGGAGGCAACAGCAACCGGGGGTCGCTCTTGCTGTTGTCTATCCAGCCCGCCAGGGGAGAGCGGAGCCAGCCCTTGCCCACGGTAATCACCAAGGTATTTTCCTTGCGCAGGAGGGGGCGGATGTCATAGGTCTGGTACTGCAACCGCTTGCGCGAGGTCCACCCCGGCGCGAAAATATAATCGCTGATACGCGTCCCGTTCAGCACCGCTTCGTACATGCCCATGGCGGTGACGGTAAGCACCGCTTCTTGGGGGATGTCTTTTTCAAATGTAAATTCCCGTACAAAGGCGGGGCACACGTCGCCATAGTCGCCCACAGGCTTTATCCAATTGGCTTCCCAGTTCATAGATGCCTCCTCAAATTCAACAGCTCATCCCGTAATTGCGCCGCCCGCTCAAATCGTAGCTCTGCGGCGGCTTGCTTCATTTGTTTTTCCACCCGCTTGATTTCCTTGGTCAGCTCTTCCCGGTTCATGGATTCCGGGTCCTTGGCCAAGGTCGCGCTCACGGGCTCGGCGGCCACGGTGAGGCGTATGCGCTCATGAATCTTACTCTTAATCGAAGCGGGGGTGATGCCATGGGCCTGGTTGTACGCCTCCTGAATCTCCCGGCGGCGGTTGGTTTCCCCCAGGGCGTAGGCCATGGAGTCGGTAATCTTGTCGGCGTACATCACCACCCGGCCGTCGATGTTGCGGGCTGCCCGGCCAATGGTCTGCACCAGCGACGTAGCCGAGCGCAGAAAGCCCTCCTTGTCCGCGTCCAAAATCGCCACCAGAGCCACCTCGGGCAAGTCCAGCCCCTCCCGCAACAGGTTTATCCCCACCAGCACATCGAAGACGTCCATGCGCAAATCCCGGATGATTTCCAGCCGCTCCAAGGTGACTATATCGGAGTGCAGGTACCGCACCTTGATGCCCGCCTCCCGTAAATAATTCGTCAAATCCTCGGCCATGCGCTTGGTCAAGGTAGTCACCAATACTTTTTGCTTCTTCTCCACCACGGCGTTGATTTCGCCGATTAAATCGTCGATTTGCCCTTTGATGGGGCGCACGTGCACCGGCGGGTCCAGCAAGCCCGTGGGGCGGATGATTTGCTCCACCTCCAGCTCGCTGTTGGCCTTCTCATAGGCCGCCGGCGTGGCGGAGACGAAAAGCATCTGGGGGATTTTTTTCTCAAATTCCTCGAAGCGCAGGGGCCGGTTGTCCATGGCCGAGGGCAAACGAAAGCCGTATTCCACCAAGGTATTCTTGCGGGAGCGGTCGCCCTCGTACATGCCCCGCGCCTGGGGGATGCTCACGTGGGACTCGTCGGCGATAATCAGAAAATCCTCCGGGAAGAAATCCAGCAGACAATAGGGGGTGGAGCCCTTCTCCCGGCCGGAAAGATGCAGGGAATAGTTCTCGATGCCGGAGCAAAAACCGATTTCGCGCATCATTTCGATATCGTATTTCGTGCGTTGCAACAGCCGTTGGGCTTCCAGTAGCTTGTCCTGGGCTTTAAGGTTCACGATTTGCTCCTTCAGCTCCGCTTCTATGCCCTCGATGGCGGCTTCCATGCGCTCGCGGCTGGTGACATAGTGGGACGCGGGCCAAATCACGATATGGTTCATGGTTCGCGTGGCTTCCCCGGTGAGGGCGTGGACTTCGGTAATACGCTCAATTTCGTCGCCAAAGAACTCCACCCGTATGGCGACTTCCGCCGAATTGGCCAAAAAAATTTCCAGCACGTCACCCCTGGCCCGAAAGGTGCCCCGCTGGAAATTCAAATCATTCCGGTTGTACTGGATTTCCACCAGCCGGCGCATGATATCGTCGCGCTCCCGGGTCATGCCCGTGCGCAACGACAGCATCATATCCCGGTATTCCCCCGGGTCGCCCAGCCCATAAATGCACGAAACGCTGGCGATAATCACCACATCCCGCCGCTCGAACAACGCCGACGTGGCCGAATGCCGCAGGCGGTCAATCTCCTCGTTCACCGAGGAATCCTTTTCTATGAAGGAATCCGTGGCCGGCACATAGGCTTCCGGCTGGTAATAATCGTAATAGGACACGAAATATTCCACGGCATTGTCCGGGAAAAATTCCTTAAACTCGCTGTAAAGCTGGGCCGCCAGGGTCTTGTTATGAGCCATCACCAAGGTGGGCTTTTGCAACGCCTGTATCACATGGGCCATGGTAAATGTCTTGCCCGAGCCGGTGACACCCAGCAATGTCTGGAATTTCCTGCCTTGCCTGAAGCCCTCGGCCAGCGCGGCAATGGCCTCGGGCTGGTCCCCCGTAGGGGTAAAGGGCGCGGAAACGTTGAAGGGCATGGTCTGCAAGCTCCTCTGGGAAATAAATTCATAATACGACCCGCGCAAAGGCTTGTCAAACACGGGAGTGGTTAATAATTCCCCTTCCCTTTCTGGTGCGCCCGGGAGAATTTCGCCAGTTCCTTTCCCTGCTTCTTGCGCTCGCGCATATGCTGGAGGCTTGCCTTTTTATCGAGGCGTCTGTCCTCGCGCTTTTGAGAGAGGTATTGCTCCCAGCGATGGCGGGGCAAGGCACCGTCGGAAAGGGCGGCCTGTATGGCACATCCCGGCTCGCTTTGGTGACGGCAATCATTGAAGCGGCACTGGGGGAAAAGGGCTTCCACATCGGCGAAGCCTTCGCTGATGCTTTCCTCCGCGTCATAAAGCCCCAGCTCACGCATCCCCGGCGTGTCGATGACCATGGCACCGGAGGGCAACATGAAAAGCTGGCGGTGGGTGGTGGTGTGACTGCCCTTGGAGGCGTCTTCCCTGCGGGTTTGGCGCACCTCCATCAGGGCTTCGCTGGCCAGTACATTCAACAGGCTGGACTTGCCCACGCCGCTCATACCAAGGAATACCACGGTTTTGCCCGGTTGCAGGTACGCGCTTAGCGCGTCAAGGCCAAAGCCCGTGTGGCTGGAAACGGCATGGACGGGCACATCGGCCGCGGCTTCGCGGACGGCTTTTACCTGGGATGAAAAATCGTCGCACAAATCCGCCTTGGTCAAAATAACCACGGGCTGTCCCCCGCTCCCCCGGGTTTGGGTCAGGTAGCGCAAAATCCGGTTCACGCGGAAATCTCGGTTCAAAGAGGTGACGATGAACACATAGTCAAAATTGACAGCCACAATCTGCTCCCGGTTCGCCTGAATATGGGCATAGCCATGGCCAAAGGCATCGGCCCGCGAGAATTTCGACCGGCGCGGCAACAGCTCCGTTATACGCGACACGCCGCTGTCGTTGTATTGCAACAAAACAAAATCTCCCACACAGGGCAAATCTGCCCGCACCACGGCATCATGGACAAAGGAGCCTTTCAGCACGGCATCCACCTCGCCATGCCCGGTAATCACAGCATACTGATTTCTTCTAAACGCCACCACCCTGCCGGGGATAAGCCCCTCGGGCGGTGCCTGCGCTTCAATGTAGCCATACTGCTTCAAATTAATCATTCGATTCTCCTCTTTTTGAAATAAAAAAAGACACGACCTTTAATCGTATCCCACTACACAACAGTATCCACGAAAGGTTTCGGCTTTGCGGCACGGCAAAACCACGGGCAACATTCCCGCCGCTTCCATTTCTGCCTGTGCCGGTTATTCGGTTTTAGGGCTCAACCACCCATGCAAAAGCAGTCATTACACATCCACCTCTTTCGGGAATTATTTTTTACCGCTTTATTATGCATGTCGAAGTGGCCGCGGTCAAGGCTATTGCCGATTAAATGATTTGCGCGCACGTTAATTTAATTCACCACCATGGAGTAAAAGCCCGTGTGGAGGGGTGAAGCGGGGTGAATGGCCCGCGCTGGCACGTCCACGCTACCTATTCGCAGGTATGTGGCAAGTAATTTATCTTTCACACTATCCACGCCATAATTCACGGGCGTTCACGGATTAGAACGCATACTGCAAAGGGTGTAAATAACGCAGTTCGGAGAACTTCGTTATATATACGGTTAATTTTGCGTTGGCAAAAATGGCATTGAGTAACGAGATGAGTGCTTCGATATTGCCCTCTATAAAGGTCTTGAAGGCGAAATCAACCCGCAAGTCCATGAGGAGGGAATAATCAATGCTGGTGACTTCGCTTTTCTCGTCCATAGGCTATTGCCGCTTTCGGCAGTCTATCGTTATAACTTACTACTAACCTCAATAATCACGAAACAGCGGAATTTTTATCCATTCACGGCGTTATGCTTATACTACATGCTACTCATCCGCTTCCTTGACTTGCTCATCAGGGTCGGGGCTTTCATAGTCCTCTTCAGATGAAAACAATCCAGCGAACAGCCATAAAAACATTGCCACAAGCCAAGTCGCCCAAAATGGCTGCTCAGTGAAAAATGTTATAAATGTTCCATCATCTCGCAAATGAAGGACCATGTTAAATACCAAAGCCGCAAGTGCAAGCACGGATACCGCACGAAACATCAGCGTAAATGTTATAACAAATGGCTTCTTTCCGTTCGCTTTCATAATTCACCTCACCGTATATAAAATTTCAACGCCATTGCTTATATGACCGCTTGCACGGTTAATGCTTAATAGGTGTGTTCATATCAACTTTTTATCAATCGACTGACTTTTGAATAGTACACATAAAAGAGTATATATCCTAGTGGAGTCATAAAGAGCGGAACAACATAAATGTCATGCGGGAGAGAAGGGTTTGGTGTCATTACCGTAAGAATCAATGAATTTGCCCCGAGGATTATATTGCAGATAATTCCCATGCAAAGAATGAGGTGTCTAATGCTTAAATGGGCTTTCTCTTTTTGGCATTTCCTAATCTTACGTTCTTTTTTAATAGCAATGACCACCATCCCAATGCAGGTCAAAATCACAATCAGTCCCGCAATCATTCCCCACAATCTCATAATATGATGCCCTTTCTTCTTAAATATAGTCGATTATATAAAATTTCAACGCCATTGCTTATATGACCGCTTGCACGGTTAATGCTTATACTATTCGATACCTACAACTTTCTAAGCAAAACATGATGAAAGAGCGAAATGCTTTTATATGGTTCCATATCTGCGACTTTCATCTCAAGACTAAACATTTTTTCTATCCAATCCGATTCGCGATTTGTTTCTTGGCTCTGTAATCCGTAAAACGTCCTTGCACTTAGTATTTTTTCAATTTTAAGATTATAGCCCCACTTGGTTAATTCATCGGGTTCATACAAGACGATTTTGCCGAAAACATTTGCATTATGACCGCCTGCAAGCAAACCCATTGCTTCGTCTATTTTATTTAACGAAACAACCATTGACATAATTCTTCCGGCTTCATTATTTTTTATTATGGATAAAATCCCACCCGTTTTCAGAATACGAGAAAATTCCTTTACAATTTCGGCTCTTTCGTTTCCTTCCGAAGCAAACTCCAATACATTATGACAGATAATAATATCAAAGGTGTTTGCCGCAAAATCCTTTAATTTTTCGAGCTTGCCTTGAATTTGCGTATAGTTATTTTCACGCTCCCGTGCTTCTATCATATCCGCTCGAGGCTCTATTGCAACGACTTCATTATGTTTTGCCAAATAATTTGACGTAGTTCCGAAGCCACTCCCAAAATCAAGTATTTTTTGGTTTTCAATTTCAATAATTTCAGCCAACTGTGCCCATTTGATTTTGTATAACAATATCCAAGTGGGGTCATTTCTCATTTTTTTGTAGTGTTGCAATTCTTGGCTTATCATCCTGCTACCTCCGATAATATAAAATTTCAACGCCATTGCTTATATGACCGCTTGCACGGTTAATGCTTATTCGGGGCGAACGCTAATTCACCAACTTTTTAAGATTATCAATACGCTCTGGGTTTTCTTCCTTCGTCCATTCTTCAAGTTTTGCACAAGGAAAAATTTCGCATTTTCCACAATGAGGCAAGTTCTTTTCCTCGGCACAATCATGAAGTTCACACCTTCCGCCCCAAACACATTCACCTTTTGGTGCTGATATACGGCAACCTTCACACTTGTTTTCTTTGAAAAATTTGCAAGAATCGCAGTCTATTCCACACATTGATATATTCATCTCTTTACCCCCCGCAAATATAAATTTCACCATCAGCACTAAATGGAGTGCTTCGGCGTAGAAAACAAAATTACTGCGGTTATCTTATCATTTCATTGCACCCGAAATGATGTTCGATGTAAAAATATTTTGTAATTTTTCCGCAAGAAATTCCGCAAGGGCATAATATCATATCTTTGCCCCTGCGGAAACAAAATCGGTAGCCACCGCTCCTTATCCTGTGAACGGTGGTAAAGCGGGTATGCGCTGCCTTTGCCTTCCTGTAATGTTTTGCGTTTAAGGCTAAATTAATTTATCCCCTCCTTGCGCCGTCTAAATTTTTTATTTATGATTGTCAAAAAGAGGTGAAGCCATGAAATTTATAGATTTACGCTCGGATACGGTGACACAGCCCACCCAGGAGATGCGCCAGGCCATGGCGGCGGCCGTCGTGGGGGATGATGTGTATGAGGACGACCCCACCGTGGCCCGGTTGCAGGAAATGGCGGCACAGATGACCGGCTTCGCCCAGGCGTTGTTCGTGCCCTCGGGAACCATGGCCAACCAGCTCGCCATTATGACCCACACCAAGCGGGGCGACGAAATCATCCTGGGCTACCATTCCCACATCGCCGCCCACGAGGTGGGCGCGGCGGCCATCCTCGCCAATGTCAGCTACCGGGTGGTGTGCAACGCCGACGATACGATTTCGGGCCGGGATGTGGACACCGCCCTTCGGGCCGCCGACATCCATTATCCCGATACGGGGCTCCTCTGCCTGGAAAATGCCCTCTCCAACGGCACGGTGGTGCCCCTTGAGAAAATGAAAGACGCCTATACGGCGGCGAAGCGGCATGGTCTGCCCGTCTTTCTGGACGGGGCGCGGCTTTTCAACGCCGCTGAGTATTTGAAGGTATCCCCAAAGGAAATCACCCGGTATTGTGACTCGGCCATGTTCTGCCTCTCAAAAGGGCTCTGTGCCCCGGTGGGCTCCTTGCTGTGCGGGGATACAGCCTTCATTAAGAGAGCCCGCAAATACCGGAAGCTACTGGGCGGCGGTATGCGCCAGGCCGGAATCCTCGCGGCAAGCGGGCTCATCGCCCTGGAGAAAATGACAAAGCGACTGCACATCGACCACGAGAACGCGCAGTATCTGGCCCGGAAGCTGGCCGCGCTACCCCACATATCCCTGGACAAAGACGCCGTGCACATAAACCTCGTGTTCTTCAAGGTGACACAGCCGGGCTTCGACCACCACGGCTTTCCCGGCTATCTACTGGAAAAGGGCATAAAAATTAACCCCGCCGACGAAGGCACGTACCGCTTGGTCACGCACCATGATATCAGCCGGCAGGATATAGATTATTTGCTTGACATTTTCCAAACTGTATTAACGGAGGAATCAAAATGAACAATCGGATGCACCATAACGATTTACTTAGGCATTGCAACCCGGCGTCACTATATGGGGCGAGGAAAGTAACGCTTGCGGAGGGCCGGGGCAAGGGACATCGGCTGATAGAGGTGAAAACCTCGGCGGGGCTTGCGGCCACCATCTCGGAGGACAGGTGCTTGGACATTGTGGATTTGTCTTACAAAGGCGTCAACTTGGGTTTTCTAAGCAAAAATGGGATGACCTCCACTGTGGAGCCGGAAAGGGATAGCTTTGCGAAGTATTGGTCCGGGGGATTTTTGTCCACCTGCGGGCTTCGGAATACAGGGCCGGCTTGCGAAATAGACGGCGAATTTTTCCCCACCCACGGGAATATCGGCCTGACCCCCGCAGAGCATGGGAGCATCCACGTGGACGAAAATGAAATCACCATCACGGGCAAGATGCGGGAATCCGCCCTCTTCGGCCACTGCCTGGAAATGGCGCGTAAAATAACCATTCCTTCCCATGGCGCGGGCATTACGGTCAAGGACTGCATCCGCAACCTGACACCCGAAGCGGAGTTCATTTTACTGCTGTATCACATTAATTTCGGGTATCCGTTCCTAAGCGAAGGGCTGGAGCTTACCTTTCCCGAAGGAGCGGTGCGCGGGCGCACAGCACAAGCCCAGGATAAAATCGCCAGCCGTACCGTCCTTACGCCCCCCATAGACGGAGCGGAGGAGCTGGTTTATTTTTATTCGCCCACGGAGAAAGACGCCACGGTTCGGCTCACCCACAACGCCCTGGGCATACAGGCGGCAATCAGCTACGACAGTTCCCGCCTACCCGTTCTGGCGCAGTGGAAATCCATGAAATCCGGGGACTACGCCCTGGGCATAGAGCCGGGGACAAGCCTGATAAAAGGCCGGAAGGAGGAACTCGCCGACGGCTATTCCCTCCTTGTCCCGGCCTTTGGCACGCTGGAATTTGGCTTTACACTACACTTGCATACCCATGGCGTTACGCACCCCTAATCAAACACAATTTTCTCGCTATTAAACATAGCCGCCATAATACCTGTTAAAATCATAGCAAACACAAAATTAGAACCGATGGCCACAGCGATATTTAACACAGACGTTTCAGAATTGATTATCGCCGTTATGCCCAGGGAACTGTTAAAAACGGGTATCAAGTGGAAAAGTAGCATATCTGTACCCCCTGCCAGCCCGCCGCCCATTGCGCCAATCAAAACGACAATCGTAAGGGGCATCGCCACCGCATTTGCCTCTTTAACAGACTTGGCATAGGTGGATATAACCGACAGCAACGCCACAAATAAAAGCGACAGCGAAACAGAAATGAGGAATAATAGCAAAATATCCTGGAAGCTGAAAAATTCCAATATCGAAGCATCGCCTATCAAATCACCTGCGCCCGGCATCATTTGCCCCATAGAGAACATGAGCCCGATAAAGCTTCCTACTGCGCTAAGTAATGAAAAAAATGCCAAGCCTAATGTCTTCCCCAGTGCCATTTGCTTCCGGCTGGCCGTTGTTACCAGGAGCGTTCCCAATGTGCCGCGCTCCTTTTCCCCCGCAACGGATTCAGGCACAAGGGACTGACAGCCTGTAAAAACAAATATAATAAACATCATGGGCAACATCAGCCCCAATAACAAGGCCATAATATCGGAAGCCGTTGCCAGGTCAAAATTGCCGTCGGGCACCTCGTCTGTAGGTGCGTTAAAAGTAAACCTGTGCGTGAGGGAATGATGATGCGCATTGATTAAAGCGGTGATTATGCCTCTGGCCTCTGCGGAGGACGCGCTTGCCGTGTTAGACCACATTTCTATGTTCGGGGCGGGTACGGTTGCCGTGGCGGGGTCGAAATCCGCTATATCCGCTTCAAAATCCGGCGGGAACACCAATAAAATATCCGTGTTCTGGTCGGCAATGTCTTGCCTTATTCGTTGCGTGTCCGCCAAAGTCGCCGGTATAATATTTATCCTCAGTTCCCGCGGGGCAAAAAGCGCGGCAATAGAATCAGGCAAGTTTACGACGTGAACATCATATACATGGCTTTCGTCAACACCCGTCATCAGCTCAGACATGCGCCCGGTAAGGGTCATGGCGGCAAAAACCAAAATGCCCGGCAAAATAACCGCCGCGAAAAGTAATTTTTTATCATTAAAAATTCTGATGATTTCCTTTTTCATTACGGCAAATACAACATTTTTCATGGTTAAACAGCCTCCTTTGTGGCTTTGCGGTATATTTCGAAGAACATTTCCTCAAGGCTTTTTTCGCCCGCCAAAGCCTTAACCGTATCACAGGCAACCATTTTTCCGTTGATGATAATGCCCACACGGTCACATAAATTTTCCAGCAGACTGAAGATATGCGTTGAAAGGATGACACTTTTTCCGCTTTGTTTAAGCTGTACCAGGAAATCCGTCACTACCTTTGCGGTGACAACATCCAAGCCGTTGGTGGGCTCGTCAAAAATAACAATGGCAGGGTCGTGCACAATGGAAATGGCAAGGGAGGCTTTTTGTTTATTCCCTTGAGAGAGCTTACCGATTTTTACATCCGCATATTGCCCAAGCCCAAAACGGTCAAACAATTCTTCTTTTCTACGGTTAGCCACATTTTTAGGAATCCCGCGAAGCTCGGCAAAAAAATCAAAATGAAAACTGGGCGTAAAAAACTCGTCCAATTTTAATTCGTTCGTAAGAAACCCGATATTGCGCCGTACTTCCAGCGGTTCCCTTACAATACTAAAGCCTTTTACATCCGCATCGCCTTCACTGGCATTGATAAGTGTGGCAATCATCCGCATAGTTGTGGTTTTTCCTGCGCCGTTTGGCCCCAATAGCCCAAAAACCTCCCCCTCGTATGATTTAAAGCTTACGTTATCAACAGCGGCGAAATAGGGCTTGTTGATGTTTTTTGACGCCTGTTGCTTTTTTGTCAGCTTAAACCTTTTCGTGATGTTTTTTACGTGCAGAATTTCTTTCATCTCATTACCTCACTTTGTTTGTTTATTTTCTTTATATCGCAGAGCAGCTTTGGCTTAGATTTCATTTCATTGCCGCTACAAAAGTCATTACAGGCGCAACGAATGCCGCACCAACTATAAGCCAGCTCACGCCCCATAAAATCGTATAGCCAAAAGCACCAGCCCGACGATAACCGCAACAATGCCACCAATGCGCCAACGTGTAGCCGATTCTTTTTTTATAAACATTGGGGCGGTAATGATTTCAATAATTCCGCCTACAATGAAAACTAAAACCATGGCTAGGTCAGGTTGCCAGTTGCGAATAAAATCCATAAAAACACCTCATTTACCAATTTATAAGCGTATTTACATTTCTTGCATTTTCAAACACCAAGCGAAGCCTAATGCGCCCCGGTTCAAAACCGCGCATGTCTATGTTCTCGTAAAATTCCCTTGTGATGTCTAAGGTTTTTTCTACGTCACCCTGGGTAAATGTCAGCGAAACACTGCCTTCTGCATTTGTGCTTCTGACCGTCATCGCTTCCAGATTGGCGGCAGTAAAGGTATAGTATATCCTGCTATTGCCGTTGGCCCTGTACGGGGAAGCCCGCCATGTGTTGCTTGATACATTATAAATTCCATTGTTGGACGAGTTTGTATGCACACCAATGCTAAAAGTTCTGCCCCTTGCCGTGGTGGAGAACGTCCCCGAATTAAAAGCAACACCTTCACGGTTAAAATTAACCGCCAGTATTGCGGCAATTATGCCGACAATCAAAAGTACAGCTAGTATTATAATTGCTGTAAATTTTTTCTTGTCCAATGCTATCACCTCCTTCTGTGTTTTTTACATTGCGTAAATTCTAGCAAAAAATTTTCACTATGCCGGAAGAGGGAGTAACTTACGCACTCAAGGGAGTAATTTACACATCACCCATGTTGTTATCATGTAGCCACGGTGGTAAAATATAAAGAGATTTGATGGAAGAAATAACCCGTAAAGGCGTGTGATAACCGCTTATGATTATGGTAGCCGTATGTGATGATGACACAAAAATAGGCGCGGAATTGGAAAGCACCTTGATTGATATATTTGGAAATATGCAAGTCGAGCATGATATAGATGTTTTCTTCGCCGGAGAAGCGTTATGCCGCCGCATGGAAGCGGGAGCACACTATGATTTAATCTTCCTGGATATAGAATTTGCCAAAAATGAAATAAACGGCGTAGAAGTCGGGCGGCTTATCCGTGAAGCCCAAGAAAACAATAGGGTTTCCATTGTCTATATCTCACGGGAAAGGGATTATGCCTTCCAGTTATTTGAAATACGTCCGCTAAACTTCCTTATTAAACCTTTGGAGTATGCCGCAATAGAAAAGACTATGAAAACCTATCTTAAAATTGCAGGGTTTTGGTCGGGGGAGTTTTCCTATAGCATTGGCCGTGATACTTTCAAGGTAAAGATTAAGGATATTTTGTATATTGAAAGCCGCAATAAAAAGTTAATCCTTTACTTTGCCAATGGCAAAATTGTTGAATTTTACGGCTCATTGAAAGAGATATATCACGAACAATTAAAAAAGTTCGATTTCCTTTTTATCCACGCTTCCTATGTAGTTAATTTTGATTATGTATCTGCAATTAGATATAGCCAGTTATCCATAGCGGATAATGCTATCCCCTTGCCTATCAGCCAAGGCAGGAGAAATGAAATAAGGGAAAAATATTTAGAAATCATGAAGCGGCGGCGGGTGTGAAACATGATTAACCTATATATGCTTATTCTTTCAACGGGAATTATGACCCTTGCGGTAGAGAAAGCCATGCGGATATTCTTTGAAAAAAGGAAAACAACGTTACCGATTGCCGTCCTTACTTATCTGCTTTTTTGGGGCGCAATGATTTCCCAATACTGGCTACCAATACTATTATATATATTTCTGCTTTCCTTGACATTAGCAGTCATAACGCTAAATTATGAAGCTTCGGTGATAAAACGACTTTTAGCATTTTCAGGCAGTTATGTTATATTAATTTTGTCTACTGCGATGTTCAGATTTTTTTTATTCATTTTGCCCCATGAAATGCTTCCCATCTTAGGAGATATTGCTTATTTATTAACAATCATAACCACCTATTTATTGGTTTTGCTGGCGTTTCAACGCTTCACATATATCAAGAAAGACATGGTATATTCTAACAAATTACTGTTGCCGTTATGCTTTATTACGATTGTGGACTTAATCAGTACAGCCTTACTGCCATTAAACATACCCAATCATATAGAAATTTATTATACAATTGTTCATATTGGCATTACCTTTATTATCTTTTATTTACATAACAGCATCTCAAAATCCTATGGAGAAAGTATTAAATCCGCCCTTCACGCCCAAGAAAAAGAATATTATTTTACCCAATGCCAGCTCATGCAAGCATCGGTGGAAAATACAAAATCCCTGCGCCATGACATGAAATTACACTTGGCAACCGCAAGGGAGTTTGTTTCTTCCGACAAAACAGACGAAGCCACCGCCTATCTTACCGGCTTGCTTGGCAATATAGAAGAAAGCGGCGTGTACAGCAACACGCAAAACACCGCTTTTGACAGTATAATCAATTTTAAGTTGAACAACGCCAAGGATGAAAATATCAAACTGGATATACGCCTGTTAATCCCCCCTGCGCTGAACATCGAGGTAGCCGACATTGTAACCATAATAGGAAATTTATTAGACAATGCCCTGGACGCGGTTGCTAAGGTTGAGGACAAGCGGATAAAATTGGATATTGAATACAGCAGAGAGAGCCTGTTTATCCAAGTGGAAAATACTTTCGACGGCGTGGTTAAATGTGATACTGCGGACAATAAGCGCATATCCACCCGAAAAAACAGCGGCGAACACGGCCACGGACTAAAAAATATCCGCAAGTCCGTGGAAAAATACAACGGGCATATAGACATTGCCCACGATGAAAATATTTTTACGGTAACGGTGCTTTTATATGTGGACGATATGCAGATGGTGAAATTATGAACAGCATAGTTGTAGCGTTTATAACATCATTGTTACTGCTTTTATTCGCTGAAAGAATGGTAGGTGTATTTTTTGAGGAAAGGCGTACATCTCTACCCGTTATGTATTTAACGTATGCGGGTGTTTTCGCCTTGCTGATAGGTACCACCCTTTTCTCGTCACCCCAAATGCACCGATTTCATTTCGCAATTATTTTTATATACGATATAACCTTAATTTCTGCGGGGTGTTTAATATTATCTTTTAATTATAAATCCTCCGCTGTCAGAAGATGGGTTGCCACTTTATCCGCTCTGCCTGTTTTTTTCTTGGCAAATATATGGGCGACTTTCGTTGTTAGAATTATTTATATAAATAATTATAGTATTACCGAAGATTTTGGCGTTGGGATGGTTTTAATATTGACATCATTGATTGCGGCATTGGCGGCGGCATTACTGCACGGATTTAAAAATATTAAAAGAAATGCGGCTATTTCGCCTATGGTTTTAATTATTATAGTAATGGTTATGTTTGCCCTATTCATTAGTTACTTTTTTTTAACGTTGTTAAGTCCACGGGCAGAAGGCGCAGATTCAATGCATGTATACATGGTAGTATTCATACACACGATTCCTACAGGCTTCATTATTTTGCTTTTTTATATTTTAGATACCATTGCCGCAAAGCATGAGGACAAAATAAAATCGGCATTGCAAGCGCAGGAAAAAGAATATTACTACGCCCAATGCCAACTCATGCAAGCATCGGTGGAAAATATAAAATCCCTGCGCCACGATATGAAATTACATCTGGCAACCGCAAGGGATTTTATTTCTACCGACAAAACAGACGAAGCCACCGCCTATCTCACCGGCTTACTTGGCAATATAGAAGAAAGCGACGCGTACAGCAACACACAAAACACCGCTTTTGACAGTATAATCAATTTTAAGCTGAACAACGCCAAGGATGAAAACATCAAACTGGATATACGCCTGTTAATCCCCCCTGCGCTGAACATCGAGGTAGCCGACATTGTAACCATAATAGGAAATTTATTAGACAATGCCCTGGACGCGGTTGCTAAAGTTGAGGACAGGCGAATAAAATTGGATATTGAATACAGCAGGGAGAGCCTGTTCATCCAAGTGGAAAATACTTTCGACGGCGTGGTTAAATATAATATTGAAGATAAGCGCATATCCACCCGAAAAAACAGCGGCGAACACGGCCACGGACTAAAAAATATCCGCAAGTCCGTGGAAAAATACAACGGGCATATAGACATTGCCCACGATGAAAATATTTTTACGGTGACGGTGCTTTTATATGTGGACGATATGCAGATGGACAGCCAAGGAAGCGCATACCCGCTTTACCACAATTCACCGCAAGCTGTACGCCGTGAACAATGAACATAAACCCAAGCCACCCCAACGGCAAAACAGCGTTCACAGGATTGGGGGCGGTAGATGTTGTTTTCGTTTCCGCAGGGGCATGAATGTGATATAATGCCCTTGCGGAATTTCCTGTGGGAAAATCACAAAACGTCTTTATATCGAACATCATTTCGTGTAAAATGAAATGTAAGATGACCGCAGTAATTTTGTTTGTTGCACCGTGGCACTTCATTGGGTGCATATGGTGAAATTTATATTAGGCGGTATTGAAATGACTTTAGAAGCACCCATAGCAAGCGGGAATACCGCAGATATATATTTACATGAAGGAAAGATAATAAAGCTGTTTAAGGAGTTTTTGCCAGATAACGAAGCGGAACAAGAAGCATCCAAGCAATCACTCGCTTACTCTATGGGGCTTCCTGTGCCTTGTGTATATGAAGTGACTAAAATAAACGGACAGCAAGCAATTATAATGGAACTTGTAAAGGGCAAGTCAATAGGGAGTATTATTCTTAATGACATGACAAAATCAGAGCAACATATGTGTCTTTGTGTTGATATGCAACTAAAAATTCATGGCGTAAAAACAGACAAATTTGTTTTGATGTCTGACAAATTAAAATCTCAATTAAAACGTGCTTTTGGGATAAGCGATAAGCAGAAAAATACCTTGATTGATAAGCTGAACAGTCTGAGTTATGAAATCAGGCTTTGCCACGGCGATTATCATGTAAACAACTTAATACTTGGCGAAACAGGCACATTTATAATTGATTGGGTTGACGCAAGTGCAGGTGATGCAAGAGCCGACGTATACCGAAGTTATTTACTATATTCACAACACCATGCGGAATTGGCGAACTTGTATCTTCGTTTGTATTGTGAGAAAAGTGGATTATCGCAAACAGATATATTTGTATGGGAGCCGATTATCGCAGGTGCGAGATTATCTGAAAACGTAGCTTCTGAAAATGCAAATAGATTACTTGCCATAGTCGCAAAATACTGTCCCGAATAAGCAGATAGCCGTATACGGCTAAATATCCCGCCGTTTCATGAGTATTGGGATTATGAGCAACGCAATATTGGGGTATGATTTTTAGGTGCGTTATGCCGTAATTAACGGCAAGGATTTTATTATTTATATTAGTTACAGGAGGAGCAAGAAATGTCTGAACAAAGTATTGAACACTTCATCAATGAAACGCTCGCAGGGGAAGCGCAAAGAAATGCACTTAATTTTACTGCATACTTGAGAGCCGATAATTTGCTGTTTGAAAGATGCCTTTACGGATTTTGGGAAGATAAACTATTTTGGGCAGTAAAATATAAAGGCGAAACTGTATGCCAAATTTTTATTAACGGGTATGAAGAAGGGCATTGGGTAGTATGGTCTGACGATAGCAATACTAACCCATTCAGCGATTTTCCGTTGGACGAACAAACAAAAGAAATCGCATGGAAGAACATAGATTTTTGCGAAAGCGGTGGTTGTTGCAATGACAATATGGGAAAGCGCAAAGTGATTTTTGGAAAAGAATTTGACAATGTTTGCATCGCCATTTTGCGGTTTAACAACCCTAATGCCGAGGCGGTGGAGTGCTTGAAAAAAATGGTGCAGATAAGGAAAACGGATATTCTTAGAAATGTTCAGAGTATCTAATAAGCATAACGCCATAAGTGGATAAAATTTTTACCGTTACGTGATTATTGAGATTAGTAGTAGGTTTACAATAGATAGTAGAAAGGGGCAAAAGCCCATGACTAATAAAAATGAAACCCTCAACATTGATTACGACCTACTCATGGATTTGCGGGTAGATTTCGCCTTTAAATGCTTCGCAGAGGGAAATCCCGAATCGCTGATTTCAATACTTAACGCCATTTTTGCCAATGCGAAAATCAAACGAATTGTAAAATCTGTACGCTTGAAAAATCCCACAATGGACAAAAAATCCATTGAAGATAAGCTGTCCATTTTGGACGTTAGAGCCGAATTAGATGATGGTACAGACATATTAATTGAAATGCACTTACATGGATTGGGGCAGCTTAAATCAAAAACGATTCGCTCATGGGCGAGAGCCTACAGCGAGGAATTAGAAACAGGGCAACGCTACACACAACAACCGCCAACCATAACAATCGCATTTGCAAATGGTGCAGTTGAGCCGATAAAAACAGCCCAAAACACCAAGAATAAAATCCACCGTGTATGTATGATAATGGATAAAGATGACGGTACAATTTTCACAGAAGCATTAGAGTTACACTATATTGATATGAAAGCCTTTGCCAAAGCTGTAAACGAAGCCAACAGCATAAACATAAAAGAAACCCATGAAGATATGTTTGCATACTGGCTTTCTATAATCACCCAAAAGGAAATTGTAAACAAAGATATTATAGAAAATGCCCGAAAGGAAAAGGAGGTAATCCAAATGGCTGTATTGGCAATAGCAAGACAAAGCGAGGATAAAATCATGCGGCAAGCCTACCAACGCAGGAAAGACGAATTGTTTTTCCACAATTTAGAAGTAGAACAATTAAAATGCCAAGTAGAGCAGTCAGACCGCAGAGCAGAGCAGTCAAACCGCAGAGCAGAACAGGCAGAGAAAGCATCAGAGGAAAAAGATGTCATTATCGCCCAATTAAAGGCACGGTTAGGCGAAAATTAAGCACAAACAACCATGCTCACGAGCACATATTTTACCTTCATTTTTCTGGTGATGAAATCGGAGCCCGGGCCTCCGATTCATTGATTGTGTCGTTCGCGTTGATTGCGTCGTTTTTGTTGCTTGCGCCTGGCCTTTCGAAGGGTGTGCACATGGGCGCGATACCGGGCTGGGCCCAAGCCGGGTATCTTGCCCTCCCTTTGTTGGGTTTGGCAAGGGTGAAGCGGGGTTGCAACTTGAATAGGGGATTCCGGCGTGGCGCGGTGCGGTCAGTTTCAGAGCTTTCGCTCCTTCCTGAGATGGCGAAGCCGTCCTTTGCATACGGTGGCCCTGGGTGGGTTGCAAAAATAAAATAACACATATTTTCGGACATTTCAATGTTGACATGTCCGAAAATATGTTCTATGCGTTAATATCCCCAATCGTCAAGCTCCCACTCGTCAGTTTGTTTTTCTCTAATTAACGTCCAATGCCAATTTGTGATTGTTGAATTGCGCCCCAAACTAACGCAAGCCTTAGAGCCTACATGAAATTCTGAATGTAGAAAGATAACATTGTCGCGGTTAATGCCATTAATCATACCCCTGCTATACAAAAAATAATTTTCGGTTAATTGTATTGCTTTTTCTTCGTCGTACCACAGTTTTATCAACCTACAATTCTTAAAATGTTTTTCGAATTTTAGCAAAACAGCGTCAACAGCCGACTCTATTTCAGTTTGGCTAAACTTATCAGAGGTGCCATAATCAATAATGGCATTATCGGTATTCCCTGCACGGGCAAACGCAGACAACGCCATAACAAGAAATAAAATGCAAAACAAGGTAAGCGTTGCAAGACTTTGAATTGCGTTTTTGAAGTTTTCCATTTTCATTTACCTCCATATTCTCAAGGTAATTTCGAAAATAGTTTTACGCATTAGAAAGTCAAATATACATTGTCCCGGCCTTTGGCACGCTGGAATTTGGCTTTGCTTTACAGCTTGAATAAAGATTTGAACCTTTTTTGTCACTTTGGAGTCTGAATTTCTCAATAATACCTGTAAGCGTTTGTGCTTGACCGGATAGTTTTTCGGCGGTAGAAGTTCCTTCTTGGCTTAGGGCAGTACTGGTTTGGGTTACATGGCTTAACGCTGATATCCCATTGCTTATTTGGGAAACACTTTCAATCTGCATCTTTGATACTTCCGCTACTGTGCTTACATTGTCGGAGATTTCCGTGATTTGCTTCGTCATGTATTCAAGACCTTTTGCAGTTTCCGCCGTTAAGCGCGCACCCTCGGAAGCGGTTTTAACCGATTCGTCAATTAAGGCCGCTGTTTGGGCCGCCGCGGCTTTGCTTCTGGCCGCCAAACTTCGCACCTCCTCGGCAACCACAGAGAAGCCTTTTCCTTGTTCGCCCGCTCTCGCGGCTTCCACAGCGGCGTTTAACGACAGCAAGTTTGTTTGAGATGCGATGCCTTCGATGACTTTTATGATTTTTGAAATATTTTCACTTGCGGCGTTTATATCACCCATTGCTTTTAATGTCTGTTGCATCATAACGGCTTCTTTTCCGGCTCTGTCCTTTGCGTTAAGTGCAAGCTCGTTGGTCCTACGGGCCGCCTCTGCGTTTTTATTTGAGCTTGCTTCAACCGCCACGATTACCGCGTTTAATTCGCTGTATGTTTGCGCCTGGGTGGTCGAGCCTTGTGACAGGTTCGCGCTTACATCAAACATCTGCTTGGCACTGTCGGAAACAAAAGCCGCAGATTTACCAAAATCGGATAGGATTCGGTTGAATGTTTGGATTATCATGTTGAGTGAATCCTTTATTACGCTAAAGTCACCGATGTATTGCTGGTCTATGGAAACATCCATATTCTGTGCGGCGATTTCTCGCAGTACCTCGCTGATTTCCGATACATAAGAAGAAACAGTGGCTTGTACCCCATTTATGGATTCTTTCACAAGCAAAAAGTCCCCTTCGTAGTTGCCTTCTACCTTCATGCTCAAATTCCCGTCAGACATGGCGTGAAGGACTTGTGAGGCTTCGTTAATAGGCGTGACAATCGCATCCATTACGCTGTTTAGGCCCATGAGCAGTTTTTTCCAGTCGCCTTCAAATCGAGCCGGGTTCGCCCGCACACTAAGCCTGCCCTTAACGGCCGCTTGGGAAAGGGATTCTATTTCACCATCTATGTCCCTAAAATGCTTGCGCAGTTTTTCCACCACTTTGTTTAGAAACGCTTTTTTTCCGGGCAACAGGGCGTATTCCGTGCCAAAATCCCCCGCGCCGAAATTTTCTAACACCGCGCCAAGCTCGGTCAAATGCTTGACGTAATCCCCCGTCATTTCGTTGATGCCGATGGCAACAGTTTCGTGCGCGCCTTCAAAATGCGCGACATCTATCCGCGCATCCATATCCCCTTGCCGGTGGTTTTGGGCCATTCGCCCCGTTTGGGCAATCAGCTCGTTCAGGATGGTCATTTCGCGGCGTTGTTCGGCTTCCCGCGCTTCTTTGATTGTGTCTATTTCCCGCATGGTGTTGGTAAAAACCGCCGAGGCTTTGCACAGCGCGAAAATAAACATCCCGATTCCCCCCAGCGAGAAGGGAAGTGCTATGGGCATATGGGGAAAGGTAAAATAAAAAACATCCATCACCGAAGCAATAATAAACGCCACCACACCGACAATTAACAACGCCTGTCCTGTAGTCACCTTCCGTACCTTCACGGCAAAGCGGGCAACGAGATAAATAATCGAACCCCCCAGAAACGCGAAAGTAAAGTACAAAAGCACACTACTCATAAAAACAGTGTCAGCAAATAAATAAACCAAAATAAAGCCGGCAGAAACGGTGTACACAATCCGCAAAAATGTTTTATGTAATACACCGGGGAACAAAGTCGAAATCGTGGCGACGATGAGCGCGGCCGATGCCGGAATGGAAATATACTCTATGCGGAACCGCATTTCCCAGCTTAGCCAAGGGGCAAGCACATTAAAAACACGCCCCCCTGTTACGCCCATGCGCATAAACCACACAAGGCAAAACAGCGCGCAGTACAAAATGCCCAGGTTGCTTTGGCTACCGCGAATCATATAAAAAAGTAGCAAAAACACAAGAAACAGCATAAAAAAGCTACCCATAAAAATCGTTGTATGGAAGTCGCTTACCAGGGCTTCATCAAAAAGAGCCGTACCCGCGCCCATTTTCCAATCGTGGTGGGTATCGCCCGCACGATGCACAAAATTGGAGGACTGCTGTACGATTTCAATTACCCCGTCCACCGGCTGTACCGTGAAGGTAACGCGCCCCAAGCCCGCAATCTTTTCATCGCGCCTGCTTGCCGGTTGTCCCACCTCTTGAAGCAAGACCCCGTTTACATACAGCCTATGCGCCCAATAAATCGTGCGCCGCGAAAAGGTATACCATCCGTCGTCGGGTACAAGAATCACCAAGCGGCTGGTGACAAAATCCACATCGGTTGTGTTGGCAATCACCGCTTCATTTTCGCGCAGGGCAAACTCCGCCGGGGACAAAAGGGCGTTGGGAATAATCTGTGCATATCCTGCGAAATCAGCATTGGCGTTTGTAAAATTAAATGGGCGCAAATCCCATAGGCCGTTTTCGCTGTATACCGTTTGGGAAGGTATTGCCGAAGAATTGTTTAGCAACGCAAATACAATCAGCAAAACAAAGGGCAAAGCCGCAATCGGTATTAATTTTACCGGATTAAATTTCATTTTCTCACCCTCTGTTCAAGAATTTGCCTACCTTCGTCAGCAAGGTTTCGTGGGTCGTGGGCTTTACGATAAAATCATTCGCCCTGAGTTTAGTCGCTCGCTCAAAACGCTCCCGCGAAGAATTTCCGGTTAAAAATATAATCGGTGTATCCGTATGATAGGCCGAATCGCGGATTGTTTCCGCTAATTCAAATCCGTCCATGACCGGCATGTCTATATCCAATATGAAAAGGTCGGGCTTTTGCGCGGCCATTATTTTGATGGCCGTTTTGGCATTGGGCGCACCGAATACCCTGTAGTGGTTTTTCAACGCGCTACTTACAAATGATAAAATCTCCGGCATATCATCCACGGTCAGTATCTTTTTCGACAAATCTGTCCCTGCATTATGGCGTATGGCTACGATATGTGTTTGCATGAGTTTTTGCACAGCCACGCCAAGCCCGTTGAAGTCGCGTTTCCTGCCCAGTTCCATTAATTCATAATATATGGCGTCATGGGTATGCCTTGCCATATCCTCCACCAGACACGAGGCTTCATAGGAGTTGCCCTCGTTTATAAGCTTGATAACCGCAGAAAGGTTGTTTAGCCTGTCTGCGTGCATTTCAATAACGGTGGATTCAGATTTGGCCTTTTTATCTGCTCCAAAGCGTTGACCATTCTGCATTTCTATGGACAGCGAATTAAGGTCGGATATTACCGCCCGGGTCGCTTTGGGAATCTGGTCTTCCCGGGTAAAATCCCGTAGCATTCTAACCAGCCTCATCACATTTGTTTCCAAAGAACGGGCATAAATGTCTTTCAGCAGTGGGAGAATTAGCTCCAAATCGGCCTTCATGGTTACATACTGATTTTTAATTAAATCCGCTTCTAGTCGCTCGGTTATGTCCGGCGCAAGGTCTATCAGCTTGTTAATGGCGGAATCAACGTTTCTGAAAGATGCATTTCTTGGCACCATCAGCCCCGGCACAAAATGATAATAACTGCCGTCTACCGGTGAACTCATAATAATTCCTCCTGTATTTTTACTATATTTGCAAGTGCGCCCTCGCAATCAAATGATTCAAGGGCGAAAATAATTTCATTCAGCAATGTGTCCGTTGCTTCGTCATAGGTGAAGGCCGTACAGGGCAATAACGCCTCCAGCGCAACATCCCGGTCGAATAATTCGGCGGCGGTTTTCGCTTCGTCCAACGCTTGAACGAGGGAAGATTTGTCTTTGGCTATTTTCACCGCTTCTTCCGGCAATGCCGCGCTTATTTGTTTCTCCAGTTCAAGTAATCCAGCCATAAAATGCGGATAGTTTTCTTCGCAATAAGCGATGTTATTTTCAATACCGGCGCGTTCAAGCAAAGAGGCACTGTCACCAAGCCCCGCCGCGCCTATATTTCGCAATACGCTCTTTAATCCGTGCACCTCTACGGTAAAATCCTTGATATTACCTGCGGATACAAGCGCGTCCATTTTATTAACCGTTTCGGGCAACCGCCGCGCCGTTAGCTTTACGGTGTCTACATATACATCAGAAAATCCGCTCATGGCCTCCAGCGCGGCATCTACATCCAAGCCGGCTATGTTTTTCAAAGGCGCGATGGCATCGGTTACATCCGGCCTTTGCGGCTCGTTTATAGGTGCGTGGCTTTGCCTTGCTTTTTCAATAATTTCTTGCGGATATTTATCACGAATCCATTTGTTTAAAACGGCGTCTAGCTGTCGTGTGTCAATGGGCTTTGATATAAAATCATCAAAGCCGTTTTCAAGAAATATTTCTTTTTGCCCTACGATGGCATGTGCCGTTAGTGCGATAATCGGGCGGGCATACCCCATCTCCCTAAGATACGCGGTGGTTTCTACGCCATCCATGCCCGGCATCATCTGGTCCATGAATATGATGTCGTAGCTGTTCCCATTGCGTATTTTATCCAGCACCTCGTAGCCGCTTTGGGCGGCTTCGATGGTCAGTCCGTAGGGCTTCATTAAGCCTTTCGCCACGAAAACATTGGCATCCACATCGTCAACAATCAGCACCTTGCCGTATGGCATATGTTCACGCCGGATTTTTGCCCGCCTCATCGCGCTTGTGAATTTGAAATTTTGAAGGCTTTGCGCACGCTCCTGGCCTAACACTTCGCCGTCTGTCGCTTGCTGAAGCAAATATACCTTAAACGCAGAACCCCTACCTGGCTCACTGTTCGCTTCTATTTTGCCGCTCATCATCTCCACCAGGTTTTTGGTGATGCTCATGCCAAGCCCGGAGCCTTCTGTTTTGTGGTTTGTCTCCCGGTTAAACATGGAATATTCATCATAAAGGGCGGCGAGTTCTTCATTTGTCATGCCCTGCCCTGTATCGCGAATCGTGAATCGTAACATGATGCCGCCGCCGCTGGCTTCGGAATCAATTTCAAAGGTTACGCTCCCCTTGTCGGTATACTTAATCGCGTTGGAGAGCATATTGTTCAAGATTTGTTTAATGCGGATTTCATCGCCTATCAGTGACGCCGGCAAGGTTTCTGAAACCTTTACAACGAGCTCCAAGGGTTTGTGGCCAATACGCATGGCATTGAGCCGCACGGTATCGTTAATCAGGCTCGCCGTGTCATATTTGAGCGGCAACAGCTCCAGCTTGCCCGATTCCACCTTTGACAAGTCTAAAATGTCGTTAATAATCCCCAGCAACATCTTGCCGGAGTTATGTATCCGGTTTAGTGAATCCAATGCCTCGGCCGGATAATCCTGCTCCAGTCCAATTTCGGAAATGCCTATAATGGCATTCATGGGTGTGCGGATTTCGTGGCTCATGGTAGCCAAAAAACTGCTTTTTGCTTTGTTGCTTTCTTCTGCGGTTTGTAGTTTGCGCTCGGCTTCTTTGGCTTCCTCCACTTCACGCATGGTGCCGATTAAAACCGCGGTGGTCGTACACAGCGCGAACAAAAGCATGGCCACGCCCGTCATCTGAAAGGGAAGGGTGGGGATGGTACCAGCGAACGTATTGTAAAACGCGTCGTGGACTGCGGATATTAAAAACAAGGAAACGCCCAGCAGGAACAGCCCCTGCCCCATATTTGCCTTGCGCACTGCACGGCCCAAGCGGATAAAAGTGTAGACAATCCCTACGCCGTAAACCAAGTAGACCACAATAAGGGCATGGCTCATAAACACAGTGTCGGCAAAGAGGAACAAGGTGGCGAAACCTGCCGTAACAATGTAAATAAGACGCAAATAAATCTTTGGCAGTAGCTTTGGGAAAAGCGTGGAGATAATGGCGCAAACCAGCGCGGCGGCAAGGGGGATGCTTATGTATTCGATACGGAATTTCACATGCCAGGAGAGCCACGGTGCCAGTGCCGTAAATACATAGCCCCCGGTTACGCCCATACGCAAAAACCACACAAGGCAAAACAATGACGAATACAGCGGCCCCTTATTCCCCCGTAGCATATAGTAAAATAACATGAGAATCAGAAACAGCATAAGGAAACTGCCCATTAAAATGGTCTGCTGAAAATCTGTAACACGCGCCTCGTCGCTAAGGGCAACGCCGATACCCATAGCCCAGGTGTGGTGAAAATAGGCTGACCTATGTACCCAATTAGAGGCTTGCTGGACAATTTCAATAACGCCGTTTACAGGCTGTGTGGTGAAGGTAATGCGGCCTGTTTGCGGCACATCCAGGTTCCGGTCAGCACTTGGGCTGCCTATTTCCAGCATGAACTGGCCATTCACATACAAACGGTGGGACGCATACAAAGACACCCGGGTGAAGGTGTACCAGGTGTCGTCATCCGGTACAATAATGGTCAGCCGGCTGGTGAGGTACCGTTCCGGCCGGGGGTCTCGAAGGACTACCTCCCCTTCCCTTGCGGCAAATTCCGGCGGCGTTAGAAGTGCTGGGATAAATTCGGCATATCCGCTAAAACGGACGTTATAATTGTTAAAATCAACGCCGCGCACATCCCAAACACTGTTGTCACTGTGTACAAGCCTGTGGGGTATTTCCGACGCGTTTATCAGCAGGACAAAGATAATCAGCAAAATCGGTAAAAGTGCCGCAAGAGGCGACAATTGTTTAATTTTTGCAAATGAACTTTCTTTACGCCTTCCCCGTGTTTTCTGTTCAGCAATAAATTTGCTTAACGCTTCCTTGTCTTGCGCCGCCAAAGCAAGAAATCGTATGCCGATTTTATAGCTGTTTTCATTTGGCAGGTTGAAAACGTGCATAATCTCCGCAGAAAGGTTAAGTGGCGCGCTCTTGGATTCGAGGTGTAGGCGCAACGAAATCTGTTCGCCGGGTTTACATGGCTGTTTCGTGCAAATCAACGCGCCGGACTCACTTACATTTTCTGTCCTAGCGCGTTTGTCCTGCGCCAACGTCACCGCCCGGTTAATCTTCAAGCGGAAATGTGCGCGGCGTTCCTCGAAATCCCTATCCATTACCGTGCGGCGTCGCTCACGCCCATCGCATCTTGGAAATGTTCAATCAATATTTCTTCCAAGGCGTTAAAATTGCCCACTACAGGGAAGCCGTTCAGCCTTGGGCCAGCCGCAAGATAATCGTTTGTGGCAATGATATACATTTGAAACGGCACAAGGGGTTGGCCGTTTACATAGGCACTTGTGATGCGTTCATATACTGGCAAGTCGGGGTCAAAGGTAAATTTTATTCCCGCCACTTGTAAGAAACTGCCCATTTCTCCGGGATACGCCGACAAACCATGCTCCAGCGCGTAAAGAATCGCTTCGCCGGGCACTTCCAGCGTGACAACATAATTCCCAAAGGGGAACACCCGCACCAAATCATGTCTGGTAATATAGCCAACCGCGATGGAATCCCTTATGCCGCCGCCGTTAATAAAAGCAACATCCGCACCCGATGCCTCAAGCATGGCGTTGGCGGCGAGGTTGCCTAAATTTGTTTGGCGGGTGCGTATATTTGGCCTGGAACCGTCCAACTCAATGCCGGTGTGACCGACGACTTCCAATAAAATTTCATCCTGCGCCACAATGAGTGCGTAAACCAACGCATAAATAGCTTCGCATGTGGGGATAACGGTGTCGGCACCCACAAGCCGCGATGTAATCTCGCCACTTTGTATAACAATTACGCCGATTTCCCGCATATGCCCGGATGTGCTTGCAATAACCGTACCCGGATGAGGAACAAGGCGTATGTCGTCACGCACAGGTACACTTCCCGCGATGGCCACATGGCTGTGTCCGTCAAGGATAATGTCGATGCCGTCAACGACCGCGGCAATTTCATCTGCTGTAATTCCCTCTATCGGGTCAACGCCCACATGGGTCATCGCGTCCATCATTTCCACAATGCAAAGCCCTTGCCGTAGGGTTGCCGCCGGAAGCCCGTGGAAAGTGTCCCCCGAATCGAAAAGCAACACCGTTGCGCCGGTTCTTTCAAATTGACGCTTGAGCCCCGCCAATTGATACAGCCCAAACTGTCCGCCGCCGGACAATATGCGCCCGTGGGAATCGTTTATATGCAGAATCACAACGGCATCATCCAGCGAATACGCGCCGAACATAGCCGTTGCCGTTTCATAAGGAATCCACGTTCGGCCGTTTTCGATAAAACCGCCCGCTTCGCGGATTAATTCCCCCAGGGGCAATACAAAAGAAGTTTCCCATATAGGTGATGTTATGTACGCGCTGTTGGTTTCTCTTTCCCAAGAAACCGAGAAGCCGTGCGCATACGCCGCATACCGTAGCGGTATATATACCACGCTGTTTTCTTCCCTTTGCGGTACTGCTCCTGTTGGGTTTGCCATAACCATTGTGGACATCGCCAGTACCAGAGCCATTGCTACTATTCTAATTGCTTTTTTCTTCATTGCTTGTCCTCCGAGGCGTAAATGGGCACAAAAAAACCTGCTAAGAAAATTTTAGCAGGTTTCAAATCTCGATGTGGCAATTGTCGAAAATGTATTACAAATAAATTACATATTCATTTTCAGCCGCGCTCAAAAACATACCCCTTACCATGCTTGGTAGTAATCGTGCAGTCTGTAATTTCCAGCTTTCTTCGTAGCTGGGATACGATGTTTCTAACGGCGGTATCATCCCCCAGCATGGATTGCCGCCACACTTCTTGATAAATCTGCTCTGCACCCACAAGTTTGCCTTCCCGCTTTGCCAAATAAAATAACACATCAAATTCCTTGCCACTTTTAATGCCCAAATCGTTTCCGCCAAAGGTTACGCTTTTGGAAATAATGCTCAAAACAATATGTCCTTTAACCAACGTGTCGGGAACATCCCTTGACCGATGCAACAGGGATTCAACATTTTTCACAAGCACCTTTAAACCGTAGGGCTTGGTCAAATAGACATCGCCGCCGGATTCAAAGCCCTCGACAATTTCCTTGTCTTCTTTTAATCCGCTTAGGAAAATGATAGGAATATTACATTCCCTGCGAATTTCCTCGCACAAATCCAAGCCGTTTCCGTCCGGCAACATTACATCGAGTATGATTAAGTCGGGTTGCTCATGGTACAACAGCTCCCGTCCCTTTGCTATCGTCCCGGCCTCCAGCACATGGTAGCCCTGCATGGCAAGGGCTTTTTTATTTGCCTTTTGAATATGCGCATTGTCCTCTATAAGCAGAATTGTAGCGGTCATAAGGCGCGTTCCTCCACATTCTCTGTATAAATCGGCAGCGTGAATGTTACTAATGTACCCATGCGGGGTTTGCTCACTACGCTAATTGTACCGCCGTGAGATTCTATGGCTTCCCTGCATATATTAAGCCCAAGCCCCGATGAACCGTCGCCGCTAACCCCTCGTTTAAATACATTTGCCAATATATGGGCAGGCATACCCGAGCCGTTATCCATGACCTTGAAAATTACCCTATTAGCATTTGGCTTTGCTGTTAAGCGAATAATATCATTGTGGGTATGGCGGTTGGCATTGCCAATTAAATTAAAAAGCACCTGCATAAGCATATCGGGGATGGCGCGCACGGTGGGGCAATTTGTTTCAATACTATTTTCAATGCGGTTTTTGTTTGCCGCCACAATGGGATTGTAAATGGATAACACGCGGCTAAATATATCATGTACGGAAACTTCAACGCCCGTAGCACCGCCATCCTGTGCTTCGGCTATGTCTAATAGGCGGCTCGTTAGGTTTGCAAGACGCTGGGCTTCCGTAGAAATCGTCATAAGATTTTTCTTGGTGTCCTTGCTTACGTCTCCTGCGTCAATTTCCATATCGGTCAGCTGGGCGTAGTTGTCTATAACCGTAAGGGGGGTTCTCATTTCATGGCTTATGTCGGCCATGAACTTTGTTCTGAGTTGGTTAAGTCTTGAAAGAAGATTGTTGGATTCCTCTGCAACCAGCCGCGCTTCCCTTTCCAATTCGCGTTCTTTTCGCGCCATATTCGTTGCAACCCATTTGGCAAAGAAAAATGAGAACACACCTACGGTGGCCAACGCAAAAATAATGATGAACATCACGACTGAAAGGATTTGCATAACGGGGATGCTGGTTACGGTTGTGGGGATTACAGCTATCAAAAACCAGTTTGTTGACGGCAACTCAAAGCGCATAAAATAGGATGGGATGCCATATCGGTCAATGCCTTCAATCACAGTTTCACCGTCTTGGAAACGGGTAAAGATTTCCCTATAATTATCATGCTCGGACATGCTTGTTAATATAGTATGCAAGCCGTATTCCGAAGGCAAATAATCCGGGTTGGGATGGATGACAAATCCGCCGTCGGGGGTAGTCAGCATCAAATAACCCTCTGTGCGGCCTTGAAAGTCGTTTATCATCGCTTCAAGTTGAGTAAACTCAACAGCCATCGTTACGGTAGTTTCTTGACCGTGCCAGTCATGGGTATGACGAGATATTGCAGTCCAAATTTCTCCTGTTGATGCAGATATATACGGAGGCGTGGTTATGACGCTTCCGCTTCGTGCCGCAGACATAATCCACCAATCCCGCTCCTGCGAAACGAACCAATAAGGAGGCTCCCAAAATCCGCTGTCATAAAATCCGCCATCTGCCTTAGTTATCCAAAGGGCTTGTATAAAATCATACCGGTTGAAATAATGAACAACAACATCTTGATAATGGCTTCTGTTCACAAGCGGCAAAGTCTCGGACAGATTGGCTATAATTTGCACTGCCTCTTCAAACCACGCATCCATATGCTGGGCGTGATTCATCCGGTCACGGTAGGCACTTTCCAATATACTCTCATGCACAATATTTCGCACAAGCGTGTTAATAAAAACAAAGCCAAATATCAAACCCAGGGTGGTAAAGAGCAACATCCCCAATAATAGCTTGTGGGATAGGCTCAATTGTTTAGGTTTTTTCATAATTTAATGCGGATGCAGTAGCCGAAACTCTGCCGCCCATTGTTGGTTGCGTAGTGCTTCCAAGGCGGTTTCGCTTACCAGCAAGTTGTGCTGTGCGGTGGCTACATCGAAGCGGGTAATTTGCCCCATTTCGTGGCGGGTGTAGGCGACTTCCAATTCTTTTTGTGCGGTTTCAACCCCTTGCAACGCAAGGGCAACTTGCTCGATATGCTGTACAAGGTTTGTATAGGCGGCGCGGAAGTTGTTTTCGGCAATGCGGAGTTCGGCTTCCGTCCCATTACGCAAGCGGGAACGGATAAACCGCTCAATATTTGCGGGTGTGCCCGTGAGGGTGCGTGTCCATGAGAGTTGCGTATTCTGGCGCAGGGGAAGCCCAAGCAATTGGTTAAACCCACGGTGTAGGGTAAGGAAATGAGCTTGTGCGTTTTCTGCTTCCGCTTGTTGCTGGGTAACGCGCTGTTGTGCCGCTTGTAGCGCATCTGTGCTAATAAGCCCAAAATTGTAACGGATATACGCATGGCGCAGGCTTTCTTCATCCAGCGCAAGGCGGGACAATGCAACGGTAATCTGTAATGCGGCATTTTCCAGCCCTACTATGGCGTCGCGCAGTGTGCGTTCGTTAATGGCGCGGGCTTCTTCCGTTTCGGCGTTGGTGTATCCGTTAAGGATTGCGCGCGCGCGGCTATACGTAAGCGTTACCACACGCGTTGTGCTTGCGTATACCGTCGTTCCCGCAAGCAATAAAGCAACGACGATGAGTATACATAGGGTTATACATTTTTTCATAAACGCACCCACTTTCCTGTGATTAATAATACCAGTGCTGTTATCGCGCCCACTATCCATGCTCCATTTGCGAGCATATTTAACTGACGCAGTTGTAATTTTGCGTAGGTTAAATACCCCGCTGGCGGCAACGCGCCTATATTGGTAAAATCGGCAAAAGCAGACGAATCGGTGAGCGCGGGGTTGGGCATCCATTGTAAAATATCGTTTACCCCAAATAGGAAAAACGCGCCTACGCCCACGCCAACTAATAAAATGCCCGCCCATTCCCATTTTTTTGCCTTCAGGGCACCCGCAAGGTTGCACAGCAAAATGACCAGTACAGCAAACCAAAGCAAGTAAAATAATATCCGATTGCGCATATGTATGCTTTCTACATAGCGGTTTATATCGACCCGCGCATAATCAGATACGTTGCGCAAGAGATGCATTCGCAACAGATTTTCAACGTCCACAACGGCGTTGAGCGGGTTAAAATCATAGGCGCGTAAATACAGTGCCGTAATTTGTGCGCTTGCGGGTGCGTGGTGGCGCGACATCCATGCCATATAGGATGCATCGCGCCCTTGGCGTATTACGCCGCTTACGGTGTAATACCGCCCCTCCGCTTCCACGGGCAAGCCCGCTACATTAAAACTGCCAAACAACCGCCACGCCAAGGCACAGCCCAGTACAATTGTGTCTGCCTCGTCTTGGGAAAGCCAGTAATTCCCTGTAACAAAATCGGCAAAAAACATAGAAAAATAATCCGAAGTCGTAAACATTACCGTGGCGGTGACTTGCTGCCCCGTGGCGGATAGCGTGCGGCTTCCCCGTATTTCGGGGGCGAAGGTGTAGTGGGAGAACGCGTCCCGCGCATTCTCAAAATCGGCTTGCGAGAAAAACAGATGGCTCTCGTGTAGCATGGGCGCGATGTAAATTACATCCCGCGCAAATAATAAACCCGCCGCACGGTGGGCATACAAGCCTGTGAGCAATGCCGCGCTTAGCAACAGGGCATTTACCAGTAAAAATAGTTTTTTCTTGTACGTCATGCTACCGTGTTCCCACAAATTCATGGGTGCCCACCAAGCGCACTTGCGTACCCGCCTGTACAGGCATGTCGGAATTGATGACCACCCCACCCGTTGGCAATTCCATCCCATGCAAGCCGATAACGGCTACACGGTGGTTATCCCGGGCGGCGGTTTGCACCCGTGCCATACGCACGATGTGATGATACCCAAAACGGCGCGGCGCGGCTTCAATATAGTATACATAGTAGGATATGGAATCCTGCCGCAACGCGCTAATGGGTATGAGCGCGTTCGCAGGTGTGGTGCGCCCAAGCACGGTAATACGGGCAAATTCCCCACCCAGCAACGCGCCCACGTTTTGCGTAGGGGGAATGGTAATAAACACCGTATTGCGCCCCCCTTGGGGAACGATGCGGCTTACCGTACCGCGCAAGGTATCCGCACCTATGGCTATGTTGGCATCCAACCCGATGTGAATAAAAGTCGCCGAACGGGGGAAGCTGGCTTCTACTTCGAAGTGATTATCGCGGATTACGGCGGTAAGAATAGGCGCACCTTCGCTAACCAACGCGCCAATTTCTACTGTGGCGGCGGAAATTAAACGATTGCCCGCCGCCCGTACTTCGGTAATGCCGCCGGCTTCGATTTGTTCCATCAGCAATTCGATGCGTGCACCCGTACGTTCAAGGTCAAGCTGTAACCCGCGCATTTGGAAGCCGAGTTGCTGGATTTGGTTTTGCTGGTTGTGGATTTGCGTTTGGCGGTTGCGTAAGGTTGCGGCGGCGGTATCTTCATAATTGCGCAAAGCGGCTTCGTAGCTGGCGATGGCTTGCAAGCGGCGTTCGTAAATGCCGCGCCGCGCTTCCATAAGGCGCGCAAGTTCCTGCTCGCGTTGGATAAGTTGCTGGCGGGGCACTACGCCCTCGGCATACAAAACTTCCAACTGCTGTATTTCACGGCGCAAAGCGTCCATTTCCCGTTCGTTGGCTTCCAGTTGCAGTTCGTGTTCCAGCAAATGCAAAGTGGGTGCGGTTGCGGCGGTCACGGGTTCGTTAATGATTGTATTCAATTGCTGTGTGGCGGCAATACGTTCATTATCCACACGCTCTATGTTTAGTTCAATAACGCTCAGGTCGTGCAACGCGGCGGTAAGATTATCGTTTAACACACGCATGTCGGTGGAAATGGAGAACAATATATTTGCGGCATTTACCGTGTCCCCAACGCGCACCATATCTGTAATGCGCCCGCTAATGGGCGCGAATATACGCTCGGTATTTGCGGGTTGTACCGTGCCCGACGCGGTACCCTCGGGCGCGATAATCCCGCCTTGGATAAACGCAACACTGACCCGTGGCGCACGCATATCCATTAAGGTTTGCGAGAAAAACGTAAGCCCCGCAAGCAACGCGATAAATGTTATCGTGATTATTTTTAGGATTCTTTCATACGCCATAATATCCTCCTATCTCAAGCCCGACAGGCGCATCCCCGCCACCAAATGCTCCTGCCCCCACAAAAATACAATGAGCGCGGGTAGCATATAAAAAAACGAAGCCGCAAACACAATTTCAAACGAGCCGATACGCGATAATTGTACGCTAAGGGGCATCATCGCGGGGTTGGTGATAAAAACAATGGCTTGGTCAACCACGTTCCAATAATCCACGAAGGTAAGCATCGCCAATGCCGCAACGGCGGGCTTTATTAACGGAAGCACGATGGAAACCAGCATACGCAAATTACCTGCGCCGTCTATGGTTGCCGCTTCCAAGCATTCTGTGGGAAAGGTTTTCATAAACTGGCGCAGTAAAAATACACCAAAGGGGCTAAATATCGCGGGCAAAATAACGGCAAGCACGCTTTCTTGTATGCCCAAATACCCCGCCATGACAAACTGCGGCACCAGCATTACCGGCAAAGGCATAAGCATAATTACGAGGTAGATAAAAAATAATTTCTCCTTATGCCGCCATGTAGAAACTTCAAACGCATACGCCGCGGGCAGGGAAATCACAAGGGTACCCACCACGGCAGGTACGGTAATGATTATCGAATTCCACAACGCCGTAAGGTACGAAGGGTCGAAAAGCAAGCTCAAATACTGCCCGAGTGTTACCCACGGCGGTATTAGTGCCATGCGCACAAAGTGGATATTGTCCCATACATCTAAGCGGTAAAAATAATTAGATGGGGTTAGCGTCATCGCGTAGCGGTTTTGTATTTCAAACCCTGTCATAAACGAGTTGGTAAAGGTGATTATAATGGGCATGGCGAATAGTAAGGCAAAGAAGCCTATGATGACAATGGAAATGCCCCCGCGCACGCGCCGTATCATATGTAGGTCTGCCTTTGCTGTAGGCGATATAAAATAAAGACCAAAACCAGCACAAAGCCAAAAACAAACACGGACGCAGAGGCCATGCGCTGGTAATTTAACATCGCAAACTGGTTATTTAAGAAGTGCTGTAATAAATAAATGGAAGGGTTGGGGTGCGTACCCGTAAGCAAATATATTTCGCGGAATACTTTAAACGAGTTGACCACCGACAAAATAAATACCAGCAAAAACGTAGGCGCAAGGTATACCAACGTAATGGAGAAAAATTGCCGCCACTTGCCCGCCCCTTCAATAGAAGCAACCTCGTAGTATTCTCTGGGGATAAAATCCAGCCCTGCTTGGAACAAAATGATATTAAACCCTATATTTTTCCAAATAAAAATCCCAACCACGAAGTACATGGCAAAATCGGAATTTAACCACCCGCCCGTGGGCAACCATTCCGTACCCAGCCACGCTTCGGGGATATACGTAAGCAATAACCGGTTTAGCATCCCATTAAACGCAATAAAATGCCGCCAAAAAAATACTACCGAACCCGAAGGAATGACCAACGGCATTAAGAAAAACACCATCAATACCCGCCGCACCCCTACCCGCATGGGTTTTAAACACAGCGCGAGGGTAAGCGCGAGCAACATATTCAACGGAATACTTACGCCCATAAATACCAGCGTATTACGCACCGCAAGTTCAAAGGCTTGGTTATTCCACGTATCTATAAAATTTCCCAGTCCCACAAACTGCCGCGATACGGCATTGTCTATCAACGAAAAATACACCGATATACCAAACGGCACAATAAAAAATACCGCAAGCCCCAATAAGCTAGGCAACAGGAAGAATATCGCACCGCGTTTATACATATTTCACTGCTCCATCAACCACAATTGCAATGCACTCTCTAGCCGCAATACAAATTCCTCAACGGATAGCACACCGTAGAGAAATAATGCTAAATTACTTTCAAATACCGTGCTTTGTACGCTACCATAAAGGGTGGACATGGGCATGTCATTGTAAAGTGCTAACCGGCGAATTGCATTTTCTACAATGGCGTTCATTGTATCATCGTTGCGCAAATCAATATCTGCTTGCAAAAATGAATGCCCGTAACCGCGTGTGTAATTGATGGATTGCGTAATATGCGGTTCAAAGTATCGTCTTTTTATGGGTGTGGAAACGGAATATTGGCCCCAAAAAATGGATGTGCCGCCCACCTGCACGCCAAATGGAAGATGCCCCTGGGGAAAAGTAAACGCCGTTATTAAATGTTGCGTAAATTCCCATGCGAGGGTGCTGTCCCCCACTGCGGGGAAGTTTAAAATTGCCCATGTTGCGGAGCTTAAATGCGCTATGTCTAAAATTAATTTGCCTTGATTATCAGCAAGGGGTATTCCGTGGGCAAAATGCTGTAATTCGTCTATAAAAGCCAGCGCGGGGTTTAACGATGAAGATTGAACCGTAAAAACATGGGTGGAAGATACATCCCGCAATATATCATTACCCATAATTGGCACACTTGAAAACATGGACATAATCCGCCCATTACGGTTGAGGGTGTATAAATCATGCAAAAATGCGATGAAGCTATCTTCCGTAACGTTTATTTGATGATTCTCCAAATCAATGTAGCCACCGATATACGAGCGAAACAATAACGAAGGCGAATGGATTAGAAAATTTCCTTCCGCGAAAAACAGGTGCGAAAATTCGCTTCCATGTTCGTGCATTAAATCATTGTATAGGCGCATCATTTCGCGTAGCGTTATATTTTCTTTGTTGGTAAAACGTTCAATAAAATAGCTTGGCAGGTTTTCGTTGATAAATACATACACAAACCCAAAATTCAAGGGAAACGAATAAAGCCCGCCGCGATATTCCAAGGCTTGTAGCGGTTGATGAAAAAAATCTTCAAGTTGTGTATTGGGGTTTTGTGCGATAAGGGTGTAAACGTCAGTCATTAACCCCGACCGCGCATAAAATGACGCGGGTATATGATTTTGAAAAAATAAGTCATACCCTTCCCCCGCCATCAGCATGGTATGCAACCGCCCTGTGGCGTTAAATAAATCCTCTGCGTTGCTTGCATTATAAGTAGTAAGTGCCAATTGCAAAATGTAATTTCTCTCTGGGAATAATAAATCCCACTCGGCTTGTAATGCCGCCGCCGCTTGATGCAATGGCGGTACAAAACATTCCCGCGCCATTATAGAAAGGGTGCGTACCGTGGATACAGCTTCCTCCGTTGGCGACACAGGGCGTATTTGGATAGGTTCGTTGACGGTTATATTTTCCGCTTCATTACTATTGTACTGCGGTGCGCTACCACAGGACGCGAGCAATAAAACAGTGAGTATAAATAAACAAACCGTGGTTACGCGATGCATCACTCATCCTCCTTGCTATTTACAACAATCCCTAATTCCTCATGAAAATTATGCAGTGTTGAAAATTTATATAGCCTATCGAGCGTTGCGCGCTTTTTTCTTGCGGCTTTACAATAACCATTTACATATTGGTTAAACAATTTTTCAATTTTGGGCATATTATTTAATATATTTTTCATTTGGCTGGATGCAACATTGACATGTTGGGGTGCTTCAATATACGTTTTGTCATTTACAATTAATGCTTTGCGAAAATCCAACCCCGCAAACGGTTTGGTTGAACTAGGCACGGCATAACCAATATTGCCCATACGTATATCCACATGCTTGCGTAGCGGAATGTAGAATGAATTTCCATTTATTTCTATGTTTATGTATAAATAGAAACGTGTCGATTGTTTTTCAAGATTATTCACGTCAAGCATTTCAACAAATTTTTGCCGCTCGCTAAAGTATGCCTTACTGATAAAAACAAATCCGCCCACTATTCACTCCTTGTTATGAAAAAGGACATCAGATACTAATCCATTGGATTGGTATTGCATGATGTCCTTTGAAATTTACATTATTCGGTTTTTTATTAGACAGGTATACCGACAAACCCCTCCACTATTTTCGGTTTTTTGTTAGACAGGTTTACCGACAAATCCCTCTACCATACTGGTGTTATTTTAACACCTATTAATAGTATATGCAAGCAGGGGGATTTTACTCAATTTTTCACTGCTCCATTAACCACAACTGCACCCTATCTTGTATGCGTTGGGCGGTTGCTTGTGCGGTGGCGATGCCATCTAGGAAGTGCTGTACATCTTCCTCTATTTGGCTTCCTATCATGACAAAATCGGGGGGGATAACCACGGGCTGGTGTATGAATTGGCGCATACGCTCTATTGCGTTGTTGGTGGCGTTTACCACATCGTCGGGTACGCCAATGAATGGCTGGTGGTCGTATTGTAAATAACGGTTAATAGCCCCGCGCATTTGGGCTTCAAAGAGGTCTTGTTGTATGGGGATTGCCATGGTACTTTGCCCCCATACAGGCATTCCCCATTGGTTGGTTGCGGCATTGCCGCTAGGGTTAATAAAGGCATCCAAGAGGTGCTGGGTAAATTCCCACGCCAGCGTACCGTTACCCGCAGTGGGGAAAAGGACCGGCCCCCATACGGGACTTCCCCACTGCCCGCCGTCATTAAAGATACGAAGCCGCCCATATTCATCACTTACGGGTATGCTGTGGGCAAAAATGGGGTTTACAGGGGTAAATAGCATATGGGCGGGCAATAAATTGCGGTGCGTAAGTTGGAATACATAACTACCCGCCATTCGTCGCAAAAAATCGGTGGTGTACACATTTGTGCTATACCCCGATATCCATGAACCAAATTCAAGTCCGCCTTCAAAGGTGGTGCGGAAGTTTTCTAAAAATTGAGCAAATCGACCATCGGTAAAATTGGCGGTTCGGTTATCAAAGTCTACAAAGCTGCCCAGCACATGGGGCAGTGCTACCCCGGGGTGACCAATACGGGATTGGTGGCCAATTTGCAAGTGCCCAAACTCCGCTTCATACCCTGCGCGCAAGTCGGCGTAAATTGCCATCATTTGCCCCATGCTAACGCGGTCGTATTGGGCAAAACGGTTAATGAAGTGTTGTGGCAACCCTGTGTTAATACCTGCCCATTCAAAACCAAAGCTAAGGGGGAAGGCATATAACCCGCCATTAATTTCATAGGCGTATAATACATTGGTGAAAAAATCTTCCCGCTGGGTATTTGGGCAAGCGTCTATAAATTGGTAAATATCGTGCAAAAAGCCCGACTGCGCAAAGGTGCGGTAGGGCATAAAAAAGTCTAAAAACATAAGGTCATACCCCTGCCCTGCCATAAGCATGGTTTGCACACGGGCTTGTGTTGTTTGCCAGTCATCAATGTCATGGGTAGTAAGTTGCACTACAAAGGCGTAGGGTTTATCGAGTTGCGACCATGCACGGTTCATTTCCGCTTCTGCTCGGCGAATGATATGGCGGAAGTCACGGTAGGCGAGCACACGTAATGTAACCGTGGGCAATTCCTCGCGTTCGGCTTGTACGCGCATTTCTTCCAGCAATTCCGCGTCGGCTTCTATCGTATGGGGCTGTAATAAGTAATGCGCGATATTGGCTTGTATAATTTGCGTGGCCTGTTCCGTGGTAATTTCTTCAAGTATTTGCTGGTTAAAGGGTTCGGAAAGCAGTTCGATGGGCAATAACTGGCGGGTTAGGTGCGTAAACACAGGCTGGCTTGCGATATCCTTTAACTGCGGGCGTATCGTATGGACGAGGGAATCCACCATGCCCGCATTCCCTTGCCCCGCAAAAGGCAACGTGTGCGGCTCGGTGAGGGCGTTGCGTAATGCGCGTTCTATTTGCTCGTCGAATAAATCGCGCCGTATTGGGGTAGCGAGGGACATATCCCCGCGCCAGGTATCGCTCCGCGCTTCGGTTAAATGCCGCAAAAATGCGAAGGCCAGCGCGCCGTCTGCCGTCGCGCTTACGCCGAACATTGAATCAATTCCGCTGGTTTGTATCACCAGTGCGCCACATTCCGCCGCGAGGGGGATATAGTGCAAAAATAGCGGATTATTTTGTGGCAAAAATGCGTTAATGGGGTCTAGGTTGGTTTGAATATTGTCAAATACAAAACGCTGGTGCATTTCTTGCGTAAGCACACTGCCACGCGGGTTGGTGAACATGTCCGATTCCCAAAAAACGCCGTGGCGGTTATTTTCAATAAATGCGGTGCTTAGGGTTTGCATGTGCTGGGTAAACGAGGGCGTTATCGCGCTTAGGGTACGGGCGTTCCAATCAATGATGGGGTGTAGCATATCGCGCAAGGTCATGACTACGGGCGCGTTATGCATTACGGCAAGGTGCGCAAATTCGGGGTGGGCCTCCTGCAAGTCAAGATAAAACTGCGCAATTTGCGTAAGGGATATTGCTTCATACGCCGCAAACCGCGTTATAAAATCGGCGGGCAAATCCACATTTACCCCTATATAATTGTGCGTAAACGCCAGCGGGAAGGTGTATAACCGCCCGTTAAGTGCCAAGGCTTCCAACACATGCATAAAATAGTCATCTTGTTGCGTGTGTGTACAGGTATTAATGAGTGAGAAAATATCTGCCATATGCCCGTGCAAAATCAACGGAAGCAGTGGATGCATATGGGTAAGCGTAAATACATCGTACCCCTGCCCCGCCGCGATACGCGTCTGCAAAGAAGCTAGATGGTCGTCCATATCATCCCACTGGTAAATGGTGATGTTTGCATAAAAGCCGATGCCCTGCGCGTTTAACTCCGCTTCCATCCGCCGCGCCGCATCGTTTATGATATACGAATCCATCGCTTGTGCGGCAATGTGCAAGGTGCGCTGTGTGGCAAATTGCACAGGTGTAGTCAACTGCGCCCCTGTGACGTGGTTGGTTGCGCCGTTTTCGTTCTCATTCTCATCGTCCGAACCACCGCGCCCACAGGCGTTGAGCGTGATTGTTAATAAAATAAGTACAAAAACGAAAATAACATTTTCATATCGAGATGAGTTCATCATTCACCGTCCATTTCTTGAAATGCCATGACTTGCCCCTTGTTGTTGTAACAAAATTTATAGGGAAATGCTCGTTTCATGGCTTCGTCCGAAAGTTCTTCTTTTGCTTCCATGATGTTCCGCTTGCGAGATAAGGAAAACTCCCAATTATTGGTGACATTTGCGCCAAGCAAAATATGGTCGTGAAGCTCGCCTTCAAACGGTACGGCTAAGGCAACGACATTTTCCAACGTATGCCCGCCAATGTTTATTTTATCCAGAATACATATATTGGCTTCGCCTTTATAACCGCCTACGCTTGTCAGTATCGTTTGTTTTAGCATTTTACCATACTTGGGAACAAGAAATTTGTGGATGATGGTATTAAAAGCCCCAGTATCAACCAATACATTGACAGGCGCACCAAATTGAGCGCGTTTTATATCCCAAAGCCTTGCCTCAAAAACATAACGGCAAGGTCTTTTATTGTTCAGTTTAGCCGAGAAGCTCGACATGAAGGTTTCCTCCCCGCTCCCTGCACCCGTAGTATATTTTGGCATTGGCATCGTATTCATCAATCGCAATGCTTGATAATACCGAATAGCCCTGTTCCCCATTCTCTGCTGTCGCAACAAGATAGCCGCCATCCCATGAGTTGTCCAAGCCTATAAGGCTAACAAGCACCCACAGTCCTGTGAATCCTTGGTCTATTTCTTCTTCTGTTATAAACCTTGTGCCGTCGTATCTAGTAATATCCATTATTAGCCTCCGTTCTACAAACTACATTGCATTTGAAATATGACATTTCCTTACCCTTGTCGAAATCAATCAGCATATAACAATTCCTCCATATGCTCACGGAGTTCGTAAGCGGTAGTGCCTGATATCGCGCCTTCTAGGGGGCACACTAGTTTAACATGAAACATTGCGTTATGCAAAATGTATCGCGTTATAAGAGTGGCCGAATAAAATGGGAACGGGCCGGATATTAGGTTGAGCCCTTCTCAGTGATTGGCGAAAGCCAATCAATACCCGAGTGAGGACGTATGGTGTTATAAAAGCACTCGATGTACTGGAAGATGATGTTTTGCGCATGTTGTCGTGAATGGAAGCAGTGAAGATGCGTACATTCACATTTTAAGCATGAAAAGAAGTTTTCTGCAACAGCGTTGTCATAAGGGTCATGCTAATTAAACAATATTTTCCACATCAAGCCCACGCCCGATATAGGTTTTATTTCCTTTCACTGCTATATTGCCTTGGGTCGAAGGGCGAATTTCTCTTTCGTGTACATGTGCCAGGTTATAAGCTGTTGATTGCGTTGCGTTGATATTTGCAAATGTAATGGGCAAGCTTATTGATTGGTAAACGCTTCTGCTTGACAGGAGATTAAAATAAAGACAGGGCAATGCGGTTGTGTATCCTGAATTACCGCATTTTGCAATGCTTTGCCCCTGCTTAACTTTATCCCCGACTTTGACTGTAATGCTGTTGAACATAAGATTTCCTACACAGCTATATTCGTTTTTACTGTGTTTGATAATGATGTGGTTGCCCACGATATCCCATGTGCCTGCATAATTAATAAATTCATCTTCCTTATTTTCAAAGAAATCCGAATGTTTATTACATACTTTTACAACCACGCCATCGGCAACAGCCAGTACATCTTTCCCGTAACAGAGATTATTTTCTATCGTAGGATTGTCTGCTTTATAATTATTGCCATTGTCATCAAGCATTACAAAATAATAGGTGAATCGGTCGCTCGGTTCGTCCCAATCCATAGACAATTCTTTGGTAGTGCCGCCCGACCACACACACCACTTGCCTGTAAAGGGGAGGATGTAGTCGCTTTTACAGGTGTAATTCTCCTTATCAGGTAAACTAATGCCGCGTTTAATCCGTACCCAATTTTTAAGCTTTGCCCAATTAGAAGGGACGAAGTGCAGATTCAAAACAATGATTAACACCACCGTGATAATCCAACTCAAGAAATTGACCCCGAAAAGGCGCGGAAAATCAAAAAAATTGTTCAAAATTAGGGTTAAAATGAACACACCGAATGCCAACTTATGGTTGCTATTTCTTACCCAACGTCTTAATTTTGCCATGGAAAATACCTTCCGATAGATACCTTAAGAGAAAAAAGGCATCAATATAATTTCGTAAAACCAATCAAAGAACGTTCTTGCCTTCTTTGAGTAAATACATGCGCCTACAGTTCCACTAATAACTAAAACAATCCCTGGAATAATTGCGAACCAATTAATAGCCGTTCCGTCAATGCGCAAAATTGTAAGCCCTAGTACAATAGTAATAACACCAACGATAAAAACGGAAATAAACACTATGGTCTTTAACATGTTTTAACACTCGCTTTCTTAAAATATATGTGATTGTATAAAAGTTACAGCATCATTTATGCGTATTTTATAAATACTCGGGCTTGTATAATGCGGTTTTCAATATTTCAAAATATCGTTTTGCTTCGATTAACAATTCATCCGGCGATAATGTTTCTCTATATTGCGTCATGCAGGAGATAGCCACCCATGAGGTAAGGTTCATAATAGTGGGGCGGTCGTATTCGTCACGGAATTTGTCCCAATTTACGTGGACAAAGACAATATCTTCGCTCATTGTTTTATGTTCATCGTGGATTTGCATAAGGGAAGGGAGAGCTTTTGTTTTAATCATCTCGCTTACCAAACGCATAAATTCAAACATGCCCGGATGTTTTTTTATAAGTTGAAATTGTGCATGGACAACCCCTGTCATGGTTTCAAAAAAATCTGCTGTACCTTCTTGGAATAGGGCAACTGCGGCACTGCGGGTGTGCCGCACTAAATATAAAAATAAATTTTCCTTGGTGCCAAAATAGTGGAAAACAGCCGCCTTTGATATACCTGCCGCTTTTGCAATATCGGATATGGAAGTTTTTTCATATCCGTATTGCCCAAAAAGCGATATACCCGCGCTCAAAATTGATTGCTTTTTTTCTTCAGGCAAATTTTCAAATGTTTTTGCATCCATAAAATCCCCCTTGCTACCCGTTATATTTTGCGACACGAACCGAGTCGGTCAAATCAATTGTAACACGTTTAAACCGAATCGGTCAAGAGCAAATTTTTCATATCATACCCCATAACCGCCGCCGCAATTATAGGAGCGGCGGCGTTTAAAGAATGGCAGGGGTGAAGTTCTTGCCATTTTTAGGATTGAGTTTTTGGACAGGTTACGTTATACTTTTTAAAGGAACTATGTAACATGAACGGACAGAACGGAAATACCATATGCATGAAATAGAAGTTAAGCAATCTGCATATAAGCATGGATGTACATACGATGACATTATCAACTGTTATCGTTTTCCAATTAAAAGCATGATACTTGAAAGAGAAGAAAGCAAGTATCTGTACATTGGTATGGATACTAAGGGCAGATTGATAGAAGTGTTAGCAAACCATAACGGCGTAACAATAATATTCCACGCAATGAAACTACGCAAAACTTTTTAAAAGCTGATTAAATAGGAGGTATCATATGCGAGATATGATCGATATTGAAATTATGGAACTTACAGCAGACGATTTCCGCGAATTAACACCGCAAGAAATACAGCAAGATAATTTTCGCCGTATGTTTCAAATGCTAGGTTTAATTTATGCGAATCAAGTTGAAATTAAACAAATGTTGGTTGCGAATAATCATCCAACTACACTTGTGTAAAACAAAGAGAATTTGAAAATTTACGCCGCCGCGCTTCCGGGAGCGGCGGCAGTTAATGAATGGCAGGGGTGAAACCTTGCCATTTTTAGGCAACTGAATTATTAAAGTTGTCTAAAGACCGTTTTTTTCAAGTGAGTAATTTGTAGAAACGCATAGATAATTTAGGCTGGCAGGTACGAAAAAGCCACAATTTCACGGTTTCGGGAAATTGTGGCTTTTCTGTTCTTAAATGTTTCCGTTTGGTAGAAATATTTTCACTGCGCTGTGGCACTCATATACTGCTCACGTTGTTTGCCACGGACACGGTATAACTTGTTACCGCCGCATTAAACGCCGGGTTAAGTGCGCCGGGGTTTACGGAAAGGCTTGCCAAGTTTGCGTTATTTGAGGCCGCCGGGAGTACGGTTAATCGGATTGGATTAGACGTTATCTTCTTCCCGCAAAGCCATGACCACGCTACTTGCGGTGTTTGTATCTGCTGTCGCTTCGGTATTTGTATTATTGGGTGGCGCGGAATCCCATATAATTTCAATCCCGCCTATTGCACCGTCCCATTCAACCAACGCACCGAAGTACTCGCTGATAAAACGCAAGGGAACCATTGTCCGCCCATTTATTGTTTGTGCGGGTACGTCCATACCGAGTGCCGCCATTTCGGGGGTAATTCCGGCATTTATAGGGAATGTCAGCCCTTGTCCGTGTAGGGTGATATGGGCAAGGGCTGGGCTGTAGTCCGTTCCGCGCGTCCAATCAACTTCCGCGCCGAGGGCTTCTGCGACAAAACGAACAGGCACAAGGGTTCTGCTGTCAACTATTACGGGTAAAACATTCATGACTTGCGTGGATGCGTTGCCCGCCAAGTCAAAGAGTATCGGTGAACCGATTTGCATGGTGAGCCGCATCAATGTTTCTACATAAGCAACGGTAAACGTGCCTGTCGTTTGGGCTTCAAAGGTAAACAGTCCTGTTTCAACATTGAGCAAACCGCCGATAACGGTTGGGTTGCCAAACAACGCAACGATTCTGTGATGATTAAGCCCTTCGAGGTCGAAGTCATCCAAGCACGTTGTAATTATGAACGGTATGCTTGATGTTTCGATAACTTCACCCCCCACGGAAATGGCGAGTACAACCGTGAGGAAATGTCCGCCTTGGGTTACAGTCAACCCCACGGTAATGGGTGCATCGCCGTAATCTGATACATCGGCAAGCTCGGCCAGTATATCCGGCGTTAGGGTAATTTTCATGCCGTGGAATACCAGCGTTACAGATACGCCTGCTTCCGCAAAGGCTTCCGCCGTATACACATCCAGCACAGCGGCTGTTGTTCCCTCTACATCGGAAAGGTCAATAACCACTATAGGCTCGTACTGTTCAGATGCATGGGATAAAGCGTAGTAAATCAAGGCTTCTGTGGTTTCGCTGTCCAGTTCGATGGTGACTGCGCCTGTTTCCGTGTCCACGGTTATGGGAATGTCAACCGTGCCGCCAATTTCACCGTCTGTACCGCCGGTACCGGGAACGGTCAGGGGTGTTGGTGTCGGCGTTGGAGTTGGCGTGGGGGTCGGTGTTGGTGTGGGGGTTGTGCCGTCATTTGCGCCTGTCGCTGTTTCGTTGGTGCTTCCTATGCCTGTAGGTGGTGGTGGTGCTGGTGGTGCCGTCCAACGCGCCCAAAGCGTCACATCCGCTATAATATTTGTTATCGGGAACGTCGCCGCTGTTGTAAATCCTGCGTCCATGTACCAGCCGCCGAACGTATAACCTGCCCGTGTCATCGCGACGGGAGCGGTGATACTACCGCCAGCAGTTACGCTTGTCTGCGTGGGCGCGGGTACTCCGCCGCCTGTGTTCCATGTGATGGTGTGGGGCTCAGTCGCGGTAAAATGGGCGTGCAACCACCCATTACCGAGGTATGTTGTGCTTGTGGCGGTGGGTACCGTGAATTGTGCGCCCGCTGCCTCTATTGTATGGCCCGCTTGCGGTGCGACGATGATTTGTGCGAAATAAGATGTCCCGCCTGTGAACGTCGTTCCTGCAGGGTCGTTGGTATTAGAGTTGAACCATTGTACTATTGCCGTCCATTGGTTGCCGCCGCCTGTTGCGGTGGTAACAGGGGTTGCCCCTGTCACGGGCGCGGTCACGCCTATTTCAAAGTACGTAACGGAAGCGAGTAGAGCCGCTCTATATACTATCGCTTGCGGATTAAACGTATTTAGAATATTAACCCCTGCCCAATGCGTTATGCCAACATGAACTACCCCGCCATCGTTTACGGTTATATCGCTGATTGCAAGCACCCATGTTCCGTTATTATAGGTTAATGCGCCTCTTGTGGCGTTCGCCAACATTATACGTTCCGCTATTAACCCAGTAACGGGTGGGTCAAAGGTAATGTGAATGTGCGTGGTATCAGCTGTGCCGGGAGTGCCGCCAAATTGCATGACTGAAAAGGTAGTGTTGATGACTGTAAGCCCAACCGCATTACCAACGTCGCCACCGTTGTGATTTGCGTGAGCGGCCGTGTTTACATATAAGTCGCCACCATTTCCTGTCTGTGCGACGTTATTACCAGTAATTGAACCGTCATATATATTGAAAGTGCCCCCAATATAAACAGATACGCCACCACCGTTCCTTCCGGCAGTATTATTGGTAATTTCACCGTTTTTCATTATAAAAAGGCTTGGTGAATTTTCGATATGCACGCCACCGCCGCTGGCGTTCGTCGCAGTATTGTAGGAAATTGCGCCTCCATTCATAATGAAAGAGCCCCCACTAGGCATAAATACACCGCCACCTTCATAAGCAGATGTGTTGCCCGTGATTATGCCATCTTCCATAGTGAATGTTCCAAAATTAATCACTCCACCACCGCTGGCAGAAGTATTGCCGGAAATCGTGCCGCCGTACATATTGAAAGTACCGCTATTCCGCACACCGCCGCCACCGCCGGCAGAAATATTGCCAGAAATCGTACCGCTCATCAGCGTAAAATGTCCTGTGTTATCAACACCACCCCAATTACCTGCTCCTGTCACAGTTATGCCGTCGATGGTTAAACTCGCGTCCTGTGCGACCCAAATTACTGGAAATGGCGCACCGCCTGCCGACAAAGTGTATCCTCCACTCAAAACAATATTTAATCCCCAGCCATAGTGGAGTTCAAGTGGTCTTTGAATAAGTGTTATGTTTGCTGTCAGATTTATAGTTGTTTGAGGCGTGTTAAATTGTGTAGCGTTGAAAAATGCAGTTGTAAGAGCATCTCTTAGTTGCTGTTCGGTACTAACGCTCACTGTTGGTTGTGCTACCATAGGCATTATTTCCGCCAGCGGCGTAAAATCGCCCACTTGCAAAAACAGCGCATACGGGCTTTCGACGTATTCGCCATATGAATAAGCCCGAAGCGTCCACACGCCCATGTCAGCGGCGGTCACTTCGTCAAAGCGGAGGTTCATTTGCACGGGCATATTCAAATTGCCCATATCCTCGCGGATAAGGGTTGTGCCTTTGTCTGTGCGCGGTGTGCCGTCAAGATACCAAACCAAAGTCACGCTGTTTTCCGGTTCTTCCGTGGGGTCGGGTTCTGTTGGCTCGGTAGGTTCTTCGGCAGGTTCATTTATGCCGTTTTCGCCATTGGTCGGCGGCTCGGTTTCGTTGCCGTTTGGATAGCCGCCTGTATATGCGCCGCTGTATTGGCCGTTTTCGTATCCCTCATCTTCCGGCTCATCCTCACCATCAGGCAACACAGGCGGCACAAACAAGCCGCCCGTTGCAAGACCAACCCTCGTCACCGTTACATACTGGCTGAATACAAGGTTTTCGTCACCCCCGGTTGCTTCGTATGCAAAGGGAAAATGCCCGGTTGCAAAGTCCACAAGGTAATTGCCCACAGGCACACCGGCCTCCACAGGACTTGCCGCCGCCGTAATGGGTACTATATTAAACACCAGCACAAACGCAAGCACCACTGCAAGCAGTTTTTTGAATTTCGTCATTTTCATTGCCCCCAATCTTCTTTACGCAAGGCCATTACAAGACTGGCGGCGGCATTTGTACCTGTACTTGGGTTATCGGGGCTTGCCGAATCCAATATAATTTCTATGCTTTGCCTTTCGCCGTCCCAGTTTACAATCGCCCCAAAAAATTCACTTACGAAGCGTAAGGGCATCATCGTTCTGTTACCCACAACTTGCGCGGGTACGTCCATGCCTAGTGCCGCTAATTCCAACGTAATTGTGCCGTCAAGAGGGATTTTCAGCACTTGAGCGTTCAATATAATGACTGCTGTGGACGGCGTGTATTCTGTTTGGCGAATCCAATCAACCTCTGCACCAAGGGCATATGCCACAAAACGGATGGGGACCAAAGTGCGTCCATCTACGATTACAGGCAATACATCCATGATTTGCATGGGTGCGTTACCTGCCAAATCGAAGATTACAGGCGAGCTGATTTGCATAATCAAACGGTTAAGGGTAGCTATATAATTAACGGTATACACACCGCTTCTACGCAAATAAAAGGCAAAGAGCCCGCTATCCCCTTGGAACAGGCCGCCTGCCAACACCGGGTTGCTAAACAATGCGGCAATACGGTAGGTATTAACCCCTTCCAGGGGTATCCCGTCAAAATAAAGGGAAAGCAACATCCGATGCGCCATAGACATATATGCTTCACCGTCCAAAGTGATTTCACTGTATAGGGTGAAATCACTTTCTTCTCCCAAACGGATGTCGAGGTCGATAACCAGTGTCTTATCGGCATAATAGGATAGTAATGCATGTGGAATTTTTACACTGACAATGCCCTCCGCCGCTACTGTCCAATCTAAGTCCTGCGCGATAAACTCGATAATATTGACCGTAAGGGTTTGCTCGTCATCGGACGTTATAATAACCGCCTCGCCAATGCCCGATTGTAAGGTGATGATAATGTGTACCAAAGAGGGGAAAGGAATTTCCGGCTCTGGGGTTGGAGCGGGGGGCGGGGGAGGCGTTGGCGCGGGAGAGGGGGAAGGTGAAGGAGTGGGTTGCCCGCCGCCGTTGCCTGTATCGCCGTTGCCGCCTGTGTCATTCTGCGGCGGGGGCGGCGGCGGGGGCGGTGGTGGTGGGGCAGGTTCAGGTGCAACCGTTATGCCAACAAGGGGGATAAACCCCGTGCCGCCGGCGAATGTATATCTGATTCCGGCGACACCACCTTCAATGGCCCAAACCCCTGTTGCGCCTGTGGGATGAGATTGCAAGCCGGCAACAGGTGTACCTATAATAGCTGTGGACGGCAGCGCGGGTAGCCAGGCAACCAAGCCGTTATGGTTTATCCTACCGTCAACATGTCCTGCACCCATAAGCGCATCTTTATTCGCGCCGATGCCGAAAACTGTGCCCCCATAAACATTGCCTTGAATTCCTCCGCTTGCGGCTACAACTGCTTGCACACCTCCGGTTGCAACTACGGTGCCGCTACTTACAATCGATACACCGCCGCCTAAATGATAAGCACCTACAGTCGCGTTCCCGCTGGTATAGATTGCATGGCTACCGCTTCCGCCGGCAATTACCCTGCCGCCATTAATCACAGTGACGCCGCCGCCGCCGACTTCGATAGCGTTGCTGTTTGCGCCTGTTGTTTGCACCAGCGCGCCATTAACGCGAACACCCGTGCCGTTACCTCCCACAGTACTGCCTAAAATCGCCTGGCTGTTGTTACCTGTGGAAATAATTTCGCCGCCGGTCATGTGAAAGTAAGACCATCCTGACACGCTGACCAACGACACAAGCGGACTGTCGGTAATATTGCCGGTTACAGTAGCGTCCCATGTGACGGTTCTGTTAATCGGAATATTGAACGTAATCCCCTGCGTCAAGCCGGTTGCCGAGCCTGTGACTGTGACGTTATTGCTAATAACGAAAGTTCTTGTGGCGGCGACATAGAGCCAGCCGGCACCCACGAAGTCTAGGCCAAAGTAAAACCCTGTGAGGTTGATGTCTGTCATGCTTTGGTTTCCTGAGGTTACATTAGCACCGCCGGTTATGACAAGACCTGCGCCGGTTGCTGTTATACCGGGTTGGTTGCCGGTACCGAGTCCTGTTACAGTGCCTCCGTTTACGGTGAGGTTTGGAACGTCAATACCCGGTGCCGCCCCCGCGCCTCCGTGTGCAGTTACAGTGCCTCCGTTTATGGTGACATGTGCCGCCGCCATCACTCCGGGCGAAAACCCTATGCCCGGGCTACCGCTACCGCCTGTTGCATACAATGACGCTACGGTGCCGTTGACGGTCAGGTGTGCGCCGGGATTCAACCGTATAGCCGCATCGTATCCTTGTGTTGAAAAACTGTTTATCCCGGTAAAGTGTATGGTTGCTGTGCCGTCTACAATAATAGCCGGTTGCGTGTTGTGATTTATCGTTACGGCATTAAATGTAACGGTCGCGCCGTCTTCTATAATAATCCGACGTGCAGGGTCTGACGGCAGTGCAGTGTTACCTGAAAAGGTGACATTTGCCCCGCTGTTCACGATTAGAATAGGGGAGTAGTATGTGACGCCGTCGGCATCGTTTATCTCGTCTGTCCAGTCTTGCCCGGTAAGCGAAAGGTCAATTGTGCCGTGTACGCCAAGCGGCGCAATTTCCGCCAACGCTCCGGGGCTTGTAGTTTGCGCCTCGATTTGCGCTAAATCACCAAGCGTGCCGTAGTCATACGCCGCCGCCGTGATGGGTACCGTGCCGAATACCAACGTAAACGCAAGCACCACTGCAATCATTTTTTTGAGTTTGTTTACCTTTTTCATTATTATGCCTCCCCAAATTTAATCCGCTTCTCAGCGCGGCAGTTTATTTTTTTGTTTCGCAGTTTAGCCTCGATACTTGCAACCACTTCTTCTGTTTCGGCGGGCTTTCGGATGTAATCGTCAGCCCCGGCTTTAAGCCCCATCACCACATCTGCGGCATCTGTTTTCACCGAAAGGAAAATAATTTGCGGCGATGCCCTGCCGTATAACGTCCCGCTTATTTCCCTGCAAAAGCTGAAACCATCACCATCGGGCAATATTGCTTCCATAAGAATAAGGTCGGGCATTACGCCATTAAGAAATTGCCGCGCACAGGATATAGTTGTAACGGTGTGTACCGTGTATTGGTTGAACATTAACGCACAGCGGTTAGCGTTGTTGATGTACGGGTCGGCTTCCACTAAAAGAATGGTTCCGTTATCTGCCATTTACATTTCTCCTTGCCAAAATAAAAATGGTATCGCAGAAAAATTTATCTGCTGATACCATTGTAGATACGCCCGATATTCAAATGTTGGTTTGTTGCTAAATCGCCACAAAACTTTTTAGCGGTATTCGCCCTGCTCGAAACGATACCCGATGCCCCGCTCGGAGGATAGGCTGTAGCCGCACCCTGCTATTTCATTGCGTATTTTCGCTATTGCGCTTCGCAGGGCTTGGCTATCATCCACAAGGGGTTGCCCCCATATGGTTTCATATAGATAGGCATATGTCAGTGTTTCGTTTTTGTGCCGCGCCAGTAATAGTAACAGCCCAACTTGCATTTGCGTAAGGTTTAGCAGTTTTCCGTTTACATATGCGTTTCGGGCGGTGTTATTTAATGTCAAGCCGCCGAATGTGAGGACTTCCTTGTTTTGTTCTGCGGCTTCTACTGCAAGGCGCACGCGTTCGTTTTCTTGCTGTTTGCTTCGGAGCATGACTTCAATACGCATTACGAACTCATCATAATCATAGGGCTTGGCGAGGTAGTCATTACCGCCGCGCCTTAGTCCTTCCACCTTGTCTTTGGGTGTACTTAGGGCGGTTAGGAGCAAAATGGGTATGCTGTTGCCGTGCTTTCGCAATTCTTCCATGAAGTCAAGACCGCTTCCGTCCGGCAACATAATGTCAAGCACAATTAAATCCGGGGCAAATTGGGTGATGCACTGCCGCGCTTCGGTAAGGTTCATGGCAAGGCTGACATTATAACCCCGCTCGTCCAGCATATATTTATTTATTTCTTGGATGTCTTTGTCATCTTCTACGAGCAGGATTTTATTCATCTGCATTTACCTCACTTTCCTTATATACAGGCAAAGAAAACGTAACCGCAGTGCCTTTACCCTCCTCAGATTTAATTTCGATTGTGCCGCCGTGGGCTTCAATGATACTTTTGCATATCGCAAGCCCAAAGCCTGTGCCACCACCGCCAGACACGCCCCGCTCAAAGATGCGCGGCAATAATTCGGCGGGTATGCCTGTGCCGTTGTCGGCAATCGAAACCGCCACAAATCCATTTTCAGCCAGTTGTGCTTTTACCGAAATTTCCCCACCTTGCGTGTGGTTGTAGGCATTGGCTAAAATATTCAGCATCACCTGAACAATCTCATCTGATTTACCCATTATGCCCGGAAGATTATCGTCAACACAAACAGTAAAGACATTGCCGTGCTTTTCAATAAAACTGCGGTTGGCCTCTGCGCTTGTGTGTAAAATTTCCGAAGTGTTTAGGCGTTTTGTGTCCCCGTGGGCTTCTTGTAATGACGACATCTTTAATGTAGTTTCTGCAATGCGGGATGCCCGCATAATTACCTCTTGCGCCCGTTTTAATGAATCGGTTATATGCTTATCATCGCCGCCATTTTTTGTGTAGCGTTGCAAGGCTTTTTGTACATGGACAGATATTACGGTAAGCGGTGTCTTGGTTTCATGGGTTAGGTTGGTAAGCAACATTGTTTTCATGCGGTTAAGGCTGTCAAGGGCGGCATTTTCGGCAACGGCTTCCCGCTCTCTCCTTTTTGCGGTTTCAACTTCCTTCATGGTTGCAATAAATATAGCAACCGCTTGACACAGCGCGAACACCATCATAGCCATTCCCGTCAACTGGAACGGCACAAGGGTAAAACCGTAATTGTAAAAAGCGAAAAATACAATATCTGAAACCGTGGCAACAATGTACAGCCCCATGCCGCCAATTAAAATTTTTTGTTCCACGGTGGTATTGCGCACCTTAAACACAAAGCAACCCAGCAAATACGCAATCCCGGCAATGTATACGGCATAGGAAGCCAACCCCACTTGGCTCATAAAAACGGTGTCGGCAAACATATTGAGCATGATGAGTGCGGCAGAAATAATATAGAATATCCGCACCACGGTTTTATTCAAAATATTTGGAAATAACACGTTGATTATGGCAAGGGTTAAAATGGCCGCCACCGGGGAGGATATATACTCGATACGGAATTTCAACGTCCAGCCCAGCCACGGTGCAAGCACTGTAACCGGACGCATTTCCATTACGCTCACCCGCAGAAACCATGTAAAACAGAATAGAGAAAAATACAATGTTGCACGATTTCTTTGCAACATGAAAAACAGCACCAAAAACAACAAGGAAAGCAAAAAATAGCTTCCCATTACCATGCCCTGCCTAAAATCTGCGGCGCGGGATTCATAAACAAGCCCGGTACTTTGGCTCACTTGCCAAGCCCAATGGCGGTTTCCTTGCCGATGGACAAAATTTGAGGATTGCTGTACCAATTCGATTACGCCCTCCGCAGGACGCGCCGTGAAAATAATCCTTCCTGTGTCGGGTGTTTCGTTGTTTCGGGTATCCCCCGGTATGCTTCGCCCTGTGTTTGACAGCCACACGCCATTTACATATTGCCGCTGTGCGTATGTGATGGAATTGCGGCTAAATGTAAACCAACCGTCATCGGGCAGAAAAATAATATCGCGGCTGGTAAGGAAGCGTTCCTCTTTCGTATTGCCCACAGTACCGATACGCACTTCGCCGCTTCGTGCGGCAAATTCCTGCGGGGTCAGCAAGGCATATGGAATAAAAGCCGTTTCCCCTACGAGTACGGCATTATAATTTTCAAAATCAAAATCCCGCAAATCCCACACGCCGTTTTCGCCGTGTACTTCCCGGTAGGGTGCAGCCGTTGTGTCTGCCAACAGCAAAAAGAACGCCGTCAGCAGAAGGGGCAGTAAGGCGTAGGGAAGAAAGAATTTTATTCTAGTTGTAAAGTTTTGATTCATGCTCCGTTCCCTGTGTTTTCATTTTCCTGGTGATGAAATCGGAGCCCGGGCCTCCGATTCATTAATTACGTTGATTATGTCGTTCGCGTTGATTACATCGTTTTGTTACTTGCGCCTGGCCTTTCAAAGGGTGTGCACATGGGCGCGATACCGGGCTGAGCTCAAGCCGGGTATCTTGCCCTCCCTTTGTTGGGTTTGGCAAGGGTGAAGCGGGTTGCAACTTGAATAGGGAGTTCCGGCGTGGCGCGGTGCGGTCAGTTTCAGAGCTTTCGCTCCTCCCTGAGTTGGCGAAGCCGTCCTTTGCATTCGGTGGCCCTGGGTCGGTTGCAAAAATAAAATAGCACATATTTTCGGACATTTCAATATTGACATGTCCGAAAATATGTGCTATGAAGGTGTTATGCTGAATATTTCACTTCATTGGCGAAATTGCGCAAGACGACGAGGAGCATGATAAGGCCCACGCCTCCGGCGATGGAGAGTAAGATGGGGAGGGGGTTGAACCCGCCGAAGGGCAGCAGGTCGGACACAAAGCCCCGTAATTCCGGGGGTACCTCCCGGAGGATTTCCCGTTGTATCTCGCCCAGGAAGCCGTCTATGAAGGTGCGCATGGCAAGGGAGGACAAATCGCCTAGCAGACCAAATCCTATGCTAATGAAGCTAAGAATGGTAAAGGAGCCCACGCCTCTGATTTCATTGCAATTTCCATACAGGATGCCTTCCCGGATGCTTTTGAGCACCCTAAGCAGGGCTACGTAGTAAAATCTAAGCCATAAAATGAACAGCGCGATGACGATGGCGAAAATGAAGAGCATCAACAGTATGATTTCGCCGCCGCCGCCAAACATATCTGTCAGGAAGGCCCCGCCGGCAAGTACCAACAGCATGACGATAACGGTAATACCCAGGGCAATGCAGAAAAATACAAGGCCAATGACCGCCGCCACTTTAAAAAGCGTGAACCCGGGGAGGGAGCCCTCCGGCACTTTGGGTGTTTTCGATGCGGAGTAGAGTAGCCACACGCCAATCACCGGCAGAACCGCCAAGGCCAGCGAGAAGATGGCGAAAACAGAGAAATTCAACAGTATGGGCAATAGGGTGCCCGCGGAAAACAAGACACTGCCGATGAGGAAGGTGCCACTGGAGCCGTGGCTGTGGAGGCGTTGCAAAAAGCCGGTGCCGGTGCCGGGTGGAAGGATTTCCGGTGTCATGCCCGGCTGTTGCATGGGTTGCATGGGTGATATGTTTCTTTGATTGTCCATTGAGAAAAGCACATCCTTATAAGTAAATAAAATGTACCCCGCGCCCGCCACGGCAACAAAGCCAAGCCACGCCAAGCCCACGGGGAATTGCAAGTCACGGATGATAAACAGCGGTATAACAAACAAGGCGAGAATGCCCGTTCCCCCTATGGCGAACAAGGGTATTTTTATTTTGCCGGTCATGCCGTGATGCAGGAGATAGGCCAGCACAACCGGCGGCCCCACCAGCAATACCGTCACCACAAAAAGGGAAAAGGTGCGCCCCGGTGACAGGTTAAATTCGTGGGACACTTCCCAAAAGGGAATGGGTATCACATAGCGGGTGAACACGGTGGCCAGGGCGAAGAAGCCCGTGGTGATATAGAACTGCATAGGCCCTTCGATGAATGTCAGGGCAGAGGCTATGCCGGCGGGCAGTTGCTTTGCCAGCATTTCACGCGCCCCGATGCACACCAGCACCAACAGACCCAAAACGCAAAGCACCAGGCCAAATACATGGAGCCGTACCTCCCCCGTAAAGGTAGCGAGAAAGGCGAACAATAATCCCGCGCCCGCGCCGCCCGCGTAGAGTGCCAGTTTATTTTTGGCGTACACATCGGGCATGAAAAGGGCCAAGCACGCGGGAACCAATGCCGCCACCAGCATCAACGCAGAGAATATATTCATCATGCTGACGGCGTACAGGAAGACAACACCCATCAACGCCCATTGGGTCAGGCCGGTGGATGCCGCCGCCACGGGGCGTATTCCCACAGTGGCTTGCCGGCCCATTTGGGCTATCAGCCCCTTGGACCTGCCGCAACCGGGGCAATAGGCTCCGTGGATGCCCTTTCCGCAACCGGGGCAAAATTTCACATCTGCCGGGCTTGCGGTGAGGGCGGGCGCGTTGGCCATTTTGGACGCGCCGCATTTACCGCAATACGCGGCGGAGAATTTTGAACCGCATTCATGACAAAACATGGCTCAAGCTCCTTTCTTCGAGCCGCACACGCCGCAGAAAATGTCTTCCTCGTTTACCTGCATCCCGCACACCGCGCAAGAAGGGATGGGCTTGGCGAAAAATTCGTCTACGTTGATGCCGCAACCGGAGCAAAAAATACCGGAGAAGGCAATGCCGCAACCGGGACACACGCCGTCATCCCTGGTGGGCGGCTTCCTGCCCAGGGAAGCGTGTAGCGTTTTGTCCAGCTCCGTGATTTCCGCCGAGAGCGATTTCATTTTCTCGTCGTTCATCTGCCCGTTGCGCACCAGCATGTGGGCGTACTCGCCCAGCTCCAGTAGCTTTTGCACCTTTTGTCTTTCCTGCTCCATACCCATTGCCTTTCCCTCCCAGAAAAATTTTTATATATACCGTGCCAAAAACGCCCCGTCCAGCTCAGGATAGAGGACATATTTGCCAAGTAGATTCCGTACGCGCTCCAGAGAGCGGGACTTTACCCCGGCGTCCAGGTTGTACTCGGTTTTGGTGGGCTTGCCGTTTTTGCCCCGCTTGGGGCTGACGGCGGCGATGGCGTCGGCAATGATATTTCCCACTTCAACCATTTCTGCTTTACCCATCCCCAAAGAAGTGAGGGCGGGGGTGCCCAAGCGCAAGCCGCTGGTAATCCAGGGGCCGTTCTTGTCGCCGGGGATGGTGTTGCGGTTCAGGGTCAGGCCGCATTCCCGCAGGGCATTTTCGGCCTGGGTGCCCGTGATGCCCAGATGCCCCACCTCCACCAGCACGATATGATTGTCCGTGCCTCCGGTCTGCACCTTCGCGCCGCGCTCCACCAGCGTAGCGGCCAGGGCGCGGGCATTTTCGATGACATTGGCGGCGTACGCCCGGAAGGCGGGCGCGTTGGCTTCCTTGAAGGCAATGGCCTTCGCCGCCATCACATGGGGCAGTGGCCCCCCCAGCACATGGGGACAGCCCTTGTCCACGTATTCGCGGTATTCCTCTTTGCACAGCACCATGCCGCCCCGGGGGCCCCGCAGGGTCTTGTGGGTCGTCGTCGTCACCAAATCGGCGTAGGGGATGGGGTTGTGCTTGCCTGTAAGGGCCTTCCCCGCCACCAGCCCGGCAAAATGGGCCATGTCTACCATAAGCACCGCGTCTACCTCGTCGGCGTATTGGCGCAACAGCGCGAAATCCAGATTGCGGGAATACGCGCTAAAGCCCGTGAGCAGAATCAGCGGGCGCACCTCGTGGAGCTGTTTGCGCAAGGCTTCATAGTCCAGCAGACCCGTTTCCTGGTTGACATGGTAGAAATGCACATCGAAGAGCTGGCCGGAAATATTGTGCCGGTAGCCGTGGGTCAGATGCCCGCCGGAGTACAAATCCATGCCCATGATTTTTTGGTTGCCCAAGGCGTGGCGGATTTCATTCCACTGGGCGTCGGAAATGTGCAAGAGATTGGCGTTGTCCCATTGCGCCAGCATGGGGGCCTGTACCTTGGCGCGCAGAATGGCCCAGAAGGCTACCATATTGGCGTCCGCGCCGGAATGGGGCTGGACATAGGCGTGCTCCGCGCCGAAAAGGGCCTTCGCCTCCGCACAGGCGATGCGCTCGATTTCGTCGATATTGTCGCACCCGGCATAGAAACGCTTGCCCACATAGCCCTCGGCGTATTTGTCCGTCAGGAGGTTGCCCATGGCACTCTGCACCGCGTAGGAGCAGTAATTCTCGCTGGCGATGAGCTTCAAGTAGCTCCGCTGGTCCAGCAGTTCCCGGATAATGCCCTTGGCGATGTCCGGGCAAGTACGTGCCACCACGTCCAGATTGGCGGCGAAGGCCATCATTTCAGGGTTCATGCCCTTTTCGCAACGGCTTGTGTCGCATAACTGTGTCATGTAATCCTTTAGTATTTCCATGTCAATTATCCTTTCATCTGGTGGCTATATTTTTCGCCGCTTCCAGCGTATTCTTCATAAGCATGGCCCGGGTCATGGGGCCTACACCGCCGGGCACAGGTGTGATATGTGACGCGATTTTCCCCACGGCGTCGAAGTCCACATCGCCGCAGATTTTATTGCCGTCGCGGTTGATGCCCACGTCGATTACCACCGCACCGGGCTTCACCATGCCGGCGGTAATCAACCCCGCCTTGCCCACAGCGCACACCAGAATATCCGCCATGCGGGTGTGCATGGCCAAATCCGCCGTGTGGATATGGCAAATCGTTACCGTGGCGTCCCGCTGTAAAAGCATCATGGCCATGGGCTTGCCCACGATATTGGAATGGCCCACCACCACGGCGTGCTTGCCCCGTGGGTCGATTGCATAGGCGTCCAGCAGCTCCATCACCCCCGCCGGGGTGCAGGGCAAAAAGGTGGGGCCCTTGTTCAAATAGAATTTCCCCGCCGTCACCGTATGGAAGGCGTCCACGTCCTTCTCCGGCGCGATGGCCTGAAGCACCGCCTCCGCGCCATATCCCCCGGGCAAGGGCAACTGCACAAGTATCCCGTGTATATCGGGCTGGTTGTTGAGCCGGTGGATGAGGGCGGGCAATTTCTCCTGACCCGCCTCTTCCCCCAGGCGGTACGTATGGCTGACAATGCCGCAACGTGCACAATCCTTCTCCTTGTGGGCTACATACACTTCGGAGGCGGGGTTGTGGCCCACGATAATCACCGCAAGCCCCGGCGGGGCGTCCAACCTGGCGGCCTGTTTTTTCACGTCCATGCGTACACGCTTGGCCAGAGCGTTGCCGTCCATAAGAATCGCTATGGTGTATCACCTCTAGGACAATATTTTATTAAGCTTAGCCGTTCCATTTTGATACGTCCCCGTAATTTCTTCGTGCAAGCCATTGTAAAAATCAATGGTGGTCCACTGCCGTTGCTTGGCGATTGCCTTTGCCCGTGAGGTGTGGAATTTGTCGTATACATTTTTCAGTTTGTAATTATATTCCTGGAAAAAGGAGGATACCTCCGCGCCGCCGCCCTCGGTGATTATGTGTCCGCTTTCATCCAGGATATACAGCGGCTCACCAACCTGCCCACTATGGATGAAAGTCCGCGCAAGGCCGATGGCTCCCGCCGCCTCCAATTTGTCCGCATCGAATAGAATCTTCGCCTCCGTGCTTTGGGGCGGATTGCCCCGGCGGAAACGGTGGGCGGCAATACACCCTTGCACATGGGCGGCTTTTTCCGCTTCCCAGCCCCTTTGCGCTGTTAGAAATTCGTACGCCATTTCGCCACCCATGTGGGCGTGGCAGAGGCTGTGGTCGGCAAATTGCCGATCCCGCCCGATGTCGTGGAGCAAACAGGCCGCAATGAGAATATCGTAGTCCACATCCTTTTCATGGCTGGCGATATCCAACGCCGCGTACAGCACCCGATAAATATGGTGCTTGTCGTGGGCCGCGTCGCGCATACATTCGTGCATGTGGGCTTCGATGGCGCGGTATTCGGTTTTATCCATGGATTTTTTCAAGTAGCCAGACGATGTTTTCCCCCAGCCTTTGCATGGTGCGGACGCCCTCCTCGTCCTTCTCGTAGTCCCCGGGGCCCATGGAAAGGCTCATATTCCAATAAGTACTGCCCGGCACAATCATGTCGCAGATGCCGAAGAAATGGCCGATGGAATCCAGGGTATGGACAGCCCCGGCACGGCGCACCGCGCTCACCGCCGCACCGATTTTCCGCGAGAAGGGGTTGCCGTCGCGCCGGGACATGAAGCCGCAACGGTCGATGAGGGCCTTCGTCTCCGGCGTGAGGTCGGAGAAATAGGTGGGCGAGCCGATGACAATGGCGTCGGCGGCCTTCATCTTGGGGTATAGCTCGTTTATCCAGTCGTCGATGGCACAGCGGCCCGGGCTCCGCTTGGGGGAACAGCCCCCGCAAGCACAACAGCCGCGCACCTGGCGGCCTCCGGCCTGATACAGCTCCGTTTCGTGGCCTGCGGCGGCGCAGACGGCCAGCACGGTGTTGAGCATTCCGGCGGTGTTGCCCTCGGGACGGGGGCTTCCGTTGATGGCGAGAATTAACATGTTCACACAATCCTTTCAAATAATTCTTTTAACTCTACCCGTAAATCCGGGAAGGTGGGTGAAATAAATTCGTGGACAACCTCGTCCTTTTCCTCTTGCTTGAGGCTTTCAAATTCGTAAGGGAAATACACGGGAAAGGCACCGTACAGCTTGAACCGGCCTTCTATCAGGGCATACACCTCCACAGAGCCGCCCCGGGCGACATCTTCAGCAGTTGCCCGTCAATTTTTTCATACCGCATGGGTTCCTTTCCCATGTATGGCCTCCTTTGCCGTGTAATATTGCGCCAGCCCCCGCTCAATTTCCGCGCCGCCGTCGGGCAGGGTATGCCTCCGGCGCAGCCATTCGTCCACCACGCGGCTTTCCTCGGGGGACAGGGTATCGGTATGCCGCGTGATAAACTCCGGTATGTCGTGCGGGGGCGCGGAAAATCCCACGTCCTCCATTTTTGAATAATACTCCCCTACCACCACCGTACCCGCCGCCATGTCGCCCAGGCGTTTGTGCCGCTTGGAAAACAAGATGACAAAGAGCCCCACATACAGTATATCCACCGAGGTGCGGAACAAGGCACGCACCAGCACATGGGAAAGCTGTAGGGGCTGGCCGTTTTCGCGGATGGCGCGCAGGCCAAAGATTTTCTTGCCCACGCTCTGGCCGTTCATGTTCAACTCGCACAGGATGAAATAGCCGAAATTGATGACAAAGGCCCCGACCATTACGGCACCCAAGGCCACGCCGCTGGGGCTGGTGTTATTGAAAACCCAGCGGTCAAAGCCCAGCAATATAACCCCGGCCAGCAGGGCTATGGCCACAAGCTGGAGGGTATAGTCAATAATAAATGCCGCCAGCCGCGACCCAACCCCGGCCAGGCGGTATTCCACCTCAATGTTGGCGGGGGTGACGATGGCAATGGTTTTCATCTTACCTCCCTATGACGTGCTTCGCACAATTTGCAGGTATCGGTTCACTGCCGAAACGGCAAAATGCTCCGCCGGGCTTTCCACGTTGGGGATGCGCATGGCGTTCAACTGGCGAAAGATTTTCTTCCGCTCCGCTTGAAATTCCAGGGCTGTGTCCCGCAGGATTTTTTCCTTTCGCCCCTTTGCCTTGGCCTCCGCCATCTTGTTCAGCTTCTCGTTTTCCATGAACACCACGATGGGCATGTGCCGCTTCTTGAGGATGGCGATGTGGGCGATAAGCTCCTCCGCCTCCTCCAGTATCTCAAAATCTGTGAAGATAAATACCAAACTACGCCGCTTCTGCCCCTCGCACAAAGCCCGAAACGCTCCCTCGTAGTCGGCGGTCAGGCGGTTGCCCTCGATGTGGTACAGCGTCTCCATCAGCGCGTTGCGGTGCCCCGCGCCCTTGCCGGGCTTGATATTGGCCGTGACCCGTGCGTCAAAGGCCATCAGCCCCGCCTGGTCGTTTTGCTGGTTCACGATGTCGGACAGGATGAGGGCGGCGTTGATGGCATAGTCCAGTTTCTTGTAGCCGCCCACGCTGTAGGACATGGGGCGGGCGGTGTCCAGCAGGATATACACGGGCTGGTTGCGCTCGATTTGGTACTGGTTCACGATAAATTTACCCTCACGGGCGGTGGCGGGCCAGTTGATTTTGCGGTAATCGTCCCCCTCCACATAGGCCCGCAGGCTTTCGAACTCCGAGCCGTTGCCAAACTGGCGCAGTACCTTGTCGCCCTGGGGCAACAGGCGGCTTTTTTGCATCATCAGGCGAAACTTCGAGAGGTCGCGCACGTTGGGGTACACCTTCAAATCTACGGGGCACGGGAGGGATATATGCTTCACGCAAAAGCCCAGCACCCCACGGTAGCGCAGGAAAATCTGCTCAAAGGCAAAGCTCCCCCGCTTGGCGGGAACCACTTCATAGGAAAAAGTCCCCTCTTCCCCCGCCTCCAGAAAATGGGTCATGTCCTGTGCCCGTGTGGGGAAAAACCGCCCCGCGTCCCCCATGCCCCCCAACGCCTGTATCCACAGCCGGTGCCGTGAGCGGTTGCGCACACAAAAGGACAGCGTGTTTTCCGCTTTGAAATACAAATGGCCGTCCTGGTTATCCGCCCATTTTACGGCAAAGGCTTTGCCTCGGGGGGTGAGTATGGCATCCAAAACAATAAACCAGCCCAGCAATACATTGACAAACAAAAACATATACACATGCCAGCCCACGGGATACGCCCCCAGAGCCAGCACCGCCCCCAGCAACGCCAAAAGGGGTACCCGCCGCGTGACGCTCACCGGGGTGCCTTTACCTGGCCCAGAATGGTTTCGATAACCCCGTCCGCAGATGTCCCTTCAATTTCCGCTTCGGGCTTGAGGATAATCCGGTGGCGGAGCACCGGAGCGGCAAGGAAGCGCACATCGTCGGGTATTACAAAGTCCCGCCCCTGCATGGCGGCATAGCATTTCGCCGCCAGCAACAACGCCACGCTCCCCCGTGGGCTCGCGCCGTATTGCACCGCGCCCATGCGCCGGGTGGTTTCCACCACGCTCACAATATAGTTGAAAAGCCCTTCCTCCACGGTAACGGACAAAATCTCGCGCCGCGCCTGGGCAATGTCCTGGGCGTTGGCCACGGGTTGCAAATTGCTTTGCGCCAGATTGGCCGCGTCGAAGCCCTGGTGGTACATCTGCAACAGTTGCTTTTCCGCCGCCACGCCGGGATAGGTCAATAAAATTTTCATCATGAAGCGGTCGGTGAGGGCCTCCGGCAGGGGATAGGTTCCCTCGTATTCCACCGGGTTCTGCGTGGCCATAACGAAGAAGGGCTCGGCCAGCGCGTGGGTTTCCCCGTCTATGGTGATGGCGCGTTCTTCCATGACCTCCAGCAAAGCGGACTGGGTCTTGGGCGGGGTGCGGTTGATTTCGTCCGCGAGCAGAAGCTGGGTGAACAGCGGCCCCCGCCGCAGTTCAAAGGCTCCGGTTTGCCGGTTGTACACCTTCGTACCCAAAATATCCGACGGCATCAAATCCGCAGTGAACTGCACCCGCTTGCACCCCACATCCAGCACCCGCGCCAGAGACCGCGCCCACAACGTCTTCGCAAGGCCGGGCACACCCTCCAGCAACACATGCCCCCCGGCAAGCAAAGCCACCAGGGCCAGCTCCGTCATATTCTCCTGATTGAGCACATACGCATTAATTTGCTGTTTAATGTTGTCCGCTACATTTTTTACCATGTCTATCCTCCAAGGGTTTTATGATACAACCGCGCCAGGGCGCGAATCTGTTCGTTTTCCTCCCGCTCGGTCTCCTCGTAAGCGGGCACGGGCTTGCCGAAGCGTTTTCCCACATGCCAAAGCAATACCACAGTGGCGATGCCCAATTGAATCGTCACCAGCCGCACAATCAGCGGCAAGCGCGAAAACATAGTCTCCCTCGGGCGCACACCGTGATAATACACCGGGAAAACAATCCGCTCCGCGCCCCAATCGGACAAAAATTCATGCAACCGGATGCCGGGGGCGGCATTTTCCACAAGATTCACATTGGTCATCAGCTCTGCCCGCCCGGTGACTACCTGCCCAAGCCCCGGCGTGTAATGCAAAAAATCCCCCGCCGTGAGGTTGCGGGTTCCGGCAAGGTAGCGGTCAATCACCGTGGGGCGGCTGTTTTGCAAAAAAATCAACCGCCCGCCCCTGCGCACCCAGTCCAGCATTTCTTCGGCCATTTCCTGGCTCACAGCGGGGTTGAAGGGCTGGATAATAATATACACATGCCGCGTATCGCTGGCGCGGGTAAGGGGCGCGTAGCCGATTTGCACCGGGTAGCCCATATGCCGCAGGGTATCGTAGAAGAGGCGCGTTCCCGCTTCCGCTGTGGAAAAAGGCGAATACATGGGGCCGGAAACGTCGTCACTGCGGACAAAGACAAAGACCGCCGCCGCAACGACTATCAGCACCAAAATGAAACTTTTCCCCCGCTTACCCATGGGCCACCTCATGGGTGGCGTGCATGAGCGTATCCCCCGCTTCGCAAAAACGGGAAAAATCCCCGTCGTTGGTATCCTTGTATCCAAACCAGGCCAGGTGATACCCGTGGGCCATCTCCATAAAAGGCCGCGCCAAAGCGGGATGCCCGTTTTTCAAGCCCCGTAAAATCAGCGCGTTGGTGGCGGAGGGGCTGATTTCGATAATGTCCTTTTCGTCCAAGGCCACCAGCGCGGCGATGTAGCGGTACCGCACGGCCACCCGGCGTTCCTCCGCGTTTTCGCTCAAGGCCAGCAAATCCGCAACGGTATAATTCCCGTGCGCCAGTTCCTCGAAAATGCCGGAAAGGTCATGCACCTTGGGGCGGCGGCTCTGCAAAAGCATCCGAACCATCACGAACAAGCCCACCGCAAACAAAATACCCCCCACAGCGGCGAACAAAATCGGTATCACGGGGGTGTCGCCGCTCCCCTGGGGTAGCACAATATTCAACCGGTTGAAAAATCCCTCAATGGCCCGGTTAATTGGTTCGAGTATTCTTTCCCACAAATCCTGGGTGCGCCCCATCAGCCGGTCATAGCGGCGGGTTTGCAAAACGTCGTATAGCGCGTCCTCAAAGTGCATGGGTTGCCCCCACGGCGGGTATATTCATACGTTCGACAGCAATTTCGATATCAAACCCTTCATGTTTGATACGCTGGTTGAAATACATCAAAGAAACCATAATCCCGTCCAGGGGGTACATGGCAAAGGAAAGCCCCACGGAAAAAATCCCAAGGATTAACTGCAAGCCCAGCATCATGGGCACAAAGGTATAGCTCCCGGCGGCTAAAACCCCCACCAGCATAGGCACCAAGGAAAGCACGCCCTGGGTAGCCATGGAAAGCACAAGGACAATCAGCCACCACATTACCCGCACCCCCAGCAGCCGCCAGAAATCCTCCTTGACCAATACAAAAGAGCGGTGCAATGCCCTGAAGAACATTACCCGCTCATTCACCGCCACCGCCACCGCCAGGGAAAATATATGCATATACATGAAAAACCCCGCAATGGCCGCCAGCAATATCACTATGGAAAAAGTAACGTATACCCGTGTCATCCACAGCGCGTAAGGGACATCCACGAACCAGAAAAACAGGAAAAGTATCCCCCCTACTATAGCGAGGTAGGGCACCGCCACAATCACCTGAGCCAGCAAGGCCAGCGTGACCCGGCCGATTCTGCGCATCAGCTGAAACATGGGCAATTTCACCCGCTGGCCCAGAAAGGCTTGGCGGGAAAGGAGAATCGACCCGGTAGAGATAGCCGCCTGCCAAAACAAAATAAAGGGGATAAACAGAAAAAGGAACGCCAACAGCCCGGCAAAGACCGCCGTAGGCGCGAACATGAGCACACTCACCACAATACCCACGCCCAACAGCATGGTGAAGAAGCCCATGGCCACAAAGCCCGCGGCTCCCACAATAGCCGCGTACGCCAACTGCTTCCAAAAGGATTTCTTGTATACATCGAAGACCCGGTCTAATAATTCCGCCGCATTCATGGGGTAATATTCGTTCGACACATAGCACCTCATGTTGCTATAATGTCCGCATTATAACCCCCGCAAGGAGAAAAATCCAATGTATTCACGTTTTGCCTCAAATTTTTACCGAAACGGCCTTGAAAAGGGGTTCCAGCTCATGGGCGCGGACGCCTCCGCCCCGTCGGAGGCCACCTATTTTCACATGCAGAAGGTCGAACGCGCCACAACATTTATATACATCACCGTTTGCGATACCACCCGGGCAGACTGGCAAGCCCTGCTGGCAAAAGACGCGGAACGCCGCGCCCAGGTGCAGGGTCTGCTCAATCAGGTGCAAAACGTAGCCTTGCTCTACCTGATGGCAGAGCCCACCGCCGCCATAGACCCCGCCGCCATCCCCGCCGCGCTCATCGAGCCCTATGAGGGCCAGCCCGTGTACAGCGTCTTCTGGCGCATCAACCTCGAAAATGGCGAAATCACCACCGCTCCCGACCAACCCAAGGAGCTTTTCGGCCTGGGGGACATGACGCGCAAAGCCTACGCGCAGGCCAAGGCCGCCGAATCCGGCTTCGATGCTGTATCTGCGGCGCAATCCTTGCTGGGGGGCGGGCATTCCCCCCACCCCAACATCGTCCCCATGAAGAAAACCCCTCCACGCACAAAAACCCACGCCCACAGTTTCCTGACCCGCATCCGCTTTCTCAATTTGAACCTCTATCCCAAATACCACCACGCCTACATTGTCTATGGCATCATCGCCATTAATCTGCTTGTTTTGGTTGCCATGCACGTGGCGGGGAATCCCATGAGCCCCTATACGGCCTATCGCTTTGGCGGCAACTTTTACGCCTCGGTGGTATATGGCGGGCAATGGTGGCGGCTGGTCACGTCCACTTTTGTGCATTACGGCGTGATGCATTTTATGGCCAACACGGTGGGGCTGGTCATCATCGGCACCCGGGTGGAGCGGTACCTGGGCCGCGCTATGTTCGCCACCATATATTTATTCTCGGGGATTACGGGCTCCTTGCTGTGTCTGCTCAATGTCCATCTCAGGGATTTGTTTATCGTGTCTGCCGGGGCCTCCGGCGCGGTGTACGGGCTCATGGGCGCGGTGCTTGTCATCACCCGGCTGACCCGCCGCAACATCGAAAATTTGAATTGGCAAATCCTCTTGGTATGGCTCATCATCGGCGTGGTCATGGGCTTCACTTTGGCCAACATAAATAACGCCGCTCACCTGGGCGGGTTCCTGGGTGGGGCCTTGGTTGGCTTCGGGATGCTTGCGGTGATGGCATATAAGAAGTAGAATACGCTGAAAACACAATATGAGGAGGAACAATCATGAACGAACAGCAAAAGGAAAAGGTAGCAGAAGTGTTAAAGCATCTGGGGTATCAATGCGAGGACAAGAAGAGTCTGATACTCACCATCGTCTCGAAGGCAATCATGCTGATTATCTCCATTATCTTCTTCGTCCTGCGCGCCAAGGCCAAGGCCAAGGGGAAAACGGGCCAAAAGTACGTCTTTACCGCGCTGGCGGTTATGTTTCTGGTCAACACCATAACGGCGAGTGTAAACCTCGATGCCCTCACATCCGATGAAAACCAAGCCGACGAAGAGGATTTCGAAAAAGATTTCGAATAGCGTTACCGGGGGGAGGATATACATGTTTGCACAGGAATATTCCGAGCGGGAGCGTGCGGCTGATACCCTTGCGTTGCGTCAAACCCTTGATACCTACGTCACACTGCTGCAAGGGGACCCGGCCTGGCTGGATGTGGTCGCCGATGACATCATCGGCATCAGCATGGGCAGGCAGGATTATTACCGGAACAAATCCCAAATCCTTACATTGCTTGAAAAATCAAAGAAAGCACCGGCGGGCAACGCGCCAAAGGTGTCAATTGAATTTGACAATATTGACATTCGGATTTTCACCCCCGTCAGTGCCACCATCAACGCGGAAATATACGTAATATCGGAGCAGGACGGGAAGGAATCGAAGTTCGGCGTCATGCAGATGATAAGCGCGAAAAAGGAAAACGGCCGGTGGCTCTACGTTATGCTGTCCGCTTTGCCCCTTACGCTCTCCGAGGAGACCATTGAAGCATACCCCCTGGCCTTTGCCGATGAGGTGCTGGCCAAGCTGAAGGGGGAACTGCAAAAGGAAACCTTCGATTTGATGAACGAGAGCTTTTCCAGCGGCATTTTGGGCACCTATGATAAGGACAACCGCCCCCTTTATTTTGCCAACGACGCCCTCATCGACATGCTTGGCTATGAACGTGACGAGTTTAACGAAAAATTTAAGGACGACACCGTTCAATTGGCCTACACAGAAGATAGGGCGCGCATTCGGATGCTTGAGGCAGATTCCGCGATACATTTCGAAAACCGCGCAAGATGGACAAAAAAAGACGGCTCGCCTATATGGGTCGAATTTCGTGTGCGAAAAACGAAGGACGATTACAGCAACGACATTTTTCTCTCATGTATAATTGATGTCACCGATTTCGTAGAGTTGCAAATCAAAACGGCCACACAAAACAAAACCATCATGGACGGGGTGGACTACGCCAGCAAAATCCAGACCAAGCTGCTGGCCACGGCGCGTAGCTTCGCGGAAGCTTTCGCGGACCACGCCGTCATCTGGAAGCCCCGGGATGTGGTGGGTGGCGACATCTATTGGATGAAGTCCTTCGATGAGGGTACGGTGCTGTGCGTGGCCGATTGCACGGGCCACGGCACGCCCGGCGCGTTGCTGACCATGTTGGTGGTATCCGCCCTTGAAAACGCGGTTCGCCGCCCGAGTTGCCACGACACCGCCCATACCCTCTGGCGTGTAGAGCAACGGCTGGTTGATGTATTCAATGTGCGGGGGCGGGCCGGTGAGAAGGTCAAAAACGGCTGTGACATTGCCGTTTTTTTTATAGCCAAGGATAAAAGCGTAACCTTCAGCGCGGGGCAAATGAGCCTCTTTGTCAGCAACGGAAGGGAGGTTGTCCGGTACAAGGGGCAGAAAATCTATGTCGGCGAAGGCAACATCGCCAGCAAGGATGACGTGAAGACCACATACATCCCCGCCGATGCCGACAATAAATTCTACATCGCCTCGGACGGCGTCTTTGACCAAGTTGGCGGCCCGCGCAAAATACAGTTTGGCTACCGGGCCTTTGAGCGTATTATCCTGGAAAACCACAGCCATAGCCAAGCAACCATAACGGATAAAATATGGGACGCATTCGAAGCGCACCGGGGGGAGTATTCCCAGCGCGACGACGTACAGCTAATCGCATTCAAGCCTTAATGTAGGAGGGGGGGTATGGCGAATTGAAAGACTTATTCGAGATGGAGCAAAAAATTTACGATGACGCCATGCTCCACGCCACTGAAATTAATAATGACCGCTTCAGCAAGCTGGCCACCGCTTATGGCAAGCTCCTGAAGCAATTGCGCCGCGCCACCAAGTTTTCGGACCGCGCCATGAGCGCGTTGAATACCAGCAAGCACGACCTGCTGGACAAGGTGCATTACGACGCGCTGACGGGGATATACAACCGACGCTTCCTGGAAGACAGCCTACAGCGCGTTATCGAATCCCAGGCGCGCGCAAGCGGAATGCTGAGCGTGATGATGCTCGACATTGATTATTTCAAAAACTACAACGACACCTACGGTCACAATGAAGGGGACAACTGTTTGAGCGTAGCCGCCCAGGCCATCGCCGACAATCTGTTGCGTCCTGATGATTTCGTGGCGCGCTATGGAGGCGAGGAGTTTGTCGTCATCCTCCCCGGCTCCGACGAAAGCGGTGCCCGGGTGATGGCCAACCGCATCATTAAGGCCATTCGGGCCTTGAACATCCCCCACATATCCAGCGAGGTTGCCGAACATATCACCGTTTCTGTGGGCATAACCACCGGGGCGGCCTGCAAGAGCCATTCCGGCGCGGACTATGTAAAGCGCAGTGACGAAGCACTGTATCGCTCAAAGCAAAGCGGGCGCAACCGCTATACCTTTTTACACCTAGAAGGAGGAAGTTAAATGATTCTGGACATGAATGAGTATGTAAAGGTGTTGCAGAAATTTAAAATCGACATTGTGTACAGCGGGCCCATGTGGGAGGACGGCATCAAGGGACTGGCCGAAATGGTGAAGGTGCATCTCAAGGGCGACGACATACCGGGGAGCTCGGCCCGTGCCGTGTTTTCCGTTTTTGTGGAGCAGGTGACGAATATGCTCATGTACTCCGCGCAAAAGGAGCGGTTTCCTGGCACCAACAGGGAGCCGGTGGACGTATCCGCCGGTATATTTGTGCTGGGCTACCGGGGGAAAACCTATTTCATCCAAACGCGCAATGCCGTCAAAAACGAAAGCGTGGACTTTATCAAAGGGAAAATCGACCACCTGAACACTTTGGATAAAAAAGAATTGCGGCAACTGCACCGGGAAAGCGTGCGCGGCGAAAACGATAACCCCGAAAGCAAGGGAGCCGGCCTGGGCCTGATTGAAATTGCGCGGCGCGCCTCCAAGCCCATAAGCTACGCCTTCGAGCCGGCCGGCGAGGGCAAAACATTTTTTACCATGTGTGTGGAAATCGGACAGGAGGAGAAGTAGACTATGGCATACCGATTGGAACGGGAAAGAACCAATACCACCCCCTATATTTTGATTGACGAGGAAAAAAACTATATGCGCTTCGAGGGCGAAAGCTACCTGGAGGACGTAATCGGTTTCTTTAAGGAAATTGACGAATGGCTGACCGGCTACCTGGCGTCGGATTTTACGGAGTTCACCTTCGAATGCGCCATGGAATACTTTAACAGCTCCACCACCAAGCTCCTGTACAATTTTTTGGTGATGATGGACAAAAACGCCACCGCCGGCAAGACGGTGACGGTAAATTGGATTGCCCTGGAGGACAACGAAATCATGATTGAATGCGGCGAGGATTTCCAGGAGGAAATGGAGCGTTTAACCTTTAACATCGTGATTGCGGATTAATTCCCGCGAATCCCGTCCACCAGGCTTCCCCCGCGCAACCGCGCAACACTGAAACGCATCGTAAGCCATGTGATGGCGAAAACGGCTACCACACACTGAAGGATGGCAAGCCACGGCATTTCAAAGGAAAACCGTACCGACTCCATCACAAACATATACATCAGATATGACGCGCCCACCCCCAACGGAATCCCGTAAATAAGCGACTTGACCGAGCATAATATGCTTTCGAGGTTGAGCATATTTTTCAGCCCTGTGTGTGTCATGCCAACACTTTGCAAGACGGCAAACTCCCGGGAGCGAGAGCGCACATTGGTTGAAATTGTGCTGATTACGTTGGTCAGGGCTATCAGCGTCAGCATCCCTATAAAGCCGTACATAGCAATCATAATGGTGTTGAAAAGGCTTCTAATGGCGTTATCCTCTGCCGCTTGGTCGAATACATGTGCCATGGATGCCACGTCATCACACGGCGGAATCATATCGCGGAAAAATCCGCGTGCATAATCGGCAAAAATATGCGGGTCGTCTGTTTGCACTGCCCAGAAATAGAAGTGCGCGTTCATTTCCGGCACAATAACCATTACATAGGACATGGCGGCATGTATGATTTCGTTGGGCACATCCGCGCCGCGCAGTTCGCCGTGCAGGGGCAAATAGACAACATACCCGTCGTGGCTTTGCATTCGCAGGGTTTGGCCGGAGAATACAAGGGGCGCGAAGGCCGCCCAATTTCCGTTATACCGCGTGCGGACATGGTTGATAAGAATATTTGAGCCAAGGGGTACGCCCGCCCGCCTTGCGAGCTCCGCATAGTTTTCATGGTCCACAGTGAGGAGATTTACCGGGAAGGCATCATCTGTGGGCAATATCAGCCACTCGTTTCCACCCATACGTTCAAAGTCAGGCGTAAACCGGAGTTCTTCTCTGTCCACGGTATAGCGAAAATGGTTGCCCCCTACGCCAAAAACCCGCGCACCTTCAAATGCACGCATTCTGGCGGTGATGCGCTCCGCTTCTTCTGTGCTGATGCTCATGTAACGCTGTTCGGCAATTTCGCCGTCCTCGCCAACTCTACCAAGCCAAGATGAATGAAAGGTTGCCACAACGTCCGCTTCAATAAGCGCGAACACAAGATTAGCCATTTGAAACAGCTGTGTGCCGAAGCTACTGGCGGCGATAAACAACGCCATGCTGAAGGCAAGGGACGAAACCGTAGCGCGAAAATTCCGGCGGCTGCGCTTCAATGATTTTGACGCAAGCTCCCCTTCGAAGCCGAATAGCTTACGCACAAGCCAATTTGCGCGCATTGGCTTTGACTTGATTTTGATTTCATGTACGCCACGGATGGCGTCAATCGCCGCTATTTTCGCCGCTTTGCGCGCAGGGAGCCATGCCGAGAGAAGCACCGTGACAAAGGCCATTGCCATGGATACCAGCACCGCTTGCCAAGCAAGGACAAAGCCAAAAGTGAGTGTGTTGTCCTCCGCTTGGAAAGCGTTCATATCCGCAAGCATATGGTTTGCCACATGCACCCCGGCAAATTGAACCAAAAGCCCAACGAAAATGCCTATGGGAACCCCGATAACAGACAATAAAAGCCCTTCATATACAACGGTTTGGGCGATTTGCTTTTTTGTCGCGCCCACGCTTTTGAGCATGCCAAACTGCGTCAGCCTTTCCCCCGCGCTGACCCGGAAGGCGTTTGATACCACAATAACGGAAACGCCCACAATGATTAAACTCAGCACACCCCCCGCGCCGAAAATGGTCGTATAGTATACATCACGCACATACATATCGCCCATCAATGCCGTTATTGCCGCCGCGCCGCTGGCCGCGAAACCGAATACGGCGGTTATCATGGCGGTAGATAACACGATGCCAAGAAGCGTCCACAGGGTGCGCCTTTTGTTTATAACGAGCTGGCTGTAGGCCAGTTTTGCCGTCAGCTTCATTGGCGCACCCCCTCGTCCCGCAGGATTTGCCCATCGCTGATGGTAATAATCCGGTCGGCTTGCAGGGCAATTTTTTCATCGTGGGTAATTAATAGCAGTGTCTGGCTGTAGCGTTTGTTTGCCATCGCCAACAGCTCTATAACCGCCTTTCCGGCTTTGCTGTCCAGGTTGCCCGTGGGCTCGTCCGCCAATATCACGGCAGGGCTGTTGATTAACGCCCGCGCTATGGAAACCCGCTGTTGCTGGCCGCCGGAAAGCTCCCCCGGCAGATGCCCCGCCCGGTTGGAAAGGCCGATTATCTCCAGCAATTCCTTCAGCATGGCTTCATCGGGTCTGCGCCCATCCAGCAGATAGGGAAGCATAATATTTTCCTCGGCACTCAGCGTGGGTATCAAATTATAAAACTGATATACAATCCCCATGTTGCGGCGGCGAAAAATGGCCAGCTTGGATTCATTCATAGCAAATATATCCTGCCCGTCAATGCGCACGTTGCCGGAGGTGGGCCGGTCCACCCCGCCCAGGAGATGCAACAGCGTGGACTTCCCACTCCCCGACGCGCCCACAACCGCCACAAAACTCCCCTTCTCCACGCTAAAGGACACCCCCGCCAACGCCGTCACCAAGGCATCGCCCCGCCCATAGGTCTTCGTCAGGCTTTCCACCCGCAATATCTCCATAAAAATACTCCCTCCAAAGCCGCCCTTCGCGGTAATGGAGGGAGTATACAAGCCCAATGTGACTGTACGGTGACTAGTGCAGAAAAAATTTGAGGGTGAAGGTGGCACCCTTGCCGCCTCCGCCGCCGTCCACCTCGATGTCTCCGTGTTGGCCGCGCAGTATGGCCAAGGCCAGCGGCAAGCCCACCCCCGTGCCCTGCGCCCCCTTAAAGCGTTGAAACAGGCCCATCATCTCCCCATAGGGGATGCCCCGCCCCCCATCGGTGACGGAAATCCACCGGCACAGGGGATTCGCCCCCGCGTCCACCGTGATGACGCCCCCTTCCGGGGAATGCTCGGAGGCGTTCTTCAAAATATTCGTGAGGGCTTCCGCCGTCCAATGCCTGTCGCACAAAAGTCCCGCGCCCCGCGCCGCCCCATTTTCCCCGCCGGCCCACACCACCCGCTGGCTTTTGATGTCGAACAATATCTGCAAGGGCTGTAGGGCCACCTCGAACAGCTCCCCTGCGGTAATCTCCCCCGGAGAAAATACCACGCTCCCCGATTCCAGCTTGGCCATTTTTAATAGGGCATTCACCAGCCAGCCCGTGCGCGCCAGGCATTGCTTTAGGTTTAAAATGAACTCTGCGGCCTTCTCCGGGGTTGCGTTTTCCAGCAATTCCGCCATCACCATCATGGCGGTGAGGGGCGTTTTCAGCTGATGGGAAATGTCCGTCAGGGTGTCCGCCATAGCGGATTTTTCCCGAAGCAAATTCCCGGCCTGCTCGTTCAGGCACCCGGCCAGACTATGGATGTCATTTTTGAGAATGGACAGCCGCCCCTCCAAGTTGTCGCGCAAATCAGGGGATTGCCCGTCGATGATGCGCCGGATATCCGCCGACAGCTTTTCAATTTCGCGCCGCTTAACCCACATTGGCCCGGTACCCCACGCCCCGCACGGTTTCGATATGTGCCGCGTCGCCCAGCTTTTCGCGCAGACGCTTCACATACACCGTCAAGGTATTGTCCTCCACGAAAACCCCCGAAGAATCCCAAATCCGGCTCAATATCTGCCCGCGCTCCAGCACCTGCCCCCTGTGGCTGGCAAAGACCGTAAGCAGACGGTATTCCAGGGCGGTGAGCTCCAGTGCTTCCGTTTTTATGTACGCCCTGCCCTCGCCTACGTTTATCGTCACATCCCCCAAGGCCAGCATCTCGCTTTGCCCGCTTCGCCGCCGCAAAACCGCTTTCACCCGCGCCAGCAACTCCCCCAGCCGGAAAGGCTTCACCACATAGTCCTCCGCGCCCCCCTCAAAGGCACGCACCACACAGCCCTCCTCATCCACCGCCGTAAGAAACAACAGCGCGCACCCCGCCGCCTTCAAATCCCCCACCAAATCAAAGCCCGTCCCGTCGGGCAAGCCGATGTCGATAATGGCCAAATCATAGTCCCCCAGCCTGGGCACGCGCCGCGCCGAGGCCACGTCCCGCCCGTGGGCAACAAAAAAGCCCTCCTTTTCAAGGGCGTACACCAAACCCGATGCAATAACCGGGTCATCTTCGATTAATAACAAACGTTGCGCCATGCCCATCACCCGCTGTATTGTATCACGTAACCATGCCATACAGGAACACACCCGCCAAGGCAAGACAGGCCAGAATCATCATTGCATTTAAAAAGAAATCCACTGCGCGGGAGGGGCCGCGTTTTTTCGCCACGGGGGTGTAGGTGGGAACGTAGCCCTTCGCCTTTCCTTTGCCGGGGAAGCCCGCCGGGAGCGGCCTTTTATTTTTAACCATATAGTTGTGAATAATCTTTTCCGCTTCCGCCACCATGTCCACGGGCACATGGGGGCTACTGGGCTTCACGATAAAAATAGCCTGCTCGTACCACTGGCTTGCATCGCCCTGGATGAGAATTACCCGCTCTGATTGGGTCATATAATCCTCCTGAATGTGATAAGACTGAATGTGATAAGGAAATTTTTTAGTGCATGTTAATTTAATTTGCATATGGTGCGAGGGAGTAACCCGCGTGGTGGGATGAAGGGGGGTGAATGGCCCGCGCTGGCACTTGTTGCTAATGATTGACTCCGTGCGCGAAGTGCTTGTGTTGGTCTTGCTACGCAAGCCTCAACACCAAGCACGTAACGCGCCCGTTCGTCACTAATTACGCAACTTCGTGAGACGCGCTTGCCCATCCATCCCCCTTCACCCCACCACGCTCCTTACTCGCAAGCATATGGCAAGTAATTTTACTTGTACTAATATTTTCATTGCGCCACACATTTTGCGGGCGTCTGCGTGGAGTAAAATTACTTTGTCATGTTGATTGCGTATTTTGTGGCTAGTGGCGGGTGAATGGGTGCGAACATATTTGCGCAGTGACTGTGTGAGCGGCAAGCGCGTCTCACGAAGGCCCGTGATTAGTGGCGAATTGCGGAGTTAGTGGTTTGCGTTGAGGCTTCGGAGAAGACCAACGCAACCACTTCTCCGACAGAGCCAATCATCACGGGGCGAGTGCTAGCGCGGCCGCTCACACAGTCACTGCGCAAATATGTTCGCACCCATTCACCCGCCCTCCCACGGCAACACACAAAAACACGCAACCAGATTTGATTAATCTGATTTTCGCCATGAAACCAGTGGAATATACGTGGAGCTGTGCTATACTACAAAGGATTTCATTTCTGAAAGGAGCCACTTCATGTCAGTCATCAGTGAAAACCGCCGTTTTATGCATTGCCCCTCTTTCAAGGAAGGCATGTCCGCCAGCGACCAATCCAAGGAAGTTCCCCCGCCGCCCTTCCATAGGGTCATTTCCCCGGAGTCCATACCCCTTACCCCCTTTGAAGGCCCCCTCCCCTGCCCCGGCTACGAAGCGTTGCTGGATGTGCGGCGCAGTGTGCGCAGTTATGCGGACAAACCCTTGACCCAGGGGGAATTGTCCTTTTTGCTGTGGAGTGCCCAGGGCATCCAGTTTACCCGGGGGCATTCCAGCTTGCGGCCCGTGCCCAGCGGCGGCGCGCGGCATCCCTTTGAAACCTATATCGCCGTCCGTGCCGTAGAGGGGCTCGCCCCCGGCATGTACCATTACACGCCCCAGTCGGACATCGGCGAAAAGAAAGCCACCATCGGGCGCATATGCGAATTTGATTTCGAAGATAAAATTGCCCCCATGCTGGCAGGGCAAAAATGGGCGGTGGGTGCCCCGGCGATTTTATTTTTCACCTGCGTGCCCTACCGCGCCGAATGGCGGTACGTGGACATGGCGCACCGGGTCATGCTCATTGACCTGGGGCACCTGGGGCAGAATGTGATGCTTTCGGCGGCGGCGTTGGGGCTGGGCAGTTGCTGTATGGCGGCCTATGACCAAGCCCTGTGCGACGAGGCTCTCAGGCTGGACGACTTGGAGGAATACACCGTTTACGCCATTTCTGTGGGCACAGCCCATGCATAAATACCTGTGCAATCCCCTGCCCTTGCCCTACCGTTATCAGGTGAAGAAAAATAATGCCGACGGGGTGGACGTGTTCCGCGAGGCCGCAGACCCCACCTTGATTCGCTTTAAGGATAGGTACTATTTATTCGCCTCCATGAGCGGCGGCTTCTGGTACTCCACGGATTTGCATACCTGGGATTTCAAGGAAACCCTCGAACTGCCCATCTTCGATTACGCGCCGGACGTCCATGAGGTAAACGGGAAAATGGTTTTCAGCGCGTCACGGGGGGAGCCCTGCGCCTTCTTCGCCAGCGAAGACCCGGTGAGCGGCCTTTTCGCCTATGTGGAAACCACCTTCCCCTTCTGGGACCCGGCCCTCTTTGCCGACGACGACGGGCGGACATATTTCTACTGGGGCTGTGGGAACGAGCACCCCCTGTGGGGCGTGGAGGTGAACCCGGAAACCTTCGAGCCGCTGGGGGAAAAGGTGGCGATGCTACAGGCACAGCACCACCGCCATGGCTGGGAACGCGCCGGCGAGAACAACGGCGGCGACACCCACCCCTACATCGAGGGCGCGTTCATGAATAAATACCAGGGGAAATATTATTTGCAATACGCCGCGCCGGGGACGGAGTTCAATGTCTATTCCGATGGGGTGTATGTCGCGGACAAACCCTTGGGGCCCTTTGCGTATCAAAGACATAACCCCTTTTCGGCCAAGCCGGGGGGCTTCGCCACGGGAGCGGGCCACGGAAGCACCTTCCAAGACACCTTCGGCAACTACTGGCACATCGCCACCATGCGCATCAGCGTGAACGAGCTATTCGAGCGGCGGCTGGGGCTATTCCCCTGCGATTTTGACGCCAACGGGACGCTGTACTGCAACCAAAACTTCGCCGACTATCCCTTCCCCTTGCCCCAAGGTAAGCGGACAGACATAAACCGCACCGCGCCGCTGTGGCATTTGCTTTCGTACAACAAGGCGGCGACGGCTTCCTCCCACCAAGCGGGCCACGGGCCGGAGCAAAGCACCAACGAGGATATCCGCACCTGGTGGGCGGCGGACAAAACGGATACATCCCCCTGGTACCGGCTGGATTTGGGCAGTGTGTGCACGGTACACGCCGTGCAGGTAAATTTTGCCGACCATCAGGTAAACCCCACGCCGGAATGGGACATGTACGACGAAGCGGATAGCCACGGGAGGGTGATTTACACCTCCGTGGTAAAATCCCTCTATGGCAAGCCCAAGCAAATCGGCGAGCTGGCTTATCTGCTGGAGAGCTCCGCCGACGGGGAAAATTGGCTCACCCTGAGAGATTTAACCAGCGTCCCCCAGGATTGCCCCCACGATTTGGTCATACCCGGCCAGGCCGTGGAAGCGCGTTATATACGCATTTCCCAGCTTGCCCAGGCGGTGGACGGCGTTGCGGCCCTTAGCGGGGTGCGGGTCTTCGGCACCGGCACCGGCACGCCACCGGCCAAGGTAACTGCCGTGACATACAGCCTTTCGCCGGAGGGACTGGATATGGAACTGCGCTGGCCGTCCCTCCCCGAAGCCGACGGATACAATGTACGCTATGGCATCGCGCCGGAAAAATTGTATAACAGCTGGCAGGTATTCGGGAGAAACGCGCTGACCCTTTCCATGCTGAACGCGGGTACGGATTATTACGTGGCTGTGGACAGCTTCAACGAAAACGGCGTAACCGCCGGGGATGTAATCCATGCAAAGCCTCAACCGCTTTAACGTAATCTCCTATCTGGTCATCGTCCTTCTGGCGGTGGCCTTTCTTTTCGTTGGTAATCGTATGGTGGGTCATTCCCCCGCCCAAGACGGCGGCGAGGCCACGATTTACCGCGCCCGCGTCACCGCCATCGTCAGTGAAACAGAACATGTCACCGACTTTGAAACCTGGCACGCCATCGTCTTCGCGGCGGAAATCACCCGGGGGGAGATGCGGGGCGAAACCGCCCAATTCACACAGAACGTGCGGGGGCATTTCCTGGAGCGGTTCCCCCGGGCGGCGCGGGAAGGCGACCGGATTATGCTGGGCCGCTCTGCCCATGGGGCGTGGCATTTTATCGACTATGTACGCATCCACCAGATTATTATTCTGGGTGGGGTGTTCATGCTGATGATTATTATTTTCGGGCGCAGTAAGGGCTTCAATGCCCTGCTGGCTCTGGGGCTCACCGCCGGGGCGGTATTTCTGGTGTTTATCCCCTCCATTCTGGCGGGGCGCAATATTTATTTCTGGTCCATTTTGGTGTGTATGTACACGGTGCTGGTCACGCTTTTTATTATCAATGGCATCAGCCAAAAGACCGCCGCCGCCATCACCGGCTGTATCGGGGGCGTGGTTGCCGCCGGAGTGCTCACCTTTGTCATGAACACCACCATGATGCTCACAGGCATCACCCAGACCGAGTCCGTCAATTTGCTTTACATGACCGATGTTCCCATCAACCTCAACGCCATCATCTTCGCGGGGATTATCATCGGCGCGGTGGGGGCCATTATGGACATGGCGGTTTCCGTGTCCTCCGCCCTGTGGGAGCTGAAGGAGAAGCAACCGGACTTGGAATTTCATGAAATTTTCAAGTCAGGCATTCAAATCGGCAAGGATATCCTGGGCTCCAATATTAATACTTTAGTGCTGGCCTATATCGGCAGTTCCCTCACCATTATCCTGATTCTGCTGGGCTGGGACGTTTCCCTCTTCCGGCTCATGAACCGGGAGCTCATCATCGTGGAATTGCTAAAGGCCATCGTGGGTAGCTTTGGCATATTCCTCACCATGCCCCTGACGGCCTTTATCTGCGGATTATTGTACACCGGGGGCTTCCAACGCCGCACCCCAAAAATAGAAGAAATCCCCGAGGAAGATTTTCCGTTCTTTATGAAATAACTTGTTCCAGTTCCACGGCGCATACATTGCAAAACCCCTTTTCAATGGGGGAATTGAACAATACAACGGTGCCCGCCCGGTTGAAGGACGGGTGGGGATGCTCGTCGCCGGTGTTGGGCTCGGCTGTATTCACCAATACCTTTTCCGCCCCGGTTTCGGCGTTGATTAAAGTGACTTGGTTCTTCCAGCCCTTGTACACGCCGGTCATGCGGTCGGCGGCAATCCATTTACCACAGCGCGAAGGCGCGATGTGGAGAAACTGCGTGGATTCTGCCATCACCTTAAAGTTATGCCCGTCCCGGGTACCCCGCATGATGTGGTGCGGGTAGCGCATGAAATACAAATACGCCCCATCGGCACTCCATACCTCGTGGGTTATCCAATCGCCTTCCTTTTCCACATAGTAGGGCCGTACCCGGCGCGTGGGGTAATCGAACATCCATATGCGCTGTAACGCGTCGCCGGTGGTTTCGTGGACATACATAACCGTAGCGTCATCGCCCGGGCAGGCTTGGCAATGCCCCAGCCGGTGGTCGTCCTGCCACACCACTTCCGAAATCCCGGTCGCCGGGTCCAGCACCACCAGGGCAAAGATTTTATTGGCTTGCTGATAGGAGCACCAAACCAACCCGGATTTTGAAACGGTTAAATGGCTGGTGCAATTACCCGGCGGCAAAGCCCCCACTTCCGCAAGCAACCCGCTGTCCGTATCCATGCGATACACCGAGTCCCCCTTACGCGCATAGGCGCAAGGCCGGTGATAATCCATGCCAAAATGATGGTAATTTTCATCCAGGGCCAACTCTTGTTGACCTGTGGCGTATTCCACCCGGTACATGCGGGCCTTGCCGTTTTCCTCGCGCTGATAAAAAAAATACCTATCGTCCCCGGTAAAGCTTTCGGTGGAAAAATACAGCTTGCTTGCCCGCTCTTTGTTGTTGGTAAACTGCTTTATGGTATAGCCCGTTGCGGGGTCCTTGTATTCAAATAATTCGTTCATATTGTACCTCCATCGCTACCCCGCCATATCCGCCAGGGTACACGCCTGATTTTTGCCACTCCTTTTTGCGTGGTACATGGCTTTGTCCGCGTCAGAAACAAGGGATATTTCCGTGTATTCCCCGGCGCGCTCAGGCACAACGCTGTGCACGCCAATGCTTACGGTTACGCGTGTCACCTGCTTGTTATCCAAGACGATATCGGTATCCCTGATAGCGGTGAGTATACTCTGGGCCACTGTTTTCGCGCCTGGGAGTGCTGTGTCAGGCAGAATCACCGCAAACTCCTCGCCACCCCAACGGGCAATTTTATCGGTTGCCCGCACCACCACAGCGCGCACGGCGTCAGCCACCCGTTGCAAGGCGGTATCGCCGTTCATATGGCCGAAGGTATCGTTAAATTTTTTAAAATCGTCTATATCCAAAATAATGAAGCTAATGGGATGCTGTTGCCGCTTTGCCCGTTCCCACTCTTGCTCCAGCAAATTATTAAAGTAGCGGCGGTTTCCTATATTGGTAAGCGCGTCGGTTACGCTTTTGCTTTGCACCTCCCGCAACAGGTTAATAATGCGCATCTGGTGCTGGACGCGCATTTTTACTACATGGGCGTTAAAGGGCTTGTTAATATAGTCAACCGCGCCATGCAAAAACCCGCGTACTTCATCGTCGGGGTTGTCCAGCCCTGTCACAAAGATAACGGGGATATCCTTCGTGTATTCGTTTTCCTTGAGCTTTTTTATTTCATCAAATCCGCTGGTTCCGGGCATTATTACATCCAACAGGATTAAATCGGGTTTAACCTTTATAGCCGTTTCAACACAATTTACGCCCTCACGCTCCGCGTGTACGATGTACTCCTTTTTTAGCATATCCATGAGCAAACGTACATTCATAATTTCGTCGTCGATTATTAACACACTGTTCATTGCAGACATACTGCTTCACCTCAATTTCGTCTATCCTACACCAAATCTACAAAAATCACCACAACAGCAAAGCCGCGAGGAAAATCCCCATGGAGGCGCAAACAGATTTGAAGCCAAAGCTGACCGCGCCCAAGCGGCTTAGCAGGGCATTCCCCTTCACCACATATTTATATATAAGATACCCCACCAGCGCGCAAACGATGAAAATAATTGATTTTTGCGCGTAGCTCCATATTTGTATACCCACGGAATAACGGAAGAAGAAATAGATGAACTGCGTACCCATAATTCCGCCCGCCAGACAAACCACGCCCATGACAATCACGGGGATGGACTTGCACACCTCCGCCTTGGGGGAATCGCCGCGCAGCTCGCTTTGGCCAAAGAACATGGAGGAGAATTTCATAAACGAAATAATCGTCCCCAGGCTCAACGCGATGGTGACAGCCAAAATCAACGGGCCCACATCCGAGGAAATAAAATACTTCGACACGCTCCCGATGAAAAACGGCGCGCCCACAATGCCCAGCACCGCCGCCGCGGTGGCCGCGCCCACAATGGGCATACGTTTGAACACACCCCGTATTTCGTTGACATTGGACGTACCGTAGGAATGGATGATAATACCCGAGCTCAGGAAGAGGGTCGTCTTGAACATGGCATGGCTGAAAATATGGTACAGCCCGCCGATGTAGGCGTATTCGTTGCCCAGGCTGATGCCCACGGTGATTAAACCGATTTGCGAAATGGTGTGGTAGGCCAGAATCATCTTGATATGGGACTGGCATATGGCCATCACCGCGCCGAAGATGCCGGTGAAGATACCGATGGCCAAAAATAAATCATGGGCGGCGATGGGCTCAAATATTTCCTGGAAGCGGATAAATAGATACAAGGATGTCTTCGCCTGCAAGCCGGACAAGACAGCGGCCACCACGGTGGGGGACTTTCTATAGATATTGGTCTTGGGCGTCCAGCTGAAAAAGGGTATCAAGGTATTTTTGAAGGCAATCGCCGTCATAAGCAGTGCGTAGGGTAGCAGTAAATTCCCCGCGTCCATCCCGGCCAGCGCGTAAGTAACCCTTTCCATATCCATGGCACCCGTTATCCGGTACACATACCCAAGGCCCAGCAGATAAAACTGTATAGAAACCACGTTGGCCAGCAAAAACACCTTGCCATGGAAGATGTTTCGTTTCTTGCGGTCATACATGGCCAGAATAACGGTGACAAGGGTACTGACCTCGATGAGGACAAAGACATTGAACAAATCCCCGGAGAGGAAAAGCCCGATGAAGGAAGCCTCCAATACAAACATCAAAAACCAAAAGGTACGGGCGTCCCTCCTGTCCTTATACGAATAGGAATACACCGAAACCGCCAGGAAAATAAACGTCGTCAGCATAACAAAAATAGCGGACAAACTATTCGCCCGTAAAATTATCCCCAATATATCGTCATAACTGCCCACAATGGTAATCACTTCCGCGTCCCGGGTAATCATCACCAAATAAATAGACGCCACAAACAACGCAGACTGAAACACTATCGAAATAATCTTAGCCGTTATATTCGTGGAAAATATAAATAACAAAACCGCAAGCAAAACCGGGACAATAACCAAAAATGTCAGCATAGCATCAATCGCCTTCCACTTCTTCGAGCTTTTTCCAGTCTGCCGTGCCGTGTAGCCGGTACAGGGCGTTGAACATGGTGATTATCACCGCGACAACCGAGAAGCCGATAATAATGGCGGTCAGGGTCAAGGCTTGGGGCAAGGGGTCGGCGATGCGCTCCATGTAGTCCAGCAGTGCCGGGTCATAGATAATGGGGGGGATGGGCGTGGCGGTATCCTCCCGGCCCAGCTTCAGCCAGAACATGATTACCGCTGTTTGGATGAGCATGACAAAAATAATGGATTTTATCATGTTCTTGCTGGTGATAATCCCGAAGAAGGAAATGAAAAATAAGGCAAGCGAAAATATTTCCAGATTTTCCGTGTTAAAAATCCCCATGTCCCCTACTCCCGTTCGATGGTGATGTATCGGTAGAAAAGCACGAAGAAGGCGCAGGCCACCTTCAGCCCGATGAGCAAGTTCATAATAATGAGATACACGCTTTGGTAAATGGGTACGATGGCGGCGGGCATATAGGTAGCCGCCCCAAGGAATACGGCGATGGCCGTAACCACGATAATGATGGCGAAAATAAATTCCTCCCACTGGAGCACATTCTTGACGGAAATGTCATAGATATCGTACACCATGTACCTGCATATAAAAAAGGTAGCCAGGGCCAGTCCCCCCTGGAAGCCTCCCCCCGCCGAAATATGCCCGTTGATAATCAAATACGCGCCAAAGGCCACGATGATGGGGCATATGATGCGCAAAGAAAGGGCGGCCACCCGGGAGGTTTCGATTTCGCTGTGGCTTCCGTCGGCAACCTGGGTTTTTTCCGAGTAGGACATGTGGGTGACGGCCACCACGGCAATGACCAAAATCAACGCCTCAAAGAGGGTATCGTACACCCGGTAGCCCAGGTAAATCGCCGTTACGGCGTTTTCGCCGCCCACATCGGTCATAAACCGCTGTAGGTACAAATGCTTCAGGTAATGGGAGGGCTCTATCCCCGGAATAAAATAAATCACCAGGAAAAACAATCCGACGCACAGCACCAGAGCCGGTACGGCCTTCACCGCCTTGCGGGCAAGGGACTCCCCCTTCGCGCTGTCCTTCTCCACGTTTTCCTTGCGGCTGTAGTATTTCTCTATGCAGATGATAAAGAAAATCGAGGCAAAGGCGGCGATGGCCGCCTCCGCCATGGCCACGTCGGGTGATCCCAGCAGAAAATAGGCTACGGAGGTTATCAGCGAGAAGATGCTAAAGTAAATAATCAGGCGGTACGTCCGGGTTTCAAAGACGATGGCCAGCGAGCTGACTATCCACAATACCAGCAAGCCCTGGGTCATGACTTTTCCCCCTCCTCGGCCTCGGCGGCAAGCTCATGGCCGCTACGGTAGGCCGAGCGCGCCAGAATATGGGCGACAAAGGGATTCAGCACCAGCATGATAATCAAAATAATAAACAGCTTCCCCGTAAAAAAACTCAGCCCATGCCGGAAGGCAAAACCGATGACAAAGGACAACAGCCCCACGGTGTCTATTTTCGAGGCGACCAAAATGCGCGGGTAGAAATCCTTCAGCACAAAAAGGGACACGGCCCCGAAAATCATGCAAAACACGCCGAAGCCGATGATAATATTGCCGATTAGTTGCCAGATGTTTTCAATGCCCATCTTTTTTCTCCCTCTTCTTATCCAGCCGGCTCTTCGAGAAAAACAAGGCCAAAAAAATAATGCCGATAAAGCCGGAAAGGGCATAAATTATCGCAAAGTCCAGCAAAAATGACATATCATAGATAGACGCCACCACGATAATCAGCACAATGACCTTGCTGGCGATAAGGTTCAGGCCCAACAGCCTGTCCCATATGGTGGGGCCCATGAATGCCCGCGTAATATAAGCACTCAGCAAAACGGCCAATATCCAAAAGACTATCATCTCAGCTATCCCGCTGGGCTTTAAGCAGCCGCCGTTCCAGTTTTTGCTTCAGTTGCCTATCCGCCGCCGCCGCGTCGGCGGGCGCGTTTTTGTCCCGTATCCAAAGGAGCGTCACCCTGTCCTCGTCCAAATCCAATAAAACCGAACCCGGCGTGAGGGTAATGGAATCCACCAGTATCACCCGCAATGCCTCCGATTTTATTTCTGTTTTGACCGTAACGATATCCACCTTCGCGCCTTGCAATATCATCCGCATAATTTGAAAGCCCGCCACGTATATCTGCCCGATTAAATACAGGGGAAAGGTGGCGAGCTTTATATAACGTACGCTGGAAATCTCCTGCAAGGGCAGGAGCCTGGCCACAAAAAAAACAACAACAGTGCTCGTCACAAGCCCTATAAGCGCGCCACTCAAAGAGATTTCCTCCATGAGGATAACCAGCACAAGCGTCAACGCCGGAATAACAAATATATTTCGCTTGCTCATGAAAACACCCTTGCCATCGTCTTTATGCCAAAAGTGATTATAGTACTTCTTTCAGCAAATAGCTACCATGTATTGCTATCGTGTATTGCTATCGTGTAATGTTAATTTAATTCACCACTCACCATGGGGTGATAAGCCGCGTAGAGGGGTGAAGGGGGGTGAATGGCCCGCGCTGGCACGTCACCGCTCATGAACGGCTCTGTGCGGCAAGTACTCGCGTTGGTCTTCTTTCAGAAGCCTCAACGCCGAGTACATAAGCCGCCCATTCGCCGTTAATTTCGCGTTGCCGCGAGACGCGCTTGCCCATTCACCCCCCTTCACCCCACCACACTCCCTACTCGCAGGTATGTGGTGAGTAATTTTACTTGCACTACCCCACCCGTAGCTTGCGGGCGTTCACGGGTAATGAAATTACTCTGTCACGTTGATTGGGTGTCTTTTGTGTCGTGGGAGGGGGCGGAGGTAAGGGTTGCGAATAACTAACGCAGTGTATGTGTGAGCGGCAAGCGCGTCTCGCGGGAAGGCGAAATTAACGGCGAATGGGCGGCTTAGTACTTGGCGTTCGGCTCGCGGAGCGAGACTAACGCAAGTACTTGCCGCACAGAGCCGTTCATGAGCCTTCCCGTGCCAGCGCGGCCGCTCACACATGCACTGCGTGAGTACACTCGCAACGCATTCCCCGCCCCCTCCCATGCAATGTATATTTTTTCTATGTTACGTGATATGATTAGAGTATACAAACATTTCGGGGGCACAGATGGAGCAAGCGATATTACATAAGTTTAAGCTTCATACAACGATTATACTTATTGTTCTCATGCTGACCGTAATTGCGGTAATTGGCATCGGCTTGTTGATAGTGGTAAACAACACGGTGGCAATCATCCACGACTTAGGCGACACGCTGGCCGACGAAAGCGGCTATCAGCTCACCACGCAGACCCAGTACAATTTATCCCTCCTTGCCCAAAGCAAGGCGTATCTGTTGGAAGAAAAATTGTCTAATATTATGGACCATGCCTCCATAGCGGCCCTGACCGCAACCCAGATTTTCTCCAATCCCGATTATTATTTGCCCCGGGAGATAGCCTTCCCCGACCCGGCCAACGAGGGCGTGATTGCCTCCCAGCTACGCATTTCCCAAACCGCCCGCTTGGAAGACCTGACCGACGAAATCAGCCTGATGGCCAACATCGAGGACATTTTGATTGCCATTTATACCCATAGCCCCAGCCCCAGGATGGTGCACCTCTCTACGGAAACGGGGATAAATATTTCCGTTGACAGGGATTCCCATTTAAAGACCCGTTACTTCGAGTCCCGCACCCGCCCGTGGTACGTAGTGGCCGTAGAGCGCGATGAACTGGTTTGGTCGCCGATTTTTACGGACCTGACCAGGAACCTGCCCAGCATCATCTGCGCCAAGCCCTTCCACGACGCCTACGGAAACATCGCCGGCGTGGTGGGCATCAGCATTATGATAGAAACCCTGGGCGTGTCACTCATCGAAACCAGAATCGGTGAAACGGGTTATGTTTTTCTGGTCAACGAGCACACGGATGTGCTGATTTCCGGCCGGGCCAGAAGAGACGTCCACGGCAACATCATGCGTGAGAATTTGCTGGAGGACAGACTCTTCCCCTCCGTTGTTGTCGCCAATATTATGAGAAGAGCCTCCGGCGTCGAGCAAGTAGAAATCAACGGCGTGGAAACCATTGTCATACACGAGCCGCTTCACTCCCTGCCCTGGAGCATTGTCATCGCCATGGACGTCAGCGAAGTCATCGCCCCCGCCCAGCAAATTGAATCGGATATACATGACCTGGTCGCCTCCGCCGGTACCGCCGCCACGGGCTCGGTCATCACCCTCGCCATAAGTGCCGGCGTGCTCTTGTTTATTTCCGGTGTGGTCATCGTCCTTGTGGCGATGACCCTCTTTAACGAAATGGTATTGAACATGCAAAATATCACAGAGGAAAAAAACCGGGCCAACGAAGCCAGCCGGCTTAAAAGCAGTTTCCTCGCCAACATGAGCCACGAAATCCGCACGCCCATGAACGCCATCATGGGCATCACGGAAATCCTGCGGCGCAACGAGGCCATGCCCGCCGACGCCGTGTCAGAGCTGGAAAGGATGTTTATATCCTGCGATGTACTGTTGCGCATTATCAACGACATCCTCGACCTGTCGAAAATCGAGGAGGGCAAAATCGAAATCAGCCCCGAGATTTACAACACGGCCAGCCTAATCAACGACACCGCCCAATTGAATACCATGTACGTCGAAAACAAGAATATTAACTTCGTGCTGACCATCAGCGAGGGTGTCCCCGCAACCCTTCTCGGCGACGAGCTCCGCATCAAGCAGATTTTAAACAATTTACTTTCCAACGCCTTCAAGTACACCGACGCGGGCCGGGTAATCCTGGCGATTTCCAACGAAAGAAATCCCGAAACCAAGGACAGCACCCTTATTTTTACCGTCACGGATACCGGGCGCGGCATGAACAAGAACCAAATCGGTATGCTCTTTGGCGAATATGTGCGCTTCGACACAACCGCCTCTATACAGGGGACGGGGCTGGGGCTGGCCATTACCCGGCGTTTAATCCACCTGATGAACGGCACCATCGAAGTGGAAAGCCTGCCCGGCCTGGGTACGTCCTTTACCGTACGCTTGCCCCAGGGCTTCGCCCACCACGCCATTCTGAGCGCGGAAACGATAAATAAGCTACAGGATTTTAAGTACAGCGACATAAAGCAACGGGAAATCAGGAAGCATCCGCGCAACGTCATGCCCGAAGGGCGCGTGCTTATCGTGGACGATTCTGAAATGAACCTCCACGTCACCAGTATGCTGATGAAGCCTTATGAAATGAAAATAGACATGGTCAACAGCGGGTCCTTGGCCATTGACAAAGTCGCCAAGGGGAACGAATACGATATCATCTTCATGGACCAAATGATGCCGGAGATGGACGGCACGGAAGCGGCCGGGCATATACGCAACCTGGGCTACACGGGGCGCATGGTTGCCTTCACGGCCAACGCGCTGGTAGGGCAGGAGGAAATTCTGCGGGCCGAGGGCTTCGACGATTTTCTGGCAAAGCCCATAGACCTGCGCAAGCTGGACATTATCCTGAACAGATACATCAAGGAACGGGAGGCGGGCAAGGAGCTACCCGGCGTAAACATAACCACGGGGCTGGCCCTGTACGCCAACAGCATGGAAATGCTCATATACGCCTTCCAGTCCTATGTGGAAAATGTCCCCGCCGTCATTGAAAAGCTTCATGACCTTTCCGAGGAAACCCTGCCGGCTTACGCAACCCAAATCCACGCAATCAAAGGCAACAGCTCGTGCATTGGCGCGGAAGAGCTGTCCCTAAGAGCGCAAGCCATAGAAGATATGGCAAAATCCGGCGACTACGAAGGCGTGGCAAAAGAAAACGCGTCGTTCATAGACGACGCGCAAATTCTTTTGGATAATATCAATACCTGGCTGGAACAGCGTAACCAACAATAGGATTTATTTCTTTTCCTTCTCTATTATATTGTTAAGGCTCTGGTGCACGATGTTGATACTGATGTGCGCCTTTTCAATATCTGTGGTTATGCTGTCCGTCATCTCTATAATGGATTTAATGGAGTCCATGGCTTGCTTTGAGATATCCTCCGACTCGGAAACCGTGTTCTTGGACTTGTTCGCAAGCTGGCGGATTTCCTCGGCAACTACGGCGAAGGCCCTGCCGTGCTGACCCGCTCTGGCCGCTTCGATGGCCGCGTTCAACGAAATCAAATTCGTATGCGACGACAGCGAAACGATATCCGTAGCGATTTTCTTATATTTCAAAATCGCCTCATTGAGGATATTTACCAGGTTGGATATCGAGCTGGACTTGTCTATGATATCGCCAATGTCGGTGGTCAGCAAATTCATGCTGGCTACATTGGAGGTGGCGATATCCATTACCAGCGTTTGGTTCTCGGTGGCGATGTCATGCAACATCTTGATGCAGTTATCCGGGATGTCGAAGCCCCTGATAATATCCAGCACCATATCCTTGCAGGTATCCTTCCCACAGGCCCCGCAGTCATATATTTTGTCCACCTCGGTGAATTTGTTGAGCTTCTCGAAGCATTTTTCGATATCGTGGTCCGTAATGTTATATTTCTTGATGGGTATCGGGGCGTATCTGCGCATGAAATTGTTCAGGTTGAGCCGCTTGTCGAAATCCCCCAGCATTTCGTCATACTTGCCCGAGTCAAATTCTTCGATGACGTGGTTGCGCTGGCCGGCGATGATATGGCTCGCTTCAAAACGGGAGCATTCATGGTCTATGGCCGTCCCCAGGTTGCAACCCTCCGCGCAATTCAATACGTCGAAAATCGTGGGGAGAAATTCCGCGCTTTCGGTGGCGAAGGAGGACAAAGCTTTGTATACAATGTCCGAGCCTTCGCACTGGTCAATGCGAAGTCCCTTGCCAAAGTAATTGACCATATTTTCCTTCAGGCCGCCCGGCAGACAGTACAAACGCCCGTAGGCCGACTCCATATGGTCGAAGCCCGTTTCCTCCCGGGGCAGTTCGATGTTGTTGTCCCGGATGTATTTGTACAGATGCTTCAGGGTCACGTTGTATTTAACAAACTGGGTGGCGTCAAACTCGTGGGTCTTGGCTATACAGGGGGAAAGGGCCGCGACGCTGTCGTTAATCATTTCGTAATGCTTCATATATATTGCCGTACAGAGCATGGGGCTATGTACGGGCGATAAGTACTTGACCAGCCCATGTTCAAAGTGCTGGATGTAATTGACAATGGCCGGGCAGGGCTGGGTGATGACCGAGGCGGGTTTGTCCCGCTCGATAAAGCGAATATGCGCCCAGGTGCAAATATCCGCGCCCAAGGAAACATCGTAAATTTTGCGCACGCCTTTGCGCTTCAGCCATGTGAGCAACCGCCCGCCGTCCGGGCTGATACGGTTGGCCGGTGCCACGATGAGGGATATATTGGCCCCGCGCTCCAGGTCACTGAGGAAGCGGTGGGTGTCGTCATCATAGTCCCGCACTCCGTGATGGCAAGCATAAATACAAGACCCGCAAGCAACGCAACGCTCATAGTTGACGGATACCTTGATTTTGCCATCCGGCATCATGGCGGCGATGTTTCCACCGTCTACCGGGCATACCCGGACGCAACGGTTACACGCCACGCAATGTTCCGTATCTTCGTTGATTAATCTACGCATGGCCATCGTCCCTCCTTAGGGCTAAAAGATGTTTTTTGATACATTCGCGCAATTTGATGGCGTCCAGGGGCTTAACCAGATAATCATCCGCGCCGCGCCCTATCATTTCCTCCCTCATGCGCTGGTTGGTTTCGGCTGTGAGGAAAACCGTAGGCTTCGCTTTATTCAACTTACTGCTGCGTATGCCCAGCAAGCATTCGTAGCCTGTTTTTTCTGGCATGTCATAGTCTAAGAGAAATAAGTCCACGTCTCTTGTCTCCATGTATTTAAGCATGGATTCGCCACGGGTGAATGTATGCACTTCATAGTCGTCTTTCAAAATCCGGCTGACCATATCGCAAATGAATGATTGGTCATCGACAACTGCAATAACGGGTTTACTCATTTTTATCGCCTCCATATTTATGTATGGTGCCATCCCAAACACATGATGCGTCGCATTCTACAGTAAACTAAATAAAAATACAATATTTTTTGATTAATTGTTCAAAATTACCTCATATGGTTTCCAATTGGTTTCCATTCAATATTGGAAACGATTAACGCATATTTTTCACGCGCCGTGAAATACTAGATGAGAAAATTTGAGGAAGGAGGCAAGTCAATGAGGTACAGAACATGGGACTGGGTTGCATTGTCGCTGGTTATCTTGGGTGCCATCAACTGGGGGCTTATCGGCCTGTTTAGATTTGATTTGATTGCGGTAATATTTGGCGGTATGGAGAGCATTGTCAGCCGGATTATATACACCATCATTGCGCTGGCGGGGCTGTACTGCCTTAGCTTTATCGGAAGGACACGCGACATCGTGGACAACGCCGAGCGTCGCACGCACAACCACAACACACCCCACACGCACAACGCCATATAATTTTCCTTCGTTGGTATTACCTAGCCCGTCCGATGTCATTGCCGGCCGGGCTTTTTTCATTTTCGTTACATTTTGCCGAAACAATTGACAAAATTCGCCACGCGCCCTATGGTGTGTCAACGCACCCTAGCGTAGCGTCGGGGAGGTATACATATGAAGAAAATTATTTTGTGCTTGTTGCTGGTGGCATGGCTTTCTCCCATGACGGTGCGGGCCTTTGCCGTGGATTTGAGCTGTTGGGTAGACGACGGAACCCACGCCGCACCCGAAACAGCCGAAGACGCCACGGCTTTTATTACGTTGGAGGCATTGAACTTGCGCCCTGTGCCCGGCACCCATGCGCCACGTATCACCATGGCATCCAGAGGCTCCGTGGTGCAGGTTACGGATGTTCGCGACGGCATCTGGTACGCGGTGATATACAACGGTATGCGCGGATATATGTATGCGGAATTTTTGGAGAAGCTGGATACCACGCCCTTTGTCCCGCCGGACTTGGGCAACCTGGCCCCGGTGGAAATCCTGGACTGGCACAGCGCGAACGTATTGCTGACCCGCCATACCGCCGTCACCATTATTGATGTGCGCACGGGCATTTCCTGGCAGGTGGCGCGCTTTGGCGGCGAGCTACACGCCGACGTGGAAACCGTCACCGCCGAGGACACCGCCAACATGCACCGCGCCTTCGATTATACCTGGACATGGGAGCCGCGCCCGGTGCTGGTTATCATAGACGGCCGCACCATTGCCGCGTCCATAAACGGTATGCCCCACGGCATCGTCACCAATTTCCGCAACAACGTGCATGGGCATTTTTGTCTGCATTTCTTCGGTAGCTTGGCCCACGGCGCGGCCAGCGTTGACCTGCGCCACCACAACGCCGTAATGGAGGCATTCTTCACCGCCATACAGTGGTAGTGTCTACTGCTCTGCCGGTGGTTGCTTGGCGCGTTCGCGCATTCGGTATTCTGCCGGGGTCTCTCCGATGTATTTTCTGAAAATTGAGCGGAAGTACTTTACGTCGTCGAAGCCCACCTGTACGGCGATGATTTCCTCATCGGTGGCGGTTTCGCGCAGGGTTTTTTGGGCTTGGTTGACCCGCACCCACATGACGTAATCGAAGAGCATGACCTTTTCCCGTTCGAGGAAGACCTTGTTCAGGTTCTCGGGGGTGGTGCCCAGCTTCGCGGCTATGCGGGTGACGGAAAAGGTTTCGAAGAAGTTTTCCTGTACATAATTTTTGGTGGCCATGTGTAGCTTGAGGGATTGGGTGGCGTTGTATTCCACAATGAAGGCACAGAAGGCTTCCAGGCTTTTTTCCAGAAAGGTGTAGCCGTCGTCGATGGTGACGAGCTTCAGGATTTCCCCCGTGGGGAAGAAGCGCATGGCCTCCGCGGCGAAGGGCTGGTTCTGCTCGCTCAAATAACGGCTGATGCGCAATACGATGGTCATGACGGTGCGGGCCACCAGCCCTTCGGCCAGGTTTCCGGCCTGACCCAAGGCGTTGAACAACTCGTTGAGAATGCCCTTGCAATAGGCAAAATCGCCCACCACAGCGGCATAGACCAGCCGGCGTTCCCTGGGGGAAGGATACCGGTAGGTAATGCGATTCGCCGGCTCCACAAATTCGATGGGGATGACCGCGTTATATCCCATACGAAAGCGGTAGCCGAAGGTGGCATCGGCCTCCCGGGCGGAAACGGAGATATCCATGGGGCTGTCATAGGTGCGGCCGATGCCGATGGTCACGCGGGTGTCGGTTTCTGTGACGAGGGCGTGCTTGATTCTGTCGGCGATGAGCACCTTTTCCTCGGTGCTGTAGCTGCCGTTGAGGATAATCGGGATTTCGTTGAAGCCATAGATAAATGTCCGGGCTTGATAATCGGCCAGGATGGCCTTCACCACCCCCAGCATTTCGAAGATGCGCATATGTTTTTCCATCTCGGTCATGGCCAGGGCCATGCGGCGGTAATGGTCGATGCGGATAATAAACACGGCATAGCCCGTCTGGGTTTCCGGGGTTTTGCCGAAGGGCAAATCGAAATAGTTGAAGCCGTCGTTGATTTCCCGGGGCTTGGACATGTGGCCTTCCAGCAACGAGCGCAGGAAGATTTCCTCATACTGGAATATACGCTCCTGATAATCCTTGGCCATGAGCTGGGTACGCCGCTGGCTTTCCGCTTCCCGCTTGAAATGCTTGGTGGCCAGCTCCAGACAGCGGTTCAAATCCGAGGGCTTCACCGGGCGGTACATAAAATCCAGCACGCCAAACTCCCGGCCACGCTTCATGTATTCGGCTTCGTTGTAGGTTCCATATACAATGAAGCGGACATCGGGGAAATTATCATGGACCTCCTTGAACCGGATGAAGTGCATCCCGCCAAAGAAGCGGATGTCGGATAGAATCAAATCGGGCTTGGTGTCGCGTATTGCGGCCAAAATATCCTTCGAAGGGTCGTCAAAGGTACCCACAATGCGTATGTGGGGATGGGCACCCTTCATATAGGTGCGGAAGTTGCGCAGGTTTTCCTTGTCGGCGTCGGCCAGGAGGAGGTTCATGGGCGGCCCCTTGCATTTATTTCTTTTATATTACACAATGAATCCCCCCTCCGCAAGTACGATAAACCCCGAAATCACACGCTTTCGAGGTTTATTGTATGATGAATCAAGAAAAGAAGGAGCCTTTATTATGTCAACTATAACCGGATACCTGAAATGGGCAAATGTCGTTATTGGCGAAATTATCAACCATAATACCGTTCGCTTCATTCGACACGATGCATATCCAGAATCGAAGTCCGTCATTGATTATGTGACTGGTGGCAAAGAAATATGGAACGAAGACGAGTATTCCAGTTTCCTGGAAGACAGAATTGTCAGCCGTGGCCGCCGCGACATAGAAAAAATACTGGCGCGGCTTGGCTTGGTTGAATATGACGCGATAAAAATCGCGGAAAAGACACATGCACTGAACCCAAAGGATTTATTTTGGGTGTCCGACCATGTAGAATCTAAAATTGAAAGCATTACGAAAGACGTGTTTACTAATATCTTCAAAATGAAAATCGAAGCAGGTGGCGCGTCATTTTCCTCTCCTGATGGGCAAAATGTAAAAGACTATGGCATTAGCGAGGGGCAGTATGGGATATTGAAGCGGCGCATACACGGGGTTGCTACCGATGCCGAATCTGAAGTGGCTGTCTATAAATTAGGCAAGTTGCTTGGTGTGCCCGTATGTCCGGCATGGTTTGTGGATACAGATACTACATTCTCGCGATTTATGTACGATTTCACCCGGGAATTTTTAGTTCATGTACGCCGTTTCTTCGCGCCGGGTGAATTGCACTTGGATAGATACCCTGCGCTGGTTGGCAAATTCCCCGATTTCAAGGAAGATATAGCCCGGATGTGTTTGTTGGATTTTATCACGCGGCAAGATGACCGGCATCTAAGCAATATGGCTGTGCTATTCACGGATGAGGGAAAGAAATTTTATCCTTTGTATGACAACGGCCGAAGCCTTTTTTTCGAGGATAGAGAGGAAACCGTGCATCTCTGCTTGAAAGATATTGCATTAAACAGCACCTCTTTTGGTGAAATCGGAACATACCATGATGTAATTAAACGAATTGCGCAGGAACACGATATTTCCAAACTAATTAACCTGGAAATCGCTGATGCTGATGTGTATGAAGCATTGCAGTCTTCCCGGTTTAACGGGTATCGCCTTGAAGGGGCGCGTAAGTGGGTGATGGACGCGATACATATTTTGAAATCTATTTCGAGGAGGCACGAGCATGATTAAAGTAGCAATTGTGGGGTATGGGAATATCGGCAGGGCGGTATACGAAGCCCTGGAGGCCGCGCCGGATATGGAGATTCCGGGGGTGGTCATACGGGACAGGAGCAAGGCGGGGGAGAAGGGGGTGCCCCGGGGGCTTGCTGTGGCGGAGGATATCGCTGCGCTTGGCGCGGTGGATGTGGCCATGCTGTGCGTTCCTTCCCGGTCTGTGCCCGATGTGGCGGAAAGCTTGCTGACGCGGGGAATACATACCGTGGACAGCTATGATATACACAAAGAGGAAATGCTGGCTTTGTACAACAAGCTGGACCAGGCGGGAAAAAAATATAACGCTGTGGCCGTTATCGGCGCGGGCTGGGACCCGGGCATCGACACGATGATGCGTGGGATATTTGAATTTTCCGCGCCCAGGGGGATTACCTATACCAATTTCGGCCCCGGTATGAGCATGGGTCACACGGTGGCGGTGAAGTCCATCGCGGGCGTGCGGAAGGCCCTGTCCGTGACCATTCCCACCGGGGCGGGGGTACACCGGCGCATGGTATATATCGAAGTGGAGGCGGGCCATGACTTCGGCGCGATTTGCGCCGGCATTAAAAATGACCCCTACTTCGTCCACGACGAAACCCATGTGATGCAGGTGGAGGATGTAGCCGCCTTGCAGGATGTGGGTCATGGGGTGCGCATGGAGCGCAAGGGCGTGGCCGGGCAGTCGGACAATCAACTTTTTTCCTTTGACATGCGCATCAACGGCCCTGCGGTAACGGCTCAGGTTATGGTTGCCGCGGCGCGGGCTTCTGTGCGCCAGCAACCGGGTTGCTACACCTTGCTGGACATTCCCGTGGCTTATATGCTACCCGGCAAGAGGGAAGACCTCGTGCGCAGGCTGGTGTGACGGTGGGTAAAATTACGGTGGTCAACCTCAACCCCGGCTTGGATTGGACCTGGCATGTGGGTGCTTTCACGTATGGCGGCATGAACCGGGTACAAAAAACCCGCACCGACGCTTCGGGAAAAGGGATTAACGTGTGCGTGGCCTTGAAGAATCTCGGGCTTTCGCCGGTGTGCCTGGGGTTCAATTTCCGGGAAAACGGCGCGGCCATTACGGAAAAGCTGGACGCCTTGGGCATCGCCCACCGTTTTATCACCGTAGACGGCGCGGTGCGGGTAAATATCAAGCTCTACGACGAAAGCGGCACCATGACGGAGATAAACCAGCCGGGTGCCTACGTACCGCCGGAAGCACAGGAGGCGTTATTAAATGAAATAATGCGCGACGCGGGTATGGGTGACGCAGGTATGCTGGTGTTGAGCGGGAGCCGTCCGGCGGGGGTTCCCCCGGATTTCTACGCCCGGGTATGTGCCGCGTGGAAGGGCCGCGTTATTTTGGATACCGAAGGCGAGGCCCTTCGGCTGGCCCTTGACTTGGGCGAAAAAGCCCCCTATCTCATCAAGCCCAATTTGTTTGAGTTGGAGAGCACCTTCAACGTAAAGCTCCCCAGCCGGGAGCATATTGCCGATTTCTGCCGCACACTGATTGAAAAAGGCGTAATTTGCGTGTGTGTTTCCCTGGGCGCGGAGGGTGCCATGCTGGTAACGGCCGGCGAAACCCACTACGCCCCCGCCCTCCCCGTGGCGGTGAAGGCCCTGCAAGGCGCGGGGGACGCCATGGTGGCGGGGCTGGTATACGGCATGGCGGAAACGCCTTCCGGCGCGAACGCCCGCCTCCTGCGCTGTGCCATGGCCGCCGCCGCCGCCACCATCACCCGGGAGGGCACACAGATGTGCGACCGTGCCGGATTCAAACATTTTCTTGACACCTTCTGCCCGTAGGGTTACAGTTTCCCGTAACAAACTACGAAAGAAGGCATTCTATGTACACACGATGCAAGGAATTATATCAAAGCCCGGAGCAATTCTTAGGCAAGGCAATCACCCTTGGCGGTTGGATTCGCACCTTGCGCGACAGTAAAAATCTGGGCTTTATTGAATTGAACGACGGGAGTTTTTTCAAATCCGTGCAGGTGGTCTTTGACGAAAGCCTTGAAGGGGGGGGCATGTCCTATCCCGAGGTGGCGAAGCTGGGGGTGGGGGGATGCGTCACCGTCACCGGAGAGGTGGTGGAAAGCCCCGGCGCGAAGCAGCCCTTTGAAGTCAAGGCCGCGACGATAACCCTGGAAGGCGCGTGCCCCACGGACTATCCCTTGCAAAAGAAACGCCACGGCTTTGAGTTTCTGCGCACCATAGCGCACCTGCGCCCCCGGACGAACACCTACGCGGCGGTCTTTCGGGTGCGCTCTTTGGCCAGCTTCGCCATACACGAATTTTTTCACCGGCGGGGCTTTGTGCATGTGCACACGCCCATCATCACAGGCAACGACGGCGAAGGCGCGGGGGAAATGTTTCGCGTCACCACCCTTCCCACGGGGGAATCCGATTTCGGCAAGGATTTCTTCGGCAAGCCCGCCATGCTCACCGTCACAGGCCAGCTTGCGGTGGAGCCCTTTTGTTTGTCCTTGCGGGATGTGTACACCTTCGGCCCCACCTTCCGCGCCGAGCATTCCAATACGACCACCCACGCGGCGGAGTTCTGGATGATTGAGCCGGAGCTGGCCTTTGCCGATTTGGACAATTACCTGGAAAACGCCGAGGCCATGCTCAAGCATGTGATACGCTTTGTACTGGATAACGCACCGGAGGAAATGGCTTTCTTCGAGCAGTGGATTGAGCCGGGTCTGCTGGCGCGCTTACAGGCTCTATTGGAAGCGGAGTTCGCCCGGTGCACCTACACCGAGGCCATTGACCTGCTGAAAAAATCGGGCAAAAAATTCGAGTTCCCCTACGAATGGGGCATGGACTTGAAAACCGAGCACGAACGCTACCTCTGCGAGGAGGTGTACAAGGGCCCGGTGTTCCTCACCGATTACCCCCGGGACATCAAAGCCTTTTACATGCGGCTCAACGACGACGGCAAAACCGTAGCCGCCGCAGATTTGCTCGTGCCCGGCATCGGCGAGCTTATCGGCGGGAGCCAGCGGGAGGAACGCCTCCACGTGCTGGAGGAAAGCATCGCCCGCTTCGGCCTTGTCCGGGAGGATTATGATTGGTACCTCGATTTGCGGCGTTTTGGCGGGGTCAGGCACGCGGGCTACGGCATGGGCTTCGAGCGTTGCCTGATGTATCTCACGGGGATGAAAAACATCCGCGACGTCATCCCCTACCCCCGCACGGTGGACCATTTGAGTTATTAAAGGGGGTTCTAAATGAAAGCGATTGTGAAAGCACGTGCCGTGCCCGGTGCCCTGGAGTTGCGCGAAGTGCCCTCCCCCACCCCCGCGGCCCACGAAGTGCTCATCCAAGTAACCAAGACCGCCATCTGCGGCACGGACATCCACATCTACAAATGGGACGAATGGGCACAAAAGACCATCAAGACGCCGCAAATCATCGGCCACGAATTTGTGGGCAAAGTACTGGAGGTCGGTGCGGGCGTCACCCACATCAAGCCGGGTCAGCTCGTAAGCGGCGAGGGCCATATCGTGTGCGGGGGCTGCCGCCACTGCATCACAGGTTCCCTTCACCTTTGCCGCCAGACCATCGGCGTCGGGGTCAACTGCGACGGTGTCTTCTCGGAATATATCACGCTCCCCGCCAGCAATACGTGGATTTGCGATGAAAAAATCTCCCCCTATATCCTCAGTATGCTGGACCCGCTGGGCAACGCCACCCACACCGCCCTGGCCTTTAATATACTGGGCGAGGATGTCCTGGTAACTGGCGCGGGCCCCATCGGCCTGATGTCTATTCCCATCCTAAAGCGTGCCGGGGCGCGCAATATCGTGGTGACGGACATCAATCCCGCACGCCTGGACATGGCCAAGCAGCTGGGTGCCACCGCGACAATAAATGTACGCCAGCAATCCCTGGAAAGCTATCTCTCCACCCACAGCTCCACGCTAAATATAAAAGAAGGCTTCGACATCGGCCTGGAAATGTCAGGCAACGCCGCCGCCTTCTTGGATATGGTCAACGCAATGGCCAACGGCGGGAAAATTGCCCTGCTGGGCATCATCCCCTCCGACGCCCCCATCGACTGGAACAAAGTCGTCTTCAACAGCCTTACCATTAAAGGCATCTACGGACGCCAAATGTACGACACCTGGTACAGAATGGCCGCCCTCCTGCAATCGGGATTGGACAAGGAAATCGAACCCATCATCACCCACCGCTTCCACTACGAACAATTCGATGAAGCCTTCGCGTGCGCCAGCTCCGGCGAGTCTGGAAAAATAATATTGGAGTGGAGCTAATACTACTTCGGGAGGTTATCGCATGTATGCAAAAGTACCCACCAATATGCAATTCGCCGGGCGCGAGCAACAGGTGCTGGATTTGTGGCGCGCGCATGGGATTTTCGAAAAGAGCATCGAACTGCGCCGGGAGGCGGAGGTTTTTACTTTCTATGATGGGCCGCCCACGGCCAACGGCCAGCCCCATATCGGGCACATTATTACCCGGGCGGTGAAGGATTTGATTCCCCGCTACCAGACGATGAAGGGCAAGCGGGTACTGCGCAAGGCCGGGTGGGATACCCATGGGCTTCCCGTGGAGCTGGAAGTGGAAAAGCTATTGGGCATCAGCGGCAAGCCGCAAATAGAGGAATACGGCGTGGAGCCCTTTATACAAAAATGCAAGGAAAGCGTGTGGAAATACAAGGCCCTGTGGGAGGAAATGAGCCTGCGGGTAGGCTATTGGCTGGACATGGACGCGCCCTATGTGACCTACCACAACGAATATATCGAGTCGGTATGGTGGGCCTTGAAGCAGATTTGGGAGAAGGGGCTGATTTACAAGAGCTACCGGGTGGTACCCTATTGCCCCCGTTGCGGGACGCCCCTTTCCAGCCATGAAGTGGCCCAGGGATATAAGGACGTGAAGGAAGCCTCGATTTTCGTGAGCTTTAAAGTAAAAGGGCGGGACAATGAATTTCTCCTGGCCTGGACCACCACCCCCTGGACTTTGCCCTCCAATGTGGCCCTGTGCGTGAACGCCAAGGAGGAATATGTGCGGGCTTGCGTGGACGGGCGGGTGTATATCCTGGCCAAGGCGTTGGCGGAAACCGTGCTGGGGGAAGGGCATGAAATTTTAGAGACCCTGGGGGGAAAGGCACTGGAGGGCCTGAAATACGAGCCGCTCTTTGACTTCTCGCCGGAAGCGCAAGCCGTGGATAATTACTGCACCGTGGTATGTGACCCCTATGTCACCCTCACCGACGGCACAGGAATTGTGCATATCGCCCCGGCCTTCGGGGAGGACGATGCGCGTATTTCGAAGGCATATGATTTGCCGTTAATCCAGCTGGTGGACGCCCAGGGCTGTTTCACCGAGGCGGCGCGGCCTTTCGCCGGGCAGTTTGTGAAGGACGCGGACAAGCATATTATACGGGAGTTGAAATCCCGTGAACAGCTGTACAAAAGGAAGGAATACGAACACAGCTATCCCTTCTGCTGGCGATGCGACACGCCACTGCTGTACTACGCCCGGGACGCCTGGTTCATCCGTATGAGCGAACTGCGCGACAAGCTGGTGCAAGCCAACGCCGCCGTCCACTGGATGCCCGACCATATGAAAACGGGCCGCTTCGGCAATTTCGTGGAAAATGTCATCGACTGGAGCCTGAGCCGGGAGCGGTACTGGGGTACGCCGTTGCCCATATGGCTGTGCGAAGTGGAAAATTGCGGGTATCGCCACTGTATCGGAAGCATCGCGGAGCTGAAGGAAATGGGCACGGACGTACCCGGGGACATCGAGCTCCACAAGCCCTATATCGACGCCGTTACCATCCCCTGCCCCCAATGCGGCGGCACCATGCGCCGCACCCCGGAGGTCATCGACTGCTGGTTCGACGCAGGGGCCATGCCCTTCGCCCAGTGGCACTATCCCTTTGAAAATGAGGCCCGCTTCCGGGAGCAGTTCCCCGCGGATTTCATCTCCGAGGCCGTGGACCAGACCCGGGGCTGGTTCTATACTTTGCTGGCCATTTCCACGATTTTGTTTGAAAAATCCCCCTACCGGAATGTCATCGTCCTGGGTCACGGGCAGAACAAAGCCGGCCAGAAGATGAGCAAGTCCAAGGGGGATGTGGTCAACCCCATGGAAGCCCTGGAAAAACACGGCGCGGACGCCATCCGCTGGTTCTTGTTCGTCAACACCCATCCCTGGAACAATTTCCGCTATTCCGACGACATCGTGGCAGAGACCCAGCGGAAATTTATGGGGACCCTTTGGAATACCTACGCCTTCTTTGTGCTGTACGCGGAGATTGACCAGTTTAATCCCTACGCGCACACTTTGCCGGAGGCTTCCGCGCTGGCGGCCATGGACCGGTGGATTTTGTCCCGGATGCATACCTTGATTGGCAAGGTGGACGCCCATATGGCCCGCTACGAGCTGACGGAATCGGCCCGGGCCATGGAGCAATTTGTGGACGAGTTAAGCAATTGGTATCTGCGGCGTAGCCGGGAGCGTTTTTGGGCGGGGGGCATGGCGCAGGATAAAATCAACGCATATCTCGTCCTGCATACGGTGCTGGTAGAGCTGGCGAAGCTGGCCGCGCCCTTTGTGCCCTTCATGACGGAGCTGATGTATCAGAACCTGGTGCGGGGGCTGAAAAGCGGCGAAAGCGACCCGGAATCCATACACTTGTGCGACTATCCCGTGGCAGAGGCAAGCTTTATCGACACCGCCCTGGAGCAGGAAATGGCCCGGGTTCTGGACATGGTACAGCTGGGGCGCGCCGCCCGCAACACAGCCAATATCAAAACCCGTCAGCCCCTGCACGCAATGCTGGTGGCCCTGACTTATGGCATGACCCCGCCGGGGGCGGACTATATCGCCATCGTGGGAGAGGAGCTGAACGTGAAGGAGCTTCGCTTCGTGGACGACGCGGCGGGCTATACCGATGTACGCATCAAGCCGAATCTGCGTACCCTTGGCCCGCGTTACGGCAAGCTGGTGCCCAAAATCACACAGGCCCTGAACGCGGACGCCGCCGCCGCCCTCGCCGCGTTGCAAACGGGCGCGTGGCAGACCGCCATAGACACTACAGATATCACCCTCACCTTGGCCGATGTGCTGGTGGAAAACCTGCAAAAGGAAGGCTACAGCGCGGCCAGCGACAAGGGGATTACCGTGGTGCTGGACACCACCCTCACCCCGGAGCTTATCGAGGAGGGGAATGTGCGGGAGCTGGTAAGCAAATGGCAGACCATGCGGCGGGACGCGGGCTACGAAGTCACCGACGCCATCCGGGCGGGGTACAGCCACAACACCGCCCTTTCCCCCATCATCCAGCGCAACGAATCCTTCATCGCCGCAGAAATCATCGCCGGTGCCCTGGAAAATATCCCCGCCCCCGCCGACGCATTCACCAAGGATTGGAGCATCAACGGCGAGGACATTACCCTGTGGGTGCAACGCTCATGAGCTATCAACTGTTATGCACCGATGTGGACGGTACCTTGCTCAACAGCCATGGCAAAATCTCCCCCGGCAACCGCGCCGCCATCCAAGCCGCCGTAGCCGCCGGTAAAAAAATCGTGCTGGCCAGCGGGCGTTCCTGGCGTTCCCTTACCTTTTATGAGCAGGAGCTGGGGCTGGATGTCCCCGGGCAATACGGCATCGGCTTCAACGGCGGCGCGGTATATGAAATCCTCGACAGCGGCGGGGTGAAATTGCATCACGCGCTGCTCATGCCCAACGCCATTGCCCTGGAAATATTCGCCACCCTTGCCCCTGTGGTGGCCAACTATAATGAAATGCATATGCTTGCATATAATAACGAAGGCTATCTGATTGCCGAGGCGGCCTTGCGGGCAACGCGGCTCTTCGATGAAATGAAACGCCTCGGCGCGAAGACGGTGCCCTCCTACCAGACACAAACCTGCGATATGTATAAAATCCTCATCCACGGCACCCACGAGGATTTGCTCGAAATCGCCGATTTTTCCGCCGCGCGCTTCCCGGGGCAGTGCCAGACGATGTTCTCTGCCCGGCATTTGCTGGAGCTCACCCCCATGGGCGTGGGCAAAGGGAGCGGCATTGCTTTCCTGGCGGAGCTTTTGCGCATCCCCATCGCGCAAGTCATCGCCATGGGGGACGAGGCCAACGATATCACCATGCTACAAACCGCAGGGCTGGGCATCGCCGTGGCCAACGCCGTCCCCGCCGCAGTGACGGCGGCCAACCTCCACCTCCCGGCCAGCAACAATGAAGACGCGGTAAGCGCGGTGATAAATCAATATTTAATATAAGGGGCAACTTTTCATGCGCTTCATCGCAAGGCTTCGCCACATGCGCCGGGAAATCAACCTCCGGGAAGGCATAGCCCATATGCGCCGCGACATGGCCCGTATGCGCGGCACCAATATCTGGTTCTTCATCCTGTACGGGCTCCTCTTCGACACTGCGGCCAACCTGTGGCGACCCTTCGCCCTCCCCTTCCTCAACAGACTGGGCGGGACGGAATTTCACATCACCTTGCTCAACGCCCTGCCCGGTTTAGTGGCCGCCATTGTCTTGTTGCCCGGCGCGCTATTGTTCCGGCATTTCGCCAACCAGAAAAAGGCCACAGCGGCCTTTATTTTGATTAGTCGCGGGCTCATTTTAGTCTTGGTCTTGATTCCCGTGTTGCCGCCCTATATCCGGCCCATGCTCTTTGTGGTTATGCTGGGGCTGATGAATTTCCCCGACGCCCTCTCCCAAACTTCACTGCAAAGCTTCCTTGGCTCCGTTTTTAATGGAAATACCCGGGGCCAGGCCATCGCCGCCCGTACCAAATTCGGGCAAGCCATCATCCCCGTGGTCAGCATCATCACAGGGCTGGTCATCACCTTCGTCCCCCGCACCGAAGAACAGCGGATGCTCCTGTACCAGATATTTTTCGTCATCGCCTTTAGCGTGGGCGTGCTGGAAGTACGCATGTTCAACCGGCTTAAAGTAGCGGAAGCACCCCCCGGCGAAAATCCCCTGTGCAAAACAAAAAGCCGGGAAATCTTCCGCGCCATCCGCAAGGACAAACGCTTCCTGGCCTTTTTCTTCCCAGCGATTTTTTTTATGTTCACGTGGCAAGCGGGCTGGCCCCTTTTCGCCTTCCACCAAGTCCGCGTTTTGCAAGCCACAGAGCTTTGGTTCGCCATCTTCGCCCTGGCGTCGGGCGTCTCGGCCTTTATTTCCGGCGGCTTCTGGCAAAGGTGGCTTCGCAAATACGGCAACACCGCCATTTTTATCATCGCCGGCCTACTCCTGGCCGCCAACGCCGCCCTTATCCCCTTCATCCCCAATGTGCAGATGATGGCGGTGCTCTCCCTGTTCATGGGCTTCTCGGCCATCGGCATCAACACCGCCATACTCAACGGCGTGCTGGAAGCCACCCCCGAAGAAAACCGCATGGTCTACCTCGCCTTCTACAACACCGTTGTGAATGTGAGCTTGTTCGTCGCGCCTTTCTTCGCCCATACACTCTACAGAATGTGGGGCAACATGATGGCCCTGCTGATTGTGTGCGCCTTGCGCGTGGTTTCCACGGGGGTTATTTGGTTGGTAAATTATAAAAGACATAAGAACCCGTAATGACAAAGGAGAAACGCTCATGCCCATTTTAATTACCCAAGATTTGAAAAAGCACTATATTTCAGAATCCAGCACGGTACGTGCGCTGGACGGCGTGAGCATGGAAATCACCGCCGGGGAATTTGTAGCCGTGGTTGGCATGTCGGGTTCGGGCAAAAGCACGTTGCTACATATGCTGGGCGGGTTGGATAGGCCAACGGAAGGCTCGGTGATAATCGACGGCAACGAAATCTTTAACATGAACGAAAATGAATTGACGAAGTTTCGCCGCCGTCATATTGGCTTTGTGTTTCAAAGCTATAACCTCGTCCCCATTCTCAGCGTGTACGAAAATATAGCACTACCCATCGAGCTTGACAAACGCCAGCCCGACCAGCCCTTCATTGACGAACTGCTGGATATGCTGGGCATCACTGACAAAAAATATGCCATGCCCAACCAATTATCAGGCGGGCAACAACAACGGGTTGCGATTGCCCGCGCATTGGCGGCGAAGCCCGCGATTATCTTGGCAGACGAACCTACGGGCAATTTAGACAGCCGCACCAGCCGCGAGGTCTTGGATTTGCTGAAATCGACATCGAAACGCTTCAACCAAACGATGGTTGTTATCACGCACAACGAAAATATCAGCCGATTTGCCAACCGGGTTATCCATATCGAGGACGGAAAAATCACGGACGACCGTAAGGGGCGTGGAGATGAATAAAAAAACATCCCTCTCTACCCGTATATTTAGGGCCAACGCAAAACGAAACGGCCTTATTTTTGTCGCAATATTGCTGACAACCTTTATGATAGCGTCCTCTTTAAGCGTGGCAATGAGCTTCTTGGCCACCCTTGCTTTGCAAAATGTACAGCGCAACGCAACGGCGGCGCACGTCCATGTAATGCATGTTTCCGAACGTGCCGTTACGCAGTTGCAGGGCATGGAATCCGTGGCATCGGTGGGCTTGGCAAGACGCGCCGCAGACGTTGTATTCTTTGCCGATGAATTTACGATGATTTATTACGACGCGGAATATTGGCAGTATCACAAACTACCCGCGTTGCTCGATGTACAGGGCAGACTTCCGCAAGCAGTAAACGAAATCATGCTCTCACGCCGGTTTTTATTTCAATTAGCCATATCCGAGCCCATGGTAGGCATGGACGTTACCATAAATTTTTGGACAGCAAACGGCCAAGAACATCAAGCGGTGTTTGTTTTGTCGGGTTATTACACCAGCCTTGGGGCGGCATCGTGGCATGAGCCTTTGGGCGTGCCTGTGTCGGCGGCCTTTCTGTACGCATTGGGTGATAACGCCATTTCATCCACCCGCGCCAGCGTTATTTTTCACAACGACCGAAACCTTCCCCAAAGCATATCACAAATGCAAAACGCGCTATATCGCCCCTTTTCACTACACACAAATTCAGATTTCAATGCGGGCTCACCTGCGGCGTTGATGGCAATTATCGCTGTGCTCATCGCTTTGTTAATGATTACAGGATTTTTGCTGATTTATAATATCTTGCATATTTCCGTTGCAAACGACATTCGCTTATATGGTCTGCTGAAAGCGGTGGGGACTACCCCCATACAGATATACGGCATCGTGATTGTGCAAGCGGTGATATTGTGCATTGTGGCTGTACCGCTGGGCGTAGGCTTGGCGGCGGTTGCATCGTTGGCCTTTGTGCCGATGGTTTTGCAAATCCTGGGTGTGCAAATGACGTTGGTTGTGTCGCTGTCACCGATTATTTTCGTGGGTGCGGCGTTGTTGGCGGTGCTGACTACGTTCTTGGGTTCGCTCTCCTGCGCAAAAAAAGCCGCTCGTATATCCCCAATCGAAGCCACGCGCTATACCGAGCAGGAATTAAACAAAAAGCGCGTCCTGTTCCCCACACGGGGCAGACCCTTCTTGATGGCCATGCGCAACATTTTCTTCCGCAACAAAAAGCGCATGGCAACGGTTTTTATCAGCCTATTTTTCAGTAGCGTTTTATTTATGACCGTGGCAGTCATCTCATTCAGTATGGACGCAGAGCAATACCTCGATGGAATTTTTGAAGAAAATAATTTCAGCTTGCGGCATTGGCCAAGGGATGCACGGCACGTTGTAATCGGCCGCCATGATTCACCCATTACATTTAACGAGCCCGTGCGGCATATTGATGAAGCGTATTTGCATCGGTTGGCGTCGTTGCCGGGGTTTATCTCCCTGCGTTATGTTACCCGCGCCGGGGGATTTCTCACCTATACGGATGCATTTTTACCCTATGCGCGGGGCGTGCATGATTTTGTGTTCAGGTCAACCATTGTAGAAGCGGACGGCACAACACGGCTAATGACCGATGCGGAACACGCCGAACAAGTTGCACGCATTACATCGCCCGAATGGTTGCGCCCCAATTTTCATACAACCGTATATGGGGTGTGCGTGGACGAAGTATACGCTGTGCGGCATATCTTTGACCCGCCCATAGACATTGACGCATTTGCCCGGGGCGAAGCGGCCTTGTTTTCGTCCAACAGAAATCCCCATTTGCTGGAGGGCATCGGCAACATTGAACTAACCCTTTCGGGTGGGACATTTGATTTTGAAATGGCAGGGGTAACTTCGCGGATGTTCGGGGATATACGCGCCTTTGGGTTTTTCGGCGCGCCGGCAATTATCGTGGCCAGACCCTTCTTAGAAGAACACGCCATGACATTTATTTATCAAGTGGATATCCGCGTGTATGAAGCCTACGAACCCTTGGCATTGATGGAACTGGAAGCCCTAACCGAACACGATGCCGAGATATTATTCGGCGCACGGCTGATAGAGCGGGTAGGCGTTCAGAGTATGCAATTACTCTTTTGGGCGATTGGCGGGTCGGTGGCGGGCGTCATCGGTCTGACAGGCTTGCTAAACTTTATCAATGTAATGTCGGTAGGTATTATGTCGCGCAAAAAAGAGTTAGCCGCTATGGAAAGCATCGGCATGACCAAAGAGCAAGTACGGGATATGCTCATGTTTGAGGGGGCGGGGTATGGGTTGGTAGTGCTTGCAACGGCGGCGGTGCTTGGCAACTTGATAGCGATTGGCTTGTTCAACTTCGTCTACAATGCCGACGGAACGGGTATCTTTAATTTCCAATATCCATTCGTGTTATTTGTGATTATGGCCATGATGATTGTGGCGATATGTTTATACACGCCGTTGATAGCGTATCGCAAAGTTAATAACGCGACGATAGTGGAAAGATTGCGAGAAATGTAATTTTCCAATCATTCTGCTATAGCCAACTCATTTTTACTATGATATACTCCCCCACGTTTGAAAAGCTGAAATAAACACATTATTATCGGAGGCTGACACATGCGCAAGTTCTACATGGAACTAACCACCGTAACCACGGAATCATTGGAAGAAAATAAATCTAAGCTAACCATTCAAGTCAACGCGGAAGCGTTCAAGCAGAGTCTGCAAGCTGTCTACAACAAGAACAAAGGTTATTTCAACATACCGGGCTTTCGCAAGGGGAAGGCTCCGCGCATGATTATCGAGCAGTATTACGGCAAGGAAATTTTTCATGAGGACGCCATCAACTATGTATTAGAGGATGCCTACGCAGAGGCGTTGGACAAGAGCGGCATCGACGCGGTATACCGCCCGGAGATTGCGCTGGAAGACGTAAGCGAGCAAACGGGCATCGCCTTCACCGCGGAGGTGTATACCCGCCCCGCCGTTGAAATCGACGGCTATTATGGCCTGACCTATCCCAAAATCGAGACCGAGCCCTCCGAGGATGAAATTCAAAACGCCCTCCGCGCCGAGCAGGAAAAGAACGCCCGCCAGGTGAGCGCGGACCGCCCCGCCGCGTTGAACGACATCGTGAACATCAACTTCACGGGCTATGTGGACGGCGAGCCCTTCGAAGGCGGCAAGGGTGAGTTTGTGGATTTGACTTTGGGCTCTGGCCGTTTCATCCCGGGCTTTGAAGAGCAATTGGTGGGCCACGTGACCGGGGACGACGTAACGGTGAACGTGACATTCCCGGAGGATTATAACCATACGGATTTGGCCGGCAAGCCCGCCGTTTTCGAAGTGGAAATCGTGGACGTGAAGGAGCGGCAGCTGCCCGAGCTCGACGATGATTTCGCCCAGGATATTTCCGAGTTTGATACGTTGGCCGAGTACCGCGCCGATTTGGCCGAGCACATCCGCAAGAACAAGGAGGACAATCTCGACCACAACAAGCGCGCACACATCATGCAACAATTGGCTAAAATGATTGTGGCCAACGTACCGGAAGTCATGTACACCGGTCGCATGGAAGACATGCTGGACAGCTATCGCAACCAAATTGAGATGCAGGGCATGGACTTTGAGAATTATATGCGCTTCTCCGGGCTGACGGAGCACGGCTTGCGCAGTGGCTGGCAGGCCCAGGCCAAGCAGGAAATTGATTCCATGCTGGCTTTGACCGCCATCGCTGACAAGGAAAATATCACCCTCAGCGATGAGGAATTTACGGAGAAGTTCAGCGAGTTCTCCGGTATAAAGGACGAGGAGCTGACCAAGCTCATCGAAGAAATGCACCCCCGCAGGAAGGCGGATTTGCGCCGTAGCTACCGGGCGGACAAGGCCATGGATTTCGTTATGGAAAAGGCCATCGCCACAGACGAGCCCTTCCCGGTTATAGATGAGATAACACAAGGCGATATTATAGATGTAGAAACCACAGAGGAGGAAAAATAATCATGGCATTAGTACCGATAGTCGTTGAACAAACCAACCGGGGGGAGCGTTCCTATGATATTTACTCCCGTCTGCTGAAGGACCGGGTTATTTTCCTGGGTGACGTGGTGACAGATACCACCGCCAGCCTTATCATCGCCCAGCTATTGTTCCTGGAATCCGAAGACCCGGACAAGGATATCAATTTGTATATCAACAGCCCCGGCGGCTCCATTTCGGCGGGTATGGCCATCTACGACACGATGAATTATATCAAGTGCGACGTGGCTACCATTTGTGTGGGGCTCGCCGCAAGCATGGGCGCGTTTTTGCTGGCCGGAGGTGCCAAGGGCAAGCGGTCGGCTTTGCCCAACTCTGAAGTGATGCTCCACCAGCCCTCCGGGGGGATTGGCCGCTCCCAGGCGTCGGATTTTATGATTCATGCCGAGCATATCATTAAAACCAAGGATAGGCTTAATCGTATTTTTGCCCAATGCACGGGGCAAAGCGTGGAAACCATTGCCAGGGACTCTGACCGCGACAATTTCTTTTCCGCCGAGGAAGCCCTTGAATACGGCTTGATAGACAAAATAATCACCCCGGGGGGGAAAGCCAATGCCCAGTAGGTATGACGAGCGGGAGCGGGGGCGATGCTCCTTCTGCGGCAAGAACCCGGATGAAGCGGGGCTGATTATCGCCGGCCCCAGCGTGTGGATTTGCGACGAGTGCGTGGAGCTGTGCGTGGCGACATTGGACGAAAAAATCGGGGACGCCCCCAATTTGAGCGAAACCTACGCCCTGCCCAAGCCCAAGGAAATCAAAGCATTTCTGGATGAGTACGTCATCGGCCAGGACCGCGCCAAGGTGGCACTAAGTGTGGCGGTGTACAACCATTATAAGCGCATTGCCACCGAGCAAATGGGCGGCGCGGACGTGGAGGTGCAAAAAAGCAATGTGCTCATCATCGGCCCCACGGGGGTGGGAAAGACCTACCTGGCCCAGACGCTGGCACGTTTTTTGCAGGTACCCATCGCCATTGCCGACGCCACCAGCCTTACCGAGGCCGGATACGTGGGCGAGGACGTGGAAAATATTCTGCTCAAGCTGATTCAGGCGGCGGACTATGACATCGAGCGCGCCCAGCAGGGGATTATTTATATTGATGAATTGGACAAGATATCCCGCCGGTCGGACAATCCCTCCATTACCCGGGATGTGAGCGGCGAGGGCGTGCAACAGGCTTTGCTTAAAATTCTGGAGGGCACCATCGCCTCCGTGCCGCCCCAAGGCGGGCGTAAGCATCCCCATCAGGATTTCATACAAATCGACACAACGAACATACTATTTATCTGCGGCGGCGCGTTCAGCGGCCTGGAGCGCATCATCGAGCAACGAATGAACAAAAAAGTCATCGGCTTCGGCTCGGAGGTAAAGACCAAGGCCGAAAAGCTTTCCGAGGACATGATGCAACACGTCCAGCCCCGGGATTTGCACCGCTATGGCTTGATTCCCGAGCTGATTGGCCGCGTGCCCGTGGTTGTCACCCTAAATAATCTGGACGAGGACGCGCTGGTCTCCATCTTGAGTGAGCCCAAGAACGCCCTGACCAAGCAATACGAATACCTGCTGGAGCTGGATAACGTGCGCCTGGAATTTGAGGAGGATGCCCTGCGCGCCATCGCGAAGAAGGCCTTGGAGCGCGAAACCGGGGCACGGGGCCTACGTGCCATCGTAGAGGGCGTGCTTACCGACATTATGTATGATGTGCCCTCCAACAATCTGGTGGAACGGTGCATCGTTACCCGGGAAACGGTGGAGTCCAACTCGCCCCCCACTTTGGTGCTCAACGAGAACCGCCAGCCCATTTACCGTAAAGCCCGCAGAAGACCCCCCCGGAGGACTGTAGCGGGGTAGGAAACCCCCACACACCATAATTTTTTGTAAAATAAATGCTTGACTGCCCAAAAGCCGCGTTCGCGGCTTTTATCTTTTTCCCCGCTACGTGTATATTGTGGTATAGTAATATAATGTTCATTAATTATATCCAATCCCCCAAGGTGATACCATGCCCGGTAAAATGAACCCCAAGAAGCCCCCTATTGCCGCTGTTATTGACATTGATTCCAGCGAACTGCGCTTGCATATTGCCCAGGCGCGGACCCATCCCGAAAGCGAGCGGGAGGGGGTGCGGTATCTGGAGAGCTTGCGTTATCCCCTTAGCCTGGGGCGGGATACCTTCCACGCGGGGAAAATGCGCTTCGACAAGGTGGATAGGGCCTGTGAGGTGATTAAGAATTTTCTGCTGGCGGCGAAGGGTTATGGGGTGAGGCATGTGCGGACGGTGGCCAATGCCGAGGCGCGGGAGGCCATGAATATTGATTATATTTTGGACCAGATAAAGATTAAAACCGGCGTGAACGTGGATTTGATGGATGATTTGGACGAGAAGCGGCTGATATATAAGCTGTTGAGCCATTATGCCGAGGACAGCCTGAAGCAAAGTGCCCTGATGGTCTATATCGGGACGGGGAATATCGGTGTCAATTTGCTGGAAAACGGGCGGGTGCCCCAGACCTGGAACATCCCCGTGGGGAGCTTGCGCATGGGGGAATTGTTCGGGCAGTTGCAGGAGTATACCCGGGAATTTCACCGCTTGCTGGAAGAGTATCTCATGAGCTTTACCCAGCATTTGGCGGCGGCCATCCCCCAGGGGATTGCCCATTTTATTGTGAGCGGGCAGGAGATTGATTTGATTGCACGGCTGACGGGGGTGGACGCCGCCGACGCGCCCCTTTTCGCCTTGCCCAGGGCGTGCTTGCTGGAGCTGGGGGAGAAAATCAAGCGCAAGACCCCGGAGCGCATCGCCGCCGAGTTTAATTTACCCATCGAGAAGGCGGACGCGCTGTTGCCCGCGGTGTGCATTTATCAGAATTTGCTTGCCCTGACCCAGGCGCAGACCCTGAGTGCTTCGCGGATGCTTCCTTGCGACGCGGTGCTGTTTGACATGCTTCACCCCAAGCGGTTCGCGGCTATGGACAAACGGTTGGCGCGCAGTACCGAGATTTCTGTGCGTCTGCTGGCGGAGCGGTACCGGTGCAATATGGCCCACGGGAAGCAGGTGCGGGATTTTGCTTTGGCCATTTTCGATAAGCTGAAAAAGCTCCACGGGCTGGGCACGCGGGACAAATTGTTGCTCAATGTCGCCGCCATTTTGCACGAGACCGGAGAGTTTGTGAATATCCGTGACCATCATCTGCATTCCTATGACATCGTGCGGGCGTCGGATATCGTGGGGCTGGGAGCCAAGGAAACGGAAATCGTGGCGTTGATATGCCGGTACCACTCCTGGCTCGCGCCGTGGGAGGGCGACGCCTGTTACGCGGTGCTGGAGCGGGAGGAAAAGGTGCGGGTGTCGAAGCTGGTGGCATTGCTGAAGCTGGCCGACGCCCTGGACCGTAGCTATACGCAGAAATTTTCTGAAATAGATACAAGGCTGACCGACGGCGCGTTGACCATCACGGTAAGCACGCAAACCAACGCGGCACTAGAGCAATGGGCCTTCGCGGAGAAGGGGCAATTCTTCGCGGAGGTATTTGGCTTGAAGGCGCAACTGAGGGTGAGGAAGGTATAATGGAGAGTATTTTTATCAATCGCGAACAGAGCTGGCTGGAGTTTAACGAGCGTGTGCTGGAGGAAGCACAGGATACGACAAACCCCCTCATGGAGCGGCTAAAGTTCCTTGCCATCAGCGCGTCCAATCTGGATGAGTTCTTCATGGTGCGGGTGCCGCCCATTTGGCACGGCGAACGCCCCGACGCAACCGGGCTGAGCCCTGCTGCACAAATTACCACCATCACGGCACAGGTGAAGGCCATGGTGGCCAAGCAATACAACTGCTTCACCCGTAGCATCCTCCCCGCCATGGAAAAAGAGGGCATCACCCTGCTGACCTACCAGCAACTGGACGATAAACTACGCGCCTACGTGGACGCGTATTTCCACGAGGTGTTGTATCAAATTCTCACCCCCATGGCCATCGACCAGAGCCGCCCCTTCCCCACTTTGAACAACCGGACGGTGAATCTATTCATCGAGCTGGTGACGGACAGCGACAATCTGCCTGTGCGTACCGTGGAATGGGACGAGGAGGATGGACGCTGGCGCATCATCGAGGAACGGGGCGGGGGGCCCCGTTATGCCGTGATGCAGGTACCCACGGTGGTGCCCCGGGTCTTTGCCCTGCCGGGCTTCCACCGGTATATCATGCTGGAGGAAATTATATTGGCCCACATCGAGCGGCTGTTTATGGGTTATGAGGTGAAGCGCACGGCGTTGTTCCGCGTGACCCGCAGTTCGGATTTGACCATCGACGAAGAGGAAACCGACGATTTGCTGGTGGAATTGGCCCGCTCCATACGGGACCGCCGCTGGGGCGACCCCATGCGGGTGGAAATCGTAAACGCCAAAAAGGGGCTCAGCTCCGCCGCCAAGGCCCTGTTGAACAAGGCACTGGGGCTAACCCCGGAGAAAATCTATGAGTTAAGCGGCCCGCTGGATTTAACCGCCTGGATGAACTTCGCCCTCGACCCGGAATTTGGCCGCCTGCGCCACAAGCCCATACTGCCCAAGCCCGCGCCGGATTTTATCAGTGAGCGGAGCATGTTCGACGTCATCCGCGAGCGGGATGTGCTGGTGCATCATCCCTATATGTCCTTCGACTGCGTGGTGCGCTTTGTGCAGGAGGCCGCCGCAGACGAGCGGGTTTTGGCTATAAAGCAAACGCTGTACCGGGTCAGCGGCCAGTCACCTATTATTGCCGCGCTGATAAAAGCCGCAGAAAGCGGCAAGCAGGTGACGGTGCTGTTGGAGCTCAAGGCCCGCTTCGACGAGGAAAACAATATCAACTGGGCCCGGCTATTGGAGCGGTCGGGGGTACATGTGGTATACGGGCTCATCGGCCTGAAGACCCATTGCAAATGCTGTCTGGTGGTGCGCCGGGAGGACGACGGCATCCGCCGCTACATGCACCTGAGCACCGGAAATTACAACGAATCCACGGCAAAGCTCTACACCGACACGGGCTTTTTCACCTGCCGCGAAACCTTCGGCCAGGACGCTTCCGTGCTGTTCAACGTCCTCACCGGATATTCGAAGACCATGGAATGGCAGAAATTCACCGTGGCTCCGGCTACTTTGCGCCCGGAACTGCTCCGGCTTATCGAGGAGGAAATCGCCCAGGCCCAGGCGGGCAACCCCGCAGAAATTGCCGCCAAGATGAACGCCCTCTCGGACATCGAGATGATACAGGCCCTGTACCGCGCCAGCCAAGCCGGGGTGAAAATCCGTCTGCTGGTGCGCGGCATTTGTTGCTTGCAATCCGGGGTGCCCGGCCTGAGCGAGAACATCACCGTTTCCAGCGTGGTGGACCGGTACCTGGAGCATAACCGCCTGTATATTTTCGGCGCGGCTTCCCGCCGCCGGGTGTTCCTCTCCAGCGCGGACTGGATGCCGCGAAATCTGGACCGCCGGGTGGAGGTACTTTTCCCCATAGAGGACCCGCTGTTGCAAAACGAGCTGATGGCACAGCTGGAATTGTCCTTGGCCGACAACGTAAAACGCCGGGTGCAACAGCCCGACGGCACCTATAAAAAGCCCAGCCGCCGTGGCCACGGCGCGGTGCAATCCCAACTGGAGCACCACCGCCGCACATCCGAACAACACAAAGCCGCCACGGAAGGGGCATAAACGATGACCGACCAAAACAAAAAGCGGGCCTTCGGGGTTTTCCTCGCCGCTACCGCACTGACCGCGCTGGCGGCGGGCTTGTCCGAGGGCCTGTACAGCAATTTTTATTTCGAGGTCTACCACGTAACCCCGGCGCAACGCGGCTTCATCGAGTTCCCGCGTGAAATCCCCGGCCTCATCGCGGTTATCGTCATTTCCCTGCTTGCCTTCCTGGGGGAGGTCAAACTGGCCATCGTAGCCCAGATTTTAACCATTGTGGGCTTGCTTTTGCTGGGCGTCTTTACCCCGCCCTTCGGCATCATGCTCATTTTCCTCTTTATCAATTCCATGGGGATGCATCTCTACATGCCCCTGAAGGACTCCATCGCACTCAACATCATCGGCACGGAAAACACGGGGCGCAAATTCGGCCTGGTCAACGCCGTGCGCACGGGCACGGCGTTCCTGGTGGGGCTGATTGTCTTCATCGGGTTTCGCACCGGGGTTTTCCACTTCGAAGGCGGGATTCGCTTCCCCTTTCTCATCGCCTGTGTGTTTGTTTTGGGCGTTATCGTGCTGTTGCTCATCATCCGAAGGCTCATCGGCGACCCCCGCATTAACACCGGAAAGGGTCGCTTCCTCTTCCGCAGGGAATATAAATTCTACTACATACTCGCCTCCCTCCACGGGGCACATAAGCAAATCGCCGGTGTTTTTGGGCCCTGGGTGCTGATAGATATTCTCCTGCGCCAGGCCGATACCTTGGCCATTCTGGGGATGATTGGCTCCTTTCTGGGCATCTTTTTCATCCCCTTCGCCGGACGGATGACGGACCGCCTGGGGGTAAAGGCCATGATGTACGTGGAGGGCTTCTCCTTCATTTTCATATACATACTCTTCGGGGTGATGAGCGGCGGGCTGGATTCCGGGCGTTTTGCCATGGTGGGGATTCCCGTAATTTTGGTCTACATCCTTTTCATCATAGACCGGATGACCATGCAGCTGGGCATGATACGCACCCTCTACCTGCGCACCATCGCCATCGACCCCTCGGAGATTTCCCCCACCCTCTCCACGGGAATGAGCATCGACCACGTTATCTCCATTGTGGGCGCGCTACTGGGCGGCCTGGCCTGGGCGGCCTGGGGGCCCCAGTACGTTTTCTTCATCGCGGCGGTGCTTTCCCTCGGGAATGTACTGGTGGCATTAAACTTGCCCAAACGGGAGAAACCGGACTTTTCTTGACATCTCCTTCCGCTGGATATATATTCGCGCAAGGGGATTTTATTTTGGAAGGGAATGTATTATGCAAGCATCGGAAAAAACCTTAGAGAAAATTGTCGCCTTGTCCAAGAGCCGGGGCTTTGTCTTCCCGGGCAGTGAGATATATGGTGGATTTGCCAATACCTGGGATTATGGCCCCCTGGGCGTGGAGCTGAAAAATAACGTGAAGCGCGCCTGGTGGAAGAAGTTTATCCAGGAGAGCCCCTACAATGTGGGGGTGGATTGCGCCCTGATGATGAACCCCTTGGTGTGGGAAGCGTCGGGGCATGTGGGCGGCTTCAACGACCCGCTGATGGACTGCCGCGCCTGTAAAGAACGCTTCCGCGCAGATAAAGTTATTGAAGACTTTTGCCTGGAGAACGGGCTGGCCGAAACCCCCGACGGCTGGTCCAACGACCGCATGGGCGATTATATCGAGGAGAAAAAAATCCCCTGCCCTTCCTGCGGCAAGCGGGATTTCACCAAGATTCGCCAGTTTAACATGATGTTCAAGACCTTCACCGGCGTGACCGAGGACAAACAGACCACCGTCTATCTCCGGCCGGAAACGGCCCAGGGCATCTTCGTCAATTTCAAAAACGTGGCCCGCACCACCCGCCGCAAGCTCCCCTTCGGCATCGGGCAAATCGGCCACGCCTTCCGCAACGAGATTACCCCCGGAAAATTCACCTTCCGCACCTTGGAATTTGAGCAAATGGAGCTGGAATTTTTCTGCGAGCCCGGCACGGACGAGCATTGGTTCACCTATTGGCGGCAATTTTGCATCGACTGGCTCAAGGGCATCGGCATCTGTGAAGAAAATCTGCGCATCCGCGACCACAGCACCGAGGAGCTTTCCCACTACTCGAAAGCCACCACGGACATCGAGTACAAATTCCCCTTTGGCTGGGGCGAGCTCTGGGGCATCGCCAATCGCACGGATTTTGACCTGAAACAGCACATGGAACATTCCGGCGAGGACATGACCCTCTTCGACGCGGAGAAAAATACCCATTTCATCCCCTACTGCATCGAGCCCTCTTTGGGTGCCACCCGAACCACCCTTATGGCCCTGTGCGAAGCCTACGATGAGGAAAATCTGGGCACCCCGGAAAAGCCCGATGTCCGCACGGTGTTGCGCTTCCACCCGGTTCTGGCCCCGGTAAAGGCCGCCATCCTCCCCCTCTCCAAGAAGCTGAGTGAAAACGCCCTGCCCATCTACCACGCCCTTTCGAAGCATTTCCACTGCGACTACGACGACACCGGCTCCATCGGCAAACGCTACCGCCGCCAGGACGAAATCGGCACCCCCTTCTGCCTGACCTACGACTTCGAATCCGAAACCGACCACGCCGTAACCATCCGCGAGCGCGACAGCATGAAACAAGAACGCATTGCCATCGCGTCCCTTGAAGAATATCTTGCACAGAAATTGGTGTATTAATTTGACACAAGCCCCGCCAGCCCGTATAATGCGCGGGTTGAAAATCTATTTCGATAAGGAGCACACCCATGCCAAAACCCAAGCGCGGCAAGCTGGCCAAACTCAACAAGGACTGGCGCGGCACCTGCCCCCTCTGCAACCGTACCGGCGTAAAAATCCTATGGGAGAAATCCGACGACGGTAAACCCTTAAAAGTGTGCAAACAGTGCGGCGCGTAAACCAACCCCGCACCCACACGCCGACTTAGCTCAATTGGTAGAGCAGCTGACTTGTAATCAGCAGGTTATCGGTTCGAGTCCGACAGTCGGCTATTGCAAACAAAGGCTTCCTGGGTTTTCCGGGAAGCCTTTAACTTAGCTTGCTATAGCCGAATATAAATATTTCAGGAGGTTCTTATGTTAAACACATACAAAATTGATTTTATTTGGGATAATGACGCTTGCGTTTGGATTGCCACCAGGCAAGCCCACTAATTCAACCTTAGTTGATAGTGGGCTTTTGCGTTTCATTCGGCTATACAATCATGGACATCCTGATTTATCAGCGAAATGATTTCATGGATTAGGTACATTCGGCTGTCTAACTCGTCAATTTTCTCTGAAATTATCACTAACTCATCACTCAGATGGTCTGGGATGTGTTCAGCATATTTATAACGAGCCTTATGCTCCAGAGTTGCCCAAAAATTCATGGCTTCTGTTCGAATTTGAATTTCTACAGGCATATTTTCTGTTTTGCCGGAATAGAAAATGGGCACTTCTGCGATAATGTGATAGCTACGGTATCCGCTTGGTTTTGGATTTCCGACATAATCCTTTTCATTCAAAATATACATGTCGGGTACAGTTCGCAAAAGCTCTGCCAAGAAATAAATATCCTTGGCAAATGGTGTAATAATTCGTACACCGGCAACATCGAACAGTTTATTTCTTGCGTTATCAGTGGTTAAGTCAAAATTCAAATTATGTAGTTTTTTTGCAATGCTATCCGGCGTTTTAATTCGGGTTCTTATGTGTTCGATAGGGCTTTTATCTTGGAATAAAGAAAGGTCACGCCGGATAATGTTCAACTTTGTTAATAACATTTCCAAACCCCAACCGTAAACACACAGCATATTTTTTAACTTTGCAAATTCTTCATCGCTAAAGTAAATGGACATTTATGGAGCCTCCGCTAATTGAACACCCAGTATATTTGAAACCCCTTCTAACCGCTTTGAAAAGTTAAATGAAGAAACATATGTTTTGCACATTGACCGTTGTTTGCTATATCAACAATCGCACCCATCGGAATTTTCATCTCATTGCTCATGATGGAAATGAACGAGAGAAGGTTATCCGGTTGCTTTGCCGCTTCGCGTTCAATATCTATTCGCCGCAATATAGATTGAACGCGTTTTACCAATGCCATCGGACTGAATGGTTTTATTAAATAATCATCACTACCCAAATCCAATCCTGTAGCATAATCTAAATCGCTGTCTCTCGCCGTCAGCATAATTATAGGCACAGTGCTTTTTTTTCGCAGTTCTTTGCATATAACAAATCCATTTGAACCCGGCATCATAACATCCAAAACGACCAAATCCGCAGGTTCATCAACAAATGCTGAAAGCAGTGCATCCCCATTTTCAAAATCAGTAACATCATACCCGGCCTTTACCAGAAATGCTTTGATTAAACTTCTGATATTAGCTTCATCATCGGCAATATACACTCTTTTTGTCATGGTCATTCTTCCTTTCTGCAAAGGGTTATTGGAATTTAACTGACATTCGATAATTCCCCATTTTTCATATTTAATTTTACATCTGCAACAGAGGCTACTTTGCTTGAGTGGGTAACGATAATGACGCACTTGCCTTCTTCACGGGCAAAGGACGTAAACATTTCGAGTACATCGTCCTCTGTATCGTTGTCTAAATTACCTGTGGGTTCATCGGCAATTAAAATTTCCGGGTTGTGGGATAAGGCTCTGGCAATTCCTACGCGCTGTTGTTCGCCGCCGGAGAGTTTTAGCACCTTGCGGTCTGCCTTCTCCCTGTCTATGCCAACCTTTTCCAGAAGGGAATAGGCTTGTTTTCTCTTTTCTTTTTTGTTGAAGGAGCCGTCATTGCTGATGTACATGGAGAGTACAATATTCTCCACGGCAGTGGCATTTGTCAGCAAATTATAGGCTTGGAAAACTACGCCAATATGGTTAGACCTGTAGGAATCTCTGTCGAGTTCTTTCAAGTTCTTTTTGCCACACCATATCGCGCCGCCTGTGCAATTGTCCAATCCGGCGATTAGTGATAGCAGTGTAGATTTGCCGGAGCCAGATTTTCCCACAATGGCATATACCTTTCCGGCATCAAATTCACTGCTTATGCCGTTTAGCACATTTTTTGTTGTGCCTTCGTATTTGTATGTCACGTTCTTTAAGGTTAATACGCTCATGTCATCACCTAGTTCCTTTCCATAAGAATTTTGATGGGTTCGTACTTGGTAATTCTCATTGTGGATACTACCCCGGCTACTGTTGCCAAAAACAGGGAAATTCCGATTATCTGCAAGATTGTTATTGTACCGAGGGAAACATCCAGCTCGGACAATGGCTCTGCATCCACTTGATTGCCACCGCCGAGCATACCGCCTAATCTGCCGCCGCCGAGCATACCGCCCAAACCACCACCGCCGCCGAACATTCCGCTCATGCCGCCTGTTGTTGTTTCTTCGACCACCGGGGTTATATTTTCAATCTGTGCCGCCAACAAGGTATCAGAAATAGGCTGTGCAACCACTGTTCCTACGGTCAATCCCAACACAAGGCAGACTAGTGTAATAGTGAGCATTTCTGCCCATAATCCCAAAGCGACCTTGCGCTTTTTCATTCCCATTGCCCTAAGAACGCCGATTTCATATTTCCGCTCCCGAATGGATATGGATGCAAGAAATACCATCACGATTCCACCCAGCACAAGTACAATTATCATAAAAGTGGAGGTAATATCTCTAAGCCCCATAACAGGCTGAACAATGGCATAGTATGCGGCATCGTTTGTTGTTACCAACATCATCGGGTCAAGTCCGAGATTTCTCAATTCTGCTTCGAAATAGGGAAGCAGTTCCGGCTCACGTAGAAAGTAGGTTGCTGTTATATTTACACCGTTCGCGCTGTAACCAATGGATGCGGTAACGGTGTCCAGCGTTGTAAGCACTTCATTTCGCCTGTTTAAGAACGCCGCTCGGACAAAACCGCCTGTAATATTTTCTTGGGTCATATCAAAATAGATGCCCACAATGGTTAAATTTCTGGCAGTTAAGGACATTTCATCAGAATCTGCCGGCATGATAGGTGTGTACAGGCGAAGGGTGTCTCCCACTACAACGCCATTTAATTCTGCCAATTCCATGCTTATTATGGCTTCACCATAGGCTTGGGGAAATGCCCCATCTACTAACTCTCTAAGCCCCATGTGGAAATCTTCCCAATAATTGCCCTGTAAGCGGACATTCGGCATCCCAAATTCTTCTATGTTCATGCCACCGGCCATGGCCGCACCCATGCCGCCACCACCACCAAACATACCGCCCATGCCACCGCCACCAAACATACCGCCACCGATTTCAATGTCAACGTCACCATCAACTACATAGAGATGCTCGTTAAATGCAGGTTGGGTTGCCGTCATGTCATAAGAAAGCACTTGGGGTAATTGTGCAAAAGCGAGATATTGCTGAGGGGTAACTTGGGGAATAAGACCACCCCTGCCGCCAAATCCTCCGCCGCCACCGCCGCCGAACATGCCGCCAAAACCACCGCCGCCGCCGAACATGCCACCGATATTGTCCATTATTTGGGCAGTATCGGGAATAATATTAACTTCACTGCCAAAGCGCACACGGTAATCTTCAATAATCCCGTTTGCCGTGTTGTTGATAATCAGCGTAACCGCTGTGGTGGCGATAATGGCAAAAATGATAGCGGACAGTAAGATGTTCCGTCCCTTATTACGCATCAAGTTTTGCAAAGCGTTTTGAAATATGAACATTGAAATTCCCTGCTTTCTGATTTTATGTATTTACACTGCCTTGTGCGGCAAATCTCCGAAATTCTGCGGAATATTTGTGGCAAAAGAGTGTCCACGCTTGATTTTGCTGTTATGTGTGTATTCTACATTTCAACCTGCGGAAAAATCTCCGAAATTCTGTGGCAACTTTGTGGCAAAACCGATTTGCTGTTTTATTCAATAGACTTGGCATGGTATTATTAAAAAGGTGATTTTATGCAGAAGCTAATTTATGTAGCCGATGATGAAGCAAATATCCGTAATTTGGTAAAAGCCTTTTTGGAAAAAGAAAGATACCAAGTTGAAGTATTTGAAACAGGGGATTTACTTTTGGAGGCATTTAATAAGAAGCAATGCGACTTGGTAATCCTTGACATTATGATGCCCGGGAGTAGCGGCTTAATAATATGTACAAAGCTGAGAGCAGAATCCGGCGTACCCATAATCATGCTAAGCGCGAAAGACACAGAAGAAGATTATATTTCGGGGATTTCGCTGGGAAGCGATGACTATTTCACAAAGCCATTCAGTCCTGTGATGCTAACCATGCGCGTGAAGGCAATTCTCCGCAGGGTTGATTTGGACACCCAAGCTGCCGCGAAGGGAGAAGCTGAATCTGAGGAAATTACCTACGAAGATTTGAAAATAGCTCCACGCGGAATGACCATTCACTGCCGAGATGAGGGTTTGAATTTAACGAAAACCGAATTTAATCTGCTTGTCTATCTGATTGAGAATAAACACAAAGCCGTATCCAGAGAGGAATTGTTAAACACCATATGGGGATATGCCAACGCTGTCGAGAGCCGGGCAACCGATGACACGGTTAAGCGGTTACGCCGAAAATTGACCAGCGCAAACAGCAATGTGTTGATAGACACAGTCTGGGGTTTCGGCTTCAAGATAGGAAAAGGTGGTAACAAATGAGAAGTTTCAAGCTAATTCTTATCCGCAATTTTATCGGTATGCTTTTTGTTATTTTGTCCATCGTGCTATTGCTTTTTAATGTTTTGACAAATAACTTTATTAGCGCAGAGGCGAATCGTGAGCTTTCAAGAAGTATTGTAAATATAGAAACCTTTGCTGATAACATGATGATGAATCTTCCCTTTGGCAGAGGACGGCAGCCTTCTATTGTAATAATGGAAAATGTTTTATTGCAAATACGGCAGATGGGGTCACTTCGCCAACTTATGATGAACACGGATGGAATTATCATTAGCGAGTTTAATGAAATTGTTTCACCCAATATACATCAAATGGAGGATGAATTAGCCTCAGAAATCATTTTTCTTGCAAATTATTTTATAGGAAACAGAAGTTCATTTGAAGATGCCGCAATGGTTAGGTTGGCAGGTACAAACAACACCTACTATTTAGCGGCTGTAAAGTACATGATACCCGGAGAAATATATTTTTCTGTTTTGCTTTATACCGACATAACATCTGCGATGATGTTTATGAGGAACATAAACCAAACATTGGGGATTTTACTTTTTGCCTCCGGGATTATAAGTGTTTTACTGGCTGTTTTAATCTCAACGACTGTGCAAAGAGCAATTATGCGACTTTGTAATTATGCAGAAATAATTGGACAGGGGAATTTTAATGAAAAGGTAGACGGTTTCAATTACAAAGAATTTAATATGCTTGCACAAAGCATGAACAATATGTCAAATATGCTTAACACTTACGAAAGTAACCAGAAGCAATTTTTCCAAAACGTTTCCCATGAAATGCGGACACCACTCATGTCAATTCAAGGCTACGCAGAGGGGATTTTAGCTGATGTGCTAGACAAAAACGAAGCCTCGCAAATTATTCTTGTGGAAAGTTCAAGAATGGAAGGCTTGGTTGCACAGCTTTTGTATTTATCAAGATTGGACAGCGGGATGGATGCGCTCAACATCTCATCATTTGACTTAAAAAATACGCTGTATGATAGTGCCGAGCGAATAAAAATTTTGGGTAATAAAAGCGGAAAGGAATTGGAGCTTGACTTCCCTCCCGGTGAAATGAATTTGCAATCTGACGAAGAAAAATTGCAAAGAGCGATTGACAATATAATGTCCAACTGCATACGACACGCGAAAACTAGGGTTAAGGTTAGCTATTTATCGTTGGATGAGCGCGTCAAAATCACAATCGAAGATGACGGTAGTGGCATTCTTCAAGATGATTTGCCACATATTTTCGAGCGGTTTTACAAAGGTGCAAATGGCAATTCCGGCTTGGGATTGGCTATTTGTAAAGATGTAATTAAAAAAGTGGACGGAAGTATTATGGCTGAAAATATTTACGATGACATTTCAAGCGTAGCACCAACAGGCGCAAGGTTTATCATAACCGCGCCTATTACCCTATCTTCCAAATAAATTTTTGCCACACAAATCTTTCCGCGCTACCGCTCATTCTTATACCATTATCCCGCTAAGCGGTTGAAATGATTGCGCTGTGGCGGCCCGTTCCCGTTTTATTCGGCTATACTCTCCGCTACAAATCTACCCTTTCTTGCCATATAACAGCTACCGGGCGTGACACCACAAGCACCAATATGCCGACCAGAGCGGGAACACCAGCAATAAATGCTAATGACAATTCAAGCGCATGAAATATTTGCTGGATTGCCACAACAACCCCAAATGGAACAAAAAAGCCAATTGCAAACAATATCGCACCCTCGCTAATCTCTCCAAGTTTTGTAAATTGAAGTGAATAAACCAAGCCTATCATGCCCCACGCTATGCCAAGTGCGCCACCAATAACGCCAATCCCTTCGTTCATATCAACTATTTCGGGGCTTATGAAGTGTGCGACAACCCAAATGATTGCTAATGCCACAAGACCCAAGAGCGATGCCAAAAAACCTTCAAGATACATTCCATTTATAAAGCCTTTTTTCGTGACATCTACATTTGGGTTTGCCAAAATCCATTCCGCGTAGTCTTTTGTTTTAAGAATTAAAATAATCGGAATAAGAAGGGTTGTTACCTTCGCCGGTATGTCAGAAATGATTACGGAAACTAACGCCCTGTGCTCAGGGATAATTCCCACAAGCGAAACACCAATCCCTGCCACTAATATACCCAGCAACACGAGCAGTACAAGCTTTCCGTTTGTGCGTACAGATTGTGCCAAATAGCCTTTTGTCGAATTTTTTATACCCATGGTTTCTCCCCACCTAATAATTTGCTAACTTATTGGTACTATTATATAGTACAGAACCTAATCTTGAAATGTTGGCTATGTTATCAAAACTTTTTGAGGTTACCAGTGATTGGTTCGTCGGTCTTTCCTCGGACAGCGGATTGAATGCCATGCGCCAGGTACTCGAAGAACGCGAGCGCGAGAAGATTCTCAAAAAGATGGAAAAAGAAGCCGAGTTTGATAGACGTGTTTGGGGGTAGACATGGGATTTTTTTACCACATTGAAACTTTTATTGATTATTTGCTTAACCCAAATGAATACAAAGACCGTGGTTCTATGGGCGAACAATTTACCTATAGGGAGCTTCGTGGATGGTTTTCCAAACGCCAAATACTGCGCAACCTATACATACCCAAAAACAACGGAGAGCTTACTGAAATTGACTTGGCTGTTGTTTGTCGCAAATGCATAATTGTTGTTGAATCTAAAAATTTGAGTGGCTGGATTTACGGTCATGAAAAAGATATCAACTGGACGCAGACCCTCCCGGGATATAAGTTTTCTTTTTATAACCCAATCATGCAAAATCAAACACACGTTGATTCTTTGAAGCCTTTGCTTACACAGTTTCCGACGCTTCCTATTCTTTCTCTGATAGTTTTCAGTGACCGGTGCACGTTGAAAAATATTTCTGTCACTTCCGACAATGTTGTTGTTATCCAAAGAAAAAGTTTCAAATCTTATATAAAAAAAGTGATTAATAAATCTCCCAATGTTATTTCAAAAGACGAACGAAATATGATTATCAGCCATCTTTCAAAATATTCCCGCCCTGATGCGTCTGTAAGAGAGCTTCATCTGCAACAGCTGGCCGCTAAAAATGCTGTTTGTCCAAAATGCCGCGGCGTCCTTATTGAGAAGCTTAACAGAAATACCAACGTTCATTTTTTAGGCTGTGAAAACTTCCCTTCTTGTAAATTTACTACAAACAAGTACAATGTAATTTGTGAAAGGTGTAAATAACGCAGTTCGGATAACATCAGCACAAAGCAACAACGATGTGATAAAATTACTTCACTAGCTGAACAACAAAAACAAATGGCGCACTTATGTACCACACGTAAGTGTGTAAAGCCACCTTTCACCCTTAAACCCGCATAAACACTGGCTTTTTTGCTTCATAAAATCTTGGTCTTTACCTCACTTGGTCTTTGTTTGGTCAAGATTTTATGGTATATGCTACTGGAAACAAACACAAGGTACAAGCACTTGTTAAATATCAATAGCGTTTGCAATAGCTTCCATTGCACGAGTTTTTGCATTGTTGAAAGCGTGGCTATATACCCTTAGTGTCGTGATAGGTGTACTATGCCCTAACGCCGCTTGAACCGTTACAATGTCAACACCGCTATTGATTAAGATGCTGGCGTTAAAATGTCTGAACGCATGGGGCTTGATGTAGCGTATGCCGTTACGTTTGCAAAAACGCTGAAAGTAATCGCGGGGGGCGGTTGTTGCCATTACATCACCGTTGTATGTTGTAAAAAGCCTGTCATTATCCACCCACGAACCGCCGCATAATTCCCTGTACTTTTCCTGCCACACTTGCAGACTTCGCAAAGTTTCCATCACATGGACGGGAAGTTTTAGGCTTCGGCGGCTTGTTGCTGTTTTCGGCGTGTCGGTGTAATATTCACGTTCTAAATAGCTGTAGTAATAGGCACGGTTTATGGAAATCATATCATTATCAAAATCTATGTCTTTCCATTCAAGCCCTAACAATTCGCCTTTTCTTGCGCCCATGTATACTGCTAATACGAAATACACGTAAAACGGATATTTCTCGTTATCTTCCTGTTTTAGCAGTTCCAACAGTTGTTTTACTTCTTCAATGCTGTAAATTTCATGGGTTAGCTGCTCTTTGGGTCGTTCCTTTGGAAAATCAACGGTGGTGCAGGGGTTGTAGGTTATGAGCCGCTTTTTAATGGCATAATTTAATATGCCCGACACAAAACGTACATAGGTTTTTATTGTTCGTGGTGACATTCCCTCATTGCTTAGGGTTTGTACAAGTTTTTGAATGTTAAGCGGCGATATTTTATCAATCCTTATGTGTCCTATGACTGGATATATCCGCTTTATCAATTCACGGTATACACACATGGTTGTACGTTTTACGGTTATTTCCGCATAATCTTTTAACCATGTTTCCGCAAAAGTTTCAAACTTCGCCGCCGTTACACTCTGCCCCTGTTTACATTGTTCCTCAAACAGTACCGCTTGCCGATTGACTTCTTTTTCAATGGCACGGTCGCTCATCCCCGGTTGCGGCTTGTATGTCATAGATTTTATTACTTGTTTTCCATTTACATCATAGCCGCATGAAGTCCTTATACGATAGGTGTCACCACGTTTAGTTATAGTTGCCATTTTCAAATCCTCCTAAATAAGAAAATGGCGCATTTCTATTGGCTTGATTATGCCACAAGATAGGCATAACTACAATAAAAACGCACCATTTAATCATACATACTCTCAAATAGAAGAATGTACTTCAAGCAGTTTCACCGAAGTATTTCAGCAGTTCACGTTCGGGTATCATGTACTTGTTGCCGAACTTGTGATACTTGATTATGTTGTCCGTGCATAACTGGCGTACACGATATTCAGTTAGACCTTCAATAAGCCCTGCGGCCTGTTTTAGAGTTAATAAGCGTGGTTTCTTTGTTTCGGTTGTCATAAACAATCTCCCCTTCTAGTATTTATGCAAAATCCTACCAGGCAAAAAAATATGGCAGGATTATTGGGTGATTGGCAAATTGGCTAAATAAAAAATCTGCATAATACATCATGCAAAAATGGACGGTTGTTGGCGCAACCTCACGGGAGTTTCACCCCAGCATGGTTCTCATGCCGCCGCCATCATTGCCTACGACGCTTTTAACGCTCTGACTGTGACTTGGCGGGAGTATCATTATTCCGATTTATACGTCCTTGCCCGCAAGCTGCCACGCTTGCATTACGGCGTTGTGTCTGTCGCTCCGTCATTAAATAATGTCATCATGGCGCACAAGCCGCCCGGCTCGGCATAAATCGAATGTATCCATTCTGCTATATTTTGCTCCGCCGTTATCTTGCGGGCTTTTTTTGTCAAGGTGCAATAAAACTTACATATCAAAAGGGCATATCCCTCTGCTATTAAAGGAGAATTTTTCTGTGATTTCGGTACATGAATTACATAAAACTTATCAGATATTTCTGCAATTTTTGCAAGCCTCGTTGTATAGCAACTCGCACTACCTTTTCGTCTACGCCTTCTGCGTTTGCTATCTCGGTAAATGTCATATCAAGAAAGAAATGTGCATATATCCGCTTGGCCTGTTTGTTTGGTAGCTTAGTGATTGCCGCATGGAGTAGTGAAGTCATTTGCTTATGGGCGTAAACCTCATAAGGTGTTAGGGGCTTGTCAATAATCCGCATCGTTACCGCATCCGCATTTTCAGCGTCAAGGGTTTCAGTTTTTACTTTGTGGTATCGCAGCTTGCGTTGGTACGCTTTTTCTGCACGGTTGCATTCCCTAATCACATTTAGAACATCATCGGGAATTTCTATAAAACAATCGCAATTATAGAAGGGGTATAAACTCCGTATATTTATTAGTGCCATGATTTTATCCTCCATTTTGTTTGTTCTCGTTCAGTCAAAACAGAGGGTTGGGGGAGAGCGACAGTGGGGTACAACGCAGGGCTTGTCCAAAAAAACGGCACAGAAATATATGTAATTAAGTGGAAAAACATAAAAATCTGTCGAAACAAAAAACGCTCCAAACCAGTTAAGGCTCGGAGCGTTATGTATGAAATATTGCGCTGTTTGGCGTTTCTTGAATTTCTGTCGCATATCAATTTCCCCAATAAAGTGGGGAAAAGCACAGCGTTAGCACAATCTCCCCAATATTTTCCATATTGGAAAAATCATACAAAACGAATCTATCATTTATCGGGCAGAAGTCTGTCATTTGAGGCAAATTGCGACAATAAAAAACGGCGTGTAACAAAACGCCGTTTGGATAAACGTATGATTATAAAGGCATTACAGGCAATTCTTATAACCTATGATGTTATCTCGCTTTTGGATATAAGACGGTAGCCAACGTCACGAATGGTTTTAATATAATCAATCTCCGAAACTTCCTTGATTTTCTTCCGTAGTCGCTTGACTGTGTTGTATATGTTGTCGGAGGATATTTCGCTACGTTCATTGCTTGATATTTTACTGTATAACTGTTCGTGGGATAGAATTTGCCCTCTGCTGGCGGTCAGATAGTAAAGTACATCCATTTCGTTTCTTGTTAGGTGAAGAATTTCTTCGTCCTTAACAAATGCCCTGTGATGTGATGGCGCAATTAAAATATCGTGATAAGTTGCTATTTCAATTTCTGGTCTGGGCTGTTTGGCTCGCTCGTTTAGCCTGTTTATACAGGCCATAACTGCATCGTAGTTATCGTTTGGATTTTCGCTTATCTGTCCGAATAAGTCTGCACCATTGCCTATGGCTTTGCACTGTTCTTGCATGGTGTAGTTAGTCGTTGAAACTAGAATCGGGGCAGTGGTTACGTCACGCATCAACCTTAACAGGGGCATATATGTGATGTTGTCGGCGTTAATACCAATGTACAGAAACTTCTCCCTTGCAACTTCTTTTATACCGTCACTCATAGAGAGTACTCGTATAGATGAAATATTTCGGGAAAGCCAAAATGCGCTCTCTCTTTCGTGTATTGAAATATCATCCTCTACTGCTAAATATTTTATGTCCATTGCTAATTTCTCCTATCACCTCCTACATGTTAAAGGGCAACTGTTTTGGTATTAGCAGCTACCATTCAACTGTGAATTTACAATGGCAAGTCTTTATCATTGAATATCTTTATTCCAGGCACATACAATACCAAGCAGATTACCGCAAGTGCTATAAACTATGAAATGAATGTTCCACCGCTTGATATTGCCGAAGGGTCAAACAGTGTGTTCAGCGTGAGATAACGTTTGTCTTAAACTACAACTTTGTCATTCTTATAGGTGAGTTTAGCTTGCCACCGATTTGTTTTTTCTGCGCCAAGCAAAAAAACAAGCTGGTGCGCCTATAAGAGAACCCATGAGAAACGAAGTATATATCGAACCATCGAAATTCAAAGCAGCAGGAATCAAAACTGCGAAATTTACAGCTATAAATATCAGTGTGAAAATAAAAGCCTTGGAAATTTCTTTGCTTTTATTGCGGTATATTCTAAGCAAATAAATACCTACTGGCCACGAGAATACAGCAAATGCAATGCCAATCAACACAGCAACCAGCACAGTTTCTATATTTGCCAGAGTTAGCATGAAAGTAGCCAATCTGCCATAATAAAATCCACCAACAAAAGGAAAAATAAAATACAAAACAATGCTTGCTAACAGTAATTTTGAACTTGAAATTTGTTTAGACATTCATTACACCCTTTCTATGGTGGCTCTGTATTGCAAGTAAGGAGCGACCAGACTTGACCGCTCCTTATAATCAGCCTTGCAAATCATTTTTTAGTATCATAGATGTTATCAGTCCAACCGTAACTTCTTTTCATTCTATAAAGGCAAATCCTTCTCTTTGAAGATTTTAATGCCAACCACATACAGCACCACGCCAACAACAGCCAATACTATAAACTGCGGTATAAATGTTCCTCCACCTGATATTGCAGATGGGTCAAACAGCGTGTTCAGCGTGAGATAACGTAACATTTCAAAATCCTCACTTATTTGCGACAACATTTCAAGGATTAGGAATCCAACAGGAAGCCCTGCACCAATAATCAAGGCGTTCTTAGAGAGATTGAAAACACTTGATGCCAAGAATGTTATCCCACCGATTGCAAACATCAACAAAAATGCTCCAAGGTTTAGGCTAACGAAATCCACAAGACTAAATTGCATACCCTCATCAAGTGCTAATTCGTTTGATGCCCATAGTTGATTGATAAAATTTACAACTTCTTCTTCCATTGCTCCCGACTCGCTTACAGCAACGGCGAGAGCGTTCGGATTTTCTCTAACTATGCGTATCTCAGCCATTAAATCAACAGTACCCATACCAAGGTAATCAGCAGCGGCAGTTAAGCCAATCATCAGCATTTCTTGGGTAGCGGCGGGTACTTCTTCATAGTCCTCCGCATACTCATCATAATCATCATAGGCATACTCATCAGAGCCATTTACGGCATCTGCAAGCATTGCATCAATTTCTTCTTGTGAAAAGCCGAACACGCCTGCGATAAAGTCAATGACTTCTTGATTTTCCAAAATTTCTTCGGGAGTTGCTTGCAATTCTGCTATAGTCATGCCTGTGATGCTGTACAAGCCATCTGTCAAATAATTCATCATTCTCATGGCGAGATACAGAGTATAAACATCTTCGGGTATGTCACGCGCATTTGCACCTGCGGTAATTGCTTCGGGGTTTTCCAGCATAAGTGGTATTGTGCTTGCAAGTTCCCCAGGACTAATGCCTAAGACTTCGGCGGCGGCTACCATATCTGACGTATGTTCATCGGCGGTTAATGCACCGTGAGCAAGCTGTACAACCCCAAGCCCCACAATAGTTACAACCAAAAACATTGCGAAAGTGCTTCCTATTAGGTAAATTGCCTGTGTTCCGATAACTTTTAAGCGTTTTATCGGCGTAGACAAGGTGTAAGCCATTGAACCCCTATCAACTTTACTAACTATAAGGGATATTGCGGTTACGATTACATATATGAGAGGTATAACCAGCCCCCACATACCAAAGAAACCATTACCAATCATACCGACCAAAGTTACGTCGCCACCGCCACCGCCGCCCCTACCGCCGGGTCCACCCATGCCTGCTGTATCACCAAAGGCTTCTGCTGCCATTTGAATCCTTACAGGGTCAAAAGTTGCTATCATAGCGGAAACCATAAGTGCCATCAATGCTGTTAAAATCAGCCACAGCTTCCAATTTTGTTTGAGCGTTTGTTTGAAAATCGTTTTATTAAACATGGTCTGTTCCTCCTAATATAGGCTCTTGAAGTATTGTTCAAGAGAGTATTTTATTTCGGTGATATATTTCAGCTTGTAATTTTTCAAGATTGGCAAGAAGCGGTTTATTTCCTTGCCGTTTACCTTCACAAAGATTTGATGCTTTTCGACCTGCATTTCGGTGAAATTAAGGGATTCACTTGCGAAACGGCGATATTCCTCTGCTGAAACAAACTCAACCTTATAAACCTTCTCTTGGTTGTGCCTAATTTCCAACATGGATTTTTCTGCGACTAATTTTCCGTCTTTGATAAGAATAACCCTGTCGCAAGTGTCCTCAACTTCCTCAAACATATGGCTTGACATGAAAATCGTCTTGCCTTTTTCTTTCTCGGCGTTGATTACGCTTATAAACTCCGCTCTCATAAGAGGGTCAAGCCCTGTTGTTGGCTCATCTAAAATCAGAATATCGGGATTAGCCATAAAAGCGGCAACAATAGCGGTTTTTTGTTTCATGCCCTTGCTCATGCGCTTTAAGTTCGCCGTGGGGTCAAGTTGAAGTTTTGTGATAATTTCTTTTGCATATGACATATCTTTCATGCCCAATAATTCAGCTTGTTGTTTTAAGAAATCGTTGCCTGTTGGGGCATCGGGGAAAGCAATCTCGCCCGGTAAGTAGCCTGTAGAGCGTTTTATCTCGGCTGAATCTTTCCAAGCGTCCATGCCGTTGATTTTTATGCTTCCTCTTTGAGGTCGAAGAAATCCCATTATTTGGCGAATTAAAGTGGTTTTTCCTGAACCGTTAGTGCCGACAAAACCGATTGTTTCGCCCTTTTTTATGGAAAGGTTCACATCGAAATTGCCACGCCCATCACCATAATCCTTTGTTATGTTGCTAATCTCAATTACCGACATTTACCGCACCTCCCTTGATTGGCTTGTTTTTGTCGTAAAACTCCATAAAATAATCTTCAAGCGTAAATTTCATTTCCACAAGAAAGTTCAATGAATAGTTTGCCAGTTCCGTTATCATGCCGCCCACTTCGCTGTCATTAACTACCAAATGGACTTGATTTTTGTCCTCAAACGCTGAAACTACTTTAAGTTTCTTCGGCTTTTCAATTTCTCTGCGGAAGCGGTCAAATTCCTCTTTGGAATCAAACTCGATTTTCCATTCCTTACGTTCGTTGTGTCTAAGTTCGTCTGCGATGAAGGTAGACACCAACCGTCCGTCTTTTATAATAGAAATCCTGTCGCACGTTGCATCAATTTCAGAAAATATGTGCGAGGACAGGAGTACGGTTTTTCCACGCTTCTTTTCGTCCAAAATGAATTGGATAAAAATATCCTGCATTACAGGGTCGAGTGCGCTTGTCGGCTCATCTAAAACCAAAATTGCGGGGTCGTGCATGAAAGCCGTTACTATTGCAAGTTTTCGCTTCATACCCGCCGACATTCGTTTCAATTTTCCATCAGCGTTTAGTTCAAATTTTTGTATCAGCTTTTTTGTGTATGTCATATCCTTTACATTTCGCAATTCTGCCATCATCTTTATAAATTCGTGACCTGTAAGATTTTCAGGGAGTGCAATTTCCCCCGGCAGATACCCCACATCTTTCAATATTTTGTGGTATTCCTCACGGCAATCCATTCCTTTAACGGTTGCCTTGCCCTTCTGTGGGCGAGAAAATCCCATTATGTGGCGTATGGTTGTGGTCTTGCCTGCGCCGTTGGGTCCGAGAAATCCAAATACTTCACCTTCTTGCACGGTAAACGATACATCAAATACCCCTCTGTTATGGCCGTAGTCTTTTGTCAGATGTTCAACTTTTATAACTGACATAAACTAGCACCTCCTTGTCGTTTTCTCTTACATTAGCAATGATAAACTACAGTTATAAACTCCCTATAAAGCAAATCTAAACAATTCTAAACAAAATATAAACTGTTTCTAAACTGGATTTACGCAACAAAAAACCAGACAAGTTAATGTCTGGCTGTTGATTGCATAAATGAAATTACTCTATATCTTAAAACGATACCCGACTCCCCAAACTGTTTGAATATATTTTGGTTGTGATGGTTCTTCCTCAACTTTCTCACGTAACCGATTTATATGGACGGTAACTGTGGCGTTGTCACCAAGAGCATCATATCCCCAAATCCGCTCATACAGTTGTTCTTTGCTAAACACCATGTCGTTGTTTGTCATTAGAAAGAGTAACAGTTCATATTCTTTATTCTTGACATCAACCTCCTTTTCTGAAACAAAAACACGGCGGGAGCTGAGTATAATGCGAATATTACCAGCGGTCATTTCATCTGTACTTTTGCCGTTAGACTGCTTTAATCGTTCATATTGAGCAAGATTGGCTTTAACATGAGCAACAAGCACATTTGGCGAAAAGGGCTTGGTTATATAATCATCCGCACCCATGTTAAGACCTTTTATATTATCTATATCTTCCTGCTTGGCTGTAACCATAATAATAGGAATGTCGAGGGTTTCACGGAGTTTTTTGCACACTGCAAAGCCATCTAACCCCGGCAACATCAAATCCAGTAGTATCAAATCATACTGTCCGTTTAATGCAATTTCTAGCCCGCCATCTCCTGTTTCCGCTATGTCAACATTAAAGCCATTGACTTCCAAATAATCTTTTTCAACGCCTGCAATTATGGGGTCATCTTCTATAATCAGAATTTTTTTCATGGTTATTGTCCTTCTTTCATTATTGGGATTTTGATTGTCACTCGTAGGCCACCCTTAGTTATGTTATCAGCAGTTATTTCGCCTTCCATCCTTTCAATTGACTTGCGTGTTATTGCAAGCCCTAGACCACTTCCTTGCTGTGGATTTCTTCTTGATGGGTCTGCACGGTAAAAAACCTCAAACATTTTGGGTAATGCGTCTACTGGAACACCCGGCCCATTATCTTCAAAAGTTATGCGAACATTATCATCTGTAGCTATACAAGTTATTTTTACAATTGCAGTGCCGTTTGTTTTATACTTTGCACTATTATCAAGAAGATTGACAAAAACGCCCCTAAGTTGCAAAGGGTCAACAAAAATATTCACCTTAGAAGTTAAGCCTACTACCTTAATTAGTAAGCCCTTGGATTTGTACTCATCTTGCGAAGCCTTAACAAAATCACGGAGTTCTACACCAATGTCAATCTTTTCGGGATTAGTCGGATAGTTGCCCATATCCATCTTTGAATACAAAAACAATTGGGATATGGTGTTGTTTATATCTTCTGATTTTCGTTTTATATTAGCCAAGTATCTTTGTTGTGATTCTGGTGTCACCACTACACCATCAATCAATCCTTCTACAAGTGCTTTAATTGAAGTAAGGGGAGAACGCAAATCATGAGAAATTCCTGCGAATAACTCTTTTCTGTTTTGTTCATTTTTTTGCACTTCTTCAATAGATACTTTCAATTGTTTTGCCATATCATTGAACGCATCGCATATCGGGCTAAACTCATCACACTCTGTATACTTTATTCTAAAGTCCAAATTGCCTTCGCTAATGTTCTGCACACCGTCAGATAGTATCTCCAACGGCTGTGTTATTTTTTGAAATACATATTTAGTCAAAAGGCGGTTGGTTATTATTACAACGGCGCAAAAAAATAGAAGGATAAAGACAGAAATCAACATTATATGAAGTCCATCATCCGACATATTGAATGCCCTTAGTCCACCACCGCCCCTTACTGCGTATTCACCATTCGTCAACATATTCAACACGGAAATACCCGCTATCATAGTTACAAATGAAATTAAAAACGGCACTACCGTCATTAGTAGGTTTGAAATGAAAAGCCGCTTTTTGATAGTCATATTTACACCACCCATCATAATTTGGGAAAAATGTTGCGTTCATTTTATACAGCATAATCTAATTTGCTAAACAGGATATAAACTAAATATAAACTGTTTCTAAAATTTTTATGATTCCCCCTCGCTTGGTTTTGGCTTCCGTCCCGGTTTTGAGTTTCCTGTACGTGTTGGTTTTATAGCATCTTTTGGGATTGCCCAGTTCGTACCAAATTTTACTGCACCCTCTATACGCCCTAACTTACAAAGGTATTGCACTTGGCGTAATGAAATATCCCATTGTTTTGCTATTTTTTCCGCAATTATATAATCATTCAACTTAGATACCTCCAATTAGATTGCTTGTACACTCTATATGATTATATTCGTTGTAACGCTAAAAAACAATCTTTAATTTATTTTGCAACACTACTACTTACATAACCATACTGTCGTTCTTATGTGCGCTAAAATGCAAATGCTGTGCCGTTGTTAAAATGGGGCTTTTAGTGGGGTTCGCTAATCTTGCAAGCAAGGCACAAAGGGCACATTCTGTGCATCCTTTGCGCTGGCTTGTTGGGGAAATCCCCAAACCCCTTGGTGCAAAACCTTATGGGTTTTGCACCTAAAAGCCGTCGCTACGCTCCGTCTGCACCGCCATGCTTGCGCTTGCGGAAAAGATAAAATCATAACACCATTATGTAAAATTCCGTTGAGAATTTTTTGTCGTTACAACAAAAAAATTATCAGTGACATGACACTTTTAACATTACCCTAATATAAAAAATACCTCAAAAAAAGGTGAAGGGGATATACCACAGTCGGCATATCCCCCTCACATCTCTACATGGCGGTTGAAAATTACAACTCCATAAACTGGCGCACCTTGCTAAAAACCTTCATCACATCAGATACTTGCGCTCGAAGGTTGCCTAAATCTTCTCGCAACTGTATCATGTCTTGTGTGTAAATACTTCGTGTTTCATTGGTGCGCTTGGCTATCTGATTGATGCTTGAAACGGCGTTGGAGATTAAGCGCAATGTCGTTCGCACTTCTGACATATCGAGCCGTAGAATATAACCAGTTAAAGCCATTTTGCGTAAATATGCCTCTCTGTTTTTTATTCCGGCATCGTCCATCCGTTGGTGGAGTATGTCCAACTCATCTTCAGTCAACCGCATTTTGACTTCTATTTTTCGTTTGATACTCATGTGAAATTTCACCCCACCTGCTATTGATATTTGGACAAATATTTTTTCATTTCCTCACACGCCGCTCTAATAGAACGTGAAACGGCGTTACCAGTGACATTTTCTAAATCAGCGATTGCCTTGAACCTTAGACCACGAAAATAATAAAGGTATACCCTATATCTGCGAAGTTTCGATAGCTTACTCATCGCATGAAATAGTTGACGGAAGGTTTCGTTTCTTATAACCGTGTCGGCGGTGTCCTCTTGCAAAAGCCTGTGTTTCATGTCCAACGCATCCACATCTTCCACGAAACTTAGCCGCCGTCTGTCGTACCGACTTTGTGTGCGAATTTTTCTATCGGTCGTTTCTAACCATTCCTCTATTTCGGGGGAAACCTCAACGGTAATATACTTGCCGTTTGAAAGTCTATATCTAACCTCAACATCTTGGGCTGGTGGCTCATTATGAGGCGTAATGTTTGCCTGTGTATCTTGAATATTCATTTTCCATACACCTTTCTGAGATTTTTATGTTAAATTTGAAAATCAAAGTTCAAAGGATAGCGTTATGGAAACCGTGGAAAACAGCAATTCATTAAGTGTCCGTAGCCGTTTGTGGGCATGGACAAGTCCGTGGACAGCGCATGGACAAAGCAAAGAACGCTTTGCCCACACCCTGCCCACAAACTTGCCCACACCCACAAACGGACGGTCACTAAATTCATTGCAGTTTCCCACCGTTCCCACAACGCCTACTACTGCTGCAAAACAAAACATGATGATAAAAAACACAAAAGAAAAAAGATTAAAGAGAAAAGAAAAAGAGCGAAGAACACAAACCAGTGTGTCACTTCACTCTATCGAATCTACTGTCACTTTTTCGTAATGCTCACACAGGATAGTTGCCACCGTGCCATGTCCGTACTGGCCTTCGTATTTGAAGCTGTCGGGGTTTTGGCAGAATAGCTGTATTTTGGTTTTAGCGCTTCCCAGCTTTTGCGGGGCATCTCTATGTTCGCAGAATTTACAAGTGGAGCAATTTTCGCCGCTATCTACACGTTGTTGAATTTGCTGTAGGTAGGCGGCGTGGGTTTTAATTCTTTCCTCTGCCGCCTGTCGTTCTCGCTCGGCCTGTATGTCCTCAATAATCCCCATGACTTGCCCGGGGGAAGGAAAGAAACCTTTGCGGTCTGCGGTTACAATGCGCATGATGGCCTCATGGAATATACCCGGCTCTATTGCTACAAAAATTTCAAACCATAAAGCCATTAGCATATCGTGTTCTCTGTCGCTGTAGTTGCGGGTTTGGGTTGGAAATGCCGTGCGTAGTTTTAATAGCCCTATGGATATTTCGGCATCGTAGATTGTCCATTCTTGCACCGTCATGCCGTATCTGTGCATAAGCTGATTTTTGGCTAACTCTGCGAAAGTTGGCGTGTTATTTGTTTGTGCCAACTCATGCTGTTGCTTGATGGGTTGCTGTTGCATATGCTGTCAACGCCCTTTCTAAGAACGGGTCTGGCCGTTCAGTTTTATTTGAATTGCCTATACTTTGTGATTCATTAAGCCGCAATTGTGGCATGGGTATATTGCATTGGTCGTTGTCGTACTTGCCTTCCAAAACCTTCTGCATATTGGCGGGGGATATAAGCCAGTCAAAATCCGCTTTCCAACCTCTGTAACCGCCGCCACATAGGAAAACGCTTGCGGCCACCTTCTCGAACGCATTAAAAAAACCGCTTAGTCCATATTCTTTGAACCGTGCGGCTGTGTGAGATTTTCGCTTGCCTGTTATGGAGCGGATGGGGCGAAGGTTGGTTACTTCGCAAAGCTGATTGTACCCTTCGAGAATTTGCGAGTATGGTATTTCGCCGCCGCCCCTGCCGCTTGCGGCAGTAGCAGTAGTATTACTCAACTCATTATAACTAAATTCATTATAATTATAGTTATTATAATTCGGGCTTAGATTTTGCGGCTCTTGTGCCGTAAAATTTGCGGGTTCAGAAGTGCAAATACTAAGGGTTTGGCAATGTAGGCTTTGCGTCTCCGTGGGCGTAGTAATTTCGTGGTCGTGATTGTAGCTTGTATACTCATCTTCTAAATCGGGGTCATAATCGGGAGTAGGCTCAACATATGGGTCGGGGTTTTCGTCATCACTAATAATAGGCGAAAGAAGATAAATTTTGTTTGGCTTGTTAAGCCCCTGCTTTTTTTCTTCTACGAGTGAAAGGTCTTTTAATTCTTGCATGACTTTTGTGACGGTACGCTCTGATATGCCGAGCTGCTGTTCCATTTCTTCACGCTTGAAGTAAATGTATACCTCGCCACTTTCGTCATGCCAATCATTTTTTACGCTTATCTTGTGTCGGTCAAGAAGTAGGGTATATAGGCTACGAGCGTTGTTGCTTATTCTGTTTCCCGCAAACTCGCCTGTGTACAAAAATCTTGGCATCTGGTAAAATGCGCTGGTAACAATTGCTTGGCGTGTATATCTCATGCGTCTGTCTGTGGTGCGTGCGCTGTTTTTGTTTGTCATAGTATTTTCCCTCTCATGTCTGATAATTTTTGTTACACCCTCAACGATAAAAGGCATTAAAAAAGCCCCTGTGAAATTTTCACAAGAGCCTTTTCATAATAGAAATGCGCCTTAGTTTTGGTCTTTCCTTGGTCTTTATAGTTGTTTGAAACTGCTTAACTTTGCTTGCAAGTGCGTTGAGTTCCCATAGCGAAACCCTATGATAATGCGGGTTTGTGGCACTTGTCACAATCTACATAAAGCAAACACTTTATTACCACACAAGCGTGGTATGTGCGTAAAACTGTATTAGGCGGTGTGTAAATGAAGATAACAGATAGAGAAGTGACAAAACACGAACTTAAAGAAATATATGATGATTTCAAAACAATCGAAAAGCAGTACGGCGTACCACAAATTGAACAAGAAAGGTATAATATTACAGCCGAGGAACAAGGGGCGGTAATAGGAATGGCATCTGGTCTTACTAATCATAAATGGTTCTATTTAAGCGATTTATGGGTGCATGAAGATTACAGAGGGCAAGGGATTGGAGCGAAATTATTAAGAATGTTAGAAGACAAAATAAAGACTATTGGAATTGAGCATATTTATACATGGACTACAGGTTATAATTCTAATGAGATTTTTTACGAAAAACAAGGATATAGACAATGTTTTCAGTTTGAGGATTTTTTTGAAGTCAAGGACGGACACCACATTTGCTTGCTAAAAGACTTAGCCTAGCAAAATAACAGGAAGTAAAAATTAAGTAGCGTTATTTCCTTCCTTTGTAGTGTGAGTTGTAATCTTTCCGCGCTACCGCTCAACTTGCGCTAGCGGTAGCCATACCCGCATTTGATTCAGTCCCCGGTTAGCCCAGGTGTAGTAGGGAATTAGTTTTATTTCGCAGGGGGTGTAAGTGGGCGGGGTGAAGGAATATATATTGCCGCTGTCCTTTGCGCGGTAGCCTTCTGCGGTTATGGGGGTGATGCCGCCCAATATATTGGGGTCGAAGTCTTTTGTTTCTATTTTGCCGTCTTTTTTTACGCTCAGATGCAGGATGTCGCCGCCGTTGTCTATGCCCTCCGCGCAGTAGATGAAGGGCCCACGGGAGAAGGCGATTTTTCCGCTGTTGGCGTTTATCTTTCCCGTGGCGTAGATTTGGCGCACGCTCATGTCCAGATGTAGGGTGATTGTATCGCCGTGCGCGAATTTTTTCGTGATATAGGCATAATTTAAATTATTATTAAATTCGATTTTATTATTATTAAATAATATTTCTGTGTTTTTACTCCACCCGGGCAGGCGAATGGCCAAAGTCAAGGACATTTCCCCGCCGCCGTTGGGGATAAAGGTGTATTCGATTTTCCCGTGGTTGGGGTATTGGGTGGTTACGTGAATTTTTCCGCCCAAGGAAGCGGACAAATCCAACTCCCCGCCGATGAATAAATGGGAATACACCGTGTCCTTCTCCATGCCCCAGGCGTAGTGATTAATGGAGGCGAGCAAGCGCGACACATTGGGCGGGCAACAGGCACAAGCGAACCAGGTGGGCCGCTGGGGCAAAGCGTGACGGTGGGTTTTCGTCACGCCGGAAATGCCGGGGAGGGCCTCCAGGGGATTGACGTAGAAGAATCGGGTGCCGTCCAGCTCCATCCCGGCCAGCACACAATTGTACAAGGCGCGTTCCATCACATCGGCGTATTCGCCGCGTTTTTCCAGCTCCAGCATTTTCCGGGCGAAGAAAATCAAGCCGATGGAGGCACAGGTTTCCGCATAGGCGGTGTCGTTGGGCAGGTGATAGTCGGCGGTGAAGGCTTCGCCCTCGTAGGCTGAGCCGATGGCACCCGTGACATACATTCTTTTTTCCGTGATATTTTCCCACAAGGCTTTGCAAGCTTTCTTCAAGGCGTCGTCGCCGGTGGCCATGGCATAATCTGCCATAGCCGTGTACAGATACACCGCCCGCACGGAATGGCCGGTGGCCTCTGTCAGCTCCCGGAGGGGTTTATTGTTTTGCGCGTATTCCGTGTCCTGGGTGTTCATGCCCCACACGCACCAGTCCCGCCTTTGGCTTTCCTCGTAGAAGAAATTCGGATTCACCCCGCGCACATTAATGAAATGCCCGGCCAATTCAAGGTATTTTTTATTTTTTGTGTGGGCGTACATTTTCATGAGGGCAATTTCAATTTCCGGGTGGCCGGGATAGCCCTCCGCGCCGCCGGTGACGAACCGGGCGTAGATATGGCCGGCCTTGCGCTCCATGGTGTCCAGCAATGTATTTTTTCCGGTGGCCTGGGCGTAGGCCACGGCGGCCTCCATTAAATGGCCCGCGCAATACAGCTCGTGGGCTTCGCATAGGTTCGTCCATTTTTTATCGGGAGCCTTCATGGTGAAATAGGAATTTAAATAGCCGTCCGGGTGCTGGGAGCGGGCGATGTAATGAATAATTTCGTCACAGCGTTTTTCCAGTGCCGGGTTCGGGGCCAGTGCCAGCGCGTGGGCCACGGCCTCAATCCATTTTGCCAGGTCGCTGTCTTGGAAAATGAAGCCGTAAAATTCCCCCGAGGGACTTCCGGTTTCCACCATTTCCGCGGCGTAGGCAAAATTCTGGATGGCGTGGCTCCTTTCGGTACCGGGGATTTCGTCCCGGAAGATTTTTTCCTGATAGGGGATGACCGTGCCCGTCACCAGATTTTGATACCGCGTGAAAAATTCATCCTTGATAATAAAATTCATATCGCACCCCTTTATAGGTAATTTGTAGTATTCGAAAATGGTGTTTCATTGTCAAAAATATGGGAACATAATTTCGCCTTGGATTTACACCGTGCTGGATGTCAATAAACAATTTCCGCCAGCAAAGAAAAAAGGATTGCGCCACCCGGAAAAAAGTCAGTAAATTACAGCATTTTAATTGGTGTGAAATTCGGCGATAATTCATTGGAAAAATAGTCGGAAATTGCGTTCGATGTTATTTTATTCTGCGTGTAACGGCGGTGGCTCACTGTGTATTTCCGGGGTATAAAATTCCCCCACGATTCCCGATGCGGTGGCCATGGCGATGCTGGGCTGGTGATTGAAGTGCCACCATTCCGAGGCGAGGGGGTCGAAGCCCTGATTGGCAAAATACCACTGCATCCGAAGGATGCCGCCGGTCAGCGCGGCCCCTGTCAAATCCACGTTGCCACCCAGTATTTGCCCTGCGCTTATGCTCCGTGGGGAAGACACAATGGCCGACGCGGGGCTGAGCTCGTGCATCCGGGTGCCGGTTTCAATTCGATTATAGTCCGTGATGCGCAGGAAGGAATAATCGCCGGAGCGTACAATTTCCGTTTCCCGTATCCGCGCTAAGGTGGCGTCTACCGCGCCTCCGCGCTGGTGGTTGGATATCCCCGTGGAAACAAACCAAGTCAAAGACCAGGGAGAATCCGCGATGGCATCGTATACCAGCGCGTTGGCCCGACCCAATTGATTCATGGCGTCCACAATGGCGTGCTGTGTGGCGCGGGGGCGGAAAACCTCATAGATGACCAAGGTGTCATTGTTGGAGAGGGCAAGCTGTTGCACCTGGAACAAGGCCCGCGCCAAGAGATACATCCCCGGCACGATGTATTCATATCTTCCCAGCCGGTAATTGAAGGCGTGGGCCGAATACAATTGCGCCCCGGTTATCCCCGGCAAATCAAAGCCGCTGGAAGTAAATATAGCCGCGCTGGCGTTGGAAATAGAATATACAATGGAAGGTAAAACATCGGGCAAATTGATAAACGACCGCCGCTGGTCCACCCAGCCCGTGGTTTCGTCGGTGAGGCGCACATACCACCAGTCGCCCTGCCTGTCCAGAATGGTAAATACCCGCCCCGGTGCCAGCTCGGCAATCTGTTCGCCGCCCGTTCCGGGGGTATCGCGCATAATTATTTGGGCCGCCGCCCATCCGGTGGCCCCGATGAGGGGTAGCTCCAAGGAACCCCCCGTGTCGGGATAAAAAAGCATGTCATCGTCTATGGGCGGCAAAACAACGCCGCCCACGGGTAGCCCCGCAAAGGGGTCGCTCACTATGTAGGGGGGAAGTGTTTCCCCGTTGTAGCCGTCGTCCCCGCGCTGGCCCGTCCCGGTTTGGGGCATTTCCAGGTTGCCAATAAAAATCAGCATTACCGCAACGGCTACCATCAGGCCCACCATAATTGCGGCAATCTTTACCCCGTCCATGCCGACTTTACGCCGGCCCCTGGAAACGCGGTTCACTTTTTTAAGCAGGGCCTTATTGTCCTCCTGTTGGGGCGGCTTGGGCCGGACGGGGCGGTGGGACGGGTCGAATCGGTTCATGGGCTATCTCCATATCTTGCAAAAGCGTGCAAAAGTATATAAGGTATCCCGGTATTTGACAAGGCACAAAATCGCGATAAAATGATAAAAATTTGTATTTCACACGAAAGGAAGAATCAATATGGAAAAAGGGAATCTTTCCATTCACAGCGAAAACATTTTACCCATCATCAAGAAATGGCTCTACGCGGACATGGACATCTTTGCCCGGGAGCTGGTATCCAACGGCGTGGACGCCATCACCAAGCTGAAAAAGCTGGTGGCCTTTGGCGAGGCCGGGCATATCCCGGCAGAGGAGAATTATGCCGTGCGGGTCGTGGTGGACAAGGCCAATAAGACCATCCAATTCGAGGACAATGGCATCGGCATGACCGCCGATGAAATCAAGGAATATATCAACCAAATCGCCTTCTCCGGTGCCAACGCCTTTATGGAAAAATACAAGGACTTGGCCGAGGGGGAATTTATCGGTCATTTCGGGCTGGGCTTTTATTCGGCCTTTATGGTGGCGGACAAGGTGGAAATCGACACCCTTTCTTATAAAGAAAATGCCGAAAGCGTGCGCTGGCGTTGCGAGGGCGGCATCGAATATGAAATGGAGCAAAGCGACCGCGCCCAGCGCGGCACGACCATAACGCTGTATGTCAACGAAAGCGGCGAGGAGTTTCTGGAGGAATATACACTGCGGGGCATCCTGTCGAAGTATTGCGGCTTCGTGCCGGTGCCCATCTTTATCGAGGCCGTGAAAGAAGAGGAAAAGGACGCGGTCATTGACGCAGAGGAAGATAAAAAGGAAGACGCCGAGGAAAAAACGGAAACACCCATTAACGATATCAGCCCCCTGTGGCAAAAAAATGCCAACGACTGCACCGACGAGGAGTACAAGGCGTTTTACCGCAAGGTGTTCAGCGATTTCAACGAGCCGCTGTTTTGGATTCATCTGAACATGGACTACCCCTTCCGGCTGAAAGGGATTTTGTACTTCCCCAAGCTCAAGCACGACCTGGAATATATCGAAGGCCAGGTGAAGCTCTACAACAATCAAGTCTACGTGGCGGACAATATAAAGGAAGTCATCCCCGAATATCTGCTGTTGCTCAAGGGCGTGATGGACTGCCCGGATTTGCCCCTGAACGTGTCCCGCAGTTTCTTGCAAAACGACGCCAACGTGAAGAAAATGTCGGGCTATATCTCCCGCAAGGTGGCGGACAAGCTCAACGGCCTGTGCAAAAAGGACCGGGAAACCTACAACGGCTATTGGGACGATATCGCGCCCTTTATCAAATACGGGTGCATCAAGGAGCGGGATTTTTACGACAAAATCAAGGGCAGTGTGCTGTATAAAACCACCGATGGCGAGCGGCTGACCCTGGAGGAATTTAACGAGGGGCAAGCCGGCGAGGGCGACGACAAGAAGAAAACGGTCTTTTATGTGTCCAACGAGCAGGTGCAGAGCCAGTATATCAAGCTCTTCAAGGAGCAGGGCCTGAAGGCGGTGCTCCTCACCACCAATTTGGACGCGCCCTTTATTTCCTATCTGGAAATGTACGAGCCCGAGGTGAAATTCAGCCGGATAGACGCGGATTTGACCGCCGCGCTCAAGGACGAGGAGGCCGCCAAGGAAGCCGCCGGGGAAGAAAAGCAATACGAGGATTTGCAAACCCAGTTCCGCACGATTTTGGGGAATGAGAAATTAAAAGTCGAGGTGCAGGCGTTGAAATCCGAAGGGGTTTCTGCGGTGATGCTCCTTAGCGAGCAATCCCGCCGGATGCAGGAAATGTCCAAGATGTTCGGCGGCGGCATGGCCATGCCGGAGATGTTCCAGGAGGAGCTGACTTTGGTGCTGAACCGGAACCACGCGCTGGTCAAGAGCCTGCTGGTAATAAAGGACATGACCGAGCGCGCCGGGGACGTGGATTTGATGGCGCGGCATTTATATGATTTGGCTATGCTGAGCCACAAGCCCCTGCCCACAGAGCAGATGACCGCCTTCATCGAGCGGAGCAACAAACTGCTGGAAATGGCGACCCAGGGATAAGGAGAACGAATGCCCCTTCTACGCAATGGCATTAAATTAATGCGCCCCACCCACTGGCTGAAAAATGCCATGGTGGGGCTGGCTTTATTTTTCGGCGGACGTTTTGACTGGGAAAGTATTTTGCTGGTGCTTGCGGGGATGGCGGCCTTTAGTGCCCTTTCTTCTGCGGTGTATATTTTCAATGATATTTGCGATGCCCCCGGTGACGCGCTACACGAGGTGAAAAAAATGCGGCCCATTGCGTCGGGGGCTGTTTCTGTGTGGGTGGGGGCGGTGCTTTCGGTGGTGCTGTTCCTGGCGGCGGTGCTGGTGGATATTTTATTTTTTGCCCGGTGGCAGACCCTGGCCTTGCTGGTGGGCTACGCCGGGCTAAATATTTTTTACAGCATAAAAGGCAAGCATGTCCCCCTGCTGGATGTGCTGATTCTCTCCGGCGGGTTTATGATTCGCATGTTCTATGGCGCGTTGCTGTTGGATATCTCCATTTCAAACTGGCTGTATTTGACCACCCTTTCCATTTCCCTGTACATGGCCCTGGGTAAAAGGCGCAACGAATTAAAAAAATACGGCGAAGAGGCGGGCAGTGTGCGCAAGGTGCTGGCCTCCTACAATGCCGGATTTCTGGACAAGAATATGTATGTGTTTTTGACCCTGACGGTGCTGTTTTATGCCCTGTGGACCATGCATATGTACGACCTGGGCGGCCACGGAGCCTACGCCATATGGACGACACCCTTGGTCATCGTGATTATCATGCGCTACAGCCTATTGACGGAAACGCGGATATTCGCCGACCCGGTGGAAATTTTGCTAAAGGACAAGCCCTTGCTACTTATGGCGGTTGCCTACGCGGTTATTATGGGGATAATCGTTTTTTGATTAATTCGCACAATCCATAGGCCGCCAGCACAGTCAACTGGGGGTACAGCAAAATCCGGTACCGCGCCTGGACAATGCCGATGAGCAATATCAACGTGTAGCCGATAACCGTAGTCATGAGAAAAACGAGAGCCCTGCGGTTCTTTTTTTCGTATATGCCAAAAAACGCGCCCACGGCGGCCAGGGAAAATAAAACAAAGATGTGCACGGTAAAGCCCACCCACAGGGTGGGGCCCAATGTCCGCTGGAAGGCGGCGGTCTGCTCCGGTTCCTCCTGGGTCATGACCCAGCCCAGCACCCCCTCGTCGCCGAAGCCCATCTGCGCCTTCTGGAAGAGCAAAATGGGTAGGCGGTGGCGGTTTTCGCGGAAAAATTCCCTGGCATAGCGCGACATTTCGTCCTGCACTACCACCAAATTATTTCCGTGGGTCTCCATGAGCCCTTCGAATTTGGCGAAGCCCTCCGCGTGGCTGTGGTTCCCCGCCTCGTCGGTCATCCAGGAAAAGGCCATGTACATCCCCAAAGAACTGACGGTCTGGATGCGGAAGGTACGCTGTATGCCCAAGCGCACCAGCGCGTGGCCGGCGAAAAATACGCTAAGAAAAGTGAGGGTAAAAACAATCCATTTTTTATAATTTAATTTTATATTTAATTTATTTATAAATAATATTTCTACGCAAAAATACGCGATGAGAAACATCAGGGCAATGGGCTTGAAAAAATCCGTAAGGGCGGCAAGCCCCGCCGCAAGCGCGGGAAATAAATACGAGCCCTTCCCCTCCTCCGAATAATGTCGGGAAATAAAATAAAATAAGCCCATAAATAAAAATATATAAAAATGGTCCGGTGAGGTGATGGTGGACCACACAACCAAAATGGGATTTAAGGCAAAGAGGGCCACGGCGCAAAAAGCCACGGCAAAGGAAAAAAACCGCTTGACGGAAAGATATAACAAAAAAGCGGAAAATAAATACATAAAATAATTTAGCACAACCATGAGCCGGATGTCCACGCCGAAAATCGAATACATCAGTCGGGTAATGGCAAAGAACGAGAACCAGGCCGGGAAGCGGGCATAATAAAATTGGTAGCTATGGTAATCCGCCCAAGTGGCGGCAGGATGGAAGGGGCCATGCTGTGCAATAAATAAATAAACGCTGTGGGCCCGCCCAAAATCCTGCACCTGCTCCGGGCTGAAAATATACCAGGAAATAATGCGAAAAAATAAACCCAATATAATTACCGCTGAAATATACAGCCATTTTTTTATTTCCGCGTCATTTTCCGTTTTCGCGCCGAAAAGGGCATAAAAAAATACAGCCGTAAAATAAACGCCCAGAAAAACAACCGCGACAATAAATGACGCCCGTACACCCGTAAATAAACTAAATAAAGAAAATAAAAATAAAAAAATAATATTTATTACGCAAAAAAATACATAGGGCTTACTCATTGAGCCGCTCCTTTTGCCCCGGTAATCATAAAATGGGGATACCAAAGCTTGGGCATTTTATTTATCTGTGTTGCGAATCCATGGCGGGCAAGGTGACTTTCAATGTGGCCGGGATAGACATTGTTAATTTTTTCCCCGTTGATAATGCGGTCATGCATTTTATTTAAAAAATTTCCCACCTTGGCGTTGGCGTCTATGTCCTTGATAATAATTAAATCAAATATTTCGGTAATTTGAATAAATAAAGACTGCCAAAGGGCGGGGGGCAAATGGTGAATCACATCGCAAATAAAAATCGCGCTGTTTTCCCCGCTGTTTTTTCGCAGGGCCAATACATCGTCAATATTCGCGTGCATGGAAATGCCAGGATACATATTGCGCGGCGCGTCGTGGGTATAGGCGGTATCCACCGCGGCCACTGTCAGCTGTAACGCGCCGGCGAACCATTGGCTCCAAAACAGCGTGCCCGCGCCAAAATCCGTGACATGGGTAATATTACGCGCCTTCATTGCCCGCTGTATGAGGGCCTTCATTTCCTCCACAGGCAGGACAACGCCGCGCCCGTGGTATTTGAGGGTATTTAATAAGCCCATGTCAGCGGGTCGCTCCTTGGGGGAAAAGGTCATCCAGTATTACTATATAATGCTGGGCCCGGTAGGTCAAAAATGTGGCCAGCTGCGCATGATATGCATAAAAACGCGCCAATGAACCCGCCACCGTTTCCCGCAGAACAAAGCGGGCATACATCTGGGGCAGTAAGGGGCCGTACTGGGCATATAATTCCGCGTGCTGTGCCAGTAGCACCTCCGGCGTAAAATATCGCGCCGTTACATACCGCGCACGCTGAGCGAACCGCTGGCCAAAACCGGGATTATTCAACACCAGAAAGGCATAGTTCAGCCACAGCTCCCATTCGTGAACCATGGGGTGCAACGCCAGCAAGTATGCGAACCGGCTCTGGGTATATTGTGAATCGCCGGGAGCGGGAGCCGTATCCATATCGTGCAAAATAAACCGCCACCGCCCGTCGGCGTAGGGGTTATTTTCCTCGGGGGTGACGGCGCGGAAAAGACGCACATTGTTGTGGGGCCAGTCCTCGTTGTGGAAAAAGGTATTCGCAATCAAATAATCCATGAAATTATATTCGCAAAAAAATTCCGCGAAGAACCGCCCGGCGGCGTAGTCGCCAGCCATATCGTGGTTGCGCACAAAGTCTGTCATTTCGGCGTACAAAGCCAGCACCAGGGCTTCGTCGCCTTCCTCCACCACATCGGCGCGTCCCTCGCGGTATGTCGCGGCGGCCCGGTCAACAATGGCTATATTCCGGGGCGCGATGCCCGTGCGCGTACTCACAAACTGGCGGTTGCTCGTATGCTCCCGCATGGAGGTGAAGCCCCAAAACTCGCCGTTGATAAATTTCACCGCCAGCTGGTTGTCGGAGAAAAGCACGTTCAGCCCGGCGGAGGCCCGCTGGGCGAAGGCATCCCGCATAAAATCCCAGGAGAAGCCGTTGCCGCCGTTGTGCAACCGAAAGCGGTACAGCCTGTCCAAGCCGTGGAAAATCGGGTATTCCACCACACCGTCCAGCGCGCCCCGTGCCAGATGGACATTAATCGTGCGCTGGGGCATCGCACGGCTCCCCCACCCACCCAAGGAGGAAGAGCCCGGCAGGCTGAACGCCCCTTCATAGCCCGCTGTACCCGGCACGAAAAATTCGTAGTTAAATTCCCGCCGCCGGACGGTGATATCGCGGCGGTCGGCGTGATAATAAATGTATAGAAAATCCGCATAGGGCGCGGTGACGGCTATTATCGGCAGGTGATTAAAGCGCGAAAGGGCGTCGCCGGCAATAATATAGGTAGCCGTCTTGATGGCCGTGGCCGCTTCCCCCCGGATAAATCCCCCAAATCGGAAGGATGTCCCCTGTAAAACATCCCCCTCGGGCATAGCGTACCACCGCCAGGATTCGGAATGGGCCGCCAGCAAAGCATACCGCCAGTATCCCGTGCGGTCCGCCACGTGGATGGTGCCGCACTCGGGCAACCGCCCCGCCACCTGTATCGTTTTGCCGCCGCGTTCCACGTAGCGGCTTTCCCCCGGCGCGGGGGCGGTGCCGTCTATGGTGAAATAAATAGCAACCTCCGGCAACGACGGATATTTTATGTACAAATCAAAGGGCGCGTCATGGACGCCGGGAGCCACAGACAGCACAAAGCCCCCAGCGGGCCCCCCAAGGGGTGCGGGGGGCCGTCCTTCCCGGGGCAAAAAAACAGGCGAGGGCTCCGCGAAAAAATCGGGAGCCTCGCCCATGGGTTCAGCATATAAAAATAAAACGGCAAGCACCGCAACCAGCAAAAATAAAACCACACCTGCCGCGTAGATTTTTTTCATGCGTATACATCCACCGCGGTACGCTCGATTTTCAAGCTGGCCGTGAATCGCTTCAGGTAGGCCGCGAAGCCTTGCACATCTTCTTGTGCCGGATGTATGGTGGAGCCGGACTGATTGTTAAATACATGGCCATCCAGGAAGTCCTCCAGGGTTTTGGCCTCGTGGCCCATGTACGCGGCCAAAAGGGCGATGCCCCACGCGCCGCCTTCGCTGGCGGTGTCCATCACGGTTACGGGTACGCCCAAGGCCCCGGCCAAAAGCCTCTGCGCCACACCCTTTACGGTGAAGATGCCGCCGTGGCCGTAGATTTTATCAATTTGCACCGCTTCATTTTCGGTGAGGCTTTCCATCCCCAGCTTGAGGGTGGCGAAAGCGGAATAAAGCAAGGTGCGCATCAGGTTGGCCGGGGTAAATTTCGCTTCGGGTAGGCGCACCAGCAAAGGGCGGCCTTCTTCGAAGCCGGTGCTGTGCTCGCCGGAGTGGTAGCTCACCGCCGCCAGGCCGCCGCCGTCGGCTTCCCCCTGCAAGGCCAGGGTGTACAGGGCTTCGTAGACACGGGCAAGGTCGATGGGGGTCTGGGGTGAAATATGCTGGGCGGCTTCCGCGAAGAGGCGCACCCAGGCGTCCAGGTCGGTGGCGCAATTATTGCAATGCACCATGGCCACGGGCTTGCCGTCGGGGGTAGTGACCATATCAATTTCGGAATAGCGCGCCGACAGGCTTTTTTCCAGCACCAGCATGGCGAAAATGGACGTACCCGCCGAGATATTGCCCGTGCGCGTGGCGATACTGTGGGTAGCCACCATGCCCGTGCCCGCGTCGCCTTCCGGCGGGCAGAAGGGAACCCCCGGTTGCAGATGGCCTGTGGGGTCCAGTAGCTTCGCGCCGGCTTCGGTGAGGGCTCCGGCTGGCTCCCCCGCCTTCAAAATGCGGGGCAGGATATCGGCAAGGCTCCGACTCAGAGCGGATGAATCATAGGCTTGCAGCATGGATGGATTATATGCCGCACCCCCGTCCGCTATGGGGAAAACGCCGGACGCGTCGCCCACGCCCAGTATTTTCTCCCCCGTTAATCTGAAATGCACATACCCCGCCAGGGAGGTAATAAGCGCGATGTCTTGTACATGGCTTTCGCCGTCCAGAACGGCCTGATGCAGGTGGGCGATGCTCCACCGCAGGGGAATGTTAAAATTGAATTTTTCGCTGAGTATCTTCGCGGCCTGTCCCGTGTTGGTGTTGCGCCATGTGCGGAAGGGAGCCAGCTCCTTGCCCTGTGCGTCCAAAGGCAGGTAGCCGTGCATCATGGCGGAGATGCCGATGCCCGCAAAAGTTGTAGGCTTCGCGCCGAATTTTTTCTCGTAGCTGTCCGCCAGGGATTGGTAGCAGGATTGCAACCCCGCCCAGATATCGGGGTAGCTGTAGGTCCACAGCTGGTTCTCGTAGCGGTTCTCCCAATTATGTGCGCCGACGGCTACGGGTTCGAATTTTTCGTCAATAGCCACCGCCTTGATGCGGGTGGAGCCGAGCTCAATGCCCAAAAATAATTTTTCGCTCATTTTTATCCTCCTTGGGTTATAACGCAATTCACCTTGCGTCATTGTATGGTACATCCGCGCAATTAGCAATGTGGCGACGCTTACTTTTGTTTCTGACAATAAAAAATCCCGCCGCGATTAAAAACACAACGAGTAAAGCCCCAAATAGGCCATTCAATACCCCTGATGCAACAACGACGGCTTCTTCCCCGTATTCATTTTCGTCTTCACCGTTGTACGTCTTGGTATATTCCGCTGCGTAATCCCCTGTAGCACCGCGAAGGGCATCCACATCCGCTCGCATTTGAAATTGCGTGGCAGAAATATAATGCACGGAAAGCCCCCAAAACCCCGTTGAAATAATCGTATAATAGTATACCTGCCCCGGTTGCGCCGTTGTGTCGATAAATTCAAAAAGCAGGCGGTCGTCATGGCTGAGTTCATTTCGGGAATACATCCGCGTCCCGATGTCACCGATTTGCCAGGAAGGACCCGTGGCGCGGTATATGTGTATGCCGTCGCCGTTCCATAGGGCCTCCGCCCCCAGCATGTAGCGCAATACAATATGCCCTTCGTCATTGGCACCGACGGTATAACGCCGCGCTGTGCGCACACTGCCATCCGGGCCGAAGGGGCGTATCATGCGGTGCGCGTTCCCGTCTATGTATAGGGTGATTTTTTCGAGTTCTTCCTGCGCGGTGTCTATGACAATACAGCGGCGGCCGGAGAAAACCGGCGGTTTTGCAGGTGCCTCCGTTGGCGCGTCATACCATGCCCTTACCGGGCTGTCCGCGATGCGTAATGCTACCCGGCCGTCTTCCAGGGTATACATTTCCATCGGGTACCAATACCGCCAAAAATACGGCGCGGTATGCCGCATGGGCCCCATACCCTGCCAGCTGGAAAATTGCGCGCCATGCCCCGCCGTCCTGAAAAATAATTCCAAAGGCCACACGGTGCTTTCGTCCACTGCTTCGCTGTAGAAATGGGCGTCATCCACCCACCACTGCGTTAGTCGCCACATTAAATCCAAGTATTCCACCGTCTGCACAGGAAGTTCCGCCCGTTCCCGCCCCGTTTCGATGACATACCACACGCCCTCGAAATATTCCTCCTGCATACCACCTATGAAATACCCCACGCGGCTCCACACCACTTCAAAGCCCAGCAACACCCCAAGACTATGCAACGGGAAATAGAAATCATACGCGTCTTCGTAGGTAATAAATTCGATGACCGTTTCCGGCGCGTATGTACCGTCAACCCCAATCAGCACACGGGTAAACTGCCCCATGAACCATCTTGGGTCGCTCCATTCTTCACCAAAGGATTCAAGGTAATATTCGATGGGTTGCAGTACATCCCCCGCCGGGGTGTAAGCCGCGCCCCGTATAATCCAGTAACCCAGCGCGGGGTCATCGCTTTCGCGGATTTTAAACCGGGCAGGGGTGTCTTTTACTATGTAAGCCAAATCACGTAGCCTGACGCTGGATAACGCCACATCGTTGCCCACGCCCCATATCGTGAAGGCTTCTCCGTCTACTAAAATCGTAGCGTGGTTCACCAGCGGCCCTACCGTGGCCCGCACAGAAATGGGCGCGTGCACGACAAAAAAAATAAACAGGAGTAATACTATTTTTTTCATTCCACCCACCCTTTTGTGTTATTATACCAAATAAAAATGTAAAGAATAGGAGGCGCGTTATGAATCACGTATTTATCAACGCCAACGAGAAGAAAAGCGTAATCAACCCCAATATCTACGGGCATTTTGCCGAGCATCTGGGCCGTTGTATCTACAACGGCATTTTTGTTGGGGAAAATTCGGAGATTCCCAATGAAAAGGGGATGCGCAAGGACGTGGTGGAGGCTTTGCGCCATATAAAGATTCCCGTTTTGCGCTGGCCGGGGGGTTGCTTCGCCGACGAATACCACTGGAAGGACGGCATCGGCCCCAAAGAAAAGCGCAAAAAAATGGTCAACACCCACTGGGGCGGCGTGGTGGAGGACAATTCCTTCGGCACCCACGAATTTATGGAGCTGTGCCGCCAGCTGGACTGCGAGCCTTATATTAACGGCAACGTGGGCAGTGGCACCGTGCAGGAAATGAGCGAATGGGTGGAATACCTCACCTTCGATGGCACCTCCCCCATGGCGCAGCTCCGCGCCGAAAACGGCCAGGAACAGGCATGGCGCGTAAAGTATTGGGGCGTGGGCAACGAAAACTGGGGCTGTGGCGGCAACATGCGCCCGGAATACTATGCCGATGTGTACCGCCAGTTCGCCACCTATATCCGCAATTACGGCGAAAACAAAATCTATAGAATCGCTTGCGGTGCGCCGGACTTCAACTACGACTGGACGGAAAAGGTCATGCAAACCGCCGCCCACCATATGGACGCGCTTACCCTGCACTATTATTGTATGCCCGGCGAGGGATGGCACGATAAGTTGAGCGCGACGGAATTTGATGAGGAAATTTACTACAAGACCCTGCACAAGGCCCTGCTGATGGACGAACTCATCACCAACCACGCAAATATCATGAGCCGCTATGACCCTGCCCACCGGGTGGGTATCATCGTGGATGAATGGGGCACCTGGTTCGCCGTGGAGCCCGGCACCAACCCCGGCTTCCTCTTCCAGCAAAACACCATGCGCGACGCCATGGTGGCGGGCCTGACTTTGAACATATTCAACCGGCACGCCAACCGGGTGGTGATGGCCAACCTGGCCCAGACCGTCAACGTCCTCCAGGCCGTCATCCTCACCGAGGGCGAAAAAATGCTGCTGACCCCCACCTACCATGTCTTTGATTTATTCAAGCACCACCACGACGCGCACCTTGTGCATTCCTATGCGCAGACGCAAAGCATCGGGACGGAGAAATTCCCCCTGCCCAACTTGAGTGTCTCCGCGTCGGTGGGCACCGATGGAAAATTGACGGCTACTTTGGTCAATCCCTCGGCGGACAAAGCCCTGCCGGTGACACTTTTCCTCACGGGCATGGAAGCGAAGAACGCCTCTGCCCGCGTACTCTCCGGCGGGATGCGGGATTTGAACGACTTCGACGCGCCACAGAAGCTGAAAGTCAGCCCCTTCGACGATATCAAAGCCGCCTCCGACAAAATTACCCTCACAATGCCCCCCTGCGCTGTGATGGAGGTACGTATTTCCCCGTGAGCGGCGCGAAGGCTTCCCCCGGGCTAAAGCCCTGCCCCCGTTGCCTGGTGGCGGACACCCACCGGGCCGAGCTCTCCGCCACCATCCAGGACTATATAAAAAACATACCGCCGGAGCACAAAACCACCCCGGCGGTGTACATAGAACGCCTAAATATCTGCAAAAAATGCGACCACCTGCTTGATGGCATGTGCGTGCTGTGCGGTTGCTACGTAGAACTACGCGCCGCCAAGGCACTCCAGCAGTGCGTGGCGTCGGCTTCGCGCTGGCCCATGCCCTAATTGTAGCCGGCTAAACCGGACAAATTCTCAGACATTTTCTGAACAAATGTCCGGTTGCTTTGTTGTAAACTGCACCCAAGCCAAGAGGCGCACACCCCAACAGGCCATCACCGGCTCTTACGTCATACGGTAGCCCCGATTTCTGCGTACACCCGCGCTGATACCCCTTTGCGTGGATTGCCCCTCGAAGCCCCCCGCCTTCGGGCAACATAGGATTTTCATGCTTTGGATTTGTTAAAACCAAGCCGGTACCGCGTATATTCACACGCGTGGCGGTGTCAGTGCGGTTTGTCCCTTTCAAAGCCAATGCCCTTGATTATCCACACGGAACCGCCAATTTGCCGTTCATGCACTACACGGGGATTTCCACGGCCAAAAGCCGCCTGTACAGACGTGTATACCATGAAGGGTCCCGGTAGAGAGGCCAACCGTGGGCAACACCCAAAGATTATGATTTTATTCCAAGCACGTCCTTGTGTGTCCATTCAAGGCGTGCTTTTTTTGCAAAAAATACGAACCCCTGTATGCAGACAAAAAATCGGGGAAGGATTTTGCTACGTCCATTCCATTGACCGGCTGGGGCGCAACTTCATACTGCTATATCAGAAAGTAATACCTGCCTGTCCAACGAGAAAATCTCCCGCAAGCGACTGTGTGATAGTGGATTCAACCCCGGTCAAGTGATTTCCGAAAATTCACCCGCTTGAAAATGTAACAAGCCCCATTCTACACGGTGTAATCGTTGTAAAATGGGGCTTCCGTGATTTATTTGGATTTCTGATTTTCGGAAGCGGCTTCCGGCATCGCTCTCAACAATAGTATTCGCAGTTGCGAATATTTATTTTTTTCAAGATATTTCCTAACCTCATCAAGGAAATATTCGGCTGATTTCAACTGATTTGTTACTTCTTCTTTACTGATGACATAAAAATCATCGTAGTCACTCTTATTTCTGACATCAAACAGCAGTGTCAAAATATCTGACATTTCCACGGGGAAGATTTTTGTCTTGATATATTCTCTGCGAAAATAACCCATCAATTGCCCATGATTGCCAAAGTCAACATTTTGAAGAGCCGACACACTTCGCATAGCATGGAAAACACAATAATAAGAACGATTTGCCGCACCCTTGTAATCATTCAAGTCGATAAGTGCCTTAGACGATTCCAAACATTGTACAGCCTGCTCATATCTGTACTTTGACATATCTTTAGCGTGTTCCAAATATCTCAACTCCTTCCGACAAGACGTTTCTGTAGAATGGTGATATATGCAACCTACTTGTAAAAAGGCTTTCGTTGTTAAGGTATACGCTGACTGTGATGTCATGTTCAAGGCTTGCTCGGCTTGCTATCACACACATCTTCGCTTCCAGTTCTGATTTTTCAGCCTCGTTGTAATCTGCAAGCACCATGATGTCTAAGTCCGAATATTCCTTGTAATCACCACGCGCATACGACCCGTAGAGGATAATTTTGCGCAGTCTGTCGCCCAAAACGTCCTGCGTACTTTTGCTCAATTCTTCCGTTACCGCACTTATTATGGGGTTTATCTCAGCCATGCGTTTACCCTCCTGTCGTTCCATTTTACCTAAGCATATCATTCCGAAATATTATTTGCATTATTGATTTATTGAAATAGTAACAGCTTCTGCGAATATGCCTCTATAATCCTTACCCATGATTGCACAAAATAGTCGCCAATCCATTTTATGGGAATGAATGGTGAATGATTACAATTTCAACATCAACAGGGAATACTCGGTCAGCATCAAAAGACGAAATGCCATCAATGGATACTTCGCGCACAGAACCATCCCTTGTTAGCCAGCCTGTTATTAAATCACCCATCCCTTCTGTGGTGATATTTATAAATCCTGCCGCCTCAAAATCAGCCACAACTTCTTGGAAATCTCTCCGTAATAAACTGTTCGATGCCGCCGGAACCATTGCATAACCTTCTGTAACTACAATCAAGCTATTACCTACTCCTGGCAACACTGCACTCATTATGGCGATAGCAATGATTGCGACAATCAGCCAAATACTTGAAGCAATACTAATCTTTTTCTTGGTTTCCGGTTTCCATTCTTTCTGAAAGAGCCATGTTAGTATAATGCCGACGGGTGGGAAAAATATTAGCAATGCAATGGTTAGAAAAAGCCTATTTCTTTTCGTTTTAGCGGCTTCAACTTTTACATCGCGAGTTTTCCCGCAGATTACACATCGCTCAATATTACCGCCAACCGAAACAGGAAAAAATGAATGGTCGGAGTCGTGTACTTCCCCACATATTTTACAAGTACATCCAAGCCAATCATGTTCCCCATCATCCTTCTTCTTACCACAGCGCGTACAAGTACAACCCCTCCATGAATGTAAAAGTGGTAAGCAGCTTCCAGTGGGGGTAACTTTTGATTTTGCTAAGAAGGCTTGGTTCTTTGTATACTCCTGCTCGCCTAATGCAACTCTCGCCGCTTCATCGGATTTTTTTGTTTCGATTTCTAAACAATCGGGACATTGTGAGCCCTTCATTCGCTTGCCACACTTTGGACAAAGTAAAAGTGTTTCACTAACGCCAAGTCCACAGCTTGGACAATGTTCAGACGTGAAAACAGTCGTACATCCTACGCACCTATTTTCATAATCGGCGGCTTGACACGAAGGGCATTTGGATTCTTCTCTTGCATAGTCTGTGTTGCAATAGGGGCAATGTTTCACGATAGTTTCCTCCCTCTTGCGTCAATTTCGATTCAATAAATGCTCTGCTTCTTCGGGCGATATAATGCCGTTGAGCGTGATATCTAACCTTGACCTATTTCCATCTTGTATTTCTTCAAGTGTAAAATGGTGGAAGTGTTCTGTTTCTGCTACGGTAAATCGGATGTTGCCCGCTGTGCCACCAACGGAAAATCTTAAAGTATGCGTTCCAACGGGCAAATTAAATTCATGTGCCTGCGTAGTTCCCGGTAATTGCGTTCCTACAATCCGCCGACGTTCTCCTACGGTAATTTCTGTTGCCGTAACGCTACCTGACATGAATTCGACAATTATGTTTGTAGATATGGCATTTTGTTGACCGCGCCAGTCATTAATAATTATCCCTATGTATGCTATTATAATAAGAAGTATAACAATAATAATAAATGCAAAACACCATTTTACTAATTTTATAATGCCCCCTAAACAACCACGTTCTTCATATTTTTTTGCTTTTTTAAGTTCAAGCTCGGCTATTTTAATTTTTGCCTCGGCTTCAGCCTCTCTTGCTTTTAATTTATTTTCACTTTCTTCTATCCTCGCAACATCAATATTTTCTCTGCGATGATAGCTTCGTATGTCAATATTTTTCTCAATTATCCTAACATCATCAAGGATTAAATTTTTTGTTCCGCATGATTGGCAAAAAACAATTTTTTGCCCGTCTTCAATCTCTACATTTCTATTAGCCAAACACGCCTCGCAAGTGAGATTTATTAGTTTCACTATTTTCATTCCTTTCGAGGGTATATGGGGTACAACTCACGTTATGATTTAGCTGTGCCACATTCGGAACAGAACCGCCCTGTATTAGCAAACCCACAAGCACAAGCCCAAGTTGTTTCCTCTGCTTTCACTTTGCCACATTCGGAACAAAATTTACCTGCATTTTCCGTACCACACACGCAAGTCCATTTAGCATCCGATGGCTTTGGCTTGCCACACTCGGCACAAAATTTACCTGTATTTGATATGGCGCAAGCACACACCCATCCCGCAGGAGATAATGGAGTAGGCGTAGAAGCCACAGCGGCTTGATTTATTGGATTAGCAAAGGTACTATGCAAGTTCATTCCACCCGCCTGTTGCGCTAACCCAAGCCCTAAAAATCCAGTCATTGAGCCGCCTTCATTAGCCGACGCTGTTTTCATTGCTTCGGCCTGTGCATTAACCAACGCTGCACCCGCCATGCCAGGGTCACGCATAACCGCTGTACGTTGCAATTGCTTTATCATATCCTCATCTTCTTGAGATGCAGATATAGCGTTTATCGCAACGGAAACTACCTTCAAACCTCGTAATTTTTCCCACTTCTGAGATAGTGCCGTATTTAAGGCTTGACATAAATGTTCAGTGTGACCGGGTATTGCGCTATACCGCAAGCCCATTGCTGACATTTGCGCAAAAGCGGGTTGTAAGGCACTAAGAAACTCGCTTTTAAGTTGTGAATCAATTTTATCTCTTGTGAATTCTTGCTCAACATTTCCAGTTACATTTGTGTAAAACAGTAGTGGATTAGTTATCTTGTATGAAAATATGCCATTGCAACGCAACGATATATCAGCATCTAAGCCTATATTTGTATCTATAACGCGCAAAGGCACAGGCACGGCTGTTCCAAATTTGTTATTCAACAGTTCTTTGATATTGATGTAATATACACGTTGGTCTTTGCCTGTGCTTCCTCCAAAAGTAAATCTGCGACCAATGGTTTTCAAGGTGTTGACAACGGAATTTCCAAGTTCGCCTGAAAACACGCTCGGTTCAGAGGATTGATTCCATGTATATTGACCGGGTTCGGCACACACATCCATGACTTTACCTTGCTCAACAACAATCATACACTGCCCTTCGTTTATCGCAATGCCGCTACCGTTTGAAATTATATTGTCGCTTCGGTTTGCATTAACCGAACGCTTGGTTGCTTGCTTTTGCCCCTTAGACACTAAAAGCGTGTCGGGCATGGTGTCATGATAAAAAAACTCCAGCCATTGGTCACCCATTGCGCTACCGACTGCTCCTGTTGCCGCTCTAATCAGTCCCATATGTAGCACCTCCGCTATTTTTGGGCAAGCTACCGCACACCTATGAAAATTATATCATGGACAGCACCCAGAATCAATATAAATGTGAGGAAACGGCTAACATATTTTCGAGAGTTCAATCGGTAAAATTATGTTAGGTGATGCCTAACATGAAACCAATTGAATATGATGCACAAATTTACAATACCATCAGAAAAAATATAAAGAAATATCGCAAGGAAAAGAAAATAACTGCCGCTGAGTTGGCGGTGCTTGTTGACCTCTCGCATGACTTTATTCGCCAGATTGAAAGTGAAAAAGTCGGATGCAATTTTTCTGTTGAAACGCTGTATAGAATTTCTGTTGCGCTTGATGTAAGCCTTGATGCGCTGATAGAAAAATAACGAGGTCTTCGGGGAGATTTGCAGTGAACGCATTTTCACCGGGTTTAATGTACATGAGCCGCCTTACAACGGTTTCAGATTGTCTTGTTCGCTCGTTGTTGAACGCATCGGAAGCAATCGGTGGTTTTTCAATTGCCGCACGGCAAGAATTATCAATATCAGCATATGGCAAGGTTGACGGGATGCGGTAAGTAACACTTTCATTATTTTTTATGCCTACAATAATGACACGATGACGCGCTTGCGGAACACCATATTGTTCAAATCTATACATATGTGGCGTTACTGTATATCCTACATTTTTCATATCATTAAGTATTTTAACAAATGCTTTTCCGTTATTTGCCGTTTGCAACCCGCCAACATTTTCAGCGAGAAACCATTGCGGTTGGAAAATTTGAAGTGCTTTTATTCCATACGAATAAAGCGGCCCATATACACCATCTAATCCTTTTTGTTCACCAACTACGCTATAGTCGTTGCACGGAAAACCAAAAGCAAGCGCATCAATATCACCTTCGCGCCCTAAGTCATGCTCAATATTAAGTTTGCGAATGTCAGCATTTACAACGCTATTTTGCCGCTCTGGGCAAATATTGTTAGCATATGTATTACAGGTGTCTTGGTCGTAGTCAGTTGCCCATTGGTGGACGATTTTATAATTGGAATTGCTTATTTTTGCGGATACTGCGCCGTAGGCAAGTCCCCCCGGTCCGCAAAACAATTCCCCAAGTCTAAATTCCTTCACGTGATACACCTCATTAAATTCGTTCTTCACCAGATAGCACGAATGCTCTTTCAAATTTTACACCAACAGTATTTGCAATTTCATCTAATTCTTTTATCGTTGACGATAGCCAGCCCCGGCTCGGAAGCGTCACCCGCAGACGCGTTGCTTAGCCCGATTTCCGTTATCAGTGCGCCCGGAATCACCAGCCGATTATTTTCTATCAGAATGGCATTTGTTATCTCCCTTGCTGTGTCGCCGGCCAGGTCTTGGGCAAAAATATTTTTGCCTGTTATGGGCCGGTCAAAGGTCAGGGTCAGTTCCTGATAATGGCCGAAAATCCCTATGGGATGGGAAGGGTTGCCCACATCCAGCTGAATTTTGCGAAGGGGTGTACCTTCCTTGCCCAGGGTTCTTCGAATGGTGGCGATGGATATTGCTCCGGTTGGATTTTTTGAAGCCACGATGAAAGGGGCTACGTCCTTTGTGTCATAGAGGGTCGGCAAGGCCAGCTCGCGGGCGATTATGATGGGCGCGCCTTGTGTGATGGTTTTGCCGATTAATTCTGCGGCCCAGGTGTCTCCGGGCTTATAGTGGAATGAATCGGTGCCTATTTCGTTGCTTACACGCGTGTTGCCGGTTGTGCCGAAGGCCGGGGCCAGCCTTTGCCATCGCACAGAGCGCGTCACTTCGTCCAATTTTCGAGGGGCTTTGTCGAATATAGAGCGCATGACCCCCAGCGTACAGCCCAAAGCCGCGCCGATGTACAGCTCGTCCTCGCAGTTGACCAGTCCCTGGGCGGCGGTTTGTGCGTTTAATAAAACGGATAACCGGTCAAGGGTAGTCACCGCCGACAGCGGAAGGGTCACGTCATAGGAACGGAAAGCATCGCTGGCGTGGAAAATGCGCAGGGCTTCCTCCGTGACCGTGCCCCAGTGGTTGAATCGCCCGGGTTCGTTGATGGGCAACATACAGCGGCAGTGCTCGATGACGAGCGCGGGGTGGTGTGCTTTGCCCAACGCAGTCAGCATTTTTCGGAATGTGAGGGAATGGCAATGAAGCCCCCAATCCACCTTCCAGTAGTTGATTCCGGCTTGGCGGCACCATTGTATCCGCTCGGTCCAATAGCTTATGGCCTCCCCTTGGCTCAGCGTCTTCCCCGCCTTCTCGCCCCGGGCCTGTGAAGCCACCCACAGACCCAGACCCTTCCATCCCAGTGCTTTTACGCGGTCGTTCAATTTTTCCAGCCGCTGGGCCGGCGTTCCGGTGCAGGACGGGAAGCGTTCTTCGTTTACCATAAGGGAGCCAAATTCATGCCTGTGGGTGGCTGGATTTATTCCATAGGGCACATCCCAGCCGTCGTCCAATACAAAAAATAAATCCTTGCGCACTTTATCGTATTGCCGCGCCAACCCCTCCCCGCCGAAAAGTAACCCCTCGCCCATGCTTTCCCGGGCCAATTGGGCCCCCTGGTCGCCCTCAAAGCGTGCGAAATCCTGGGGCCGCCCGCTTTTATGGATATTGTTCTGCGCCTCCCAGGTGCAATAGTAGCTGGGGGCGGAACCGGCACCCTCGGGTATGATGTTCATCCCTTCACCGCCCGGGTAGCCCAGAAGGCGGGTATCCCCGCTTCGGCGGTGGCGAATTTTTCCTCCGGGTCGTGGTTGTAGTCCTCGTACGCGCCTGTGAGTATGAAGCCGGCGCGCAGTTGCCCGCCGATTTGCTCATCGAAGGTGTGGCTGAATTGAATCGCGCTGTCTTCCTTTATGAGCAAGGCCATCTGCGCCGGGTTTTTTAACGGGTTGAAGGGCAGGGATTGGGTGACGAGGAGGGGCTTGCCCGCTTCGTCGGTGTCGAAGAGGTAATTGATGCCGTTGTCCAGCCCCGACAGCAAAACACCGCCGGGCTTTAACACGCGGTGGCATTCCCGCCATACGTGATGCACGTCTTCGATGTAGCAATTGGAGACGGGATGGAAAATGAAATCGAAGCTTTCGTCGGGGAAGGGAAAGGGCCGGGTCATGTCGGCCTTTATGATTTCTATTTCGTAGCCCTCCCGCCGGGCCACGGTTTTTTCGCTCTCCAGCTGGGCGTCGGACAAATCCATTACGGTGCAATGCCCCCCCAGCAAGGAAAAAATGGGCATCTGCTGGCCGCCGCCGCTGGCCAGGCCCAGTATCTTCGCGCCCTTGAAGGGAGGAAACCACGCCTTGGGCACGGGGCGGGTGGGGGTGAGCAACACATCCCATTCGCCGCGCCGGGCTTTTTCGCATACCGCCGGGCTTACGGGCTGGCCCCATATCCAGCCCTCGGCCACCCAGCGGTCGATATGCTGGGCGTTGACCTCGGTGTAGCGTTCCGCGGGGAATAAAAGGTATTTTAAATCATTAAATTCTTTATTTAATTGTTTAGAAAAATATTTATCCTCCATAATAAAGGAAAATCCGCATTTTTCGATTACCCGGCGGGAGCGGTCATTCTCCCGGAAATGGCAAATGCTTATGGCGTCCAGCTTTATCACGTTGAATAAATAATCTATCACCGCCCGGGTCGCCTCCGGCACCAGGCCCTGCCCCCAGTATGCCTGGGAAAGGACATAACCGATTTCGTAGGCTTTCAGGTGCTTGTAGTCGTCGTGCTTGTCCGTCCAGGATTCCTTCACGCCGAAGGAGCCGATGACTTTTTTATCCGCTTTATGGTACAGGGCGAAATTATTTTTATCATTTAAAAATATTTTTAAAATATTTTCCGATGTTTTTATGGACTCGTGGTGGGGCCAGCCCGCCGCTTCGCCCACACCGGGAACCCGGGCGTATGCATAGAAATCCGCCAAGTCGTCTGGGGTAAAGGGGCGCAGGAGCAACCGCTCCGTTTCCAAAATAATTCCGGTGGTATCAAAGCCCTCCGCAGTTGTATACTCAACCATGATTTTCGGCTCCTTCCGGCAACGCGCTCCCCACCTGCACCCCGGATTTTTCAAAAAAATCCCGCACCCATGGGTCCCAGGCTTTGTCCAGGGATTTATCCAGGGCGAACTCCCGCTGGGCGGTGGCGGTGGTGAAGGCCACCCCGTCCTTCTCGTAGGTTAGATTTAAAAAAAGCGCGGCGGCGTTTTCATGGATTTGCGTGGGCGCGGGGTGGGAAAGAACAATTTTCAACAGCTTGGGCTTGATGCCGCGCTTGATGAGCGCGTAGACAAGGGGGCGCAAATCGCCCCAGGTGGCATGAGCGGCGGGGCGCGGCTCGTCTTCCGTTTCCAACTGCCCGGAAATGGAAATCCGCGTGGCCAGGGTCAGCTCCACATTGCGTACCGCAAAAAAATCAAGGAAATCTTCCCGCAACAACCGCCCCATGAAATCCTTGACGGCGGCGGGGTCCAAGGTAAATGCTTGCATAGGTACCTCCATAGAGTGTGTTGGCACCTATTTTATAGGACGCTGTATAATAAGTCACTATAGGACGGGAAGGGCCAATGCTTCTTGGCTACACTGGTTTCCAGGGCGTCCGCCACGGCGCGCAGTTCCTCCATGGCCGTGCGGATATGCTCCCGGCAAAATAGGGCATGGGCTTCGGTATCGTCGCATTTGCCCGCGTCCTCCATCAGAGCTTCCAGGGTGTCCAGTTTATTTATCAGGTGGGTGCAATTTTTCGAGATTGCGGCCAGTAGCCGTTCCTCCAATACGGATTCAAATGCCCCGCATTCCTTTTTGCGCTTCAAAAGCTTCGCCAGCTCATTTTGATAATCCACGCACCCGGGAATGATGCCGCCCTTTATCATGTCGCGCATGGTCATCGCCTCGATGGTGATTGTTTTGCAGTAGCACTCCATTCGGATGTGATGGCGGGAATGGATTTCCGTTTCATCGAACACGCCGTGCCTGACAAACAACGCGCCCTGGGCGGTAAGGGCAGGTAAGGCGTCTAGGGTATTTTTCAGATTGGACAAACCGCGCTGTTGCGCCTCGGCCGCCCATTCCTCGGAATAATTGTTGCCGTTGAAAATAATCCGCTTGTGCGCCTGAATGGTTGTTTTAATCAGGCGAATCAGCCCCGCGTTGAAGTCCGGCTCATTTTCCAGCGTGTCGGCAAACTGCGCCAATACCTCAGCCACGGCTGTGTTCAAGGCGATGTTGGGCTCGGCAATGGAAGACATCGCGCCGGGCATACGAAATTCAAATTTGTTTCCCGTAAAGGCGAAGGGGGAGGTCCGGTTCCGGTCCGTCGCGTCCTTGGGAAAATGGGGCAAGGCCGTCACGCCGATTTCCATGGGCTGTCTGTCCGCGCCCTGGTAGTCCACCCCCGCTTCGATGGCGTCTAAAATAGCGGTAAGCTCGTCGCCCAAAAACATGGACACGATGGCGGGGGGTGCTTCGTTGGCCCCCAGGCGCAGGTCGTTCCCCGCGCTGACCACAGACACGCGCAACAAATCCTGATAACAGTCCACGGCCTTGATGACCGCTACCAGAAACAACAGAAACTGCGCGTTTTCGTGGGGTGTTTCCCCCGGCTCCAGCAAATTGGTGCCCTTGTCCGTAGAGATTGACCAGTTATTGTGCTTGCCACTGCCGTTTACCCCGGAGAAGGGCTTCTCGTGTAACAGACAGGCCAGGCCGTGCTTGTCGGCGATGGATTTCATCAGCTCCATGGTCAGCTGGTTGTGGTCGGTGGCGATGTTGGTCGTGGTATAAATGGGGGCCATTTCATGCTGTCCGGGGGCCACTTCGTCGTGCTTGGTCTTGGCGTATACCCCCAGCTTCCACAGTTCCTCCTCCAGCTCCTGCATGAACATCGACACGCGGGGCTTTATACTGCCGAAGTAATGGTCGTCCAATTCCTGCCCCTTGACCGGCGGCGCGCCGAACAGTGTCCGCCCCGCGTACATTAAATCCGGGCGTTGCAAGTACGCCGCCTTGTCCACCAAAAAATATTCCTGCTCCGCGCCTACGGTGGCGTTTACCCGTTGCGCCGTGGTGTTGCCAAACAGCCGCAAAATACGCAACGCCTGGGTATTTAGGGCTTCCATGGAGCGCAAAAGCGGCGTCTTCATATCCAGGGACTCGCCATTGTAAGCGCAGAAAGCCGTGGGGATATACAGCGTCCCGTTCTTGATAAAGGCGAAGGACGTAATGTCCCAAACCGTGTAGCCCCGAGCCTCGAAGGTACAGCGCAGGCCACCGGAGGGAAAGCTGGAGGCGTCGGGCTCGCCGCGTATCAGTTCCTTGCCGGAAAATTCCATAATGATATTTCCATTGCCCGACGGGGAAATAAAGCTCTCATGCTTCTCCGCCGTAATGCCCGTCAAGGGCTGGAACCAATGAGTGAAATGGGTGGCTCCCTTTTCCACGGCCCAGTCCTTCATGGCGTTGGCCACCACATTGGCCACGTCAAGCTCCAAATGCGTGCCCTTTGACATGGTTTTTTTCAACGCCTTGTAAATATCCTTGGGCAATCTTGCGTGCATCACGGTTTCGTTAAACACCATGCTTCCAAAGAGCTCGGGAATATTCTTCATACCATTTCTCCTTATATCACAGAAATTTTTTAACTTTTTCCATGGCCTTGCTCACCTTTTCGTGCTCGGCAAAGGCACTCAGCCGGAAGAAGCCCTCCCCCTTCGCGCCGAAGCCCACGCCGGGCGCGCCCACCACGTTGGCCTCGCCAAGCAAAACATCAAAGAAATCCCATGAGCCCATCCCCTTGGGGCATTTCAGCCAGACATAAGGGGCGTTTTCCCCCCCCGTGTGCCAAATGCCCAAGCCGTGCAAAGTATCGGATATGAATTTCGCGTTCTTCATGTAATAGGCGATGTTTGCCTTCACCTGGGAGAAGCCCTCCGGGGTGAAAACCGCCCCCGCGCCCCGCTGTATGATATAGGGCGCGCCGTTAAACTTCGTGGTTTGGCGGCGGTACCACAATGGGTTCAATGCCGCGCCGTCGCGCACCAGAGCGTTGGGCACCACCGTATACCCGCACCGCGTGCCCGTGAAGCCCGCCATCTTGGAAAAGGAGCTTATCTCGATGGCGCATTCCTTCGCGTTTTCAATTTGGTAAATGCTTGTGGGCAAGGCATCGTCCTGGACAAAGGCTTCATATGCACTGTCAAAAAGGATGAGCGCGTCGTTTTCCATGGCGAAGTCCACCCACATTTTCAATTGCGCCCGGGAATAGGTTGCCCCGGTGGGATTGTTGGGGGAGCACAAATAAATAATATCCGCCTTCTTATCCGGCAGGGGCAAAAAGCCGTTGCCGGCGTTGCCGTCCATGTATATGATTTCCCGCCCGGCCATGATGTTGGCGTCTACATAGACGGGATACACCGGGTCGGGGATGAGCACTGTATTATCGTCCGCGAACAAATCAAGGATGTTCCCCAGGTCGCTGTTGGCCCCGTCACTGATAAAAATCTCGCTATCGTCCAGGGTCACGCCCTTTCCGGCATAATAGCCGCACACCGCCCGGCGCAAAAAGGGATAGCCCTGCTCGTCGCCGTACCCGCGAAAGGTACTTGCGTGGCCCATTTCGTCCACCGCGTGGCGCAACGCGTCCACCACCACCGGCGCGAGGGGCAGGGTGACATCCCCGATGCCCAAGCTTATTACCTCCCTTTGGGGGTTGCTTGCTTTGAAATCCTGTACTTTTTGGGTAATCGTAGTAAATAAATAATTTTTCTTCAATTTTAAGTAATTTTTATTTATTTTCATACCTCGCCTCCACTGGCGGCCCGTACAAGCCCAAAAAAAATGGGGTGGGGCTTGTTGGGCCTGCTTTTAAACTCGGGATGGAACTGAACCCCCATGAAAAACCGCTTTTCCGGTAGCTCCACCGCCTCCACCAGAAAGTCATCGGGGGAAACACCGGAGATGCGCAAGCCATGCTGTGTCATCTTTTCCCGGTAATCGTTGTTAAACTCGAAGCGGTGCCGGTGACGCTCACTGATGTCGTCTTGCTTATACAGCTTATGCAGTAATGAGCCCGCTTTTGCTTTACACGGGTACGCCCCCAGCCGCATGGTGCCGCCACTGCCCAGCCGCCCGATTTGCCCCGGCATGATGTCAATAACCTTGTGGGCGGCCAGCTCATCAAATTCCGACGAGTTCGCGCCCTCCAGGGCGCATACATGGCGGGCATACTCGATGACCGCTACCTGCATCCCCAGGCAGATGCCCAAAAAGGGGATGTCATGCTCACGGGCATACCGGCACGCGGCAATTTTGCCCTCAATGCCCCGCTCGCCAAAGCCGCCGGGTACAATCATGCCGTCAACCCCCTGGAGCTGATTGGGCATATCCGCTGTATTTTCGCTATCCACCCACAGGATTTCTACTTTTGCCCCCACCTCGAAGCCCGCGTGGTTCAGGGCCTCGATAATGGATAGGTACGCGTCGTGGAGCTTCACATATTTGCCCACAATGGCTATGGTCACGGTTTTTTGCCGCGCCTCGATTTTTTCCAGCATGGTTTTCCAGTCGCACAAATCCGGCGCGGGCAGGATAAGGCCCAGCTCGCGGCAAACCATTTCGTCCAGAGCGTTTTCGTGGAGCATAATGGGTGCCTCGTAGAGGGAATCCAAGGTGATGTTTTCAATTACGCAATCGGGCTTTACATTGCTGAACAGGGCAATTTTTTCTTTTATGCCCTTGCTCAACGGCTCGTCGGCGCGGGCCACGATGATATTGGGCGTGATGCCGATGGAGCGGAGCTCCTTTACGGAATGCTGGGTGGGCTTTGATTTATGCTCCCGGGACGCCTTCAAATAGGGCACCAGCGTGACGTGAACGAACAGGCATTGCTGCTCACATGAGATTTGCCGTATGGCCTCCAGGAAGGGCTGGCTTTCGATATCGCCCACCGTGCCACCGATTTCGGTGATGAGCACATCCAGGCCCTCCGTCGCGCCCCCATAAATGAACGCCTTAATTTCCTGGGTAACATGGGGTATCACCTGCACCGTACTGCCCAAATACCCGCCGGCGCGTTCGCGCTCCAGCACACGGGAATACACCCTGCCGGAGGTAAGGTTGCTGTGCTTGGTCAGATTTTCGTCGATGAAACGCTCATAATGCCCCAAGTCCAAGTCCGTTTCCGCGCCGTCGTCGGTGACGAAGACCTCCCCGTGCTGTAGGGGGCTCATGGTGCCGGGGTCCACATTCATGTAAGGGTCCAGCTTTTGCGCGGCCACCTTCAGGCCCCGCTGTTTGAGCAACCTGCCCAGCGCGGCGGCGGTAATCCCTTTGCCCAGCCCGGACACCACCCCGCCCGTAACAAAAATAAATTTCATATAGCCACCACCCCGTCAAATATTTTTTCACAGCCGCCGGTCATGTAAATGGTTTCATCGGTGCATCGTATGGTAAGCGCGCCGCCGGGCATGGCCACGGTAATGTCCGTATCCCTGTCGCAATGGCCGTTTAGTATAGCGGCAACCGCGCAAGCGCAAGCCCCTGTGCCACAGGCCAAGGTTTCGCCACTGCCCCGCTCCCACACACGCATTTTTATATGGCTACGGCTGAGCATCTCGGCTATCTCCAGGTTTACCCTGTCGGGGAACAAGGGGCTGTGCTCGAACAAGGGCCCGGTTTCGGCCAGCCTCCATGCCTCAACGTCCGCGCAAAACACGACGGCGTGGGGGTTCCCCATGGATACGCAGGTAATTTCATAAACCTGCCCGTTTATTTCCACCGGCTGTGCGATGACCGCTTCCCCCGCAAGCTGTACAGGGATTTTTCCCGGCTCCAAAATGGCTTGGCCCATGTCCACCTCCACCGCCGAAACAAAGCCCTGCGCTGTGATTAGCGAAAGCTTTTTTATCCCACTTAGGGTTTCGATGCCCATGTCCGTTTTGGTTACGATTTTATTTTCATATAAATACTTCGCCACACAGCGGATGGCGTTGCCGCACATTTTCCCCTCACTGCCGTCCCGGTTGAAGATGCGCATTTTCGCGTCGGCAACATCGGAGGGGAGCATAAGCACAATCCCGTCCCCCCCCACGCCAAAACGCCGCCGGCTTAGCCTGAGCGACAATGTCTGGGGTGCGGTGATACGCGTATGCGCGTCAAAGCAATTAAAATAAATGTAATCGTTTCCACAGGCTTGCATTTTGGTAAAATTAACCTTCATGGGCTTTCAGAATCCCTTCGGCAACCGCCCTTTTTGACACGCGTGTGTCCATGGCTTGCTTTTCGATATAGCGGTGGGCTTCGTTTTCGCTCATATGCATATAGGCGATTAAAACCCGCTTCGCTCTGTCTACAACGCGGATATCGTTGATTTTTTGCCTCAATACCTTATCGCCGGCGTACATGCGCGTGGCCTTCATGCGCGTGGCCTTGGCCAAGGTTATGGCGGACCACAGCACGCCTTTGCCAATGGGCCGTGAAAGGGTAAGAATGCCCTCGTTTTCGCAATGTGCTGAAACGGTATCGCTAAACTCGGCGGGAACCACAAGAATCACCTGTGATAACCCTTTTGTAATAATGTGCTGGGCAAGCTTTTCCCCGCTTTCGTCCTTCAGCGGCGCGTTTATGATTACCAGGTCAAATTCCTGCTCCAGCATTAGAAGGCGGGCCTCCCGGCCGGTGGAAACGCTTGCGGCATGGCTGAACCGCGCCATTTTCAAAACATCCTTAAAAAAAACAACGCTTTTCTCTGTATGGGAGATGACCAACGCGCTTTCCATCCCTACACCCACTCGAAATATCGCGCTCCCGTATAATTCACTTCGGTTTCCTTTGCCTTTACATAGGCGTCCAGCAATTTGCCTCCCACCACGCGCCGCACAAACCCGCTGTCCCGGGCAAGGGCTATGGCTTGGGTCAGGTTTTCGGGCAGTGCGTCCGTTTCCGGCGGCAAAGCCAATCCCTGCCCGATTCCCTCCAGACCCGCCTCCAAGAGAAGGGCGAGAGCCAAATAAGGGTTGAGGGAAGGGTCGGGGGTGCTGGGTATACGTTCGTAGGAATTGGCGAGGGGGTTCAAAAACAAAGTCATTTCGCGGCTCTTGGATAAAACACCTGCCGTAAAGCCCGCCGCGGCCTTTGCATGGGCGTCGCTTTTGAACACATTCACCCCTTTTTCAAAAAGGGAGAGGCTAATGTGCAACGCGCTTCCCGGCGCGTCCTGGATGGGCTTGGGCATGAATGAGGCAAACAGGCCATTGCGTGCGGCGATTTTTTTTACGATGGTTTTGAATGACATCAGATTATCCGCGCAACTCAGCGCGTCGGAAAAAGTGAAGCTGACTTTATTTTGCCCCGGCCCCTGCCCGTGATGGGCGGTTTCCGGCTGTATGCCGATTTCGTCCAGGGTCAGGCAAATTTCCCGGCGGATATCCTCGCTTTTGTCCAGGGGCGCGATGTCCAGGTAGCCGCCCTTGTCCACGGTAACGGATGTAGGCGCGCCGTTTTCGTCTGTCATAAACAGATAAAACTCACACGCCGCGCCCACCATGCACACAAAGCCCATTTCGGCGCATGTACCCACAGCGCGCTTCAAAATCTGGCGGCTGTCCAGGGCGAAGGGGGCACCGTTATGGTTTATGTCGCAAAAAAGCCGCGCCGTGCCCCCGGCCCCCGGCCGCCAGGGAAGCACCGTAAGGGTGGCGGGGTCGGGAAAGAGGCGCAAATCCGATTCGGATGCATCGGAAAAGCCCTTGATGGCGTGGCCGTCAAAGGATACGCCCTCCTCGAAGGCGCGGGGCAGGTCATCCGCCATGATGGCGATATTCTTCTGAAACCCAAACAAATCGCAAAAGCCCAAGCGGATAAATTTTACGTCGCCTTCCTTTATCAGCTCCAACACTTCCTGCCTTGTGGTGTTCAATCCCATGCCTCCTATTCCACGGTCACGCTTTTTGCCAGGTTCCGCGGTTTATCTATGTCCAGCCCCTTGTTGGCGGCGACGTAGTAGCTGAATAATTGCAACACAATGACGGACAGCGACGGCGAAAACAATTCATGTATATCGGGTAGCTTGAGCAATGATAATTTGTCGCTCTCCTCTGCTTGCGTTACATTGCTTACCAGGAATACCTTCGCGCCACGGCTGATAACCTGCTCTATATTGCTTAAAATCTTGGGGTACAGCCGCTGGCAACACGAAAGGGCAACCACCAAAGTATTGTCCTCCACCAGGGAAATGGTGCCGTGCTTCAGCTCGCCCCCGGCGTAGGCTTCCGAGTGGATATAGGAGATTTCCTTTAATTTCAGCGAGCCCTCCAGGGCAATGGCATAGTCAATGTTCCTGCCTATGAAAAATATGCTCTTGTACCCGATGCACGAGGCCGCGTATTTTTGTATATCGTCAACGTGATTCAACAGCTCCGTTATTTTACCGGGTATGGCGGCGATTTCCTCCAGGAGGGCTTTCGCGCCCTCCGGCGTCAGTTTTTGTAGCTCCAGCGCGAATTGAACCGCCAGCTTATACAGCACCACCAACTGCGTGGAAAAGGCTTTCGTGGTAGCCACGGCGATTTCCGGGCCGGCGGCGGTGTATACGGTGTGGTCCGCTTCCTTGGCCAAGGTGCTTCCCACCACGTTGACAATGGAAAGCGTAACCGCGCCCTTTGCCTTGGCCTCGCGCATGGCGGCGATGGTGTCGGCGGTTTCGCCGGACTGGCTGACCAAAATCACCAGTGTTTTTTCGTCAACGCAAGGGTCCTTGTACCTGAACTCGCTGGCCAGCTCCACCTCGATGGCGCGGAAGCGGCACAGCCGTTCGAATACGTACTTCGAGACAACCCCCGCGTTGTAGGCCGAGCCGCAGGCGGTGATTACGATTTTGTTAAAGGCCGTAATGTGTAACGGGTCAATGTTTATCCCCGATTGAATGGTCTCGCGCACCACCTTGGGCTGTTCCATAATCTCCTTGAGCATAAAATGGGGATAGCCGCCCTTTTCTGCGCTGTCCACGCTCCAGGTAATGGTCTCCGCTTCTTTGGCCAGGGGCTCCTTGTCCGTATTATAAAATTTGACGCTGTCCTTCGTCAGCACCGCGATTTCCTTGTCATCCAAATAGTACACCCGGTTCGTGTGCTTTAAAATAGCGGGTACATCCGAGGCGATGAAGTTCCCCTGCTCCGACACACCCACAATCAGCGGGTTATCCTTTTTCACCGCCACCAGCACATCCGGCTCCGCCAGGCACATAAGCCCCAACGCATAGGAGCCCTCCAGCGCGTTGGTCGTCTTTATCACCGTATCCAGCAAATCGCCTTCGTAATAATGCTCCGCAAGCTGTGCCACCACTTCGCTGTCGGTTTGGGAAGCGAAGGGTATACCACGCGCCTCCAGCCGTTCCTTCAATTGCTTGTAATTTTCTATGATTCCGTTGTGCACCACGGCGATTTTGCTTCCGCTACCCAGATGGGGATGGGAATTGATGTCCGAAGGCTCGCCGTGGGTGGCCCACCGGGTGTGGCCTATGCCCATGCGCCCGGCAATGGGAAGGCTCTCCAGCCGTTTTTCCAGCTCGGCCAGCCGCCCCTTTTGCTTGGCCACTTCGAAGCCGCCTTCGCCGAAAACGGCAATGCCCGCCGAGTCGTATCCGCGGTATTCCAGTTTTTTCAGCCCATCCACAATAATGGGAACCGCGTTTTCATCCCCCGCGTAGCCGATAATTCCGCACATATGCAACCTCCTAAGGTGCTTATAATATTAAATAATCTTCCCGCCCCGGCCCCACGGATACGTATTTGACGGGGCAGTCCACGGCGTTTTCGATATAGCGGATATAGTCCATTGCCGCCGGGGGTAAATCCCCGGCTTTCCTGCACATTGAAATATCTGCCCCAAAGCCCGGCAGATATTCATACACAGGCACCGCCTGTAGCAAATCGTCGCCGGAGGGGAAATCAAGGGTTCTGCCGCCGGCCACTTCATAGGCGACGCACACGGGAATCTTATTAAGATATGACAAAACATCTAATTTTGTGACAGCCAGCTCGCTGGCACCCTGTACCTGTATACCGTAGCGGCTTGCCGGAATGTCAAAGCCGCCCACCCGGCGGGGCCGTCCCGTGGCCGCGCCGTACTCCGCCCCGGCCTTGCGCAACGCGTCGGCCTCCTCCCCGAACATTTCCGCCGTAAAGGGCCCCTCCCCCACACAGCTGGAATAGGCTTTCATCACGCCCACCACCCGGTCAAGCTTTTTACCGGGGATGCCCGCGCCGATGCACGCGTAGGCCGCCAGGGTTTGGGAAGAGGTGGTGTAGGGATATATGCCGTAATCAATATCGCGCAACGCCCCAAGCTGTGCCTCCAGCATGATTTTTTTGCCTTCCCGGGCGGCGGCTGTCAGGTATGGAGTGGTATCTATAATGTAGGGAATCATTTTACTGCCATAGTGGTTCAGCCATTCCAGCAACGGCCCAAGCTCCGGCCCCGCGCCATAGGATTGTAGCGTCAGGCACTTCCATTCTACAATATCCCGGGCCTTGCCCTCAAGGGTCGCGGCATTGCGCAAGTCCCCCATGCGCAAGCCCTTTTTCATATACTTGTCTCCGTACACAGGCGCGATGCCGCGCTTGGTGGAGCCGTATTTTTTATCGCCCAGCCGTTCCTCCTCCAAGATATCCTGCATCCTGTGGTAGGGCATACAGATAAATGCCTTGTCGCTGATTTTCAAATTATCGGGCGTTACCGGCACGCCCTTCGCGGTGAGGGATGCTATTTCACCCGCAAGATGCTCCAGGTCGATGACCATGCCGGGACCCATAACGTTTACCGTACCGCCGCGCAAAATCCCCGAAGGCAACAAATTGAGAATAAACTTACCCTTGTCGTTAATCACGGTATGCCCCGCGTTGTTGCCCCCTTGATAGCGGCAAATAATATCATAATCCTCCGAAAGCAAATCCACCATCCGGCCCTTGCCCTCGTCACCCCAGTTGATGCCTACCACTGCCGTCAGCATGATATGTCTACCTCCAGTCCCAATAACCCGCGGTTATCATTTAGTATGTTTTTCACACACGTTAAAAATTCCTCCACCTGCCGGGCCGCCCGCCCGGTGAATGCCCCTGCGTCCATAATGTGCCCAAGCTCTTCGGCGGTTACATTCATTTCCGCGTCATTGACAATCCGGGTGAGCAAATCATTTTCCCCGCCATGAAGTTTTATCCGGTTGGCGGCCTCCAGGGCATGTACGCGGATACGCTCGTGCAGTTTTTGCCTGTCGCCGCCTTTTTTTACACAATGCATTAAAATATTTTCCGTGGCCATGAAGGGCAGCTCTTCCACCAGATGCTTTTCAACTATTTTGGGATACACGCTCATGCCGCCGGCGATATTGCACATAAGGGATAGTATCGCGTCTGTGGCGAGAAAGGCTTCGGGAATGGAAATACGCCGGTTGGCGGAATCATCCAGGGTGCGCTCCAGCCATTGGGCACTTGCCGTAAGGGCGGGGTTGAGGGCGTCCACCATAACATACCGGGCCAAGGAGGCGATACGCTCGCTCCGCATGGGGTTGCGCTTATACGCCATGGCACTGGAGCCCACCTGCCCCGTTTCAAAGGGCTCGTCTATTTCCTTCAAATGCGCCAACAGCCGTATATCGTTGGAAAATTTGTACGCGCTCTGGGCGATGCCGGAAAGGGCGGACAAGGCAAAGTAATCCATTTTCCTGGAATAGGTTTGCCCGGTTATGGGATATACCCCATCGAAGCCCATCTTCGCGGCGATTTTTTCTTCCAATTGCTTTACCTTTTCATGGTCGCCGTCAAACAAGGCCAGAAAGCTCGCCCCCGTCCCCGTTGTGCCCTTGCACCCCAACAGCTTCAACCGGCTCAGCGCGAAATCCACATTCTCCAAGTCGAAAAGCAAATCCTGTATCCACAGGGTTGCGCGTTTTCCCACCGTGGTGGGCTGTGCCGCCTGAAAATGGGTATAGGCCAAGCAAGGCAAATCCTTATACGCTTCGGCAAAGCCCGCCAATTGTGCCACTACGTTTACGAGCAGTTTCTTCACAAGCCGCAACGCCCCGCGCTGGAGCAAAATATCCGTATTGTCCCCCACATAACAGGAAGTCGCGCCCAAATGGATGATGGGCGCGGCCTGGGGGCACTGCGCGCCATAGGCTTTAATGTGCGCCATGACATCGTGCCGGGTTTCCCGCTCAAACACTGCCGCCACATCGTAATTTATATCCGTGGCGTGCCGCTTCATCTCGTCTATCTGTGCGTCGCTTATGCCCAGCCCCAGCTCCCGCTGGCTTTCGGCCAAGGCAATCCACAAGCCTCGCCATGTGGCAAATTTATTGTCATCGGAAAAAATAAAACCCATGTCCCTGCTGGCATACCGTTTGCACAGCGGATTCTCATACACCGAAGCCATTCACGCCGCCCCCATTAAAAAGACGTCCATCCCGCAGTTGAGCCAAAACCCAACCACAACGCAATGAACGCCTTTGTCCACAAATTCAATTCACTGGAACGATACCATAGTTTCCATGCGGGGTCAATGAAGTTAAGCGGTTTCAGGCATTGTATGGCTAAAATTTATTTGTTACAATTCAAGTACAGAATATTTGCGGTAAATTCGGAGGGATTTATGAGTATGTATGCACAAGTGAAGGAACGCTACGCCGCGCTGGGCGTGGACACGGAAAAGGCGATAGCCGCGTTGCAGGGCATCCCCATTTCCATTCACTGCTGGCAGGGTGACGATGTAGGCGGCTTCGACCGGGCCAGCGACGATTTGACCGGGGGCATTCAGGCTACGGGGAATTATCCCGGCAAGGCCCGCACCCCGGTAGAGCTGATGGCGGACTTCGACAAGGCCCTTTCGTTGATACCCGGCAAGCACCGGATAAATTTGCACGCTTGCTACGCCATTTTTGAGGGGGACAAGGCCGACCGGGACGCGCTGACGCCCGCCCATTTTGCCCGGTGGGTGGACTACGCCAGGGAGCGGGGGCTGGGCATTGACTTTAACCCCACGTATTTCAGCCATCCGGCGGTGAAGGACAATTTGACCCTTTCCAGCCCCGACGAAGAAACCCGCGCCTTTTGGGTGCGCCACGGGATTGCCTGCCGGCGCATTGCCGCGTCCATTGCCGAGGCGTTGGGCAAGCCGGTGGTGCACAATATTTGGATTCCCGACGGCTTCAAGGATGTCCCCGCCGACCGGCTGGGCCCCCGGTTGCGCTTGCAAAAAAGCCTGGACGAAATCCTGGCCGAGAAATTCGAAAATGTCATTGACTGCGTGGAGAGCAAGGTTTTCGGCATCGGGCTGGAGTCCTTCACCGTGGGTAGCAGTGAGTTTTACCTGACCTACGCCGCCGGCCGCAAGGATGTGTATGTGCTGTTGGACAACGGGCATTATCATCCCACGGAATTTGTCAGCGAGAAAATCTCCAGCTTGCTGACCGGCTTCGATAAAATTCCCCTCCATGTGACCCGCCCCGTGCGCTGGGATTCGGACCACGTGGTACTGCTGGAGGATGAGCTGAAGGAAATCGCCAATGAAATCGTGCGCAACGACGCCTTGGCGCGTGTACTTATCGGCCTGGATTTCTTCGACGCTTCCATTAACCGGGTGGCGGCCTGGGTGGTGGGGGTGCGGAATATGCAAAAGGCTTTGCTGGGTGCATTGCTATGCCCCTGGGACAAACTGCGCCACATGCAGGACGCCGGCAATTTCACCGCGCTGATGGTGGAGATGGAAATGTACAAGACGTTACCCTTCGGCGTGGTGTGGGAGGAATTTTGCGCCCGGAATAACGTGCCCGACGACGGAAGTTGGCTGAAAACCGTACTGGCTTACGAAAGGGATGTCTTACTAAAACGCGTATAACGGAGGATTTTTGCCATGGACATAAATAAACTGACACCCGCCCTTACCCGTTCCACGGGTAAAATCACCATGTTCGCCGACGGCTTCGTGGACGAGGTGTGGGAAATCATCAACGCCCGGGCCAGTATGACGGAATATTCCCTGTTTTCGAAAATGAACCAGTGGGCCCAGCGTATCATAGACAGCGGCTCCGGCGGCGTGGGGGTGGAGCTGGTGCGCAAACGCCGGGCCTTCGGCGGATTTTCCCCCAATATCGGCTACGCGGCGGCGCGGCTGGGGGTTGGTGCCACCTTGTTCGGGGTTTTCGGCAAGGGGCAATTGCACCCGGTGTTCGAAGAGGTGGGCGCGCTTTGCACCGTACATTCCCTGGACGACCCTTCCGTAACCCATGTCTTCGAATTTGACGACGGGAAGATACTCATGTCCCACATGGAATCCGTACAGGAGGTAAGCTGGGCGGGCATCATCGACCAGGTGGGGACGAAAAAAATGCGCGCCACCCTCTATGAGTCGGATATCATCGGCGTGGGGTATTGGTCCTTGCTCCCGGCCTTCGACGAGATTCTGGAAAATGTCTGCGCCCATCTGCCCCAGGACGGCAAGACGCGCCGTTTCTTCTACGACTTCGCGGATTTCCGCAAAAAAGATGAAGCCTCCCTGAAAAAAACCCTGGAAAACCTGCGGCGGCTCAACGCCCGGCACCCACAAATGCTAAGCGTCAACGAGCACGAGGGCGCGGCCCTCTTCGCCCTGTACGGCGAAAGCTTTGACGACGCGGGCCGCCCGGTGCAGGAAAAAACCGAAGCGGTGCGCCAGGGGCTGGGGCTAAATGAGCTCATCATCCACGCGCCCCATTTCGCCGTGGCGGCATCACAGGACGAGGCTCCGGCCTTCGCCCAAAGCATGTTCTGCGAGAAGCCCGTCCGCACGGCGGGAGCGGGGGATACCTTCAACGGCGGGTACATCGCGGCCAGGCTGGCGGGGCTGAATATCCAGGAACGCCTGGATGTGGCCAACGCCGCCGTGGGCTACTTCCTGCGCAACGCCGCCTTCCCGAAAATCGAGCATCTGCAAGGTTAAGACATGGCTTGGAAAACGCGGGGCCTGCGGGGGAGTTTGTTCGAAGAGCTCATCGACATGACCAACCAATTGTACCGCCAAAAGGGCCTGGCCCTCATCCAAAAGGTTCCCACCCCCATCACCCCCGTTGCCGTGGACAACAAGGCCCACACCATCACGGCGGCCTATTTCGAAAAAAAAAGCACCGTGGATTTCATCGGTGCGGCCCAGGGCATTCCCATTTGCTTCGACGCGAAGGAAACCCGCCAGCTCAACCTCCCCCTGCGCAATATCCATGACCATCAAATCGCCTTCATGGAGGATTTTCGCAAGCAGGGGGGGGTGGCTTTTTTGCTGGTGCATTTCTATGAAAAAAGGGAGATGTTCCTCCTGCCCAGCGAGGCCCTGGCGGCGGCCAAGGCGAAAATCCCCACCGGCGGGCGCAAGTCCATCCCCTACGCGGACTTCGACCGGGGCTTGCTTGTACATAACCAAAACGGCTTCCCCGTCCACTATTTGGTGGCGGTGAACGCGTATCTGGCGTAAGTTTTATTCCTCCCTGCGGAAGGAAATCTCCGACGCGTCCAGGATTTCCTCCGGGGTGATGCCCTGGCGGTAGCATAACTCCAACAGCTTGTCGATGATTTGTTTTTCGCTGATGACGATTTTTTCCTCGGCGTTGCGGCGGTGTTGCAAGATATGAACCGCGGGGAGGACGAAGGCCAGGTTGATAAATGCGGCGTAGATAAAGGTGAGCATACTTATGGACAGCATGGGCCCCAGCGCGCCGGGGTCGTCCAGCATCAAAAGTATCATGCTGACGTTCATCAAAGCGTCGATGATGGCGGCGAACAGCACCGCCTTGCCCAGTAGCCTGAACAGGCGCACGGCCTTGTCCTGGGTGGCGGCGGGGAGTACATATTTTTTGCTGAACAAAGCGTTGACGGCGGCGGTGAAGGTTTTAAATTCCCCGGTGGCGATGATGACGGCGGTCATGGCCACGATGTGCCACATCATTGTGGGCAAGTCTAGAAATTCCGCCGGTACCCAAAAGCCCGTCCAGCTTGCCAATAGCATTGCCATAAACATAGCCCAAGCCAGTAAAATTACGATACTCACAGTCACTCTCATGGTTCTCATCCCTTCCGGGCAACCCCGCCCACGTGAAATAACAAATAAAATATGGGCGGAGTATATCCCGCCCATGGTGAAGAAGTCATGGTGAATGTGTGAAGGTTTGGTGAAGGTTTATAGATTCTTATAAAGGAGGCTTATAAATGAAAGATAATTATGATTTCAACAATATGAAAAGAATCCCAAATAGAATTGCACAGCGTCTGGGTAATAAGGCAAAACCTGCTTTAATTGATATAAAAAATGCAACATGCGATGAATTGGATGCTTTAGAAAAAAAACTAGCGCAACTTCATCCTAGTGATAGACAATTTTACAAAGATTGTTGTGAAAGAAAGTACAATATACAACGTGTGCTGTGAAGGGTGTAATTAACGCTACTTAGTTATAAAGGATATGTGTTGCAGCAATCCTCAACTAAGATGGCGTACCTCATTTCGTCGTATAAGCGACCTTGTTGAATACAGCCTTGTCGTAATGTTCCCTCATAAGTCATACCGCATTTTTTCATAACCCTACCCGATGCCGGATTTTCTGACGCATGACCGGCATAAACACGGTTATATCCTATCTCGGTGAAAAAGAAATCAATAACCCGCTTTACGGCCTCGGTCATAATTCCTTGCCCCCACCAATTTTCTCCAAGTTCGTATGCAAGCTCAATTTGCCCGATGCGTTCGTCCATTTTATTAAGCCAACCACCCCGCACCCTACCAATCAATCCATTCGTCGATTTTAATTGTATCGCCCAGTTGTAATAGTCAAGATTATCATATTTAGCAAACCATTTTTCAGTAAATATCTTATTCGGATAAAGGACATCTTCTATGCTGTTCATTGGTTCATAATTTGTCCATTTCAAAACATTATAATTACTCCAGACGTTATAAAACATAGGCTCAAGGTCACTTATAATAAAACGACGAAGTATCAACTTTTCTGTTTCAAGTGTAACTGTTCCTTTATGAGTCATATCAATAACCTCCAAAAAAATTCGCACGTACCATGCTTAGTGTGGTACATAGGTGCGCCCTTTGTTTTAGCTATTCAGCCAATAAAGTCATTTTATCACAACAATAGTGCTTTTGAGGCAAAGTTTTCCGAACGGCGTTATTTCCACCCTTCATAGCACACATTCTAACGCTTAATAGTTAGCTAATATTTTGAGCAGGAGAAGAATAATGGAAATCTGATACGATAGCGCATAACCTTAGCCAACTTGAAAAATATCTAGTGCAAGGCTACTATGTACGTGGGCAAAAATTTATATTATACTGTCGGTGAAAAGAGGGGGTAAGACATGGGAGGTTTCGACAAGAATAAGTACAAGAGCCTTTGTCTATTAGGTGGATACAACGAGATTGTTTCATATCTAAAAGAGCTTGATGATGGCTCGGAGTTACTTGCGAAATACAAGCGTATTTTTGAGGGTGACGAGTATTTCCTAAAAGCCGATGACGAGCGTATTACTCCGTTTTTGCTTGTTTATGAGGATTTTCTAAAATGGATGCTCAAGACTAATCCCACAACAATTGAAGCTCAAAATGCCATTGTCGAAAAATTAAAGCCCTTCATTCCGAGGGTGGGTTTGTATGCAAAAATCTCCAAAAGGTTTGCATATTTGGCTATGAATATTCTTGTTCCGAAATATTTTAAGAAATATGGCTATCATGCGATTTTTGGAGATGTAGATATTTATCCTAACTTGGTTTTATGGCGCAAGCAGACAGCTCGAAATGAAATGGTCGAGTTGCCAAATGGGCAGGTCGAAATTGAGGTTGTCGAAATGGACGGCTTGATTACAAGGGGTTGGGCCGATTATTTGTCTATGGGCGAAATCGGTACAGGTGGTTGGGTCACAAAAAGAGGGTGTACATATTTCAAAGAAAAATATGACACGGAATTAGATGAGTTTAAGGTAAGTCTATTGAAGCATGAAGGGCAACATTTTTTTGATAAAAAAAGACATCCAAAAATGAATAGTGTTGATTTGGAATACCGTGCTAAACTTGTGGAATTGATTTACCTCAAGGAAATGGACACATTTTTTCACTTCCTTAAAAATATGGCTACTACCGATGATAAAACACGTGCTCATGCTTATGCAGAACGAAAAATCATTCAGGGTCTGTCCAAAAAGATATTTGATGTTGAATTGGAATTGAACCAAAATTCGTGGGAATTAAAACGTGATGCAATCCCTACGGCGGCACAAGCACTTCTTGATGAACATAGCGATATGATGACGAGTTGGAATGGGAAAAATGTATTGATTTAATAATACAGGATGGAAGATAATTACCATCACAGCGTTCTGCTTATAATATGTCTACTTATAATATGATATGTTTTCCTTTCGATGCCATTGCGATGGTTCTTGCAAAGAAGTCGCAACTGGTATGCAAGTGGGGCAGTTTTTGTCTTAGCACTTCAAGTTCTGAAGCTGTGTATAACCGCTTTATTTCCGCATATCCAAAGCCAAACATCTTTAAATTCGGACAATTTTGAAGAAATTCTACGTCTTTGAAAATGATTCGTTTGCCTTTTGTAGATGCTTTACCTGATATAGATAATTCCTCAAGATTTTTCATGCGATATAGCGGCGAAAAATCTTCAATGTTATTAATTGAATATAGGTTTAAAACGCTTAAATTTTGCAAACAGTCAAGAAATGATACATTCGGTAGCGGGGAGCGAAATCCATCAAAATAAAGGGCTTTTAATTTAGGGACATTTTGAAGCACAGATAAATCCAGCTGAGTTCCCCATTTAATCCGTAAAATTTCTAAGTTTTCTTGATGACAAACAGCCTCCAATACTTTCTGCGTGATTCCTGTTCGGAAAAGAACCCCTGTCAGTGCTTTGGGATTTGTCTTAAAAAACGCAATCCATTCGTCAATGATTTGTTTTTGCTTCTTTTCCTGTTCCTTCAAGCTACAGGCCATCTCGGTAAGACCCGGATATCCAAATCCGGGTTCATTCGACCCGACCAATTGTGTACAGGCAAGTTGAATATATGCTTGGCCTTGATACTCGTCTAGTCTAACCATATTTGATTCATCATAGGTGGGTGCAAATCCCCCAAACCCACCAAAAAAATAAGGATAACGGGCTTCCGCTTCTGGTTGAGTCAATGTGAATCCCTCCCTGTAGGTTATATAAATTTCATCGTATGCACCCAATATAGCGTTACGGTGTAGAAAACACAATCGCCGTCCCCTCCCCCGGTTCGCTTTCGGCGTGGATTTCCCCGCCGTGGGCGGTGATGATTTCCCGGGCAATGGCCAGGCCCAGGCCGGAGGAGCCAGCGGAGCCGGGCTTGTGGGTGCGGGCGGGGTCCACCCGGTAGAACCGCTCGAAAATATGGGGGAGATAAGCGGGGGGAATGCCGATGCCATTGTCGCGGACGGTGACTTTCACCGTGCCGTGGGCGGCCTCCGCGCTTACGGATACGCGGCCAGTCGGTAACAAATTGTTATCGGCTGGGTTCGTATCCTTGGCGTATTTCACCGCGTTGGAGAGTAAAATGCGCACCACCCGCCGGATGGCGTTTTCGTCGCAGATGGCCGAAAGGTTGGGGGCGATGGCCGCTTCAAAGGAAAAATCCGGCGCGATGAGCCGCGCCTCGGCCATGCCCTCCTCCAGCAGACGGGTCATGTCCACGGGCGCGAAATGGTAGATTTCCTTGCCGCTGTCGCTCCGGGCCAGCATGAGTAGGCTGTCCACCAAATCATTCATGCGCACCGCCTCGGACTTGATGGTGGCCAGGCTTGCTTCCAGCAGGTGCGGGTTATCGTGGGCGCGGCGCAGGAGCAAATCCGCATGGCCGTTGATGACGGTGATGGGGGTGGCCAGCTCGTGGGAGGCATCGGAAATGAAGCGTTTTTGCCGCTCGATGTAGCCGCCCAGCCGGTGGGCCATTTGGTTGAAGGCGGCGGCGTATTCGCGGATGTCCTCGCTTTCATCGTATACCACCAGGGGCTTGGTGAAATTCATGTTGCCGATTTCGCGGATTTTTTCAATCATCAGGCGGATGGGGTTCATGGCCTTGTCAATGACCACCGCGCTCACCACATAGGCCAACAGCGCGGTGACGGGCAACGCGAAAAAAGCCACGTATGGCGCGTTGGGCCGGATATCCAAAATAAATAATTGCAAAATGAACATGACGGCGGTGATGGCCGCCGTGGAGAATAGGGTGAGGCGGGTGGTGCGGTTCCAGTTTTTCATTTGCGCGCCATGTACCCCTTCCCGCGTACGGTGTGAATCATCTCCCGGTGGGTATGCGTGACCAGCTTGGCGCGGATGTTTTTGATATTGGTGTCGATGATATTGGACTCGCCGTAGAAATTGCCAAAGACGGCCCGGATGATTTCCTCCCGGGTTTTCACCTTGCCGCTGTGCTGGTGGAGATACGCCAAAATTTCAAATTCCGTTTTGGTCAGTTTCACTTCTTCGCCGTTCACCAAGGCGCGGTAGCTGTCCTTACATATATGTAGCCCCTCGCCGGGGGTCTCCCGGGGTTGGCCTGCGCGGCTGATGTTGCGCCGTACCCGGGCAATCAGCTCCAGGGTATCGAAGGGCTTGGTCACGTAGTCGTCCGCGCCGGCGTTGAGGAAGGCCACCTTGTCGTATATTTCCTTCCGCGCCGTAAGGATGATGACGGGGACGGGGCTGGTTTTGCGGATTTCGCGGAGCACTTCCAGCCCGTTTTTGACCGGGAGCATCACATCCAGCAGTACCAAATCGTATTCATTGTGGGAAAAAAGCCGTACCGCCGCATCGCCCTCCGGGGCCACGTCCACGGTGAAGCCCTCCCATTCCAGCTCCGCCCGGAGAAAGGAAACGATGTTTTCCTCGTCCTCGCACAGCAGTAGCCTATTCCCCATCGCGCTCTTCGCCCTTTCGCGCCGCGACAAGGAGCATCACCAGCGTGGGGCCGATAATCAAGCCCAACAGCCCGAACAGCCGGAACCCAATGAATATCGACATCAGGGAAACCAAGGGATGCACGCCAATCTGGTCCCCCAGTATCTTGGGCTGGAGCACCTGCCGCGTGATGGTGATGATGCCGTAGATGATGGCAAGGCTGATTCCCTGCCGCGTGTCACCGATGATAAAGGAAAGCAAGGCCCAGGGAATCAGCACCGACCCCGCACCCACAATGGGCAAAAAGTCCAGCACCGCAAGGAGCAAGCCCAGGAACAGCGCGAAGGGGCTACGGATAATCAACAGCCCGATGATACTGATAATGCCCACCATGCTCATCAAAATGTACTGGGCGCGGAAATAGCCCGCCATAGCCTGGGAAAAGCTCTTCCGCGTCTGCCGGAAATGCACGGCCAGCCCCTTGGGGCACGCCCGGGCCACAGCGGCGAAAATCCGCTCCCTGTCCGCCATGAAGAAATACGCGCTTACCAGCGTGAGGATGACGTTAATCAAAAATTCCGGTACCGCCGCCGCCCAGCGGGGGGCCTGGTCCTGCACCACGTCGCCGAACAAGCCCATCACGGCGGAAACCAGCATATCCTGCAAGTCCGGTATGGACAGCGCGGGGAAATTGTCCGCGAAGCGGGTCAGCCATTCCTCAAGGCGGTACACAATATCTTCGATGTGCGTCGGCGCGGCCTCTACAAAGGAAGCCACCTGCCGAATCAAGGTGGTAATCAGCCAGGTGCCCAGGCTGGCCGCCGCCGCCAGAAAAATCAGCAAGCACAGCAAAGCCGCCATCCACCGCTTAAACTTAAAGCGGTGTAGCATCAGCCGAATCAGCGGCTCCATTAACAACGCGATAATAAATCCAAAGAAAAACGGAGAAAGGAAATCCCACAAGAAAGTAAAGAGCGCGTACACCAGTAAGGTAATCAGCGCGAAGAAGGCCATCCGGTCGATGATTTGCTTGTTGCGCATATACATTTCGTACATTTTACCCTCCTTGTGGCGTGCGAAATTTGCGGCGAGAAGTGGAGCAAGCCTCCTATATTTTACCATATATCGCATATAGTGCTTGTTAGGCTTGTGCAACCAAACGGGCACCGCCCCATTGGAAAGGAGCGTGGGGGTATGAGCGATTTTACATTGCCTACCAACATAAAGCAAATTGGAAGTATCGGCGACGGGTTGCGGATTTACGTGGAGGACTATGTCTGTACATTTCTGCATCAGTACGCAGAGGCGGGGGGCTACAGCGAGCGGCTGGCCTTCCTGGTGGGGCGGCATCTGGAGATTGACGGCGCGCCCATCGTGTTTGTAAACGGTGCGATTCACGGTAAGCACACCGAGGAAAGCGAGGGCTTTTTGCGCTTCTCGGAAAAAAGCGTGGACTACGCCCAGCAAATGCTGGAGGAGCATTTCAAGGGCATGGAAATCATCGGGTGGATGCAATCCCAGCCGGGGTACGGGACATTCCTCAACCAGCAATACGCCGGGTACCATGTGCGGCAGTTCCACAAGCCCTATCAAATTATGCTGGTGGCGGACCCCTTGGAACGCGCCACGGTTTTCTACGTACCCAACCCCAACGCCATGACCCCCGGCGAGCGCATGACGGAGCAAAGCGGCTATTTCATCTATTACGACAAGAACACGAACATGCACGAATACATGCTGGCCAATAAAGCCATGGATTATACCGCCAAGGCCCCCACTTTTGTTGACATCCAGCCCAATATGTACACCGAAGACGAGCTGGAGCTGGCGGAAATCAACCCCCCCAAGGAAGACAGGGAAGAAGAGCCCCCCCTGGTGGGGCCGCGCTATTCCGGCTACCGCGAGCGCGACGACGCAGAAGAAAGCCTGCGTACCCCCAGCCGCTACGCTAACCAGCGTATGCGCAAACGGGGTGCGATGTTACCCCGGCGTCCCATGCAGTTGATAGGGAGCCTGTGCGCGGTGCTCTTGGTGATTGTATTTGTCATGGGCTTCGAGCTGGTGCGCAACCAGGACCGCATCGAGCGTATGGAAATCGAAATCGGCTTCCTCACCACGGGCTACCGCAATCTGCTTGCGCAAATGGCCAACGGCGGCCTGACCCCGGTTTTCGCCGAGCAGGACTTGGTGAGCGCGCCCACCGGCGTTGAAACCGGCGTGTTGCCCGACCCCACCCCCCACGCCACCCCCGAGACTTCCCCCACCCCCACCCCTACCCCGCCCCCACAGGATGCCGGCGCGGACGCCACCCTGCCCGCCGGGCTTATCCCCGACAACCGGGTTTTCCCCGAGATACCCATTGTGTATGTCATTCAGCCGGGGGATAGCCTCATTGCCATCAGCGTCTACTTTTTCGGCGACGACAGCCGCGTGGAGGACATCATCGCCCTCAACGATATTCAAAACCCCGACCACATCCTGTCGGGAACCACCTTGCTTCTCCCCCGGAGGTAAAATGTTACTGACAGAGGAAACCGCCCTTGGCGGCATGACAGCGGCGTTGGCCCATGAAATTAAGAATCCGGCGGCCTTGGCCTTGGCCCACGTGCAGTTACTGCGCGGCGGCACGGAGGACATTACCCATAGCTGTGACCACATCGAGCGCGCCCTCGAAACCATCGTGGACCTTGCCCAGGAAATGCTGAGCGTCACCTACAGCCAGCCCCTGGCCTATGATTTCGACTTGCATGAGTTGATTTGCGACGTATTGTACGCATACCAGGCGGCGTGGCCGGGCATCGCCTTTTCCCTCACCCCCGAGACAGGGGAGATGCCCCTGCGCGCCTCCGAGGTTTGCGTACACATGGTGCTCTCCAATTTAATCAAAAACGCGGTGGAGGCCGTAACCTGTGCCCGGCTTCACCACCCCGAAATCAGTCTTTCCGTAGGGCTTCAGGACGAATGGCTTTATATCTGCATCCGCGACAACGGCCCCGGCTACCACGAGGATTTTACCCACATAAAAAAGCCCCACGGCAACGGCCTGGGGCTTCCCATCGCCCAATGGCTACTGACACGCCTGGGGGGGGATTTGGCTATGCGCCCGGGGTTGCTGGGGGGGTGCGAAGCGGTGGTTAGATTACCGAGGATACCTTTCGCGCCACTTCCCGCACACTAGCCTCCGGGGTGGACGCCCCGCCGGCGATGACCACGGTTTCCGCCTTTTCCAACAGGGACACATCCAGCTGTGCCACGGATTCGATATGCTGGGTACGGGGGCAACATGCCCTGGCGATTTCATAAAGCTTGGTCACGTTGGAGCTGTTGGCTCCCCCCACGATGATGCAGGCGTCGGCGGCTTTGGCCAGGGCGCGTAGCTCCTCCTGGCGGGAGGCGGTGGCTTCGCAAATGGTCATGTGGGGCGCGAAAGGGACATCAACTTGGCCGGCCAGAAAGGCGCGGATTTCATCGTAGGCTTGTTTTTTGTGGGTGGTTTGGGCCACCAGGCAGAGGCCCTGGGGGGAAAATTCTGTGGAAGCCGCTACCCGCCGCGCTTCGGCCAAATCCTGCACCAAAAAGGCCCGCGTTTCTACCCGGCCCAAGGTTCCCTCGGTTTCCGGGTGGCCGGGGGTGCCGCAAACCATCACATCCAATCCGCGCCCGGACGCTTCCGTGACCAAGGTGTGGATTTTTTTTACGTGGGGGCAGGTCATATCAATGATTTCGAAGCCCCGGGCGGCGGCGGCCTCCGGCACAGCAGGGGGGACGCCATGGGCGCGGATTAGGATTTTCGCGTTTTTTGTGCCGGTTGGGATTTCCGACAAATCCTGTATCAGCGTCAAGCCCGAATTTTGCAAATCCCGGACAACGGACGGATTGTGCACGATTTGGCCATACATATAGACATTCTCCTGCCCCGCCAGGGTGTAGGCCACCGCCACCGACCGCTTCACGCCATAACAAAAGCCGGAATGCTTGGGGATGATAATGTTCACGGGGCGTACACCACCCCTTCCCCCGGAGCCAGCGCGAGGGGTATGCGGCTTCCTTTGTATTCCAGGGTGATATTCCGTGCCGTGCGGAAATTGTCCAATGTCAATACCGCTTCCCGCAGTATCCCCTTTTCGAAGGCCATGTCTAGCGTTACGCCCCCCATGGCGCGCAGACCCCGTACCCACCCCGTGCCAAGGGCGGCGGGCAAAGCGGGCAAAAGCCGCACCGTGCCGTCGGGGGTGCTTTGCAAAAGCATCTCCCCGATTCCCGCCGCCGCGCCGAAGTTGGAATCAATTTGAAAGGGGGGATGCGCGCCAAAAAGATTGGGGTAACACCCGCCCAGCCAACCCTCCGAGGGGCGCAGCTGTTTCTTCAGGAAGGAAAAGGCCCGCTCTGGGTCGCGCAACCGCGCAAACAGACATATCCGCCAAGCCAACGCCCAGCCCGTGCCTTCGTCACCGCGCAAATCCAGCGTGCGCCGGCAAGCGTCGGCCAACGGCGTACCCGCCTCTATTTCCCGCCCGGGGTACAGGGGATATAAATGGGAGGTGTGCCGGTGTGCCGGTTCGTACTCGGGGAGTTCCTCACTCCACTCCAGCAACTCACCCCGGCTACCGGTTTTATATTCCGGCAACCGCGCCAGGGCGGCGGCGGCTTCTGCGCGAAAATCGGCGTGGGAGGTGGCATCCTCCAGCCAATCACAGCACTGGATGGCGTTGGTCAGGGTTTCCCTGACGATGGCGGTGGTCATGGTGGCGGTTTTGCACACAGCAATCGGCCCGCCGTCGTAAATAAAATCATTCTCCGGGGAGGTGGAAGGGGCGAAAATCAGCGTCCCGTCCGTGTCCTCCACCAGCACATCCAGGAAAAACCGCGCCGCGTCCCGCACCAGCGGCCAAACAAAAGTGGCCAGCTTATTTTCCTCGGGATTGTACAAATACCGGTTGAACACACTTGCACAGAGCCACCCCCCCGCCAGGGGCCAAAAAGCCCAGCGCGAAGCCCCGAAGCCCTCCCCCGCCTCCACCGGAGTGGACATACCCCACACATCGGAATTGTGGTGCGCCACAAAGCCCCCGGCACCGTAATGCGCCCTGGCCGTATGGGCCCCGGTCTGTTGCAGTACACAGGCCAGCTCCTCCAGGGGGAGGCCGCATTCCGCCAGATTCCCCACATCGGCCAGCCAGTAATTCATTTGCGTGTTGATATTCAGCGTATAATTCCCGCTCCAAGGCGGCCAGAGGTGATGGCTCCAAATACCTTGCAAATTCATGGCCCGGGAAAGCGGCCGCGACCCCGCTATCATGAGATACCGCCCATACTGGAAAAGCAACGCAAACAAGGCCGGGTCCTCTTGGGATGCTTCCCAGCGGGCCAACCGCCGGGGCAGGGGCAAATCAGGGGCTTCCCCGAAATGGATATCCACCCGCTTAAACAATTTGTGATAATCCGCCACATGCCGCGCCTTCAACCCGTCATAGGTCACGCAAAGGCTCCGCGCCAAATCCGCCAGGCACATTTCTTCATGGCGCACACCCCCCTGCATCGGCGGCGTAAAGGCATCCTTGAAATTCGTGCGCCAAGCCATGCGGATGCATACCGCATCGGCGTTTTTAATATGTAGCGCGTCCCCTATCGCTTCCACCGTGCCCCTTTCCGTTTCGAAATCCGCCACGGCGATAAATTTCATACCCTGCGCTCCCGGGGCTTGCCCTTTCAGGGTCAGCCGCCTGTCCCGGGCACATACCACAGATTCCAGCTGACAATCCAGCCGTGCCGTAAAGGAAACTGCCTCCGTCGCGTCCGCGCTTATGCGCATCACCAGTACATGGTCACAGCCGCTGACAAAGACTTCCCGATGATACGTCACCCCATGTACCCCATATCGCGTGGGCAACAGCGCGTTCCCGATATCCAAGCTTCGCCGGTAGTCCCTATGGGCGGCGTGCGCCTCCGGCATTTCCAGCAATAAATCACCCAGGGGCAAATACCGCTGGGTGTTTTTGGCCAGGCAGTGGGCTTCGATGTGCGCCTGGGCTTCTTTGTATTTTCCCGCCAGAGCCAGTTCCCTGGCACGGGAAAAATCCCGGGCCGCACCGGGGACATCATGGGCCTGGGGAACGCCCGACCAAAGGGTGTCGTCGTTGAGAGCCAGCCGTTCGTTCACCGTGCCGGAGAAAACCATGGCCCCCATGCGCCCGTTGCCCAAGGGTAGGGCCTCATCCCAGCCTTCGGCCTCCCGGTCATACCACAGCACATTATTCATTAAAACGCGCCGGTTTTTCCAGGGTATACACGCCGCGCCCCGCATTGAAGGCGGCGGCATCCGTATAGAAGGGCACAAGCAAGGTGAAGACATCCCCCGCGACCACGGAGAAATGGCCCCATTCGTTGACCCGGGCAAAGGAAGCCGAATAGCAATGCCATTGCGCCGTTATATCCAAGTCGCCCCGCCGGGTGGCGGTCATCTGCACCCGGAAGGAAACAGCCGGCGGCAAATACACTGTCCCCCGCCCGTCGCGCAAGTACCGCCCCGCCGGGTTCCCGTTGGCATAAAACACGGCAATATCCACAGGCCCGTTTACCCGCACCCGCCGGTAGCCCAAAATCGGCACATCCCGCTCATATTCGCCGAAATTCTCGTCCCGCCCCATCAGCCAATCCAGCATCAACAGCGGGTCGTGAGCCGCCGGAATCAGCTCGACATTTTGCATCAAAGTCAACAGCACATCCAGCCCGCCCCGGGACAAAGACGCCGAAACAATCTCCCACACCGCGTCCCGGCCCGCCACCACGATGCCCGCGTCGTCCATACTCTCGAACAAAAACTGGGCCGCCAAATTAAACAAGCCCTCCATTCCCTCGGACAAAAACGCCCGAAGCATGGCAGGAGCGTTCTGCATACCCAGCCGCCCCATGAAATCCTCCAGCAACCCGTCGAATTGCGCCATTTCCATTTCGCCGCCGACGATATCCCCCAGCAAAGCCTGTATGTCCTCCTGCAATTCCCCGGCGAAACGCGCCCGGTCCACGGCCCCGGCGGTGATGGCGTACAGCATTTCATGCATAAACGCCACCGTGGGCTGTTGCCCCTCCACGAAATTCACCCCCGGCGGAAAAAGGGTAATCCCGTCAAAGCGTGTGGTGTCAATAATAAGGGGAAAGGGCGGCATCACATGGTCCACCCCATACCGCCCGAAGCCCCAGGCGGGCGGTGCCACCCAGCTCACCACATCCGCCGGGTTAATAATATTGTGAATATGCCCGAAGGACGCCCGATTCATCTGCACCGGCACATGCTTGGGCGTGGCAAAGGTATAGGCGAAAATGTTCGCCCCCCGGATGGGCATTCCCCCCACCTCCTGCACGGTGGAAAGCCGCGCCGCCGCCATCCCGGCCACTGCCGCCGCCCGGCTAAAGCCCGTCATCCAAATCTTCAAGTCCCCCTCGAAGGCATCCCTATGCCGCGCCACATACCCCTCCAGAAAATCCCACACCACCTCGGAACCCCGCCGGAAGCCCTCATGGTAGCCCTGCGCCCCCACGGTGACATTGCCCACCCATTCGTCGCCATAGTTCCCGCCCCGGGTGGCCACGGCAATCAAGGTATAACTGTGCTCCCCCACCCGCATATACCGGTGGGCCGCCACCACACCCATGGAATCGGCGTGGCTCTCCCCCGTAAAATAGCCGTTGGCCTCGATATCCGCAAAGCCGATTTCGCTCAACAGCCCATAAATATTATCCATCCGCGGGCTGGCAAAGGTGGTCATAGCCAAAGCCAGCGACATGGTGGCCAAACTATGGTTATACACAAAGGCCGGCTCCGCGAAATATGCCTCATCCCAGAAAAACCGCTCCGTCACCCCCCCGCCGGTAAAATACCCCTCCACCCGCGTAACACGGGGTATGTAGGGCTCATATTCCTCCTCCTCATATTCCTCATAAAAATAATCGTCCGGCTCATACAGCTCGGGCACTTCTTCGGAGCCCCTGCCACAGGCGGCGAGAAAGAGGAGCATCCCCATAATCATAAGAACTACTGCAACCCAGTTTTTATCCATTAAAATCACCCTAGTTTATTTATTGTATCAATGCCCATTATATACAACACAATTGATTTTTACTATAATGCGCTATTAAATCGCACGCCCTAAATCACACATCATTTACGGGGGATTTCATGCACCCAATCATCAGCGGCGAACCCGGGGGCTTGGCCAGCCGGGCATACATATTCGACTTGGACGGCACATTGCTGGACAGCGCGAATGTCTGGAACCGCATTAACCGCCATTTCTTTGAAAAGCGCGGCATCCCCTTCCCCTGTGATTATCAGCAGACCATCGCGGCCATGCCCTTCCCCCAGGTGGCGGTATATACAAAGGAAACCTATCGGCTGCCCGAAACCCCGGAGCAGCTTATGGAGGAATTTTTGTCCATGTCCGTGGATTGTTATGCGCGGGAGGTGGACTTGAAGCCAGGAGCGAAGGATTATCTTACGCGCTTGAAAAAGGCCGGTTGTAGAATGGCCGTGGCCACCGCCGCCCCCTATGATTTGCTCACCCCCGCCTTGTGCAACCATGGCATCTTCGATTTATTCGACGCTATATGCACCACCCAGGAAGCCGGCCACGGCAAAACCAGCCCGGCGGTTTTCCTCCTTGCGGCCCAACGCATTAACGCCAAGCCCGGGGAGTGTATTGTGTTTGACGATATTTTGGCGGCGGTGGAAAGTGCCAAGGGAGCGGGCATGACCGTATGCGGCGTGCGCGACATACAAAGCGAAGCCATGTGGGCGGCCATCCAACAGATTGCGGACTATACAATAACGGATTTTACGGATATATATTTCTAGGGCGTGTCGATTTCAGCCGCGCCAGTTCATCCCGGCTACGTTCCTCCAGCTGTGATTGTATGTACTTGATGCGGGTCTCGTAGGTGGGTATGGTAATGTTACCCAGAGCGGCGGCCCTTTTTCGCGCTTTGCGGATATTTTGTGTCAGGCGGTAAATACTATTTTCCGCGTCCGCTAATTGCACCAGCCATTTTTTGGCCCTTTGCCATGTAAAAAAAGCCGCGTCCAGAGACGCGGTTGTCCCGGCCAAGGGGAAGTGCGCCTGGTTGCGCAAGGCATGTACCGCGTCGCGTCCCATTTCCAGATGGGCTTGCGCCAGGGCTTCGTAGGCTTGGCCCACGGCTTGGCTGGTTTCCGCTTTGACGGCGTGGAGGCGGGCTTTGGCCGCACGCAATTCCGCCAGCAGTACCTGCCGCTTTTTGTCCAGCAGGTCATATCCTTGCCTGGCCAGCTTCAGCCCCTGCCGCGCCTGCAATAAATTATACTTGGTGGGATAATCGCTTGGGTTCATGGTGCCCTCATATCCAAATTTTTTCTGCATATATTTTTAGTGGTGGTGAAAAGTATTAATACCCGTTACGCAAAATTTGCAAGAGGAAGCGGGGGGAGGGATTTATATGCCATCGGTGGGCATGGTCGGAAACAATGGGCATCAAATGACACGGGCCTTCTTACATCTATGCCATGGCGCGGCGAATTGTTACCATATCACGGAGAATCAGCCCTATGGGCCCAAGCTCAACGTGCTGGTGGCGGACGCGCCCGCGCCTGTGCTCTCTACTATTATACCGCGCCTTTCTTCAGAGGATTACTTAATCGTAAACGCGGATGACGGGGACATTTTCCCCGCCTTGGGACAGGTACAGGCGAAGGTAATCACCTACGGCTTCAACCCCCGTGCGTGCATCACCGCCTCCAGCGTCACCGAGGAGGGCTTGCAGGTATGCATCCAGCGTGCCTTTGTTGACCTCTCCGGCACAGCCCGCACCCCCCAGGAATTTTCCGCCCCGGTTACGTCCCTGGGCGCGGCGGCGGCGTGGGCGGTAGTCGGTTCTAAACACCCCAGCGCGTGAATATTTTATTAAAAGCACACAAGCCCCTTGGGGTGTAAACGTAAGGGTGGGAAATTCATGGAAAACGCCAGCAACGTAAGCTTTAATTTTATCGACATCGGCGGGCGCATCTGCTCGGATTTTATTTTTAGCCACGAGATTTACGCCGAAGGCTTTTATCGCTTCGATGTGGAAGTGGAACGGCTAAGCGGCAGTGCGGATATTTTGCCCGTGACCGTCTCCGAGCGCATTATCGACCGTGCCGCCATGGTGCCGGGTGCCCATGTGCGCATCATCGGGCAAATCCGCTCCTATAACAACTACGTGGAAGTGGAGCGCAAGAACAAGCTGGTGCTCACGGTTTTTGCCCGGGACATAGAAATCCAAACCCCCCAATCCGAATCCAGCCCCAACGAAGTTTTCCTCAATGGCTATCTCTGCAAGCCGCCCATATACCGCACCACGCCCTTCGGCAGGGAAATCGCCGACATGCTGTTGGCGGTGAACCGCTCATACAATAAATCCGATTACATACCCTGCATCGCGTGGGGGCGCAACGCCCGCTTTGCCGGGAAATTGCCCGTGGGGGAAAACATCCGCCTCTGGGGCCGTATGCAAAGCCGCATTTACCAAAAGAAAAAGGACGACGGGGAAGTGCAGGAAAAAACCGCTTACGAAGTAAGCATAGCCAAAGTGGAGGTAGCCCAGGAGCCGGAGGAAGCCATCACGCCGCCGCAAACCCTGTATCAGCGTATTTGACAAGATGCCAATGCTTGGCATATTGTTGCAATATGGACTATCGAGGCTACAATTTATCCGCCATTGCGGATTATTTCTCGGCGGGATGCAAAAGCAAGAAGCAACTGGGCCTGGAGCTTGAGCATTTCATTGTTGACCGGGGCACGGGACTCTCCCTGCCCTATCCCAACGGGGTTGAGCGGGTGCTGTTGGCGTTACAGCCGGCCTATGGGCGGGGCGTTTTTTCCGGCGAACATATCATTGGCATAGCGCGGGAAAAGGCCCCCATTACCCTGGAGCCCGCCGCACAGCTGGAAATCAGCATAGGCCCCTGCTGCGCGCTACATGAAATCGCGGAAATATACGCCCATTTCCGCCATGCCCTGGCACCCATCCTCGACGCCATGGAATGCGACATGGTGTGCGCCGGCTACCATCCCAAAAGCACAATCGAAGCCCTCCCCATGATTCCCAAGGAGCGGTACGATTTTATGTACAAGCATTTCCAGTCCACGGGGACACATGGGAAATACATGATGAAGGGCACCGCCGCCACCCAGGTTTCCATTGATTTTGCCGACGAGGCCGATTTTAGTCGAAAATTCCGGGTGGCGAATGTTTTGGGCCCCCTGCTGGCGTTGCTGTGCGACAATGCCCGTGTTTTCGAAGGGGAGCCCTATGCCGGACGGATGTTGCGCACGCACATCTGGAACAATGTGGACCCCAGCCGCTCGGCCATTGCCACGGGTGCCTTGGAAAAGGACTTCGGCTTTCGTGATTACGCGGCATACGTGTATGACGCGCCCTGCGTATTCGCCCATGGGAGGCCCGTCTCGGCGGTTTTCGCCCACCGCGCCATGGAACCGGAGGAAATCACCCAGGCCGTTTCCATGATGTTCCCCGATGTTTGCTTGAAAAACCATATCGAGATACGCGTGGCGGACAGTATGCCCATAGAAAGCGCGATGGGCTATCTCGCGCTGATTAAAGGGATTTTCTACGATAGCAAAAATTTTGACACTTTGCACCGTGAAACAACCCACCTCCGTGGCACAGATGTCTCCCACGCCAAGGAAGCCCTGATGGAAAAGGGTGCACAAGCTTGGGTGTATGGCAAAACCGGCGCGGATTGGCTGGATACTTTGTTTGCTATGGCAAAGCGCGGCCTACCCGGCGCGGATTTGCCTTTTTTATTGGAATTGGAGAAAAATTGGAGGCCGTCAAATGAAGGCGTTGAATGAAAAATACGAACAAATCCTCCGGGAACGCTACGAGGAAAACCTTGCCGGGGGCAAAGCCGCCGTACACTACATGGAAAATTCCACAGCCATATGCAGGGGCATCCCGGTGGCTTGCGGTTATATCCCCAAGCTTTTTTCGCCCAAAGCCTGGGCGCGGCTCAACCAGGCGGCGCAAACCATTTACGCTATATTGGACAAGGTTATCCGGCGGTATCTTGAAGATGCCGAATACCGCAAATTATTCCCCTTCCCCGCCGAGTTGGAGGAGCTCATCCTCACCGAGGCGGGCTATCCCCAGCTGTTGCCCATCGCCAGGCTGGATATTTTTTTCAACGAGGCCGATTTCTCCTTCCAGTTTTGCGAATTTAACGCCGACGGCTCCAGTGCCATGAACGAGAACCGGGAGCTGGACATCGCCCTGCGCCATTGCGACGCCATGGAAAAAATGCGCGAAACCCATGAAATTACCTCCTATGAACTTTTCGATTCCTGGGCGCGGGAATTTATGGACATATACCGAACCTACAACAAGAAAATCGACGCCCCGCGCATAGCTATCACTGACTTTATGGAAAAAGGGACACCCAACGAATTTATCCAGTTTAAGCTGGCCTTTGAACGCGCAGGGTACGAAACCGAAATCTGCGACATCCGGGACTTGACCTATAGCAATGGCAAGCTTAACTCCCCCTGCGCAAAGCAAATCCACGCCATATACCGCCGCGCCGTCACCCGGGATATCATGGAAAACAAGGATGACGTGCGCCCTTTTTTGCAAGCCGTCCGGGACAACGCCGTATGCCTAATCGGGCACCTGCGCACCCAAATCATTCACAACAAGTCGATTTTCCATATCCTCCGGCGGGCGGAGACATTCGCCTTCCTCACACCGGAGGAGCGGGAATATGTGTTGCGCCACATACCGGAAACCCTGCCCCTCACCGGGGATGTACCCCCCGGTGTGCTGGAAAATAAAAATGACTGGATTATCAAGCCCGAGGATTTTTACGGCTCCCAGGGGGTGTATGTGGGCCTGGACATGGATGAGGCCGAATGGAGAAAAGCGGTGTCGGAAGCCACAGATACCGGCTATATCCTGCAACGCTTCTGCCCGCCCTACAAAACCTATAACCTGAACTTTAACCAATCGGACAGACCGGATTTTGAACTGTATAACAATATCACCGGCATGTTTATCTACAACGGGAAACTGCAAGGGCTCTATTCGCGCATCGGCAAAATGGGGAAAATTTCCGCCCCTACGGGGGTGCTGACAGTAGCCTCTTTGGCGTGCAACACACCTTAAAAAGGAGCGATAGTATGAAATTCACCGACGGCTACTGGCTTATGCGGCCGGGTAACACGGCCTTTTCCTGCACGGACATACGGGACGTGCGCATAGAGGAAAAAAGGGTGACGCTATTCGTCACCCCATGGAAGGTGTACAACCGGGGGCAGACTTTGGACGGGCCGCTGTTTACACTCTACATCACCGCGCCCGGGGAAGGGGTATTGCACATAGACGCGCACCACCACATGGGCGGGCGGGAGATGGGGCCCTGCTTTGATTTGTCCTTCGCGCCGCCGGCTTTGACGGTGGAGGAAGGGGCGGAATGCATAAAAATCACCACGGGGAAACTGACCGCCACGTTGCACCGCCACCCCTTTCGGATACAATACCACTGGGACGGCAGGTTCCTTACCGAGAGCGAGCCCCGTTCCCTGGCCTATATCACCACCGACGGCGGCCCCTTCTGGCGGGAGCGACTGCTGACCAGCGTGGAGGAGAAATATTACGGCTTCGGCGAGCGGTTCACGCCCTTTGTAAAGAACGGGCAGGTCATCGACATTTGGAACGAGGACGGCGGCACCGCCAGCGAGCAAGCGTATAAAAATATCCCCTTTTGTTTGTCCAACCGGGGCTATGGGATTTTTGTCAATCACCCGGAAAGGGTAAGCTACGAGGTTTGCTCCGAGGCCGTGGGCAAGATGCAATTTTCCGTGCCCGGGGAAAATCTGCGCTATATGGTCATCGGCGGCGATACGCTCCCCGAGGTGCTGACGCGCTACACTGCCCTTTCCGGGCGGCCCGCGCTACCCCCCGCGTGGAGCTACGGCCTGTGGCTCTCTACGTCGTTCACCACCGACTACAACGAAGAAACGGTGAACGAATTTATCGACGGCATGTTCCGGCGCGACATTCCCCTATCCGTGTTTCATTTCGACTGCTTCTGGATGAAGGAATATCAGTGGTGTAGCTTCGAATGGGACAGCGACTGCTTCCCAGACCCGGTGGGGATGCTTCGCCGCCTGAAGGAAAAGGGCCTGAAAATCTGCGTGTGGATTAACCCCTACATCGGGCAGAAATCACCGCTGTTTTCCGAGGCCGCTGAACAGGGCTATCTGATAAGAAATACCAGCGGCGATGTGTGGCAGTGGAATAAATGGCAACCGGGGATGGGCATTGTGGATTTTACCAATCCCGCCGCTTGCGCGTGGTATCAGGGCCACCTGCGCCGCATGATGGGTGAGGGCGTGGATTGCTTCAAAACGGATTTCGGCGAGCGGATTCCCGTGGATTGCGTATACCACGACGGCTCCGACCCGTTGAAGATGCATAATTATTACACCCAATTGTTTAACAAAACGGTTTTCGATGTGCTCCGCGCCGTGGGGGGCGAGGGGGAAGCCGTCCTCTTTGCCCGGAGTGCCACGGCGGGGGGTCAGCAATTCCCGGTGCATTGGGGCGGGGACTGCGATTCGAACTATGTGGCCATGGCGGAAAGCTTACGGGGCGGGCTCTCCCTCTCGGCTTGCGGCTTCGGCTTTTGGAGCCATGACATCGGCGGCTTTGAGAATACCGCCACCCCGGATGTGTATAAACGGTGGGTGGCCTTTGGGCTGTTCTCCTCCCATTCCCGCCTCCACGGCAGTGTTTCCTACCGGGTGCCCTGGCTCTTCGACGATGAGGCCAGCGATGTGCTCCGTTTTTTCACCAAAATGAAAAACGCCCTCATGCCCTACATCTACGCCCAGGCCGTGCATACCCACCGCACGGGCATTCCCATGATGCGGCCTATGGTGCTGGCGTGGCCCCGGGACCCGGTTTGCGGCTATCTGGACATGCAGTATATGTTCGGCGAGCACATTTTGGTCGCCCCCGTTTTCAACGGGGAGGGCACCACCAACGCCTACCTCCCGGAGGAAGACGGCCCCTGGACCCATTTGCTCACCGGCGAAACCCGGGCGGGCGGGCATTTCATCCCCCAGCGGCACGATTATTTCTCTTTGGGCCTGTGGGTGAAGCCGAATGCCATTATCGCCATGGGGGCGGATTCCACCGTGGCCTACCATTACGCGGAAAATCCCGTGCTTCACGTATACGCGCTAACCCACCGCGCCGAGGCCACCGTTTACAGCGGCACAACGGGGGACGGCGAGGCGAAAATTTCCCTCTCACTGGAGCGGCACAACGGGGAAATACACATGACCGCCAACCCCAGCCATACCGGGTTTACCCTGTTGCTCCACAACACAGCCCTAACCGCGTGCCCGATGCCATGGGAAAAAACACCCGATGGGACGAAGGTGGCCATTCCCGCCGGGTGCGAAAGCGCGGTGCTGTGTATTTAACTTATCCCCGCCTTTTCCTTGCCGGATAGGGTTCGGGTTCATCTGTAATACACAACAAATAGTCCACGCTGGTTTTGTGTAGCGTGGCTAGATTAATGAGGATTTGTGTGGGTACATCGCGCTGGCCCAGTTCGTAATTGGAATATACTTGTTGCGAGCAATTTAATATTGCCGCAACTTTTTTTTGCGTCCAATCCTTGTCTTCGCGCAAATTTCGAATACGGCAATACATCTCCCACCTCACTTTCAACACCTCCACTGTAACGTACTGCAATTTGTTGTGTTGACACGTACAACAAATTGCGGTATTGTGTGCAAAATGTCGCCTTTGGAAGGAGCTATGTACAATGATTAACGAGTACCTTACCAGCATGGAAATTGCTGAAGAGCTTGCCATTGACGTAGATGTAGTAAATGACCTGATAGCCGGAAAAGGCGAGTGGAAGACAGAGGACATTAACCGCCTCCTGTCCAAGCTTGCCAGAAAACTGCTGGCACCATAGACATCTGGGTAAAAACATAGACTTATATTATAATACCTCCCAAAGAAAACTGGGAGGTATTTATTTTATGAACTTCTTTGACACCATCCACGCCCGCTATTCCCACAAGGAGGATTTTTTGCCTGACTTGGTGCCGCTGGCAGACTTGAAAAAAATCGCGCTGGCGGGGCTGGCCGCCCCCAACGGAGCCAACCGCCAGCTGGTGCGGCTGGTGATGTTGCCTGACCGGGCGGCATTGGAGCCCCTTGGCGCGGTGGTTGCGCACGGCGGCTTGCATACCGCCCCCGCCGCCATTGCGGTGCTGACCACCGATGGCACTCCCTCGGGTGTCATGTGCTTCGAGAAGGAGGACTACGCCGCCGCCACCACCCAAATGCTGCTCGCCGCCGTGGCCTTGGGCTATGCGTCGCTCTGGCTGGACAGCCCCTTCTTCGACGCGGAAAGGGAAAAACGCGCCAAGGAAATCCTGGGCGCGCCGGAGCAATATCGCCTATGGGCGTTGCTACCTGTGGGTAAACCCAAGGGGCCGGGTAGCCGCCGGGAGAAAATGCCTGTGGGCGAAAGATTATTTACCGGGCGGTATGGGATTACACCCCCGCCGGGCGATTCTCGTCCAGCACGGCAGTAACGGTAACTTCCTGGCCGTTGCGGTTTAGGCGAAGCTCCATTGCGTCGCCGGGGCTGGCGTTGTCCAGCCTTGTGCGCAATTGCGCGAAGGTACTGATGGCGGTGCCGTCGATATGGGTGATGATATCCCCCACCCGGATACCCGCCCTGGCCGCCGCAGAATCACTGCCCACCGCGGCGATGCGCACCATGCGCCGCCCGGCGGTGTCGGTAAGCTCATTTACGGAGATACCCAAGATGGCCCGCCCCCGCACAAAGCCGTAGGTTATCAGATTTTCGGTGACGGCCCTCGCCTGGTTGGCCGTGATGGCGAAGCCCAGCCCCTCCACGTTGTCCCCCACGGATTTGGCGTTGATTACGCCGATGACCTCGCCCCGCAAATTGAGCAAGGGCCCACCGGAATTGCCCCGGTTTACGGCGGCGTCGGTTTGGATTTTCGTGCGGGTGGTGCCGTCGATGGTCACGTCCCGGTTCAAGGCACTGATAATCCCCGCAGACATGGAATTGGCCAGCTCGCCCAGGGGATTTCCGATGGCGGCCACTGTGTCGCCCACCCGCAACGTGCCGGAGTCGCCAAATGTCAGATAGGTGTGGTTGTTCGCGTCGATTTTGATTACGGCGATGTCGCTGTCGGGGTCGCGCCCGATTAAGGTAGCGGTATGAATGGTGCCGTCGTATTTCAGGACATTGATATGCGTGGCGTTTTCGATGACATGGTCATTGGTGACGATGTAGCCGTTGGGGGAAACAAAGAAGCCCGAGCCGGCGGTGGGGCGCGTCACCGTCTGGCCGAAGACATTGCGCCCCGTAATTTGGGTGGAGATGGCCACCACAGCGGGGTTCGCGTTCTCGAATAAATCCGCTAGGGTAAAGGTGCCACCAAAGGGGCCGGGCACATGAGCCGGGGCGGTTTGGCTGGGTTGCGCCTCGGTCATAACCATGATAACGCGCTCCCCGGGAGCGGCTTCGGCGGGGCCGTTATTCATTAATTCCTGCATGGCGATGCGCATTCCCGCATAACCACTGCCCAGCATCAGCACCGCAATGCCAAAAACCAATACCGCGTATTTAAAAATCGGGGTTCTTTTTTCCTCCATGAAGAGAGCCTCCTTTTTGTGTGTGCGTTAATCTAATAGCCGAAGAAAAATTCCTCCCGCACCGCCGCTACATAGTATACACCATAAATGGACTCCCCCGCCTCCCGCCACGGAAAGGGCCAATCGGGGGGCATTTGTACATAGAAGCGGAAGAAGGGCATGAAAATCCGCTGTTGGGCGGTGACATACGTGATTTCCACATGGGCGATGCTTTCCGCCGTGGGGGTGTGGTCGTGGACGGTGGTGAAGTGCCGCCCGTCCAGCAGTCGCTCCTGGGCTTCAGCCGGGGTGAGGATGGGGTAATCGCCGATGAAGACCCGGAAGGCGTCGCTGTCTATCCGGTAGAGGGTTGTGAAATCTCCCTCTCTTCTGGTGGAGCGCAGGGCAAATTCCATGAACCATGAATCCATACGCGGTGCCAGTGTGTCTATATCATGCATGAAAATCCACGGGCCGGCAAATTCGGCGAAGGTAATGCCCCTATCGCCCCAGCGCACGGTCAGCTCCATGGGGAGCACGGCGAAGGGCTCCTCCCCGCTGAATGCACCGCAACAGAAACAGAAATAAAACGCCTGTTCCTGGAGGATATTGATTTCATCCGCGTCATCTATTGAATACCCCAAGGGCTCCGCCAAAGCGGCGATGCGGGCAACAATTTCCTCGGCGGAGGGGCTGTCCTTGGGGACGAGCCGCTGGCCGCTGGTGAAATGGGGGGTGCGGCGGTACACGGGCAGGGTTTGCGCCCAGGTGACAACCTCCAGCGTATCCCCTGCGGCCCTTGACAACCTGCGGCTTTCAAATTCATGCATTGAAATGATTTGCTCGCCCTGGGCGTAGGGGAAGACACGCTCCAGCATGGGCAAGCCCGAGGGATGATATGCGCGGCGGGGCGCGGCGGGCGCGGGTAGCATAAATTCCATGACAAAATCACCCTCTTCGCCCCCGCCAAATAACCCGGGAGCTCCTTCCCGAGCTCCTCCCCCCCAGGCATACAGCTCCTCCCCTTCTCCTGCCACCAAGGGCGCGTCAGGTATAGTGAAGGCTCCCTCCGGGAGGGGTGCCGCCGCCGGCGCGGGCGCGGTTACGGGGGTGGGCATATAATTATCCAGCCGCCCTGTTTCCATGATACCCATAGGCAACAGGAAATATAGCCCCGCGATAACTACGCCCAGCACAAGCACCGCCGCCATGGGCATCCACCGGGCTCCCGGCGTTCTCCCCCGGGCCCCGGCGGGGATAGCGGTTTCCGATTCCAGCACCAAGTCGTCCCCCACCTGGCCGATATATTCCATCAATTTTTCCGCGTCTATTTTCATACGAACACCCCTTCCCCCTCCAGGTCTGCCTTCAATTTCTTCCGTGCGCGAAAAAGCATGGACTTCACCTTTCCCGCGCTCATATGATAACGGCCCGCTATGGCCTCGATGGAATCCGCGTGCCAGTACCGGCGCATGAAAACCAGCCGCATTTCCTGGCTCATCTTGCGCAGGCTGGCGTCGATGGTCTGAGTGATGTGCCCGGCCTCCGCCTGGGCTTCCACGGTGTTGACGCCGGGCAGACATTCGTTCAGTTCGCCATACAATGCGGTCACGGTGTCGCCTCCTCGTTTTGCGGCGTTAAGCCAGCGGTGCTTGTCCAGTGACAAATTGCGGGTAATCTTTCCCAAATACACGCGAAAAACCGTGGGCCGTTTGGGAGGGATGGCCTCCCACGCCCGCAAATACGTGTCGTTCACGCATTCCATCGTGTCCTCTCGGTTATGCAAAATGCCCTGGGCGATGGCACGGCAATAAGCCCCGTATTTCTGCGCGGTATGCGTTATGGCCGATTCGTCCCGGGCAAAGTAGAGCTCCAATATCTTCTCGTCATCCATGGATGGGAATGCCCCCCTTCATTTTTACTGACGGAGAATTTTCAAAATGGTTGCGCGGATGCGTCTGTGCTATCCCCCAACCCTTGTGCATATAAATAGCATGTCTATTTTTTAGGACAGGGGTTTTTTTATGCATGATATCATTGAATCCGGCTTGACGCACACCGAAGCGGAAGCCGCCGCCGAAAGGCACGGCACCAATGCCCTCACCCGCAAGGCGAAGGCCGGCTTTGGCCGGCGATATTTGGCCAGCTTCGGCGACCCTATTATACGCATCCTGATGCTGGCGTTGGGGGTCAATCTGTTATTGCTGTTCCGCGACGCCAACTGGTACGAATCGGCGGGCATTGCCGTGGCGGTTTTGCTGGCGACGCTCATTTCCACCCTGAGCGAATACGGTAGCGAGTCGGCCTTCGAAAAATTGCAGGAGGAAGCCGCCAGCATCAAGTGCCGGGTGCGGCGCGGGTACAAGCTGTTGCATATACCCATCACCGACATTGTGGTGGGGGACATTGTGCTGGTACAGGCCGGGGAGCGTATTCCGGCGGACGGGGTGCTGGTGGCCGGGGAAATCGCCGTGGACCAGTCAGCCCTAAACGGCGAGGCCCACGAGGCGCGAAAGTGGCCGACGTCGGACATCGCCGCTTTTGCCCCGGAAACGGACGACTTCCTCTCCCGGGAGGGTTTATTCCGCGGCTCCGTGGTCTGCTCGGGGGAAGGCATCATGCACGTAACCCAGGTGGGCGACGCTACATTTTACGGCCAGCTCGCCACGGACATACAGGACGAAAACCTGGAAAGCCCGCTGAAAACGCGCCTCACCCGCCTTGCCCGGCTCATCAGCCGCTTTGGCTACGGCGCGGCGGCGGTGGTCTTCCTCGCCAATTTATTCAATGCCATCGTGCTGGAAAACCAATTCAACCCGGTATACATCGCGGCGTATTTGGGCAACCATGGCCAGCTGTTGCGCGATTTTATGACCGCCCTTACCTTGGGCATCACGGTGATTGTCATGGCCGTCCCCGAGGGGCTCCCCATGATGATAACGGTGGTGCTATCGGCCAACATGCGGCGTATGTTAAAGGACAATGTGCTGGTGCGCAAGCTGGTGGGTATCGAAACCTCGGGCAGTTTGAATATTTTATTCACCGACAAAACCGGCACCCTCACCCGGGGCCAGCTCCGGGTTTCGGCCTTTGTTACCGGCGCGGGGGCGGCCATACCGGGGAGCAAACTCCACAGCCACGAAGCCCTTTATCACCGGGTGGCCTTGCATTGCTTTTATAACAACGCCGCCCAAATAGTCACAAAAAAATGCAAGCCCGTTGCCGTGGGGGGCAATTCCACAGACCGCGCCTTGCTGGAATATGTAATGCCCGACGCCCACCGTCTGCCCCTGTGCGCACGGGGCTTCCACAAGCCCTTCGACTCCCGGGATAAATTCATGGCAACGGAAATCACGGGGGAAGCCCGTGGCGTGTTGCTCAAAGGCGCGCCGGAGAGTCTGCTCCCCGCTTGCCGCTTCGCCTACACCCAGGAAAGCGAACGCGTCCCCTTCCCCCATCCGGTGGCTTTGAAATACGCCCTGCAAAAACACGCCCAAGAGGGCATTCGCCTCCTGGCCCTGTGCGAAGCCGCCACCCCCGCCGACGCCCAATACCGCCGCAACCTCACTTTGGTGGGCATTTTGGCCATCCGGGACGAGCTCCGGGAGGAAGCCGCCGACGCCATCCGGGAGGTGCGGCAAGCGGGGGTGCAGGTGGTCATGGTCACGGGGGACAACCGGGAAACGGCGGTGAGCATCGCCGCCCAGCTAAACTTGATTGCGGGTGAATATAAATCTGGAGACGCGCCTATGCCAATGAGCGCGTCGGAAGAATTATATTCACCGGTTCTCACCTCTGCCCAGCTTAACCAGCTTACCGACCAGGAGCTAAAAGCCCGACTGCCCCACCTGCGGGTAGTGGCCCGCGCCCTCCCCACGGACAAGGGGCGTCTGGTGCGCCTGGCCCAGGAAATGGGTCTGGTGGCCGGCATGACCGGCGACGGCGTAAACGACGCCCCCGCATTAAAAAAAGCCGACGTGGGCTTCTCCATGGGGGACGGAACAGAAATCGCCAAGGAGGCGGGGGATATCGTCATCCTGGATAATAATTTTGCCAGCATCGTACGGGCCGTCCTCTATGGCCGCACGATTTTCAAGTCCATCCGAAAATTCCTCATCTTCCAGCTGACCATCAACCTCTGTGCCGTGGGCATCTCCGTCATCGGGCCCTTCATCGGCGTGGATGTCCCCGTCACCGTCATACAAATGCTGTGGATTAACATGATTATGGACACACTGGCCGGGCTGGCCTACGCCGGAGAGCCCCCCCTGCCCGAATACATGAGCGAGCCGCCCAAGCGGCGCAACATCCCCATTATTAACCGTTACATGTTCAGCCAAATCCTCAGCACCGGTGCGTTTATTACTTTTCTGGGTATTTTGTTCCTCACCTTCCCCTTCTTCCGGGAATTTTACCGCAACGACCCGGCCTACCTGCAAACCGCCTTCTTCGGGCTCTTCATTTTCGCCGGGGTCTTCAACGCCCTCAACGCCCGCACCACCCGGCTGAACCTTTTCTCCTACATCGGGCGGAACAAGCTGTTCATCGCCATCATGCTGGCCGTAGCCGCCATGCAAATCCTGCTCATCTACCACGGCGGCACGGTGTTCCGCACCACGGGGCTATCCCTGCGCGAGCTGGCTTTGGTTATCGGGCTAAGCACCACGGTAATCGGCTGTGACCTGGGGCGCAAGCTTATCATGCGTATGTACAACCGGAAGGGGTATATTTAACTCATTGCTCCTCCCCCGCCAAGGCTTGTTTAATATCATACTCCGCCATGCGTTGCCGGTTGTGGGAGATAAAGGTGCGGAACAAAATAATCGCAAAGGGTAAGAAGACCAAGGTGAGAATACCCACGCCCAGGATAGCACTCCAGGGGGAAACCTCGGCGGCGGCCTCCTGCATGGCGGCCAGCCCCGCTATGTCCCCGGTCTCGTGCATAATCTCTTCCGCTACGCCCAACAGCCACACCGCCCCACGGAACATGACAATGTTAAAGGCATTGATAAAAAAGTGGGACAGTATCCCGGCGCGTATGGAGCGGGAGTAATAGACCATATAGGCCATCACCACGCCCATGGCGAAGGCGTAGAGGAATTGCTGGGGATGCATATGGGCCACCCCGAATAGAAAGCCGTTGAGGAGCGCGACCCCCCAGAAGGGCCAGTGTTTATACTGGGACTGGATATACCCCCGGAAAACCACTTCCTCCACGATGGCGGGGGTCACTGCCGCCGCAAGCAACATCACCCAAATACTATAGGTTTGGGTCTGCTCCAGCAGATTCGCCGCCACATTGGGGAAAAATACCGAAGACAAAGCGGATAACAGCATCATAGCGGGCAACAGGAAAAAGGAAATCCCAATAACCAGAATGGCATTGGTGCGGCCCAGCTTCATATTGGGCATGTGGATGCTCAGGGATTCTTTTTTTATGGCCAGCCAAATGCCCAAGGGCAAAAGAAACATGAGCAATTGTGACAAGATAAGAAACCAGGGCGACGCGATAAACCCGGCGGGTATAAGATGCACAACCTGACTCAGCAGTGCCACAACCAGGAACTGATACCCCAGCAGTAAAATAAAAAACAGCGTCCCCGGCGATTTCATCTGAGCATCTCCTCCAGGGCTTGGGCGATAGGTTCAATCCTTTCCGCGTTGGCCATAATGGAAAGGTACAAATCCGCGGTGGATATACCCACCTCTTCCAGCAGTGCCGAGCCGGAAAGGGAAATCGCGATATAATACGCGCCTGTAGGATAGGGTACCAGCCGGTCATACAAGGGCGCGGGATAGACCCGCAACACATCACAGACAGGCCGTATCCAGCCCATTTCCGTCAGCTCCTCTATCCCTTCCCGGTTGGTTAAAATAACATCAATGGAAGCCATGCGTACCATGGCGGCGAAACGGGCCTGAAGCGCGGCGTTCATCTGGGGGTCCTCCGTTACGGTGTAGGAACTTACGGAAACCCGCTGACGCTCGGGGTCGTACACGATGGGGTGCAACCGCTCGCCCAGCTCCAACAGGAACGCGGGATGCACCCCGGGGGCCAGCCACGCGATGTAGAGGTAATCCTCCTTGGGCGGGTTCACCAGCGCGTTGATTATACTGCCCCCCACAAAAATTAATATAAGCGTGAAAAAAATAGGAAGCTTGTAATAGGCCCAAATATGCTCCCGCTTTTCGCGGAAGTTCATTTGCCTGAGCTTATCCCTTTCCTCCCGCAGTGTTTCCCGGAAGGTTTTGCCGTCGTTCATGAAGTCCCCCCTAGCAAGGCCACGGCGCGGACTAAGGCGTCCTTCGCGTTGTTCCAGGGCAAATCCGCGTTGCGGTGGTCAAATTTCTGGGTAAACCACTCCAGGTCATCGGCCAATTCCTGCATCCATTTTTGCTGGGTGTGGACGAAATCGGCCAGAAATTTCTCCCGTTTTCCCTTGCCAAAGCCCGCCGCCGCGTCCAGCAACTGAATAAAATGGGGCAGGCAGTAGCCGGGCTGGCTTTTTATCAGCTTCGCCTCGTCGCCGCCCTTGCCCCATAAGTGGAAAAAGGTGTCGATATACCGGGCAAAGGTAGCCTCCACCCGCTCGCATACATAGCAACGCTTTCCTATTTGGGATAAATGGTCGCGCAACTTCGCCACGGGCCCGCTGGCATCCTTTCCGAAGAAGGAGCCGGAGCGCGGGCTTTTCGAAAGCTTCTCCATGTCTTTGTTAAGCACCAGCAGGTGAGTGTGTAGCATCAGGGCCAGGCCCAAGCGGTTTTGCGTATCGTACATGGCGGCCAGATGCCGGGCGCAAAAGCCCACCCGGTTGGTTTCGGCGCGGACGTCGTCCTCCATGTAAGCCGGGCTCATGATAAACTGCACCGAGGTTTTTTCCAGGTTCTGTTGCATCACGCAAAAAGCACAGCCCCCCGGCTCGCGCAGGGCATCCAGAACCGGAATGGTGTGGATATGGTTCAAATAAACTCTCCGTTGTCAAAAAACACGGTCTCACTGCCGTCGGCGGCAATGCCCACTACTTTCATGTCCGCCGTGCCGAACATAAAGTCCACATGCACCAAGGAATCGTTGCCCCCGGCGGCTACCCGCTCCTCGGTGGTCATTTCGTCGCCGCCTTGCATATTGTTGGGGTAGGCTTTGCCCAAAGCCAGGTGCGCCGCGGCGTTCTCGTCGAAGAGGGTATTATAAAAGAGCGTCCCCATTTGGCCGATGGGGGAGGAATTGGCCACCAAGGCCACCTCGCCCAGCCGCTTCGCGCCCTCGTCCATGACGAAAATATCTGCCAGGGTCTGCTCGTTCTTTTCGGCCTTGAAGCTTTCCACCAGCCCGTCCTTGAAGGTCATTTCAAAGCCCTCGATGAGGTTCCCCTGCCGCGATAAGGGCATGGAGGCTACCACCCGGCCCTCGGCACGCATCCGGTCGGGCATGGTGAAGATTTCCTCCGTGGGGAGGTTGGGGAAGAAGGGCACGCCGTCCTTGCCCAGGTCGCCGCCCCCTACCCAGACATGGTTCTTCGCCAGGCCGATGGTGATATCCGTGCCCAGCCCCGTTGTAATGCGCAAGGCATCAAAATTTTGCCCGTTCAGGTAATCCACCCGCTGGGTGAAATTGTTTTTGTGGGCTTCCCAGTCGGCTTGGGGGTCTGTGCCGTCGGCGCGGGCACCCTTTAAAATAGCCGCCCACAGTTTTTCCATGGCTTGGGCTTCGGGGAGGCCGGGGAATACCTTCATGGCCCATTTGGGGGTGGGGATGGCGATAACGCTCCAGCGCACGGCGTTGGACATGGCCAGCGCGCTGTGGGCCTTGGTGGCGATGCCGGATACCTTCGAGAAGCGGCGTAGTCTATCCGGGTCCACCCCGGCGAGATAATCCGGGTCGGAGCCGCTGATACGCAGATACACCGCGCCCCGGTCATCGTAATGCTTGTACCAGTCTATCTTCCATTGGGGGAACTCGTCGAAAACCTGGCCGTCGGCCCGCAGGAATTTATTCCGGGTGGAGATATCGTCGGACCAGTCCATGATGACTTCCCTGGCTCCGGCGTCGTAGGCGCATTCCTGCACCATCCGCGCAAACCACGCGTCGTCCACACCACAACCGATGACCACAATTTGCCCCGGCTGTACATTGCCGCCGGAACGCACCAACAGTTCGGCGTACTTTTTCATTTTCGCATTGTCCATTATTTATCCCGCCTTCTTATTATTCACGGATTCATCCGCGTCGGGTAAGCGTCGGGTGCCAGTGTAGCAGTTTAGATGTTGTTTTGCAAAGGATTTGGGGTATAATGGGAAGAAAAGAGGTGACATATATGAGCGCGCTCGCAAGAAAAATCCCCGCTACATCCCCTGCCCAGGCCAAGCCCCGCTACACCTACGCGGATTACGCGGCATGGCCGGATTATCCACGGTATGAATTAATTATGGGGGAGGCAATAAAAATGAGTGCACCATCATGGGAGCATCAAGAGATTAGCGCGGCATTAACCAGTCTGTTCTGGACATTCCTGCGCGGGAAAAAATGCCGCGTTGTTGCCGCGCCCTTCGACATCCGCATTAATTACGACACATCAGACAACACCGTTGTCCAGCCCGACCTGGTGGTCATCTGCGATTCGAAAAAAATTGAAAACGGCAAGCACTGCCTGGGCGCGCCGGATTTAGCCATTGAAATCCTCTCCGGCTCCACCCATAGCTACGACAAGCTCAAAAAATACAATGTGTATCTGGAAGCCGGTGTGCGCGAATATTGGATTATTGACCCTTACGAAAGATTCGTCGAAACCTATGTATTAAAGGACGGGCAATACCTCTCCGCCGTTTACGGCGACACCGGCGTTATCCCCGTGTCTGTCCTGGAGGATTGTAGCATTGATTTATCCGCTGTTTTTGAACCGGTGGAAGAAGAGCCCGAGGACGCCCAGCAGGAGGAATAACCCCGAATACACCGCCGCGTGGAGCCAGCTCCCCAGCCAGTAGGTGGTGAACATAAACCCCGCGCCCCCGGCGGCCAGCAAGGGGAAGACAAATCGCTTGCCCACAGGCAGGCTTTTTTCTTTGGCGGCATAGCAGACGAAAATCGGCACCAACAACCCAAAGAAGCTGAAATTATAGAAATCCGGCAAACTAAAGGCAAAGCCGCCGAACCACCCCATGGTATTGGCAAAGACCACAAAGAGCCACGCAAAGCCGATGCCCACGGCCATCACCATACTGTTGTTGGGTACGTTGGTGGTAGCGTCCAGCTCTACCATGCGCGGGTGCATGGGGCCGGTGTTGCGGCGGGCCAGGGCATACATGGCGCGAGACATACCCAAGCAACAGGCATTGAGAATCCCCAAGCCGGAGAGTATCATAAAAATCACCAGCCAGCCCCCGGCACGGCCGAAGATATGGGCAAAGGCATGGCGCGTCCCCTGGGCAAAATTCGCGCCGCCGCCCTGCATCATGAGGGCGGTGCTTTCCGGGGAGGCGTTTGAGACGCCAATGAAATAAAGTACATACACGCCAATGACCAGGCCAAACCCCAACGTCAGCGCGATGGGGAAATTTCGTTTGCTGTCCCTTACCTCCGAGTTGAAAGCCAAGGCGGCTTGCCAGCCGTTGAAGGCAAAGGCTGTGGCGGATATGGCGGCGAAAAGGGCAATTCCGTCCCGCCCGCCGGAGGGAATACCCTCCCCCGTCGCTACTGCCGCCGCGTCCGCGCCGCCGCCGTGCATCATCAGGCCGATGACCACCCCCACCGTTCCCATCAGCACCAGGGGAATCATTCGCGCTATGGTAGTGGCTACATTAAATTTCACCGGAACCTTGGGCGCGAGGTAGTTCATCACGAAGGTCATAGCCATGAAGAACGCCGAAATAAAAAAGCGGAAGGGCAAATACACCTCCTGCCCCGGCACCATGCCCACCAGGGTTGCCGTAAAGCCCGAGGTTATCCACGCGATGATGGCGTACCCCGCCGGCTGGTACATCACCGCGAAGAACCACCCCGCAAGATACCCGTACCCCTTGCCCACAATAGCCTCCGCGTAGTCCACAAAGCCGTGCATCTTCTCATACTGCCCGGCAAACCGGCTGAACATATACACGCAAGGGGCAATCATCAGCCCGCCGATGACCCACGCCATTACCCCAAAAGTGACATGGCCGTCCACTTCATACAAAACACGCCCCGGGAGGAAGAATATCCCCGTCCCCACGATGAAGCCCACCACAAAGCAGGTAGCCACAAACAATCCGTGTTGCCGTTTTAATATATGCATACGCGCCTCCCGCTTGTCATCCCCGGCGATGATTTTACTTAAAAGTGACATAGCCGTCCACTTCATATAGAATACAGGTAAAGGATGGTGCCCATGAACAAGCCTGAGCTACTGGCCCCTGCGGGGGATTTGGAAAAATTGAGGGTTGCCTTTGCCTATGGCGCGGACGCGGTATATATGGGGGGCCGGGCTTTGGGGATGCGCGCCGCCGCGAAAAACTTCTCCCTGGAGGAAATGGCGCAGGGCATCAGCCACGCCCATGCCCTGGGGAAAAAGGTGTATGTCACCGCCAATATCTTCGCCCACAACGCGGATTTTACAGGTATGTCCGAATACTTCACCGCCCTGGCGGAAATGGGGGCCGATGCCCTCATCGTTTCCGATTTGGGCGTTTTTTCGTTGGCGCGGGCAGTGGTGCCGGATATGGAGCTGCATATTTCCACCCAGGCCAATGTGACCAATTATGCCGCCGCCGCCTTCTGGCAGGGCGCGGGCGCGGGGCGGGTGATACTGGCGCGGGAGCTGTCACTGCGCGAAATCCAGGACATTAACCGGAAGGTGCCGGATTTGCACATCGAAGCCTTCGTCCACGGGGCCATGTGCATGGCGTATTCCGGGCGGTGCCTGATTAGCAACTATTTGAAGGAGCGGGACGCCAACGCCGGCGCGTGTATCCAGCCCTGCCGCTGGAGTTACGCCTTGGTGGAGGAAAAATCCGGCGAGCTGTTGCCCGTGGTGGAGGACGAAAGGGGCACGTACATTTTCAACGCCCGGGATTTGTGCATGGTGCGGCACATCCCCGATTTGGTGTACGCCGGGGTGCAGAGCCTGAAAATCGAGGGCCGCATGAAGACCGCCTACTATGTAGCCGCCACGGTGAAGGCGTATCGGGAAGCCATTGACGACCACCACACAGACCCGGAGCTATACGAAAGCAAGCTCGACCACTACACCGCCGCTTTGGAGCGGCTGACCCACGGGCATTACTCCACGGGCTTTTACTTCGGCAAGGTGACGGGGGAGGACCACAGCTACGCCAGCGATTCCCGCACGGCCCTGCAGGATTTCCTCGCCGTGGTGGTGGGGCGCGACGAGCGCACGGGCCTGTATCTGGTGGAGCAACGGAATAAATTCTCCCTGGGGGACGAAATTGAAATCTTTCGCCCGGGCCAGCCCGACCATGTGCAGACCATAGATGTGCTCTTCGACGCACAGGGCGCGAAAATCACCTCCGCCCCCCATCCCAAGCAACGGGTGTATGTAAAGCTAACCGCAGAAGCAACACGCTATGACATCCTCAGAAAAAAGCATATCACCCCTCCATGCGCCGGATATCAGCCATAATCTGCGGGTGCGCTTTATCCAGCCGGTAAAAAAACAGCAGGCCGAAATTAATCACCGCCATAATAATCGGCACACCCATCATTACAAACATCAGCGCGAAGCGGGCCGAATCCGGCTGGGCGTACCCATCCGCCACAAAGCCGCCCAGCTCCAGTATCCAGCCCAGCATTCCGGTGCCAATCCCGACACCCAGCTTTATGCCAAAGCCGGTGGCGGTGTTGACAATCCCCTCACATTTCATCCCGGTTTTCCAGTAGCCGTAATCGCTTACATCCGCGGCCATGGCAAAGGAAACCGCCACAAAGGGCGCGGTAAACACGCCATGGATGGCCGCACGTACTACATACAGCCCCAAGCTGGCGGGGCTTATCATCAGTACAAGGGGCGCGGCCAGGCCGCCCAGCACGGAAATACGCGCCAAGGTACCCTTGCTGAATCTTTTTGACAACACCGGCACCAGAAACAGCACAACAACCAGCGTAGCCGACATGGAAAGGGACGCCAGCCCCATCAAATTCTCATTGCCCAAAATATACCGGAAATAAAACACCGCCCCCGCCCCCGTAATCGACACCGCGATATTGCTTCCCACTAAGGCCATGGTCAGCAGAATCCAGTATTTATTGGAGATGAGGCTTTTATAGGATTGGGTAAATGTCCGGGGCGCATCCCGTGTCTTTTTTTCCCCGCCATACCGCTCCCGGGTCAGCACGAAAGCAATCATCACGCACAACAGCATGAACAGCCCCACGATGACAGACCAAATACGCCAGGCCCGGGCGTCCCCACCCAAGGCGTTGACCACGGGCATGGTCAGGGAAACGAAGGCCACGCCACCCACGATGCTCATTATCGTCCGCACCACGCCGCAATGGATACGGCTGGCGGCATTGCGGGTCATCAGCGGGATGAGCGCGTCGTAGGGGATAACCAAGGCCGCGTAGAACACCGTGGTGGTCAGATTATATAAAACGATAAACCATATCAGCCGGCCCGCCGGGCCCAAATTCGGCACAGAAAACAACAGGATAAAGCTCACGGCGAAGGGCAACGCGCACACCAACAGCCAGGGCCGCGCCTTCCCGAAGCGGCTTTTCGTCCTGTCCACGGCGTTGCCAATCCACACATCGGTGAGCGCGTCCAGCACCCGGGAAAGCATGAGCACCGTCCCGGCTACCCCGGCCCGTATGCCCATATAGTCCGTCATAAAAAACAGGATAAAACCGCTTAGAAACGAGAAGCAAGCCGTTAAGCCAAAGTCCCCCGCGCCGTAGCTTAACAGCTTGCGTAAACCCATCTTGTCGTTGGGTATTTTTTTATCGTCTTCCATACGCATCCCTCCTCGTCATTTTAATCGGCTATAGTAAAGGAATTATTTGAATATGACAAAATTCAACAAATTGTACGAACGAGTGATTGTTTTTGCATTTGTATTTTTTACTGCTAAAATGTACGAAATTAGCGGATTTTTTCGGAACGGGGGGCAAAAGTGGCCATAGATAAAGGCGGGAAAAGAGGTGGGACAAAACAAAAAATAGTACACGCCGCCACAGACCTTTTTGCGAAAAAGGGCTTTACCGAAACCAGCGTACGCGAAATCGCAACAGCCGTAGGGGTAAATGAATCGTCGCTATACAACCATTTTGACTCAAAGGGCGCGATTTTGGAATACATCTTGGAATATTACCGGCAAACCGCCAGCGCGTACCAAGTCCCCGCCGAAGCCCTGTCTCGCCTGACCAAGGACGCCACCGCCGAAGATATACTGGCTTGCATGATGATGTACTACCCACCGGAGGAGGAACAGCTCTTTATCAAAATGCTACAAGTGCTGTTTCAAGAACAATTTCGTAACGACGCGGTACGCGACTACATCGCCAACGACCTGATTCTATGGAACGAGCAATTCATTTCGGACTTGTTGCACCGCCTGATTCGTTCCGGCGCGTTGGACACAAAAACAGATGTGGATTTTTGGGCCAAGGTGCACGTGTCGATAAACTACAAATTTTCCGCCTGCCATGTTATGGGTATAGGCGAAATCCATCCGGGTTACAAGGGTAAGGGCAACGTGGCCATGAAAAGGACGCTCTATGAAGTGCTTTTCACACTGCATGGGGCGAAGGAAACCGAGGATGAAGAGAGGAATGATTGTACAATGCTGGAAAATTTCTTCACGGAACTGGAAATCGCGGAAGAACTGGGCATCCCCGAGGAAGCGGTAAAGGACTTGCTGGCCAACAAGATGGAGCTGAATAAATCGGACGTGGATAAACTCCTTAGCAAAATGGCCAAAAAAATGAAAATCAAGGGATAAGGAATCAGTTTAATTTTCGGGGGCTTTGCCCCCGGACCCCCACGAGCTTTTGAAAAAGCTCGACCAAAACGTTAATAAAAAGCCGCATTCGCGGCTTTTTTGGTAGTTTTTGTCAAACTTTTTCAAAATCGGTCATAATCCCACCTTGTTCTTATTATGATTTCTTATTGCTTATCCATTTCCGTATAACCGCTGACTATATCACAAACTTCGGCTAAAATATCATCAGGTATCATCTCAACAAATTCAGGATTTCGCTCTATTAAGTCAAGAGCTTTTACTTGGTCTGTCATTACAACGCCTGATGTTGTAGTTCTATCGTCAAGCTTAGGTTGCAACGGAAAGCCCCTGTCTGTATTTGTTATAGGACATACAATAGCCACACCACGAGCAAATTTATTGTAACTGGCATTGCTAACTACAAGGGCTGGTCTGCGTCCCTGTTGTTCATGTCCTTTAGTTGGGTTAAAGTCCATTTTTATTATATCGCCTTGCTTTGGAATATAAGCCATTAAAATACCTCTCTGCCTACGGGTTCGCCTGTGTCCCATTCTTCGGTTTTATAATCGCTAGTGTAATTTTTTAAGCGTTCTTCTGTTGTTAGTCTCTTGCGCTTGTATTTTGGCTGGAATGGCAAGGCTTCGTCCATTATCATCTGCCGAAAAAGCATATTAACAACTACTGAAACATTTAGCCCCAGCTTATCAAGTAAAAAATCTAAATCCCTTTTAACATCTTCATCTACTCTCACATTTATTGATGTTGATTGTTTTGCGCTTGCTTGTGCCATATAAAGACCTCCAATATTTTTTTGTATACATACTATACGGCATGGTATATACCATGTAAAGCGTTACATGCGGGTGCAAATTTTGCACCCTACTATCAAGCAGAAAAACTAACGTGCTATTGTATCGTAGTTGTAGTGAATACGCCCTACATACCGTGTTGACACAGCATTTGCGCAACCCTATACTGCGGGAAACAACTCCGGGAGGAACGCTATGTACCGCGTGAAAAGACAGGACGATGTGCAGAAAAATTATCAGCTTATGGCCTATATGGCCAAGCGGGTGCTGGAGGACGACAGGGACTTGATTGCCGGTCTTGCCAATGTGTCTGCGGTGATAAACGGCTATATGGAGCGGATAAACTGGGTGGGCTTTTATTTGCGCAAGGGCGACGAGCTGGTGCTGGGCCCCTTCCAGGGTTTGCCCGCCTGTATGCGCATACCCCTGGGCAAGGGTGTGTGCGGCACGGCGGCGGCGCGAAACGAAACCCAGGTAGTGGCAGACGTCCACGCCTTCCCCGGCCACATCGCCTGTGACAGCGCGTCCAATTCGGAAATCGTCATCCCCCTATGCAAAAACGGGGAGGTTTTTGGCGTGCTGGACGTGGACAGCCCGGAGCTGAATCGTTTTGGCGCGTTGGAGGAACAATATTTATCCGAGATATGTGACGCCATCGCAAAATATGACTATATGGTTGGTTGAAATGGAACGGGTTTTTTTTATTTTAATTGCCACGACGGTGTGCTTCGCCGTCCCCAAATTCCGCGCCGACTTGGTGGCGGTGTGCTCCTTGCTTGCCTTGTATCTGGCGGGGGTGCTGACCGTAACCGAGGCATTGGCGGGCTTCTCCAGCACGGTGGTGGTCATGCTGGCGGTTTTGTTTGTCGTGGGGGAAGGAATTTCCCAGACCGGGCTGGCGGGAAAGGCAGGCAACCTGCTGGTTAAGCTGACGGGGAACAGCGAGTTCAGGATGCTGGTTTTCGTGAAACTATTAGTAGCCGGGATTGGGAGCTTTATCAGCAATACGGGAACCGTGGCTATTCTAATGCCCATCGTGGTAAACCTGAGCGTGAAAATGAATATCCATCCCGGCAAGCTCCTGATGCCCCTGGCCTTCGGAGCCAGCATGGGCGGCGCGCTGACGCTAATCGGCACCGCCCCCAATTTGCTTGCCCGGGACGCGCTGATAAACCACGGCTTCCCGGGGCTGTCCTTTTTCGACTTTACCCCCATCGGGCTGATTATCCTTTTCGTGGGCACCGCCTATATGTGGTTTGTGGGGCGAAAGCTACTGGATAAGCCCTACGAGGAAAAATCCAAGGTAGCGGACACGCTGAACGTATCCGAGCTGTTGCGGCAGTACCAGATAGACGAGCATCTCCACTACGTACAGGTGCCAGAAGGCCATAACCTTGTGGGCAAGGCCCTGAAGGAACTCCAATGGCCCGGCGAATACGATGTGACGGTGCTGAAGGTGCAGAAAAAGACGCCGAAATCCTTCCAGCTATTATCCACAGGCGGCGACACCCAGGACATGTCCACCCCGGATTATGTATTGGAAGCGGGGGACATTTTACTGCTTTACGCCGAAACCGATTCCCTGAAACGGCTTCTGGCGGATACGGCCTTGCAGACCATCCACCGGGACTTGGTGGATGGCTTGCACATTCAAGACGCCCACATCGCCGAGGTCATCCTCACCCCCCAGTCCAATTTGATTAACCAATCCCTGAAGGCCATCAGCTTCCGCGAAAAATACGGCCTTACCGTGCTGGCCACCCGGTGCCGCCAGCAAAGCGCGAAGATATTGTCCGTCCAAGACAAACTCGAATACGGCGACGCCATGCTGGTTCACGGTAAATGGAAAAACATAGACATGCTGGCCAAAGAAAAAAGTGACTTAGTGGTGATTAGCCACCAGACGAAGCAACCGGAGACAGCCTTCAACCCCTTGCGCGCCATTTTGGCGGGGTCGGTATTGCTGGGTATGATTATCATGCTGGTGTTTGAATGGATTCCCGCGGTGATAACCGTACTCGTTGCGGGGCTCCTCATGGTGCTGACGGGCAGTGTCCGAAGCGCGGAGCAAGCCTATCGCGCCGTCAACTGGCAGATTGTCATTCTCATCGCCTGTATGCTGCCCATGGCCACCGCTTTGGAAAATTCCGGGGGCGTGGCCTTTATCGCCGACGGTATAACCGCCGCTTTGGGTGGAGCGGGCCCCGTGGCGGTCATGGCGGGGCTGTATATCGTCACCTCCATTTTCGGAGTCTTTATCAGCAATACGGCCACGGCGGTGCTGTTTTTGCCCATAGCCATTATGGCCGCCCAGCACATCGGCGTCAGCCCTTTGCCCTTCGTCATGGCCGTCACCTACGCCGCCAGCATGTCCTTCGCCACCCCTGTGTCCACCCCGCCCAACGCCATGGTCATGGTAGCGGGGAAATACCGCTTCATCGACTACATGAAGGTGGGCATCCCCTTGCAGTTTATTGTCGGGCTCATCATTATTCTGGTGTTGCCGCTGTTCTTTCCGTTTTGATGGCCCCCCGGGCCAAGGCGTCGCACCGTTCGTTTTCCGAGTTGCCCGCGTGACCCTTTACCCAATGGCACCGGACTTCGTGCTTCTCCAGCAAGGCCAGTAGCCGCTCCCATAAATCCACATTCAGCGCGGGTTCTTTTTTATTGCGCATCCAATCGTTTTGCTTCCATTTTAGTGCCCAGCCCTTTTCGATGGCATCGACTACATAGCGGGAATCGGAGTATAAAGCCACGCAACAGGGCTCCTTCAGAGCATCCAGCCCGACGATTACACCCAGCATTTCCATGCGGTTGTTGGTGGTGGCGGGATGCCCGCCGGAAAATTCCTTGCGGTGGCTTTTGTAGAGCAACACCGCGCCATAGCCGCCGGGGCCGGGATTGCCGGAGCACGCGCCGTCGGTGTAGAGGGTAACGCGCTTCATTTATGTACCCCCAGCAACGCGTTGGCGATACATAAATCCTCGGCGGTGGTGATTTTGATATTGCGCCGCGCTCCTTCCACCAAAAAAACCGTGCCGCCCCGCGCTTCCAAAATGGCACTGTCGTCTGTAAACGCCGCCAGATTTGGGGTCTCTTCGTAGGCTTGCAGTAGAGTCTTGTATGTAAACCCCTGTGGGGTCTGCACCTGCCAAAACCGCCCGCGCTCCGGGGTGGCGCGTACACGCCCGGTGGCGTCCGCCTCCTTTACCGTGTCGGTGAAAACCGTCCCCGCCACCGCCGCGCCATACTTTCGTGCGGCGTCGGCGACTTTTTCTATTAAACCGGCACCCACCAGCGGGCGCACGCCGTCGTGGATAAGCACGATTTCGGTCTGCGGGGAAAGCCGAAGCAGAGCCTTGTACACGCTTTCGCTACGGCTCGCGCCGCCTTCGACGCATGTTACGCCTTGGGGGCGAAGGGCAGGGCACAAGCCCGCCGGCACCGTGACGACGATTTCATGTATCCATTCCAGCCCTTCAAATACCGCCAGGGTATTTTCCAGCACGCTCAAGCCGTTTTGCATAGGCAAAAATTGCTTGGGCTTATCGCCGCCAAAGCGCGTGCCCACCCCCGAAGCGGGGATAATCACACATATCATATGAATGCCTCCACTAATACCTCACCAGCACCGCCTTGTCGGGGAAAACCAAGGCCGGACAGCTGGCAGTGATACTGTCCACCCAAATAAAAAACTCCTGCCCGGGCAGAATATCTCCGGGCCCCATCGCGCCGTATTCCGGGTCATAGATATAGGAATCGGCGGTGAGGGTGATGCGGTATTTTCCGTCGGCGGTGAGGAAAACGCAGAAATCCGCCCCATATTGGATGTTCTCGCTGGCCACGGCGGTAAACACCGCGGCATCGTCGCGGCAACTATTCAGCCAAAGCACAACCGCCGGATAAACCCCGGCACCGTCCCCGATGAGATAGGCCGCCCGCGCACCCATGCCGCGCTTTATCGCCGGAGCCGGTACACGCAAGCCCGTTACCAAATCATACACCGGCGCGTTTTCCACGCAAACCCACACATCGGCATGGGCGTCACCGGTCAGGGCTTCGCCCACCACGCGCACGTGCGTGCCCTTGATTTGTTTTATCTTACCCTGGGTTTCGTCCACATACATACCACCGGCGGCGCGAACTGTCAAACACGGGACAAGCAAACAGGCAAATACCAGCAATACCGCCGCTGTATGTCTTTTCATGGGTGCCTCCTATAGAATCATTCAATATATCCTTCCCCCGCAAGGTGGAATTATATGCATAATTTCCCCGCTCCGGCATATATATCTGAAAAACGGACAAGGGGGAACTGGGATGGAGCGCGCACCCTACAGGCGTTATACATATACCCAACAAGCGGAGCACGAAGGCGAGCCGGGCGCGTTGGGCGAAACCCTTATTCTGCAAGGCATCGTCAGCGGGGTAGTGTTGGTGGCGGTCATGCTCATCAGCATTGTGAGCTTCGCGCCGGCGGTGCCTGTGCAGGATGCGGTGCGCCAAGCCCTTTCCGGGCCGGCTACGGCGGGGGAATTGGTCAGTAGCGCAAGGGAATTTGGCGCGGAAGTGCTACATCTACCCTGGCTGAATGATTAGGATACGTCGCCCTGCCTGGGCCGGCTTGGTTGTACTGCTGGCTTTGCCGTGGACGCGCCCCATCGGCATGGTGCTTGCGTCCCTCCTTTTGCACGAATGGGCCCACGCCTTCGCCGCCACATGGTTCGGTGGGAAGGTGGAGCATGTGCGCCTTTCGGTTTTCGGCTTCATTGCCCGCGCCCGGAAAATGGACAACCTCCACCCCCGGGAACGGGCCTGGGTCTATTTCGCCGGCCCGGCCATGAACATTTTGATAGCCGGATGGGCCTACACGGTGCATCATCTTTCCTACATCGGCGTGTTTTGGCTACGGGATTTGGCTTTTTACAACGCGGTGCTGGCCATCTTCAATTTACTGCCCCTCCTGCCCCTGGACGGCGGGCGGCTGGCCCAGCATTTTCTGGGGAATATGTTCGGCGCGTTGCGGGCCAACCGTTTTCTCCTGCGCTTTGGGCGGGGCGCGGCCATTATTATTTCCGTGCTGGGCTTTGTGCAGATAATTTTATTTTCCTATAACATTACTTTGCTGTGCGCGGGGATTTACCTCTGGCGCAAAAACGCCACCCTGCAAGCCGAACTGCGCATGGAGTTTTTTTTAACTATGCAAAAAAAATCCGCCATTTTGCGCGGGGTGCGGAATATAAACAAATATAAATGCAAGCGACTCACCGTCCCCGCCGAAATGCCCCTGGCCCATGCCATAGACCGGCTGGGCTGGTCATATCTGTGCGAATTTTGGGTGGAGGGCACGCCCATCCGGGAGGAAATATTGCTGGCGCACCTATTCTCCCCCCAACGCGAATCCATCGCCGAAACCCTGGCCGTACCCATGGGGACGTTTTGCAATATAGCCGAATAAAACGGCTCACCGGGTAAACAACGCCTTTACCTCTGCCCGCGAAATGCACCCGCTAAGCAAAATCCCCCAAAAGTAAACCAGCACCAGCACACCGATGGCCAGCCCAAGCCCTATCCGCAAGCCCAGCGCGTCCAGCAGTAACCGGTTGGCCAGCAAGCGCGCCAAGGCACCGGCGATGGCGGCGGCCAGTAGCGGCTTCACCAGCCAGCTCACCAAGGGCAGTTCATAGTCGATGTGCTGTCTGACTTTGTGCATTCCCAGGGCGATGACCACCACCAGGCTCAACAGCCAGCCGAATATGTACGCCGGCAAGCCGAAATGGGGCACCAGGAAAAACGTAAAGGCAATGGTTATGGCCGAGGAGATAATCGAATTGCGGAAAATGAATAATTGGCAACCCAGCCCGTTCAGCACCCCGGATAAAATAATGTGCATATAAATAAAAGGACACATAATGCCCAGCAATTGTAGCATCAGGCCGATGGGCTGGTTATAAATCGCCATGCCCAGCTCATGGGAAAAGAACAGGAACAGCGACGCCGCGCCCATCCCCGTCACCGACGCGAAAAGCAATCCCTTCGAGGTGGCGTAGCTAATGCGGCGCATATTCCCGGCGGCGGCGGCTTCGGCCACGGCGGGGACCAAGGTGACACTCAAGGCGGTCAGCACCGCCGTGGGGAAGAAAATCAGCGGCATCGCCATCCCCGTGATACGGCCAAACTCGCTGATGGCCTCCGACGCGCTAAGGCCGTATAGCTGTAACCGCGCCGGAATCAGCACATTCTCCCAAGCGGTGAGCAACGACCCCGCCACCCGGTTGCCCGTCAGCGGCAACGCCATGGTCATAATCAACCCCAACGTCTGGGCGGAAGTCAACGTGGGACGCTTGAACAGGCGTCTTCTTTTTTTGAAAATCCGGTAAGAAATGTAGGTGAAGCCGAAGGAAAATATTTCCTCGCCCACGATGGCGATGAAGGCCACGGCGGCGGCGTATTCCAGCCCCCGGGGAACGAACCGGGCGGCCAGCACATACACAATCACCATCCGTACGATTTGCTCCAGCACCTGATTGGCCGCAGGGATTTTTGCCTCCTGCAAGCCGATGAAATACCCCCGCAGACAGGTTCCGGCGGCCATGGCGGGGAAGGCGAAGGACAAAATCCGCAAGGGCAAAACCACCCGCATATCGTTGAAGAAATGCACCGCCAGCAACTCCGCGCCAAAATACAGCGCGGCGGTGAGCACAAAGCCCATCAGTGTCGTAATCACCACCGACTGCTTCAGCACCCGCCCCATATTGCCGTATTCGCCCTTGGCGCGCTCCTGGGCGGTAAGCTTCGACACGGTGGTGTTAAACCCGGCACAGGATATACTCCACGCCAGCGCGTACACAGGCATAATCAACTGATACAGCCCCATGCCCTCCGCACCCATAAGATTAGACATATAGATGCGATATACAAAACCCAATATCCGGGTGATAACCCCGGCGGCGGTCAACATCAACGCCCCAGTGAGAATACGCGACCTGATACCATCATCCCCTTCAAACCAATATATGAAGAAGACACAGGAGCTTATTCATCGTGCCAATGGGCAAGGTGTTTAATGAAGCAGTTGGGAAGTTATTGCGCTATGCGCAACGCATGTTTCAAGGCAGTTTGCAATGTTTGCGAAAAATTTATATTTGCCTCCTCTGCCCGCTTGTTAAGCCAAGACGGGATATTAAGCGTTTTTTTGACAAGTTTATTATCGTAATACCGCCTATAGTCCTCTGTGTCTACAGAAACGAGTGTTACCATGTCCTCGTTTTTTATTTCCAGTTCCCTTGGTTTGCTGGGGGCGGGAATAATATCGCCCGATTCCTCCATGTCATACAATGCCAAACAAAGAGAATCTTCTGCCATGCTGATAGCATCTGCCAAAGTGTCTCCTTGGGTTGCGCCTCGTTGCAAGTCAGGGAAAAAGACAAAATATCGCTTGTCTCCTTCCAAGCGCAATATAGCGGGGTAGACATATCTCATTATAACGCCTCCATTCATTTAAGCCCTAGCTGTTTTAATATCGCTTGCTTTAATCCGGTTCCTATTTCTTTTGATTGATGACGAGGCACTTCCGACTTTTTGCCGTTGCCAGGGTTTTCGTAAATATCATGCCGCTTGCCGTGGCTGTGAAACTTTACACCCCGCCCTTTTAACTCCTTCACAAACTCAGATATTTTCATGCGGCATCCCCTCTCGACTCTCGCATTATACTACGTGCCTTGCACGTATTGTCAATTCTCACCCTTTATGATACAGTTTCCACACAAAACGTATAGCGTGAAGAAAAATCCGGGTGTACTATGCATGACATCATCAAGGCAATAGAGCGTGGGCGGTATAAATACATGGCCGACTTGAAGGCTCATTGTGAGTTGTCTTATTCGCATTCGGTCAGTGTGGCGCAAACCGCATATGACATCGGAAAACTGCTTCAACTGGGCACGCAGGGCTTGGAAAAATTGGCGATGTGCGCCCTTTTGCATGACATCGGGAAAGCCACTTTGCCCCATGATATCTTGAGCAAGCCCACATTTCTCACGCATCAGGAGCAGACCCAAATGATGGACCACGCGAAAATCGGTGGGCAACTGCTGTGTAGCCTGACCTTCTGCGAGGAAATCCGCGCCGGGGTGGCGCATCATCACGAAAAATGGGACGGAACGGGCTACCCCGACCGGCTGAAGGGGGACGAAATCCCGTTGCTGAGTCGCATCATCGCGGTGGCGGATGTCTTCTGCGCCCTCATCGCCCACCGCCCCTACCGAATGCCCGCTACCCCGTTCATCGCCGTTGAATACATCATTTTGGAGGCGGGGCGTGCCTTTGACCGCGACGTGGTGCGTGCTTTTTGCGAAGTATTGAAAAAAAGGCCCTCCTCCCCGGCACTGACCGCAATACCCGAAAGCCTTCGCCTGGGGAAGCTGACCGCCCACGTCAGGACGGGTATCGTCACCTGCGGCGGCGTGGATTTGTACCTGACGAAAAAAGAGTACATGTTGCTCCTTTTTTTTATCCAAAACCGGGAACGCTATATAAAACCGGAAGACCTGTACCAAAAAGTATGGAACGCTTCCATGGAGCGCAACACCAACGCCCTGCGCGGCGCGATGAAGCGTCTGCGTAAAAAGATTAAAGGTTGCGGATATACCATCAACAACTCCCGAACCGAGGGGTATATACTCGAACGGGAATAACACGCCCCGGGGGAAGTGGGGGAAGGGCGTTGTTGAAAGCGAGCGATTGCTAAGCCCGCGTAGCGCATTGGCGCGGAACGCGCCACCAGCGGAGCATAGGGCGTGCACAGCGAGTCTTCAACACCGCCCTTCCCCCACTTCCCCCGGGCGAAATCTTGCAACAATGGGTGTCATACCTTACACTAGAGCCATGCGTATCCCCCCGGAAGCACAAAAAATCCTATCCACCCTCGAATCTGCCGGGTTTGAGGGTTTTGTCGTGGGCGGTTGCGTCCGTGACGTCCTGCGCGGCATCACCCCCAAGGACTGGGACATCACCACCAACGCCACACCCCATCAAGTAAAAGCCCTTTTCCCCCGCACCTTCGACACGGGCATCCGGCACGGCACCATTTCCGTGCTGGAAAACCGCAAACCCTACGAAGTCACCACCTACCGCATCGACGGCACCTACACCGACGCCCGCCGCCCCGATTCCGTTACCTATGCCTCCTCCATCGAGGAGGATTTAAGCCGCCGGGACTTCACCATGAACGCCATCGCCTACAGCCCCGCCCACGGCTTCGCCGACCCTTTCAGCGGGCGGGAGGACATCGCGGCAAAAATCATCCGTTGCGTGGGCGACCCGGCCCACCGCTTCGGGGAGGACGCCCTGCGGATGCTACGCGCCCTGCGTTTCGCGGGGACGCTGGGCTTCGCCGTAGACCCCGCCACCCTCACCGCCATATCCGCCCAAAAGGAAAATCTGGCCCGCATCAGTGCGGAGCGGGTGCGGGAGGAGCTGACCCGCCTCCTTTGCGGCGCGTACCCCCATGCCCTTTCCCTCCTTGCAGAAACGGGCCTGTTGCCCTATGTATTGCAGACCGGAAACAGCCCCTACCCCGGCAACCTCACGCAAACCATTCGCCAGCTTGAAGAAGCCCCGCCCGACGCCCATCTTCGCCTGTCCCTTTTCTTCGCGCCCTTTCACACCGGCGGCGCACCCGCCCTGGAAAAGCTCCTCCGCGCCCTCCGCTTCGATAACAAAACCATTCAAGCAATATCCCTTTACACACGCCTCCTCCCCCACTCCATCCCCGCCGACCCCTACGCAATAAAAAAACACTTGAAGCAGATGCCGCAACCCACTGCCCAAGCGTTCTTCGAAAACCTATTAGCCCTCCAGGAAATCACCGGCATTTGCCACCCGGCCCACGCCACAGCCCTGCGCCGCATCTCCCAGGAAATACACGCAAGAAACGAATGCTACACCCTAAGCGGTTTAGCCGTCAACGGAAAAGACCTGGCCGCCATGGGCATCCCCCCCGGCAAGGCCATGGGCAATGCCCTAGAAAAACTCCTCGACGCCGTCATGCGCCAGCCGGAGTTAAACGAAAAGGGTGGGTTAGAAAAGATTATCGGGGGCTTCGCCCCCGAGCCCCCACGCGCTTTTGAAAAAGCGCGGCCAAAACTTTAATGTGAAGCCCGCCATCGGCGGGCTTCAGAGTGGAGACAAAGTAAAACCTCGGAGGCTTTGCCCCCGCACCCCCAGAAACTTTTGAAAAAGCTTCATTAAAATTTTAACGGAAACCGCGCATTTGCGCGGTTTCCATGAATGGGGTCAAGGGGACTTGTCCCCTTGTGGGGGTTTGGGGGCAAAGCCCCCGAGCCCTTTCTTAATAACTACTCCCTAGCACGCATGGTGGGGAAGAAAATCACATCCCGTATGGAGAGTGAGTCCGTCAACAGCATAACAAAGCGGTCCACGCCCAGACCAAACCCGCCCGTAGGCGGCATTCCATATTCAATGGCCGTGAGAAAATCCTCATCTATCATGTTGGCCTCATCGTCGCCGGCTTGCCGTTGCGCCTCCTGATAGGCAAAACGCGCCCGCTGGTCAACGGGGTCGTTCAGCTCGGAATAGGCATTGCCAAACTCCCTGCCCAGGATGAACAATTCAAACCGCTCGGTATAGTCGGGATGCCCCGGCTTCTTTTTCGTCAGGGGCGAAATCTCTATGGGATGGTCCAGAATAAACGTGGGCTGTACCAGGTGCCGCTCCGCAAATTTGTCGAAAAAGGCTTCCAGTATATGCCCCTTGCCGAAATGGGCCTGCACCTCCACGCCGTGTTCCTTGGCGGCGGCACGGGCTTCGTCCAAGGAAGAAAGCGCGTGAAAATCCACCCCGGCATATTCCTTCACCGCGTCCACCATGGTCATGCGCGTAAAGGGTTTTGCCAAATCAATTTCGTGCCCCTCACAATGTATTATCGTGGTGCCCAGCACGGACTGCGCCACGGCGCGGAACATATCCTCCGTCAGTGCCATAATGCCATGGTAATCGGTATAAGCCTCGTACAGCTCCAGCATGGTAAATTCCGGGTTATGCTTTACCGATATGCCCTCGTTGCGGAAATTGCGCCCAAGCTCATACACCCGCTCGAAGCCGCCCACGATGAGCCGCTTCAAGGGTAGCTCCAGGGCGATGCGCATATACATTTCCATGTCCAGCGTATTGTGATGGGTCAGAAACGGACGTGCGGAGCCGCCCCCCGGGATGCTTTGCAGCACGGGGGTTTCCACTTCCAGATAGCCCCGTTCATCCAAAAAGGCGCGGATGGCCTTGATGATGGCCGTGCGCTTCACGAAAACCTCCCGCACCTCGGGGTTGACGATTAAATCCAGATACCGCTGGCGATAACGGGCCTCCTTGTCGCGCAAGCCGTGGAACTTCTCCGGCAGTACATGCAGACTCTTGCCCAACAGCGTAGCACTGTCCGCCTTCACCGAGATTTCGCCCTTGTTGGTACGGAAAACCACCCCGGCAACCCCCACAATGTCTCCGATGTCAAATTGCTTGAAGGCGTCGTAGCTCTCCTCGCCGATATCCTCGCGCTTCACATACACCTGAATGCGCCCGGTTTCATCTTGCACATCCATGAAGGAAGCCTTGCCCATCACCCGCTTGGTCATCATGCGCCCGGCGATGCCCACGGACTGGTTTTCCATGACATTGAAATTATCGTGGATTTCTTTGGCGTGGGCGGTGACGGGATATACGGTATGGGCAAAGGGGTCGCGCCCGGCGGCTTGCAGGGCTTGCAATTTTTCCAGCCGTATCTTCTGTTGCTCGTTAAAGTCGGTATTCATACACTCACCTAAGCAATTTTCAAAATTTTGTATTTAATAACCCCATCGGGTGCGTCCACAGATACATTGTCACCCACTCTTTTGTCAAGCAACGCCATGCCCAAGGGCGATTCATTGGAAATGCGTCCGCCCAGCGGGTCGGCCTCAGTAGAGCCGACAATTAAGTACTCAAATTCCTCATTATATTCCACGTCCAAAACCGTCGCCTTACTGCCGATGCTAATGCTGTCCGCGTCAAGGTCGTCCTCGTCGATAACCTCCGCGTTGCGCAGCATCTTTTCGATGAGCCCGATACGGGCCTCAATTTCAGCTTGCTCCTCCTTGGCGGCGTCGTATTCCGCGTTCTCCGACAAATCGCCCTGACTGCGGGCTTCCTTAATTTTGGCGGCCACATCCTTACGGCGCACCACTTTTAATTCTTGTAGCTCGTCTTCCAGCCGCTTCAGGCCCTCGTAGGTCAGCATTGTTTTTTTCTCGGCCATTTTACTCATCCTCTCGTTTTACTTAATCCAAATAAAAATAAAAGCCGGGCAATATTAATCGCGCTTCCGACTTTGTTGTTATGGCTCAAAACCGCGCAAATTATACGGCGGGCATTGGGGATTGTCAACGGCTTACAATGAACATCCCCAGTGTATATTCCACGCCATCGGATTTAGCAAAATCCAGGGCAACGCTAAAATAACCCGCCTTCTTTTCCCCATTGTCCAGCATCACGGGGAAAACAGGGGCGGCATACATTGCCCCGCTTTCCCGGGAAGCGACGGCGAGCTTTATCTCGCTGTGGGCGAATGGCGTGCCGTCGTCTTTCAGGGGCAGGAGGCCGGTGATGTCTATAATATTCTCCCGGACGGGAGCTGTTTGCCGGATATAATGGGTCTGGATTTGAAAGAAATCCCCGGGATTTTTCCATTCTATAGGCGCGGAAACCACACGGAAAATCCGCCCCTCCAGATTATCCACCGCGATGAGGGAATCCTTGTCATGCAACCGGGAACGGCTGACCGACATCCAATGGGTGGCGTAATCCTTCAGCTCCATCACCTCCTTGTCAAACACAATTAAATCGCCATGGGGGAAAGCGGCAAATTCTATGTTTTTTGCCGCCGCGTTTTCCAAGATGGACTGCCGTGCGGCCATGATTCGCGTATACTGCGCAATTTGACCCGAGGCGAACTGCCGCGCCCCCTCATGGAAATTCCCCCGGACCGAAGGCATAAACCGAACCGGAATTAAAATAAGCAACAGCACACCCGCGCAAATCATCCATTTATATTTCCATTTATTAATATTTTTTATTATATTTTTATGCACGGTTAAATAGCCCACCATGTAGCAAAACGCCATAAACGCGAAGACATAACTCATATTCCTATGGAAATCAATAAGCCTTGCCGGGCCACGGCCACCCAAGCCGTAAAAAGCCGGGACATACATCGCCACATATAAAACGAGCAAAACCGCGCAAGCCATAACGGGATGGGCAAACTGTATCTTTTTACTTTCCTGTATGCGCGTTGCCAAAAGGGGCAAAATCAAAATGAGCAATACCACCGTAAGCCCCAAATGCCACCGCAACACATCCAGCCCGGCATGATACAGTGAATGCACCAGCGCGTTCCCCGCCGTCATGCCGCCGCCGCCGAACTCCATCCGGCCCACACTTCCCAGCACATTTAATAAGAGGAAAATGCCAGCCACCGTGGCGTAGAGATATATAAAATATTTTCGCGGCCGGGTTTTGTTCCGCAAGGAGGCGATTGCGTCAAAAAAGCATAACGCCATCAAGGAAGCAACGGTTAAAATCCCCCCGGCGGTCTGGCTTCCGCAAATAAAAAAAATAAATAAAACGGATATTATATGCTTAATATATAATTTTATTTTATTTATTTGCGCATTATAATATAAATCCATCACATTGACCGTCAGCAATAAAATAAATGAATACATCAGCGTGTAATTCACCACCCCCGAATACCAGAAAAAGCCCTCCGCAGGGGAGCGCATATGGTTAATGGACAAAAATACGATGGTCAGGGACACGGCCAGGGTTAATTTCAGCCCCAGGCCCAAGAAATATGTTGACAAGGCATGGATAAAACGGAAAACCGAATATACATATATCCAATAAAAAATAAATAATATTATTTGATTTAATAATAGTGAAAAATACGCGGGCCCCAACCCCCGCAAGATATAATGGCCGAAGGTACCGTTACTTCGGCCCGAGAAAGCCGAGCTGACCGATATCCATACCGCGTCGAAAATATGGGCCGCGTCATTGTTGCGCAAGCGCACCATGTCAATAATGTCATCCGCCATGGGAAACACCGCGAAGGAAAATAAACTAAACAAAAAAATAGGGATAAAAATAATCCCGCAATATAGCCAAGCAATATTTTTATTCCCCTTGTACATTCACCCTATCCTCCACCAAGTACGCCGGCCGCCCCTTCAGCTCCTCGTATATTTTGCCCACATAGAAGCCGATAACGCCCAGGGAAATCATCAGCATCGCGCCGATAATCAATAAAAGCAAAATAACGGTGGTAAAGCCCTCCACGGCGGTGCCCGTCAGCCACCTTGCGAAGGTGTGTATGCCCAGGCCGAGGAAGAATAATAAAAAAATAACGCCCGTAATCGTGACCACCTGCAAGGGCGCGGAGGAAAAGGAGGCGATATTATTCAGCGCGTATTGGGTTGAGCGTATCCCGGTAAATTTTGACTTTCCACTTAGGCGCGGCTTCACGTCGTAGCGCACCTGCTTCCGGTTGAACCCCACCCAGGAGGACAAGGCGCGGAAAAACCGCTGGCGTTCGGGCAGGTTGATAATTATGTCCACCACGCGCCTATCCAGCAGTTGGAAATCCGAGGCGTTTTTTAATTGTACGTTGCCTGTGCGCCCAATTAAAAAATAAAATAAATTAGAAAAAAATGTATATAAAATGGGTTCCTTGCCACGGGAATTTTTTATGCCCTCTACGATGTCCGTACCCCCGGCGCGCCAGATGTGATACATCTGCGCCAGCATCTCCGGGGGGTGCTGTAAATCGCAGTCTATCAGCGCGCAGGCTTTTCCCCTGGCGTGGGCCAGCCCGGCCAAAATCGCGCCTTCCTTCCCGAAATTCTTCGAGAGCTTCACCCCCGCAACGCGCTCATCCTCCCGCGCCAGACCCATAATTTGCGTCCAGGTATCGTCCTCCGAGCCGTCGTCAACGAAAATAAGTTCATAGGCTATATCCGACGCTTCCAGGGCAAGGCGAAACTGCCCGGCGGCTTCGGCGAGAGCCGGGCCTTCGTTGTACGCCGGGACAACCACGGACAGCACGGGATTTTTATTTTCATTCATCGCTACTCACCCACTCCCGGCGATGATACCCTATTCATCCAATTAACCGCAATAGTCCTTCGCCGTTTATATCATCGGTGATGTTGAATCTATGCAAGGCGAGGAGGGATTCCGGCACGCCGTATATTATCCGGTTTATCCCGGCGCGGGTGCCCAGGGTTACGCGCACCCCCTCGGCGTACAGTATTGCCTGGGTGAGGTCATCGTAAATCCCGTGGGGGAAGGCCACGGCGAAAACCGGCTTCCCCAGCTCCGCGTAAATAGCGGCGGAAATGGTGCGGTGGTCGGCGATGAGAACTTGGGTGAAGTCCGCTTCGCTTTCGTCGGGCCAGCGGAGCATGTATTCCCGGGGGCGGCCGGGCTCCAAAAAGGCGGCCTGATGCATGTCATGGGAATGGCTTTGGATGTACACCACCCCGGCCATGGCGCGGGCTTGGGCGTAGCAGAACCGGGGGATGACGGGATGGCCGGTATCCTTGTAGGTGTCCATCCCCACGGCGTGGCCGATGATAAAATTCGTGGCCACCATGCCGTAGCGTTGCAAAATGGGGAAGGCGTATTCATACATGCTCCGGTACCCGTCGTCAAAGGTGATGACGATGGGGCGTTCCGGCAGGGGGATGCCATAATCCACGAAATCCACCAGCCGGCAGAGGGTGATGGCGGTGAAGCCATTGTCCCGCAGGGTGCGCATTTGGAGGGCGAACGCCTCCGGCGTCACCACCCACTCGTTCACGGGGTCAGCGTCGATATGGTGGTACATCAAAATAGGAACGCGAACCGTAGGCGCGTAAGGCGGCATATACAACGCCACCGTTATGGCAATGGCCACAAAAACCACCGCGTGAAATAGCAGTACTTTTATTTTGTAAGACATTTTCACTCCCCTTATTTTTGTTACCGTAGCACAATGGGCGACATTATTGCAAGTCCAGGAGCGGATGGGTATACTGGCTATATAGCCGATTAAATTGGAAACCGACTGCCCGACCGGGAAGTATGCGAAATGAACCGTGGGAAGTTCCGTCGGAGCGATTGCGCGAAATTCGCCCGAATGGGCCCAGCGGCGGCGCAGCGCAGTCGTGCCACTAATGCAAGCGGGAATGTTCCCGCGTCACTGGTGTTCGCTTCGCTCACAATCGCTCCGCGGGAAATTCCCGCGCATTCGTGGCGCACTGCGCCGCC